>Ga0163150_10000043_pt1 | contig 209242 bp, 193 predicted proteins | sample OliLakLV19P2IB_FD_148628 | JGI IMG/M metagenome (GOLD analysis project Ga0163150, IMG submission 148628) | Freshwater microbial mat bacterial communities from Lake Vanda, McMurdo Dry Valleys, Antarctica - Oligotrophic Lake LV.19.P2.IB | ecosystem: Environmental > Aquatic > Freshwater > Lake >... | reverse complement strand
ATGCGGTGAAGAATAAATTGCTGGCAAGAGTGGTGTCCTGTGTGAATAACCAGAAAATGTATGTGAAAATGGTTGCCTAAATTTATTCTGAACCGACTTGTTTCGAACATAGAAATCAAAGGCAAGGATTGGGCAACCGCTGTACATCCCCATAGCAGCAGTGCAAGTAGGTTGAACTTGATCATGAATTGCGAGTTTATCAGCAATTTAACAAAGAGGAGGAGATTCATGCCGGTGCGGAGTGTCCCGGCGACTTTGGTTCGGCAACATGTTGAAAACCGCGCGCCATCAGGGACTGATGGATGAGATGTCGGTCAGGCGACCAACATCAACGAAGGTCTTATATTCTGCTTGTCACTTTTCTTTTCTGGAAAAGAAAAGTAACCAAAAGAAAGCCACCACGGACACTGCGCAGCGAGAACCCATCGCGCCTCACCGCCCCGCATGCCGCCCTGCGCACACGCCCTCGCCTTACGCCGCGCTGTCCGTGGACATCCGCCCGCGGACCACCCAGTAATCAACTAGCCAGTGCATCAGATATCGAGCGTACAGAATGTAAAATGTAAAAGGCTAAATGTAAAAACGGGACGCCAGTTACCAGACAACCGATTACCGATACAGACTTGCCAAGTCCATATCCAAACTTACTTTCTCTCCTCTGATGAAATAGATTTTGCAAAAAATGGTATCTCGATCTAAGACATTCGGTAGCATCCTTGGTGTCGTTTAGGGGAATGTTGCTGCCTGGAGGGGATTGCGGATTATTCTCTATACCTTTATCTACCATCGCACTAAACCCCCAACCCATGAAAAGTATTCTTTGCACCTCACTTGTCGTAATCTCGGCCATCGTCTCTTCTGCGCAAGATCTACCTTCCGTCAAGGTTGGAGATCGCGAATGGATGACGAAGAACATTGATGTCACCACCTACAGCAATGGAGATCCTATTCCCCAGATACAGGACCCTGTGGCATGGGCGGCGGCAAAAAGTGGTGCGTGGTGCTACATCCTCAACAACGAAGAAACGAAGGAGCCCTGCGGGAAAATGTATAATGGCTATGCCATCATGGACATCCGCGGCCTGGCGCCGAAAGGATGGCGTGTGGCCAATGCCGCTGACTGGAAAACGTTGTTCAGTTACATGACGGACCAAAAGATGTTAACCAAGAACAAAGACCTCCCGGGCTATTATGAAAATGCGGTGTCTTCTGATCCGTTGATGGCTGACTCTGTCTTCAGCCAGTTCGACCTCTCGAAAATGGGATCTTCGGTCACGAGCAATTACACGTTCCGAAACCCCAAAGCGCAGGCAATGAAGCGGTGGCTGGCCGAAGACCGGACAATGCCCCTGAAGGATTTCTTTGTGGCGGCCAGCGGAAGCAATGCGCTGGGATTGAATTTTCTCTGTTGCGGCTACCGCTCGGATCAAGGTGAGTTCAAGAGCTTCTCATCCAACTTCAACGCAATAGCCTTTCTTTACCCGACCTCCGTGTATCAAAAAAGCGACGGCAAGTTCTACTACAACTTCAACGCCTCGTTTCTCAATAAGGCCAACAAGGAAGTGACCCTGGATACGTACGCCTATGGCGGCACCGACCCGCTCTATGTCGTCTTCGGAAACAAGTCCGCCTCTCCCAAGGGTGTAAGCACAACCTCCGACCTCACTCCCGGAAATCCCGAGCACATGCGGGATGCCAAATACGGCGTCAAGAATGCAGGCCCTACCAATGTCCTGGGTGGATCCACGTACGGCTACGTCGTGAGGTGCGTCAAAGGAGAGCAGTGGAAGAAGATAGAATAAGTCAGCTCTGGGTGCTGGCCCCGCTTCAGCCCGTGTTGGTGTTCTTCACCAATACGACTCCACTCCTTGAATCTACACCAATCCCATAAATCCTGAATTCACATTTTCCAAATCGAAATATTCAACCGCTCCATAATCCAATACCGCGTGATTGTTGGTGAAGAACACCATCAAAGGCAAGGGAACTGGGAGCTGGTAGCTGGTAACTAGTGGCTGGTGGTCCACGATAGTAGCTGCCTGGCGGGTGTCGGAGCCAGGCTAGTACCATACGGGAATGTGTTGAGGTGTTGACGTGATTAGAAATGTAAAATGTAAAACACTAAATGTAAAATGTAAAAGTAGGGCGGTGCCGATTAAACGAATCGCGGCACCTTAGCACCTATACACCTCAGCACATCCACACTTCCACACATCAACACAAGACGCCCATTCACAAAAAAACCGCAAAATGTAAAACACTCAATGTAAAACCTGCCGGCCGGACAGGCCCTCCTACGCGAGACGCTCCGGCGGGCAGGCGGGTGTAAAAGTACGAACGGTGATGATTGAACAAATCGCAGCACCTTAGCACTTATACACCTTTGCACGTCAACACCTCAACACAAGGCGCACATTATTAGAAATGTAAAATGTAAAACACTAAATGTAAAATGTAAAAGGAAGAACGGTGATCGATAGTCAGAACATCAACACATCCACACCTCAACACCTTTTCACGTGATTAGAAATGTAAAAAGGGGAGCTGGTAACTGGTATTTGGTTGCTGGTGGTCCACGATACTAGCTGCTTGCCGGGTGTCGGGGCCAGGCTCGTACTATAGGGCGAAGAAAATGTAAAACCTGCCGGCCGGACAGGCGGGTGTAAAACGTCAAATGTAAAATGTAAAAGTGAGAACGGTGATCGATAGTAGAACATCAACACATCAAAACCTAAACACGATGCGCACGTGATTAGAAATGTAAAATGTAAAACGCTAAATTTAAAATGTAAAAGGAGGAACGGTGATGATTGAACAAATCGCGGCACCTTAGCACCTTATACACCTTAGCACTTATCCACCTTAGCACATCCACACTTCCATACGTCCACACATCAACATTGCGCCCATTCACAAAAAAACCGCAAAATGTAAAACACTCAATGTAAAACCTGCCGGCCGGACAGGCCCTCCTACGCGAGACGCTCCGGCGGGCAGGCGGGTGTAAAAGTACGAACGGTGATGATTGAACAAATCGCAGCACCTTAGCACTTATACACCTTTGCACGTCAACACATCAACACAAGGCGCACATTATTAGAAATGTAAAATGTAAAACACTAAATGTAAAATGTAAAAGGAGGAACGGTGATGATTGAACGAATCGCGGCACCTCAGCACCTATACACCTTAGCACTTATCCACCTTTGCACCTAAACACTTTAGCACGTATACACTTTAGCACTTATACACCTTAGCACGTATCCACCTTAGCACGTATACACCTTAGCACCTATACACACATGCGCACTTTTTTCACAGATATTCAATACCTTTAACCTATACCCCCACTCCTTTGAAAAATCCGGCAACGTATTCCTGCCTCCTTCTCTTCCTGACCATCGGCTGCACCTCCCCGCCCGCTGATTTCGAAACCGTCACCAAAGACGAAGCCTTTCGCGCAGAGGTGAAACCGAGGCGGTTTGTAAAGCTGAGTCAGGGGTATACCTATTATCAATTTGAAAATCCGGAATCGGATACCTTGCTCGTCATGGTCCACGGATTCTCCGTGCCCGCCTACATCTGGGACTCCACATTCAATGCCGCAGCAACGCGGGGGTTCGGCGCGCTGCGCTACGATACGTACGGCCGCGGACTTTCCGATAACCCGGATGCGGTCTATGATGTGGCGATGGCCGCCCAACAGCTGCGGGAACTGCTGGATGTGCTGCGCATAAACAAAAAGGTTAATCTCCTGGGTCTCTCTTTCGGTGGCCGAACGATCAGCGCCTTCGCGGCCCAATACGCGGAGCGCGTCAAGAACCTCATCTATGTCGATGCCTCGGGCTTCGAAACCATAGAAAATACTAGTGAGCACCCGGCCATGGTGTCGGATGAAGAGATCAAGTCTTTTAAAGAGAGTGCAGCCTACGCCGGCATGGCCAAGGGCCAGATGTCTGATTTTCTGGATTCGGTCCCCTTCAAAGGATGGGATGCGAAATACAAAACGATGATGCGCTTTAAGGGATTTGTACGCGCCCTCCTGTCGAGCCGGAAAAACATGACCAGCCTGGAGAATGAACACCGTCGCATCGCTGCATCGGGCATTCCGGTCATCGCATTCTGGGGTGAACATGATACCGTGGTGAAACTCGAAGACATCCGCGCCAATATGACGAACCGCATCCCCAACGTGGAACTGTTTGTGATCCCCAAAGCGGGGCACCTGCCGCACATGGAACAGGCTGCGATGTTCAATTCGATATTATTTGATCAGGTGATCTGCTGCCACTGATCGGTGTCGCACGATACTAGCTGATTATCGGGTGTCGGAGCAAGGTTGGCACGATAGGGCGAAGAAACCGCAAAATGTAAAACACTAAATGTAAAACCTGCCGGCCGGACAGGCGGGTGTAAAAGTGGGAACGGTGATGGTTGAACGAATGCGGCACCTTAGCACTTATACACCTATACACCTAAGCACCTATCCACCTTAGCACTTATACACTTTAGCACCTACACACGTCAGCACCTAGCAAAGCTACTGTCTCACCTTCGCACGGGCGGCGGTGCGCTGGCGGACGAGGAAGTAGTAAACGATCAGGGCGCTGAGGGAGACGGAAATGAGGATGATCATGGTAATGTGGATTGGTTTTCGTTGCCTTCACTGGTCGTAACGCTGTGTTTATGGGAATAGTATGTGGGGCGGCGAATTTCACAGGAATCCCGTGGGAGGAGGGAGAGGGTTCGGGGTTCCCCTCCTTCGCGAGACGCTTACCCTTGCGCCGAAGCTTCAGCGTAGGAGCACGGCGGGCAGGAAGGTTCCGGGAAACGGTGATCGATAGTCAGAACATCAACACATCAACACCTCAACACATGTGCACATTACTAGAAATGTAAAATGTAAAACACTAAATGTAAAATGTAAAAGGAGGAACGGTGATCGATAGTCAGAACATCAACACATCAACACCTCAACACATGCGCACATTATTAGAAATGTAAAATGTAAAACACTAAATGTAAAACCTGCCGGCCGGACAGGCGGGTGTAAAAGTACGAACGGTGATGATTGAACGAATCGCAGCACCTTAGCACTTATACACCTATACACCTTAGCACCTTAGCACATCATCACATCGCACATGAGTAAGAACTGTGGACCACCTGCCAGCACCTTCAGCGCTTTTCTACTAAAGGCGGCACCCGATGTTTTGTTCCTTGCTCATAGGAATACACCAACTTGATTAGCGTCGGCTCCGAATACATTCTACCCAAAAATTCCAGTCCGGTAGGCAGGTTCCCATCCATGAAACCCATGGGAACAGTAAATGCCGGCTGACCCGTATGGGGTGCCACCACCGACGTATTTTCTCCCGTGTACGCTTCCACGATGGAGTCCATCCGGTATGGTTTAATATTCCATGTTGGATAAATCAGGGCATCCAATCTCCATACATCCATATAGTCTTCGATGGCTTTACGAAAAGCAATTCTCCTCCGATCGGTGTATGCATCCAAACATTCCATTTCCGGATTCTCAGGGCGGCCGATGTGGGCAGCATTTTCCGCCAGCACTTTTGTTGTAAAGGGGGATTTGGATCCGATTCGGATAATGTCATTCAACGTACTGATCGTATCATTCTTGACATGAACTTTGAGATAGCCCTCAATATCATTTTTAAAATTATCGCACCATTGATTTTTGCTTAGCTGAACAAAATTTGGAATGCTGACGGGGTCAACAAGTTGCGCTCCCATTGACCGTATGTCAACAATTGCTTTCTCGAATAATGCCAATATTTCAGGATCAGGATCTACCTCACTAATCTCACGAAGTACTCCAATACGCGCCCCTTTCAATCCATCGGCTTGAAGAAACTGACTATAGTTGGCTGGGATCTTTCCTTCCGAATAGCGTGTGAGGGTATCGTTGCTATCCTTTCCAGCAATAATTTCCAGCGCACGCACGGCATCCTCCACCGTTCTGCACATGGGCCCTGCTATATCGTTTCTGGGATCGCACGGAACAATCCCGGAACTGCTAACCAGGCCCATGGTTGGCCTGAACCCTACCAGGGCTCCGTGCGAGGACGGCAATCGTATGGATCCACCGGTGTCGGTACCCAGTCCGATCACACCAAAATTCGAAGCAATGGAAGCTCCCGTGCCGCCGCTTGAACCTGCAGCCGTATAGTTTTGATTATAGGCATTGGAAGTAGCACCGTTCGTAGAGCTAAATGACCCCCACGGTGTAAAGGCCCATTCAGCCATGTTTGATTTAGCTAAAACGACAGCCCCTGCGTTCACCAATCTATCAACGATAAAGGCGTTGCTGGCGGGAACGAAATTGCGCAGCGCCAGCGCGCCGGCTGTTGTGGCCAGTCCCCTGGTATCGATATTATCTTTGACAATGATGGGAATTCCATGCAAGGGCCGTAAGACTTTTGTTCGCCTGTACTCTTCATCCAATGCTTTCGCCATCGCGATTGCTTCCGGATTAATGACGGTTATGGAATTGATTTGCTTATCAAACTGGCCGATACGTGCGATATACGCAGTCACTAATTGTTCGCACGAAAACCGGCCCTCTTGGTATGCCGCATGAATCTCACGGATCGTTAGTTCATTCAGATCCAGTGGTTGTGATGGCTTTTCAGGTTGGCAGCCAACGCATAGTGAAATGAAGAGTATGATGAGGAACCAGTAGCTGAATGGCTTCATGTTCTAATCAATTTTTACGCCGAACGGAAGATACGCAAACGGGATGCATTTCTAAGCCTACGAGTTGCCAGCTTTCACCTTACCAGTTCCAATCACAAAGGTCACTTGAGAAGATTCGAACACATTCGGCCGGCATTGCAAATCCCGACCAACGTGGGAGATGGTTTAGAATGGAATGAACGCTGAAGCGAGTTATAAGTTACATAACTAGATAGTAGTCAATAAATTGCCAGAATAAGGGCCCTGCTGTCGTGACGTACAGAAGCCTATTTACTATTTCGCCTGACCTTCACTTTTTTACCAATTGCAAATAATACCTTATCAACATGATAAGCATAGTTTGGTTGCTCTCGTAACCGCTTTGTGAGATCATTCTGTAGCCACTTCTTATAGTTTTCAATAAGCCCATAATGCTCCTTCTTTACTGTCTTAAGCATTCTGCCCTTTTCAATCTCTGCCTTGTTATTTTTTGCCTGAAAAATACCGAATGCCCTAAGTACGTGTTGATCAACAATTGGCTCACCTTGCTCTCCGCTTAAATGCCGACCGAATTGATTAAACACGAGGCCACTTTCATTGTTCTGATTCTCATTCAAGCAAATACCCTGGACTATATGCCTAACCTTTTTTAAGTCCCCGTTTTTCCACGCCAAAGCATAAAGTAATTTTGTTAAAGGATCAGTCGCATCAAAATGTCCAATCAAATTGTCTTTGATCACACCAGTCGCTCGTAACCCTTTGATTTCGCTTCTTGTGATTTTGACTCTTAATTGAGGGTAAGACTCAGTCGATATTTTGTACTTATCCTCTACCTTCAGATTATTAAGAATGCCTTCAACTTCATCAATAGTCTCCGCTTTCAGTAGTAACTCAAATGCTTTATGCAATAACCTTATTGGATCATTCATAATTCTGCCTACTTATGGAACATTTATCATCATTTTGAAGGGGAATAGTTATCTTTTATAAACTGCTCCCAAGCATCACTTAGAACTTGACACCATTCTTGGGCCAAATCCTGAGTCTCAAAATTTATATTAATTGTGTCGTGGAGAATTTCTTTATCATCCCTATTACCATTCACAAAGAGAATTCTATCTTTTAACTGAATTTCAATCCTCCTCTTGGCTTTATCCCCATGTGTTGCATGGGCTATACGAAATGATTTTATTTGAGAGAGATCAACATAGTTATCACTGATCTTAACGACAAATTCATTAGCCATGGTTGAAACATTTATAAAAAAATAGTAACCTTTTACAATTTCAGAGAATCCCATTTATTCCACGCTGGTCGGGATTTCTAATCCCGTTCCTTTCACCCGCAGCAGAATACCCTCCCCGCTATTTCAGGCTCTGAATATACAGATTAGCGTATATTCCTCATGCTACCCGTACTGATGACAGAACATTTTTTCAGGATGGGGGCTGGTTAGCTGGGCTATTCCTCGCTGAAAGACTTTGCCGGGCCTGGAATACGCAGACCGGAATCTGGTCTTGGTGGGAGGCCGACCGCCCGAGGCCACGGAACACCAACCAGAGCGTAGCCTAACTGGTCTTTTACCTATCCTTCCAATTTCCCATTTAGTTGCGAATTGAATAGTCCTTGATGGCGTTCCAAGTACCCCTTATTATCCGAATTTAATTTAGCGATCCGCTCCGTTCCCAACACACCGACCTTTGCGTATTCTTCCGTCTCAACGCTATCGGACAAGATAATTTTTCCCGAGTTCTCAAAGGTGATAAGGTGCCGGTCAAACAGTGCATCGTAGGTGGGTGAAAGCAATATCCCGTTGTTAACATCCAACCGCTCTTCGGGTGTGGCGTCTTTCCATGGATGAATGTGTGATGCAATCAGAATACGGGAGTCTCTGAATCCTGTTACCGCACATTGATTCTCCCAGCGATTGATGACACTCTTCCTGTACGCTCCCTGCCCCACCCTAGATACCACCAACCCCGATCGCTCAGTAACGGTGGGGAGGAAAAAGGCGGTGCCTGGTTCGGTCACAAAATCAATTTTCTTCAGATCGTAACGCACTTCGGCCCCGGTGCGCTTGAAGAAGAACTTGATGCCTAGCCGGTCCTTTCCACTGGTGTCATGCGTAGGGTAATAATCACAGTCAAAGAAAGTAAGCTCTGACACAAACCTGACATATCCCCTGCGTGACTGTTCAAAAAGGAAAACGCTTTTTCCATTCTTCAGATGATCGCGCAGTGCCAGGTTGCCGCGCGTGAATGCCATGTCTCCACTTTGTCCTTCGCCCGTATAGGAGAAGACATTTTCATTTTCCCAGGCATCCTTGTAGCCATGCAAGTCACCAGATTTCCCCGTGAAAATAAAGATGAATGGATGGGTACCGGAAGGCGTGATCCCTCCCTGCCAATTCCCTCCATATTGGGCATGGATGGCCCGGCGTTGGTACTCCTGGTTCGGTATGAAAGGCAGAGTGGCCACGGGATGATTGGGTAGTTAAAGATAACGTATTTGGCAAAACGACACTATGAGGACGGGATTACAAATCCCGACCAACGGGAAATCCTTTATACATGAAGGCCGAGATGATGGTCTTGTTCGGTAGAGCAGAATGTGACGGCCCCGCAACCCCAATCAAGGGCGGAGAAACGTTATAGCCATTTCTCATATCCTCTAGTAAAAATCAAGTATTCACAATTTTTACTCAATTGATTGATTCCGACACTGCGCCAACTTGAAAATGGGTTGCTTCCTAGTAGTGCAACTTGAAATTCCTTCTCGAACCTTTCCGATTGACTCTTATGAACCAAATCCCAATAATGGAGAATCAAATCCTTGCTTTGTGAGATTAAATCCGGTGAAGGAATCTTGTCAGCCTTCTGGCCGTTGGTTGCCGGGCTGGAGGGAAGTAAGTTCCACAGATCGTTGTTCTTCCACACGGAAAACGGAATAACATGATCCACCGCGTAGCGTGTTATCCGCTTGCCTGTCCATACGCAATACACCTTCCCCTCCTTCTTTAAAAGGGAGTTGTAAATCTTCTTCGACTCAAGGACATCGCGCTCAGTTATTGGTTCCTTCAGTACATCATTCAACACCTCCTGGACTGATAGCCTCCCTCCTGAGGCATTCACAGAGAATTCTGCCCATTTAAAAAGAAGTGAATCCTGCCCGTTGATGAAACTCCCCAACAGCCGGAATGCCTGAAAATAATCAGCAGGAATTGAAAATGAACCAAACTGGTCTATGAGGTAAGCAACGTCAACTTCCCCGGAACTTCTTTTTGATCGTCCCGACTCAACTCGAAAAATAGAGTAGTACTGCTGTTCCAGTGACCGGCCAATATATTTCATCGGCATCCTAGTGATCGTATCCCTCATTTGTCCAGCCAGGACCAGCACATCGGCACGCAGGTGTTTCGGTATGCCTCTGTTGCGAAGATCGTTGTAGAACGCTGAGAATCCTCCAATGGAACGATATCCATCTATAACTTTCCGCAATGACTTGTCGAAGGCGAGATTTGTGTTTCCATGAATTTGCGGGATCGTGGTGTCTGATTCCATAATCGGATAATAATACTGCATCCATTTTTCAACCACCAGGCCGGTCGGGAAACTAACCCTTTCAGAAGAGACGTTGATAAAGGGAGAGTTGTCCTGGATAATATCAATTACCGCCCGAAGCAGTGCATACTTGTAAGTCGTTGACTTACTGTCCCGCTCAACAATGTTGCTGATATTTGAAAAGATTCTATCCTGCATTCCTGAGCTGCTTTATTAATTCATTCTTAACCTCCGGCGTTAAGAATACCCGCGAAGTACCTCCCGGTCTCTTTATCTGTAAAATATACATAACACCCTTTCATTCCCCGGCTCATCAATGTCCGGTAGGTATTCCTTATGATGCTATCCAGTCGTTGCTTTCCCTCATCGGGCGATGCGGCTAATAATTTTTTATATCCGGAAATCGACCTGTCAGACTTTGCCCGGGCTTCGGGTCGGGTAATCACCTTTCCCTCGCGGACAATGAAGTCAGGGCCTACTATTACTCCTACATAGTCAAGCTCGAGCCCCTGGCAGGTATGAATGCAGCCGATCTCATTAATAGATTCGTCACCAATGATCCAAAGACTGCCGTCCGTAGCGAGATTCCATTTCATTTTGAACCCATAATCGGAAATAAATACATCGTATTGTTCAGGGTGTGTTTTGCTTCGCCATTCCCAGCAATAGCCCGCTACCATCCGTGATTTGTTGTTGCCCTCATTTTTCACGGTTATTGCTTCCCTCAAATCGGTGGGTGAATCAAAAACCCTGAAGTCATATTCCACATCCTCCAGGGAGGTATTTGCTGTCTCCCGGATCTGCAGCAGGTTGTCGAGCCAGGCCAGGTAACCATCGGAACCGTTGCACCGGAACTGCGACGCCAGTTCCATCACCTTAACCTCCGCATCTGCTTTTGCTGCCCACCGGCGGATTTCATCCATTGTGCCAATATCATCCAACGTCACCCGCTGGTCTTCGTCAATAAAGAATATGGATGCCCTGGCCGCACGAATGATCTCTTTGACCTGGTTCTCGCCGAGGTTGCGGTAGAGCCCCGACAGAGCGTTTAACCGGTGTGCCTCATCAACAATGAGTGAATCAAACTCATTGGGTTGGGAAGAGATGAATGTGCCAGATCCACTGAAGAGATTGGAAATGACAGTCTTCTTGAAGCTCCCCACCAGTTTGCTTTCATACACTTTTCGGGGCGCAGCGTTTTTGGAAATGTATTTTGTCAACAATCCCCTTTTGGTGATCTCCACTAGTAGGTTTACTGCCACCACAGACTTGCCTGTTCCGGGGCCCCCTTTCACTATCAATACCTGCTTCCGCGTGTCGCTGGCTTTTCCAGTCAAAGCGAGTGCCGCCTCGTAGACCAGCTTCTGATCATCAATCATCACAAACTCCCTGTTGCCTTTCAGCATGCCAGCAACACTGTCCGCAAGCATTTTAGATGGCCGGATCTTTCCGCTATCAATGCGGTACATGATCCTTTTATGATCTCCCCGTTTAACATACTGGCGAATAAATTCGCGCAGCCTGACAGCATCACCGAGCAAAAAAACCGGTGCCTTCTCGAGGTATTCTTTGTAGTGATCATGCCGGATAACATCATCCAACTGATAGTTATGCAGGTAAGCACATGGATGAAGGCTGATTTTGTCCTCTTCTACAGTCTGGTTAAAATTCTGAAGGAGGCTGGCATAGGACCAGGCCTGATAGGAAGGATGCGTGTGCTCCCCCACGCGCTGTCCTACAAATGTGTTGACGATTCCATCCTTGTCAGATAGCGTTGCCTCCGACCATTGCTTCAACTCAATCAGGATGGCATATTCCACATCCCGCTCACCCATGCCCGTCAGAATGAAATCTACCCGCTTCGCAGACTGGGGCAATCTGTATTCAATGGCTACGCCGCAATCATCCGGAATTTCCGGATCGTTGAGCACGCGGTCCATGTATTGCAAAGAGTTCTTCCAGGATTTTATCTCTTGTTGGGAAACTCCATGATTGAGTTTCCTTCTGAAAGACTCTTCAATCTTTTTCTCAATGCAGTCGCTTAGTACGTCATCAGAGAACTGGATCTTAGAGGCCTCGTAAACGATCATGGTTAACCGATAAAATCGTAGCTATAATTCAGTGTATTTACGGGCATTTCCCTTTGCTTTCGCTACGGGATACCTTTCGCCGTTCTTCCTGATCTTTTCTTTCAAAATCTTTGGTACGTCAAATCCATGCTTATGTGCCAGCAGCAGTGCAAATGCGAAAACATCTGCCAGCTCGTCTTTGATCCTTTTTTTGTCTACCTGCTCGGACTCCTTTATCGTCTTCCACAGAAAAAGTTCATTCAACTCCGCAGCCTCTATGGAAATGGCTGCAGCCAGGTTCTTGGAATCATGGAACTGCGCCCAGTCCCGTTCGTCTCGGAACTTGACCAGGGTTTTCGTTATTTCTTTGAATTCGTTCATAAAAAGGAGGGAAATTTCCAAAAGGTTAATCTACGGAAATCCGGATAATTTCCATTCTGTCAACTGGTTGGTTAAATGGATCGGAACCATATGAACCAAGCCCAGTCGGATAGGCGGGCCAGCGAACCGGCTACCAGCTCCCGCACCCTTCCTGTCCGCTACCCGCCAAATCCCATGACCACCCGCATTCCCTGTATTAAAACAGCCCTTCTCACCCTATTCTCATCCCCATTTTCCGCCTGCATAAGTGGTTCCTGCTTCACCTTCGTCATAAAATATTTTGTAAATTTCTATACCACAGGATTTACAGATATAAAAAACATTACAAAACCATCACCTATGCGCGAATTCATGTTGGTTATTCATTTCATCGGGTTGTCCATGGCCCTGGGAACCGGATTTGCCAATATCTTCCTGGGCAGGGCAGCCGCCAAACTGGAACCGGCCGAACGCGGCAGCTTCCTGTTCAAAACACTCATCCTCATGCATATGGGACGAACGGGATTGGTGTTGCTTATTTCTTCCGGCCTTTATATGATCACCCCCTACTGGCAGATGCTGACGGATATGCCATTGCTCATGGCCAAACTCGGCTGCGTCGTGCTCCTGGTGACCATCGTCTTTCTGATTCAAAGGAAAACAACCCGCGCGGTGAAAGAAAATAATCCCGCCCTGCTGGCGAGCGTCAAGCCCTGGGGCATGCTCAACTTTGTGGTCGCCATCACCATCGTTGTGCTTTCGGTGCTGATCTTTCGTTGATTGATCGGTAAAATGTAAAAAGGGGAGCTGGTAACTGGTGGCTGGTAGCTGGTATCTGGTGGCTGGTGGTCCACGATACTAGCCGATTGTCGGGTGCCGGGACCAGGCTCGTACTATAGGGCGAAGAAAATGTAAAATGTAAAACGTCAAATGTAAAACCTGCCGGCCGGACAGGCGGGTGTAAAAGTGAGAACGGTGATCGATAGTAGAACATCAACACATCAACACCTAAACACGATGTGCACGTGATTAGAAATGTAAAATGTAAAACACTAAATGTAAAACCTGCCGGCCGGACAGGCGGGTGTAAAAGGAGGAACGGTGATGGTTGAACGAATCGCGGCACCTTAGCACTTATACACCTAAGCACTTCAACACCTCCACACTTCAACACTTCAGCAGCTCCACACATCAGAGTATCATTTCCAACCTTTTTTCCTAAATTTATCCCATGTCTGAAAGGGAAAAACTGCATCGCCTGCTGAAGTTCATTATAGAGAGCGGAAGGGAGACGTATTCGTACGACGAACTGATTCCGGCGTTCAAATACGGGCTTTTCAAGAAACCCAACGAAAAAGAGATCGAGCGGCTCTGCGCCCACCTGATCAGCGAAGGGCTGGTAGCCAATGCGCCGGCCCTGAAACCGGGAGGAATTACCCTCAAAGCACCGGGCCTGGAGGCGTTTTACGCAGGCAAGTATCATGATGAAGAGGAAGAAGCTCCGGGGTACTCCAGCGCGGCCGTGCTGGGCGCCCTTCTCATCGCCTTTCTGGTGATCGGCGGCGCAGGGTGGCTTTGGTATATCGGCCATCAACGAGGCCAACTACTCCAGGAAGCGGAAGGAAAAACCCGGGCGGCGGAGCAGATGTACATGCAGCAGATGCATCGGATGGATTCGCTGAAAATCGAAAAGGATTCGCTGCAGGGGGTGGTGAATAAACTCCGGAAGGAAGTGGAGGAGTTGAAGAAGCCGGCGACGAGTAAAAGGAGAAGCAGCCGGTGATGGGCAACCGGTAAGCTCCGCTTGCGGCGTTTAGCATTAACTCCTCTCCTTTGCATCAGCGTTTTACATTTTTCGGTTTCGTCTTGATATTCCAGATTGTCACTTTTCTTTTGCTTGTCCAAAAGAAAAAGACAGCACGAACGCTGCGCATCTCCGCGCTGCTGACCGCCTTGCCAACCCACATGCCCCGACTTGCGCCGCGCCGTTCGTGCACGCCCACCCGCCGGCTTCGGTCCAAAGGAAAGTTGATCATTAACCGCTCCCCCTTTTACACCTAGCACATCAGCACTTTTATCACTTCAACACCTCAACACCTCAGCACCTCAACACCTCAGCACATCAACACCTCCACACATCAACACATCAGCACCTCTACTCCTCCGTCGCTTCGTGGTGCCCTCTTCGGAAGATGTGCTTGGTTACGGTTGCAGAGGGGATGTAGGTGAATTCAATGACGAGGCTGTTGGCGCTGCTGCTGCCCTGGTTGGAAAACTGGTAGCCGCCGGAAAGGACCCAGTGGTGCGTGACGTGATAGGCCATACCAAGGGCGATCAACCCGTAGGCGTGCTTCCCGGAGATGCCTTCGGCGAGGAGCACCAGCTTTTCCTTTATCACTTCCTGCTCCAGCCCGATCTGAAATCCGATGGGATCGCTTTCGGATGGGAACAGCGGGTTCCGGTCGCCAGGCCCCAGGAAGCCGTCGCTGCCGTAGTACAACCCAGTGATGAGTTTGGATTGTATTTTCGGTATGACTGTAACCAGGTTGGAGTACGCGTAGCCTCCGAAATGAAATCCTTGCGAATAGCCGCTTTGTGTGCCCACGGCGAGCTTGAACGTTTTGTTCAACGTGAAGGCTTTCTGAAAATTCAGCGTATAAAATGGATAGACTGGCGGATTCTTTTTGTAGGTATTTGTGAGCAGTTGTCCTGACTGAAAGCTAACCCCGAGAATGTTGAAGCCGACCTCCGCCTCGCCCCCAAGTCCCCAGCTGAACGTGGTGTTTGACTGAAGCATTCCGTTACCGAAGTTGAACTGCTGTTGGAAAAAGGGGTGCGCTTTTAGCGTGATGTCGGAAGAAGGGACGTTGAAGAGGTTTTGCTGCGATAAAGCATCGAATGAAACACCTACCATGAAGAGAAAACACAGCAGGCGGGGCACGGGGTGGCAGGTTGATATTTGCGGAAAATTAGAATATAAAATGGTGAATGTAAAGTGGGGTGGGCAGGTTCCGGGTTCAAGGTTCCGGGTTCAAGGTTCAAAGTTCAAGGTTCAAGGTTCAAGGTTCAAGGTTCAAGCCTCCGCGAGACGCTCCGGCGGTTCTGGGTTCCGAGTTCCGGGAAGTGAGAACGGTGATGATTCAACTAATCTGAGTTCCATAGCACTTATACACCTCAACACTTCCACACATCAACACATGTTCACGTGATTAGAAATGTAAAATGTAAAACACTAAATGTAAAATGTAAAATGTAAAAGTGAGAACGGTGATCGATAGCAGAGCATCAACACGTCCACACCTCAACACATGTGAACGTGATTAGAAATGTAAAATGTAAAACACTAAATGTAAAATGTAAAAGTGAGAACGGTGATCGATAGCAGAACATCAATACATCTACACCTCAACACATGCGCACATTATTGGAAATGTAAAATGTAAAACACCAAATGTAAAATGTAAAAGTAGAGACGGTGATGATTCGACTAATCTGAGTTCCATAGCACTTATACACCTCAGCACATCCACACTTCAACACGTTTACACATCAAGCATACTCACCGATTATCCGTTTTGCCCATGGGGCTGGTCAGAATTCCAGAAAGCATGGCTACGCCTTGTTCGGTGAAGGCATACGGTGCGTACTTCGGTAGTCTCCTCCCCCTCACCTTAAAGGTCGCAAATTGCGTCCTTAAAGCTGACCACTCTGCCGTCGACAACCGAAACAAGAAGTCACCTGGGAATCGGCTATTGTTTCTACGAACGGCCTCCTTGAGTCTCTTTGCCTCAACCCCATAGAGAATAGCAAGATCCATATCCAAAAGAACTCGCTCACCTCTGACATAGTATATCTTGGCTGTCAATGAACTGGTGTCAATAATGATAGATGACATGAGAATCTTCCTGGCAATGTCGCATTAGGGCCAATCCTATACAATCTGGTTTTCAGGATTGCCTTCCTTGACACCTATTATTAAAACACCTCAACATGTGAATAGGATATAAAATGCAAATCCTGCCTGCTGGATAAACTTGAGGTCACAAATTGTGACCTCAAGTTGTCGAATTCAGCGTCATCCAGTTCGAACATGAAGTCGGCAGGAAAGCGCTCCCGATTGCGCCGCACGGCTTGCTTGAGGGCTTTCGTCTTTACTCGATCCTAGCACCTATAAGCATCAGCACATCCACGCATAACTTTGCGGCCTTTGCGTTTAAGAATGTAAAATGTAAAACACTAAATGTAAAACCTGCCGGCCGGACAGGCGGGTGTAAAAGTAGAGACGGTGATGATTCGACTAATCTGAGTTCCATAGCACCTATACCTAGCACATCAACACTTCAGCACATCCCCATATTCACAAGACAAACCGCAAAATGTAAAATACTTAATGTAAAATGTAAAAGTAGGGACGGTGATGATTCAACTAATCTGAGTTCCATAGCACCTATACACTTATACACCTCAGCACGTATACACCTATACACTTATACACTTCAACATCCCCTCACTTCCTCGTATCCACAATCCCCTTCATCTGCTTGTTCATCAGCATGGGGTTGAGGCCGTCGATGCCGGCTTTGAGGGTGTTGTCGAGTTTGGAGAGGTGGCCGTCGAGTTCTTTGCTCAGCTCGTCAAACACTTTGTACACACCCGCCGTGGGCTTGCCCTCCCCTGATTCGAGGCTGCGGCGTACGGCGGAAATGCGGTTGCCCAACTTGATCGGGAAGTTTAATGGATCCTGTCCGCTGCGGTTCCGCACCTGGTAGAGATCTTCTTCGATCACAGAAAGTTTTGCCAGCAGGTCTTTTGCGTACGCGGCGATGGTCTGGTCGGAGGTTTCTTTCAAACTTATCTCCATCTGCTTCCGTATGGCGCGGATGCGGATGACGGCTTCGTTGGCGGCGCTCTCGCGGTCGCGGATCTTCATCGCCACGTCAAACGTCTCTTTCAGATCGGCTTCACTCACGCCCTTCAGGTTGGGATTCATCTTGATCTGGAACGGGAACGTCTTGGTGTACGCGCCTGACGTCAGCCGCACCTGGTATTTTCCGATCGGCGCCTTCGGACCGTTCTTTGCGTTGGCGCCCCACAGAATCATTCCTTCAAAGACCGTGGCGCCGGGATAGCGCAGGTCCCAGTTGAATTGGTTCAGTCCTACTTTTGTCGTGGGTGGATTGGGGCTTCGCTCCCACCGCGGGATGCTGGGGTCGGATTTGTACTCGGGCTTGTCTCCCTTAAATGTCTTCACCACGTTTCCGCCCGCGTCGAGGATTTCAATTTTTACCGAGTCCATCTGCTTCTCCAGATAATACTGGAACACGGCGGGGTATACGCCGCGGATGGCGTCGCTGGGTTGGAACAGCGTCACCGGCTGCTTCATCACCTCAGCTGTCAGCTGCCGCAGCGGTCCGATGTCGTCGAGGATCCAAAATCCACGGCCGTGAGTACCGAGCACCACGTCGTCATTTTTTACCACCAGGTCGCGGATAGGCGTGTCGGGCAGGTTGAGCTGCAGCGGCTGCCAGCTGTCGCCGGCATTAAATGATACATACGCGCCATGCTCCGTTCCGAGAAACAGCAGTCCGGGGCGCACATGATCTTCGCGCACGGCGCGTGCAAAATGTCCGTCTTTGATTCCGCTAACAATTTTCGTCCACGTCTTGCCGTAGTCGCGGGTGCGGTAGACATAGGGCTGGCGGTCGTCGACCTGGTAGCGGAAGGCTGCCATGTACGCCGTGCCGGCCGTGTGCCGTGATTCGTCGATGATGGCCACCACGGAATGTTTCGGTAGGTCCTTGGGCGTGATGTTGGTCCAGTTCTTTCCGCCGTCGCGGGTGATGTGCATCTTCCCGTCGTCGGAGCCTGCCCAGATCGTATTGACGTCGTGGAACGACGGCGCCAGCGCAAACACCGTAGCATAGATCTCTGGGCCGTTCATGTCTTTGGTGATTTCACCGCCCGTGGGCCCGAGTGTTTCAGGCTCGGCATAGGTCAGGTCGGGACTGATAGCTGTCCAGCTCTGGCCGTCGTCGGTAGTTTTCCAAACATGCTGGGAACAGGTGTACAAAATTTTTGAATCCAGCGGGGAGAACACTATCGGGAACGTCCACTGCCACCGCTCGGGCAACGCACTTGCGGGTTCGCCGGAGAAGAACCGCGGGTACACCTGGATGTCGCGGATCTGTCCCGACGTGCGGTCGAGCTTGGTAAGGAGTGCGCCCTGGCTGCCGGCATAAAATACATCGGGGTTGTCGGGGTGTGAGGTGATGTAGCCCGACTCACCGCCGCCCACATCATAGCCCCATTCGCCCAATACGTCCATGTGCCCCCATCCGTCGCTGGGGACAGCGATCGTGGAGTTGTCCTGCTGGGCGCCCGCCACGTGATACGGCACATGGTTGGTCGTGGTGACGTGATAGAATTGTGTCGTGCAAAAATCTTCGTCGGTCCATGTCTTGCCGCCGTTCACCGACACGGAGCCTCCGCCGTCGTTGGCGGTGACCATGCGCATGGGATTGTTGGGGTCGATCCACAGATCGTGGTTGTCGCCGTGCGGCACGGTGATCTGCGTATCAAATTTTACGCCGCCGTCGGTGGACTTGTAGAAATCCACGTTGAGGCAGTAGACCGTCTCGCGGTCGAAGGGGTCGGCATAGATACGCGAATAATAAAATGCGCGCTGGCGCAACTTGCGTTCGTCGTTGGTTTTCTTCCAGGTGGCGCCCGCATCGTCGGAGCGGTACACGCCGCCGTCGTTGGCCTCGACGATGGCCCACAGCCGCTTGTTGTCGGCCGGTGAAACGGTGATACCGATTTTACCGATGGGCGGTGCCGGCATGCCGGGATTTTGGGTGAGGTCGATCCAGGTGTCGCCGCCGTTTTCCGATTTCCACAGCTTGCATTCCGGGCCGCCGCCCCACATCTTCCACGTCTTGCGGTATACCTGCCAGGTGGAGGCGTAAATGATTTTCGGATTGGTCCGGTCGATGATGAGATCGGCCGCGCCGGTCTTGGGGCTTACGTACAATACTTTCTTCCACGTGTTGCCGCCGTCGGTGCTGCGGAACACACCGCGCTCCTCGTTGTCGCCATACGGATGGCCGAGGGCAGCGACGTACACGATGTCAGGGTTGGTGGGGTGAATGCGGATGCGCGCAATCGCCTGCGTCTCTTTCAGGCCGAGGTGGCGCCAGGTTTTGCCTGCGTCGGTGGTTTTGTACACGCCATCACCCTGGGTGATGCTTCCGCGCAGCTGGGTCTCCCCGCCTCCTATATATACAATGTCGGGGTTGGTCTCTGCCACGGCCACGGCGCCGATGGAGGAGCTGGATATCTGCCCGTCGGTTACCGATGCCCACTCCTGTCCGCCGTCGGTGGTCTTCCACAGGCCGCCGCCGGTGGCTCCGAAGTAGTACTCATACGGTCTGCCCGGACTCCCTGTTGCTCCCAGCGACCGGCCGCCGCGCTGGGGGCCGATGTTGCGCCATTTCATGGCGTTGAAAAATTTTGGATCGGGGTTGGTGGTTGTGGGCTGTGCTTCCGCGGCAACACAAAGCACTAGAAAGAGGACAGAGGCAAACAGGCTTTTCATAGGATATATTTTAGGTTCGAAAAGGTAAGGAAATTGAGGGAGGGACAAAATGGAATTGTGGGGGACGGTAGGGGCCGCCTCCGCGAGACGCTTACGCTTGCGCCGAAGCTTCAGCGTAGGAGCACGGCGGGCAGGAAGGTTCCGGGTTCCGGGTTCAAGAGTCCAAGGTTCAAGGTTCAAGGTTCCGCGAGACGCTCCGGCGGTTCCGGGTTGGGAGTTCCGGGAAGTGAGAACGGTGATGATTCAACAAATCTGAGTTCCGTAACACCTATACACTTATACACCTATACACCTATACACCTAAGCATAAGCACATCCACACTTCAACACATCTCATTGCGGCCATTGCGTTTATGAATTCATAATGATAAATTTAGAATGTAAAAATTGATATGCCCAACGATTTAATTCTCACATCCACCATCACCTGCCCAAACTGTGGGTTCAAGAAACAAGAGACCATGCCCACCGATGCGTGCCAGCATTTCTACGATTGTGAAAACTGCAAGGCACTCCTTAGACCCAAAGCCGGCGATTGCTGTGTGTTCTGTTCGTACGGAACGGTGAAATGTCCGCCCGTTCAGCAAGCAGGAGGCTGACCCTCCTTCGCGAGACGCATGCGCCGAAGCTTCAGCGTGGGAGCACGGCGGGCGGGAAGGTTCAAGAGTTCAAAGTTCCGGGTTCGGTGATCGGTCTCGCTGCGCCCATTGCGTTTGCTTAGCGTTCTTTGCGTTTAAGAATTTAAGAATTCAAAAATGTAAAACCTGCCGGCCGGACAGGCGGGTGTAAAACACTAAATGTAAAACTCAAAAGTGAGAACGGTGATGATTCAACAAATCTGAGTTCCTTAGTACCTATCCACCTTACCACTTTTACCACTTCAACACGTCCACACATCCACACGTTCGCTCAACGCCCCTTCTCCGCAGCGCCGCTGGCCTTCAACTGATTTTCCAATTCCGCTTTCATTTGTTCCAGCAGTCCCTTTGATGCTTCTTCGGATGCCAGGTTATGAAGTTCGTAGGGATCCTCCTGCAAATCGTATAACTAATCCATGTTCTCCAGTTCCGAGTACCGGATGTACTTATAGCGCTCCGTCCGGACAGCGCGGTACCCCATGTTTGCAATTCGGGGAAAGACAATATCGCTGTAATATTCTATGAGAACCGTCTTGCGCCAATCGGTTGCCGTTCCTTTCGTTAGCGGCATCAGCGATTTTCCCTGAATATGATTTCCCGGAACCTGTCCGGCCAATTCCAGCAGCGTCGGCGCCAGGTCGATGCTTTGGATCATTTCCGCATATTTTTTTCCGGAAGGAATTGTTCCGGGGTAACGGATGAGAAAGGGGATCCGAATCCCTTCTTCGTATGCCAGCCTCCGTTCATCGTTGAGCCCGTGCTCCCCGTACCAGTAGCCGTGATCGCTGGTAAACACGACAACGGTGTTGTCCAACGCGCCCATTTTCTTTAACACTTCGAGCATTTTTCCAAGCCCTTCATCCACGGCCATAAGCATTTCTGCCCGTTCGCGAATGGTCTTGTCGGTGGTGCCCGTCTCTGAACCTAGCGCGCGCAGGTCGCCAATCCTTCGCAGCAAGGCTGGCTTGTCCGAAGGGGTAACAAAAGCACTGGGGCGCCGGGCAAAAACTTCATCGGCATACATGCCCTTGTGCCTGTCGGCAGGAACGAACCCTCCCTCACCGATGTCGGCGATGCTGCCGTCGTTGCGCTGCTGAATGTTGGGGTGCAGCGCTTTGTGCGAGAGGTACAACAGAAAAGGCTCCGTTCGTTTACGTCCTATAAATTTCAGCGCGTAGTCCGTGAGGATGTCGGTGACATAGCCCTCCACTACTTTTCGTTCACCGTCAATATTCAGATTCGGATTCACCGCTTCCCCCTGTCCCTTCAGTGCCACCCAATGATCAAAGCCAGGCCTCTTCGAGTCATCGTTGCCCATGTGCCATTTGCCGATAAAGGCCGTCTCATATCCGATGCTATCCAGCGTGCGTGGGAAGGTGCGCAGCTGGTGACTTTGTTCGTCACGGGCTGTGTTGTCGACAATGCCGTTGGTGTGTGCGTATTGCCCCGTCAGGAAGCATGCTCTGCTGGGAGAGCACAGCGGGGTGGTTGCAAAGGCGTTTATGAAAGAGGACCCCTCACGCGCCAACCGATCGATGTTTGGCGTTTCGATATAGGAATGGCCTGCTTCCCCGAACTCATCCCACCGCATGTCGTCAACGAGTACGACAATGATGTTTGGCTTTTTCGTTGCTGCGTCCGGTGCGCAGGCGGAAAGCAACACGCCCACGGCTATGAAGAAGGCTGCTTTCCTGATAATTGACTGCATGATTTTGCGGTTTGAAATAAAGGTAGGACATCGTTGATCGAACTCAAAAATCACCATCGGCCAAGGCTAAGATGTATGGCACCCGTGCGATCCATTTTTCCTCCAGCGGTTGCACCTGTAGGCTGGCTCCTCCTACCTTTGGCGCCAATCATGAGAAAATTAGCTTCCACCGTATTCCTGATAAGCCTTTCCGCTACCCTTTTTTCCCAGGATCTGGCCACCGTTTCCGGGATGGTGATCGACCGCCAAACCAACACGGCGCTGCCCTTCGCTACGGTCTCCCTCCTCACCCGCGCAGACAGCTCCCTGGCAGGCGGCGCCATCACTAAAGACGACGGCCGGTTTACGCTGACGGGCATAGCGAAAGGAAATTACGTGCTGTCCTTTTCGTTCGTGGGCTATGAAACGCAGACGATGCCCCTCCTCATCGGGGGCCTGAACCGCACCTTTGATGTGGGTAAGATCATGCTGTCTCCCGACAGCCGCCAGCTCAGCGAAGTCACTGTGGCCGGAGCACGCGAAATCGTGTCGGCCGGGCTGGATAAGAAAACATTTTCCGTGGCAGACAACATCTCCCAACAGGGCGGCAGTGTGCTCGACGCCTTGCGCAACTTGCCCGGCGTTACCATTTCGCCGGAAGGCAAAGTCCTCATCCGCGGCAGCGACCAGGTGGCCGTGCTGATCGACGGGAAGCAGAGCAGCCTCACAGGTTTTAGCAACCAGAAAGGGCTGGACAACCTCCCCGCCACCAACATCGACAAAATAGAAATCATCAATAACCCATCCGCGAAATACAACGCCGCCGGGATGGCAGGGCTGGTCAACATCATCTATAAGAAAGAGACGAAGAGCGGATTCAGCGGAGAGGCCACACTCAACGGCAGTGTAGGCGAACTGTGGCAACGGGAGGCAAACCTTCCGCGCATTACTCCCAAGTATTCGCAGACACCAAAAATCAACCCGAGCGTAAGCCTTAACTACCGCACTGCCAAAACCAACTGGTTTTTCCAGGGCGACGGCATCGTGCGGCGACGGATCAACGCCAACGAGTTTACCACCCGTGACTATACCGATGCCACCACCGACATCACATCCCAGTTTTTGGAGAACCGTACACAGAAACTCTACAACCTCAAAGGCGGACTGGATTGGTACCTGAACGACAACGACATGTTTACGGTGTTTGCCCTCTGGCAGGACGAATACCACATCGACCAGGGCGACGTGCCCTACGACAACCGGGAGACCGGCAAGCGCCAGCGGCTCTGGACCTGGCGTGAAGATGAACGTACGCGGTTCATAAACTACGCTGCCAACTATCAGCATAAGTTTCAGCAGCCCGGGCACGAATTGAAAATGGGCTATCAGTATACCGGCGGCGGCGAGGATGAATTCTTTCCTTTCGGTGATTCGAGTACGGTCCGCATTGGAAATGATGCGACGTTTCTCACCGTCTTTGAATACGTGCACGCCATGACGGCCGACTACGTGAAGCCTTTGCGGGCAGGACGGGTGGAGTTGGGCGCGCGTGTGACGCTCCGCAACATCCCCATCACCTACACACTCACGCCCGGTACCAGCACCATCCTCGATCCCAACCTCGGGCTGTGGTCGAAATACCACGAGGATGTCTATGCTTCGTACCTCAATTACATACGCGAAACCACCCACTTCGACATTGAAGCGGGCCTGCGGTTTGAACCGTCGTGGGTGCGCTACGAACTTGATCCCGCCAACGCGTACTACCAGAACAACGCGTATCAGTACATGCCGCTGTTCCCGAACATCCGTTTCAGTTACAAGTTCAACGACAACAACACGCTGTCGCTGTTCCACAACCGCCGCGTAGACCGGCCCGTGGAGTTTGACGTGCGGCCTTTTCCGAAATACGACGATCCGGAGATACTCAAAACAGGGAATCCCAACCTCCGGCCGCAGTTCACCAACACGTTTGAACTTGCGTATAAGAATTACTGGAGCAGCGGCTCGTTGTATGTCTCAGCCTACTTCCGGTTCATCGACAATATCTTTTCGCGGATCTACACACAGGATCCTTCCGCTGTATACCCCATCATCAACACTATCCCCGCCAACCTCGGCAACGGACGCAACCTGGGGCTGGAAGTGGCCTACCAGCAGACCCTGTCGGCAAAACTGCGCGTCAACGGCAGCATCACCGTGTATGAAAACCGGATCGAGGCTTTCAGCGGCACGAGCAGTTATCCGATCTCCCAACCTTTTGTTTCTCCGGTGAGCGATATAACGACCGGCAATGCCAAACTGATCTTCCTCTGGAAGTTCCCCAAGCAGATTGAGTTTCAGGTTTCGAATGTGTACTACGCACCAGACATCATTCCGCAGGGAAGCGTGCTGGAGCGCTATTCATTGGATTTCGGCATCAAGAAAGTTTCTGCCAACGGCCGGCTCGAATGGCGGCTGTCGGGAACCGATCTTTTAAACACCTTCCAGATCCGCAAGAAAATTTCAGGAACTAACTTCAACCTGACCGCCAACAATTACTTCGAGACGCAGGTTGTAACGTTTGGAGTGAAGATGAAGTTAGGGGGCCGGTAGTTGGTAACGGTGACTGATGTTTATGTGTGGACGTGGGGAAGTGGTGAAAGTGGTGAAAGTGGTAAAAGTGTTAAGGTGTATAAGTGCTAAGGAACTCAGATTTGTTGAATCATCACCGTTCTCACTTTTACACCCGCCTGCCCGCCGGGGCGTCTCGCGTAGGAGGGCCTGTCCGGCCGGCAGGTTTTACATTCTCAATATTAAACGCAAAGACCGCAATGCATGCGCAAAGGCCGCAAAGTGATATGTGGATGTGTTGGTGTGGCTTTGTGCTAAGGAGTTCAGAGCTCTTGAATCATCACCGTTCTCAGGTTTTACATTCTCAATATTAAACGCAAAGACCGCCATGCATGCGCAAAGGCCGCAACGTGATATGTGGATGTGTTGGTGTGTTTGGTGTGTACACGTGCTAAGGAACTCAGATTTGTTGAATCATCACCGTTCTCACTTTTACACCCGCCTGCCCGCCGGGGCGTCTCGCGTAGGAGGGCCTGTCCGGCCGGCAGGTTCTACATTTAGTGTTTTACATTTTGCGGTTTTCTTTGAAATGTACACATGTGTTCAGGTGTATAGGTGTATAGGTGTATAAGTGCTAAGGAACTCAGATTTGTTGAATTATCACCGTTCTCACTTTTACATTTTACATTGAGTGTTTTACATTTTACATTCTTAAACGCAAAGACCGCCATGCATGCGCAAAGGCCGCAACGTGATATGTGGATGTGTTGGTGTGTTTGGTGTGTACACGTGCTAAGGAACTCAGATTTGTTGAATCCTCACCGTTCTCACTTTTACATTTTACATTGAGTGTTTTACATTTTACATTCTTAAACGCAAAGACCGCCATGCATGCGCAAAGGCCGCAAAGTGATATGTGGATGTGTTGGTGTGTACACGTGCTAAGGAGTTCAGAGCTCTTGAATCATCACCGTTCTCAGGTTTTACATTCTCAATATTAAACGCAAAGACCGCCATGCATGCGCAAAGGCCGCAACGTGATATGTGGATATGTTGGTGTGTTTGGTGTGTACACGTGCTAAGGAACTCAGATTTGTTGAATCATCACCGTTCTCAGGTTTTACATTCTCAATATTAAACGCAAAGACCGCAATGCATGCGCAAAGGCCGCAAAGTGATATTGTTGGTGTGTTGGTGTGGCTATGTGCTAAGGAGTTCAGAGCTCTTGAATCATCACCGTTCTCAGGTTTTACATTCTCAATATTAAACGCAAAGACCGCCATGCATGCGCAAAGGCCGCAACGTGATATGTGGATGTGTTGGTGTGTCTAGGTGCTAAGGAGTTCAGAGCTCTTGAATCATCACCGTTCTCAGGTTTTACATTCTCAATATTAAACGCAAAGACCGCCATGCATGCGCAAAGGCCGCAAAGTGATATGTGGATGTGTTGGTGTGTCTATGTGCTAAGGAGTTCAGAGCTCTTGAATCATCACCGTTCTTAGGTTTTACATTCTCAATATTAAACGCAAAGACCGCAATGCATGCGCAAAGGCCGCAACGTGATATGTGGATGTGTTGGTGTGTTTGGTGTGTACACGTGCTAAGGAACTCAGATTTGTTGAATCATCACCGTTCTCACTTTTACATTTTACATTGAGTGTTTTACACCCGCCTGTCCGGCCGGCAGGTTTTACATTCTCAATATTAAACGCAAAGACCGCCATGCATGCGCAAAGGCCGCAAAGTGATATGTGGATGTGTTGGTGTGTTTGGTGTGTACACGTGCTAAGGAACTCAGATTTGTTGAATCATCACCGTTCTCACTTTTACATTTTACATTGAGTGTTTTACATTTTACATTCTTAAACGCAAAGACCGCCATGCATGCGCAAAGGCCGCAACGTGATATGTGGATGTGTTGGTGTGGCTTTGTGCTAAGGAGTTCAGAGCTCTTGAATCATCACCGTTCTCAGGTTTTACATTCTCAATATTAAACGCAAAGACCGCAATGCATGCGCAAAGGCCGCAACGTGATATGTGGATATGTTGGTGTGTTTGGTGTGTACACGTGCTAAGGAACTCAGATTTGTTGAATCATCACCGTTCTCACTTTTACATTTTACATTGAGTGTTTTACATTTTACATTCTCAATATTAAACGCAAAGGACGCGAAGGTAGCGCAAAGGACGCAGACAGAAATGCATTGTGAGCCAGGCATGAGAAATCCATTGCGGTGTGCGGCTGATTCTTCTGAATACAAATACGCAGAGAAACCGACTACTAATTACCGATTACCGGGCCGTCACCTTCAGCTGCACTGTCAGATTATCCGAGAGACTAAAGCTTCCCCCTCCTACTTTATAGTCACGTCGGTTGAGCGGAAATTCTCCTTCAAAGACAGAAACCCCACTGGAAGAGGTGTAGGTAAATGGAAACGAAATGGATTTCGTTGTTGTCTTGATGGTCAGGTTGCCGGTCATGGTATATTTTCCGGGTGATGATGCGGTGACGGCTGTCGACACGAAGCGGATGCGCGCATAGGTGGCCACGTCAAAATATTCTTCTTTGCGCAGGTGGTTGTCGCGCAGGCCGATGTTGGTGTCCACGGAGTTTGCATCTACCGACATATCAAATTTAGCGGCTGCCGGCTGCGCCGGATCGAACACAATCGTTCCTTCCAGGCCGGTGAACGTGCCATTACAGTTGGTACCAAAATTTTTGATCTTGAACTGCACGGCAGAACTCTCCGCTACAGGCTTAAGTGTCTGGGCCGCAGCAGGAAGAACGCCAGCCAGCAGGAAAAGAAATATCGTATCGCATCGCCTCATCTGGTACAAAAATAGTCCAGATGGTTGAAATATGTGTCCGGAGTAGGACATTTCTCATCATTGTGTATCTTTCACAGTGGCTCAACGAACCCAGTTCTTTAGTTCCCAGACGCTGAGCATATAGAGAAAACTGATTCAACATGAAGAAATCCTACATCAACCCATCCCTTCCTCTCATCGTCCTGCTTCTGGTGATACAAAGTTGCTCCACGCCGGATTCCGTGCGCGATCCCGTTTGGCCCGATAAACAATGGGCTGTCTCTACACCGGAAGAAGAAGGAATTGACCCCGTGGCAATCAAGGCCATTCATACCGATATCAACGCGGGCAAATATGGTCTCGTGGATGGGTTCGTGCTGATCCGCCACGGAAGAATGGTGGCCGATTACCGCTATGCGCACAACTATGACTCCATCGCCGCTGCCTACGACACCACGAACCACATGTTTAATTACGACCATCCCGCGTGGCATCCATACTATCAGCGCAGCAATCTCCACACGCTGCAGTCGGTGACAAAAAGTGTGACTTCGATTGCATTGGGAATCGCCATCGATGCAGGGCATATCCCGGGAGTGGATGTTCAACCAATGGAATTCTTCCACTCTTACGATCCAGATTTTTCCGATCAGCGGCGAACGGACATGACGCTGGAGGACATGCTGACGATGCGTAGCGGCATCGACTGGAACGAGATGACGTCCTACGAGCTTGACGAAAACAGCTGCATCATCATGGAGAAAAGTAACGACTGGATTCAATACGTGGTGAATCGTCCGATGCGGGAACAACCCGGTACGCGGTGGGATTATAACAGCGGCGTGAGTGTGCTTCTCGGCAAGTTGGTGGGCATCTCTACCGGGCAGCGTGTAGACCAATGGACGGAAGAGCGCTTGTTCAAACCGCTCGGTATCACGAATTATTTTTGGAAGACTACTCCCAACGAGGAAGTAGATACCGAAGGTGGACTATACCTTAGTGCGCACGATATGGCCCGCCTCGGATACCTTTTTCTCCGCCAGGGAAATTGGAACGGCAAACAGGTGGTTTCAAAAGCCTGGGTGGAACAATCCATAAAGCCCACCGTAAAAGACATCGCACCGGACAATTCAACAAACAATTCCGGGTACGGCTACCAGTGGTGGGTGCCGTCTACCGATCCGCATATCTTTTCCGCGGTCGGTTACGGCGGGCAACTGATTCTGGTGGCACCGGCCTACGACCTGGTGGCTGTGTTTACGGGATGGAACATTCACTACGACAATACTTCCCTTTCAGCGCGCGAAGCACTTGCCAAACGAATTATTCCGGCAACCACCCCTGACCCAGCGCCGTAACTCCCTGGATGCACCACGGATGTTCAGGCATTGATATTCTCCAGGGCCCGTATGGCCGTGGTCACCTCCTCTTCGTTGTTAACGATGCTTGGCGTGAGGCGTGCGTATTCGGTTTTGTAGGGCGTCACGCTGGCGATGATTCCTTTTGTCAGCAGCTTCGCCACCACGTCCGTCGGCGACATCCCTTTGACTTCAAAACAATTGATCCCCGCGGATAAGGCAGGATTCATCGGGGTATGCAACGTAACGTGTTTAATTTCCGAAAGCCCCTCCTTCAGTTGCGTGCCGAGGCTGACGGTGCGTTGCGCTACCCGGGCCTTGCCGATCTTCATCTGGAAATCAAACGCGGTGTTCAACGCCCACCGGCTTTCAAAGGAATGAAACCCGCCGGGAGAAACTTCGTCTCCAAACGTGACCTTCCCGCCGTACAACCCCAGCCACGCGCCGTAGGCATTGAATGAAAAGGCGGGGATGGTAGGGCCCATCATGTCCCAGGCGTCTTTTTTACCGAACAGGATGCCGGTGCCGCGAGGACCAAAGATCCATTTGTGCGTGCCTGCCGCAAAGAAGTCGCAGCCAAGGTCGGCCATTGCGATATTATCGATACCAAACCCGTGCACGCCGTCGACACAAAAGTAGATGCGGTCGGCACCCGTTCGCTCTTTGTTGACTTCTGCGATAGCATCGGCAATGGCGCGGATAGGCAATTTCACACCGGTTCCGGAATGCACCCAGGTAAGCGCCACAATACGTGTTTTGGGTTGAATGGCTTTTCGCACAGTGTTTACCACTTCATCAACAGAAACCGCTGCCGGGTTTTCATACAGCTTGATTCGGCGAAGGGTGGCGCCGTTCCGCGCGACGGCAAACTCCAGGGATTTCTCTGTGGCATAGTGATCGTGCGTGCTGGTGAGGATTTCATCACCCGCTTTCAGGCGCAGGCCGTTGTAGAGCAAGGCGAGTCCCATGGTGGTGCTGTCGGTGAGTGCAACCTCCTCCGGAGCACACTGCACATACCGTCCTACGGCTTCCTGGACGATTACCTCTGCTTTTGTCCAATTGGCCTCCCAGTATTCCACCGGGTTTTCATCGAAGTTTTTTCGGTGCATGTCGATGGCTTCCCGTACGGGGAGCGGGTGTGATGCCAGCAGCATCTGCGACATGTGAATCTTCCTCGGCGACAGCAGGAATTGGGACCGCACGCCGTCCCACGTTTCCAGGCCCACCGCGGGGGCCGACTCGGTGACCGTGGTGCAGGCAACAGGCAGCATCGAAGCACCCAATGCGAAGCCGGAGTTCTGTATGAATCTTCTCCTGTCCATAATTCGTTGGTTTTTAGGTTAATCGTTAGCCCTTTCGAAACAGGCTTATTGGCAGGTCAATTTACTGAATTCCCCATACGGCCTGTAACCATTCCCTGTCTTCATGAGGGGACATTCGCTTGTTGAAGGGTTTGGTTCCCCCTCAAAGATTAACGTCACCGCACTAACCTTCCCGTTGCCGGGATCATTCAAAATCTAAACCATTACTGCTCATGATCGTGTAAACGATATGATAACCAATAGAATACAATTCACCCTTGAAAAACCCTTCCTGAAACACTCCGAATATTCTTTGATTGCTTTGCCCTATAATAGTTAAACCTTTGATTTCAGTTGTTAGATTTGTTGGCATGAAGCTCGTACGCATCTCCGCGAACCGATTGACAAAGAAAAAGCGTCCCCAATAACCAGCGTTATTGTTCATGATCCTGACTAACGCTTTATCCTCTTTATCCACACAGCCGATTAAAGTTTGGGTACTTGCGCCCCACCTGGAGAGCGACGATCCCAACCTGGAGCACTACTACGATTTCAGCCAGAGTATCCGAGAATATGAAACGGCCTTTAACGGGCTGGGGATTACCTGGGCCTGGCAGCAGGTAACGGTGAAGACTTTCCGCTCCGTCATCGAGGCCATTGATCACGAAAGGAAGGTTGGCACGGTGACCCCCGTGGTCTTCAACCTGTGTGACGGCGACGAAGTCAACGGAACCCCGGGGATTTCTGTCGTGCAGCTCCTGGATCAAAAGGGATTGATATACACCGGATCGGACGAGTTTTTCTACCGCATCACCACGTCAAAAATCCCGATGAAGCGGGCGTTTGATAAAGCAGGAGTGCCTACTGCCCCTTGGGTACCCATTCTAAGTAGCGATGCTGCCCTGGATACGATTTTTGAAAAGCTGGGGGCTCCGGTCATCCTCAAGCCATCCGTTTCCGCCGGCAGCATGGGCGTCGGTGTAAAGAATGTTGTCAGTACGCCGCACGACTTACGCGAGCAGGTGGCTAAAATGTTTGCTGGATACCGGGGCTGGGACCTGGCGGCAGACGGCCTGATTGCGGAAGCCTTTGTAAACGGACCCGAATTCACCGTTCTCATCACCGGTTCGTATAACAATCCCCGCGACGCGAAGATTTACGATCCCGTGGAGCGGGTTTTTCACGCGTCACTCCCAGACCAGGAGAAGTTCCTGTCGTTTGACAGGCTGTGGGAAATTTATGAGGATGAGAAGCCGATGCCCGACGCCGGCAACTTCTATGAGTATGGACGTCCGAAGGCCGGGCTTATTGAAGAAATCAAGAAGATATGCTGGGATGCCTACGTGGCCACCCGGGGATGCGGGTATACCCGCGTTGACATTCGGATGGACAGCAAGACGGGCAAGCTCTATGTACTGGAGGTAAATGCCCAATGCGGACTTAGTGAAGATGAAGATTACACATCCATCGGCGCCATCCTGCGCTTTTGCGGAACCTCTTTTGCCGAAATGGTTTCTGAAATTATCCGGGACGCTTTTGCGCGCCGGGCGTCCGTGAAGATCAAAAAAGCCCTGTAGACAACCCTCCAGCTCATGAAAATCTGTGTTCTTCAACCCGACTATGCTCCTTCCGATGTCGACTACCAGCATTACGATCCAGTTCGTGACCTGAGTCACCTGATGCCCGGAGCTGAATTTGAACACGTACTGCTCAACAAGCTCACCACCTACAAGCAGCTCAGGGACCTAAAGAAAAAGAATTTTGACATTTTCGTAAACCTCTGTGAGGGATACCTGGAGTGGAACGTGCCTTCCGTGGAAGTCGTCTACTTCATGGAGATGCTGAACCTCCCCTTCACCGGGCCTACCTCCGTACTCTTTGATCCCCCGAAGGAACTCATGAAGTATGTCGCCTATACGGAAGGGATCAGGACCCCGGCTTCAGCGGTTGTAGACTCCATGGATACGCTGCTCCAGGACTGCCGCCATCTTCGCTATCCATTGTTTGTAAAACCCGGGAAAGCGGGTGACAGCCTGGGAATTGATGATCACTCCGTGGTGCACAACCCCGACGAGCTGGCCAAGCGCTGCGCCCTGCTGATGGAAGAGTACGGGCCGCTTCTGGTAGAGGAATACGTGGACGGCAGGGAATTCACCGTCATGGTGATGGCCCAGGCTGACGATGAAAAGGCCTGCACCGTGTTCAGGCCTATCGAGTATATTTTCCCCAAAGGGTTTGCTTTCAAGACGTACGCGCTGAAAACATCGGAGCTTCACCCGGAAGCGAATATTCCGGTTAGCGATCCGGCCATTGAAAAAGAGCTCATGGACGCTGCTGTAAAAATCTTCAGCGGCTTTGGCGGGGTGGGCTACGCCCGGCTGGATTTCAGGATGAACAAGCAAGGCGAATTGTTTTTTCTGGAAATAAATTTCACGTGCTCCGTCTTTTACAAAGACGGGTATGAAGGATCCGCTGATTACATCTTAAAGAATGACGGCATCGGCCAGGCAGGCTTTCTGAAGAAAATCGTCGACGAGGGCATTGCCCGTCACCGGCGCAATCAGAAAAAGTACGTCATGAAGGGGAATTCCATTTCAGGGTATGGCATTTATTCCACGAAGGATCTCGTTGCCGGCGAAGTGATTTTCAAAGGGGAGGAACTCTCACAACGGATTGTCACGCATGCTCATGTTCAGCGGCATTGGAACGAGAACCAGCAGGAGACGTTTAGAAAGTACGCCTATCCCGTGAGCCAGGAGGTTTTCCTTTTATGGGACAACAACCCGGCGAACTGGGCGCCGCAAAATCACAGCTGTGATGCCAACACCACGTACGAAGGGTTGAATGTGGTCGCCACACGGTCTATCCGCCAAGGCCAAGAATTAACGCTGAACTACGCCGATATGCTGGATGATACCATGGAGCCGTTCCAGTGCAAATGCGGTTCAGCCCAGTGTGCAGGGTTTGTGACCGGCACTGTCAACAATTCCATTACCAACAAGATCAACTCGTTCCATCTGATCGGCATCATGAAGTAGGCCGGGCCTTACCGGTCCAACGCACCTAGTTTTTCCTTTTGCCCTCAGGGGAGCGGATTCTAGGCTCCTGGCTGTTGTTGGCTTTTTTTTACTAGCCGAGTCCCCCTCTATAACTGCGCCAAATGCCTGGAACGCTAAGAGTACTTCCAGTAGTTGCAAAATTTGCAACGCCATAGAAAATGGAGGGGCAAATTAGTATTTATCAATTATCAATTTCATCCATTTGGTAAACATCGAAACCCCTCTCATCAAAGCGGCTCATACATTTGGCTATCTGATTTGCACTAACAAAAGCAGATCGAAGAATAAAATCATTTCATCAACCAAATCCATTTGACATGAAAACTCTATTGGCTATTCCTCTTGTCCTGATCTTACTGATCAGTTCCTGTACCCCGGACCGCTCCCTTGAAAAACCATCGGGGACCTCAAGCAATCACCTCAACATTGCAGTCCTGGCGGACATCCATTACATGGACCCGAGCTTGCTTAAAAACGGTGCCGAAAACGAAGAGGCCTTTCAGAATTATCTGAATGCAGACCCAAAGCTGGTGCAGTACAGCGATGCCATCTTTCGTAAGGTAGTCGCCGATCTGAAGGCCGCAAGGCCTGACATCCTGCTGGTTGCCGGCGACATGACAAAAGACGGCGAAGCAGTAAGTCATCAGGCCGTTGTCGCCTTACTAAAGCAACTAAAAGACGCGGGCACGAAAGTTTTCGTGGTGCCCGGGAATCACGACATTCAAAATCCGGAAGCCGTCGCCTATGATGGCAACTCCACAACACCTGCTCCTTCCGTATCCCCGCAAGAATTCGTTACCTTATATTCAGATTTTGGCTATGGCAATGCCATTTCGCGGGATCCGAATTCCCTGAGCTACATCAGCCAGCCACATCCCAACCTGTGGATTCTTGGCATCGACGATTGCAAGTATTATGAAAATGTCGGAAACATTGCAGTGATTGGCGGCAACATCCGACCATTGACGATGCAGTGGATACAAGGTCAGTTGGCCGTAGCCAAGAAGAATAATATCCGCGTATTGGCGCTCATGCACCACAACCTGATCGAGCACTATACCGGGCAAGATCAGCTGGATCCCCAATATGTAACAGACAATTGGGAAGCGAATGCAGATGCATTGATAGATGCAGGCCTGGAATTGATTTTCACAGGTCACTATCATGCCAATGACGTTGCCAGCAGGTCACGGAATGGCAAAGTGCTTTACGATGTTGAAACTTCCTCCTTGGTAGATCCCCCGTTGGCGTATAGAACCATGACACTAAAGAATTCTAATCTGGATATCAATTCGAAGTATGTCACGTCGATCAATGCAACTCTTCCTAATGGCCTGGATCTGACGACGTATTCCTATGCCTTTTTCTCTGCTCATCTCGACGGCATTTTTTCATACCTGCTGACTCAGCCGCCATTTTTTCTTTCGGAGTCACTGGCAGCATCTGCCGCACCGTTGTTCCGAAATGCATACATCGCTCACTTCAACGGCGATGAAAAGATATCTCCTGCAGAGCAAAATAAGGACAACGAACTGGCCGGGGTATCACCCCTCGCAGCGTATGCGCTTAGCGTCTTGTGGACAGACCTGAATCCGAAAGACAACAATTTACACATCAATTTGCGTACCCCCTGATGCTTTCATTGCGTACTCGTAAGAGATCAGAAAACAAAAGGGCCATCGTCTGGCCCTTTTGTCATGTTGCCAGGACTCAGCCTCCCGCATTCATCTGCTGCGGCCTGAAAGAGGCGCAAAATAAAAAAAAGGGCCGAAAATCAGCCCTTTTTGTGTGCTCCTCCTCTTGGACTTGAACCAAGGACCCTCTGATTAACAGTCAGATGCTCTAACCAGCTGAGCTAAGGAGGAGTGTTTCCTTTTTGGGACTGCAATATTAAGGGAATAATGGGGAAAACGCCAAAACGGTGGAATCACGTGCGCGCGATATTCCCTTTAAGAATGCCCCTTCCTGATTTCAAGAACCTTGTCGAAACAGTGCTTAAAAGATGAACCTATCGCATGTGGAGGATCCGATGCTCTAACCTCCCGATACTTATCGGGATGAGCTAAGGAGGAGTGTTTCCTTTTTGGGACTGCAATATTAAGGGAATAATGGGGAAAACGCCAAAAAACCAATAAACCGCAAGCGCGGAAAATAACATCTATAAGAACCACCAGCATAACCGTGTCATCCCAAATTCGACAGGAAAATCCCAAGCACCGCCAGCGGCGCTACATAGCGGATTAGAAAACGCCAGAGCATGAAAGCACGTGCTGAGGACACGTTCAACTCCTCGCGGCACACCGTCTTCGGCAACAGCCACCCTGCAATCACTGCCATGAGAATTCCCCCCACGGGCATGAGCAGGTTCGAACTAAAATAGTCGAGGAGTCCAAAAAAGGTTTTGCCCCGCAGGGAAGCGATCCCCGAAATGGGAGTGAATTCCTTCCAGATGTTAAACGAAAAGACAGTTCCTAATCCAATCACCCAGAGCAACACGCCGGCAATTATGGAAATTTTCTTCCGTGTCATGTTTACAGCCACTTCCAGGTGCGCGATGATGGACTCCAGCAGTGAGATGGAGGACGTGAGCGCCGCCACCAGCAGCAACAGGAAGAACAAGGCCCCCACCTGCCCGCCTCCCGGCATTTGTCCAAAGGCGATGGGCAGCGTCATGAAGATCAATCCCGGTCCTTCGCCCGGCGACAGGTTGTATTGAAATACGATGGGGAAAATGGCGAGGCCACCGAGCATGGAGGCAAGGCCGTCGGAGAAGGCGATGATCACTGCCGACCGGAGTACGTTGGTAGTCGGCGCCATGTAGGCCCCGTAGGTGAGCATGACGCCGACACCAATCCCCAGTGAGAAGAATGCCTGCCCGAAAGCCATGAGCACTGTCGAAGACGTCACTTTGGAAAAATCGGGCATGAACATGAAAGCCAGTGCCTGAGCAAACTCACCGGCAAACATCGCATAGATCACGAGGGCGACCAGGATGATGAACAACGCCGGCATCATCCAACGGATGGACCGCTCGAGGCCGTCCTGAATGCCCATCGCGACGATCCATACGGTAGCGATCACAAATACTCCCTGCCCGATCATCATGCGAATCGGATCTTCCAGTAACCGGTTATAAAAACTGACTGCGGATGTTGCGTCCAGGTTTCCCAGGCGCCCTGCAAAAGACGAAACGGTATAGTCGAGTGTCCAGCCGGCGATCACGGAGTAGAAGCTGAGGATAAGAAAAACGCCGGCCATGGCGATCCACCCAAAATATTTCCAGGCGGGATGAAGACCGTCACGCGCTGCCATCACCGTCAGCGTGCCCACCATGCTGCGGCCCCCGCGTTTGCCGATCATCAGCTCTGCTCCCAGGATGGGAATGCCCATCACTACGAGTGACGCGAGGTAGATCAGCACAAAGGCTCCGCCACCGTTTTCTCCGGCCAGGTAGGTGAACTTCCAGATATTGGACAGCCCGACCGTGCTGCCGATCGAGGCCAGCAGGAAGACATAATTAGAGGACCACCCGCGGGTTGATGTTTTTTCGCTCATACCTTATTCAGGTTATACCGCATGATCGCCCCGTGCGGACCGTCCCCATCCCGCTCGAGCTCAAACACGTCTCCTTCAACGGGCCTTGCCTGCGCCAGAATATTTTCAATCGTACGTACATCAGCTGCATCCAGGGAAAAGCGAAATGCATCCAGGGTTGCGGGTATATGCTCGGCAGACCGTGCCCCAACAATAATGCCTGCTACCTGCCGGCGATCCAGAGCATAGCGTGAAGCCACGCTCGTGAGTGTTGCATTCTTATTATCAGCGATGGTTTTCAGGCAATGCAGCAGTTCCTGAAACAAGTCCCATCCGCCAAACGCATCGATTATCAGTTTGTACTTAAGCAGCGACCGGTTTTCAAATGGAGGCTTCGGTTCAGCGGCACCGAGCCACCGTTCGCTAAGGAATCCGCCGGCGACCGTGCCGTAGCAAAGCAAGTGGATGCAGTTCTTCGCGCCAAATTCTACAAGGCTCTTTTCCGGCCGCCGGTCGAGGAGGGAATACTGCACCTGCATCGTTGCCAGCGGAACTCCCGCGGCGACAAGTTCGCGTACACGCTGCGTGTCGAAGTTGGTACCGGAAATCAAATGAATCTTCCCTGCCTGCTGCAATTCTTTCAACCAGCAGGCCGTTTCCACATAGCGGGGTATGTCGTACGACCACCAGTGAAACTGCACTACGTCCAGCCGCTCTACACCCAACCGTTGCAACGACCGGTCAATAATTTTTTCAACATACGTTTTGCTGATTGTTTGCAGCGCATCCCGGTCGGGAACAAACTTGGTAAGTACCTGGATGTATGAAGCGGATCCCTGACGGGCTTTCCGAAGTTTCAGAAAACGTCCGATCAATTCTTCAACCCCGGTGTAAATGTCCGCGCAATCAAACGTGGTGATGCCTGCATCCGCAAAGGCAACCATGTCCTCGATGGGGTCTGACGATGACCTGCCGCTATGCCCGTCGGCCAATTGCCATCCGCCCTTGATAATCCGGGAGATACTGAATCCCGGCGCAAGCTCGACTCTTTCCACGCTCATTTTTCCGCCCACGGATTATTTTCCGGAAGCGGGACAACCGTTGTTTCAGAACGGTCGTAGGTTCGCTTGCCGATACGGCTGATTTTGAATTGGGCGCCGCAATGCGGATCCGGGCAAGCAATGATGTGATCGGTTGCCATCCAGTCGAACTGGTTTAGCGGCCGTTGTTTCGCCGGGAGCAACGGAAGAAGGGCGGCCAGCGTATATAACGAGAACGGGGTATCGGTCTTGAAGTATAGATTTTCTCCCCGCACTTCAAACGCTTCCCCCACCAGGTGGCTGCACACAAAGGGTTTTTCTCCTTGGATTGTCTCCACGCGCAAGTCGTACAGATCAAACGATGCGTTCATATGATTTTCTTGACGGGGGGAAAGGTAAGGATTCCGCATAAAACTTCCCGTGCGTTTTACACGCGGTAATTCAAAAACTAAATGGATGGAAGAAGTTATTTCCCCAAAAAGCGGTTCAGCAATCCTTTTTGTGATTTCTTAAGAACGTCATCCAGCGTTTTCTCCAGCGTGTTGTAGGAGGCACCGTCGCGGATGATGTATGCTTCCGCACCCAGCTTCATGGCCTCCTCGCGCACACGGTCGTCATCCATGGTCGTGTAATAGATCACGGGAATGGCGCGGTTGGCTTTTTTCAGCTGTGAGAGGTAGTCGATGCCTGTCATGGATCCATCCGCATAGAAATGATCCATCACGACAGCCGCCGGTTTTTCGTTGAGCCGCTCCAGCATTGCGGATGGATTGGAAAATGCACAGACCTCACACTCTCCGAACTTTGCCCGGATGTGAATCTCTAGTAACTTCTGATAGGTGGCGTTGTCTTCCGCAACAAAAACGAGCCGTTTCATACGCTTCACTTAAACAAAGGATAATTAATATATGCATTTGCAGTGACAAAACGAAGGGGGTTCGGCGCTTGCACTGTAGTCAAATCGCTGAAAAACGTGGGATTATTGGGTTGGCAGCCATAAATTCAACGGAAATTACTTGGTAACTTTGCGGCATAAACCAGCCCTAAAATCATGCTTCTACGCCATTCCCTAATTGTCCTGCTTGCCTCTGCTGTTACCGTGGGGTGCTCACAGAGTCCATCCAAGACGACCCTCGCACCAGCCGATTTTGCCCAGAAGGTGGAGCAGACTCCGGGCGCGGTTGTCCTGGATGTACGCTCCGCAAAAGAGTATGCAGATGGTCATCTTCAAAAATCAGTGAACATGGATTGGAACGGATACGACTTCATGCAGCAGGTAAAGAAATTAGACAAATCAGCGCCGGTATTTGTGTATTGCCTGAGTGGTGCGCGGAGTGCTACGGCGGCATCAAAGATGCGGGCGGCTGGATTTAAAGAAGTGTATGAACTGCAGGGCGGCCTTTCCCAATGGCAGGCAGCTAATCTTCCTGTCACCATCAAGAAATAGTTAGCCAAAAAAAGGCCATCACGGGCCTTTCTTATTTTCCTCTACATTCCTGATTGTCAGAGCGTCCGTTTTCCAGTCCAAGTTCCGTTATCAGGTGCGATGCCCCAGGTCCCCGATACGTTGTCACCGTTGATTACGCCAGCGGCTGCAACGTCAGGAACCGAAATATTGTTTCCGCTCACTGTTCCCTCAAAGAAGTTTACCTGTGACCCTCCGGTTCCGCCTGAGCCGCGGCTGATGCCAGCCAGGACCGTGCCTTGAATCACGATATTCCAGGTTCCCGATTCCGTCCCTGCATACGTCCCTTCAAACGCTTTGATCAAAGCCGTTGAAGTCTCTTTACCAATAACCGCGGTAATGCCAGCATGTCCGGGAATTGTGAGAGAAATGTAGGGGTTGCCTCCATCGGCATCAACAGAAAACGTGACGCTCCAGTCGCCTGCTGTAAACGTGGCGTTGGCTATGGCCTGCCCGGAGGTCCATCCGGAAAGCTGGCCAGTCGTGAGTGTTTTCGTAACGCCGTCGAGTGTTATTACAATTTCAACCTTCCCTTTTTGCAACGTCACCTTGAAGATTCCACTTGAGCCAATAAGTGCGCCTTTGTAGACCCCGCCGCTCTTGGTGTCATTGCCTGCCTCCGCCTCCGGAGCGGTTACCAACGTGCTGCTAGGCGTCGCATCGTCTTTGGAACAAGAAAGTACGCCGATCAGCATGACGCTCGCCAGCAAATAAATCATCGTCTTTTTCATAACAGTTATTAGTTGATTTGTTGATTCTTTAAGCCCGCAGAACCTGCAGGTATAGTAAATTTCGCAACAATTGAAATGGTAACCAAACCGCCAATGTTGTATTTTTTCCTGTGGCCTTCGGCCCTGATTCACGGCTTTCGTTTCAAAAATAATTCGTTCAGGGGGTTTTCCGGTTTCTTCGACCTAACTTATCAACCCGTTTACTGAAACAAAATGAAAGCACTGCTCTGTACCGTCCACGGCCTTCCTAATACGCTGGTTCTATCCGACTTTGATGCGCCCGTGGCGGGACCTGGGGAGGTCCTGATTGAGGTGCGTGCCTGCGGCGTCAATTTCCCCGACGTGCTGATCATTCAGAATAAGTATCAATTCAAACCCGACTTACCCTTTGCACCGGGAGGCGAAGTGTCAGGCGAAGTACTTGCCGTAGGGGAAAAAGTAAAGCATCTGAAAAAGGGGGATCGTGTTGTTGCGCTTTGCGGCTGGGGCGGATTCGCGGAACAAGTTAAGGTACAGGCAAACCGTGTCTTTCCCATGCCGGAAGGGATGGACTATATCACCGCAGCATCCACCCTCTATACATACGGCACGTCGTATCACGCGTTGAAAGACAGGGCTCAGCTCAAGGCTGGTGAAACCGTGCTCGTCCTCGGTGCGGCGGGCGGCGTGGGCCTTGCCGCGGTGGAACTCGCCGCTGCTATGGGAGCAACCGTTATCGCCGCCGCTTCAACGGAAGAAAAACTAAAGGCGTGCAAAGAAAAAGGCGCTCACCACACGATTAATTATACCAACGAAGACCTGCGTGCGCGCGTAAAGGAAATCACCAATGACCGCGGCGTGGATGTCGTGTATGATCCCGTAGGCGGTACGCCTGCCAACGAAGCCCTTCGCGCCATGGCCTGGAAGGGACGTTACCTTGTTGTGGGGTTTGCCTCCGGAACGATTCCCTCCTTCCCTGCCAACATGCCCTTGCTGAAGGGGTGCTCCATCGTCGGCGTTTTTTGGGGAAGTTTTGCGGAACGTGAGCCGCAGCAAAGCCTTCAGAACTTCGGTACGCTGCTGGCGTGGATCGGTGCTGGAAAAATAAAGCAGCGCATTCATAAGGTGTACACCTTGGAAGAGGGGGCCGATGCATTGCAGGCACTGGTCGACCGACAAGTGACGGGAAAAGCGGTTGTGAAGGTGGGGACCTGGACAGAATCAACCACCCAAGCGGCAAAGAAAACAGATGTGCCGGCGGCTGCCTCCGCTGCAAAGAAAGGTCCACTCACCCTGCACCTGCGTGAACTTCGGAAAAGTGTCGGGGTTTCGCTCGGCGTCTCGGAGTGGTTTGCGGTGTCGCAGGAGATGATCAACGATTTTGCAAAAGCCACTCAGGATTTTCAGTGGGTGCACGTAGACTCCGAGCGGGCCAAGACTGAACTCCCAGGCGGAAAGACGATTGCCCACGGCTACCTCACCATGTCCCTGGCATCCAAATTCTTTTTCGAGCTGCTTTCCATCGAAGGAGTAACCACGTCCATCAATTACGGATTGAACAAGGCGAGATTTCCTGTGGCCGTGAAGGCGGGATCGCGCATCCGGATGAAAGGACAAATCAAACAGGTCGAAGAAATGCCCGGCTCCGGCACCAAACTTTTTCTTGACTGCACCATCGAGGTGGAAGGGGAAGAAAAACCAGCCTATGTTGGCGAATTGATTACTGCACTTTTCTAATTTGAAAAATAAAAAAGCCTATGAGACTTAAAGACAAAATTGCCATCGTCACCGGCGGCGCCGGAGGTATCGGCCTGGCCACTGTTAAGGCCTTCGTGCGCGAAGGTGCCCGCGTTGCCCTGTGGGATGTATCTGACAAGGGGGGAGCTGTGGCCACGGAGTTGGTCAAGGCGGGACACGATGTTACGTACTCGCATGTCTCCGTTGATGACGAGCACGCGGTGCAGCAGGCTACGGAATCCGTCAACAAAAAATATGGCAGGATCGATATCCTGATAAACAACGCCGGGATCACCATGGATCGCACGCTCCTCAAAATGTCGCGGGAGGAATGGGATCGTGTCCTTGCCGTCAACCTCACCGGGGTGTTTAACTGCACGCAGGCGGTAGCCCCTTTTATGAAAGCACAGAACTACGGCCGGATTGTCTCCGCTTCGTCCAACGTGGCCATCCGGGGAAACTACGGTCAAACAAATTACGTCGCTACCAAGTCGGCCATCATCGGGATGGTTAAGGTGTGGGCCCTGGAGCTGGGCCGCTTTGGAATCACCGCCAATTGCATTGCTCCTGGATTCATAAAAACACCGATGACCGACGCCATGCCGGAGGAAGTCAGGAAGCAAAGCCTGGCGCATATTCCCGCCGGGCGTTGGGGTGACCCGGACGACATTGCGCACGGCTATGTATACCTGGCCTCCGATGAGGCCGCCTTTGTAAATGGCATCTGCCTGACCATCGACGGCGGCGCGGCCCGCTGATTCAGAAGAGATTTTTAGCGAAACAACCATCATGAGCGAATACACCAGCATTCCGCATCTTAAATTTTTACTCCGGGAAGTACACCGTGTCGAAGATCTTTTCGAACACGAACGGTATGCCCATGTGAACTGGGAACAGGCTGCGATGATGGTGGATGCTGCCAAAGAGCTCGCCGACCGTCACATGGCGCCGTACTTCCGCGCGATGGACGAACCGGGCGTACGCTACGACGGAAAAGGCGGGGTGACGACCCATCCCCAACTAAAGACCATTATCCAGCAGGCGGCCGAGCAAGGATGGATCAACGGCGTCGCCTCCTTCGAGGTTGGCGGGATGCAGCTGCCGCTCATGGTGTTTAATGCCGGGCAGCATGTCTTCCAAGCCGCCAACAACGGATGCCAGGGATACTTCAGCCTCACCACCGGTGCGGCAGCGCTGATCACCAGCTTTGGAAGTGAAGAGCAAATAAAGAAATATGTTCCGCCGATGTTTGAAGGTCGGTGGCAGGGAACGATGGCGCTCACTGAACCCCAGTCAGGAAGTTCGCTCTCCGATATCACGACGCGTGCAACCCCCGTGCAGGGAAATAAGTATGCAATCAAGGGGCAAAAAATATTTATTTCAGGAGGGCAGCACGATGCGTGTGAAAATTTCATTCACCTGACGCTCGCCCGGATCGAGGGCGCTCCGCCGGGAACGAAGGGAATTTCCCTGTTTATCATTCCGAAATTCCGCCCCGATGATTCCGGAGCGCTCACGGACAACGATGTGTTTTGCGCCGGGGATTTTCAAAAGATGGGCCAGAAAGGATATGCCACCACCCACCTGGTGTTTGGCGATCATGAAAATTGTTACGGATGGCTGGTAGGCGAGCCCAACAAAGGTTTGAACAACATGTTTCAAATGATGAACGAAGCTCGCATCGGTGTCGGGCAGACGGCAGCATCGGTAGCCATGGCAGCATACCAGGCCTCTCTTCAATATGCAAAGGAGCGATCACAGGGGAGACTCGTCACCGAGAAAGACCCGCAGAAACCTCCGGTCCTAATCATCCGCCACCCCGACATCCAACGCATGCTTCTTACCCAAAAGGCCATCGTGGAGGGTGCCCTGTCACTTGCTGTTGAATGTGCCAAACTGTATGATCTCAGCCACGTAACCACGGGAGATGAACGCCGTCAGCACTGGCTCTTGCTGGAAATCCTTACGCCGATTGTAAAAACGTATTCGTCAGAACAGGGAAGCCGGTCTGCCGCCCTTGCCATTCAAATCCTGGGCGGGTACGGCTACACCACCGACTTTCCCGTACAGCAGCACTACCGCGATCTGAAGATCATGTCGCTGTACGAGGGCACTACCGGTATTCAGTCGCTGGACCTGCTTGGGCGCAAAATGTCGATGGAAAAAGGCAATGCCTGGAAGGTCCTTGCGCAGGCCATGCGTACAACCATTGCGTCCGCAGAAAAAATGGAGGCGCTTGCCCCTCTTGCCGGCGCTCTTGAAACGGAGGTCGTACGGATAGAACGCATCAACAACCATCTCTCGCAGATCGCCAGCCGTGACCCGAACCAGTTCCTGTCAGACGCCACAGTCTTTATGGAAATGATGAGCTATGCCGTCATCGGCTGGCAGTGGCTAAAGCAGGCGGTTGCGGCTGCCGGGAACCTGCAACAGGCTGATTTCTCCATGCAGTCCAAGCCCTTTTACGAAGGAAAGATTCACACTACGAAATTCTTCTTCCGGTATGAAATGCCCCACGCTGCCGCCTGCGAAAAAACGCTCATGGACCCGCAGTTCCTGACCAATCTGCCCTCCTACGACTCCCTTTCCTGATCCAATAATTCAGGTCATTATGTCTTGAATAGAAAAAATAGCATGGCGATTCCTGCCAGGCTGTCTTCTTTTTTGGTGTTTTTCAGGTCGGCACAAAATTTCAGGTAAAGCAATCAAGAGATTAAAACTGATTGTTAAACCTTAAAAACATAACTGTTATGAGCCTGATACGATACAATGCCAACGACTACGCACCCGCGTCTTTCAGCAGCCTGATTGACCGGTTCTTCAACGATTCCCTGGCCCGCTCCGGCGGCAGCAGCTTTCAGCCAAAAGTGGACATCGTCGAAAATGATAAGTCCTACGAGCTGCATGTGGCGGCTCCCGGCCTTACCAAAGACGATTTTCAAATCGAGCTGAACGACAATTTCCTAACCGTGAGCGGCGAGCGGAAGTTCTCCAGCGAAAAGAAGGAAAAGAACTACCATTCGATTGAAACGCAATTCGGAGCCTTCAGCCGTTCGTTTTCCCTACCGGAAAACGCCGACAGTTCGAAGATCAATGCCAAATACAACAACGGCATTCTCGAACTGCACATCCCCAAGGATGAGAAAAAGGCGCTGAAGACGACGATCAAAGTAAGCTAAAGGAAGTTGATAGGTGAGGTTGGTTGAAAGGGTGTCCTGGAAACAGGCGCCCTTTTTTTATTCCGACGGTTCCGGGAACGCTGAATCATGGAATTGCGTTAACTTTCCAGTCCCTAGCCAATGAATCGCTATCTCTTTATTGCTGCCGTCGTCCTATCCGCCTGCATCGGTGCCGTGATTGGTGCCTTCTACACCGTGCAGTATTTTGAAAACATCCCCGATTATGCCTCGATCGATGCGCGGCAGCAGGTACTCACGGGTCGCGCCGCTGCCACCCCCCCGCAGGGAATTAACTTTGAAGATGCAGCGCGCATTGTCACGCCCGCGGTAGTGAACGTTAACACGGTGTTCAAGCCCGGTGTATTCAGTCCGGTGCCTCCCGATCCGAGGTTTGATCCGCGGGCACGGCCCTCCGGCTCCGGGGTAATTATCTCCGACGACGGGTACATCGTTACCAACCATCATGTGATTGAAGATGCGACCGATGTAGAAGTGGTGATGCACGACAACCAACGCTTCTATGCGAAAATTATCGGTGTGGATCCCAGCACCGACCTCGCCTTGTTGAAAATAAAAGCGAAGAACCTGCCCTTCCTGAAATACGGAGATTCTGATTTTGTCATCCCCGGGCAGTGGGTGCTTGCTGTCGGCAACCCCTTTGATCTCAATTCCACGGTGACGGCAGGAATTGTGAGCGCCAAGGCGCGCAACATTGGAATCCTTCGTGACAAGAACAACCTCCAGGTGGAAGCCTTTATCCAGACAGACGCGGCCGTCAATCCCGGCAATAGCGGCGGGGCTCTCGTTAATCTCCAGGGAGAATTGATCGGCATCAACTCGGCCATTGCCACCGTCACGGGCAGCTACTCCGGATATTCCTTTGCCATTCCGGTAAACCTGGTTCGTAAAATAATGGACGATCTGGTAGAATTTGGGAAAGTCCAGCGTGGACTTCTGGGCGTTGAGATCCGGGATGTCACGGCCCGTCTTGCCCAGGACAGGCGGCTGGATGTAATTCGCGGAATTTTTGTGAACCGGGTCAATGCCGGCAGCGCGGCGGAGCAATCAGGCATCCATGAGGGTGACGTCATCACGGCCATCGACGGCCACGACGTGGGGAGTGTGTCGGAGCTTCAGGAGTTAGTCGCCAGACACCGACCCGGGCATTCCGTAAAGGTTACCTACCGCAGAGCGGGCAAATCCGTTTCAGTGAATACCACGTTAAAAAATTATGAGGGCCGCGAGGGCATTACCCGTCCGGAAGTTCTTTTTGCCATCGAAGGGGCTACGCTGGAAGACATTCCGTTTTCAGAGTTGGCACGGATGAACCTGGACGGTGGAGTTCTTATTCGCACGTTGACACCCGGAAAATGGAAAGACGCGGGCATCCATGAAGATTTCATCGTCACGCACATCGACAAGGTAGCAGTGGACAATGTGGGTGATATGAACCGCATCCTCGAATACAAATCCGGCGGCATCCTCGTGGAAGGCGTTTACACTTCCGGGAAGAAGGCCGTTTATGGAGTACAGTGGTAAGATAAATTAACAAACAAAGACAACACATGGAATCGATGAATATCCCCAACATTCTCAAGCAACTCGGCATCCGGAGTTCAAACCCCGGAGTTTCCACCGGAGCCAAATGGCTTCGCTCTTCGGGGCCGGTGATAAAATCGTACTCCCCTGCCGACGGCAAACTCATCGGTACGGTGGAGAGCGCCGATCAAAAAACATTCTTACGAGTGGTGGACGTTTCTAAAAAAGCCTTTCAGGAATGGCGGACGGTGCCTGCCCCCAAACGCGGCGAGGTGGTGCGTCAGGTGGGCGATGCGCTGCGGAAAAACAAAGAAGCACTCGGCATGCTGGTCTCTTACGAAATGGGAAAATCCTATCAGGAAGGTCTGGGCGAAGTACAGGAGATGATTGACATCTGTGATTTTGCAGTGGGCTTATCGCGGCAGCTTCACGGACTTACGATGCATTCCGAGCGCCCGCTTCACCGCATGTATGAGCAATATCATCCACTCGGAGTGGTGGGAATTATTTCCGCTTTTAATTTCCCCGTGGCAGTTTGGGCCTGGAACGCCGCCCTTGCCTGGGTTTGCGGCGACACGTGCATCTGGAAACCGTCTGAAAAGACGCCGTTGTGCAGCATCGCCTGCCAGCGTATCATCGAGGAGGTTTTCGCAAGAAACGAAGTGCCGGAAGGCGTTTCATGCATCGTGAACGGGAATTATAAAATTGGCGAGTGGCTTGCGACAAATGAGGATATTCCGCTCGTATCGGCCACCGGTTCGGTGCGGATGGGAAAAGCTGTGGGGAAAGCGGTGAGTGAACGACTCGGAAGGCCGTTGCTGGAGCTGGGAGGAAACAACGCCATTATCATCACGGAAAATGCCAACCTCGACATTGCTATCCGCGGTTCCGTATTTGGCGCCGTCGGTACAGCAGGTCAACGGTGCACGACCACACGCCGGCTCATTGTACATGAGAAGGTATACAATGCGGTAAGGGAGAAGCTGAAAAAGGCCTATGGACAGCTTCGGATCGGCAATCCGCTGGATTCCAAAAACCATGTTGGTCCGCTGATCGACAAACTGGCTGTGAAGAGTTATGGAGATGCCCTTGGTCAGATCAAGAAGGCGGGTGGAAAATTCCTAGTAGAGGGCGGCGCCCTTTCCGGAAAGGGATACGAATCCGGATGTTATGTGCGGCCAGCTATTGCCGAGGTGAAGAACACCTACCCGATCGTTCAGCAGGAAACCTTTGCTCCTATCCTCTACCTTATTAAGTACCAGTCCCTCGACGAGGCCATCAGTTACCAAAACGGGGTGAAGCAGGGGCTATCGTCGGCCATCATGACCTCCAACGTTTTAGAGATGGAGCGCTTTCTGTCACAGACAGGAAGTGATTGCGGCATTGCAAACGTTAACATCGGCACGTCGGGTGCCGAGATCGGAGGCGCATTTGGCGGTGAAAAGGAAACCGGTGGCGGGCGTGAGTCGGGTTCGGATGCCTGGAAGGTGTATATGCGCCGGCAGACCAACACCATCAACTACGGTACGAGTCTGCCGCTCGCCCAGGGAATTAAATTTGATGTCTAAACCGGATAGCCCCATGGGACCGGTCGGGCCGTTTATTGCCTGATTTTGGATTTCGAACGGAACCGCATTACTTTGTGGACCACAAATGAAGATTATGCAAGCAGGTATGTATACGTCCGTGATGCTGATTGATGATAATGAGATCGACAATCTCATTAATCAGAAAATGGTTGAAGCGGCCGCCATTACCAACCATATTTACATTCACACGGGCGCGCGAAGCGCCATTGAATTCCTCCGCAATATCGAAAAGCTGAGCATGGCTGACAGCGTGCTTCCCGACGTCATCTTTCTGGACATCGACATGCCGTTGATGGATGGATTCCAGTTCCTGGATGAGTTTGAGAAATTGATGGCCAGCACCAAGAAGAAGTGCAAGATCGTCATGCTCACTTCCTCCATCAACCCACAGGATTTCAACCGCTCAAAGAAGTACGAAAACGTAAAGCTCTATCTAAACAAACCCCTGACGCACGAGAGCATCATGGGATTGAAGCTCTAGTTTCCTTCTTCGACGTATTCCCCACCCTGTATCTCCAAGGCGATAAGCCGCTCGATGAACTTTTCATCCATGCGGATGTAGGAGGTCGGCGCAAAATAACTGATGGGGATCAATTTCAGTTTTGGAATCAGCGCTGAAATCTTTTTATGCTTGTCTTTCTTCGCTTCGCTGACGGCGATTTTCAGAATCTTGAGAAAGGTCAGTACGTTCTCACAAGCATCCTTTCCGATAATCCGTATGTTTCGCTGCACGCTGTTTGACAACTGGTTGAAAAGGTCGATGTCTTTCAGCATGCAATACTGGAGGCACAACAGGGCTTTCACCTCCATCTGCGCCTGCGGATACTTTTTCAGGCTTACATCGTTGATAAGCGAATTCAGAATTTTTGCCGTCTCCTCGAACCGCCCGGCATAATAGCTGCACAAGGCACTGTAAACCGTAAAAATAACGTGCTGCGGGACATTGTTAGGATCCGGCTCAAAATCCGCAAACAGCTGCTGCTGTTCGGCATGTAGCTCCCCTTCCGTTCCCATCCGAAGGGCCCGATCCAGTTTCGTAACAAGAAAGTGCATGGAGAAGGTGTAATACGGATAATTTACCAGCAGGTTCGAGGCGGCGTCATTTACTTCCTCATAATACCGCTCGGCCTGCTTGTATACCTTGTAATGACTATAGTATTCCAACTTTAGAAACTCAAACAACAGGTTGAGGTGGTAATAAACCGGGTCGAGGCTGTACCGGTTGAAAGTTTCCTGCACCCGCGCAAAAATATCCTCGATGGATTCTTCATCCGGGTGAGTGTTCTCTTCCTTTTCAACAAATAATCGGTGAAAAATTACGATGCAGCATTTGTAGACGTAGAGCCTGTGCGATTCATACAGGTTGGCAATGTTGTGAATTTCCTTCGTAAGCAATTCCAGGCTGAGCCTTTCCATTGCATCACCGGTCATGAAGTAATTGCCGAATTTCTTAAAATAATCAGCCAGCACATCCTCCGCCTTATCCACGGCCAGCATATAGGCCACATGCCGGTTGTACTGCTGGGAAAACTGGAAGTATTCCGGCGAATGGATATGAAGCTTCTTGAGCAGCTTGTAGATGGTAGGAAGTTCGCCCACCAGATCTGCCTCGATAAGTTCTTTCTCCAGTTTGCGGAGCATGGCAATGGCAATCGTCTTCTTTTTTGTGAAGAAAACCTCGTTGATATTGGCCACTTTGCGGAGGAGGTCCGTGCGGGGGCTTTCCATCTGCTGTACCAGGTACTCTTCTATCTTTTGGCTCAACCGCGAACGCATCGTATAATATGCATTCGCGTTAATGTCCAACTCCACCATGACTTTGTTCTCCGACAACTGGCGTTCCCGCATCGCCTTCAACAGGTAGGCGGATTTGTCGCCTTTGCCGCTGACCAGCGAATCGTAGATCGCCTGATAGTCCTTATCGGACAATTGTTTGATGATATTCTTCAGTTTTGCCATAAAGGGGACTGCAATAAGCGGGAAAAATTACAAAATAACTTTGGTAATACGCACGTATAATTTCCCTTCCAGGGCATGGCATGCCCGTCGAGCCTTAGGCCCGGATGTATTGATAAAGTAATAGGTAGGATAATGCCGGCTTACCGGTCCTTCTTCCACTTCTTCTGGTAGCCGCCGTGCTTCTTCTTGGCGAAAGGGCTGCTTGAAAAGCTTCTCCTGCGGGGTCTGTCCGGGGAGGAGTCGCCTGAATCCGACGACCGGGGGGTTTCACCCTCCGTGATTTCCACACGGATTGGCCGGCCTTGATATTCCACTCCTTTAAAACCACGTACAACCTTGTCGGCCATATGTTTCTCTACTTCAAAGAAGGAATACGCCCCTTTCAGGTCAATTTTGCCGATGTCTTTCTGACCAAGCCCCGTGAACTCATCAATCACCTCGAGTATTTTCGATTTTTCCAGCCCGTCCATCTTGCCAAGGTTTATAAAGAACCGTGTGCCGGACTTGTACGATGCACCGCCACCTTCTCTGCCGCCGTCCGCGTTCAGGTCGGGTGCATTGCGGTAGTAATCCAGAAACCGGTTGAATTCCATGGATGCAAACCGCTTGATAATCTCCTGCTTGGTGAGGTCATTCAACTCATCAAATACGGCTGGTAAAAAGGCTTCGATCTCCGCCTCGTTCACTTTCACTTCGCGCACCCGGTGCATCAGGGCAAGAAGTTGCTTCTGGCATACTTCCGCTCCGGTGGGCACCAGCATTTTCTTTACCGGCGCCTTCAGGGAGCGCTCAATTTGCTTGAGCTTCCCCTGCTCGCCACGACTGATCATCGCAATGGATATACCTTTCTTTCCCGCCCGGGCTGTACGGCCGCTGCGGTGTGTGTAAAACTCCATCTCATCGGGCATGTTCATATGGATGACGTGGGTGATGTCCTCCACATCGATGCCTCTTGCTGCCACATCGGTCGCCACCAGAATCTGAAGTGCCCGTTGCCGGAACATCATCATCACCCGGTCGCGCTGCTGCTGGGTCAGGTCGCCATGCAGTGAATCGGCATTGTAACCGTCCTTGATCAGCATCTCCGCCACCCGCTGGGTATCAATCCGTGTGCGGCAGAAAATAAGTCCGAAGATGTCCGGCGTATAGTCCAGGATCCGCTTCAGCGCCAGGTACTTCTCCCGCTCCTGCACCATCACATAGCGGTGCTCGATATTTACATTGCCCTTGCTTTGCTCACCGACGGTAAGTTCGAAAGGGTCGGCCATGTAGTTCTTCATGATGGACTTCACCTCGCGGGGCATGGTCGCCGAAAACAGCCATGTCTTTTTGGTTTCTGGCGTAAACGATAGAATCTTGTCCAGGTCCTCCTTGAAACCCATGTTGAGCATTTCATCCGCTTCATCAAGAATGACGTACTGGATGGTGTTGAGGTTGATCACCTTGCGGTCGATCAGATCGATAAGCCTTCCCGGTGTTGCGACAATAATCTGGGCGCCGCGCTTAATTTTCCGGATCTGTTCGCTGATGCTCGCTCCTCCGTATACAGCAACAATATTGAATGGCTTGAATTTCTCAGTAAAGGTTTCCAGATCGCTGGTGATCTGCATGCCTAATTCACGGGTAGGCGCCAACACAAGGGCCTGGGTGCTTTTGCTGGATTCGTCGATCAGCTGAAGAAGTGGAAGGCCAAAGGCTGCTGTCTTGCCTGTGCCGGTCTGTGCCAGGCCTACAAAATCGCGGTCTCCCTTCATCAGAACGGGGATGGCCTTTTCCTGAATGGGTGTTGGGGTTTCAAATCCCAGGAGCTGTACTGACTCGACCAGGCCCGGGGCTAAACCCAGTATTTCAAAGTTCTTCATGATAATAGATTGGCCGCAAAGGTACTCTTATTACCGCAGACCGACGATTCATCGGAATTCTCGGGGACAATTCTAACTTTGAGCCCTCAACACCAAATAATCTAACGTGATGGTACATCCACGCAGAACAAACCGCCTGATTTTCCTTGTCGCCTTTCTGCTACTTGCCCTCAGCGGGTCTGCACAACGAGGCGGTCTCAACTGGTCCAACGACGGCAATTCGTTTATGACCATCGATAAGGGGGAAATTGTAAAAACCACCCTTCCGGGTTCCACCCGCACTACGGTGGTAACAAAGGCCGACCTCACACCCGTCGGGCTCCCCGCTTTGAACGTCCGCTCATTCACCTATTCCAACGATCAGTCCCAGATCCTTCTGTTCGTAAATTCCGTCAGGGTGTGGCGCCTGGAGACACGCGGTGACTACTGGATTCTTAACCTTGCCACGAAGAAAATCCAGCAGATAGGTCGCGATAAGCCGGCGTCAAGCCTCATGTTTGCAAAATTCTCTCCCGACGGAACCCGCGTTGCTTACGTGAGCCAGCAAAACGTTTATGTAGAGGACGTTGCCACGGGCCAAACAACGGCCCTGACTGCCGACGGCAACCGCAAGTTGATTTATGGCACCTTCGATTGGGTGTATGAAGAAGAATTCGGATGCCGCGACGGGTTTCAATGGAGCCCCGACGGCAAGTCCATCGCTTACTGGCAAATCGATGCGACAAAAATCCGGGACTATTACATGATCAACAACACGGACTCCGCCTATTCCAGGATCATTCCCGTGGAATACCCAAACATCGGGGAAACTCCTTCCCCGGCGCGCATTGCCGTTGCCAACCTGGAGACTGGGAAAAAAACATGGCTTGATATTCCGGGCGACCCGCAGCAACACTACCTGCCGCGAATGGAGTGGAATTCATCCACTGAACTCTATGTTCAGCAGTTGAACCGCAAGCAGCAGGAAAGCAAACTGTTTGTGTGCAACCCGGCTACCGGCGCAGCAAAAATGATTTATACAGAGAGGGACAATGCCTGGGTGGACATGTACTCATTTGCCGCTCCGGGGGGCAGGTCACTCCGTCATTTTATTCTTTGGCTCAACAACCAGAAAGAATTTCTTTGGATGAGTGAAAAAGACGGATGGACACACCTGTACCGCGTGTCCAAAGACGGATCGAAGGAGACCCTCATCACCCGGGGTGATTATGACGTCATCGACTTTCTGGCCATGGACGAAAAATCAAACCTCGTCTACTTTACTGCTTCTCCCGCCAATGCGACGCAGCGATACCTATTCAAGACAAAACTCGACGGGTCCGGAAAAGCCGAACGCGTGAGCCCGATGAATCAACAGGGCACACACGAATACAGCATCTCCCCCACAGGAAAATTCGCGAAGCACACCTTCTCCAACGCATCTACAGCTACCCTCGACGAACTGATTGACTTGCCGAAAAACAAGCCGCTCAGCATAAGTGAAAGCATTGATGCCAAACTTAAACCAGCACCTACCGGCGCGGTGGAATTCTTTACGATCAAAACCGCGGAAGGTGTGACCATGGACGGCTGGATGATGAAGCCGAAGGGGTTTGACTCCTCCAAAAAATATCCGGTGGTATTTCAGGTGTACACCGAACCTGCCGGTCAAACGGTGCTGGACCGTTTTGGAACGGGGAGAAACAGGTTGTATCGGGGAGACATGGCGGAAGACGGCTACATCTACATGTCGATAGACGGGCGGGGAACACCAGCGCCGAAAGGCAGGGAGTGGCGCAAGAGCATTTACCGGAACATCGGACGGATCAATATCAACGACCAGGCCCAGGCCGCCAAAGAGATTCTCACCTGGCCCTTTGTCGATGCCGAACGTATAGCGGTGTGGGGATGGAGTGGCGGCGGATCGGCCACGCTCAACCTGTTGTTTCAGTATCCGGATATCTATAAGACCGGAATTGCTATTGCCGCTGTAGCCAATCAGCTGACGTATGACAACATCTACCAGGAACGGTACATGGGCCTGCCGCAGGAAAATCTCGAAGACATCGTGAAGGGTTCACCGGTCACCTACGCCAAGAACCTGAAGGGTAATCTGCTTTACATTCACGGTACCGGGGATGACAACGTGCATTACAACAATGCCGAAATGCTCCTCAATGAGTTGATCAAACACAACAAGCAGTTTCAGTTCATGGCCTATCCCAACCGTTCCCACGGAATTTCCGAGGGGGAAGGCACCACCGTGCATCTGTCCACCCTGTTTACCAACTATCTGAAGACCCATTGCCCTCCGGGAGGGCGCTGAGATCACCCACTTCTGAACCTAAGAATGTGGCAAGCGGTTGAAAATTCCTCCGTACGGAAAAACCTTCCCGGATATATCCGGTTTATAGGCTCAGGACCGAACGACCAGGCATATTTTTCAAATTAACCTTGATTAACCATTCATATACAACCGTTAACCGCCGCCCGGACGCTTGCCCCGTATCTTTGCACACGAGTAAATACTAACTGGATTTCACGAACACGATATGAAGCGCTATTTGACAGGTTTGATTTTTGGGTTGGCTTCCTTTACGGCCGCATTCGGTCAGGATGGGAAAGGGAAAATCAGCGGTCAGGTGATCGACGAAGCCTCCAAGCGACCTGTCGAATATGCCACGGTAGCCCTCCGCGACCCTATTACAGACAAGCCGGTAAACGGAGCCCTCTGCGATGGCGACGGCAAATTCACCATCACCCGGGTCAACAACGGCGCTTACAAGCTGGCCATCTCTTTTATCGGGTACGAGACAAAAATCATGGAGGTTTCGATCTCCGATGCGGTCAGCAATGTTGAAGTGGCCCCGGTTTCGCTAGCCTCCACGTCCAAGGAGTTGGACGCGGTAGTAGTTGAAGGAGAGCGTGTGCTGGTGGAAGAAAAGGTAGACCGAACCGTATACAATGCAGAAAATGATGCTACCGCCTCCGGCGGCGATGCCACCGACGTCCTGCGCCGGGTTCCGTTGCTCTCCGTCGACATGGATGGAAACGTGTCCCTACGTGGAAATCAGAATATTCGCGTGTTGATTAATAACAAGCCTTCCACCATCACGGCGAGCAGTGTGGCAGATGCCCTCAAGCAGATTCCTGCCGACCAGATAAAGAGCGTAGAGGTGATTACCTCGCCATCCGCAAAGTACGATGCAGAAGGATCAGCAGGCATTATCAACATCATCACCAAGAAAAACAACATGCAGGGCTTCACCTTCAACGTGGACGGCAGCGGCGGGTACCGGGGTTCTAACCTTGGATTAAGTAGCAACTACCGGACCGGTAAGATGGGATTCTCGCTCGGAGGATTTAGCCGGAGCAGCTATAACGTAGATGGAAAATTCAGCAACAGCCAGCTTACAACACCCACGGCCGGCCCCTCCTCGCTGAACCTTCAGGAGGCAGACACCCGGAGAAACAACCTGTTTGGAAACCTGAACTTTGGATGGGATTATGACATTGACAAGAAGAACTATATGGCAGCCTCTATCCGTTACGGAGTACGCGGCGGAAACAGTTACCAGGACAACCTGACTTCTAAAATTTATCAGAACAATGTGTTGACGACGAGCAGCCTGCGGGATGTCGATGTTACCGATCAGTCGGGCACCATGGACGTCAACTTCAATTATACCCACCAGTTCAGCAAGCCGCAGCAGGAATTCAGCGTGCTTGCCCAATACAGCCGGAATAACCGGACCAACGATTTTGTCAATTCCATCCTGAATGAATCCGACAAGTCGGTATCCAGCCGTCTCCGGAATGACAACCAGAGCTTCAACGAAGAGACTACGGTACAGGCAGATTACATGACGCCCATCGGAAAGACACAGTTACTTGAGTTTGGTGGAAAGGCCATCCGCAGAACGGTGTCTAGTAACTATGCCTATTATCAGGCTACGGGCGCCACGGGACCGTACATCCCTACGACCAGCAGCAACCTGTCTAATATTTTTACATACAACCAGGACATCGGAGCGGGGTACCTGTCGTACACCTACAGCATGAAATCAGGGTATAGCATAAAGGCTGGATCACGCTATGAGTACACAGCCATCAACGCCAATTTTGCTTCAGAGAAAGGTCCGGTGATTATCCCTTCCTATCACGTCATCGTTCCAAGCATCAACCTATCTAAGCGAATGACCAATGGAAATACGATCAAGCTTGCCTATAACCGCCGCATTCAGCGCCCCTCGATCCAGTTTTTGAACCCCAACATCCAGGGAAGCAATCCCTATTCGATTACTGTCGGAAATCCCAACCTGGGTCCGGAGTACACCGATAATTACGAACTGTCGTACAGCACATCCATCAAGAGCACGAGTCTGAATTTCTCTACGTTCGTTCGAAATACAGACAATGCCATCCAGAGCCTTCGCACGATCCTGGGAAATAATCCCGCAGATCCCGATACACTAACAACAGGGTACAGGAACATTGGACGAGAAGATGCCTATGGCGGAAGTGTTTTTGCCAATGTGAATATCAGCAGCAAGCTCACGATGAACTTTGGGACTGACTTCTATTATGCGGTTTTGAAAAACAACGACCCCAACCCCCTATATGGTGCCAGCAACCAGGGTTGGGTATCCAATTTTCGCGTATTCGGAAGTTACGCCTTCACCAAAGGGTGGGCCTTCCAGTTTTTCAGTTTCTACCGCGGAGAGCAGGTGCAGCTGCAGGGTTTCCAGGGGAATTTTTATGTCTACAGCCTGAGTCTTCGGAGGGATTTTGCCGAAAAGAAGGGCAGCATCGGTATTGGCGCAGAACAGTTTTTCACTCCCGCTATGCGCATTCTGAGTTCGACTACGTCGCCGGTGATTGCACAAAGCAGCGTCAATGAGATGTACAACATGAATTTCAAAGTCACGTTCAGCTACCGCATCGGCAAGATGAGTTTTGATGCCCCGCGCCGTCGCCGCAGAACCATTAATAACGACGACCTGAAAGACGGCGGGGACAGCGGTGCGTCCGACGCAGCACAAACCCAGGCGGGGAACAGCGTAGGAGCAGCAGCAGCGGGGCAACGATCGCCTGTCGTCGCCACGGTACCTGCAGTCGCATTGCCTCCTGCCAACCCACAAGCGGTCGTTGCTCCCGAAGGAAGCTGGACCTATACCGTAGAGTCCCCCCAGGGCGGTTCCGGTACGCTGACGATCAAAAAGGACGGAGAATCCTATACGGGCTCCATGACAAACAGCCGGACCGGCCGCGAGACAGCGCTGAAGGCCGTAACGCTTAACGGGAACGAGTTGTCCTACACTTATGAGGTAACCTTTGGCGGCAACACTTCCACGATTACCGTGAAATCCATTATTGAGGGCGACGCCATGACCGGCACGATGGCTGTCGGACAGTTCGGATCCTTCCCCGTGAAGGCAACGCGGGTTCCCTAGTTTCTGGCGGTAGCACCTTATGAAGTGATTCCGCCGCGGCTTCCCGGGAGCAATCAAAAGGCAAGATTTGTAGCTTGGATTTCATAAATTGGGCCAATTCTTATCTATGGCCAGGCTTTCCCGATTCGCAGACTCCTTCTTTTATTCCTTTCCCATACAACTGCTGCTGAATAATCTTCGGCGCAATCATGTTCTCGTCTTGTGCTGGATCATTCTTTTCGCCATGGTCACCGGCAATTTTGGCAAATACCTCGGCATTCCTTACCTCTTTCTCGACCCGGAATATCTCAACGAGGTAAACTTCACCAGTTTCCTGATCATCGGCTTGATGGTCTCCGGATTTACAGCCGCCTTCAATATCACGTGCTACATCACCGACGGGCACCGCTTCTCCTTCGTAGGGACCCTCCACAGGCCTTTCAATAAATTCAGTCTCAACAACGGCATTATCCCCGTTGCATTTTTCATCACCTACCTGTACCAACTGATCCGCTTCCAGGTCAACAACGAATTTACTTCAGCACCTGAGCTTGCCCTTGATATCGCGGGATTCCTCATCGGGATGTTGCTGATGGCCGGTCTGCTGCAGCTCTATTTCGCATTGACACAGAAAGATATTTTCAAGTACATGGTTTGTCGGCTGGACGATTACCGGAAGAAGACAGTGAAAGTGACGCGTGCCAGTATGATGCGAAAAACAGACCTGGCCCGCAAAAAACAAGTCCGTGTGGATAATTACCTGACCCACAGTTTGCGGTTCCGGAAAGTAAGTGAAGACAAAGACTTTTATGATAAGGAGACTATTTTCAGAGTATTCGATCAAAACCAGTTCAACCTGGTTATCATCGAGCTTTTGATCTTTGCCATGGTGCTCGTGCTTGGCGTATTCAAAGACTATCCAAGCTTTCAGATTCCTGCGGCCGCCAGCGCCATGATTTTCCTCACAATTTTTGTCATGCTCAGCGGCGCCTTCTCCTATTGGTTTGGAGGGTGGTCGGTGACCGCCGCCCTCGTCTTGTTTCTTGTATTCAACCACCTGGTCGGCGAGGGTTGGCTGACCAAGAAATATCCTGCATTCGGACTGGACTACCGAAAGCCGCCCGTGGCCTACACGATAGAAAACCTGAAGAGCAAGAATGACAGCACGAGCATCCGGGAGTCCCAAAAGCACACCATCGAAATACTCAAAAACTGGCGCAGCAAATTTGAACCTGGCACGAAACCAAAAATGGTCTTCATCTGTGCCAGCGGAGGGGGCAAGCGGGCCGCCCTGTGGACACTCGCAGCCATGCAGATGGCCGATAGTATGAGTGGTGGTAAACTGATGGATCATGCCATCCTGATCACGGGCGCGTCCGGCGGTCTGATTGGAGCCAGCTATTTCCGGGAAACGGTGTTGCGTCAAAAGTCGGGGGAGCCAGTCATCCCCAATGCCGCCGTACACCGGGAGAAAATTGCCACGGACAACCTGAACCCGCTTATCTTCAGTCTGCTCGCCAACGATTTGTTCGTAGGCTTTACCAAATTTGACTACGAGGGTCAATCTTATCTCCGCGACCGGGGCTACACGTTTGAAGAGCAATTGAACATTGACACGGAAGAAATGATGGATAAGACCATCTCGGATTACTACGAGCCTGAGTACAGCGGAAAGATTCCCATGATGATCTTCTCCCCCACCATCGTAAACGATGGCCGGAAACTGTACATCTCTCCCCAGCCGGTCGCCTACCTGAATGCAGAAATTCTCAATTTCCCCGGATATACCAACCGCAAGCTCAGCGGGGTCGATTTTCAGCACTTGTTCGAAAACCACGGGGGGCCAAGCCTTCGGTTTCTTTCTGCGTTGCGCATGAGCGCGACCTTCCCCTACATCACCCCCAACACAACCCTTCCCACGCAACCACCCATCCAGATTATGGATGCAGGCATCTCTGATAACTTCGGCATCATGGACGCGGTGCGGTTCCTTTATTCGTTTAAAGACTGGATCGGCGAAAACACATCCGGCGTCATCATCCTGTCTATCCGCGATTCACCCAAAGTTTCAGCGATCTCTGAAAAGGAGGGCAATACGATCATCGACGACTTTACACAGCCTATCGCCAGTGTTTACAATAACTTTGAGAACTTCCAGGATATCACCAACGATAACCTGGTGGGTTACGCCAAGTCCTGGTTCGCCGGTCCGATCGACCGCATCGATATCCAGTATATGCCCACCTCCTATATTCCCATTCTCCAGAACATGGACAGTATCCGGCAGCACAGCACACGCGCTTCGTTGAGCTGGCGCCTGACAACCCGCGAAAAAAAGGGAGTCATTGAAACGTTGCGTTCAGACAATAACCAGGAAGCGCTGAAGAAACTGACGGGTTTGTTGCCCTAGGAGATCAGTTGCCCCACCCCAAAAAGAAGTACAAAGAGTAACGTAGCCATCGCCATCCGTTTCAGATACGGATCCAGCTGGGAGGCTGGCTTTTGGTTTACCGCGACGCCGATTGCAAGAAAGAGTGGCATCGAAAGCAGAAATAGAAACTGGTACACCGACTGAAAGTGTATACCTGTGTACAGGACAGCCGCGAGCATCCCGCCCAGAGAGAGCAGCCAGTGATAGTACCCTGCCCATTTGCGCCCGACCCGGACTGGAATCGAATATTTCCCCGCAAGGCGGTCTGATTCCATGTCACGGATGTTGTTGATGTTTAATACGCCCATCGAAAAGAACCCACACGCGATAGCAGGCAACAAACTCCACCAGGCAATCTCTTTGATAAATAAAAAGAGTGACCCTGTGACGCCGATGAACCCAAAGAAAACGAGTACCGACACATCGCCCAGACCGGCATAGCCATAGGGTTTTGACCCTGCTGTATAGGTTACAGCGGCTGCGATGGCCAGCAGACCCAACCCGAGAAAGATAGACAGCAACCGGAAATCGAGACCAAAAGCGGCCAGCAGCAGCGATACGCCGCTCGCGAAGCTGAGCACAACAAAAAGCAACATGGCTCTGCGCATGGTGCCCAGGGGAATGGCTCCGGATTGCACCGTACGCCTTGGCCCGGTACGGCCCTCATGGTCAGCTCCGTGAACGGTGTCACCGTAGTCGTTGGCAAGGTTGGAGAGAATCTGCAGGAAGACCGTAGTCAGGCAGCAAAGTGTAAATACCAGAACATCAAAGCGACCCCGCGATGCTGCCAGAAACCCACCCATCCCGATGGAGGCGAGTGAAAGCGGCAGCGTGCGCAAACGAAAGGCAACTAACCAGGTGCTACGTGTCATGCTACCCCGAAGATGTTACTTCTTTAACAGCCGATCAAGGGAGTAGCCGCCCGGACCTGTCAGGAACAGTCCCGCGTAGGGTATGAGGAACAGCAAGGCGTGTTCCTTTTTACTGACCGGGTCGTCGGCATGAATCACCAGCACGACCACACCCATGGCAATCATCAAGGGAACCAGAACGATCCTTGTAAACAGTCCCAACGCCAGTAAAACAGAGCAGAAGAGTTCAGCAGAAATAACGAGGAAGAGCGAAACGGGGCTCCCAACACCGAGTGGATCTGGGAATTTATCCGCCCGCTCGGCAAAATGGGTAAATTTCGCCCAGCCGTGGGGAATCATCAGGACGGCTACCGTGAGCCGAATCAGCAGGAGACCGGCATCAAGGGCAATTGGTTTTGTACTCCAGATCCGGCCCAACATGCTATTTATCAATGCGGCCGATGAGGGATTCATCCATCGGATGTACCGAGGACTTGAAGAAGGTAACTTCCGTACCATCTTCGCTCACCAGGTACTTACTGAAATTCCAATCCGGTTTTTCCCCGGTCTTTGCCTGGAGCCATCGGTACAGGGGATGTTGATCGCCTCCTTTCACCGAGATTTTTTCAAACATTTGGAATTTGACCCCGTAATTCCTTTCACAGAATTCGGCTATTTCAGCATTGGTTCCAGGTTCCTGCCAAAGGAAATTATTGGCTGGAAACCCAAGAACAGTAACCTTGTCTCCAAATCGCTCGTGGATCTTTTCAAGCCCCTTATACTGCGGTGTTTTCCCGCATTTCGAAGCCGTATTTACAATCAATATTTTTTTTCCCTTAAAGGCTCCAAAGTCAATGACCTTGCCATCGAGCGCATTCAATTTGAAGTCGTAAACAGATTCTGCCACGGGGTCGTTGTTAGTTGATAATATGTCAGAAAGAAATGCGCCTATACCCATGATGATAATGATGATCCCACCAATCCAATACCTCTTAGATTTCATCCAGAATTTCCTTGCTCATCGGATTTATCCGCTGGTTGAAGAATTTCACCGTGCCGTCCGGCTTGATCAAATACTTGCAAAAATTCCACGACGGCTCCTGTCCGGTTTTCTCTTTCAACATCGCATAGAGGGGATGCTGATCGGGTCCGATGACTGATATTTTCTCAAACATCTGAAAGGTGACGCCGTAGTTCTTTTGACAGAATTCAGCGATTTCAGCATTTGTCCCCGGCTCCTGGCCTTTGAAGTTATTAGCAGGAAAACCAAGAATCGTCACACGGTCGCCATATGTATCCTGAAGTTTCTGGAGGTCGGCGTACTGGGGTGTGTACCCGCACTTGGAAGCGGTATTCACGATGAGGATGGTCTTTCCTTTGAATTGCTTGAAATCAACGGAGGTCCCGTCAATGGCCTGCATTTTAAAATCATACATCGGCTCGGTCGACAAACCGAAAATCAACAGCATCACGGTCACTAGAATTTTCATAAGAAGGGGTTTATAGTCCTAGAACAAATATCACCACTTATTGTTCAATTCCGACAACTAATTATTCCGGCGGTCTACATCCGTTCAGGGACGCGAATTCCCAACAGGGCCATCCCGCTTTTCAGTACGCCCGCGACGACCACCGAAAAGGCGATTCGAAACCGAAGCTTGGCCTGATCGGTTTCGTTCAATACAGGAATCGCCTGGTAGAACTGGTTAAAGTCTTTCGCCAGTTCGTAGACATAATTGGCAACGACGGCCGGAGAGTATTCACTGGCAGCTTCAAGCACTTTGGCGGGGTATTGATCCAGCCGGGCAATGAGATCCCGCTCTTCCGGCACCAGTTCACTAACGTTTTCAAATCCACCATCTTCTACGCGAATACCCCGCTCCCGTGCTTTCCGGAGCATGCCGTGTATACGCGCATGCGTATATTGAATAAACGGCCCGGTGTGTCCCTGCAGCGAAATAGACTCCCCCGGATCAAAGAGCATCCGCTTTTTAGGATCTACTTTGAGAAGGAAATATTTCAATGCTCCGATTCCGATTATTTCTGAAAGATCCTGAATGGCCGCCTCCGTCATTTCTTCGGTCTTCCCCAACTCCTGGGTTTGCTTGTTGGCTTCCACCACCATCTCCTCCATCAAATCATCGGCATCAACCACAGTACCTTCCCGGCTTTTCATTTTTCCGCTGGGCAGGTCCACCATCCCGTAAGAAAGATGGTAGCATTTTTTGGCCCACGCATATCCCAGTTTTTCAAGGATGAGAAACAACACTTTGAAGTGATACTCCTGTTCGTTACCCACCGTATACACTTGCCCTTCGATCTTTGGAAAATCGCGAAATCTCAGAATGGCCGTACCAATGTCCTGGGTCATATATACCGACGTGCCGTCTGCGCGAAGCAGCACTTTCTGATCAAATCCTTCGGTGTCAAGGTCCACCCAGATGGACCCGTCATCCTTCCTGAAGAAAATGCCGCTACCAAGTCCCCGCAGGACCTCGTCCTTGCCCAAGAGGTAGGTATCGGATTCATAATATAGTTTGTCAAACGAGACGCCCATGCGGCGGTAGGTGGACTCAAAGCCCTTGTATACCCATCCGTTCATACTTTTCCAAAGCGCGAGCGTGGTAGGATCCTTCGCCTCCCACTTCAACAAAAGATCAACGGCCTGCTTCATGATGGGGGCATCCTTCTCGGCAAGCGGTGTTGATTTGCCCGCCTGCTCCAGCTCTTGCACCTGGGCTTTGTACGCCCTGTCAAACTCCACGTAGTATTTCCCAACAAGCTTATCCCCTTTCATGCCGCTGCTCTCCGGCGTTTCTCCCTGCCCAAACAACATCCAAGCAGCCATGCTCTTGCAGATATGAATGCCGCGGTCGTTGATGATCTGCACCTTGTGCACGTTATAACCCGCCGCCTCATAGATTTCAGCTACCGAATAGCCTAGAAAGTTATTTCTGAGGTGCCCCAGGTGAAGGGGCTTGTTGGTGTTCGGGGAAGAATACTCCACCATAACTTCCAGGCCCGAAGGATCCGACCGTCCGTAGTGTGCTGTTGCCTGGACAGCTGTGAAAACCCGGATCCACGTAGCATCCGAAAGGGCGAGATTCAGAAATCCCTTGACCACATTGTATTTGCTGACAAAAGCGGACGTCTCAAGGAGGTATTGCCCGAGGAGCCTGGCCGTTTCTTCCGGTCCCTTTTTTGAAATCTTTGTCAGGGGAAAACACACCACGGTATGCGATCCCTCAAATTCCTTGTTAGTAGGCTGCAGCTGCAGTTGCTCAACCGCATGGCCAAACACAGCCTGGATGGCTGCTGCTATCTCCGCGCGAAGTTCATTATCAAGATTCATCGGACGGGAGCGCGAGTCTGGTCTTTGAAATAGCCATTACATGTCGAGGATGTAGGCAAACATGAGCGGCGCCACAATGGTTGCGTCGCTTTCGATGATATACTTCGGCGTTTCAATGCTGAGCTTACCCCATGTGATTTTCTCGTTGGGAACTGCCCCCGAGTACGAGCCATAACTGGTTGTGGAGTCGCTGATCTGGCAGAAGTAGCTCCAGAAAGGAACCCCGTCGCGCTCCAGATCCTGGTGAAGCATGGGCACCACACAAATGGGAAAGTCGCCGGCTATGCCGCCGCCGATCTGAAAGAATCCGATCCCATCCTTGCCCGCCTGTTCGGTATACCAATCGGCCAGCCACACCATGTATTCAATCCCAGATTTCATGGTAGACGCCTTCAACTCACCCGTCAGGCAATAGGAAGCAAATATGTTTCCCATGGTAGAATCCTCCCAGCCCGGTACCACCATCGGCATATTCTTTTCAGCGGCCGCAATCATCCATGAATTTTTGGGGTCAATTTCATAATACTGTTTGAGGTCGCCGGAATTGATCATCCGGAACATGAACTCGTGCGGAAACAATCTTTCCCCTTTGTCCTCGGCGTCTTTCCACACCTTGAACAGGTGCTTTTGGAGGCGACGGAAGGCTTCCTCCTCGGGAATGCAGGTATCCGTAACGCGGTTGAGGTGTTTTTGAAGTAACTCCCACTCCTGTTCCGGGGTAAGGTCCCTGTAGTTGGGGATTCGCCGGTAGTGACTGTGCGCCACCAGGTTCATGATATCCTCTTCCAGGTTGGCGCCGGTACACGAAATAATGTGCACTTTGTTCTGACGGATCATCTCCGCAAAACTGATTCCCAGTTCGGCTGTGCTCATTGCGCCAGCCAACGTGACCATCATTTTTTTTCCATCAGCGATATGCTTTTTATACCCCTTCGCGGCATCCACCAGGGCGGCGGCGTTGAAGTGCAGATAGTGTTTTTCAATAAAGGCGGAGATGGGGCGGTTCTGGCTCATGGCGTTTCTCGAAATTTTGGGCGAAAATACAGAATCCGTTGCAGGTTTCAAGGGTAATGGCGGCCAGGGAGGCGCTGCGGGGAAACGACTGTTTTATTCCCCGTAGAGTCTCTGTCCCAGGACTCTGCGGATTCTCTAACGCTTCTACAGAGTCCCCTGCGGGAGACTCTGAGGGGAAGGCCTTTCTTGGTGTTTGCGCATACCCAAGCGTGGTGACACCAACAAGGGCTCTGGGGAGATAGGAAACGATTGCTTTTTACAAAACTAGTGTGCCAGCACAGGCCGGGCCATGATGGCTTTGGCCGTGGCCTCCATGACTTCAAAGGCACTTTCCGCCATGCTGTTTTGTGTGTCCAGCGTTGGGTTTACCTCGGCGACTTCCCAGGCAACAAGTTTTGGGCTCTGCGCAAATTCGACGTTCAATGCCTTCGCTTCGTCTACTGCCAGGCCGTTCGGCACCGGTGTACCTGTGCCCACGGAAATCCGGCTGTCCATGCTGTCAACGTCAAACGAGACGTAAAGCAAGTCGCAGTGGTCGAGGTGCTTCATCACTTCCTTTGCTACCACCACAGGGCCCATGCGGCGGACGTCTTCGGGCGTGAAATTCGGAATGCCGTACTTGTTAATGATGTAATTCTCAGGTTTTTCCATGTCGCGCATGGAGACGAAGACAATATCTTCCGGATAAATCTTTGCGCCGGGGATACCGACATTCATCAGTTGCTCCCAATATTCAATGGTCTCCCCTTTCGGGTCATTGATCTTGCATTCGAGATTATCAATATCGCAGGCCATCGCCAGAGTCATGCCGTGCATGTTTCCCGAAGGCGTGGTGTATGGTGTATGGAAATCGGCATGGGCATCAATCCAGATGACTCCGAGCCGCTTTTTTGGATGGGCCTTCTTGATGCCAGCAATCGTCCCGTAGGCGGTGCTGTGATCCCCGGCCATAATTATTGGAAAAAAGTCATCGAAAATCTGTTCGTACACCTCCAGACACACACGCTCTTCCATAATAAGTGCGCCGTCAATGAATTTGGCGTACGCGTGTTCGGCACTGTTGAAAAGGAGCTCGTTTACATTCTCCACTTCCACGGATTCGTGGGTCCTGAAAAAATCTGATTTTGAATCAAGGCTGGCAATTTTTATGGCCTCCACGCCCAGGCTGGCACCTCGCGTACCAGCGCCGATTTCAGACTTTACTTGTATGATTTTTATTTTCTCACTCACAAAACCTCAGATTAACCTAAAAACGCAGGACAGAAACAACAAGGGGATCGGTCCCGCCTCAGAGATCTGGCAGGAAATGCAAACGGGCCGGCCGGCGGTGATTGGTACAGTTGCGTATACGCATTGTATTGCAAAGATGGCAATTTTATTCCAATATTGCGTTTTTAGAGCAGAACGGCCCAAGGCTTAAACCATCTACATGAAATGAAGAGCTATCGTGAACTCATTGAACAGACCTTCGAGTTTCCACAGGAGGAATTCAAGGTTTGGGAACATGAGTTACTATTCAACGACGTCCCCCTGATGGACATCATCAAAGAATACGGCACGCCCCTGAAGCTTACTTACCTGCCGCGGATCAGTGAAAATATCCGGTTTGTCCAGGCTACGTTCAACAATGCCATGGAGCGGTTCAAGTACAACGGAAAATACACGTACTGCTACTGTACCAAATCCTCCCATTTTTCCTTCGTGTTGGAAGAGGCGCTGAAAAACAACGTCCACATTGAAACCAGTTCGGGGTTTGATATAAACATTGTCCGGTCGCTGTATGACAGCGGAAAAATTTCAAAGGATACCTATGTTGTCTGCAACGGGTTCAAAATGGCCCCGTATACGGACAATATTTCAGAACTGCTTAATGACGGATTCCACAACTGCATCCCGCTGCTGGACACTTTGGGTGAAATTGATATTTACGAACAGAAGGTGAACGTCCCGTATTCCGTCGGCATCCGGGTCGCTTCCGATGAAGAGCCCAAATTTGAGTTTTACACGTCCCGCCTGGGCATTCGCTACAGCGACATCGTCCCCTTATACAAGGAGAAGATCGCCACCAGCCCGAAGGCCTCGTTGAAAATGCTTCATTTCTTTATCAACACGGGAATCAAGGATACTGCCTACTACTGGAGTGAACTGAGCAGATTCATTTTCAAATACTGCGAGCTCCGAAAGATTTGCGACACACTAGATTCCATCGACATCGGTGGCGGGTTCCCGATTAAAACATCGCTGACGTTCACGTACGATTACAAATACATGATCGAACAGATCGTGGAGAACATCAAATGGATCTGCGACAAGAACAACGTTCCTGTACCACATATCTTCACCGAGTTTGGGAGCTACACCGTGGGTGAAAGCGGCGCCATCCTTTACTCCACAGTGGATCAGAAGCTGCAGAACGACAAAGAACTATGGTACATGATCGACGGCTCGTTCATCACCCAAATGCCGGACGCCTGGGGGCTGAATCAGAAGTACATCCTCCTTGCCGTCAATAAGTGGGATGATCCGTATCACAAGGTGAACATCGGGGGCCTCACGTGCGACAGTATGGATTATTACAATTCAGAGGCGCACATCGGTGAAGTGTTCCTCCCCATGATTAATGACGAGGAGCGGCTCTACATTGGATTCTTCCATACAGGCGCTTACCAGGAATCTCTGGGCGGATACGGAGGTATTCAGCATTGTCTGGTCCCGGCGCCCAAGCATGTGCTCGTTTCGCGGAATGACGACGGGGAAATCGCCACGCAGCTTTTCGCCCCGGAACAAAGCAGTGAAAGTATGATGAAAGTGCTTGGCTACGGCAATACGCCCAAGCCGGCGGAACTCCTTGAAAAAGAAACACCGGCGCAGCGGCCGGTGTAGTCAACCCGTGGTTTTGTTTTAGTACCCTCCTGGCATTTTTACTTCTTTGAAATCTGCCGGGATGATGAAATCAGCGTCGTTCACTTTACCTCGCTTGATTTCTTTGGCCTCCATGATCATCATGCCCTGCGAAGAGCCCATCTCGATCTTCAGCGCCACCCCTTCCATCTCGTCATAGTACATCGATCCTTTCCCCTGCCCCATCTTTTGACGGGCGAGGGCTTTCATATTTATATCCTTGATAGCTGTTGTGCACCAGAAGACCTGCTGCATGGTTGTCCCCTGTTCAGTTACTTCCACCACATACTTGGTACATGGATAGCCCAGCACCTTCATGGACTCTGTCGTCTTAGTCACTTTTGCTTTTGCAGGCTGCCCGCCGCTTTCCGGCATCTTGCTGTAGGTTTTCTCTGCACGGTTCACACGGGTGACAGGCTTGTCTTTCACATGGAGCACCTCCATCCCGTTGGCCATGCCGCCTTCCATCGTCGAAACCATGTTGTTGCCCTTGATCTTAAGCATCATCCCCCGGGGCATCATGTCCTGCATGTTCTCCGGGCCGCCTCCGCGTACTGCCGACTTCATAGCTACTTCCATGGCGGCCTTCATTTGCGGATTAGACTCCATCATTTTTATCATTTCCGGATCCTTCATTCGCTCCTGCAACTCCTTCAACTGCTCCTTGGTTTCCGGATCGTTCAATTGCTGTTGCGCCGTTTCCATCTCGGCTTTTAGTTTTGGATCGGTAATTTCCATTGTCATGGACCAGCGGATGGTTCCTTCAAATCCCTGAGCCCATGCACCGATGGCGCACAAGCATATACCAATAAATAAAAGGACTTTTTTCATAATGGTTGATTTGATAATAAATATAAGAAAATCCGGCAAGTATGAGCCGGACTACATGTTCAGAAAATTCCCTGCCGCTTACTTCTTGAATGTCTTGATGTACTGGACCACCGCCCAAATATCCTCGTCATTTCCAATCTTCTTTTTAAAAGATGGCATGTCATCGCGACCTTCTGCAGTCTTATAGAACAATTCAGCTTCCGAGAGCTTTTGAAATTCAGTCTCGGAAAAATCACCAGGGAATGTTTTTAATTCCGAGGCCTTTGGCCCATCTCCTTCCCCGTTCTTGCCATGACAGGACTTGCAATGCTTTGCATAGACCCCCTTTCCGATAGAGAGGTTCTCTGCATTGTTCTTGATCGGCATCTTTACCTTCTTGGCACTTTCAGGAACAGTCCATGGCTTTGGCTTTTCTTGCGCATGGACAGTTCCAACAATCAGACAGCAGGCGAGGAAAACGAAAGCATAAAATTTCATATGCGTTGCTTATTTGGCTAAACTCTTTCTATAAATTCTTTTTAGGACTACAAGCAAATATACGAGGTATCCAATAGCCCCCCAGACGAACAGGATCATCAGATTCGGTCCCACCAGGAGCCAAATGGGTGTCCTGTCCCTGGAGGACCAAAGTGTTCGCTTTTCAAAGAAGTTGGTATTTGTAACAAGTGGCAAACCCCATGCCACGCTTTTTGTGCCGGATATCGTTCCGTAATCATCATGATCCTCCAGGATCGCACCGACGGTTATGTTTCCCATTTTATCGCCGGGAATACTTTTTAAAAACTCAATTTCAGCAATTCCGGCATCATCCGTTGAAAGATAGTCTTCCGTCATGGGAAGTTTACCAAAGGTTCGATGGATGAATGGCTTCCACTCCACCTCCGGCACTGCCCTCCACTCCGCACCCTGCTTTTCACTGAATGTAATACGCATGGTCCGAACGCTATCGACAGTCTCGGCATCAATGACCAGTCGGGTCTTTCGTATGGTAATTATTTTCCGGGTGTCAACCACCTTTTCATCCGACAGAATTCGGCCTATAAACGTAAATTGATCGAGGCTATCCCAGGCCGCTCGAAACTTGTCGGGCAATATGTATTTGCCTCTTCCCTCCTCATCCGTGGTCACATTACCCATCATTCCCAGTTTTGTTTCTTCATTGAGGAAAAGATTCACAATGACCCATTTCACCGGCATCCATCCCGACTCGGTTCTTGTACGAACCTTTGTGGTGAGGTATGGGCTTTCGTTGTTGACCTGGAAGTAATTCAAATCAACTTTTACTTCAATCCGCGGGGCTTCCTGTCCTGGTGCCAACACCGGAAGCAAAAACGCAAGACCCCATGCCAGCCAGATGCTACGCACTCTCTTTTTCATAGCCTTCACCTTTGATAATATCGTCTATCGGGAGAATAGGAAACAGCCGGATAAACATCGTAACAATGAGCAATGCACCTGCCAGCGATCCCATAGTAATGGCCCACTCCTCCCAGGTTGGAAAATAATGTTTGTAGCTTTCCGGAACATCGGTCATGGGCAAAAACGGATGCAGGAGCGTGGGCGTCACGATCAGAAATCGTTTAAACCACGCGCCAACCACCACGAGGATGCCAATCACGAACATGGGCAGCGGCCGTCGTCCAGCCGGAAAAAGCAACACGATAACGGGGAGCACCATCGAGATAAATATGACCGGCCAAAAGATCAATGAAAATTCACCGGTAAAGAGCGATGACAAGTGCTCCGCTTCTGATTTCTTCATCTTGAAAACTGGAACCAGGTACTCGTTGATATTGAAATACAGGTACAACAGGCTCAGCATGACCAGCAGTTTTCCCATTCTGTCAAAGTGCCTTTCTGTGATAAAGAACTCCAGCGAGTATGCACGGCGTATCGCGTACATGGCCACCACTACTGCCCCGGCGCCCACCAGGAACGCACCCGAAACAAAATAGGCTCCAAAATTGGTACTGTCCCACCCCGGCCTGTAGGTCGTGGCAAATAGCCAGGAAGTCACTGTGTGAATGGCCAGCGCAACGGGAATAATGATTATTGAAAGAAGGTTGATGGCTTTCTCCTTGATCCGATGTTGCTCCGGTGTACCAATCCAGAACGTCCCTAGGAATTCATACAATTTTCTCAGGCGGCGCTTAAGCTTTCCGCTTTTCAACACGATGGCCAAATCGGGCAACAAAGGAAAATACAAAAGCAAAACACTTAAGGCCATGTAGGTCGTAATAACAATTACATCCCAGAGAATTGGAGACTGCAGTCGTCCATAAATAAACAAATTCATGAACCGCTCCGGACGCCCCATGTCAACCACAATTATTACGGAGGCAAAAACAATGGAAGAAACGGCAATGATTTCTGCAATGCGGGTCAAGGGCGCGCTCCACGTCACGTTGCTGATGCGCAGGATCGCTGTAATCAGGGATCCTACCAGGCTGACGGCTACAAAAAACACGAAGTTGCTGATGTAAATTCCCCAGGATGCATAATCCCGAAGCCCCGTGACAGAAAGGCCGTACATGAGCTGGCGTACATACGCTACAATTCCCACGACGCATACCGCCGATAGGACGATCACCCACCACATCCCGCGTTTTCCAAAAGGCTGAGGCATGAGTTTATCCAATTCGTGCTGCGGTATGGCCTGCAGGTCAGCGGAAGATTTCATTGTTTCAGTCCGTCTTCATATTTAAACAACCGATCGACGGGCGGGAGATAATAGACACGCGGTTTGGTACCCAGGTCCTCCATCAACCGATATCCTGATTTATCCCTGACTAGTTCACTGAACCGAACGGTCTCCGAACCGTTGGTGACCGTGTCTTCATTTATGTCACCAAAAAAGAACACGCCGTTAGGGCATGCGGAGACGCAATGCGGAAGTTCATTTTTTCGAACCATGTCCGGACAAAAATCACATTTGCCGACTGTGCCGATCTTCGGAGGACAACTGGTCTCCGGAGAATAGGCCTGCTGAGCAGATTCTTTTGGAAGGATAGGCGCATCCCAGTTAAAAACGCGCGTCGAATATGGGCAGGCGGCCATGCAAAACCGGCATCCAATGCATCGATCATTATCAATCAGAACCACTCCGTCCTGACGCTTGAACGTGGCATCCACCGGACACACTTTCACGCATGGGGGTTCGTCGCAATGCATGCACGTCGTGGGCTGCCAGTAGGGTGCCGTGTGCTCCGACTCCTTCATGGAGTAAATCTTGACCCAATTCTGTCCTTCGCTTACAAAGTGCATCTTGTTGCAAGCCGTCTGGCATTTCTTCAAATTCTTGCACCGGGAAAGGTCTATGACCATCACAAACTGCTTGCCCTCGATGCCCTTTCGAGAATCGATTGGGCTGGCAGCCGGTAATTCAGGCACCGGTTTCAGGTAGGCCTTATCAATTTCCACCACGAATCCGTCAACCGACAGGAGCTTAACCTTTTCTCCGGTCTCCTGCACCTCCTCAACACCATCAAAGGGGTTGGATCCTTTGTCCAGAAGCTTGCCGAGGAATTTGCGCCGATCAATATCAGCATGAGGGATTGCATTCATTGGGCTATTTTTTTTGATTCTTCCAAATCCACGAAGCGACCTCCGACGTCGTAGCTTTCGCACGCGTTGACGGAATCTTGTTCCGGGGCACCTCAACCAGGCGGCCGTCTTGGGTCAGCATGCGGATGGGCTCCTGGGGAGCCTGCTTCCTGCCAGTCCACTTGGCGATGAAAGCCATAGTCGCGCCGGCCATGGCCATCCATCCGATAAATTTTCTGCGGCTGGTCCTTACTGGAAATTCCACAACCGTGTAATGTTAAAGCCAAGACGCATCCCCTTCATTGGGAACGGCTCGTTTTGATTGGAGAAATTATTTTTTTGCTGAACGATTCCGTCAAATGCGGAAACAAAAACCTGGAAAGCGTGCGAACTGGTTCCAACTTCAAGACCAAAACTGAAGTTATAGGCAGGGTTTCCGGAAATATGCTTTGTTAGGGGCTGATCATAGTTGATGATGATTGCCGATTGCGGAGAGAACTTGTAACGGGCACCAACAGCGACCGCTATGTGATCATTGTTCATGGTCGCCGGAACTACATTGTAGTGTGACAGACTGGGCGCCACCATGATTGAAAGCTTGGAGGAAACCCTTCTTGTAATGATCAGTTGATGGAAGTACGAAAACCTGTCCGACCCGTTTCCGTTGGGCAAGTCTTCCTCTGCTTTGGCGCTTTCCATGGCAACATTGCCTGCATACGTAACGCTAACAGGCATACTTCCTGACCGGGTTTGCTGTAAGATTCCGTAACGCAGATTGACATCCTGAATCATGCTGTTTTTGGTCGTCCCAAAACCAATCGCGAGGGGTCCTTTGATACTTCCGATCCCGAACTTGTCAAAAAGAGTGTAGCTGAATCCCAGCCGGATATTACTACCCGCGGAATAAAGCCCGTACAAGTCCTTGATGCCGTTGCCCAAAACACCAAAACGGTGCTGCATCATGAACTCGAAAGTCCCTTTGGAGGGGACGACCCCGGTAAAGTTGTCAATGAGATACGAACTTTCAAACGCTGGTCGTTCCGGCTTGCTTCGCTCTTCAGCCTGCTGGATGTCCTCCTTGACCTCCGCTTCCTCCTGGGCATGGCCCGCCAAGCTTCCGCAAAGGCCGGCCGCCACCAGGGCAACGAACTTGATTTTGTTAGAGTATTTCATACTGTATGCGTGTTTAATAACGACACTTCAATTGTTCTTTGCCCCACCTTCCAGCCATCCGATAATAAGGTTGACATCCTTTGTACTCATGGGTTGACCCGGTGGCATGTTGCCTTCGGCAATTGACTGGTAAAGTTTCCCGGTGCTCGGCACCGTCTGACTGATATACCCGCCCGCGTTGAGCGCTGAATAGGCTTGATCGGCCACCAGGGAGGGCTTGTACGTAGGAATGGCATCGTGGCATCCAGATCCCGCACAATTCTTGTTGAGAACAGGTACCACGTCATTGCTGAAACTTACATTGGCTGGTATTCCGCCTGGATCCTGGTCCAATTCCCGATCGTAGAAACATCCTACCAATCCGGACGATCCCACCAGAAAAACCGCGATCACAAATACTGCTTTTTTCATAACGTTTGTTTGAAAATGGAACTAGTCTTTTTTCCGCAACAGGACATTCATGCGGATCAGTACCTTATCGGAAATGTTGTTTGAGTTAACCAAATAGTCGGACAGTGCATTGAATTCAAATTCACCATAAAGTCCGGCCATGGTGTAGTTGGGCGTACCGGTCTGCTGGCTCTGCTTATCATAGTAAAGCTTAACCACAACGCTCTTAGTAACTCCAAGGAAGGTAAAATTTGCATTGGCGATGTATCCGGCATCCGTCGTACTAAGCGCTACACTGGTGCTCTTTATGGTGGCAATATTTTCCGCCTCGGAGGTCTTGGAACCGCTTGTATTGAACGTACCTAGCAAGCAACCGGCATCCCTGCCAGGCTCACCCGTGTTCACCGTGTTCAACCGTACATACCCTTCGAAGGATATTTTGGTCGGATCCTGCTCGTCAAAAGACAAATCTTTCAACACAAAATAGTTGAACCTGCCATTGAGGAGAGACCCAACCCCTTTATAAGGTGTTTCCCAGGTAACATTGGCGTGCGACTTGTCAAAGTACCAGACCCCGGATGGAACCGCCGTGGTGCTAAAGTCTGAACTGGCCCCGTTGGAAACCAGTGGTGTGCAATTGGTGCAATTCAAAGCCTCCGTTCCCCGGATAATTTTGGTGGCGTCTGTGCCTTTAACTGGCACAATGGTATCGTCGTGCTTGCACTGACTTACCAGTAAGCCGGCAAACGCAACGAGAATGACTGCAATTTTTATCTTATCGCTTTTCATAACGAGTTTGTTTTTTCTTGGGCTAAATCTAGATCGACGGAGAAGGAAGCCGTATGATGGATGTCATCACAATACATGAGTTAAATCATTCAGGTCACACTGGCTAGGTTCTTACAGCCCCCCTCCCTCCACAGCGTTTTTTGTCCGGTGCAATCCAGCCCCCACCAACACAAAATCGACAACACCAAACCCGTAATAATTTGAGAAAAAGTGATCACGGCATCACCAAAGAGTGCGTTCCGCAATTCTTCCACTACAAAATCAGGTATAGAAACAATTTTTTACTAACTTAACCATCCCCTGACCTTACTATCTCCACTGCGCAATTAATCTAATTGGTCGTTATTCTATGTAAAACAAACCTCTAAGCCCACCGCCCATGAAAGTCTATGACGATAAACACATCAAAAACATTGCCCTCCTCGGGGCACCAAAATCCGGAAAGACCTTATTGGCGGAGGACATGCTCTTCGAGGCAGGGATTATTCGCCGCCGCGGCACCATTGAAGGAAAGAACACCGTTTCTGACTTCCACGAAATTGAACACGAGCGGGGAAATTCCGTGTTCGCTACCTGCCTGCACACCGAATGGAAGGATTACAAAATCAATATCATTGATACACCGGGTTTTGACGACTTTGCAGGCGAAATGATCGCCTCCCTGCGGGTAGCAGATACGTGTGTGATGGTGATCAACGCGCAGCACGGCGTGGAGGTGAGTACAGAGCTTATCTGGAATTATGCCGAGCGATTCAAAAAGCCCGTCCTCTTTGCCGTCAACCAAGTCGATCACCCGAAGGCCGACTTCGACGCGGCGTTGAATTCCCTCCGTCAGCGATTTGGTTCCTCCGTTACGCAAATGCAGTATCCTCTGAATCCCGGCGAAGGGTTCGATGCCATCATAGACCTACTCAAGATGGTGATGTATAAATTCCCGGCCGAAGGCGGTAAGCCTGAAAAACTTCCGATCCCCGCCGCAGAGCAGGAGCACGCCAACCAGCTGCACAATGAACTGGTTGAAAAGGCTGCGGAAAATGATGAGAAGCTCATGGAAAAGTACTTTGCGGCCGGAACGCTGGAAGAGGATGAGATGCGTGAAGGGCTTAAGAAGGGAATGATCAACCACGACGTGTTCCCGGTATTCTGCATGAGCGCGAAGAAAAACATGGGCAGCGGCCGCATGATGGGCTTTATCGACAATGTGGCGCCGTCTCCCCGCGAAGCGAAGCCGGAAACATCCACCAACGGCAAGGACGTACCATTCGATCCTTCGAAACCGGCAGTACTCTTTGTATTCAAATCCCACATCGAACCCAACCTGGGACGCATCTCTTTTTTCAAAGTCATATCAGGAGAAGTGACCCCCAATTCCGAGTTGACGAACAGCCAGACCGAAGCCGTCGAGCGTTTCCATCAGCTCTTTATCATGGATGGTAAGACGCGGCAACCCGTGGAAAAACTGGTGGCAGGAGACATCGGGGCGACCCTCAAGCTGAAGAACACCTTCACCAACCAGACGCTGCGTGCCCAAAATATTGACGTCACCATTGCCCCGATCGAATTCCCGGAACACCGGATTCGCACCGCGGTAATCGCCAAGAGCAAAAAGGACGATGAAAAGATCGGCGAAGTCCTCAACAAGATCCATCAGGAAGATCCTACGCTTGAGGTTGCCTACTCCCGGGAACTGCGGCAACTAATTATTTCCGGCCAGGGAGAACTGCATTTGATGGTCTGCAAATGGTTTCTTGAAAAAAGGTACAACCTTCACGTTGACTTTGTCTCTCCACGAATCTCGTATCGGGAAACCATCCGCAAGCCGGCCACAGCAAGTTACCGGCACAAAAAGCAATCGGGCGGAGCCGGCCAATTTGGGGAAGTGCACATGAAGATTGAACCCTACGTAGAAGGAATGCCGGAACCAACGGAATTCAGCGTTCGCGGAAAAGAAATCATCGATCTGGAATGGGGCGGGCGCCTGGCATTTTACAACTGCATCGTTGGCGGCGTCATTGACACCCGGTTTATTCCGTCCATTCTCAAGGGAGTTATGGAGAAAATGGAAGAGGGGCCCATCACCGGATCGTATGTCCGGGATGTTCGCGTGATGGTGTACGATGGAAAAATGCACGCTGTGGATTCAAATGATATCTCCTTTAAGATTGCGGGGATGATGGCCTTTAAGGATGCGTTCATGAAAGCGGAGTCCCAGTTGCTCGAACCTATTTGCGATCTGGAGGTGATGGTGCCGGAAGAAATGGTGGGCGAGGTCATGGGTGATCTTCAGACACGTAGGTCGCTGATCATGGGCATCGACACCAATGGCAGTTTCCAGGTGATCAAAGCCCGGACGCCGCTGGCTGAACTGGACCGCTATTCCACCACGCTGCGGTCATTGTCTCAAGGCCGGGGCATTTGTTCACAAAAGCTTGCCGATTTTGCACCTGTGCCCAATGATATCCAACACCGACTGGCGAAAGAAACCAGAGTTAATGAAATGGAGATGGCGTAGTCGGCTAATGAACCGACGCGATTATCAGGCGGGCAGCCTCCAGAAGGCTGTTTACTTTGAAGTCTGCCTGTGCCGCCTTTTCGATTTCGTCGCCGATCTGAATCGTTTGTATCCCCAGCAGCCGGGCAGGCGCTATGTCCCTTCCCCGATCCCCCACCATCCAGGAACGCGAAGGATCAATACGGTACCTCGCGATCGCACGTTCAAACATCAGGGATCCCGGCTTTCTCGAAAGCGACTCTGTCACCGACGGATGATATGGGGAAAAGTAGAAATTCTGGATCGCCCCATCGCAGTGGCTTTGTAAATAGGCGTGGCAGGCGCGCATCTGGTCTGCGCTGTACAACCCCTGGGAGATCCCTGACTGGTTGGTAATCACCACCAGGATGAAATCATTTTTCCGGAGCAGCCGTAAGCCCTCAGGAACCCCCTGCAGGATTTTGAATTTTTCTACATCGAATGTATAGTTCGGGTTATCCTCGTTGAGGACACCATCCCGGTCCAGGAAAACGCATTGGTTCATACCCCAAATATCAGGTCTTTTTTGTTATGTTTGTTTTCAACCCTTCCTCTGTGCCCAAGGTTCTTGTCATTACGCCGACTTACAATGAACTCGAGAATATTGAGGCCATCATTGAGGCCGTCTTTTCGCAGCCCGAACCTTTTCACATGCTCATTGTCGATGACGGCTCCCCCGATGGGACTGGCGGCGTCGTCAAAAAGCTCCAGGAAAAATACAATGTGACGGAGCCCCGCCTTCACCTCCTGGAACGGATCGGGAAGCTCGGACTGGGCACTGCCTACATCGATGGATTCAAGTTTGGCCTGAGCCGGGGGTATGATTACTTTCTCGAGATGGACGCTGATTTTTCCCACAATCCGAAGGACCTGGTCCTGCTGTATCATGCGTGCCGCGACCACGCCGATATGGCCATCGGTTCACGCTATGTCACAGGAGTTAACGTTGTCAACTGGCCCATGAGCCGCGTGCTGATGTCCTACTGCGCCAGCATCTACGTCCGGATGGTGACCGGCATGACCATCCAGGACACAACGGCAGGCTTTGTTTGTTACAGACGAACCGTATTGGAGACCATCCCACTCGACCGTATTAAATTCATCGGCTACGCATTTCAGATCGAAATGAAGTTTACCACCTGGAAATACGGGTTTAACCTTGTTGAAGTCCCAATCATTTTCACCGACCGGACCAAGGGTGAATCCAAAATGACAGGGGGAATCTTCAAAGAGGCCTTCCTGGGGGTTATCCGAATGAAAGTGAGGAGCTGGTTCAGAAATTATTCCCGCATACCCGCACCGTGACCGCTAGTCGAACCGGATTGCCTTGATTGGGGAGATACGCGTAATGATGGTGGTAGGAATCCATAAGACCACCGTCACGACCAGGAAAATCAGCACATTCAAAAAAATCACGGTGGGCCAATCCCATCCGATCGGCACATAGCTCATATAATAATCCCTTGGATTGAGTGTGATGATCTGGAATTGATCCTGAAGGACGCACAAGCCCAGGCCAATCGCGTTCCCCCAAATGAATCCCCTGGCGATCAGATTTATTCCCTGGTAGACGAACATCGCGCGAATGGTGCGATTCTCGCTGCCCATCGCCTTGAGCAGCCCGATCATCTGTGTACGCTCCATGACGAGAATCAGGATAACGGAAATCATGTTAACGCACACAACGCTCAGAATCACGCCCAGCAAGATTTTTACCTGCCGGCTTACCAGACCGAGCCACTCAAAGACCTGGACAAACTTGTCACTCACTTTCTCGACGTAGAGATCATAGTCCATGGACTCGGCGATCTGCTCGTGCACGGCGTCGATCTTGCTCATATCGGTAACATACACTTCGAGGCCACCCGCTACGCTGTCCGGCCAATCGTTGAGGCGCTGGATGAGACGCAAATCACCCAGGATAAATTTGCTGTCGAAGTAATCCGACAGGTTGGTTTCGTAAATACCAGCGATTTTCAATCGTCGGAACCTCGGCGGGTTCTGAAAAAAATGAACCGTAATCTCCTCCCCGGTGTGCGCCCGGATCTTGTCGGCGATGTGCCGGCTGATAACCACCTCGCGTGAATAGCCGGAGTCAGGAAAGTGCACGAACGTACCCTCCACCAGATTTCCCTTGAATGCCGTTGTATCGAATCGCTTTCCCACCCCTTTGAAGACCACGCCCAGAACATCCTCCTCCGTCTTTACCAACCCTGCTTTATGGCTGAATTCCTGCACATGCCTCACCAATGGAAAATCCTTCGGCGCGGTATACAATGGAATATTGATGTCAATCGGTTGCTCCTCGGTGGAATTGCTCAGGCTCAGCTTGGTCACCAAAAGGTTGGCACTAAAACTGTATATCCTGTTCTTCACCGTTGTCTGGAAGCCTTCCATGATGAGGAAAGAAACGATGCTAGCCGCCAGCCCCACCGCCAGTGTCGCCACCGCGATGCCGTGGATGGCGGAGGCAAGACCCGACTTTTGGCTCAGGCTTATTCGTTTCGCCAGAAAGTAGGAAAGGTTCAAGATTGTGCTGTATTTTTGGTTTAGCCCGCTGTAAATAAAGTAAAATGAAAAGACTTTTTATTCCGCTCTTTTTGGTCGCCCTTGTTGTTTCGTCCTGTGCGCAACCGGTGAGGCCGACAACGGGTGCCGATCAATTAGACGTTTTGCTTGCGATGATCACAGGCAAGCGGGTGGCTCTCATGGTGAACCAGACAGCGGTGGTTGGCAGAACGCACCTCGTTGATACACTCCGATCGCGCGGCGTTAACATCATCAAGATCTTTTCTCCGGAACATGGATTCCGCGGCACGGCCGATGCGGGAGAAAAAGTGCTCGACGGCATCGATGCCAAAACGGGAGTTCCCGTTGTATCCCTCTACGGCACAAACAAGAAGGCCACGCCCGAACAAATGAAGGACGTGGACATCGTCGTCTTTGACATTCAGGATGTGGGGGTACGTTTTTTTACCTATATCAGTTCCCTGCACTACCTCATGGAGGCGTGCGCGGAAAACAATAAGAAAGTGATTGTTCTCGACCGCCCGAATCCCAACGGAAGCTACGTCGACGGTCCGATCCTGGAGCCCGAACAAAAGTCGTTCGTCGGGATGCACCCCATTCCCATCGTTCACGGTCTTACCATGGGCGAGTATGCGCAGATGATCAACGGGGAAGGGTGGCTGGAAGGCGGAAGAACGTGTGAGCTTGCCGTAGTGCATTTGCTTGGGTGGAAGCATGCTGATTCGTACTCACTACCCATCCCTCCTTCTCCAAACCTGCCGAACGATCACGCCATCGCGCTGTACCCCTCTACCTGCCTTTTTGAAGGAACAAGTTTCAGCGTGGGCCGCGGCACCCTGAATCCGTTTGAGCTGGTCGGTCATCCCGACATGAAAGACCTTGCCTTTACGTTCACACCCGTTTCCATAGATGGAATGGCCAAGGAGCCAAAACTTCAGAACGTGGAGTGCTTTGGCCTTGACTTGCGTTCCGAAAAACCCGGGCAGCAGGTTTCATTGAAACACCTCATCGCCATGTACCAGGCGTTCCCGGAAAAAGAAAAGTTTTTCATCTCCTACTTTGACAAACTTGCCGGAAACACCATGCTGAAGGAGCAGATCAAAGCAGGATTGACCGAAGAGGAAATTCGCAATTCCTGGAAGCCCGAACTGAGCAAATACCTCACCATGCGCGAAAAGTATCTCCTCTATCCGTAAACCTTTCAATGATTAAAGCAGAAAAGGTCAAGGACATCCTTCAGATACTTGACAAACATTATCCAAAAGTAGAATCGCCGCTTCATCACAAGGATGCCTACTCATTGTTAATCTCCGTACTGCTTTCTGCACAATGTACTGATGAGCGGGTCAACAAGATCACTCCCATACTTTTCAAACAAGCGGATAATCCTCACGACATGATCAAAATGTCTGTTGAGGAAATTCGGGAGATAATCAAACCTTGCGGACTTTCACCCATGAAAGCAAAAGGGATTTATGGCCTTTCTAAGATCCTCATCGATAAACACAAAGGACAGGTCCCTGACACGTTTGAGGATTTGGAGGAACTTCCCGCGGTTGGCCACAAGACGGCTTCCGTTGTGATGACTCAATGGTTTGGCAAGTCGGCCTTTCCTGTAGACACACATATTCATCGCCTGGCTTTTCGCTGGGGATTATCCTCAGGAAAGAATGTCGAAAAAACAGAAGCAGGCTTGAAAAAACTAGTTCCTGAAAAGAAATGGGCCAAGGTACATCTCCAAATGATTTACTTTGGTCGGGCATTCTGTACCGCCCGCGGTCACGCATGGAGAGATTGTCCTATCTGCAAAAAGTACATGCGGAAAAAACTGAGAGATTAAATCCGGAGTTGAATTCCGGATTTAATCTTGAAATCAGGAAAGTGATTTCTTATACATGTTAAAAAACAAGAAAGGAAGAAACCCAAAACTGAAAACGCACATACCGCTTAGCAATAATAAATTAGCTCCATCCAGGTGAAATAGTTTAAACGCTATTGAAAATACTATCAAAAATACACTTGAATACCCTAATCCTATTCTTAGTTTCTCAGACATAGACTTGCTAAGGTTGTGCTTGTAGCGACAGATGGCAAGCATTGGTAAGAACAACAAAAGAAATCCGACAAATCCATAAGTAAAAAGTTCTTCAGAACCAGGCCAATGTAATAATTTAGCCAAGACACCCATCGTCATAGCGATGGAAGTTATTAAGCCAATCGAATACATAATCTTTTTCATAAGCATTATTTTGGTTGAGTTTAGGAGAAATATTGTTTCACGTTGAATAGCATCAAGGCCACAAGGAGCCAGTTCATCCAATGCCTCCTTTAAAGAAATTTCAAATCCACTACCGTTAGTCATCTTGACTTCCACCACACAACAAAGATGATCCAGCAAGTCATCCTTGAGAGTCTCAATCGTGATCGAACTTTGTTCTATCACTCCATGTATGCGAGCTATCTGCTCGGATGATGCCTTCATAAGGCCCTAAATTCCGGAAAAACAACTCTGTTAAGTGTGATCATAAAATCCCGGAGCTCCTTTACATAAGCAACGGTTTCCTGTCGTCCTTGCGGGGTGATGTAATAATACTTACGCAAGCGACCTCCCACGATCTCTTCTTTAAAAGAAAGTAGTCCGTCATTGCTCATTTTCTGGAGTGCCGGGTAAAGGGAACCATCTTTAAGCAAAATTTTTCCTTGCGACAATTCTTTCACCTTCATGGAAATTTCATATCCATACATTTTCTCCTGATCTGATAACAACTTTAGGATAAAGGTCGAAATCGTGCCTTTCAATAGCTCTTTTGAATACATAGAACTAATATACATCATAATACGATATATAAAAATATGAGGGTGAACATCTTTTCAAATTCACGCATATTTGCGTTTCTTAAAAATGAATACACTGCGAATCATCTTCATGGGCACGCCCGAATTTGCTGTTCCTAGCCTGGAAATACTGATACAGAATAAATTCAACGTGGTGGCCGTTGTCACCGCTCCGGATCGTCCTCAGGGACGAGGCCAGAAGCTCACACCATCGCTTGTGAAGCAATCTGCGCTGAAGCACGGCATACCAGTGCTTCAGCCTACCAACCTGAAAGCTCCGGAATTTCTTCAGGCACTCGGTGCGTTTAATGCCGACCTCCAGGTGGTTGTCGCCTTCCGCATGCTGCCCGAGGCAGTCTGGTCCATGCCAAAATACGGAACCTTCAATCTCCATGCTTCCCTGCTTCCCCAATACCGTGGTGCAGCCCCTATTAATTGGGCAATCATGAATGGCGAGAAGGAGACTGGCGTTACCACTTTCTTTCTGCAGCATGAGATTGACACAGGCCATATTATTTTTCAGGAAAAGGAACGTATCAGCGAGGACGACGACGCCGGCTCATTGTATGATCGGCTCATGGTCAAGGGCAGCGGGCTAGTGCTGAAGACCGCGCAGGCTATCGCCTCCGGCACGTGTCCTTCCCACCCGCAGCAGGAAATGGAGGTTATAAAGCATGCTCCCAAGATATTTCGGGAGACGTGTGAGATTAGCTGGAACCAGCCGGCGGAAGGGATTAGGAATTTTGTCCGGGGACTGAGTCCGTACCCGGCGGCCTGGAGTACCCTTGACGACCGTACGTATAAAATTTTTCGTGTGGAACCGACTCCTGGAAAGTCGCCTGATTCAACATCCAGCGGCGACAACCTGTGGAGGACAGATAATAAAAGTTACCTTTACCTTCGGTCGACCACCGGATGGGTTTCCGTTCTCGAACTGCAGCCAGAAGGGAAGAAACGGATGACGATCGCGGAATTTTTCAGAGGAAATAAACTTGAATGATCCCCCTGTTGTCGGTTGTACGAAGAGCGGCATCGATCCACCAAACCAACAAACGCTGACTTAAATGATCATTTCCCTCATCGCCGCACTCACCAAGAACCGGGTTATCGGAAAAAACAACGACCTCCCCTGGCACCTGCCCGATGACATGAAGCATTTCATGCAGACCACCAAAGAGCATCATGTGCTGATGGGTCGCAAAAACCTTGACTCGATACCGGAAAAATTCCGACCGCTGCCCAATCGGATCAATATTGTACTCAGTCGGCAACGGGAACTGAAGGCCCCCGGTTGTGTCGTGGTGCATACGCTAACCGAAGGTGTTGATTTTGCACGTCAGGCCGGCGAACAAGAACTATTCATCATTGGCGGATCTGATATTTATCAACTGGCAATGCCGCAGGCCCACCGGTTGTACCTGACCGAAATCGATGCAACGCTCCAGGGAGACACGTTTTTTCCTGAATTTGACATGCTAAAATGGAAGGAGGTTTCGCGAAAACACCATCCCACCGATGACCGTCATGCCTTCGCATTCGACTTAGTCATCTACGAGCTAAAACAATAACTAATTGCTAACTTGACGCTATGGAATCGCAAAAACGAATTCTTGGAATCCTCTTTATCCTATCCGGGCTCCTGCACCTGTTTGGAATGCTCCTCGTCTCCTTCCTCTTTTCGATGCTGTTTCCACTCATCTTTGAGCATGCTCACCTGGACGATCAATGGGTGCTCGTGTGGGTTTTGCCCTTCCTTCGGGCGATCGCCATTATCGTCATTCTTCTTATTGCCCTGCCGTCCCTGATTGGTGGTTGGGCCGTGTTGACCAATAAGTCCTGGGGGATGACCTTGCTGCTGGTGATCGGCTGTCTGGGACTCTTCTCCTTTCCATTCGGCACCACTCTTGGCGTCTACACCATTTGGGTTTACGCGGAGGAGCACCGGCAAAAGACGGCTGGCGGCGTATGAGCCTTCAAGGGAAAGTGATCTGGCTTACGGGGGCTTCATCGGGAATTGGTGAGGCGCTGGCTTACGCACTCGCCCGCCAAAAGGTTAAATTAATTCTTTCTTCGCGGCGTAAGGAAGAGTTGGAGCGCGTCAAGGGGAATTGTCACCCGCTCGCACAGCCCGATATCCGACTGTTACCGTTCGATCTCGCCGAGGGCTCTACCCTTCAACTGATCGCAGAAGCGGCGGTGCATCTCTTTGGGCATGTAGATATCCTGATCAACAACGGAGGTATCAGCCAGCGAAGCCTGGCCAAGAACACGCTGGTAAGCGTGGACCGTCGAATCATGGAAGTAGACTATTTCGGCACCATCGCAATCTCCAAATATTTGCTGCCGCATTTTATAAAAAGGAAATCCGGGCATTTTGTAGTCATCACCAGCGCTGTGGGGATCATTGGCACCCCCTATCGCACGGGCTATGCTGCCGCGAAACATGCTCTGCATGGATTTTTTGATTCCCTCCGCGCCGAGTTGTGGAAAGAAGGTAAATCCCTCTACGTCACGATGATTTGCCCAGGCTTCGTGCGCACCAATGTATCGATGAATGCCCTCCTGGGTGACGGCACCAAACTAAATCAGATGGATCCAACAACGCAAGACGGTTTAGATCCGAAAGGCGTCGCCAAAAGAATTATCCGCGCTATTGAACAAAAAAGGAACGAAGTGTACATCGGAGGGTTTATGTCCGTGTTGGGAATCTATATGAAGCGTTTCTTCCCCGGCATTTTCGCCCGGATTGTAAGAACAGCAAAGGTACGGTGACATGCACAGTTGGTACGAATACGTGCTGATCGTGGGAGTTGGATTTCTGGCTGCCTTTCTCAATACGATTGGCGGTGGAGGTTCCCTTTTTTCTGTGCCTATTCTCACCTTTATTGGACTTCCTATTACCATGGCCAATGCCACGAGTCGGGTAGCCCTTCTCTTTCAGAATATTTTTGCCGTGGGCGGATTCAAAAGTAAGGGCATTGAGCTCCCTTGGCCGTACAGCCTGTACCTGGGGATCGCCTCGCTGGGTGGCGGTCTGTTGGGATCTCTTCTGGCTTCCCGCATTGCCGATGCGATGTTCACCCGGATATTCGTAGTGGTCATGATCCTTTCGGCTTTCCTGATACTCTATCCGTTCAAATCCAGCGGAAAAGAAACGCTGAGCTTCCGGAGTCAAGTCATTGGGACCGTCAGTTTCTTCTTTATAGGTATTTACGGAGGATTTATTCAGGCTGGGATCGGCTTCGTAGTCATCGCTGTATTGGGCATGGTCAATCACTTTACATTGGTGAAGACCAACTACGTCAAAGTATTTGCAGCGATTATATATACCGGTGTTTCAGTTATCGTGTTTGCCATGGATGGAAAAATAATGTGGGTGACCGGCCTGGTGCTCGCCATTGGTCATGCGCTGGGGGGGTGGTATGCCAGCCGATGGTCTGTTTCAGCCGGGGATGTCTGGATCAAAAGAATTATGATTGCCTCTCTGATAACGATGGCAATCGCTCTTTGGTTTTCATAACTTGTAGAAATGAAGGCAAATCAATTCCGGCAATTGATTTTGGGGAGTTACCCCTATATCCCCTCAAATGCTACGTACAAGCGTGTGATTCTTACCGGGATGCTATGCATCCTCACACTTTTCATTTGTCTTGCCTTCGTGATCTCGGATGTCTCGAGAAACCAAACGAATGCAATCGGTGTCCTGTTTGCCTGCATGATGGTATCGCTGGTGGCGTTCATGCTCAACCGGCGGGGAAATCACCTGACCGCTAAGATTCTGTTGGCAATTGCCGTCAATTTTACCCTCTTCCTTCTTTCCGAAAGTGAACCGCTTGAGATAGGGCTCTACCTGTTTTTTATTGTGACTTGCATCGCTGCAATTGTCGCTTTCGGCCTTGAAGAACTCCCGCTTTCTGTGCTTTTTGTTGGATTGTCAATATCACTGTTCCTTCTTTCTCTTTACACTGATTTCGGACTCTATCCTCACATGGTGGCGGATGACGAGTACATTCGATTCAATATCCTACTTAATTTCCTTTTGGCGCTCGCATCCGCTGCCATCATCGTCTACTTTGTTGTCAACCTGAACTACCGCTCTGAAAAAGAACTGCGTCAAAATGAACTGGAGATAAAAGCCAAACACGAGGAATTGGTGCGGCTCAATGCCGAGCTGGACCGCTTCGTTTACAGTACATCCCACGATTTGCGATCTCCAATTAGTTCGATGCGTGGCCTGGTGACCCTCTCCCGAATGACCGAGGATCCAAAAGAAATAGAATGCTACCTCAAAATGATGGAGGATCAGCTGGTAAAGCTGTCAAACTTTATCCGCGATATTGCTGATTACTCTCGAAACACACGGCTGGATCTGAACAAACAGGAAATCGAAATTAATAAGGTGGTTCATGATGCGCTCGAAAGTATGAAGTTCCTTCCTGGATCGAACCGAATAGAAATCGTTCAGGATATCCCCGGCAATCTTCTTTTTACAACGGACCCGGCCCGACTCCAGATGATCCTGAGCAACCTGATTTCCAACTCCTTCAAGTATGCGGACATGAACAAAGCCGCTCCCTTTATACAAATCTCCGCACGACGATCCGGTTCCCTGCTGCAGCTGGAAATCCGTGATAACGGTGTAGGTATTGATAAACAATACATCGCGAAGATATTTGATATGTTTTTTCAGGCGCATGCCAAAGCAGAGGGATCGGGGCTTGGCCTCTACATTGCTAAAGAGGCTGCCGCAAAACTGAACGGGCAGATTTCCGTTACTTCTACACTGGGAGAAGGCACACATTTTTGTGTTGAAATTCCCGAAACTATAAATCCGGCGGCATGACAACCTGGGACGACGTTTTGAAGATTAGCACAACCGGAAACCCCCGCCCACCATCCCGGATTGAAAAGACAGCGGAGCAATGGAAGGAATTGCTCCCGGCGGATGTGTACGAAATTACCCGCAAGAAGGGAACGGAACATGCCTTCACCGGGGCCTATTGCGAAGCCCACGATCCGGGCCTGTATGCATGCCGCTGCTGCAGCACGTTGTTATTTGACTCCAACCTGAAGTTTGAATCCGGAACAGGCTGGCCCAGCTTCACACAGCCGCATCATCCTGATGTCATCGCCTATCACGGTGACAGCAGCTTTGCAATGACCCGTGTGGAGGTAACCTGCAACGTGTGTGATGCCCATCTCGGACATGTGTTTCCTGACGGACCCAAGCCCGGAGGCCTGCGCTATTGCATCAACTCGGCGGCTATCCAGTTGGTGGACCAGCCAAAATCGTAGCGCTCGCTGCCAGGGAGCGGATGGCTCTTACCCGTGCAGGATCAACTGTCCGGATTAGGAATTCGCTGGTACCCTCCTCGCCCATGGCCGCAATGTTTTTATTCTGAAAGGTCATCGTGCTATCCCGGAAGGAGGTGGCCGAAAAATGAATTTCATTGACCCGGGTTTTGGATACGATCTCCGCCACGGTTTGCTCGTTTACACCCGAACCCGGCATGATCGTAATCCGGTCTCCAGCCTTTTTCACTAATTGACGAATCAAATCCACTCCCTGAAGTGCTTTCGGCTGCTGCCCTGCTGTCAGGATTCGCTCAAACCCCACTTCGACACAATCCTCCAGAGCCTCCAGGGGATCACGGGTCATGTCAAATGCCCTGTGACAGGCTGCCTTCAACGGACGGATCTTGCCGACTAATTCCTTGCATCGCTTTTTGTCCAGCGTGCCGTCGGGATTCAGAATACCAAAGACAAATCCGTCGACGCCCAACTTCTGATACGCGTAGACGTCTCGCTTCATAGCGTGAAATTCGTAGCTGCTGTAGCAAAAGTCGCCGCCCCGCGGGCGCAGCATTACAAAAACATCCATCGTCACATTCTGCCTCACCACTTCTACGGTTCCTGGTGAAGGGGTGGTTCCCCCGTCGGCAGGATTGTCGCAGAGTTCGATCCGGTCAGCCCCGCCCTCCTGTGCGCACAGCGCCGACTCGATGTTATAAACGACTACCTCGATTTTCATTCCCGATTGTTTGACCTACTGGTAATAGCTTTTCGCAGTAAACAGGGCGTTAGGAATGTCTGCTGCATAAACTGCGTATGTGAATCCTTTTTGCAGCGCAAAGGCGCCGTAGTCACCCGCTTTATTGATCGCCAAGAACCCAACTTGTATTTCTTTGGATTTGTCAGGCTGGTTGGCAACAATCCGCATCACGGCTTTCTCACAGGCTTCCTGAGGTGAATAGCCCTGACGCATCAGCTCGACCACAAGGTGCGACCCGCATATCCGGATAACTTCCTCGCCGACACCGGTAGATGTTGCCGCACCCACGGCGTTGTCCACAAACAGTCCGGCGCCGATGATCGGAGAGTCGCCGATGCGGCCGCGCATCTTGTATGCCATCCCGCTGGTCGTACATCCACCTGAAAGGTTCTCCTGAAGATCCAGCGCGAGCATGCCGATGGTGTCGTGATTTTCGATGTTGGCGACGGGCTCATACTTCGCCGTCTTCAGCCACTCCTTCCACGCCTTTTCCGATTGAGGCGTTAACAATTTTTCCTTTTTGAAACCCTGGGCCAATGCAAACTGGAGTGCTCCGTCGCCGGAAAGCATGACATGGGGTGTCTTTTCCATGACCCTACGCGCCACTGAAATGGGATGAACGATATGTTCCAGACAAAGTACAGCTCCGCAATTAGCTTGTTCGTCCATGATGCAGGCATCCAGTGTAACACGGCCGTCACGATCCGGCAACCCTCCAAGCCCTACAGAAGTCTCTTTGGGATCGCCCTCCGGAACACGAACCCCCTGCTCGACAGCATCCAGGGCCCTGCCACTTCGTGAAAGTACCTTCCAGGCTTCTGCATTCGCCTGAATACCAAAATCCCACGTAGAAATTACAATGGGCTTGGCCGCCGGCCGAAGCGATGCGGATGACGCTGGCCCCCAGGAGAAAAACGAACCGATGGCCGCGGCAGCTTTAATAAAACGTCGGCGTGATTGTCGCATGGTATACGCTATTTCAATTTGATAAGTCTTTTTGCGAGCCGAAACCGTTTGATATAGTAGTCGGAGTACAGGTTGGTTTCCACCACACCCAGCGACGTTGATGCATGAATGAATCTGATGTTGTCTTTTGCCCGCACATCCGTTACGATACCGACATGGGTGATCTCACGCTTTCTCTTTCCGGTTGCAAAAAATAAAAGATCCCCGGGCTGCACGTCTTTGATTTTGACTTTGGACCCCATGGAGGCCTGGTCGGTAGTCTGGTGCGGCAGTGAAATATCCACGGCCCGAAACGCATTAGAGGTAAGTCCGGAGCAATCGAGGCCGGACCGGGTAGTGCCGCCCCATTTGTACGGAGTTCCTGTATAGGTTCTCGCCGTTTGGATGACTGTCGCTACTTGTTTCTCCAGGGCCCGTGCCTTTCGCGTACTACTGCACGACGGAAGGAAAAAAGTCAGTACCAGAAGCCCGACGAATGAGTTGTAGTAGCAGATTTGCGTAACTTTGTTCGCTCGGATCATGCCGTTCAAATAACCAAATTTACGCGATTCATGGCACAAACTAAAGCAATGGAGGCACAATCGACGCGGCTCCCGGAAGCGGTGCTCAGCCAGTTTCGCGCTATGGTGGGCGACGCGTTTGTGGTGGTGGACAAGTCTGGCATGGAAGACTACGGACACGACAAGACGGAGGACTATTTTTTTATGCCGGATGTGGTTATCAAACCCGGCACGACGCAGGAAGTAAGCCAGATCCTCGCCCTCTGCTCTTCGCAACAGATCATTGTGACCCCTCGTGGCGCGGGAACCGGTCTGAGCGGCGGTGCTCTTCCCGTAAAGAACGGTGTCGTTCTTTCCATGGAGCGCTTCAACAAGATTCTCTCCATCGATGAATTAAATCTTCAAGCCACGGTTGAACCCGGGGTGATCACCGAAGTTTTTCAGAATGCCGTCAAGGCAAAAGGATTGTTCTATCCGCCCGATCCGGCCAGCAGCGGCTCTTGTTTTCTCGGTGGAAACCTCGCCAATAACTCCGGCGGGCCCAAAGCAGTGAAATACGGCGTCACACGAGATTACGTGATTAACATGGAAGTGGTGCTTCCTACCGGAGAGACCATCTGGACGGGTGCCAACGTATTGAAAAACTCTACCGGTTACAACCTGACACAGCTGATGTGTGGAAGTGAGGGTACGCTAGGGGTAATCACAAAAATTGTTTTCAAGCTGAGAGGATATCCACAGAAGAATGTGCTGATGATGATCCCATTCGTCAGCAACGAGGAGGCCTGCAAAGCCATCGCCGCCATTTTTGTTTCCGGAATTCAACCTTCCGGCATGGAGTTCTTTGAAAAGGAGGCGGCAACCCGCACGTTTGAATATTGTGAAAAAGTGCTCAACAGCCCCGTGACAACCAAACTCGTCGACGGTATGAACGCCTATTTATTGTGCGAACTCGACGGCAATGACGAAGAAGTATTAATGAAAGATGCTGAACGGGTGATGACCGTCGTGGAAGGCTTTGAGTCTGGGGAGATTCTCTTTGCAGAAACCGCGGCGCAAAAGCAGGAGTTGTGGAAGATCCGCAAGAACATCTCCCCGGCCGTCAACTGGTACACGCTGACAAAATCCGAAGATGTGGTGGTGCCGCGTGCCAACCTCCCCAAGCTCATCACGGGTATCAAGGATATCGGCAAGCGGTACGGATTCAATACCGTATGCTTCGGGCACCTCGGCGACGGAAACCTTCACGTCAACATCCTGAAGGAAGCCATCAGCGAGGCAGACTGGAACACCAAAATTCCCGAAGGTATCGGCGAGATATTCAAGTTGACGGTAAGTCTGGGCGGTACGCTGTCCGGGGAGCATGGAATCGGGATTGCCAAACGTCCGTACATGCCGATCGCCGTGAGCGAAGTAAATCTCAATCTGATGCGCGGTATTAAAAAAGTGTTTGATCCCCACGGGATATTGAATCCGGGGAAGATTTTTTAAGTCGTGCGATTAAGAAACTAGCCTTCTTTATTTCGCGTAGATTTTATTCCGGTGTGGTTCATCACCGCCCGCAGTTTCCCGTAACCGTATTTCCCTCCCAGCTTCCCGAAAAGGTCTTTGGAGCTGAAACCCTCGGGCATCTCCTGGAGGGCGCCGGTAATGATGCCAACCGTCTGCTCATCCATAAACGCCTGGATGCTGATCCGGCCGTCTTCTACCGCTTTCGCCAGGTGTCCCTCGATCGTGCCTACAACCAATCCTCTTTCCGCAGCAATTTTTTCCACAGAAAGCCCCTGGCCCAGCAGCTCGAGGGTAATGTCGTGAGTGCTTCTTCCATCCTTCTTCAGTTTCTTTAGTCCCTTTGGCTTCTTGGCTTTTTCCTTTGACATCGTCGCGCCTGCCCGGCTGCGGGCCTCGTCCAGGAGTTTCGCGCGTTCCAACGACCTGCGCTCATGGACTTCCTTGAAATCAAACGTATCACGGCCGTCGAGAATGGCCTCGGTGATGTACATCACCTTGTCTAATTCTTCCAGTTTCTTTGTAAAAAGCTGATCGAGATCGGCCAGTCTTTCCAGATACCCCTTCACCCGTTTGAGCTTTTTCATTTCCTCCACATGCCCCAGAAGCATTTTTACAGCAGGCCAAAGAACACCGTTGTAATATTCCCTTCCCTTTTGAATGCGTTCCTGAAGTTGAGCGTGCTGCGCGGCGTCCAGATGGTGTGTCAACTGACGCCTGAACTTCTCCAGGTTCTCCCCTTCCACTTTCAGTAGTTCCCGGATTTGATGCAGGACCGGCTTCATTGTATCCTCTTCGAATCCAGCGCCCCCCTCCTTCTTGTGGATGTAATCGATCTCTTTCAAAAGGGTTTCGAAATCAAAAGCCCTGCTGACAAGTTGACGGATAAATTCGTGCTGGCCTCTTTTCATCGCCTCTCCCAGTTCTTCAGGCCGGTGCTTGGCCTCCGTGAAAGAGACGATCTGCTTGTCGGTACTCACAACACCGGGATCAATGTGGGTGCGCAGGATTAACCCGTCCATCGACCTCAGCCGAGACAAGGCCACGTATACCTGACCGTCGGCAAACGCCTGACCTACATCAATGATCGCCTTGTCAAAGGTGAGCCCCTGGCTCTTGTGCACGGTGATGGCCCATGCGAGTTTGATGGGATATTGCTCAAAGGTGCCGATCACTTCATCATCCAGTTCTTTGGTGGAGGCATTTACCGTGTACTTCTTGTTTTCCCATACTTCTTTTCGGAGCACAAACAGCGCGTGGGAGTCCGCCATGGAAACCTCAACACTATCGCCAGATATTGACGTGATTGTGGCCAGTTTCCCATTGAAATATGCCTTCCCCTCCCGATCGTTCTTGGTAAACATGATTTGCGCACCTTCCTTAAGCTCCAGTCGATGCAACACTGGATACATGGATTCCGGAAAATCCCCCTCCACCGTAGCCTCCAGGATGTGTGACCCGGTTTTCAATTCGCCCAGTGCCTGTTGATTCAAATCATCCGCCATCCGATTATGGGTTGTAAGCGTGATCACCTCCCGAACATCCTGAATCTCGGCCGGTGGCAGGTAGTGACTATTCAGCACTTCAATGTCAGAGGCAGAAGGCTCATTGTTTCTCAGGTTGTTCAGCAGCCTGATGAATCCTTCATCGCGCTGCCGGAAAATTTTGTCAAGCTCTATATAGACAAATCCATCCTGGCGGAGCGCCTGCGACTCAAAAAACCAGGGGCTCTTGTAATACCGTTGGAGCAGTTGCATCTCATCGCGTTTTACAACGGGCGGCAATTGGTAGAGATCACCGATCATGAGGAGTTGAACACCGCCGAACGATTGGCGGAAATTCCCACGGGCCGCCTTCATCCGGTAATCTATCGCATCGAGCAGGTCGGCACGCAGCATGCTTACCTCATCGATGACGAGCAGATCAATGGATCGCAACACCTGCTTCCGAAGGCTGTTGAGCGGGTGTTTGCGCGCGAGGGCGTTTGCTGTATAGCAATTTCCCGAGGACCCAAAATCGGCAGGCAGCGTCCGGTCAGGCAGAAACATCCCAAATGGAAACAGGAACTGGGAGTGGACGGTCACCCCGCCGGCGTTCAGCGCGGCGATGCCGGTAGGCGCCACCACCACAAAGTGCTTGTGTGTCCGTTGGGCCAATTTTTTAAGAAATGTTGTCTTCCCGGTGCCTGCTTTCCCCGTAAGGAAGATGTGGCCAGCGGTGGAATTGATAAAGCGAATGGCTGTACCAATGGTCTCTGTTTCAGAATATTCGGTTTCGATAGCAGGGTCCATCGTGCAAGGTTCTGGAAATCAAAAGCAAAGTACGGCAAATCAAAGTAGTTTGCTGAACCGGGACGCCCGGAATTCCTGATAAGTCTTCCGTCCCTTCCGCTCGCCCAAATCCTGTCACCCCTTTGCTATCTTTGAGCCATGTGCGGTATTACGGGCGTATTTGCCTTCAACCTGGTTGGAAAATTCAGCAAAATAAACGTGGCTGCCGCGACCTCGTCGCTGGCACACCGCGGCCCCGACCACCACGAAGTCTACGCCGACGAGTGGGTATGCCTCGGTCATCGCCGCCTTAGCATCATTGACACACGGGAGATTGCCCATCAGCCGATGTGGGACGAAAGCAATCGCTGGTGTATCATTTTCAATGGAGAAATCTTCAACTACCGCGAACTCCGGCAATCGCTGGAGCAGCAGGGAGTCCGTTTCAATACAGCTTCTGATACGGAGGTGCTGCTGCAACTCTACATCCGGGAAAAGGAAAACTGCCTGAACAAACTAAACGGCTTCTTCTCGTTTTGTGTTTATGACAAGGCGGAGCAAACCCTCCTCCTGGCACGCGACCGCTACGGCATCAAACCTCTCCTCTACCTCTTCGATGACGACAAGTTCCTTTTTGGGTCTGAAATGAAGGCCATCCTTGCTTACGGAATCGAAAAAGAAATTGATTTTACTTCACTAGCCACCTACCTGCAACTAAACTATATCCCGGCGCCGGCAACAATCTTCTCCCGGGTGAAGAAGCTGATGCCCGGACATTATATGCAAATCAGCCGGCAGAAAATGGTGGTCCACGCATACTACCAGATTCCATACTACCGGGAAGAGTTACAACACAACCCTATCACCTACCCCGACGCGCAACGCACCTTTCGCGACCTTTTGGAAAAATCCGTACAGCGGAGGCTCGTTTCGGATGTACCCCTGGGGTCATTCCTGAGCGGCGGCGTCGATTCGTCGGTGATCACAGGGCTGGCGAGCCGTCACAAACCCGACCTCCATACATTCTCCATCGGCTTCCGCGATGAAAAGTTTTTCGATGAGACCGAATATGCCCGTGCGGTTGCCAAACATTTTAATACCAGCCATACGGTGTTCTCGCTCACCAACCAGGACATGTATGCCCATGTGAGCGATATCCTGGACGCCCTGGATGAACCTTTCGCCGACTCCTCCGCGATTGCCGTCTATATCCTGAGCAAAGAAACCCGAAAACACGCTACGGTAGCACTCTCCGGCGACGGGGCCGATGAACTGCTTGGCGGCTACAACAAACATGCGGCCTTCCACCGGGCCCTGCACCCGGGCTGGAAAGAAAACACCGCCTCCCTCCTCGGTCCCTTGTGGTCCGTGCTTCCTAAATCCAGGCATGCGCCACTCTCTAATTCGGTAAGACAAATGGATCGGTTTGCCCGGGGGTTCCGTCTTACGTCCAAAGAACGCTACTGGACATGGGCATCGCTCGCGACCGAATCCCAGGCACAACACCTGTTGAGGCCTGATCATCGGGTAGAAATCTTTCCGTCGTATGCAGAGCGGAAGGAAGTGATCCTGCGTTCCATTCCTCAACGCGAAACCATAAACGATGTCCTGCTGACCGACATGAACCTTGTGCTGGCCAACGACATGCTGACGAAAGTTGACTTGATGAGTATGTCCAGCAGTCTGGAAGTGCGCGTTCCGTTTCTTGATTTCGAAGTTGTGAATTTTCTGTTCTCTCTTCCTGACACGTACAAAGTAGATGGCATGATGAGAAAGCGGTTGCTTCAGGATACTTTCCGCGAGATGCTGCCCGCCGCGCTGTACCGCCGTCCCAAGAAAGGGTTTGAAGTGCCGTTATTGAAATGGTTGAGGACAGAAATGAAACATACCATCCAACATGATTTGCTTTCCGAGAAAATGATCCGCGACCAGGGTATTTTTGATTACGCGGAAGTGCGTAAACTGAAGCGCCAACTTTTCGCAATAAGTCCGGGCGACGTTCATGCCAGAATGTGGGGATTGGTGGTGTTCCAGTGGTGGTGGAAAAAGTGGATGGCCTAGAACCGGTAGCCCACCATCAGCATCAATGCAAATCCATGGTCTTCCGTCTTGGCGACATTGATGAGTTTCAGCTCCCCGCCCACTTCAAAATGATCGCGAAAAACTTTCATATACAAAGCTGAAAGCTGAAAATCAGCCAAGGAAATCTGACTGCTTGCCGTCCGGCCGGCCGGCCCACCGAATTCGGAAGCCAGAATGCTCACGCCAGTACCACCGGCCAGGTAGAAATTGGGCAACACCCGCATCCGGATGTTCAGAAGAATCGGGATGACAGACAAGATTGCCTCCCCTCCCAAGGGGCTCGAGGAGGTTGAGCTTTTCGACACTTTATAAAACTGGTAATAGCCACTCTCCACTCCAAGCGCCAGGCGGTGCTCAAATTCGCGCATCACGCGAAAACAAAATCCCGTATTCCTCCCGTCCACCAGGCTAGAACCAATTTGAAGGGTATTTATATAGTGGAAAGCACCAAACCCTGCCTGCATCGAAAAATGGGGTCGCTCCACCGGCTGGCCTGCGGCGATGAATGGAAGTAGGATAATCACATGTAGTAATAATCTCATCATTCCTGGATGTAAAAGAAATAGGCCACGTGCGAAGGATAGTTACTTAGAAACCCGTTGAATTTGCCCTCATTTATGAATTGCCGGATATAGGCTGGCAAGTCAATGGTCCAGGTATAAACCCGTCTGCCCTCCACTTGCATGGAGGTAACGGCCGAATTTTGGGTTCCCAACGTCCACCGCGGAGCCCATGCTTTTGAACCCAGTTCACGCGTTGTTTCCGGACTTATTTCACACAACGACGGAACCAATTGATAGCCGGGGGTTGCTTTCAAGGCGTCAAACAACTCCTTTGACGGGATGCCCATCAAGAACTCCACATTCCTACCAGCGGCTTGTGCCCTGGTGATCGCAGCAATCTGAACGGGCAGGACATATTTCACCAGGTCTGGATCCTCGTCCTTCATGTCCAGCCATACGAATTTCAGGTTCGTGCTGTCGACCACATACCTTAATGCCTCATCCAACGTAGGAATCTTTTCTCCCCGTATCAACCGGACAAAGGCGGACAGTTGGTTCAAGGTGAAGTTTCCAATCGGTCCGTTCAACGGGCCTTTCACCGTCAGGCGGATGTTAATGTCCGGGTCATGATAGAGGACCGGTACCTTATCCTTCGTCAGCCTAATATCGATTTCAATCCCGTTGGATCCTAAACTTCCCGTGTGCTTTATCATGGGAATACTATTTTCCGAAACTGGAAGGCGATCAGACGTGCGGCCTCCCGCACGGTGGCCAATTATATAGAAATCCTGACCTGTAACCTTGCTTGAGAATGGGCGCTTATACCTAAACGTGACATTGATATCAGGCAAGCCATTCTGGTTTCCATATTTTCCGCGTATCACAATGGAAGTTGTTGGGGCGCCCTTGACAATTTCACGTGCACCCTCCACCTTAAGGATAACCATATCAATCAGGCCAGTCCCATCGCTGGTTGGAACCCTCCAGTAGCCGCGCATATAAACCACTGAATCCTTATAGCCACACTGGAGAATAGCATAATTAGTTAAAGAAAAGATCGAGAGCCTTTTTCCGGTCCATTTCACCACCACCTCGAATCCAAATCGTTCAATTCCATTGGTCACCGTATAGACACCATCCATGATCGGTTTATTTGCCTCTGCCACATCCGTAATGCCTACCAGGGGAGGTTGAAGCGCCGGAAAGACAACGTCATTGTCAGTCGTGCAGGTCCAGAGCCCGCCGATACCAATTACCAGAAGAAACAGCAACACTCTTTTCATAAGACCAGTCCAATATAAAATTCCGGCATGCTGTAAAACCGGTTGAATGTTGAAAAGGCAGGCCACGCCATGTAGTGATAGCGCGCATAATTGTTCTTGATCCCTAGCACCAACACCTTGTTTCTGTACAGGCGCTGTTCCATATAAAGCCCAAGCGTGTACCCGTTGAAAAAATTCTTTTCAGACTCCACTACGTTATCCCCCTGGCTGGAGAATAAAGATGTAACGATCACGACCTCCCCCTTGAGTGTGAAAGTAATTTCACCCAGGCGGTAGCCCAGCGAAAAATTGGGGTAGTTGATCCACGTAGAAGCACTTGTGTCAAAACCGAATTGGTTGAGATATCCAAACGCGAAACCCACGTCGTACCCCAGGTTGAATGAGAATTTATTCCGCTGAAAATGCCAGCGGGGCCCGACGGAGATCTGATTCGATACGAGGAGTGTGGAAAAGCGGCTATCCAGCGAAAAGTTTTTAGGCAAGCCATAGTTTACGTGAAACTGAAAAAGGGGTGCCTGAACAGACGTTTCCAGCCAGTCGAAGGGAAGCTTGATCTGCGACAAGGCCACCTCCATTTTCAAATCTCCCGGCACAAAGCGATGGGGATAGTACAGGCTGGCTTGCGTAATGTCGAAATCCTGCGCCTGCGCCCATGAAGGCAATAGGCATCCCGTAAGGAGGATAATAAGTACCTTTGCAGGCATCCGTTTCGGCATGGATTTTGACTCAAATACTAGTAAATCCAAATATATGACCTTTTCAGACTTCAAGCATAAGGGGTTGTACGGCGCCATCGGATTCTTGCTGGCCTTTGGACTCTTCGCCGCCAAGAGTGTAGCGGGTCAGGTTGACATCGCCTTCGTCAGTGACACACAAGCGCCGATGCGAGTTGAGAAAATGGTTCTTAAGTATAATCAGAACGAAAGAGCCACCCGGTTGATCTTCCACGACATCTTTACCAGAAGACCCTCTTCCCTGGTTTTACTGGGGGACGTAGTAAGCCTGGGGTACAAGGAAAAGAAATGGTTGTCCATGGATCAGTACCTGGACAGCTGCCGTCAGGCCGGCATTCATGTTTCTGCCCTGCTGGGAAACCATGACGTGATGACCCGGCCACGCAAAGGAGAAAGCAAGTTTCAACAGCGTTTTCCCACACACGAAAAGACAGGCTTTTACAGGGTCATTGATTCTGTGGCCATTGTCTACCTCAACTCCAACTTCCGCAAACTGTCGCCCGAGGAGATCCAAAAGCAGCAGACCTGGCTTCGCAATACCCTGACCACCTTCGACAACGATGCCTCCATTCAGATCACCGTTGTCGCATGTCACCACGCCCCGTATTCCAACAGCAAAATCGTTGGATCGTCAAAGCAGGTGCAACGCTACTTCGTTCCCTATTTTCTAAAATCCACCAAGGCACGTCTCTTTCTTACCGGCCACTCGCATAATTATGAGCACTTCAAAAAAGAGGGAAAGGATTTTTTGGTCATTGGCGGCGGCGGCGGACTTCATCAGCCCGTTTCGAAATCCGAAAGCAACCTGGACGACTTTTCAGGAGATTACAAGCCTCACTTTCACTACCTGAACATCCGTCGCACCTGCGACGAACTTACGATCTCCTCGAGGTTCCTGCGCGATGATTTCGCTGGGTTTGAAACAGGGAATTCATTTACCATTTCAACGCGATAACGATGCGTTTGGCCAGGATACTTCTTTTCCTCCTGGTTTCGAGCGCCACCCTGGCTCAGTCCGATTGCACGCTGCGGCTTGAAAAAGATAGCATCCGGGTGTTTACATGCGATCAAGAACATTCAAAATTCAAATCCATAAAAACTGTCTTTCAGGTTGTCGGCGACCGTTCCCAGGTTGCCGCCATGATTCTCGACATTGATTTCTATAAGGAATGGCAGTACAAAACACTCAGCACAAAGGTGCTGAAACGGGTCAGCGACCGTGAACTCATTTATTACACCGAAGTGGCCGCTCCAGTCTTGACCAGCAACCGCGATTTCGTCATCCGGCTTACCGTCGAAAACGTTCCCGACGGCAGCTTGTCCATTTCGGCCGTGAGCCTGCCTGACTATATCCCTCCAAAGCAAGGCGCCCTGCGCGTTCCCTATTCAGTGGCCCGATGGAAGGTCCAGTCAGTCGGGCCTTCCACCCTTCGCGTGGAATATACGCTCGATATCGATCTTGGAGGCGACGTGCCCGCCTGGCTTGTCAATGCGGTCGCCCCGCAGGCACCGTACGAGACATTCAAGGCATTCAGGGAAAAAATTGTCAAGTACACGGGACAGCGCGTCCCGTTTATTACCGATTAATCTTCAGCCCTTCTTTACTTCTTTCGCCCACAGGTCACGAAGCGTGACTGTCTGATTGAAGACTGGCTTTTCCGGTGTTGAATCCAGATCAAGGCAATAGTATCCCATCCGCAGAAACTGATACCGCTCTTTCGCGGTGGCTGTTGTCAGCGCCGGTTCCGCATACGCGGGTTGCACGCGCATCGACGCAGGATTCAGGTAATCCTGAAACGCGCCTTCCACAGTATTCATGTCTTCCACCGTAAACAGCCGGTCATACATCCGCACTTCTACCGTCACAGCTTCTTTCACACTTACCCAGTGTAACGTACCCTTCACCTGGATGCCCGACGTGTCTGAACCACTTCTGCTTTCCGGGACGTAGGTGCATCGAAGCTCCTGGATGGCACCATCCTCGTTCCGTACAACTTCGTCACATCGGATGATGTATGCACTTTTTAAGCGTACCTGCTGCCCCGGAGAAAGGCGAAAGTATTTCTTGGGGGGATTCTCCATAAAGTCATCCCGTTCAATATACAGCTCGCGGGAAAACGGAACTTCCCGCACAGAATCCGGACTATTGGGGTTGTTCTCACTAGGAAGCATTTCTGATTTACCTTCCGGCAAGTTCGTGATGACAATTTTTAACGGATCGAATACCACCATCCGGCGGGCAGCAATCTTGTTCAAATCCTCCCGGACGCAAAACTCCAGAAGACTCATTTCGATCAGGTTGTCGCGGCGGGCAACCCCTACACGGTCACAAAAATCACGGATGCTCGCCGGCGTATATCCCCGCCTCCGCATGCCGCTTAAGGTCGGCATACGCGGATCGTCCCACCCCTTCACGTATCCGTCATTGACAAGCTGCAGCAGTTTTCGCTTGCTCATGATTGTGTGAGTTACGTTCAACCGGGCAAATTCATACTGCCGCGATGGAAAGATTTCCAACTTCTCGATGAGCCAGTTGTAGAGGTCACGATGCGGGACAAACTCGAGCGTGCATATGCTGTGCGTAACTTTCTCGATGGAATCGCTCTGGCCGTGTGCGAAATCATACATCGGGTAAATGCACCACGTGTCGCCCGTTCGATGATGATGGGCATGCTTGATCCGGTAAATAAGGGGATCACGCATGTGCATGTTTGGATGAGTCATGTCAACCTTGACACGAAGTACTTTTTCGCCATCCCGGTATTTCCCGGCTTTCATTTCCTCGAACAGTGTGCGATTCTCTTCCACGGTGCGGTTGCGGAAGGCGCTCTCCACGCCGGGTTGCGTAGGGGTACCCTTTCCCCGGGCTATTTCTTCGCTCGAGCTGTCGTCTACGTAGGCAAGGCCTTTGTCGATGAGCCGGAGGGCAAAAGCATACAACTGATCGAAATAGTCAGAAGCGTATAACTCCCGCGCCCATTCAAACCCCAACCACCTGACATCGTCCTTGATATTATCAACGTATTCCGTTTCCTCGGTCACCGGGTTGGTGTCATCGAACCGGAGGTTGGTTTCCCCTCCGTAACGAAGGGCCAGCCCAAAGTTCAGGCAGATACTCTTCGCGTGACCCAGATGAAGGTAGCCGTTCGGCTCGGGAGGAAAACGGGTCACGATCGACTGGTGCTTTCCGGTCTTCAGGTCTCCCTCAATAATTTCTTCCAGAAAGTTCAGACTCTTCTCTTCGGCCATAGGGTATTTTTGCAAGATTCAAAGGTATGCAGCCCACACGGATTATCGGGAAGAAAAAACAGACTTTGAAGCAAAATTCAATCGGCGTGAATCCATCGGCTAGGAGGACCCGCTACGGCTGACTATCCTTTGCCATAAATCTGATTGAGAAGACCTGCCAGCCGCACGCCGGCCTGCAACATGCGCACCCGGGCAATCGGATAATACTTGTACCCGTAGGCATAGCTCAGGTTGCCGTTGCCAATGTCATACACTTGCTTCCGGTAGGTGGTCGATTCCATGGCCCAGTCGCGCACTGAGCTGGCCTGCCATTTCCGAATGGTAGCCTCGTTAACATTCCCGAGGGATTGTGCCAATTCCGTGTAGCTCAATTTTGAATCGTCAATCATCTCACTGTCCCACACGCGGTGAAGGTTGGAGTTTGAACTAAACCACTTCACCTTGACGTCGTTTCCGCCCCTGTCACCCGGCTTGCCAACATGAAGTGGCTGGTGCAGGTCGCCGACCAGGTGAATGAGCATCTTGAGATACTCCTGCTCCTGCTTTGTGTTCAATTTTTTAGATTTCAGGTCGGCTGTAATCTTTTCTATCATCATGATAATCTTTCCGTCCGGGTTGGACTCAACATCCTCATACCGCTGGCCATCGGGGATGGTTGTCCAATGCCAGTCAATAGCGTAGTTGTAGGTGGAGTCAGACCGGATCTCATCCATCCAGGTACTGGCCATGGCGATGGATTCCTGATTCAGAATCATGGCAATTTTCTTCCGCGCCCTGGCATTCAGGTGGCGGTCGGCTATCAGGCCGGTAGCCCGGTGACCCGTGGCTCCCCATCCAAAACAATCCATGAACGAAAGGCAGACGATCCCCAGAACAAGTATTCTCATAGTGTGTCGGTAAACTTCCGCAAATTAGCTTTTTCCAACTTTGTCTGCTTTTACTCTGGATGATATATCCCGTATATTTGAAGGTCACTAGTCCCTACCAAGGCGATGAAAACGAACCGATTCCTTGTTCCTCCTTACCCGGAAGCACACTCCGGCAATCTGTAATTCGCAATGTCGCAGCGACAAGCCCTTTTTCTTGATTTTGATATCAAGGCCCAGCCCGACGAGGTTACCTGCGGACCCACATGCCTGCACGCCATGTACCAATATTATAAGGACGATATTTCTCTGGCCCAGGTCATCCGGGAGGTAAAGCAACTGAAAAACGGAGGGACGCTCGCCGTGATGATGGGCAACCACGCACTCGAACGCGGATACCGGGCATACATCTATACCTATAACCTGAACGTAATCGATCCCACCTGGTTCAAGCTCTCATCACCAAAAATTATCCACAACCTCCGCCGACAGATGCGTTACAAGAAAAAGCGGCGCGAGTTGCAGGTGGCCAGCAAGGCATACATCAAATTCCTGGAAAACGGAGGAAAACTGCTAAGTGCTGAACTGGATGAAAAGCTGATTACCGGTTACCTGAAGAAATCCATACCCATCCTGTCTGGATTGAGCGCCACGTACCTGTATGGGACGGAACGGGAGATTCCAAAAACCAACAAGTACGACAGCATCCGCGGTGAACCCGTTGGCCATTTTGCGATTATTAACGGGTATGATACAAATTCCGGCTCCGTGTCTCTGGCTGATCCTATGAACCCGAATCCCCTGAAGTCACAATACTACCGCGTAACCTTCGACCGGTTGCTCAACAGCATCATGCTGGGAATAGTGACCTATGACGCCAACCTCCTTATCATCCAGCCCGCATGATGACCACTTCCAATTACCAAATCCCGAACGGCCCGATTCAACCCGGGCCCGGGCATACCCATGCCTAAGCTGATTGTTGTAGAAAAAACCAAACACTGGAATCTTCGGATTGAAGACGTGGAGGTGATCACCCCTGCCCAATATATCACCGATGTTGCCTTTCAGGTAAAGAACCTGAAGATCCTGAATCTGTGCAAGTCGTACCAATACCAGAGCGAGGGTTATTACGTATCCCTGTTGGCTGAAGCCCGCGGGCACAAGGTCCTTCCGGAAGTTTCCACCATTCAGGACATGCGCTTCCCCTCCATCCTGCGCGACGACTCACTCGATTTCGATGAGCTGATCCAGAACACCTTTAAGCACGAACCCGACGACAAGGTGGAATTCAATATCTATTTTGGAATTACCGAATCGGAAAATTTGAATAAACTGGCGCTGCAACTGTTTCAAATGGTGCAGGCGCCGCTGGTGCGCACGGTCTTCGCCAAAAAAACCAAGTGGGTGCTACAAAGCATCCGGACGGTGAGCTTGAATGAAATGCCGGAAGCTGACCAGCCGATCCTGGAACGTGCGCTGGAGAATTATCTCCTGCGCAAGCGCGGGTTCCGCCCTGACCGTAAGAAATACGACCTTGCCATCCTTGTCAATCCAGACGACACGAATCCCCCTTCCGATGAGCGGGCACTCAAGCGTTTCTACAGAGCCTCCCTGGAAGCGGGGTTCAACACGGAATTCATTACCAAGAACGACATCGATAAATTGATTCAATACGATGCCTTGTTTATTCGTGAGACGACCAATGTCAATCACCACACCTTCCGGTTTGCCAAGAAAGCAGAGTCCCTCGGGCTGGCCGTTATTGACGATGCCGAATCAATCTCCAAGTGCACCAACAAAGTGTACCTCAACGAGCTGTTGAACACCAATAAGATTCTGACGCCCAAATCGACCGTACTCACCGCGGAAAACTGTGATGCCTTCAAAATGAATTTCCCATTTATCCTCAAACAACCGGATGGCGCTTTTTCGAAAGGTGTGGTGAAGATCAACGATCGAACTGAATTCAAGAAGGTACGGGAGAGCATGTTTGAAAAGTCTGACCTGATCATTGCGCAGGAATTTCTTCCCACCCCGTTTGACTGGCGCGTAGGCATCATCGACGGACAGGTTCTTTTCGTCTGCAAATACTTCATGGCCACCAAACACTGGCAGATTGTAAACTGGAGTGCCAAAAAGGAAACCTCCCGCGACGGAAACGTAGAATCCATCGCTGTTGACCAGGCTCCTGCGGGGCTGCTCAAAACCGCCCTGAAAGCAACTTCCCTCATAGGCAAGAGCCTTTATGGTGTAGACATGAAAGAAGTGGATGGGAAATTCTATATCATTGAGGTCAACGACAATCCCAACATTGATGCGGGCATCGAAGACAAGATTCTCAAGGAAAAATTATACGATACCATCATGGAGGTAATCCTGAATAAAATCAAATCAGTCAAATGACGCAACCTTCCCGGCTCCACCTCTTCCAGGCATACGGCGTTGAATTGGAATACATGATTGTGGATCGCGACACGCTTGGGGTGAAGCCCATTGCTGATGAACTGCTCAAACACGAGTTGGGCACCTACGCCAGTGATTTTGAGAACGGCATGGTAACGTGGTCAAACGAGCTGGTCCTTCATGTGATCGAACTGAAATCCACCAAACCTGAAAGCAATTTTCAGGTACTTTCAAGCGCCTTCTCCGACAATGTTCAGCGCGTCAACAAAATCCTGGAAAACTGGAATGCCCGGCTGCTGCCAACAGCCGCCCATCCGTGGATGAACCCACGGCTCGAAACAAAACTCTGGCCGCACGAGAGCAACGAAGTGTACGCGATCTACAATAAGATTTTTGACTGTCAGGGGCACGGGTGGTCCAACCTTCAAAGCACCCACCTGAACCTCCCCTTCTACGACGACGAGGAATTTGCCAAGTTGCACGCTGCCGTCCGCCTGGTGCTTCCCATTCTTCCGGCCCTCTGTGCAAGTTCCCCCCTCTTCGATGGGAAGCTCACTGGGCACCTCGATACGCGAATGACTTATTACAAGACCAACCAGAAGGCAATTCCCTCCATCACCGGGAAGGTTATTCCGGAAGGTGTTTTCTCCAAGCGTCAATACTTCAATACCATCTACGAACGCATCAAAGCCGATATCGCGCCCTTCAACACGGATAATATCCTGGACCCCATCTGGGTTAATTCACGCGGAGCCATTCCCCGGTTTGACCGCGGTTCGATTGAGATCCGCCTGATGGACATCCAGGAATGCCCGCCCGCCGACCTCGCTATTCAAACCCTGGTCATCGAAACCGTCCGCGCTCTTACCAACGAGAAGTTCATCAACCTGGAAGAACAAATGAAGCGGAGGACCGAAGTCCTGGCGGGCATACTGGACGAAACGTCACGAGTGGGCCAAGATGCGGAAATCCTTTCTTCGGAATACCCGGCAACGTTTGGGCTCCCGGGCCCCTGTACAGCTGGACAACTTTGGCAGCATATTTATCAAAAACTGCTGGACGGCGGGTCTACCACCCTCCGGAATTGGGAGCCCGAATTATCCATCCTTCTGAAAGAGGGCAACTTGTCCAGCAGGATCATCCGTGCTATGGATGGAGACGACAGTCCCGAATCCATTCATCATGTCTATCACCGCCTCGCCGATTGCCTGTCACAAAACAAGATGCTTTTGAATTAGGGTAACCTGTAGGACAGTCAGTCGCAATCAAGATCTAAGACTCGAAGAAATCGTCTGGATTTCCTTATCACCCCTATCACAAATACCCATTGGGAGCTGTCTAAATTCCGTCCGTGAAACGGCTCCGGTATTTTATCCACAGTTTCTTCGGTTTTTCCAGAACTGAAACCAACGCCTTTGTCGTTCTCATTCCCCTGATCATCCTCATCTTGTTTTCTGAGCCGCTGTATATTCACCTCGTTGTTGACCGCCGGATAGAAAAACTTGATTTCGACCTTACAGACAGTTTGCTGGCGACACTTCCGGTAAATCATCCGAGACAACGGCTGAACACAGTTGCAGACAGCATTCACTTTTTTCAATTCGATCCAAACACCTTGCCTGAAGCTCAATGGATTGTCTTGGGATTACCCGCAAGGCTTGCCACACGGATCACCCGATACCGCAACAAAGGCGGTCGCTTCAGAAAAACGGAAGACCTGCTGGCCATTTACCAGATGGACACATCCTGGTTTCTCAAAGCACGCCCATGGGTAAAGATCCATACTCCGTCTCCTTCGCACGTTGCAGCAGCTGGACGCAAAATGCAACGCCCAGCAGTACTTGATATTAATACTGCCGATTCCCTGCAACTACTCCACGTGTATGGAATAGGCCCGACGCTTTCGAAGCGCATCCGCACCTTCCGCGAGAAGTTGGGTGGATTTGTTTTCATGAGTCAATTGAAAGAAGTATACGGCCTTGATAGTACCGTGATCGGCCAGCTTCAGAAACGCTTCCTCGTTTCGCCGGACTTCCGCCCCAAAACCATCAACGTGAACACGGCTGGTCAGCAGGAACTGGCGAGCCATCCGTACATCACTCAAAAGCAGGCGCAGGCCATCGTCGCTTACCGTTTCCAACACGGACCGTTCGGATCCTTTGATCAGGTACTACAGATACAACTGGTGGATCAGACGTGGTTGGAAAGAATTTCTCCCTACCTGAGTCTGTACTAGCTTATTGCCATTACATCCTTCTCCGCAACAACCAATCCGTCTGCGGGTCATCTCCCATCTGGAATACATGCTCCGAAAACCGTTCGAAACCCCACTTTGCATAGAACTGCTGCGCCTTGATATTCCCCTCCCAAACCCCGAGCCACATCCATTCAATTTTTTCTGCAACAGCGTGGTCAACAGCGACGTGCATCAGCGCAGCGCCAATCCCCTTCCCGTGATGGATGGTGCGTACGTAGAGTCGCTGAAGTTCGATCGTGCTTTTTCCCAGCCAGAGTTCCGCCTCGTTGTTGCGGCGGAGGCGCATGAATCCTGTGAGTTCGCTTTCATCCCGTGCCAAATAGTTCATGGACCCGGGCTCATTCAACTCCTTCGCAAGACTTTTCGGATGATAGGCCATTTGGATATACGCATCCATGTTTTCTTTCGAGTTGAAAGCGCCAAACGTATCCATCTGGGTTTCTATGGCCACGCGGCGAAGTTCCGGCAGGTCATCGGGGGTGGTCAACCGGATTTCAAGCATGGTCAAAAATAAAAAAATTGCGGCGACCCGCCCATCCCCTCTACTCCTTGTCGCTGTAGTTCTGGATGGAATATGCTACGCCAAGCGAAAACGCCTGGCTGTACTGGGGGCTGGCGTCCTGATCGAAGTCGTAGAGGAATATCCCACCAATGCTGACGTTTATGAATTTGTTGACACTAGCGGTCAGGTTCAGATCGACGCGATGATCCACCTTGTTCATCTCAAACGTTCTATAATTCGCAAAGAGTACATACCGGCACTTGAGGTGCAGGTTGGTCGCGAGATCTTTGTCAAAGTCAGCCATCATCTGAAAGGCATAGGCTTCAAACCGGCTGGATTCCCCTACAGGTACCCCGTAAGGCTCCGCCGGGTCAACAGCACTGTATCGGCCGTCGTTGTTGGCCAGGAGTGTCAGCCTTGGTGCTACCGGCGAAAATCGCATCTTGAAATACGATACCGGCTGATATTCCGCTCCAAGGGTGGAGGTAATAAACGTTGGCGCAAACGAATCCGAGATAAGTTGTCCCTGTTCCACACCGTTAACGTCTTTTATATATTTATACCCTTTGGCGAACTGTGACAGCATATTCACGGCCACAAACAGGTTCCACTTCTTGCTTATTTGGCGCCCGTACTTGGTGTCAATGAATATCCTGTCCTGTGTTTTCCGGTAGCCTTGGCCTTCGTTATTAACCATCCCGTAAAGCATGTCCACCTCGTTATCCCAGGAAACTTTACCCTTTTTGAAATTGGCCTTCACATTCATGAACGTGTTGAAACCAAAGGACGTTACACCCCCTCCTTTCCAGTTTCCGGAAAAAGCAGCCTGATTGATGTTAAGCCCTGTCTTAAAGGCCCTTCGCCAGTTAGTAAGTGTGTCCAGGTGGATAATCTGAGCGTTCGCTCCCGTAAAGGCAAGTACAAAAATTGCCGGGAGGAGGATGAGGTGCACGTTTTTCATGATCCTTTCTTTTTGGAAGAAGTTTTGGAAACCTGATTTCTGTGAAATCAACCCAATATCTCAATCAGGGAAGATTCGGTCAACGGTTTCGTCACAAACTTGATGACGTAGTTGTTGTTGACAATTTTGTCGATATCCCGCTTGTTGTCGGAACTGGAAAGGATAATGACTTTGCATTTGGTCTTAACGAGTTCCTTGAACTTTTCAAATTCGTAAAGAAAAACAAAACCATCCACCACCGGCATGTTGATATCTAGGAAAATGATGTTGGGGAGATCTTCCGGGCTGTTTTGGTGTTGAGCCAGGTAATCCAGCGCACTTTTGCCGGAGTTCTTGACTTCAATACGATCGGCAAAGCCAGTAATCTCAATGATCCGCTTACTGATAAAATTATCCGTATCGTTATCATCTACCAACATCACAAGGTCAATGGGCTTTTTCTTATCCATCATAAACAATTAGTGCAGCAAGCTATCAACATAGACTGGCAAAATTATCCTATTTAGGGAGAATCAAAAATATAGTGGGGATGCCGCCCGGGTAGATCTGGCAATGGCAGGGGAAAAGGTTCAACGGGACCTTACTCTTAGCCTCTCACCAATGGCGAGCCCAAAGTCTTTCTTGCCATTCCAGTCCATAATCTCCTTGATGGTTACCCCATATTGCCGCGCAACGCTGTACAGTGTATCAGAAGGCTGAACTTCGTGGGTGGTTTGCTCCGCATTACTTGCCGGTATCACTCCAGGTGCTGCCGCAGAACTCCGGGTATATGAATCTCCAGCGTCCGTTATGAAAGGCGTTAATGTACGAACAGGAGGAGCCTTTACATCCCAGTCAAAGCTGGTGTCTTCGTCCAGGACCGCGATGGTACTGTCCCTGCTCCCTCCAGATGCTGATTTGGCGGTAGACAGGAAAAGGGTCAAGCCGTCGATGTTATCACGCTCGGATGTGATTTGATTGTTCTTCATGAGATAGCTTTGCCGGACCCCAAACCGCTGACTCACGGCCCAAAGGTCATCGTCGGGTTTCATCGTATACAGATCCTGTATACCGTGTTTCTTCTTTCTTCCGAGAAAATATAATGCTCCGGGTACCAGGGGCCGGTCAATTTCCATTTCATTGTATGACAGGAATCTCCCGACGCTCACCTCGCCGCGGGCCGCAACCTCAGCCAGGGATTCCCCTGCCCACACACGGATGACAGCGATTCCATTGATCTCGATCACTTCTTCAATCGCTTCCGACGTTGCCTGACCGGAAGCTACGCGTGTGGCTGCGCCTGGACTAAGCACCATAAAGTCTGCAGCTAATTCCCCTTTGGGAATCCATACAGCGTACGGCTTGTCAGTTGGAACAGCCTCGGTCTTAAGCCACTTATTAAAATCCATCAGTCTATTCACATCCATCGAAGTTGCCCGGGCGATTTCCGCCAATGTCTTCCCCGGCGCCTGAATCGATGTCAATTCCACCGCAGGCCGACCCTCCGGCAGATTTTCGAAAGCAACTTTGTGAGCGAGAAATTTTTTTACATACCAGTATGTGTCGCTATTAATTTCAACATTCCGTGATCCCAGGTCCTTGTCACCCACGGCCCGCATCACGCCACCAGCTCCCATCTGGTACGATTGCAGCGCATAGACCCAGTTATTAAAATAGTGATTGCATTGCTTCAGATACCGTGCCGCCCCCCGGCTTGCACTTTCAATATTCATACGTTCATCCACGACATCATCGACACGCATCCCCATTTCTTCGGCTGTAAAATCCTTAAACTGCCAAAATCCGACCGCATTCGACGATGACACAGCATCCGCGATAAGGGCGCTTTCCTGGATTGCGAGGTACTTGAAGTCCACCGGCAGTCGCTCCTCGGTAAATATTCTCTCAATGATTGGGAAATAGGTCTTTGCACGCTCCGCCTTTATCCCGAAGTACTTGGGGCTCTGCGTAAGTGCGTCAACATCCCGCTGGATTTCCTGGCGAGCATCGGCGCGAATAGTAAGCGTCATACCTGCGAAAGGCATGGTGTGTGGTACTTGCGGAGATTGGCCAAAACTGGCAAAAGCTCCGCAAAAAATCAGCGCTGGAGCGAAAAACTTCATCTACCTACAAAGGTAAATGATTTTCCTAATTTTTTACCATCATCATGATCCCATCCCGCACAGGTAGCAGCATGGATGTTACCCGGGGATCATCCAGGACCTTCCTGTTGAACTGCTGCAATGCCTTGGTGTCTTTGTCAACGCGGGATTCAAGGACCTTGCCGCTCCATAGCACATTGTCGGCCAGAATGCATCCCCCAGCAGGTACTTTATCGACAACGAGGTCGAAATAGGTACTGTAATTTTCCTTGTCAGCATCGATCCAGACAAGATCCAGGGGTCCTGGTATCCCGGGGATCACGTCGAGGGCGTCCCCCACCCGGTAATCCAATTGGGATCCAAATCCCGAGTCCCGGAAATAGCCGCGCACCCGTTGCTCCAGTTCTTCATTGATGTCGATGGTGATGAGGGCTCCTCCAGGGGCAAGGCCTTCAGCAAGGCACAATGCGGAGTACCCGGTATAGGTGCCTATTTCCAGAATTTTTTTTGGTTTTACCAAGCGGCTCATTGTCGCAAGAAAACGCCCCTGCAGGTGGCCGGAGAGCATGCGCGCCATATGAACGCCCACGTGAGTTTCGCGATTGATGCGCTCCAGCAGTGGTGATTCCGGTTCACTGTGCTCCTCCGCGTAGCGACTAATGCGTTCAGTAATTAACTCCACCTCATTTTGTATTTGGTTCCATCCGCAAGCAACTCATTTGCTCGTCGACAAATATTTCATTGGCCATATCACGAAGGCTGTCCGCGGTAGCGCCTTGAACCCGTGAAAACATTTCCTCCAGGGAAGGCACCTGTCCCAGATCCAGCATGCTTCGACCCATCATGAACATGAAAGAGAGGTTGCTTTCCTCAGCCATGGCCACCTGCCCCATGATCTGCTCCTTGGCAGAGGTAAGTTGCTTTACACCCAGCTTGTTGTCACGCAGTTTTCGTAATTCCTCCCGGACGAGCCGGATACTCCTCGAAAGCTGGGAAGGTTCGGTGCCAAAGGAAATGACAAACAAGCCAGTGTCGGTGAAGGGTATGAATTGCGAACCAATGGAATAGACAATGCCGTGCTTTTCACGGAGCGATAAGTTTAGCCTAGAATTCATTCCGCTCCCGCCGAGGATGTTGGTAAGAAGGAAAAACTCGCCGCGTCGGGGATCTTTCACGTTATACGCTGTCCTTCCCATCGCGCACCTCGCTTGTTTCACCTCCCGTTTCAGGCCGAGTTCACGGGGAGTATACGTTGTAACCCGCTTGCGCTTTTGGGTAGTGACAATACGGGGAATCGAGCCAAGGTGTTTCTCGGCCAGCCGAACGACCTCTTCCATAGAAAGATTGCCCACGCAGGTGAACACGATCCGACGCGTGTCCAGGTGGCGTTTCATAAACGCCTTGAAGTCCTGGCGACGGAAAGAGAGAATAGTCTTTTCCGTGCCAAGAATGTTCATCCCCATAGGATGGCGTCCAAAAATGACTCGATCAAATTCATCTTGCAAAGATCCTTCCGGATCGTCATAGTACATCGACATTTCTTCGAGGATGACATTCCGCTCCCGTTCGATCTGCGGAGAGGGAAATACGGACTCGAAGGTAATGTCGGTGAGCAGCTCGAGGGCGCGCTCAAAGTAATCATCCCGCAGCGAGGCATAGAATAGTATCTTCTCCTTGTCGGTGAATGCATTGAGTTCACCTCCGAGGGATTCCAAGCGGTTGATAATATGAAACGCCTTCCGTTTTCGCGTCCCTTTGAACGCCATGTGCTCCCAGAAGTGAGCGATGCCCTGGTTAGCCGGAGTTTCATCGCGGCTGCCAATATCCAGCATGAGGCCGCAATGGACGATTTTCGTGGTTGTTACCCGGTTGTGAACAACGCGAATGCCGTTCTTTAAGGTGTGTATGGTGTGAATGCGCATAAAGGGGTATAAAGGTAAGCGCAAACAGGAATTGTCTCAATGCCGAACACGATTGCCCGTCTGCGGTCGGGGAACTTGGAGGGACGGCAATTTTGTTCATAAAATAGAGTAATAATTGTGGCATACTGCTTGCAAACCTATTTTTCGTTATGGAAACACAAAAAGTGCGTACCTGCTTCACCATCACGTTTACCGATGATCAGTACAACCGTGCCAAATCCTACGTAGAAGACATGAAAAAACACCCGATGCGTGTTTTCTGGCAAGGGAAAGAAGGGAAATCGGAAGAAGAGCTGGTGATTGAGCAAATTGCCCACCGGATTCTTTCCGGTTTCTATAACAACGAACCCTACAAGGCCGCCAGGCACATCATCCGGATGGAAAGCATGACCACGGCCTGACGCGCCTAGATTTTAGCCAGCACTTCTTCAATAAGCGCGTCGACCACGCCTTTGGGGTTTGTCGCAAATTGCTGCGTAACGCGGTTGGCAATAATGGCGTTGACACTTGCCGTGCGGTGCCCAAGCAATTTTCCAAATGCAAAATAGGCAGCGGTCTCCATTTCCAGATTGGACAGCACAAACCCGCCCGCGCGAAACGAATTCAAATCTTTTAGGAAATCCGGCAGCCTTCCCACCAGCCTCACGTGTCTGCCCTGCGGAGCATAGAATCCGGGACAGGTGAGGGTGTTGCCAACAATCATATTAGATCCCATCTGCTCGCGCAAATCGATGGAGCCGCGGACCACATAGGGCTGGAAGGGTAAGCCCGTATGCTTCTGTAATCCGAACGAGATTTCTGATTCCAACGATTCCATCGGCAAGTCATAGAAATGCATGAGGTTATCCAGCCCTACGGCATAGTCTGTTACCAGGTGTGTACCCAGCGCAATCTCTTCCCGCATCGCGCCCGAAGTACCCAGCCGCACCACGGTCAGTGACTTTCTTCCGGGTAACGGCTCCCTGGTTTTGAGGTTAATGTTTACGAGGGCATCGAGTTCGGTAAAAAAAATCTCCACGTTGTCTGGGCCGATCCCTGTGCTCATGACAGTCAGCCGTTTACCTCCCAGCATTCCGGTATGCGTGACAAACTCCCTGTTGTTGTTCTTGAATTCGATGGAATCAAAGTGCCGGGAAACTTCTTCCACCCTCGCCTGGTCTCCAACACCGATTACTTTATCAGCCACCTGCTCCGGATGCAGCCCGAGGTGATAGACGCTTCCATCTGAACCGAGGATCAAATCGGTATTGCTGATTTGCTGCATCGATTAGGATTTCACCGGCTGTGCCGGGTTGCCGTATACCGTCATGCCGTCGCCGACACTGGCGATAACGACTGACCCCGCTCCAATGCGGGCGCCCTTGCCCACGGTTATGCCGGAAACAATAACGGCGCCGGAACCGATAAAGGCATCGTCGCCAATCTTCACCCCCGGATTAACAATGACACCCGGACCAATTTGGACGAAATCACCCACTTCGCATTCGGCACCCACGTGGCTTTTCGCTCCCAGGATGCAATGACTCCCGATTGTTGAGCCTGCTCCTGATGTAAATCCCACATCAAATAAATTCCCAAACCCGAGAATTCCTTTTGGAGAAAGAGTTGCCTGGCGATGAACGGCATTCACCGGCTGAACATGACGCACTTCCTGAAGCATTTTCACAAGGCTCTTTCGCAGCCGGTTGTCATCCACAGCAACAAACGCCTCACACTTCTTGCCGATCAGTTTGAGAAACCCGTCATCATCGGGGCTTCCCAGCACCATGGCCTCATCCAGTTCCGTAGAATGAAGTTTTGCGTTGTCGTCTAAAAAACCGTAGACCACAACGTCGTTGCTTTCAAAAATTTCCTTGGCCGCGCGGCCCAGCGCGCTGGCGCCAAAAATAATTACAGGATTCTTCATGCGTGTATGATTTTCAAAGGTAGGCCGAAATACACATTCAAACTACCGGTTTCCGGGGAATACCCAATGTACCAACCTGTTTCCGCTCAGACATAAAAACAGCAGGAATGGAGAGAGTCCGACTTTGTAGCGCGACAACGTGCCGAAGTTCGGCGTCGACAATGCCAGAAAAGTTGTCAGCAGCACTATGTACACGATCATAGCAACTACAAGAAGCCGATGGGTTGACCGGTGAAGCGTGAGAAGCGACGGCAGCGCGAAGATCACCATCGCGAGAACAGCTAGATTCTCCAGCGCCGCCACGACGCTGAGGAGGTTGGCTGATTCCCAGATAAAAGGGCGGAACAACCCCGACACGAACGCTACGGGAGCATTGAGCAGCATGCTCGCCACGGTGGGTCTCAAATCATGATAATGAATCACGCCCTGTGGGTCTGACAAGGCCATGAATTCCAGGTTGTTTTGATAAATGACATCGAGGAAGCGGGATGGATAAAAATTAGGATGCACTCCTGTGGCAATCAGCAGCAGTGACAGGAATACCAGGATCCACACCACCATCTCATATCGCACCAGGGCAGGCCATGGGAGTCGTTTCCACCTGTACATCAGGAGGGTAGTCGCCGCAACCGGAATGAAGACTCCGATCCAGTAGTACTTGAGATTCCAACCCACCCAGACTGAAATCAAGGCGAGGAGCCATCCTGAGAAAGAAACTCGCCGGGATTGCGTTACCGAAATACAGATTCCTGCCAGCACAAACAACGACGCCAGGCCCAGGCTTTCCTTGATGAGACCCGAGGACCAAAAAACCACAGATGGAAAAAAAAGAAAGGCCAGTGCCGCTTCTATTCTTCGTTGCGGAAAGAGGTTGCTGATTTGCCGGAACAAATACCACGATGCGAGAAATGAAACAAACGAAAGGAAAGCCGACATCATCCAATAATTTCCACCCGTAAGCAGAGCAACCGCGCCAGCTATTTTTACAAAAAAAAGCGACCGTGCCGTCTGCAGGCTCAGGGTTCCCGCAAAATCAGGGTTTGTGCTTTCGTCCCAGAAAAAGGCGATCGCTCCACGCGGATCATCCGTCATCAAGGATGCTATCTTCCTTCCATCCTGCCAATACGAAATCGTATCTCCAAGTTCATAATAATAGAGAAACAGAACGCCCAACGCTGCGCCCGCGGCAATTTTCACTCCCAACGCGGGCCAGTATAACCGCCGCTGCACCGGATCCTCCTTTCGATAAATGGCGATGGCTGCTCCCGCAAGGAGCACAACGTCAAGAAGAAGAATAATCTGGTTCATGGTCATGGGGGCGGATCAACGATGTGCCAACACTACATTGAAGGCAATTCTTCCGCTGGCAAAAGGTATTAAATAATTCTATCAGCCCCTGCGACTCGGATGAATTTCGTGCACTCATCCCAAGGTCGGTCCATTTCTTTGTTATAGCATTCTCCTCGGCGGGTAATTCTTCCAGAATGGCCAGGGCCCGGTCCATGTACCGCTGATCATCCATTCGCATGGCGAAGGCAGCCCAAAGTGGAACCACAGCGTTGACAACAATGCCTTCGGCGCTTCCAATCCCTAATTCATGCAGCGTGCTGCCGGCTTTTTTAGAAAACTGGTAATGATCAGTCCAATACGAAGAGCTTGGAACCCGGAATATTTCAATCAGCACGTGCCGGTTCTCAGCGTCCAGAACGGCCGCATGAAGATTCCGTTGGTGATGGAGCACGGCACACCATTGCGCCAACCGGACCGTTGGAAAGTTGGGTGGTCGCATACGAAGAAATTTCCATACCGCCTTTGACATCCTTCTTTTCGACAACCCGTGTGCATGGGCCTTCAAGCGGTATTCTTTTTGAAGCGCCTTGTAGTGTGCGTCGCCCTCCGTGGTTTCCAAAAATCCAGCCTGGCCAAACAACAAGGCCTCCGTTTGAAAAAGATCGTCCTGCCTGTGAACAAGCCGCAAGGGAAGCGCGCGGGCCAGTTGAAGCATCGGCTCTGCATTGACCTTAAATCCAAAGGCTTTCGCCAGAAATTGATACGATGTTTCTTCCCAGTTATTTCGGTTGTGCTGCAAAAGAGCGAGCACCTCTGTGGCTTTGCGTTCCAGTCGCTGCACGAGTGCTTTCGTCACCATCCCTTCCCGGACTACCTCAGGCACATCGCGCAGGGAACGTTCGCAGGGAATAGAAAAACCGCTGCCGACGAGTTGTCTGTAATTCTGGATCAACACCTCCTCAATCCTTCCTTGCAGCTCAACGGTTGGCAGTCGTGTGCCGTCCCGCCTAAGGATCGGCTTGTCTTCACGCCACACCACATGGAGGATTACGCTGTCATAGGCCGCATCCTGGTCGTGGCGATGATCAAGCCAGCCGGAAGATTTTGTGTGAATCTCTACATGACCCACCCAATCCATGTCCCCCAGGCGTAACCGGGCATTTGAGAAATCAGGACCTGCGTGGTGATTGGGAGTACCCGGATGGAAAACATCCACGGAATCACCTTCCGTCGTAACCAGCGCTCTTTTGTCGAAGTACTGGAGATCCCAGATATAATGGAGAAAGAGTTCCTGCATCGATGCTAGTTACGATGCAGTGCCCGCAGAGGAGCCAGGCTGGATCAGAGAAAATCCGGATGATTTTGGCCTAAAGCGTAAGAAGGCGATCCATCACTGCCTGAAGTTTCTTCGCTTCCCGGCCGGCGGCGGCGGCGAAATCCTTACCTGAAGACGCATAGATTATTGCCCGGGAAGAATTGACCAGCAACCCGCACTCGGCATTCATCCCACGGGTCGAAACTTCCTCCAGGTTGCCTCCCTGCGCCCCCACCCCCGGGACGAGAAAGAAATGATCGGGGGCTAGCGCCCGCATTTCCGACATCGTGTCGGCACGTGTAGCACCCACGACATACATCATGTTGTCTGGTGATCCCCAGGCCTGTGACTTGATGACCACTTCTTCATAGAGTTTCCTGCCGTCTGTTGTACCCAAAACCTGAAAATCGGCTGCTCCCGGATTAGACGTATGCGCCAGGAGAATCACAAATTTGTCTTTGAACGAAAGAAACGGTGTCACGGAATCTTTCCCCATATAGGGGGCAACCGTAATCGCATCAAAATTCATTTGCTCAAAAAACGCTTTTGCGTACAGCGCAGAGGTGTTTCCAATATCTCCGCGCTTGGCATCGGCGATGGTAAACAGATTTTTTGGTATGTACTCCAACGTTTTCTGAAGACTCTCCCACCCGCGGGCGCCCAGTGACTCGTAGAAAGCGACGTTGGGTTTGTAAGCCACCGCGAATTCCTGGGTAGCATCGATAATTTGCCGATTGAACTCGAAGACGGGATCTGGGGTGCTGCGTAGATGAGCGGGAATCTTTTCAGGATCTGTATCCAGGCCCACGCATAGATAAGACCTCTTGCTTCTTATTTCCTGAATGAGGTCGAGCCTTGTCATGATTTCAAATCAAGGTCGCTGGTTCCATCCCAAGGAAACTCAACGCAAGTCAATGACTTCCACGCCGGGAAATTTCTTGGGATCAAAGATGAAGTCGGTATCCTCGAGTTTGGCGGCAGCATTAAATTTCGTAATCGAGTACTTGAACAGGTTGCCGGCTTTGTCAAACATCGTCCAGCTTTGAATGCTCTTGTCTTTTTTCACAATGTTCATGCGAACCTTGAAGTACTGCGCGTCCCGCTTTTCAGGAACCAGATCAACCACTTCACACATCACGCCGCCGTCCATTTTGTCTTCCAGGTACAGGTACTTGTAACCCTTCTTGTAGATCTCGTAGAATTTGGAAGGATTCAGATCATCAGAGGTAGGATCGACATTGTCAATGTTGACTTCTTTCACATCGGGGAGGTAGGTCCACACGGTAGTGCCGTTATTGATTACTTCCTGCTCGGGCAACGTGAGCCGATACTTGTCACCTTTCACCATCATTTTTCCCTTGAATTCCTCGTTGATTTTCTCCGTTTCGTTCGTCAACGTGTAGGAAAAATTAGCCTCAAACGATGGGGTTTTTTTGTAGCGGTTACTCATTGCTTCCAGGATCTCGAGTGCCTTGGGGTCGTATTGTGCCCAGAGCGTGGAGACGGAAAACAGGAGGAATGTTACCAGAAATGCTTTTTTCATGAGTTAAGGGCCGTAGGTTAGGTCGAATTGGCCGCAAATTTACTTATTGGCCGTGCTTTTCCTTAAGCGTACTCAATAATTGTTCCAAACTAGTTTCGTCACTGATAAGAACCTCACGGGCTTTGGACCCCTCAAATTGACCAACAATGCCGGCTGCCTCCAATTGGTCTATGAGTCTACCAGCCCTATTGTATCCCAGCTTAAGTTTGCGCTGAATAAGTGAAGTGCTGCCTTGCTGATGCATAACGATCAACCGCGCTGCCTCTTCAAAAAGGGCATCGCGCTCAGACAGGTCTACATCACTCGGCCCGCCTTCTTCTTCGCCGACAAATTCCGGCAGCATGTAGGCTGAGTCATATCCACGCTGAGCGCCGATATACTCACAAATTTTTTCTATCTCAGGTGTATCCACAAATGGACATTGTAGACGAATGATATCTGATCCCGCGGAGAGCAACATATCCCCCATCCCAACCAACTGGTCGGCGCCTCCCGTATCCAAAATAGTTCTGGAGTCGATTTTGGACATCACGCGGAATGAGAGTCTCGCCGGAAAGTTTGCTTTGATCACACCGGTAATCACATTGACAGAGGGTCTTTGCGTTGCCAGCACCAGGTGAATCCCGATTGCCCTGGCCAATTGCGCCAGGCGCGCGATAGGAGTCTCCACCTCTTTGCCAGCCGTCATCATCAGATCTGCCAATTCATCAATAACGAGAATAACATAGGGGAGAAAGCGGTGCCCTTCTTTTGGATTCAACTTCCGGGCAACAAATTTTACATTGTATTCTTTCAGGTTTTTAGCACCCGCATCTTTTAACATTTCATACCTGTTCTCCATCTCGATGCACAGGGAATTCAGTGTATGCACCACCTTCCGGGTATCTGTTATTATGGCATCCTCACTGTTTGGAAGTTTAGCCAGGTAATGACGCTCAATTTTGCTGAACAGCGACATCTCCACCTTTTTTGGGTCAACAAGGACAAATTTCAATTGACTCGGGTGACGCTTATATAATAGAGAGGCAAGGATGACATTGAGGCCAACTGATTTCCCTTGTCCCGTGGCACCCGCCACAAGCAAGTGAGGCATCTTGGCCAGATCGATAACCAGCACCTCATTGGAAATGGTTTTTCCCAAAGCCACCGGCAATTCTTTGTCTGTTTTTTGAAACGCTGCCGATGAAAGGACGGATCGAATGCTCACCATCTCCCGGTTTTTGTTCGGCACCTCAATTCCTATTGTTCCTTTTCCGGGAATAGGTGCAATAATGCGAATACCCAGGGCGGCAAGGCTCAGCGCGATATCATCTTCCAGGTTTTTTATTCTTGAAATTTTTATGCCGGCATCAGGAACAATTTCATACAGCGTTACGGTAGGGCCAATGGTCGCCTTGATGCTCTGTATCCCAATCTTAAAATTTACAAGTGTCTCAATGATCTTGTCCTTGTTCTGATTCAACTCGTCCTGTGTCACCTGGACTTTGCCGGTATCGTATTCATTGAGCAGCTCCAATGGAGGAAACTTAAACCCCTTCAATTCCAGGGAAGGGTCATAAAATCCTTTCTCCTCAACGAGCTGCTCCGCGAGTAAATCCGTATCCGATTTTGTTTCCTCGATGGTAAACTCCGGCTCCTTCTTCTTCTCCTCCTTCACCGCTTCGGGCTCTTTCTTCGGCGGCAGGACAGCAGGCGCCTCGACGATGGTACTCACCATTTCCGGTTGGGTGGGAGGCGGTGTAAGGTCCGGCCAATTATCCCGGTCATCCACGTAGGCCGACTGCTGCTCCAGGATGGGGTCGTTGCCCATGGGCTTGGGGTCTTTCACTTGAAAGGCGTTGATGGCGGTAACGTTGAAGAAGTAGATAATGAAGATGAACAGGCTGAGTACCAGAAACAGAAACGTTCCCCAGCCAAGCATGCTATTTGCCAGGGCTGCCAGTTCGTAGCCCAAGCCGCCACTTAGAAAACTAATTTCGGTGGAGCCGGAGATGCTGTGGGTAAGGTATCCGAGGAGGAGGCTGATCCACAGGCCAGCAAACAGTGAGAACGTAAATACGGAAAAGAAGGAGATCAGTTCCCGCTTGAAGACCATTTTGAAACCCAGGAGGAACACCAGCGGGGGAATGAAAAAGCCGGCGATTCCAAACCATCGGAACATGAAGTAGTGGGCTGTTACCGCACCGTACAATCCCAGCCAGTTATCCGCATCGTTTCCCGATTCAATCAAATTGGAATCACCCAGCGCTTCCACCACACTTTGATCCGCCTTTCCGGTGAAGAGGTAGGACAAGAAGGCGGTGAACAGGAAAAGGGAGGTAATTAAAAGAAAAAACCCCACGGCCAGGTGGAAACGCGGGTCACGGAAAAAGTCGAGGTTGAAGCGGGAGCCGGTTTTGCTGCCCTTACTTTTCTTCTCTTTTTCAGGTTTCTTAAAGGTGCTGGACTTGTAAGTGTTTTCGGCCATCAGAGTTTAAAAAGTAGTCAAAACTAAGGAAAAACGGCATAAGATCGCAACGTCGGTAATGAAGTTGCATCCGTTTCTAATGACATTTCTAATGGTTAATGTAATAGTTCGTATTGGGATCGTGCCTTACTGGTTAACGATGAAAGCACTCGCGTCCACACTCATCCCTCGTAGTTAATCCTTGGTCTGTGTCCCCACAGACCAACTTGACAATTGATCCTTTTCGGTCTGTGAGGACACAGACCGAGGTTCGGACTTGTAAGTGTTTTCGGCCATTAGAGTTTAAAAAGTAGTCAAAACTAAGCATTCTGTTGAACATTTAATATCGGATGGCACCTCCTTATTTGGTACTTTGAATTCTCACTAAGTATTAACGAACCGATCAAACAGACCATCCATGTTTTCATTTTTATGAAAATGACTTCACTTTTTTTGTTTGTTGCTGCTCCTTGAAACGGTAACGTTACTAGCGTGGTATTTGATCTAATCCTTGGTCTGTGTCCCTAATCCTTGGTCTGTGTCCCCACAGACCAACTTGACAATTGATCCTTTTCGGTCTGTGAGGACACAGACTGAGGTGTGGGGAAAAACGGCATAAGATCGCAACGTCGGTAATGAAGTTGCATCCGTTTCAAATGACGCTTCTAATTGCTAATTAAATAGTTCGTGGGATTTCGTGCCTTACTGGTTAACGATGAAAGCACTCGCGTCCACACTCATCCCTCGTAGTTGCGGCGGGACTGCTCCACGCCTAATCCTTGGTCTGTGTCCCCACAGACCAACTTGACAATTGATCCTTTTCGGTCTGTGAGGACACAGACCGAGGTGTGGAGGGACTGTCCTTGAAGCTTCTAACTATGACTACATAAATCGCGTCTTCCGGGGTTTGAATAATGATGGGAATGAACTTTCTTCGAGGACGTATTTTTATAAGCTTCAATTCACAAGTGGTGAACCAAAAACGGGGTATATTTCGCTGCGTCGGTGAGGACGAGATAAAAATCAAAGGAAAGGACTTATGGGGTTAAAATTTGAAGCAGTCAATCCGGTCCCAGCCTTTCTTGTAGTTCCATTTTCCTTGTTCTTCATCTTGATTTCAGTAGGGCCGGCTCTGGGTCAATGGTCCACCGATCCGGCATTAAACAATCCAATTTGCGCAGCAGCAGGGGCTCAATCTGCGCCATCCATTATTTCAGATGGTAGCGGAGGAGTCATCATAACATGGTTTGACCGCCGAAGCGGAGTCGATGACATCTACGCCCAACGCATTGATGCCAATGGGGTACCGCTGTGGACAAGCAATGGTGTTGCGATATGCACGGCAACTGGCGATCAGCAATATCCAAACATCACTTCGGACGGAAGTGGTGGAGCAATCATTACCTGGGAGGATCAGAGAACCGGTAGCTACGATGTCTATTCTCAGCGCATCAGCGGGGCAGGAACAGTGCAATGGACTCCCGATGGCGTACCTATCTGCACAGCAACAGGCGGTCAATTCGCTCCAACCATCACTTCAGACGGAAGTGCAGGAGCCATCATTACCTGGTATGATCAGCGGATCGGAAGCACGGACATTTACGCCCAGCGCATAAATGGCGGCGGAATAGTTCAGTGGACAGGCGATGGGGTAATCCTATGCGCAGCTGCATTTGGACAATCTATTCCAAAAATAATTTCGGATGGCAGCGGTGGAGCTATTATCACCTGGGAAGATCAGAGAGGTTCTGACATTGACATTTATGCTCAACGTGTTAATGCAAGCGGATTAGCGCAATGGCTGACTGATGGTGTCCCTATATCAACCGCGTTAAGCAGCCAACAATTTCAAACTGCCGAAGCGGATGGCAATATTATTGCTGACGGATTGGGAGGTGCTATTATTACCTGGTTTGACAATAGAGACTTTGCCACCAATGGATTCACTCAAGATATTTACGCCCAACGAATCAATGCCAGCGGAGTAATTCAATGGACAAGCAATGGGACAGCAATTTGTACAGCGCCAGATAATCAGGAACTTCCAACCGCCATTTCAGACGGAAGCGGAGGAGCCATAATTACCTGGAGAGACATAAGAAACGGATCCAATTTTGACATCTATGGCCAGCGCATATCTGGCGGTGGAGCCGTGCAATGGACCAGCGACGGCGTAGCCATATGCACTGCGGCGAACACTCAATTCTATCCCTTCGGCGTTCCGGATGGCAGCGGTGGAGCTGTGATCATGTGGCAGGATTTCAGAAACGGATCGAATCACGACGTCTATGCCCAGCGCATGAATGCAAGTGGGGCTGCACAATGGACAAGCAATGGAGTAGCAATAACCACCGCTGCCGGGCATCAGACCGATCCAACTATCGCTTCAGACGGCAGCGGTGGCGGTATCATCACGTGGGTAGATGCCAGGCCTGCAGTTATTGATATCTACGGTCAACGCGTGCGGTCTGACGGTTTATTGGGTTCACCTCTACCAACCATCAGCTCTTTTTCACCGACCAGCGGTCCGGTTGGAACGACTGTTACCATCACTGGTACAAACTTCAGTGCAACACCCGCTAACAATATTGTTTTCTTTGGTGCAACTCAGGCCACAGTAACCGCTGCCTCGGCAACCAGCTTAACTGTAACTGTGCCCGTTGGCGCTACCTATCAGCCCATCACAGTAAATGTTGGTGGGTTAATCGCCTATTCTGCTAGTCCATTTGTCGTCACGTTTACTGGCGGTGGAACAATTGATGCCTGCTCATTTGCCGCCAAAGTAGATTTCGCTGCCGGAACAAGTCCTTTTTCAGTTTCCATTGGCGACATTGACGGGGATGGAATGGCCGACCTGGCAGTGGCAAATTTTAATGCCAGCAATACCGTTTCGGTATTTCGCAATACCAGCAGCGGGGCAGGCAGCATCAACTATGCCGCCAAAGTAGATTTCACAACCGGAACATTGCCTAGTTCAGTTTCCATTGGCGACCTTGACGGGGATGGAAAGGCCGACCTGGCAGTGGCAAATTACAGCAGCAATACCGTATCGGTATTTCGCAATACCAGCAGCGTAGGCAGCATTAGCTATGCCGCCAAAGTAGATTTCACAACCGGAACATCGCCTCTTTCAGTTTCTATTGGCGACCTTGACGGGGATGGAAAGGCCGACCTGGCGGTGGCCAATTTGGCTAGCTTTACCGTCTCGGTATTACGCAATACCAGCAGCGGGGTTGGAGACATCAGCTATGCTGCCAAAGTAGATTTCACAACAGGAACAGGTCCTGAATCAGTTTCCATTGGCGACCTTGATGGGGATGGTAAGGCCGACCTGGCGGTGGCAAATTATAACAGCAATACCGTATCGGTATTTCGCAATACGGCCAGCGGGCCAGGCAGCATCAGCTATGCCGCCAAAATAGATTTCACAACCGGATCCGGATCAGGTCCTTATTCAGTTTCCATTGGCGACCTTGACGGAGATGGAAAGGCCGACCTGGCAGTGTCAAATGTTGACAACAATACCGTCTCGGTATTTCGCAATACCAGCAGCGGGGCAGGAAGCATCAGCTATGCCGCCAAAGTAGATTTCACAACTGGATTAGGACCTTATTCAGTTTCCATTGGTGACCTTGACGGGGATGGCAATGCTGATTTGGCGGTGGCAAATGCTACCAGCGCTACCGTCTCGGTATTTCGCAATACCAGCAGCGGGGCAGGCAACATCAGCTATGCCGCCACAGTAGATTTCACAACTGGATTAGTACCTTATTCAGTTTCCATTGGTGACCTTGACGGGGATGGAAAGGCCGATTTGGCAGTGGCCAATTATAACAGCAATACCGTATCGGTATTTCGCAATACCGTTTCTTCACTACTGCCGACCATCACTTCTTTTACACCATTATCCGGACCAATCGGAACTTCCGTAACCATTACAGGAACTAATTTTGATGCTACACCGGCAAACAACATTGTACTGTTTAATGGCACAGCGAGCGTTGTTAGCTTAAGCACAGCTACCAGCATAACGACAACCGTTCCAGTCGGGGCAACTACCGGAACTATTTCGGTAACTGTAGGGTGTAACACGGCGACGAGCGGTGCTGTTTTTACCGTAGGCTCCACAGCAACCATTACCATTAACACCCAACCAGCTGATTTCACTGCCTGCGTAGGACAAACAGCCACCTTCACTACCGCTGCCACAGGTACTACCAACATCACCTATCAATGGCAGTTCTCTCCAGATGGAATTGTTCCGTTCACCGACATCATCAATGGTGGCGGATACTCCAATGCAACCACTTCGACACTTTCGATCAATACCACAGGCACATTTGGCCTGGGGCGATACCAGTGCCGCATCAATGGAGACTTTGCCGCAGAAGTAATCACATTTGACGAGGGGCTCTTTATTAATCCGCCTCCGGCAGCACCGTCGACCTCAGGAAATACGGCCTGCAGCTCCACGACAGTCATTTTGATGGCCTCGGGCGGATTTGCCGGCGATTATAGATGGTATACCGTAGCATCAGGAGGCACCGCTATTGCGGGACAGACAAACGATACGTATACCACGCCTTCGCTCACAACCACCACCACCTACTACGTTGCCCTTGATAACGGTACGTGCCAAGGACCACGATCTCCCGTTACCGCTACGATTACCGCGTTGCCGCCTGCCCCCGGCGTCACGCCCGGTTCGGCGTGTGCACCGTCTGCCAGCATGATATTGACCGCATCCGGTGGAACAAGCGGACAGTACCGGTGGTATACCGTGCCTACCGGAGGATCTTCCATTCCCGGAGAAACCAACAGTATGTATACCACACCCATCCTTTCCGCCTCCACCACGTACTATGTCAGCATTAATAACGGCACCTGCGAAAGCAACCGCACATCCATTCTCGCCGAGATCAAATCATGCAACGTCACCATTAACACCGCGCCGCTTTCAACCGAACTTGGTGGGCAAGTGTCACTTAACATTGCACCCCTGGTCACTACCATTGGCGATCTCATCGACTTAAATTCCATCAAAGTGACGCAGCAGCCTATCAGCGGCGCACCGGCAACCGTAACCACAGGCATTCTTCAGGTGGACTACACTGGAATTTCTTTTGCCGGAACAGACCGCCTTACCATCGAAGCCTGCGATATGGCGGCGCGGTGCGCGCAGCAGGAGTTCACCATCGAAGTCATTGGAGACATTATCATATACAACGCCGTTTCGCCCAACGGCGACGGCAAGAACGACGTGTTTCTGTTGCAATTCATTGATCTGATTCCGGGCTCCAGGGACAACCACGTGGTAATTTTCAACCGGTGGGGCGACATCGTCTTTGAAACGCAAAACTATGACAACGTCAACCGGGTTTTCCGGGGCCTTAACAAAGACGGGAATGAACTGCCGACCGGAACGTATTACTATCAACTACTATTTTCTTCTACGGGTCAAAAGCGAACGGGATTTATTTCACTAAGGCGATAAGGATGGAAACTCAAAGCAGTTGCATGAATTCAAAGCCCAGCACTATTAGTGCAATCAACTCGTTTAAAAACGTTCAGCAGATTCTGAGGCTGGTGGTCGCCGTTGTGGGGTCAGGTTTGTTTACTACGGCAAACGCCCAGCAAGACCCCATCTACGCCCAATACATGAACAATCCCCTTGCGATCAATCCCGCCTACGCGGGAAGCAACAACATGTTCAACGCCAACATTCAGTACCGCACCCAATGGGCAGGCATCGATGCCAATCCTGCCACTATCAACTTCAGCAGCCACATGGCAGTATTTAGAAATAAGATCGGCGCGGGATTAATGGTCATTCAGGATAAGATCGGTGATACGAAGAATACGGAGTTTCAAGGTGTGTTTGCCTACAAGATTCAAGTCAAGGACTCCTGGCTGTCGTTCGGCATGCAGACGGGATTTATCAGGTATCAAACCGATCCTTCCATGCTCACCATCCGCGATCCGGGTGACCCGGCGTTCAACCAATTGACAGAAACCAAATTCAATACCGGCGTTGGCATCATGCTGAAGAGTGATCGTTACCTTGTCGGAATTTCCGTACCACGCCTTCTCCCGGCAACAGTTAGCCAGGGCGGTCAGTCGATTGCGCTTTACAGCCAGAACTATTATCTCTTCGGGTCTTATGTCATGTTCATCTCGCAAGATATCCGCTTCAAGCCTTCCGTATTACTTCGGGCCACACAAGGCACATCCATCTCAGCTGACCTGAATGCAAGCTTCACCTTCAAAGAGCTGTACACTGGTGGAATCTTTACCCGCAACTTCAAGTCGTATGGAATCCTCGCCCAAGCCAGTTTTAAGAACATTCGCTTCGGGTATGTGTTTGAACTTCCAGGAAGTGCAGCTACGAGCCTGAACTTTGTCAGCCACGAAGTCAGCCTTGGGATTTCAACCGCGCTGCTGGGATTCCATGACCAGGCGGTGAAGACGTTTTAGGAAGGTGTCCTACACCTCTCTAGGTGTAGGACACCAGTATCTTACCCTTTGCCCGCCTGGATTCGCTGTGACGGTGCGCTTCGGCAATCTCACTCAGTGGGTACTTCTTATCAATGATTACTTTGATCTCTTTCCTGGCCGCCATACCAATCCTCCATTTTGCTGACCATCCTTGCCTTCATGGGATTCTGGTGGATGTAGTGAAATGCAACATTCGCGTAGTCATTCTCAAATGCAATGACATGGATCGCCCTGGTCTTTTGCTGAAAGAGGCTGCCCGTCCTCGCCTCCTGTTTATTGATCGCTTTGGCATACGAGCTCAAAAGTTGTTTTATGCCTTGTGAAAAGCGTTGCCGTTGAAAGCTGCCATCCTTGATCACCACAGTAGACAATTGGTTTGCCATGATAAGGAAATGAAAATGGTTTGGCATCAGGCACCAGGCCTGGATATCACAAAAAGGTTTCACATTCTTTTCAACACCATCAAGGAAGTATGAATAATTCCGCGATTGGGGAAAGATGATTTCCCTATTATTCCCGCGATTGAAAACATGATAGATTTCGCCTTCCACCAAATTCATATTGAAAAATAAGTGATTGAATAATACACTGGTTGACTTCCATGGTACGATTTACCAGATTAATTTCGATCAAAAGGTGTCCAACACCTTAAAATCGCGATGCGGAAATTTTTACGTCGGCATTCTTCCACGCCTTCTGAAACCGGGCCGCCGTTGCTGCCGATTCTTTGGTCTTCCCCAGTTTTGTTTGGGCTTGCAGCAGACCATGCAACGCCCAGCCGTTTGCCGGATTCTTTTTCAGATCCTCCTCATATACCTTTTCAGCTTCGGCCGTGCGACCAGACTCCAGCAGCGCGGCACCCAGATAGTGCCTGACCGGGAGGCGCCAGTCGGGAGGCTCGTTGTATCGAAGCGTATCTTCTGCTAAAACTGCTGATTGTAACATTTTGATTCCTGCCTCCACGTTGTGCTCGGTCAGCAGCAACTCCCCTTTTAACAGATGGGTAGCCACATTGACGATTTCTGAAACAGAATTGTAGAACGCGTAGATGGACTTCACGGTGTCCAGCCGATTGATTGCCTCCAACTCCCGCAGCTCCTTCTTTGCCTCGAAGAGTTTTCCTTTGCGCAGGAAGGCGGTACCTCTTGCCAAATGATGAACAGCCGAAGCATGATAATACTTTGGGTCTGGCGAAGGCAGCGTCAAAATCTCATTCCATTTTCCAAATCGCATATAGGCAAAAACCGGTGTTGTCAGGAAGAAATCGTAGTAGACTGGAATCATGCTCTCCGCAGGCTTCATCTGATAGACAAGTTTGTTCCCGTTCGTGATTGCCTGGGTGCTGCGTCCGTTCATCATCCCGCCGAAACAGAGAAAATCAATGTTGTGAGGGTAGTATCCCAGGCGATACATACCCTGGTCGTCACTCAGGGCAAGAAACGCTTCGTCCACTTTCACCGCCTGGGTGTTTGACGCGTCCGACTTATCATAGTCCCCTACCCGAATGTAAATGTGCGACGGCATGTGAACCAGATGTCCGGCAGACGGCATGGCGGTCTCCAGGAAAGACGCACTTTTCAACGCATCCGATGGTGCATTGGAAGCCTCCACCAGGTGAATGTAAAAATGATGAGCACCCGGATGGCGTGGGTATTTCTTCATGACCGACTCCAGGGCGGCCCGCGCATCGTTTGTCATCGGTCTGGGCGATCCATCCCGGTTCCAATAATTCCATGGGATGCTGGTCATGATGGCATCGGCGTAGAGGGTTACCGCCTCCGGATCGTCGGGGTACTTCTTGCTCAATGCCTGCATGGATTTCCGATAGGTCGTATTTAAAGAATCACGCACGGCGTAGGCTTTGCCATTATACCGTGTCGTCATGGCCATTATAAAGCCTATCTCCCGCTCCGAACAATTTTGAATGAGCTTCCTGGCATTGGTGATGGCCTCCAACGCCATGGCTTCCCTGTCCATGGGATTCCAGTCATTTATATTAGGACCCAACGCCAGTGCCTGACCCCAATATGCCATGGCGAAGGTTGGCTCGAGGCGTGCCGCTTCCTGAAAAGACCGGAGCGCCTCCACGTGGTTGAATCCATAAATCAGGCGGAGGCCCTGATCAAAATACTTTTGAGCTTGAGGGTCACGGGCGCTCACCGGATAGTGCAAATCGCCAAGGCCAGGTAATAATTGCACGGGTAAATACGCTGTGTCCTGCGCGGAACTGAAAAGGGGTCCGCACAAAGAAATAGGCTGGTTGATCCGGATATTTTTTTCAGCCTTCTTTTTGTACGTCATCGATGCCGCAAAGGTCATCAGGAGGGCCGCAGCCGCCAACAGGAAAAGTAATTTTTTCATGGTTTTGAGTTTAGGCGTAGGACACCTTTGTTGATCCGTTTCACAAACCCCGGCCCTTCGTAAATAAACCCCGTGTAGATTTGTACGAGGTCTGCACCAGCCTGAAGCTTTTCTATTGCGTCGGCAACCGTCATGATCCCGCCGACGCCGATGATCGGAAAATCTTTTCCAAGCCTCTCTCGCAGAAAACGAATGACCTCCGTTGAACGCTGACCAACGGGTTTGCCGCTAAGCCCTCCAGCACCCATGTCAGCCACTTCCTTCTGGGAGGTGCTCAGGCCATCGCGGGAAATGGTCGTGTTCGTTGCAATCACGCCGTCCGTTTTCGTTTCCCGAAGAATTACTACCACGTCGTTCAATTGCTCCGCTGTCAAGTCGGGAGCAATTTTTAACAAAATGGGTTTCGGTTTTTCTTTTGCCTCGCTGATTGATTTCACACGGAGCAACAAACGCTTCAACGGTTCCTTGTCTTGAAGAGCGCGAAGTCCTTGTGTATTCGGCGAGCTTATGTTGACGATAAAATAATCCACGTACGGATATAAAATTTCCATGCATGCCGCATAATCCTCTTCTGCCTCTTCGTTGAGTGTTGCTTTGTTCTTGCCAATGTTTCCGCCTACAATCACGTTGGATTTTCTTTTTCTCAGTCGTTCCACTGCAGCAGTGGCACCTTCGTTATTAAATCCCATCCGGTTGATCAGGGCCTGATCTTTGGGAAGTCGAAACAGTCTTGGTTTTTGATTCCCGTCCTGGGCGCGGGGCGTGAGCGTGCCAATTTCTATGAAGCCAAATCCAAAGCAGGCCAGTTCGTCGATCAGCCGGGCATCCTTGTCAAATCCTGCAGCCAGTCCTACCGGATTCGGAAAGGTGAGCCCTACTATTCTTCGCTCCAACCGAGGATCATGGGTATAAAACAGCAAGCGCAACAACGGTTTGACACCGGGGATTGCTCCAATAAATCGTAGAAAACCAAACGTGAGGTGATGAACGCGTTCCGGATCAATCAGGAACAGCAGCGGCCGGATAAGCACCTTATACATGCATCCTATTTCTTCTTTTTGACCTTTTTCGGTTTGAGCGAGAATTTCCTGAAACCAGCCGCGACGATCTGATCGATCATGCGGCTGATATCGGTTGCGCTGTTTGTTGTGGTGGCGTTTATCCGCCAGATGAGATTCTTATTGCGGTCGTCCAGGTCGATGATCAGGCTGCCCATCTGGTAGTCCCTCGACCAGGTCTGGCTGTTGTTGGTCGGTGAAATTCCCAGGGGTCCCAACTGGGTAAAATCGGTCCGGTCCTGGCTTCCTATCACGTACGATACGATCAGATCGCCTGAGGAGTCCACCGGTTGCAGGCCCTTTTCTGTCAACTCCTCGGTAATGGAGGTCTTGACCCATTTGTGCAGGGAGGCTGCATCTATCTGACGACGGTCCTTCGGAGTGATCACTTCTCCTTCGCCCATCATAAACGTTTTATATCCGGACAGGTCACGGTTCTTGTCATATTCAGCATTGACACTTTGGGCTCCTCCCGAGACGAAGGCCAAAAAAAGATAGATGAAACAAAAAAGCCGCATGGTCAAAGGTAGCAAAGGAACGGGGCATTGCCGTTGCCAAACCATGAAATTATGCGGGTTGCGACGTCAACTCCGGGGATGAAACTCCCGAATCACCTGCTTGAGATAATCCCTGTCAAGGTGAGTGTAAATCTCTGTGGTGGTAATCGATTCGTGGCCGAGCATTTCCTGGACAGCCCGGAGGTCCGCTCCTCCCTCGATGAGGTGGGTGGCAAACGAATGCCGGAATGTGTGGGGGCTTATACGCTTTCGTAACCCGATCCGTTCGGCCAACGATTTGATAATCAAAAACACAGAAACCCTCGAAATCTTCCGGCCCGCCTTGTTGAGGAATACATGGGCCTCCGATCCTTTTTGAACGTTGGCATGTACCCGAATTTCGGTTAGGTATGAGCGAACATATTTCATCGCATCCCGGCCGATGGGTACCAGGCGCTCCTTGTTTCCCTTGCCCACGACCCGGAGAAAGCCCAGGTCAAAGTATACATTCTCGCGTTTCAGCTCCACCAACTCTGAAACCCGTAGCCCGGAACTGTACAAGACCTCCAGCATCGCCCGGTTACGGGCCCCCTCCGGTGATGACAGGTCGATGGCTTCCAGCAACTTTACGATTTCTGGATAGTCCAGCGTATCGGGAAGTTTCCTGCCAAGCCGGGGGCCCTCCAAAAGCAAGGTGGGGTCTTTGTCGATGCGCTCTTCAAACAGGAGGTATTTAAAAAATCCCTTTATCCCTGACAAAATGCGCGCCTGGCTATGAGCACTCATCCCCAATTCATTGAGGTAATGAAGGAAGCCCTGCAACTGGTTGTACGATACTTTTTCTGCGCGAACTCCGTTGTGCTTTAGTGCCATGAACTGCGCCAGCTTTTCCATATCCCGAACATACGCCTCCACCGTATTGGGCGACAAGGACCTTTCCAGCCTCATGTAGTTGCCAAAATCCCGGATGTCCATCTCCCACGAATTCTTTGTCATTGCATTCCTATCACTGAATATTTAGCGACATTTGTAAAGATCGGTATCCCGACTGTGACTATGACATCCAACGAGGTTGTTTTTCTTACGCTGGAGCCGATTTATCCTGACTCCCAATCACCCCCGATCTGGTAAGCCCCTGACACCATGAAAATTCAGATTATCAACGGTCCCAACCTCAACCTCCTGGGAAAGCGGGAGCCGGAAGTTTACGGTACCCAATCGTTTGAGACATTCTTTCAAACGTTGAAGCAAAGCTTTTCTCAGGCGGAGTTGTACTACTATCAATCCAATGTGGAGGGGGAAATCATCAACCAACTACAAGATATAGGCTTCTCCTACGACGGGATTATCCTCAACGCCGGGGCCTACACGCATACGTCCGTCGCCATCCACGATGCCATAGGCGCCATCTCAGCGCCGGTAGTGGAGGTTCATATTTCCAACATCTACGCCCGGGAGGAATTCCGCCACCGCAGCATCATTACGGCCAATTGCGCGGGCCACATCAGTGGGTTTGGGCTCCAGGGCTACGTGATGGCGCTCATTTACCTGATGAACAGAAACAGCTGAAACCGGCTCAGGGCTTAAACCGTAAGAAAGAAATAATACCTGCTGGCAACTACAACGCCCCTTACTGCGTATTGAAACCATGCTTATTTTCAGCATTGCTTGGAATTCATCCTTCTTTCGTCCCATCTTTATGTTCCGATTACATTGACCATGCAAAGGGTATTCCGCGGAGCGCTGGCAGTTTTTTTGATGATTCTTTTCCTAGCAGAAAATGTGGTCGTCCTTGCCGCCATTTGCGAACCTGCTGTTGATTCAGCCTCTTCCCACAGCTATTTCCAACTGGAGAGCCAGCCGTTGTTTACACTTCTTGCCGAAGAAAATCTGGAAGGCGACATCAAGAGTGATTTTTCGCCCGCCCTCGATCGTGTGCTGGTTACAACGCTTTACTTTCCCTCATCCAAAAAGGGAAGGATCATTTCAACCAGGGACACGCTCCCTCCCCTGAGATCGCTTCCGATCTACACCTACACCCACTCGCTCGTACTCTGAGACTTTTCCTGGCCCGCATTCGCGGCGCCGGTTGATTTTTCTTTTGGTCTCAGTTTCTCTATTCTATTTATTACGCAGTCGGTTATGGACGAAATTCTCTTTTTCAAAGTAGTAATTCTGCTTTCGACACTCATATTCATTCTTCCGGTAAAGTGGAAATCAATTTCTGGAATTCTCCTGCATTCGGCACTGGCCATCATGACTACCCAATGGGCCATCGAAGCCTGGTCTCGTGGTTCACAGGTTGTAATTGATCTCGGTGTTCCGTTCTGGGGTGGAACGCCTGCCCTAACTATTGACAAGCTCAGTGCCTTTTTCATTCTGATCATCAATTTGGTTTCTCTAACAGGCGTCGTGTACGGGTCCGGATACCTCAAACCGTATGAGAAGAAAAAAAACGCAATCGCGATGTCATTACATGGATGGGCATTCTTCCTGCTTCATGCCTCCATGTTGCATGTGGTGATGCTGCGCGAGGGATTTTCTTTTTTGATGGCCTGGGAAGTAATGTCTATGAGTTCGTTTCTTCTCGTTATTTTCCACGGCGAACATGAGGGTAACCTGAAAACAGGAATCAAGTATCTCGTGCAAATGCATGCCGGCTTTACTTTTCTCCTGCTTGGCTTTCTCTGGGTATCTCAGGAAACGGGCGTTTTCGGATTCGATGGACTTGCCCCCTACTTTGCCTCACACAGCAATTGGATAATTTTCCTCATTCTCTTTGTCGGATTTGGTATCAAGGCTGGTTTTATGCCACTGCACACCTGGCTGCCACATGCACACCCGGCCGCACCCTCATCCGTGTCAGGGGTCATGTCTGGCGTGATGATAAAAATGGGGATCTACGGTATCCTCCGGGTACTCATGGATGTTCAACAGGACTTTCTCATCATCGGCCTTATTCTTCTACTGGTTTCAATTATTACCGGCGTCGGCGGCATTGCCTATGCCTCCATGCAAACGGACTTGAAGAAGTTGTTGGCTTATTCCAGCATTGAGAACATCGGCATTATCGGTATGGCAATCGGTGTAGCCGTACTCGGCAAACATCTCGACAACAGCGTACTCACCACGCTGGCACTTACTGGTGCCCTCTTTCATATTTTAAACCACGCCTTGTATAAATCCATGCTGTTCTATACCGCTGGTAATGTGTACTACGCCGCGCATACCCGCGACATGAACAAGTTAGGTGGCATCATACAGTTCATGCCAGTTTCGGGAGGCTTGTTTCTGATCGGCGCCCTGTCCATCAGCGCAATTCCTCCATTTAATGGATTTATCTCCGAGTTTTTGATTTACAAAAGCGCCTTTCAGGTGATTGGTACGGCTGATTTTACAACCTCACTAATGATACTGGCCGTTGTCATCTCCCTGGTTATTATCGGAGGGCTCTCCATATATTCATTCACAAAGGCTTTCGGAATTTCCTTTCTTGGCAGTGCGCGCAGCAAACTTTCCGTCAAGGAAGTTCCCTTCATCATGGTAATCCCCGGGCTGATAAGCGTCTTCTTCATGACCTTCCTTGCCCTGGAGGCTTCTTGGGCGGTGGGGCAGATTTCGTCGATGGGAACGCTATTTACCCACTTCAACTATCAGACTACACTCATCTACGATAACCTTCCAACCCTCCATCAAATCAGCATGGTCAATTTGATCCTGCTTGTTGCCTCCGGCGTTGTTTATGCGTTGCGTAAAATCCTCCAACGCAAGGAAATTAAGAGCGGACCGACGTGGGGCTGTGGATATTCTGCCGGGGATGCACGACATCAATATACCCCAACGTCTTACGCAAACTATATACGGGAACTTGCTGGCCCTTTAGTACCCACCCAGGTTGTGTATCAATCTATTGACGAAAAGGAAATTTTTCCTGCACCCAGAAATTTCAGTACCAAGACCAGCGACCTGGTTGAGGATAAAATGCTCATCCAACCCGTGGAGAACGTATTGGGACGAATGTCTTCCATCGGGTGGGCTCAAACCGGAAAAATAAGTCACTACCTGGTTTATCCCCTCGTCTTTCTCCTGATCATCGTATTGCTTACCAAGATCGGCCTTCTATAGCCAACCAAATGATAACCCTGTTCCACACATCCCTTCTTCTGTCCTTTGGACTATTTATTCTTCCAAAAAAGTGGATGTATGGAGCTACGCTTCTTCTTCAAACGCTTTTCATTTTTTCTACTTCTATCTGGGCGGTACAGGCCATGATGTCGGTTGAAGCTTTAATCATTCCATTGGGCATATCCACATGGAGCGGTGAAATCATCCTGTCCATAGACAAGCTCAGCGCTTTTTTCATTTTAATTATTGATTTCATTTGTCTGGCCGGAATTATCTACGCAGGAGGGTATCTGCAGCCATACATTGAAAAAAAGAGGTCTGTTATTATCTCGTTGCATTTGTTCAGTTTCATTTGGTTAAACGCGGCCATGGTAATGGTAACGGCGATCCAGGATGGACTGGGGTTTCTCCTGGCCTGGGAGCTGATGTCCCTGACTTCATTTATCCTTGTCATTTTTGAAGGACAAATAGAGACTACCCTGAAGACGGGAATCAATTATCTCCTTCAGATGCACTTCGGATTCGCGCTCATCATGTTTGGCTTTCTGATTGTAAATGAAGCTACCGGGGAAATGTCCTTTGGCGCACTGAATTCATATTTTGCGCAACATTCCAACACCATAGTATTCCTGACATTCTTCGCCGGCTTTGGTATCAAGGCAGGATTTATGCCCCTCCATACCTGGCTGCCAAAAGCGCATCCAGCGGCTCCATCCCATGTATCAGGGGTCATGAGCGGTGTCATGATTAAAATGGGAATTTACGGCATACTTCGCGTCACTTCATTCCTGCAGGGAGACCTAAAACTGATCGGCACTATCGTTTTGGTTGTTGGTATTGTTTCGGGACTGGTTGGGGTGATACTTGCCATCGCACAGCATGATCTGAAAAGGCTGCTTGCCTATCACAGTGTTGAGAACATCGGGATTATCGGCATCGGCATCGGCATTTCCATCCTGGGGTTGGCGACCCACGATGAAACCCTGGCTGTGCTTGGCATGGCAGGTGCCCTCCTGCACTGTTTAAATCACGCCTTGTTCAAGTCATTGCTGTTTTTCTCCGCAGGAAATATCTTTTATGCGACACACACAGTGAATATGGATCAGTTGGGCGGAATTGTAAACCAATCGCGCCTCACATCGATCGCATTCCTCGTAGGAGCGATCGCCATCAGCGGAATACCCCCATTCAACGGATTCATTTCTGAGTTCCTGATTTATAGCGGAGTGGCCCATAATTTCACGCACGCCGGATTTGGAATGTCGCTGGCAGGCCTGGCAGCTTTCGTAAGCCTGGTACTCATCGGCGGGCTTTGCATTTATTGCTTTACGAAAGCATTTGGCCTGACGTTTCTCGGTTCAAGACGCAGTTTCAAATTGGAACCTTTCAGGCCAGTGCCATGGATTATGATTGCTCCACTTGCCATGCTCGTGACGGCCATCCTCAGCATTGGGTTCTTTCCGGCATTTTTCCTCACGCCAATCACTGGGGCGCTGTCCGCATTCGGAAATCTGAATCATGACCCTGGTATCGTGTCTCAAACAAATGGAGCTTTCAAGGCCATTGGCTTCGTTAACGTAGGATTAGTAGCATGCATAGCGCTGGTCTACCTCGTTCGTGTCTGGCAACAGCGCGGTGTCACGGTGATAACGGGTCCAACCTGGGGATGCGGATATTCCGCAGGCGATTTTCGCCACCAGTATACGCCCACGTCGTATGCCGACAGTCTGATTGGACTGGCAGGGCCCGCTGTCATTTTCAACAGAGAATACAGGGATATGGGGGAAGCAGAAGTTTTTCCCGGCTCCAGAACTTTTCACACGCATGCCGATGACCGGCTGGAACACTCCACGGTCACAAAAATTATTGGATTACTTGTCCGGTACCTCCCCCTGGCGGGACGTGCCCAGACAGGTTTTATTCACCACTACCTGATCTACCCGGTCTTGTTCATGGTGACGATTGCTCTTCTCACGTACTTAAACTTCATCTGATATGGTTGCTCTCCTTTCCATGATGCTCGCCTGCGTTATTTTTCCAGGCATTATTATAAAAACAAAAGCCAAATTCAGTGGCCGCAAGGGACCGGGCATCCTGCAGCCCTGGTTTGACATTGCGCGGCTCCTGCGGAAAGGAAGTGTATACAGCACCGCTTCCAGCTATATATTTCAAATCGGATCCACCATATATTTTGCTTCGGTCGTGGTGGCCAGTTTTTTTATTCCTTTTGATCAACAGCCCGCCCTGGTTTCGTTTCCAGGAGACTTTGTCATGTTTGCCTACCTCCTGGGCCTGGGGCGCTTCTTTCTGATAATTAGCGCGCTGGACGTTTCCAGCGGATTTGAAGGGATGGGCGCAAACCGTGAGGCGTTCTATTCCATGCTCGCAGAACCGGCTTTCTTTATTCTGATGGGGTCCCTTGCCATGTATACCGGTTACACCTCTTTCAACGATATCTTCATTCACCTTCACTATCAGGATTACTTTTCAATCATCATCGCCATCATTGCCGGTTATGTTCTGGCAAACTTTACACTGGTAGAAACCAGCCGCCTCCCCGTCGACGACCCATTGACTCACCTGGAACTCACGATGGTGCATGAGGTGATGGTGCTCGATCACAGCGGCTTCGATCTGGGGTTGATAAAAATTGCCAATAACATCAAGTTCATCCTGTTCAGCACGCTTAGTGCCAATTGCTTTATCCCGCAGGCTTGGGATTTCGGGCTAAAAATTGGAGCCTATCTCGCATTGCAAATTCTGTTTGCCATGGGGATCGGGTACATCGAATCGTTCCGGGCACGTAACAAGATGGCCTTGAACGCCCAGTACATCCTGTCTATATCCGCCATCTCCATGATCCTGATCTTTGTGATCATTATCCTAAACAATAAAATCTGAAGCCATGATCAATTTTGTAATCATCATCTTCATTATCACACTAATCTACCTTTCCAAGGTGGAAATGGTGAAGAGCTATTACCCACTCATGGGCCTCCAGGGGGTTCTGCTGTTTCTTCTTGCCTTCCTGGAATTACAGGAAATTGATGTCGTTCATCTTCTCATCATTCTGCTTGAGACCCTGGTTTTTAAGGCGCTCTTTGTTCCCCTCTTTCTTCTGCGCATAACCAAAGGAAGGGTACATCGGCATCAAAAGAGCCCGATCAAAGGGTACTATTCTGTTCTTATAGCCCTTGTAATCATCGTACTCAGCTTTATCACCTCACATGAAATGCACGACGAGTTTCTGGATGTAAAATATTTCACGGCTGCTACTTCTTCCATTCTGATCGGATTATTTATCGCCATCAATAACCGCGATCTCGTCACTCACCTGATCGCATACCTGGTCATCGAGAATGGAATATTTCTGCTGTCCCTTGCCCTTGGCTCTGAGATGCCCATGTTCGTCAACGCTGCAATTCTCCTGGACATATTCACCAGCGTCCTGGTGATGGGCATTTTCTTTAATAGGCTGAAAGACTATTTCCAGAATACAGACGCTTCTCAATTATCACACCTTAAAGATTAACAGGATGTCTATCGTTCTATTCCTATCGATTACAATAATTCTGGCAGCAACCACCTACCTGGTAAGAATTATCTACCTCAGCCACGCGATGGTTTTTGCCTATGTCGTACTGATGGTTATCCTCGCTTTTGAGCTCGTTAACAATGTGGGCGCAGCTCATGGAGAATTTTTCCTTGCCGACCGCCTGGGCATCATCTTCTATATCGTACTTATCGTGGTCAGCTTTTTCTCCGCTATTCACTACGTCAAATTTGTAAGCAACCGCAAAGTGGAAGCCAGTTCGGTTGCGCTGCATAATGCGGGTACAATCTTTTTCACAGGCGCTATCGCAGGCGTACTCTTCGCGTCGCATGTGGGAATTCTCTGGGCACTGATGGAAGCAACGACCTTGGGTGCATCGGTATTGATCTATCACAACCGTAATCAGGAATCGTTGGAGGCTACGTGGAAGTACTTGTTTGTATGTTCCATCGGGATCACGCTCGCCTTTGCAGGTATTCTTTTCCTGGGATTGGCCGCACATAAGGTTGGTCACATCGACTTTACTTTCAGCGCGATCAAAGCGGTAGCATCGCAGCTAAATCCAGTATGGCTCCAGGCATGCTTCCTTCTGGTCCTTACCGGCTTCAGCGTCAAGATGGGCCTTGTCCCTCTTTTCAATGTAGACATCGATGCAAAGGACGCCTCGCCGTCGCAAGTAGGTGCAAGCCTCTCTTCTGTCCTGATGAATGCCGGGTTTGTTGCTATCTACCGCTTTTATGAGGCTTTTTCCGCTACCGCCATTCTGCCATGGATGAATAAACTGCTCATGATTACGGGCATGCTCTCCTTGTTCTTTGCGGCTGCTTATTTACTAAAAGTGAAAAATATCAAAAGGCTTTTTGCTTACTCCAGTATGGAGCATGCATCCCTCGTGATGATCGCCTTTTCGGCTGGCGGCATTGGGTATTTTGCAGCCGTACTTCACCTGATCATGCATTCGCTCGCCAAGTCGAGTCTTTTCTTTCAGGTGTCTCAGATGCATCGGATTTATGCCAGCAAACATGATGACTCGATAGGAAGTTACCTTCGCATCAATCCACTTGGCGGACTGGTTCTGTTGCTAGGCTTCCTCTCCATCATTGCCATGCCTCCCTCCGGCATGCTGATTACTGAATTGATGATGTTTCAGGCGTTGGTCGCGAAGAATTACTGGTGGCTCGCTATTATCATTTTGATCCTTGTTTTAGTAATAATCTATGGATTGGCCGTCAGATTACTCGGCATCCTTTTCTTAAAAAAACCATTGGCCCAAATCAATCTGAAAGGTGCCACATGGTATGAATCGATTATTCAACTGGGGTTAATTCTTCTTGTTTTTTACATCGGACTATTCCGACCCGATTTTATTGTAGACAATATCAAACTTGCCATTCAATCCCTGCCTCTATGAGTACGCCCTATAAGTTCATAATCATCAATAACAATGAAACGCTTTTGCTGCGGGAGATCCCCGTCTTGTCGTACGACAGGTACTTCGAAGTCGCCGACGAGTTGCTTCGCAAAGAAGGACACCACTGCGTCACGTGCTATGCCTATATGCAGTCACAGGGTCTCAAATTCATCTGCGCCATTGCCGATGATCATGCCCATCAATTGAAAGTCTTCTCTTACGAAATGTCCTCAAACAGTTCCAGGGAATTACCCAGCCTGGCAGCCAGTCATTCGCCCATGCATATCTATGAGCGAGAAATCGCCGAAAACTTTGGGGTAATTTTTACGGGGCATCCGTGGGCCAAACCTGTGCGATATTCCTGGAACCGGGCTGATCGGACCAACATCATCAACAATTATCCGTTTTACCGGATTGATGGAGGGGAGTTGCACGAAGTAGGCGTTGGCCCCATTCACGCCGGTGTGATCGAACCCGGCCATTTCCGTTTTCTGTGCAACGGAGAGACGGTCCTGCATCTCGAAATCCAACACGGCTGGCAGCACCGCGGCGTGGAAGCTTTGTTTCTCAGCAAAGCAAAACTCATCCAGCGTACCGTTTTGTCGGAGTCCATCGCCGGCGATACCGCCGTGGGTCATTCCCTTGCTTTCGTAAGCCTTATGGAATCCCTCGGCAAAATCACAGTGCCTGAAAGACTGGAAAAGGAACGTACAATGGCCCTGGAGCTGGAGCGAATCGCCATGCACCTGGGCGACCTGGGTAATGTCAATGTCGGTATGGCCTATCAACTGGCATCGTCTGTTTTCGGAACCCTGCGAACTCCCGTCATCAACTACACACAAACCTGGTGTGGAAATCGTTTTGGAAAAGGCCTCAACCGGGTGGGCGGCACCTACTATCCTTTCAACAGGGAACTGGCCGACAAGTTGAATACCCTTCTTGACACCGTAGAGAAGACTGCGATCCCCATGGCAGACAAGCTGTTCTCCTTACCGAGTTTCCTGATGCGTTCTGAAACCATCGGATCAGTTACCGCGGAACAAATGCAACTCATCGGTGCCGTTGGAATGACAGCACGCGCCGCTGCCGTGACCCGGGACATCCGGCAATCGCATCCCTTCGCAGCCTACAAAGACCACGTGATACCAACGCAAACGCTGGAGCAGGGCGATGTGTGGGCACGGATGATGCTGCGCCATCTTGAAACGCAGGACGCTGTCCGGTTTGTGCGTGACCTTTCAGGACATCTAAACTTTGAAAGCCCGTTGCCACGCCCAACGCTTGAAAAAGACCTTACGCTAACACCCGATTCTATCTGCATTTCGCTGGTGGAAGGGTGGCGCGGTGAAATTTGCCATAGCGCCATCACCGGCAGCGACGGCTCCGTGGTTCACTACAAAGTGAAGGATCCTTCTTTTCACAATTGGTTTGCCCTCGCGTTGAGCCTCCGTGATCTGGAGATCTCTGATTTTCCTATCAATAACAAAAGCTATAACCTGAGTTACTGCGGGTTTGATCTATAAAATCATAAATGAAATAATTATGGCACTCCTGGCAGAAGTACAAATACTAAAACGACTTGGGAAGCAATTCATCCCCGATGTAAGCAAGCCCAAGGTACCGGGTCCCTTTAAAGGACGACCCGAAATATCGACGGATCGCGTCGATGAGGACACGTTGGTAGCAATATGTCCAACCGGAGCCATTGCGAAAACACCCGTTCGGATCGACATGGGAAAGTGTGTGATGTGCGGAGAATGCTCTTTTGCTTTTCCCAATAAGATCCAATTCACCACGGATTACAAACTGGCCACCAATGTTCGGGAGCGCCTGATCATACACGAAGGGGATCATTCCCCGATTGCCCTTGACGAAACGCGGATCCGCAAGGAAATTCGCTCGCTCTTCGGAAGATCTCTGAAGCTGCGTCAGATCTCAGCAGCCGGCTCCAACGCAGACGAGGCGGAATTGAATGCCTGTGGCAACCCCAATTTTGATATGGGTCGTTTCGGGATTGAGTTCCTCGCTTCACCGCGGCACTGCGACGGCATCGTGATCACCGGTCCGATCAGTGAGAACATGGCTGGCCCTGTGCAAATCTGCTATGACGCTGTGCCCGCACCAAAAATGGTGATCCTCGTAGGCACCGATGCCATCAGCGGGGGAATCTTTGCGGGCAGTAAGGCCCTCGATCGGACATTCCTGGAAAAGTATCCGATTGACTTGTATGTGCCCGGAAATCCCCCTCACCCACTCACGTTTGTCAATGGCGTGCTGGAGCTCATTCGGAAGAAGAAAGGATAGATACCAACATTACTAAAAGAAATATCACTGAATTATGACCACTCTTGAAATACCTAAAGACGGCCTTGAAGGCCTGAAACAAAACTGGCGCGGCGATGCGCTCTCCGGATTCCTCGTGTTCCTGCTTGCGCTGCCGCTCAGCCTTGGCATTGCCAAAGCAAGCGAGTTCCCACCTGCGATGGGCGTACTCACGGCAATGATTGGCGGACTCTTCGTAAGCATGTTCGCAGGCTCACGGCTTACCATCAAAGGACCGGCCGCTGGTTTGATTACTATCTGTGCCGGTGCAGTTACAGAACTTGGAGGCGGAGCGCAGGGCTGGCACCTGGCCCTGGGCGTCATCGTTGTCGCTTCCATCATACAAATTGGATTCGGTTTCCTCAAGCTTGGATCGCTCAGTGATTTCTTCCCACACTCAGCCGTTCACGGAATGCTCGCAGCGATCGGGTTGATTATCTTTTCGAAGCAAATCCACGTGCTGCTGGGCATTGACCCTGCGACGTTAAAGGGTCTCGATCCGATCGAGCTCTTCAAAATGATCCCCCACTCGATCATGAATGAGGATCCGCGGGTAACGTTCGTAGGCGTGATCAGTCTGGTGATTATTTTCGGAATGCCGCTGTTGAAGATGAAGTTCATGAAGCAGCTGCCACCACCCATGATCGTGCTCCTGGTCACCATTCCCCTCGCGTTGGTCATGGACTTCAAACACACAGAACCTGCCTTCGATCTGGTAAAAATTGGTGACTTCTGGGGTGCCATAGGGTTCAACGCAGACTTTTCCGCGATCGGATCATGGGTTTTCTGGAAGTTCGTCATCATGTTCCTTTTTGTTAACAGCCTGGAATCATTGCTTACTGTAAAGGCCATCGATGGATTGGATCCGTGGAAACGGGCTTCCAATCCGAACAAAGATCTGGTAGCTGTGGGCATGGGGAATGCGCTTTCCGGAATGCTTGGAGGCCTGCCTATGATCTCAGAGGTGGCACGCAGTTCTGCCAACATCAATTTCGGAGCTCGCACCCGTTGGGCTAATTTTTTCCATGGCCTCTTTCTGCTCATCGCCATGCTGCTGTTCATTCCTGTGATTGAGATGATTCCCAATACCGCGCTTGCTGCCCTGCTGATAGCCGTAGGGTACCGCCTCGCATCGCCCAATGAGTTTTTCAAAACCTACAAGATCGGCTCCGAGCAACTGGTGATCTTTGTTACGACCATCATCGTTACGGTGTCCACCGATTTACTTATCGGCGTCGGCGCAGGCATTCTCATGAAATTCTTTTTCCACATCCTCAACGGCGCACCGCTGCGCAGTCTGTTCAAGGCCCGCTACGAGTACCACGAGTTCAACGGCGATTACCAGGTTAAGGTGAAGGATTCTGCCATCTTCTCCAACCTCATTGGATACAAAAAGCTGTTCAACCTGATCAAGCCCGGAAAAAAGGTGACCATCAATTTTGCCGATGCCAAGATCGTTGACCATACATTCATGGAAACCCTTCACCACTTTGAGGACGAATATCACCATGCCGGAGGAAAAGTTACAATTATCGGCTTCGACAGTTTCAAAGCGTTCTCCACGCATCCACTCGCTTCCCGGAAATTTGACCCCCAGGCGCAGTCCAGGTTTGAAATCAAATTGAGCCCGCGGCAAATGAATCTGCGCAAATTCGCCGAGGAGAATGACTACGCATTTTTTCCTCAGAAGGTGCGAAGCGCCTTGAAATACAAGGACTTCCCCATCCAGCGCGGCACAAAAATTCTGTACGAGGAAAATATTCTGGAAAAATTCCTCGAGCAGGGTCGCATCAGCGTGTCAGACGTTACCCTGACTGAAGGAGCTCTTTCGGTATCTACCGAAATCCAAATTACGCTTGTTCAGCTAACCGAAATTGATATGCCTATCCCGGATTTTGCATTAGAGCCAGAGGGTCTGCTCACTAAATTGTCGGAGCTGGCCGGAACCAGGGACATCGACTTCACCGATCACCCCGGATTCTCAAAGAAATATTATCTGCGTGGTGATCAGGAGGCCCGAATCCGTGAGTTCTTTACTGAGCCTGCGCTCCAATTCCTCGAAAACCGGGAAGAAATTCATATCGAATGTCACAAGAACAAACTGCTGTTTTACAAAAGGCGCGGCTTGCTCGAGACAGGTGAAATCCTTTACACAGAGAAATTCGCCGAAGACTTCCTGGCGGTGATCACGCGGCAAGCGGCGGCCCACGCGTAAATCAAATTATCCAGTTCACTATCATGAAAAGAATCATCCTCATGCTCAGCATTATCGGTGCGGGCCTACCCCTTTTCGCACAGGAAGCACCGAAGGAAAAAGACGAGCTGCGGGTCAAACTGAACGAAGACGGGTCCCATTATCTGAAATTCACCTTTCTCAATCAGGTATGGTTCCGCTTCAACGACAGCAACCCGGGAACCCTTGTCCAGGGAGAGGCCGAATCCAATACTTTTGATGTCGGGTTGCGTCGTACTCGCTTCCAGTTTTATGGTCAATTAACCGATCATGTGTTCTTCTATTTTCAATACGGGCAAAACAACTTTAACGGTCTTGCACAAAATGCAGGGAATAGGAAGTTGCAGGCCTTCTTCCATGATGCCATCGGCGAATACAAAATAAAGAAAGGAAGCGAGGCCCTGGTGCTTGGCGGCGGGTTGACCATCGCCAACGGTCTCTCCCGGTTCAGCCAGCCGAGCATTGGGACGATCATGACTATGGACGTACCGGTGTTTGCGCAGGCAACCGTCGATCAAACCGATGAGTTTTCGCGAAAGCTCAGCGTCTACGCACGGGGCCAGCTCGGCCGACTGGATTACCGGCTCATCCTAAGTGATCCGTTTCCTATCACGACCAACGGCACCATCGCCGCACCTGTGGCAGTGAGCAGTAGTTCCAACGCTTCTTTCGCACAAGTCGGCCATCACAAACAATACCAGGGATTTTTCATGTGGAATTTCCTTGACAAGGAATCGCATGTGACTCCATATATGACCGGAACATACCTCGGCAAAAAGAAAGTCCTCAACCTGGAAGGCGGTTTTATTACGCAGAAAAAAGCGCTGTGGACAGGCGACGGTGTTACCAACACGTTTCACGACATGAATCTCTGGTCGGTCGCGGGCTTCTACGATGCGCCGCTTAATACTGAAAAAGGAACAGCAATCTCTGCCTACGTTGGCTATTTCAATTACAATTTCGGTCCCGGATACCTCCGCTACAACGGAATCATGAATCCGGCTAACGGGCTGTCATCGGCGACACCGGCTTTTGTACCCGGTAGTCAGGGCAACGCCTTCCCGATGTTCGGCACAGGGAACGTGGTGTACTCACAAGTTGGTTACCTCATGAAGAAGGACTTGCTGGGAACCGACCACGGGATGCTGATGCCTTATGTTTCTCTCATGCAGGCACATTATGATCGACTGGACAAACCCATGGCCGTCTGGGATGTGGGGGTAAACTGGTTTATCAAAGGACATTCCAGCAAATTGACGCTTGACTACCAACATCGTCCGATCTACCTCCCCAACGGGAATGATTTCTACTACGCGGGCTCTCGCGGACAAGTGGTGCTTCAATACCAGATTTTCTTCTAGTTCCCAGGCTCGGGCTGCTTGATGCAAATCGGTTTGAGGATTCCGTCGCTGAGCCGGTATACCCATCCGTGAAGGACCGGCTGCTGCCAGTCTTTCCACGCCTTTTGAACCACGCTCGTCTTGCTGAGGTTCATAACCTGCGCTTCGACACTCAATTCCGTTAGCCGGTCGGCCCGCTCGTCGATGTTTTCCATGCCATCAAGTTCTGACTGATTTGCGGAATGGGTGGTCCGGATATTATCGAGCCATTGATTTATTGACTTCAGCTCCTGGTGCTGCATAGAGGCCCGGATACCCCCGCATCCATAGTGTCCACACACAATAACATGTTTCACTTTCAGAACAAGAACCGCATATTCGAGCACCGAGAGTACGTTCAGATCATTCGGCACTACCAGGTTGGCGATGTTGCGGTGGACGAATACCTCTCCTGGCTCAGTGTTGGTGATTTCATTGGCAGGAACACGGCTGTCGGAGCAGCCGATCCAGAGAAACTCCGGCTTTTGAATTTTTGAAAGCCTGGTGAAATAATTTGCATCCAGCATGAGCAGTTCCTCCGCCCATGCCTTGTTGTTCAGTAAAAGTCGCTCAAATGTCTTCATGTTGGTTCTTCGTGCTTGAAAAATGGATGAACGGCATAATTCTTCTTTACAATTTCCACGCTAATTTTTTTCAAAGGTGCGCTTTTTTGAAAATCCTCCACCATCTCAATGATGTCCTTATCAATGAATTGCGAGCGTGTACCATCGATGTAGACATGCGCTCCATCCGGAATCTGCACAAGAATTCTATGAAGCAATGCCTTGTTCAAAAACGTTACATCCCGGGTGAACTTCACCAGATATTGCCCGTCGCGGTTTACCTTCAGGATCGAAAGCCGGAAGTTGCTCTTCAAAACGAAGACCAACGCGATGACGAGACCCACCATGATCCCCGTCAACAGGTTTGAGAATAAGATCACCAGAGCAGTTACCGCAAACGGTATGAACTGGTCGAGCCCTTTCCTGTACATCGTTTCCCAAAGCGAAAGGGGTGTAAGCCGGTAGCCGGTCACGATGAGGATGACGGCCAGGCTTGCAAGGGGTATCATTTTAAGGATGCCTGGAAAAAGCCAGACTGAAAGGGCAAGCAGCAACCCTTGCGTGATTGTAGAAAGCCGCGTGCGCGCGCCTGCGTTGATGTTCACTGAACTGCGGGCGATGACCGATGTTACGGGCAAGCCGCCCAGCAAACCCGACGCGATATTGGTGGCTCCTTGGGCGATCAGTTCGCGGTTGAGCGGTGTTGTCCTCCGGTATGGGTCCAACTTATCGATGGCCTCCACATTCAATACCGTTTCCAAACTGGCAACCACTGCTACGGTAACTGCCACGAGCAATAGCTTTGTTACCAGGGTTGTGTCCAGGGAAAAAAGCACCTCCTCACCAGGCAGTGTAGCCCACTGCAAAACGGGCAAATTCACCAGGTGTTCCGCGGCCAATCCCAATTCCGGGAAAGCGAAGAGCATCCATCTATTCACAAGAACGCTTACCAGTACCACGACCAGCGGCCCGGGGATGAGGCGTATCCACCTGTTTGACTTCCAAATCCGGGAGACCCATACGAGCAAGATGATCAATGAAAGAATTGAAATGAGTAATGCGCCTGGTGTTATGTTTTGTATGGCCCGAATGATTTCCGAGAACGTGTTCTCCTTATCCGGCTGAAAGAAGGCCTCATCTCCTTCAAAATTCAAGTCATACCCGAGGGCATGCGGAATTTGCTTAAAGACGAGAATGAGGCCGATGCCTGCCAGCATACCCTTAATGACGGATACCGGAAAAAATCTGCCGATCGATCCCGCCCGAAGCAGTCCGAGAATAATCTGAATAACGCCCGCCAGCACCACCGCCAACAGGAAAAGCTGGAATGATCCCAACTCCGAAATCGAAAACAGTGCCACCGAGGCAAGTCCTGCTGCAGGACCCGCAACACTGAACGGCGACTTACTGAATAATCCGCCCAGGACGCCTCCCAATACTCCCGCCACGAGGCCCGACATCAACGGTGCTCCGGAGGCAAGGGCAATTCCCAGGCACAGGGGAACGGAAACAAAGAATACGACCAACCCGGCCGGCACGTCATGCTGTATTTGCTTGAAATGATTCATCCTACTTGTAGAAGTTCCATAGTATTCAAAGCACTCACTCTAGTTCTTGTCTTAATGAACTTAAATTTAGAACAATATAGGCAAGGGTGAACTAAAAGGATAAACCAGTTGCAATACAAATAAGTCCTGACCCTTGTTAACTTTGTCTCAATTTTCAAACCATGGATTTCAAGGAAATTTTTTCCGTCAGCCTTATTCTCTTTTCCGTGATCGACATTCTGGGGTCAATCCCATTCGTCATCCTCATCCGACAACGCGAGGGCAGGATTTATGCGGAACGCGCCACGCTCATAGCAGCTGCCTTGATGATTGTGTTTCTCTTTCTGGGTCAATCCATTCTGAAATTATTTGGATTGGACATCGGCTCCTTCGCTGTGGCCGGCTCCATCGTCATGTTCATCATTGCTATGGAAATGATTTTGGGCATCACGCTAATCAAGGACGACCCGGACGCGAAAGGGACCGGCTCGATAGTTCCCATTGCTTTTCCCCTCATTGCGGGAGCAGGCACGCTGACCACCATCCTTTCGTTGCGGGCCGTATATGAAGAGTCCAACATCCTGATCGGCATTCTCCTCAACTCGGTCTTCGTCTACGTCGTCCTTCGGGCCAGCCCCTGGTTGGAACGGAAAATTGGCAAGTCAGGTTTTGTCATCTTGCGCAAGGTCTTTGGGGTAATTTTACTTTCCATTGCTGTCAAGATTTTCAAGGCTAATCTCTTCGTCCAGTGATCAAGCTTTATACCGACGGTGCCGCACAGGGGAATCCTGGACCGGGCGGGTACGGCGCTATCCTCAAGTTTGGGAATCACGTAAAGGAATTAAGCGGTGGATACCGACTGACCACCAACAATCGAATGGAACTGTTGGCCGTTATTGCCGGCCTGGAGGCGATCACCAAACCGGGCATACCCATCACCATTTATTCCGATTCGAAATATGTTGTCGAAGCCGTGAACCAGGGCTGGATCTGGGGGTGGGAGAAAAAGGAATTTAAGAAAAAAGCCAACCCGGATTTATGGAAGCGCTACATCAAACTCCACAAAAAATTCGAGCCGAAGTTTGTCTGGATAAAAGGCCATGCGGGCCATCCGGAGAATGAACGGTGCGATCAACTGGCCGTGGCGGCCGCCTCAGGGTACGAGTTGGAGACTGATGAAGGGTATGAGAGCAATCTGAGTTCGATTTGAATTTGATGCATTTTTCAATATTACTTCTATCGAACGGACTGCGCCCGCTTATTAAAGTCAACCAGGTATTGAAGTAGCACCTTGTATGATTTTGAGCCCTTTTCCTGATTTAGACTCTTCAACAGTTCTTGGTCAGCCTCTGTAAATATTGACACAAGAGACTGCTCATTCAGAAAGTACGCTTGACCATCTTCATCAGGAACATAAACTATGAAACCTGGGTTATTACCCCCATATGTCGATGCAAGTGCCCCTACAATAGCCCCACCCAAGGCTCCACCCCACACACCCGCCATGGCAGTTTGCATATAAAACTTATTGGATTTGTGCCGTTGATCTTCAAAATAAATGATGGGACCAAGGATGAGGATTTTGACGAAATAATTTGAATGTCCATACACTTTGGCATTGATATAAATATCCTCACCATTCGAGTACCCATACACGTTTCTCACTTTCTTTCCCTTTTTGTAGAGCCAATATCGATCAAACTTTCCGGTGTCAGGTATGACTTCATAGTTATCCGTCACGGACGGAGAGTTAGTTTTAAACTCATTCACATTGAGATAGATCCCTTTCCTCAACTTCAGCGTACTCAAAATATCATTGGAGAGTGAATCCTGTGCAAATGAATGCATCCACAGTATCAGAAAACATAAGATACCAAAGAGTGTTCTCATCCTGACACTACCTTTATCTGTCTGGAGAAATCAATTAATGATCTTGCTAAAGATCGACCAGGATCACCCTCACTCCGTCTTTGCAGTTTGGTAATAAGCAATTGAGATTTGTCTTCGCCTGGTCTCTAAAGCGGAGTTGCGATACTGCCAGCAATTTTCCGACTTATTTCCCAGATGATCATCTCGATGTTGCCGATGCAAAACCAAAATCAAATCAAATTGGAAATTGACCGCTATTTCTTAGCGTCCCCAAACTTGAAAGATACTTTTACCCTTGCACGGTATGCTTCCACTTTGCCGTCTTTGAGTTGCAGATCAAGTTCAACAATCTCCGCAATTCGTAAATCACGCAGGCTCTTGGAGGCCCTGTTGATGGCCGCCTCTGCCGCCTTTTCCCAGGACACGGGGCTTGTTCCCACAAGCTCAATAATCTTATAAACGTTTTCAGCCATGGTCTTTCTTGATTAGTAGTGAAATAGATTTCGTAGCAATCCCTAATTTATCACTATTTCAAGAAGGGAACAAATCGCATCGCACAGGAACCGTTGAATTCCCGGGCAATCACTTTCAAGGAAAAATGGAAATATCCTCCTATTTTTAGGTTCGTCATGATGGGGAAATACCACGAACAACGAAGCAGGAGCGCCTGGTGGTTGATAGCCACGGTGCTCGCGGTATGTGCCCTTTCGCTTGCCCCAGGAACATCTACGGCCGACGGCCGGTCACGCTCCCGCGTTGAGCTGGTAAGCCAAACAAGAAACTCCAACCCCGCTGTAACGTTCCGATGGAATCCACTACCCGTTATCCTTCCCGGAATCTTTGCTCATCGCTGGCTATCCTGTTACCACACGACGTTGGCGCACACAGCCTTCATTGTTTTCCGGAATGCCGTCATCATCAAACCAGACTGGCTTTTTACGGCAAGAAATTCTATGCCCTCGAAAGACTACTCCTTCAGCTAGCCGACTTCGGCACTACTTAAGCGATTCTTAATAATCATCATGAGCGTGACGTACAGCTCATCCATTCTCATTAGTATGCATAATCTGAAGAGGGTCCTTCGACTGGCAGGACTCATTATACTCATTATCCTGGCTTGCTCCGGCGTAGCCATGGTACCCTTTACTCCACGAAGAGAACCGATGAAAAGGGAAACAACGATCGAACTGGTCGAGGAGGATGGGGAGGAGGAACTTCCCTGACAACTGCGCGATGCTGCTTTTCAGTTCGAATAAAACGGTATGGTATTGAAGATGACGATCTGGAATTGATTCCGGTTCGAATTCTCCAGCGTTTGGGCCATAAACCCAGCCTCCATCCGCAGGTTGCTGCTGAATACGTATCCCAACGCGCCGTACAACCGGTTCCGGTCGAATTTTGAACTTTGTGCGTTCACAAATATTTCATCATAGATGGAGGCATACACCGTGTTCTTCGACATCGTCTTGCTATTGATAGGGATGTTGACCGACAAGAAATACCGGAACCGGACCCTGAATCCGCTCGTAAGGAAGCGCTCCTCAACCCGGTACCTGTGCTGGATGAAAAACCTGCCGAAATTCTGACGCGTAACGAACTGCTGATAAATTCTATTCTCATACGTGTCAACTTTGTCGGGAGACGACGGAACATAATTTTGCGAGTGGATAAACGCATAACCCATCAACACGTTGTTGTTATTTTCTGACAGGTTATATCCAATGCCTGTGCGCAACAATAACTGCTGCATGTCTCCGGCAAAATTGTAGTTTCGGTATTGCACTTCGTTCCACAAGTTCCATTTCTTGTTGATGCTTTGATTTCCAAAGTATATAAACCAATTGCCCGTAGTGGACTCCTGCGCAAACGAATTAGTGCAAGTCAGGAAAAGAAATATAATGGGTATGAGTGTCTTACTGCTTTTCAATCGGATGTGTTTTGATGTGGTTGTATGATTATGCGCTCCCCTTGGACCAGCAACGGGCTATTTCACCGCTCGTTCCTTCAATGCTATGCCGAGAATTTTCAGTTCCGCCAGAATCGGATCGTAAAATTCGCGGGTAACCGGAATAACAACGCCCCGGGCACCAATCTTTCCTTCCATAACAAGTCTCGCGGCAATCCCCAGCGGCAGTCCCACCGTCTTGGCCATCGCGGTGCGCGTGGAGTCCTCTCCGACGGCTACAAGTGTCGCCTGTATCTCATGATCCGATGAATTCTTCCTGTATCTGAACCGATGCCACATCACTACCATGTCCCGGTCTTCGGAATTCAGTTTCCAACGCTTGTTGAGAATATGCTCCAGCACCTCCGCCGGACTTCCTGACTTCAGACCCACCGGAGTCTCTTCCAGCAAGCCCGACCATACCAGTCGGGTCATTTCCGGCCCGGATGCTGAAAGTCCAAATCGGCCAGTGATCTTCTCTTCGACCGTATACTTTGGGTGATGATCCAGGAAAGAATTCATGAACGTACGGTGAGTCATGGCGTCAACATGCTCCATCCGGTAACTGTCGTCGGTGCAACCCAGTTGAACCAGCACATCCCAGGCAGCGCAGAATCCTTCGTTGCGCAGCGTACCCCGCAGCATCGTCTGAATGTTTTCCAACCCGTACGTCGCACGATAAGTCAGCGAATCCCGGTTGGCATACCCTTCATACGCGCCATACCCCGGAACCTCTACAGGCGTTGTTCTTCTGAACAGCTGCTGGTACGGAATGTATTTGTATTGTCCTTCCTGCAGGAATTTGGCGGTGCTTTGCCCGGCCATCACCACGTTGCGCGGATTCCAGGTGAACTTGTAGCGCCAGGGATTTCCGGGATCCGTTTCCGTGGCAATCAATCCGCCGGTGAACGATTCAAAAGAATAAAGCTCACCCCCCGCTTCCTTGATCTTGTCAATCACCTGCATCGCACTCATGTGGTCGATGCCCGGATCCAGGCCGCACTCATTCAGAAACAGCAACCCCTTCTCCTTCGCTTCCTTGTCCAACTGCTTCATTTCCGGTGACACGTAACTGGCTGTGAGCAGGTGCTTGTTGTGATCGAGGCATTTTCGGGCTACTACCGCGTGCAACGTTGGCGGTAAAACAGAAATAACAACGTCGTGCTTTCGGATGACTGCGTCGGAAGATCCGTCCTGAATATCAAAAACGATGGCGCTCCCTGCGGAGGTATCCCCCACGCGGTCCCGGGCAGCTGCTTCAGAGATATCGCCGACCGTCACCTGCCAGTCGTGCGCTTTCGCCTGAAGCAGCAGGTAATCAATGAGTGCAGAAGAAGACCTGCCGGCACCGAGCACCAATATGGATCGCATCGTTTTCAATTTTGATGCAATTTATCCGAATTTGTCATTTCCCATTTCCCCGGGAATGGTTTAACTTTCAACAACGACTATTAGACGTGTCATGAAGGGTTTATCGACGTTTGCTTCGTTGGAAGAACTGGATGCAGAATCCAAATACCTCGTGCACAAGGCAAAGGAGGCAGCCCTGATTGCCTACGCGCCATACTCCAAATTCCATGTTGGCGCCGCGCTCCTCCTGGACGATGGAACCCTGGTAACGGGGGCCAACCAGGAAAATGCCGCCTACCCGCTGTGCATGTGTGCCGAACGGGTGGCACTGTACGTGGCCGCTTCCCAGCATCCCCGAAGGACGATCAAGAAGATGGCGGTCGTTGCGCATAAGAAGAATCAAAAAGAACTAATCAATGCAACCTCCTGCGGTGCCTGCAGGCAGGTAATGCTGGAATTCGAGGCACGCCAGAAGGAGCCCATACAAATCGTGATGCTGGATGACAACAAGTGGACGGTTTGTTCTTCCGCTGCGATTCTCCTGCCGCTCTCCTTCGATGCAAGAAATCTCAAGGACTGAGGGAGACATGGAGGAGAAAAAGACCGCGTTCCAATTTGATGCTCGCTACTATACTGCCGGTGACCTCAACGCCTCCACGCGGCAGGTGTGGATCGTCTTTCACGGGTATGGACATCTCGCCCAGTACTTTTTAAGGAAATTTCAGTCTCTTACTACCGATCATACGTTCATCATCGCCCCGGAGGGATTGTCACGATTCTACCTCTCGGAACTCACCGATGTAGGCCGGCGCGACAACAAAGTAGGCGCCACCTGGATGACCCGGGAAAACCGGCTCATGGACATTGAAAACTATATCCGCTATCTCGATTCGGTTTTCGAGCAGGAACTCGGCACGATGGCCAAGCTACCAATCACATTATTCGGCTTTTCACAAGGATGTGCCACCGTGTGTCGCTGGGCGGTAGAGGGCCGGGTAAAATTTGACAGGCTGATTCTGTGGGCCGGACTTTTTCCGCCAGACATGGATTTTGAAAAAGGACATGAGGTGCTTGCCTCCAGGGATACGTACATGGTCATCGGCGACCAGGATCCGTTTCTTACCCCTGAACGGATTAAAGAATTTGATCAACTGGCGGACAAACTCCGGATTCAGCCGAAGAAAATACAATTCAGCGGGGAGCATGAGATTCATGAAGAAACGTTGCGTCAGTTCATTCAAGTTCCATGAAATCCATTCCGCATTTCGAAGCGGTGGATATCCGACGTAAAGTATCCATGAAGGCGGCCATCGGGCTGATGAAATCCGCATTTGCCGCCTTAAGTGATAAATCCGTTGTTGTTCCACTCCGGACCGTAATCGAATCCAAAGACGGGAAAGGAGTCGCCCTCTTTATGCCCTCCTACTCTTCCTCCTGGAACTTGTTCGGTCTCAAAATGGTGTCTGTTTTTCCAGGCAACACGAAGGATCCCGTCGTCCAGGGAAAGATGCTGGTGATGGATGGAGCAAATGGAAAACCACTTGCCCTCCTGGATGCTGCATCTGTTACCGCCTTGCGCACGGGCGCCGCGTCCGGCCTGGCTACCGATCTGTTGGCAAACAAAAACGCTTCCAGCCTGGCCGTATTTGGAACAGGTGCCCAGGCATGGTCGCAGGTAGAGGGGATCCTTGCGGTGAGAAAAATTGAGGAGATCATGATAAAGGGGACATCCGCTGAAAAAGAGGAGCGCTTTTGCCAACAAATTACCGAAGTCTATGGGGTGCGTTGCAAACCCCTGGAAAATTTTGGCTTGCTGAAAAAAGCACACATCGTCTGTACAGCCACTACGTCGTTTCAACCCCTGTTTACCCTGAGCATGCTTGCCCCCGGCACTCATATCAATGCTGTCGGTTCGTTCAAGCCAGAGATGCGGGAAATCGGCAGCGACGTGATGTGTGCCAGCAAACTTATAGTGGATCAACGGGAAGCGGTCTTGTCGGAAGCAGGCGACGTTATGATCCCGATCAAGGAGGGGCTGCTTACGCCTGAACGTATCCACGCCGAACTGGGTGAACTTGTCTCGAAGGGAAAACAGGGACGCAGTTCGTCCAAACAGATTACCGTGTTCAAGTCGGTAGGGAATGCGGTTCAGGATTTGGCGATTGCTAACTACCTCATAAATGGGGAGGGGAAATAATCACGCAGACGTAGAGGGAAATACTGCATTCTTAGCGATCTTAGCAGCTTCGCGTGAAATAAATCCTACATTCTTAGCGCTCTTTGCCCCTTCGCGTGAACCAATCTAAATCCAAAAAAAATACTCACGCATTCTTAGCGCTCTTTGCGGCTTCGCGTGAAATAAATCCTGCATTCTTAGCGCTCTTGTCCCTTCGTGTGACCCTTTCTACCTCTTCACCATCTCGCTCACAAACCCATACCCATATCCAAAAAGCTGCACCATGGCAGAGGGGACACTTAGAAACGCCGTCGTCAAAGACCCCGTCACCCGAAAACAATCAAGAAAGATAAGAATGCCGTATATCGACAATCCCGATCCAACGACGAGACCGAGCCGTGTATCAAGGACCACGATGAACGGCAGCAAGACATAGGCAGCAAACACCAAGGCCGGAAAAAAGTGTACCACCTTAATTTCTCCCACGTGAATCTTCCCCACCCTGACACGGCCCCTGCCGAAGCCTTCTACCTGCTTAAAAAATTCTGTCAAATCCGTTCTCCGCTTGTGATATACGAACGCCTCGGGTATTAGGCCTGTCGTAAACCCCGCTTTCTTCATGCGAACACTTAACTCAATGTCTTCCGCCAGCCTGTCAAAGGCAAACCCTCGCGTCACCTCCCACACCTTACGGCTTATGCCCATATTAAAACTCCGGGGTTGAAAATTCTTTTTCTTGCCTCCGCGTATCCCTCCGGTTGTCAGCACCGATGACATGGTGTAGGCCATAGCGCGCTGCAGCGAAGAAAACGATTCATGCCCGTGGTCGGGGCCGCCCCATGCATCCAGGGGTTGGTTGGCAAGAAAAGATTCAACGGCCGTAAAGTATGCGGGCGGTACAATGCAATCAGAGTCGAAGACAACAAAGTACGCGCCCTTCGCCTGTTGGAAGCCGACGTTACGGCTGGGCCCGGGGCCCGTGTTGGGTTTGGAGAAATACTGGATCCGCAGTTTCCGGGAAAATTCTTCGTAAACCGATTCAGACCGTCGCGTGGAGCCGTCTTCAATGATCAGCACTTCGAAATCCTTGAACAATTGTTCGGTCAGGCTCTGCAACAACTCCCGCAGTTCCTCCGGCCGGTTGTAGACGGGGATGATGACGGAGTATTTTGGGGCATGCATGGAGCAAAAGTAAAGGAAATAGTGAGCAGAACCGTTCCTTTCATTGAAAGTGAGAGGCAACGAATCATAAATTAGACTTCATCCCACAGCCCTTTTTTCTACCTTTCAAAAAAAATATATATGAAATCCTCCCTCCTCACCCTCCTCCTCGGCATCACCCTCTTCGCTGCTGCCCAGCCGAAAGATTATTCCGCTGATGTCGCCTCCCCCGACGCCATCATCGCCGCCTTATACGAGGTCATCTCCGGACCCGCCGGCCAGGCCCGCGACTGGGACCGGTTCCGCAACCTCTTCAGCCCGGACGCACGGCTGTTGCCTACCCGGAAGAATGAAACCGGCGAACTGGTCGTGCGGGGAATGACGCCGGATGAATATGTTACCGCCTTTTCGTCACGGATCCCGGTGGGTTTCTACGAGCGCGAACTGAAACGTATCTCTGAATCCTACGGCACTGTCGTACAAGCATTCAGCACGTATGAAACCCGCGACAAGGTCGACGGGCCGGTCACCAACCGTGGTATCAACAGCATCCAACTCTTCTTTGACGGAAAGCGCTACTTCGTCGTGAACGTATTCTGGTGTGCGGAGAGCTTGGGGTTTCCGCTGCCGGCCAAATACCTGAACCCCTGAGTGCAGCCTAAGAACCGTTCTGGAAAAGCAGGCTTTTTGTTTACAATCTTTCCACACGGTCCTTTTCCTCCCCTCAAAAAACTATCTTGCAGACCCGATGGAGAATTTTGTTGTTTCTGCCCGCAAGTACCGTCCGCTTGGCTTTGAAGAGGTCGTAGGGCAGGACCACATCACGACCACACTAAAGAATGCCATCGACACCCAAAAGCTTGCGCAGGCCCTCCTGTTCTGCGGCCCACGGGGAGTAGGGAAAACCACGTGCGCCCGCATCGTGGCCCGGATGATCAACGGGTTTGAAGAAAAAGCCGAAGTCAACTCCCTCAATATTTTCGAACTCGACGCGGCGTCCAACAATTCGGTGGAGGACATCCGCAGCCTGATCGACCAGGTGCGCTACCCGCCGCAGTATGGCAAGTTCAAGGTCTACATCATCGACGAGGTGCACATGCTCTCCAACGCGGCGTTCAACGCGTTCCTAAAAACGCTGGAAGAGCCTCCGTCCTATGCTATCTTCATTCTCGCCACCACGGAGAAGCACAAAGTCATTCCCACCATTCTTTCCCGTTGTCAGATTTTTGATTTCAACCGCATTCAAATCTCCGACATCGCGCGCCAGCTTAAGAAAATTGCCGACCGCGAAAAAATCAAAGCCGAAGAGGCTGCCCTTCACCTAATCGCGCAAAAAGCAGACGGCGCCCTGCGTGACGCCTTGTCTATTTTTGATTTGATGGTGACGTTTTCTTCCGGCAAGGAAGTCACCTTTCAGGATGCGATTAACAACCTTCACATCCTCGATCACGAATATTATTTCAAGGTGGTAGACGGCCTGCTGGCGCAAAACCCTACCGCACCCCTGGTATTGTTTGACGAAATCCTCCACAAGGGATTTGACGGCCAGAATTTCATCGTGGGGCTGAGCGAGCACATCCGGAACCTGATGATGACCCAGGATGTGCGTACGGTCAAGCTGCTGGAAGTTCCCGATACCATCAAAAAGAAATACGTAGAGCAGGCGAAGGCTACCCCCTACACGCTCATGCTTTCCTGGCTGAGCATCGCCAGCCAGTGCGACATCAATTACAAGATGAGCAAGAACCAACGGCTCGCCGTGGAACTGGCGCTCATGAAAATGGCGCACGTGCGGTCCGCCGTCACCCCCGAAACCACTAACGGTTCACCTGCCCCCCAGGCAGCAGTAAAAAAAAAATTGAATTAACGGACAGCGCACCCCTAACTGCCCCGCCAGCGCCTAAAGAAACCGCTCCTAAGCCCTCCGTAGGCGACGAACGTCCCGTCGCGACACCCACCCCCGCCCTTGCCCCAAGGACAACACGGGCCAAAACCACCTTAGACCTTCAGGGGATTTTTAAGACGCAAGCTGCCCCCGAAAAGAACGGACCTGTAGCCCCACCGGCGGCCAATGAAACAGTTCTGGCAGACGCGCTGCAGCAGGCCTGGGACGCCTACGCCGACAAGCGCAACGGGCAGGCTGCAGAATACCAGTTGCTGAAACGGGAATTCCACTACCACCATCCCACAATTACCATCACGCTGACCAACCCGGTGGAGGAATCGCTGCTTGACAATTTCCGCAACGACCTCGTGCAGTTCCTCCGCGAGAAACTGAAGAACAACGAAATCACGGTGGTCACGCGTATGGAGGAGAACGGCAACAAAAAAATGATTTATACCAGCAAGGAAAAATTTGAACACCTGGCCGAAAAGAACCCCTACTTGAACGAACTTAAAGATAGGCTGGGCCTTGACTGGGATTTTTAACCCGGCAAATCCCAGAGCGAAGACATTATCTATTTTTGAAGCCTATGAAAATATACTGGTTAACCGGTCTCCTCTGCAGCAGCGCCCCTCTCGCCGAGGCTCAGCAAAATCTTTTCAATGCACCTTCCGGAGACATCACGATCCCCAAAGAACTTTTTTATCAGCAGCAAATTAACTTCTATTCAGGAAGTTCGTGGGAGTCAAAATCTCATTTTGTCTATGGCCTGGGTAAGAACTGGGATGCAGGAATCAATCTGGTAGATCTACCTATCCAATGGTCCGGCGGGGGTATAATACCTACCAATGACCAAACCAGGCCGTATTTCCCGGTATGGATGGTCACCTTGCAAAAGCAATGGGGACTATCAGACCGGTGGGACCTCAATATTGGAACCCAGGCAGGCTCCAATTTCGGTGGTGCTTTTGGAAATACATCCTTGTCTTACTGGAACTATGCTGGGTTTCGGCATCAGATGAAAAAGGGCTATTTCATTGGCGGGCTTTATCAAACTACGGATACGTACGCCGGCGAGGGTGTAGATTTGGCCGGAGTATGGTTTGGCTTTGAGCTGCACCTAAGCGACAAATGGTATCTGATGGGGGATTTCATTTCCGGGAACAACAAGAAGTCAAGTTCTACGATGGGGGTTGTTTACAACCTGAGTGATCGGATCCAGCTCTGCAGTGCCGGTTTGTTTTCAATTCCAAATCCCAGCACTTCAGGCGGGTTTGTCCTGGAGCTGAATGTCTTCACTTACGATTTCAGGAAGGCTGAGTAGCATTCTCAGAATGAATTGTAACATGTATATTTGAAATTGACTTGTACCAATGACTATTTCTTACCAGTGGCTGAAAAGTTATGTTGACCTACCTGAAACAGCCGAACAGATCGCAGAGGTCCTCACGTCCACAGGTCTCGAGGTAGAAAGCATTTACCCGTTTGAGTCTGTTAAGGGCGGTCTCCGCGGACTGGTTATCGGTGAAGTGCTTACTTGCTCCAAGCATCCCAATGCAGATAAACTTTCCCTGACCACCGTCGATGCGGGGCAGGGCCGAACACTTTCCATTGTTTGCGGAGCCCCGAATGTGGCAGCAGGCCAGAAGGTCATTGTTGCCCTTCCGGGAACAACGATCCATCCCGTAAAGGGGGAGCCGTTTACTATCAAGGAGACAAAAATCCGTGGAGAAAATAGCGAAGGGATGATCTGCGCAGAGGATGAGATTGGGCTCAGCGCCAATCACGCCGGCATTATCGTCCTGGACACACGCGAACCAAACGGCACTGCAGCTGCAGCCTTCTATAAGATTCAGTCAGATGAAATTTTTGAAATCGGGCTGACGCCTAACCGCGCTGACGCCGCTTCACACATCGGCGTGGCCCGCGACATCAAGGCGGCAAAAAAGAGAGAAGTCCGGTGGCCGTCGGTGGAAAAATTTGCGGTAGACAACCGGAGTCTGGTCGTGGACGTCGAAGTAGCAGATACCGAAGCCTGTCCCCGCTATTCGGCCCTTACCCTGACGGGTGTTGCCGTGAAAGAGTCTCCCGACTGGCTGAAAAACCGGCTGCTGTCGATCGGACTAACCCCCATCAACAACGTGGTGGACATCACCAATTTTGTCTGCCACGAACTCGGCCAACCGCTGCACGCCTTTGATGCCGATGTAACGGGAAAGAAAGTGATCGTGAAGACTCTCCCCGGCGGCACAAAATTTACCACGCTTGACGGCAAGGAACGTACGTTGGAAAAACACGACCTGATGATCTGCAACACCACCGAGGGCATGTGCATCGCGGGGGTTTTTGGTGGCGCCAAATCGGGCGTTACCGCCTCTACCACACGCATCTTCCTGGAAAGCGCCTGTTTTTCGCCTTCTTTCGTGCGGAAGACAAGCACGCATCATCAATTAAGCACGGATGCGTCGTTCCGGTTCTCGCGAGGCACCGATCCTACGATGACGGTATTTGCGCTCCAGCGCGCCGCCCTCCTTCTCAAAGAAGTGGCGGGTGCCGTGGTTTCCTCTGATGTTGTGGATGTTTATCCGCGAAAGGCCGAAAACAAGAAAATTCTCATCAAAGACAAAAATGTAAACCGGTTGATCGGCAAAGTGATCCCGCGCGAAGAGATTTTCGCCATCCTGAAGAGACTGGATATTGAAATCCTGGAGAAAACAGCTGATCAGTTCAACGTTTCCGTGCCGCCCTACCGCGTAGACGTAGAGCAGGAGGCAGACGTGGTAGAAGAGATTCTTCGCATCTATGGATTCAACAATATCGAACTACAATCATCGACGGGTACTGATTTTGTGGCCAATTTTCCAGAACAGGATCCCGACAGATTCAAGCGCCGCATCGGCGAACTGCTGGCATCCAACGGGTTTTTTGAAATCGTAACCAATTCCCTCACCCGGGTTTCCTATCAGACGAAGTTGGGACTTGCGTTTTCCGGAACACCTGTGGAGATGCTTAACAAACTGAGCGAGGAACAGGGCATCCTGAGGCAGACGATGCTCTTTACGGGGCTTGAAGTCCTGGCCTATAATTTTAACCGGAAGCAGGGGGAGCTCAAATTCTTTGAATATGGCAGAGTATACAGCTCCCAAAATGGTTCCTTCTCAGAAAATGAACGGCTGGCCCTCTACATGGCAGGACCGGTTGAAGCAGAAAACTGGCAGAGCAAACCGCGGTCCGTCCGCTTTCATGATCTGGTTCAGCAGGTAACTCAGGTATTGGAAAAGTCGGCCTGCCGTTGTGAGTCTGCGCCCTTAGAAGACCCGATGATGGACTACGGATTAAATTTCATAATAAATGGAAAAGAAGCAGCCCGGATTGGGAAGGTGCGGTCATCCATTGCGCGCGAATTCGGCATCAAGCAAGAGATTTTTTATGCCGATATGGATGTGTCCTTGCTTTTCCAAGCAGCAAATCCTAAGTTCGACATTAAAGAAGTCCCCCGGTATCCCGAAGTGAGGCGCGACCTCTCGCTGGTCATTGACAAGCAGACTGCCTTCTCGGAAATCAGGGCGGTGGTGGAAGCCGCCGGCAGGAAATTGATAAAAGAAATTACAGTGTTTGATGTGTACGAAGGTGAGACGATTCCAAAGGGTAAGAAAGCCTACGCGCTGGGATTCACGCTCCTCGACGAAACAAAAACGCTAACGGACGAGGAGATTGAAAAAACAATGAATAAATTAATGGCAGAGTTTGAAAAGAAACTCGGGGCCGTCATCAGAAAATAACCCAGAACACCCAACCACTACCCCCCCATGGAGCAAGAATTCCTGAAAACCAGCCTGAACGGCCTAGAACGAAAGATGGTCGTCCTGCTAAACGACCACAAAGGCCTAAAACAAGAAGTCACAACCCTCAAATCAGAGAATTCAGAGCTAAAACAGTTCCTGCGCCAGCGGGATGACCAGTTGGAGGGCTTTAGAAATCAGATTAAAATCACTAAAATTGTGGACAATATTCACCCGGAAGACGGAAGTGTTTCGGATTTGAGGAAGACAGTGGATGATTATATCCGTGAGATAGACAAATGCATCGCTCACTTAAGCCGATAAGCAAACTGTAGATGGACGAACTTTCAATCAAGATCAAAATAGCCGACCGGGAGTACCCCATGAAGGTAAAGCGCAATGAAGAAGAACGTGTGCGCACGGCGGGCAGGCTGATCAACGAAAAACTGAAATCATACCGCGAGCAATTCGGCCTTGACGATAAACAAGACCTCCTGGCGATGACCGCCTTTGACTGCCTGGTTGAAAAACTGGCTGCAGAAGAGAGCGACAACGCCATTGACAAATCGGTGGTCGATAAAGTGAACCACCTGAATCAACTGGTTTCGCAAGCTATTCTCTAAGTCTTTCCCTTTTCCGCTTCACGTGTTAACGGCCCATTCCGTGCCGGGTAATTTTTTACGTTAACCAACCGACAATGACTATCGAATTAATTGCTTTGATTGCCACTACAGCCTCGGTGGCCTTCAGCTTTCTAATAGGAACCCTCCTCTACAAGAGAAAAATGAAAAAGAACAGGGGTGCAAGCGAAGAGCGCGCCCGGCTGATCATAAAAGAAGGAGAACTTCAGGCTGAAAACCTGAAGAAAGACCGCATCCTGGAAGCGAAAGAAAAAATCCTGAAAATGCGTCAGGAATTTGAAGAAGATGCCAACCGCAAGAAGAACCAGATTATCTCCAACGAGCAGAAGATCAAACAGCGGGAGGCGCAGCTCTCCAAGGAACTCGAACAAATCAAGCACAAGCAGGCAGACCTGGACGAAGACCGCAAAAGCCTGGCCCAACAGCATGAATTGGTGAAGAAACGGAAGGAAGAACTCGACCGCTTCAACCAGCAGAAAGTGCAGGTGCTGGAAAGCATCTCTAAACTAACCGCCGACCAGGCCCGCGACCAACTCGTGGAGTCATTAAAAGAAGAGGCGCAGACCAAGGCCAACTCCTACATCAAGGAGTACATGGAACAGGCCAAACTGACAGCCACCAAAGACGCCAAAAAACTGGTAATCGAAACCATCCAGCGCACAGCCACCGAACACGCCGTGGAGAATTCGGTATCCATCTTTAACATTGAAAGCGACGACATCAAGGGCAAGGTGATCGGGCGGGAAGGCCGCAACATCCGGGCCCTTGAAGCCGCTACCGGCGTAGAATTCATTGTTGACGACACCCCAGAGGCGATCATTATATCCGGCTTCGATCCTATACGGCGTGAGATCGCACGGCTGTCCCTGCACCGCCTGGTACAAGATGGACGCATTCACCCCGCCCGCATTGAAGAAATTGTAGCCAAGACCACTAAAAACATCGATGATGAAATTGTGGAAATTGGCGAACGCACAGTCATCGACCTGGGCATCCACGGCCTGGCGCCTGAACTCATTAAAATGGTGGGCCGCATGCGGTTCCGCTCTTCGTACGGTCAGAATTTGTTACAGCATTCGCGCGAAGTGGCCAACCTGTGTGCCATCATGGCCACCGAACTGGGGCTGAATGTGAAACAAGCCAAACGCGCCGGACTCCTTCACGACATCGGAAAAGTATGGCCGGAAGAATTGGAGAAACCACACGCTATCGTGGGCATGGAACTGGCTTTAAAATACAAGGAACATCCGGCGGTATGCAATGCTATCGGCGCCCACCATGATGAGATAGAGATGACCAACATGATCTCCCCGCTCGTGCAGGCGTGTGATGCCATCAGCGGCGCCCGGCCCGGTGCACGGCGTGAGGTGATTGAACAATACACCCGTCGTCTGAAAGAACTGGAGCAGGTGGGTCTGAGTTTCGAGGGCGTAGAAAAGTGTTTTGCCATCCAGGCGGGCCGCGAACTGCGCGTGATCGTCGATGCGGAGAAAGCAACCGACGAACGGGCCGGCCAGCTGAGTTTCGAGATTTCCCAGAAGATTGAAAAAGAAATGCAGTACCCCGGACAGATCAAGGTGACGGTAATCCGTGAAATGCGTAGCGTAGCGTACGCGAAGTAACCGGGTCCGGGTTGTATCGTGATCAGTGATTGGTAATCAGCAACATCAACACGTAAGTACATCAACACATCACCACATCCTAAAAAGGTCTGGTTCATTACGGGATCATCCACCGGACTGGGCCGTGCGCTGGCAGAACATCTGCTGGAGAAGGGCTATCAAGTAGCAGCCACTGCCCGCAATCCTTCCGCGCTTGCCGATCTCGTAAAAAAGTATGGCGCCCAACTTCTCTGTCCACAATTGGACGTCACAAATCCTGCTGAAGTCAGGCTTGCCATCAAGCAGACAATGGATCACTTCGGAAGAATCGATGTGGTTGTCAACAATGCCGGCTACGGACTGATTGGGGCAATCGAAGAAGTTACCGATGAAGAGATCCGGTCGCAGATGGAAACTAATTTCTTCGGTGCTCTGGATGTTATCCGTGTCGTACTCCCCCACTTCCGGAAACAAAAGAGCGGGCATTTTTTGAATATATCTTCCATTGCCGGCTTTCGCGGCAGCGCCGGAGCCGGACTGTACAACGCCACCAAATTCGGTTTGGAAGGAATCTCAGAAGCGCTGGCAAAGGAAGTTGCGCCGCTGGGTATTCACGTTACCATTGTTGAGCCCGGGCCGTTCCGCACAGATTTTGGAGGCCGATCGGTTCGTGTCACAAAAAAAGTTATTGAAGAATACATTCCATCCGCCGGCGGCATGCGGAGCTATTATGAGCAGGCGCACGGCAACCAGGCCGGGGATCCCGCCAAAGCGGCCCAGGCCATGATCCAGGTTGTCGAATCTCAAACACCCACGCTGCGGCTGCCCCTGGGACCTATGACTTTGAAAGCCATGCAGGAAAAAATGACGCACGTGCAGCGGGATATAGAACAATGGAGAGACATTGCCATGAATTCATCTTTTCCAGAGTAAAGGGTGAGCCGGCAATCGGTAATCAGAAGTCGCAATCAAATCACCAAATCACAATGAAGACCATCAATCCTGTTTCAATGTCCAAACCTGCAGGGCATTATTCAGCAGCCACGGTCCATAACGGATTTGTGTTTGTTGCCGGTCAGCTTCCTTCAGACAAGGAAGGCAACCTTATCGCAGGAACCATCGAGGAGCAGACGTTGCTTTGCCTGCAACGGATACGCACAATCCTGGAAGCCGCAAACAGTGAGATCACCAGCATATTAAAAGTAAATATTTTCGTGGATGACATCGAAAATTGGTCACGTGTAAATGCCACCTATGCCGTGTTTTTCGGAGACCATCGACCCGCCCGCGTAATTGTACCCACTGGAAAACTCAAAGCGGGTTGTCTTGTGGAAATTGACTGCATCGCCGCGGTGAAAGAGTAAATGAAACGGTAACGCGTAATCCGGCGCTATGCCCACATGCATTCAGGGTAGGTTAAGTCAATCTATGCAAACCGTTTCCGCCTCCTATTTTGAAGGCTACTTTGTAAGTTTTTAGGCTCCCCTGCTAATGGGGTGTGCGTATGATCATTATCTTTGATAGATGTCTTCGGTCATTCCCAATTTTGAATACGACATATTCGTGTCGTACCGCCACAACGACAATCTCCCGACCCCCGGTGCCGGCAGCAACTCCGGAAGCGGCTGGGTTTCTGACTTTGTCCAAAATCTGGAAAGGGAGTTACGGGCCACCATTAAGAGCCCGGTATCCGTTTACCTCGACACGAGCCCGCACGACGGCCTTTTGGAAACACATCAGGTAGGTAAGAGCCTGGAGGGAAAACTGAAATCATTCATTTTCATTCCCATCCTTTCCCAGACCTATTGCGACCCAAAATCGTTTGCGTGGCAAAATGAATTCTGTGTCTTTCACGCACTCTCCAAATCAGATTCCTACGGAACCGATATCCGGCTAAAGAACGGAAATGTTGCCAGCCGGATTCTTCCGGTCAAAATCCATGACCTGGATGCCGCCGACAATGCCATGCTGGAATATGAATTGGGGGGCGTCCCGCGTGCCGTCGAATTCATCTTTCAGGAACCAGGAGTAAACCGACCGCTTGCGGTTACGGACAACCGGAGCGACAATCAAAAGAAGACCGATTACAGAAATCAACTTAACAAGGTGGCCAACGCCATTCGCGACCTCCTCGCTGCCGCCAATTCCGCCGGAGACCCTGCAGCAACGGCTGCAGCTCCCAGCATCCATCCCAGCCCGTTCGTTAAGCGACGGATCATTCTGGCTGCATTCGGAATCCTCACGTTCATCGGTCTGATCTATTCCCTTTCCATTGTGTTGGGACTTCCGGAAATGGATTCATCAGACAAATCCATTGCCGTACTCCCGTTTGTAGACATGACGCCATCCGGCGACATGGAATATTTGGGAGATGGCATTGCAGAAGAGATTATCAATTCCCTTACATCCATCCGGGAACTAAATGTGATCGGCCGAACCTCGTCTTTTCAATTCAAAGGGCAAAAAATTGACTTGCGTGAAGTAGGAGAGAAACTTCGCGTTGGAATCGTGCTGGAGGGGAGCATACAGAAGTATAACGATAGCTACCGGATCACGGCGCAACTGGTGCGGACCGACGACAACTTTCACATCTGGTCCCAGCGTTTTGACATGGACCATACAGATATTTTTAAGATTCAGGACAACATTGCTTCCGCCGTCGTTGAAAAACTCCGGTTGGCGCTTTCCTCTCCGGAGCAAACGCGGATACAGAAGAAACCAATTAACGAAGAAGCCTATACTCTCTATCTGAAAGGACTCTTTCATTACAAAGCAACACGGTTTAAGGAATGTATTGTCAATGAATTGAATGCCATCCGGTTAGACTCCTCTTTTGCGCCAGCTTATGCGCTTGTCGGCCTGTCCAAGGCATGGGTTAATTACCACTCAGGAAAGCCCCCGGATTCCATCCTGACCAAGGAGGCACTGATGTTCTCTGAACGGGCCATCGAATTAGACCCGGACCTGGCGGAGGGATATTCCGCTATCGCACTTATTTCATGGAGGCTTCAAAATGATTTTGCAAAATCCAAAACTTTTTTTGAGAAATCGCTGGCGCTGAATCCAAATGGCTCGCTGATCAAGAATCGCTATAGCTACCTCCTCACCTGGATGGGAGATTTCGAAAAGGCATCGCTGTTTGCCCGGGACGCTATAAAACTTGATCCGGCCGACTTCAATAGCTATGCAATACTTTTCAATGTTGCGCTCTCTACCGGCCAATTAGACGAGGCAGCCACGCATCTCCGGGAATGGAAGAACCTCGTTGGTCCAACCTTTCCAATCTTCAACAACCAACTTCGGCTCGATCTTGCCAATGGATCCTTTGCGCGCGTTCTGCAAAGGTGTGATTCCGCTGCCAGGCAGGGTGAACCTCCAACGATACAACAACTGGTTTACCGTTCTGTTTCCAATTATAAACTTGATCGCAGGCGTGAAAGCGATGCAGACCTGGCCAGGCTTAAGAAAATGGCAAAAGATGAATATGCCGGTAGTGGTTTCTTTGCCGTTGCCGAGGTTCACGCATATCGGAATGAGCCCGATTCGTCCTTTGCTTACTTGTCCTTGGCGGCCAACCGGAAGGAGCCCGATTTCGTTTTTCTGAAAATTGAACCTTCGCTCAAGGCCCTGCGCAGCGACCCTCGGTACGTACGCCTTTGCACGCAGTATGGATTTGACAAATACTGACTGGAACCTTGAACTCTTGAACCTGGAACTATTTCCACCCCACCCATCCCGGGCCTCTCACAACCTTTCCCGGCCGTGCATTGGTGTGCTCCCCGTCTTTGATCACCTGCGTCCCGTTCACAAACACATGCACCATCCCCGTACTGTACTGGTGCGGGTTCTCGAACGTGGCATGATCCTGCACGGCAGCCGGATCGAAAATGACCACGTCTGCATAATAGCCCGGCGTTAATGTGCCGCGCTTTTTGATGTTGATGTTTCGTGCCGGCAGCGAGGTCAGCTTGCGGATCGCTTCTTGCAGCGGAATCACTTTTTCATCGCGCACATACTTACCGATGACACGGGAGAAATTTCCATAGGCACGCGGGTGCTCCTTGTACTTGAGCCAGAAACCCTCTGCCGGCGGGGATCCCGCGTCGGAGCCAAAACTTAGATAGGGGAGCGCGATCTGTCGCTTGATGTTTTCTTCGCTCATCATGAAGTAGGCCGTCTCTACGCGGGTGCGATCGGCGATGACAAGATCCATCACCGTCTCCTCGGGAGATTTTCCGTGGGCCGTGGCCACTTCAGCCAGCGTCCGGCCGACATACATCTGAAGGGAGTCTTTACTAAAACCCAGAAACAAAACATTTTCCGGCCCGCCGCAGGTACGCAGCATGTTTTCCCATTTGTCAGTCGGCGTGCGCATTTCTTTCAGTACTTGCCTCCGGATCGTCCGGTCTTTCAGGCGTTTGATCCATTCATTGATGCCGCCTTCCTGCACCCAGGGAGGCATCGTAGCATCGAGGCCTGTGGCACCTGCCGTGTAGGTATACATATTGGCCGTGATTCGCAGCCCGGATTTATTGGCCCGATCAATTTTCGCCATGACGCTATCCAGTTTCCACCAATTGTCTTTGCCGGCCATCTTCAGATGATAGATTTCTGCGGGGAGTCCGCCCTCGCGCGCGATGCGGATCGTTTCATCCACGGCGGCAAAAATATTATTACCCTCGCTGCGCATGTGAGCGATGTACATCCCGCCATACGGAGCAGCCGCCTTGCTTAGCGCGATAAGTTCTTCGGTAGTGGCATAGTTTCCCGGTGCGTAGATCAAGGCTGTCGTCACCCCCAGCGCTCCTTCTTCCATCGCTTGTTTCACGAGTCCCTTCATGCGCTCCAACTCCTCCGGGCTTGGTGCGCGGTTGGCATACCCAAGTTGGTTGACACGGATGGTATTCGCTCCAACGAAGGAGGCGATATTCTGAGAGACCCCCTTTCTCTCCAGGTATTCCAAATACTCTCCCAGCGTCGTCCATTCGATCGGATAGGTGAAGTCGGGATACTTCTTCATGGATTCCAGCGACTCCTTTTTCATTTGGTCGCTCATGGGCGCGATGGAGATTTCACCCAACACTTCGAGTGTAATGCCCTGGCGGATGTCGCTTTGGCCGCGGCCGTCGAGGATCAGTGTTTCCCAACTGTGGCTTAGCATGTTGATGAACCCGGGCGCCACAGCGAGTCCTTTGGCATCTATCTCCGTTTTTCCAATGGCCTCAGACAAATCTCCTATAAACGCCACGGTGTCCGAATTGATTGCCACATCCGCATTGACTCCCGGTTTACCCGAGCCGTCATAAACGGTACCACCACGAATCACCACATCATATTCTTGTTTTTTACAACCAAAGGCAATGAGGATCAACAGAATGGGCAGTAGATTTTTCATGTTACTAAATTTTGATAATGGAGTAAGTAACCAAATAATGTGGGTTAACACAAGAGAAAATGGCCTTTGCTGTATAAAGTCGGTCCATGAGGAATTGCATATATTGTATCGTTCAAAATAACCCGCACATGAAACCAATCCGTAACCTCCTCCTTGCCTTCATTGCGGGCTTATTTGGTTGTACACCATCGGGTGTCGTATTCGAAAACGCCGTCTGTATCCAAAACATCACTACCATCGACCCGACCGATGGTCTGCGCGAAAATCAAACTGTTATCATCAAGGGTGGCAAAATCGATAAGATCGCACCAACAGCTGAACTAAAATTGTCACCAAAGAATCACATCATCGATGGCACTGGCAAATACCTGATACCCGGATTATGGGATGCACACATTCATTTTGCATTCATGGAGTCACTTGCTCCCCGCATGTTTGATCTGTTCATGATCTACGGCATCACCAGCGTCAGGGATACCGGTGGTCAGATTGATTTTGTCAAAAATTGGAAAGACCGGGCGGCTGCAAATCCCACGGATGCACCCCGTGTAATGATCGCCGGCCCGCTGCTGGATGGCATGCCTAATGTGTATGACGGCAGTGACCCGGGACACCCGCCGCTTTCAGTAGGATCCTCTTCCGTGGAAGCCATTACCAAACAGGTTCAAATGCTTGACAGCATGGGGGTTGATTTTCTTAAGGCATACGAAATGCTCACCCCAGCGCAATTCCTTACCGTGATGAAGCTCGGAAAAGAAAAAGGATTGAAAGTAACTGGCCACGTGCCGCTGAGTATGGACGTCATCACTGCTTCTAATGCCGGACTTAACAGCATGGAACACATGCGCAACCTGGAATTGTCATGCGCTTCCACTGCGGGGGAACTTCTGAAGCAGCGCCAGACCATGTTGGTCAAGGGGAAAAAATCTGCTGGAGGTGACCTGCGCTCAAGCATACATGCGGCACAGCGAGAAACGGCCGTCAAAAATTACGATGATGAAAAAGCAAATGGTATCCTGGAGGTATTGGCCAAAAACCACACGTGGCAGATTCCCACGTTGACGCTGAATCGGGGCCAGACCCGTATGTCTTTCGCGCAGCCCGAGTGGCAGGAAAGTTTTGAATATCTACCGGACACCATCCGCAATCTATGGCAGGGAATGATTGATAAATCCGTGATGACAGAAATTGCGCCTTTCAGGAAGGCGTACAGCGAATGGATGAATAACATGGCGGGGAAAGTTCATAGGGCTGGCATCCCAATGATGGCCGGCACCGATACGCCAATCGGGTTCCTTACACCGGGGCTGAGTCTTCATGAAGAACTGGTCGCTATGGTCGAAGCTGGACTGTCACCGCAAGAAGCGCTCAAAGCCGCAACGCTGAACCCTGCAAAATATTTCAACCTGGAGAACGAGCTTGGGTCACTCAAGGAAGGCATGTGGGCGGATCTGATTGTGCTCGGCGCAAATCCATTGGAAAACATCAAGAATACCCAGCGCATTGAAGGCGTAGTGAAGCAGGGGAAGTTCTACGACCAACAGGCTTTAGATATGATCCGGAAGAGGCTGAGAGAAAAGTAACCTTCTGCCTCTAGGCAATTCCTATTTTCTTAGCACAACCAGACCATGAAACATACTGGAAGAACTGAGAATTGATCAGGTGAGTGGTTACTATGTGTTGAAACGGGAGAAGAAATAGTTTCACGGCTCCCCTCCCACGCGAGACGCTTACGCTTGCGCCGAAGCTTCAGCGTAGGAGCACGCGGGCGGAAAAATTCAAAAAATTCAGGGTTCCGGGTTCCGGAGTTAGGGTCAGGATTCTGAGTTCAAGGCTGCCAACAAACAATCACCAACGATCAACGATTTTCACTATTTTTGCCCCTCATTTTTGAAAACTCATGATTGCAGCCAATAACCTCTCCTTACAGTTCGGAAAACGCGTTCTCTTTGACGAAGTCAACATCAAATTCGCCAACGGGAACTGCTACGGGGTCATTGGCGCCAACGGGGCCGGAAAATCCACGTTTTTGAAGATTCTGGCCGGTGACCTGGACCCTACCCGCGGAAATGTCAGCCTGGAACCCGGAAAACGCATGGCCGTACTGCGCCAGAACCACCATGCTTTCGACGAGGTGACGGCGCTGAATACGGTGATGATGGGCCACACAAAACTGTGGAACCTCATGAAGGAAAAGGATGCGATCTATGCGCGCCCCGATTTTTCGGAGGCCGACGGCATCCGCGCCTCCGAACTTGAACACGATTTTACGGAAATGAACGGCTGGAACGCTGAGTCGGATGCGGCTGCTCTGCTAAGCGGCCTGGGCATAACGGAAGACGATCACACCAGGCTTCTGAAAGAACTCAGCGGTAACCTCAAAGTCCGGGTGCTGCTGGCACAAGCCATCTTCGGCAATCCGGATATCCTCATCCTCGATGAACCAACCAACGACCTCGACCTCAAGACGGTCAGCTGGCTGGAAGACTATCTTCTGGAATTCAAGAACACGGTGATCGTCGTATCCCACGACCGTCACTTTCTCGATACCGTGTGCACGCACATCGTTGATATTGACTTCAACGCGGTAAAACTGTACACCGGAAACTATTCCTTCTGGTATCAATCGAGCCAATTGGCCCTGAGCCAGCGTTCGTCCGCCAACAAGAAGGCGGAGGATAAGAAGAAAGAACTCATGGAATTTATTGCGCGCTTCAGCGCCAACGCTTCCAAGTCGCGGCAGGCTACAAGCCGGAGGAAATTGCTGGACAAAATTAACGTCGATGATATTCAACCTTCCACACGTCGCTATCCGGCCATCATCTTTAACCAGACACGGACTGCCGGAGATCAGGTATTGCACATTGAACACCTCAATGCTTCGAGCAGCGAAAACATATTGTTCCGGGATTTCGAATTATTTGTAAACAAAGGCGACAAGATTGCTTTCCTCAGCAAAGACAGCCTCGCCATCACCGCGTTGTTTCAAATACTTGCCGGCGAGCGAAAGCAGGACAAAGGCACTGTGACGTTCGGCCAGACCATTACGAAAGGGTATCTGCCCGCCAACAACGAAGGATATTTTGATTCGGATGACAACCTCATCGACTGGTTGCGCCAGTTTTCTACAGAAGAAAACAAGGACGAAGCGTATGTGCGCGGCTTTCTGGGCAAGATGCTCTTCTCCGGGGAAGAGGTTTTTAAGAAGTGTAGCGTACTCTCGGGAGGGGAAAAAATGCGGTGCATGATTTCACGCGCCATGCTGGCCGGGGGGAACCTGCTGATCCTCGACGAGCCCACCAACCACCTCGACCTGGAATCAATCACGGCCTTTAACAATGCGCTGAAAGATTTTCCCGGAACGGTATTGTTCACATCGCACGATCACGAATTCACGCAAACGGTTGCCAACCGGATTGTGGAGATTACTCCCAATGGATTCATCGATAAACTGATGACGTACGATGAGTACGTGGACAGCGAAAGAGTAGCTGAGCAAAAAGTTGCACTGTATGCATAGCATTTGGTGATCAGGTGATTTTCACTTCCTAATTCTGCCAAGCCGCAGGAAAAGTGGAAAGTGCACCGTACGTCTTTTCGATGTCCAATGCGGTTCAATCGCCCCCATTAACTCAGGTACAGGGTTGTTTCCTTTATCCTTGATATACTTCTGCACCGCCGACCACGTTGTGAGATAGCCCTCCAGTTCCGCCAACGTCCATTCAAAAGACATCAAAAACGCCGACGGTTGTAATTCCGAAAACGGAAACTCCAGATTCTTATAATGCTGATCAATGAGCTTCCGCTCCGGATCCCAATACGGTCCAACGATGGACGTATAGAAATTTTCAATCATCGGATCAATCAAAGGACCCGCGCCGATCAGCCCATACCCCCAGACGGCAATGACAGCCCCCGGCTTTCCGACACGTTTTGCTTCAGTGAAGAACGTTTCCCGGTCAAACCAATGGATCGCCTGGGCTACCGTGATCAGGTCTACCGACTGGTCAGGGAGCTGCGTCGTTTCGCCGCCGCGCTGATAGAAAATGTTGTCTGCGCGGGCCGCATTTTCCAATTGCTTTTCGCTGATGTCTGTGGCGTAGACTTTGTCGAATTTTTTCGCCAGCACGCGGGCAGCCTGACCGTTGCCTGTACCGGCATCCCAGGCTGTTTCAAACTTTCCGATATGACTAAAGATGAATTCAAAAAGCTCGGCCGGATACTGGGGCCTGAACTCCGCATAGTGCTTTGCCTGATGTGAAAATCGATCTTTCATAGTTTAGGTGTCCTACACCTAAGGTGTAGGACACCTGACAACCCGCCCCGGCTTCGCACCCGTGTGCTCCCCGTTGCGTAAAACAACCTGCCCGTTGACAAGAACATGCTTAACCCCCACGGCATACTGATGCGGGTTCTCAAACGTAGCACGATCTGCAATCGTGGCCGGATCAAAGATAACCACGTCTGCAAAATGACCTGTTTTCAATGCCCCCCGCTTTTTCAGACCAAGATGGGACGCAGGCAGTGTCGTCATGCGACGGATGGCCTCTTCAAGCGGAAAGAGTTTTTCTTCCCGCACATACTCCCCCAACACACGCGCAAACGTGCCGTAGGCCCGGGGGTGTGTACCCTGATCTTGAAACTCCGGCGTCACCGCCAGGGAGCCGCCGTCAGAACCGATGCTCACATAGGGCTGAACCAAAAAACGTCGCATGGTCTCTTCCGACATCAGAAAATACAACGCCGCAATGGACGACCGGTCGGCGGTCAGCAAATCCAGCACCGTTTCATCCGCGTTCTTGCCGTGAAGCTTCGCCACCTCGTCGAGGTGCTTCCCTTTGTACAAAGCTGCCAGCGAGTCTTTTCTGAATCCCAGAAGCACCACATTCTTAGGCAACGAATTCTTTGAAGGGATGCCTTTCTCCATATCAGAGAGGATTCTCTTTCTGGTAACGGGGTCCTTAAATCGCTTTCGCATGAGAACCATCCCACCTTCTTGTGCCCAAGTGGGAACCCTTTCTTTTAAGCCCGTGGCGCTGGCAATGTAGGGGTACATGTTCGCTGAAATTTTCAGCCCCACGCGGTTAGCGCTGTCAATCTTGAAGAGCACCTTGTCAATTTTATCCCAGTTGCGCTGATGATTGATTTTAAGATGATAGATCTCGGCAGGAACCTTTGCTTCTTTGGCGATACGCAGGGTTTCGTCGATTGCCTTGAGGATTTCATCACCCTCACTCCGTAAGTGGGTGATATACATACCGCCCATCTCCCCGGCCGTTTTGCATAATTCAATCAGCTCTTCCGTGCGAGCATACGTTGCCGGGGTGTAAATCAGCGAGGAGCCTACCCCCATTGCACCCTGCTGCATCGCCTTTCTCACCTGTCCCTTCATCTGTTCCATCTCCGCTTTCGTCGGGGGTCGGTTTGCATCGCCCATCACATAGGTTCGTATGGTGGTGGCCCCCACAAACGATGCGAAGTTGGTGCTCACTCCCTGCTTCTCCAGGTAATTGAAATAGCCCCCGAGCGTGGTCCAGGGCGCACCGCCTCTCTTGGACTTGCGCGGGCCCGGACTAATCCCCTCGCCAAACACTTCCAGGGTCACGCCTTGTTTGATGTCGCTCATGGATCGGCCGTCTTTCAGCAACGTGCCGTCGGCCCAACTGAGCATGTTGATAAAGCCCGGCGCCACGGCCAGACCGGTAATATCCATTATCTCTTTCGCTGTCGCGGATGTGAGATCGCCGATAAATGCGATGGTGTCTGCGCGGATGCCTATGTCTGCTTTGAATGGCGCTTTGCCGTCGCCGTTATAGATCGTACCGCCACGAAGAATGCGATCGTATGGTTGGGCCGTACTCGAGAAGACAAGCGCCAGCAGGCCAAGAGCCAGTGTGCTTCGCGAGATCACTTTATGCGGATCAGGAGGTCGATGATTTCCTTGTACAATTTTGCAGCTAGCATGGCGGTGACCCCGGAAGGGTCGCGGGTAGGATTGAACTCCACCAGGTCGGCACCTACGATGTTGCCTTTCAAGTTCTGCAAGATGCCAAGCACCTGACGTGTACTGAATCCTCCCGGCTCGTAGTGCGAAACCCCCGGAGCAAAGGCAGGGTCAAGTGCATCCATATCGAGGGACACGTATACCGGACCGTCAAACGAAAACCGGGTGGCATCATCCCAGTCCTTCATCTCCACCACCTCCACGTTGAACCGCTTCACCTGTTCGCGTTGATGCTGGTTCAGCGTGCGGATGCCGATTTGGATCAGCCGCTTCGCCAACTTGTTTTCCATGATGCGCGCAAAAGGGCTCGCATGAGAATGTGGGTTGTTATCGAAGTCATCATACAAATCACCGTGGGCGTCGAGATGAAGAATGGTAAGGTCAGAATAGCGTGTGTGAAAGCCGCGTATGATAGGGTAGGTGATGGAATGGTCACCGCCTAAAAGAAAGAGTTTGTCGTTGTTTTTTAGAAGTGAGGAAACCTGGGTCGCTATTTTTTCAAACGCGTCTTTCCCTCCCACCTCCAGATCCACGACGTCTTTCCAATCGGTGGACGCCTTCAGGTCGCGCCCCAACTCCGTCCAGTAATTCGCCGAATCGGAATGGAACGCCTCCCGGATTTTTGCCGGCGCCAGCGCGGGGCCGCGCATGAACGAGGAGTTTTCATCAAAGGGAATACCAGCAACAGCTACCATCTCGAATTTATTTAACCACAGGAAAGGCCGAAATCCGCAACCGCGCTGCCCCCATGGGCACCAATGTGATGTCTGCAGCCGGTTCCCCGGTTTCAACAGGGCTTTGGGGCAGCTCGGCACATAACCCGTATTGGTCGATCGTCCAGTCCGGTATCTTTTTTCCTTTTGTGCGGAGCTCCAACGGGGCCGAGGCAATCGTAAACGGAAAATTATCAGCCGGCCAGGCTTTCTTTACAATCGTAAAACTTTTCTCAAGGTCGCTGAAATCATTCACCAGCCCAAAATTCCACGGCCCATCGGGCTGAATCTCAAACGACGGCCATTTCGAGGGATCTGCATTTTCCTGCCATTTGGAATCGTATTGTGCCGTCTCCTTCGTGTCGAGTTGAATGTATTTCTCAGCAATCTTTAGGGAGAACGTCAACGGGCCGTAGTTCACACTCACGCTGTTCTTGTTTTTCTCCCACGTTCTCAGCTTCACCTTCATCGGGAAGTCCAACGTGATAGTGTCGCCGGTCTTCCATGTATTGGCGATCCGAATATATTGCCCGGCAACGGCTGTTACGGCAACAGGCTGGTTGTTGATTCTAATCACAGTATTTTCTGCCCAGGCGGGTATCCGGAAGTACAAGGGAAATGAGGCAGGTTTTACGAGCTGCAGTTTCATCCGCACCTGCTCTTCAAAGGGATAGCGTGTCTGCTGGGAGATGGTCACTTCCGTTCCGTCTCCCACCTTTGCTTTTACGGAGCTCTCTGCATATAACACGGCCGCCAACCCATTGTCGGGCGTAGCCATCCAGAGGTTCTCTGTGTAATAGACCCACCCGCTCGTATGGTTGTGCTGGCAGCACCTGCTGCTGAACGGGTTCATGTTCAGGTGCGGGCCGGCATTATCAATACCCGGGTGGTGATTTTTTCCGTCGCTCACCACCATGTTCGGTGCCGTGAGGTAGCGCAGCGAGCGATAGTCGGGCATGAAGGAAGCAGGAAAAGTGTTAAATGCCACGTCTTCGCAGTTCTCTGCCCAGTACGTGTCGCCGGTGATGCGCAGCATAATTTCGTCGGAAGCCATCTGCTCCACCATGCCGCATGTCTCCACCGCCTGGCGCGGATCAACAAATCCTTTGCGGGAATTTTCATCCGAGCCGAACATGCCTCCCGGCACCTGACCGTACATCTCCCGGATAAATTTCTGGTTGTCGTAGCTGGCCTGCAGGTGCAACGGGTCCTTGCTTTGTTGGTAATATGTGGCCGGCTCGCGGAAACACTGGGCGATGTTGACGTTGTGCCAGTTGGGAAGCCAGTTTTTCAATCGCCAGTTGGCCGTGTTGCGGTGAACCTTCTCAGCCAGGTCAAGCAGGAACGGCTCCTTTGTGATGTTATACAACCAGTACACACTATATAGATTGTCTCCTCCCCGGCTGTTCTCCCAGTAATCCGTAAGAAAATCATTTTCAGGAATGGTGAGCTGCCATTTGAAATAGTTCGTCATGTGTGTGATCACACGGGCGTCGTGGCTGTACTCGTAATACGACTGCAGCACAAAGAGCATCAGCATCTGCGCCCAGAGGTCGCGTTTGCCGGTGGACTTCCGGTGCACATACGGGCCGAAGTCGCCGTTGTCGCGCTGGCTGTTGAGTGTGCCGTTGACCCAGACCATGGTCTCGTCAATCATCTTTTTGTCGTTCAGCACATAGCCGATATTGCCGTAGCCCTTGAGCCAGTATGGCAATTCCTCCCAGCCCCAGTCACCGGTGCCGTCTTTATTCAGCCACGCGTTATTCTTTTTTGTCAGCCAGATGCTGATTTCCCCCAGTTGACCGGTGAGGCCATCGCGCTGGAGTTCGAGGCTTTTCAGCAGCCACCCGCCCGGCTTCACGGCACCGACGGGAAGTTTGACCAGGTGCTGTGGCATCAGTGGCACCTGGTTCGTTTGATAGAATGCGTTCAGCGAGCTATTCGGTGGGGTAGGCGTTACCGTTGCAACTGCTTTGAGTTGAGCGGTGGCGACAGACAGTGCAAGGCAGCATCCGATGGTGAAAAAGAGGTTCTTCATAATGATCCGTTCACTGGAAATCTACAACCCGCTGCCCGGAATTCAAATCATCGGCCGTTCCTATATAGTGCGTTTTAGGCTAATTTTATTAACGTTATATTTCCCTTATGAAGTACCCTCCCATTTGCAATTTCATTCACGGTGAGTCTGTGAAAGGGCCTTCCCGCACACTCGACGTCATTTCACCGATCGACGGAAACCTGCTCTCCACAGTACCCCTGTCTACCAACGACGACCTGAACAAGGCGGTGCTGTCCGCAAAGATCGCCCTTCCCATGTGGAGCAAAATGCCGATCAAAGAGCGCGTCCAGATTTTCTTCCGCTACAAGGCGTTGCTCGAGAAAAATTTGAAAGAACTGGCCGAACTAATCCAGGAAGAAAATGGGAAAACTTATTCCGAGGCTGCCGCCGAAATCGAAAAGAGCATGGAGCTCACCGAGTTTGCCACGTCCTTGCCCCAGCTGGTCACCGGTGAAGTGTTGGAAGTAAGCACCGGCGTTGAGTGCCGTACCGAATATGTGCCGGTCGGCATCGTGGCCTCCATTGTACCGTTCAATTTTCCTGCCATGGTTCCCAACTGGACCATCCCCAATGCAATCGCGCTGGGAAATTGCATGATCATGAAACCCTCGGAGAAAGTGCCATTAAGTGTAGGGCGGCTTGCCCTGCTGCTTAAAGAAGCCGGACTCCCCAACGGCGTATTCAACGTCGTCCACGGCGACAGAGAAATTGTTGAAGCCATCTGCGACCACCCCGCCATCGAAGCGGTGTCGTTTGTGGGTTCCACGAAAGTGGCAAAGGCAGTATACCAGCGCGCCACAAGTCACTATAAGCGATGCCTCGCCCTCGGCGGCGCCAAGAACCACCTCATCGTATTGCCCGATGCTATCCCTGGTATGACGGCACAAAATGTGGCGGCGAGTATGAGCGGCTGCGCTGGCCAACGCTGTATGGCAGCATCCGCGATGGTAGCCGTTGGAAAAGTAGACGACATCATCGAAAAGATCTGCGACGAGGCGCGGAAAATTGTTCCCGGAAAAAACCTGGGTGCCGTCATCAACAAAGAATCAAAAGAACGCATCGAGCAATATATTACCGACGCCGAAAAGCAGGGCGCGAAAATTCTCGTCGACGGACGCAAAGCCACCGTTACCGGAAAAGAAAAAGGCACATACGTCGGGCCTACCGTTATCGACTTCGTCAAACCCGACATGGCCGTGGCTACGGAAGAAATCTTTGGGCCCGTCATCAGCATCATGCGCACCAACACGGTCGACGAGGCGCTCGCCATCGAAAACGCCAACCCCTATGGCAATGCGGCTTCTGTCTTCACGCAAAGCGGCGGCATCGCCCGCTACGTGATGGAACGCGCCAGCGCCGGCATGGTGGGCGTGAACGTGGGCGTGCCCGTTCCCCGCGAGCCGTTCTCTTTCGGCGGATGGAATGAAAGCAAATTCGGCGTAGGCGACCTCACCGGAAAAAGCTCCATCGCATTCTGGACCAAACTGAAAAAAAGTACCACCAAGTGGAACCCGGAGGCGGGGATAAACTGGATGAGCTGAACTTTGAACTCTTGAACCTGGAACTCTTGAACCCGGAACTCTTGAACTTTGAACTTTTGAACCTTGAACTTTCCGTATGGATAAACTAACAGCAACAGAGACTTCAGAGATCGTCCAGAACAACCTGGACTACACACTGTTTTCATGGAGTAAACAAAAGGGTATCGCACCTATTGCTGTAAAGTATGGCAAGGGAGTGTATATCTACGACTACGACGACAAACGGTACATCGATTTTTCTTCGGGACTGATGAACGTGAACATCGGGCACGGCCATCCGCGCGTTACGGAAGCGGTCGTGAGGCAAATGCAGGAAGTGAGTTACGTGACGCCCGGCTGCGTGACGAAAGTACGCGGGGATTTGGGGAAAAAGTTGGCAGAAATTTGCCCCGGCAATCTGAACAAGGCATTTTTCACCGTGTGCGGCGCGACCACCATTGAAAACGGGATCAAGCTGGCGCGGCTCTATAGCGGGAGGCACAAAATCCTTAGCCGCTATCAAAGCTATCACGGAGCTACGTACGGGGTGATGTCCGCCGGCGGCGATCCGCGCAAACTTCCTTCCGATGCGCAGCAGGCGCCCAACTTCGTCCACATCGACATTCCGTATGCGTATCGCTGGGAACACGGCGAAGAAAGTATGTTGAAAGAATCGGTGGCGCAACTGGAACGCATCATCGCTTACGAAGGTCCCGAAACTATTGCCGCTATCCTGCTCGAGGGACAATCCGGATCGTCAGGATGCTTCTTGTATCCAGGCGGATACATGAGTCACGTGCGGACGTTATGTGATAAACACGGAATTTTATTGATCATCGACGAGGTGATGAGCGGTTTCGGCCGGACAGGCAAGTGGTTTGGTTTTGAACACCACGGCATCGTGCCCGACATGATTGCCATGGCCAAGGGGCTCACTTCCGGCTACGTGCCCTTCGGTTGCCTCATGGTCTCTGACACGATTGCTTCCAAATACGACAACACGCCGCTGGCGCTCGGCCTTACCTACAGCGCCCACCCGGTGAGTTGTGCCGCCGCCCTGGAGACTTTGAAGATTTACGAAGACGAAGACCTTGTTGAAAACGCACGCCGCATGGGCGAGTACATGGATGCACAGGCAAAAAAACTGATCCAAAAGCATCGCTGCATCGGCGACTACCGAAACAAGGGACTCCTCGGATGTTTCGAGTTGGTAAAAGACCGGAAAACGAAAGAGCCCATGGCGCCTTTCAACGCCAAACCGGCAGAGATGGCGGTTATGAACAAAGTGGCTGCGAAGATCAAAGAATTGGGGATGTACACCTTCGTGCGTTGGAGCTATGTGTTCGTGGCGCCACCGCTTTGCATCACGAAAGAACAAATCGACGAAGGGCTCACGATCATCAGCGAGGCGATCGAAATAGCCGACGAACACGTAAGCTAGCTGGCAAACCATGTGGAAAAATTAAATCGAACACATGGACAATTTAAAAGTACAAACAAGCTTTCGGAACCCAAATAAATAGTCAATCTCTCTCATTATGCTCCCCCATCATAAAGAAGAAGTCAAAAGACTGCTGCAATCCGGGGATCGTCTGAAGGCCTTTCAATACGCGCGGGATGCATTTCAGGTCTCGCTGTATGACGCCGTTCGCCTGGTAAACACGGTGGACCAGGAGATGAATCCCGGAAAGAAAATCAGTATCCATTCGTTTAGTCAGGACAACACCTTTCCAAAAATTATCACTTATGTCTTAGGCGCATTGGGCACCTTTTTTCTGGCCATGGCCATCTTCCTCCTTTATTCCGATCAGCGGTCGGTCCAAACGTTTACCAAAACAAAAGGCGTGGTGGTGGCCAACCTGATTGCCCCGGATGCGGAGGGACCCACCTATGCTCCCGAGGTGACGTATAAGTGGGAAGGGGAGGAATGGACGTACCGGAGCGGCTCCTATTCAAACCCGCCATCCTTTCAGATCGGTGAGCAGGTTGATCTCTACGTCGACCCGTCCAATCCCAGCAATGTCTTCATCGACAGCTTCAGTCAACGGTTTGTTGGGATAACCATACTTGGTGTTTTGGGAGTTATCTTACTTGGAGCACTTGCGTTAGCCAACAAGCTCATGAGCTGACAACAATGCTTTTTTCACGAGCGGCAGAACAAAACAAAATGTCCTAAATTACCGTACACTTTCAACAGGAACTTACCATGGGAAAACCCGCTGTAATAAAAACCAAAGAAACAACTTCCAGCGTGGAGGATTTTATTGCACGCGTGACCGACGACCAAAAGCGCAATGACAGCTTGGTTATACTCAAGATGATGCAAAAGGCCAGCGGGGAAAAACCAAAAATGTGGGGCAGTTCACTCATCGGCTTTGGCAAGGTCAGATACAAGAGCCCCACATCAGGACGTGAAGTGGACTGGTTTAGGATTGGATTTTCTCCACGTAAAGCGAACCTCTCTGTATACCTGATGAATCTGCAGATCCATGCCGCCTCCCTGAAAAAATTAGGAAAGCACAAAACAGGAGCTGGTTGCCTTTATATCAACAAGCTAGCGGATGTTGACCTCGACGTTTTGGAAAAAATAATAGTGTCAACCCTAAAAGAGAAGTGACATCTCAGACACAGTCAACGAAAGAGGTTGAAGATTGTGGCGTTGACCCAAAATCCTTGGCCAAAGTCCGTTTCACATGCCCGGTCATTCTTAAGCAACGGAAATGAAAGAAGATCCTCCGTTTGAATCCATCTACCATGAATACAAGAATCTTGTTTTCAATGTAAGTCTCCACTACGTATTGAACAGAGAAGATGCCCAGGATGTTGCGCAGGAGGTGTTTGTAAAGGTATATAACAACCTGAGTCAATTTAATCCTGAAACTGCCTCCTTAAAAACCTGGATCTACCGCATCACCATCAATCAATCGTTGGATTCTCTGAAATCAAAAAGAACCAAAAAGCGATTTGGTTTCATTTCATCCCTTTTTCATGCAGACTCCAATGAACCGATAGCAGAAGCAGCGCTAGTTAGCCACCCGGGCATACCCATGGAGGACAAGGAGGCTATTGAGGAGCTGGTAAAGATTATTTACAGCCTCCCCGAAAATCAAAAAACCGCTATCATATTAAGCAAGATGGAGGACCGACCACAAAAGGAAGTGGCGGAAATCATGAACACAACGGTGAAGGCCGTAGAATCACTGATTCAGCGGGCAAAGCAGGCTATTGAAAAAGAACGAAAGAACAGAGAAGGATTTTGATATGGATATCGTATACATAATCAACCAGGATCATGGATATAAATGAAAAATTAGACCTGCTTAAGAAAATTCAGAGGGTGGATGCTCCTCCCTTTCTGTTTACGCGCATCCTGTCGCGGATTGGCGCAAATGCGACCGTAAAGGTTTCTGCCAGTTGGAAAATATCATTTGTAGCGGCAGGCATTGTCCTTCTTGGGCTAAATTTGGCAATCATTTTGCGTTCCTCCGAGCCACAGACAAATCCAGGGCTTGAGGCAGTGGTGAGCACCATGGAATTGTCCACCTCCAATCAATTATACCATGAGTAAACTAAAACTATTTACAGTTGCCGTGGCCGGCCTTTTGGTACTTAATTTGGCGCTGCTAACGGTCCTATTAGTAAGACCAGCTCCTCGCCCACCCCAGCAAGGGCCCGAAAGGGAAAGACCCAAACAGATTATCATCCAGCGATTACAACTTGATGGCGACCAGGTAAAGAAATACGAAAGACTTATCAACGAGCATCAATCTGCCATTCAGGTGCTCGACGAAGAGGTCAGGACAGCAAAAAATAGCCTTTACAGGATCCTACGAAGTGGAGAAACCGCTGAAAAAGACTCCTTGATTGGCTTGCTTGGCCAATTGCAGCAGAAAACTGAAGCCACTCATTTTGACCATTTCATGCTCCTTAGAGCGCTCTGCAGACCAGAGCAACTTCCTCTGTTCGAGGAAATGGCGTCTGACCTTGCCCATATTTTCGAATCGCCCAAAAATGGCCGCCCGCCAAGGGACTAAGGTGTCGTTCCAAAATCTGCTGCAGTTGTCTTTTTTCTTGAGATCAGAATAAAAAGAAAGTGCTCTCCGAAGGATTTTCCAAAAGCCGTCGTATTTATTGGTATAACTAATTATTCCATGAAACCATTGAAACCAAGCCTTTGTTTAACAACCCTTCTTTCAGCCATAACTCTTGGCCTCATGGTCTCCTGCAGCAGCAATGATCCTGATCCCATCGTGTCGGGATCGGTTGGCACAACATCCGTTGTCCAAAGCAAATACAAAAGCCCAGTCACCACATCCACCTCTGGCACAAGCATAACGCTTAAGTCCCAAGGCATACCTGACCATTTTTCGCCCTATTGGCCAACCGCCCATGCCTTGTGGGAAGCGCAGGCTTCCGGACGCACCGTGAATCCCGGCAATTTAACTACTCAAAATTTTTCCATGACCATCCCAACCAATCCGGCATCTGCTGCTTCAAAGGAAGCAACGGCATTAGGCCCCATTGGTATGGCCCTCAACGGTGTTGCTATCTTCAACGACCGGGAAGGCGGCAACGTACCATTGACATCGGATGTGGTTTTATCATTTGACAGAGGAGGCGCCCACAGCGGCCCCGGCGGCCTATATCACTATCATGTAAATGGCGATTTTACGTCATTAAATGATGACAACTTGATTGGCTTTTTACGCGACGGGTTTCCGATCTACGGCCGCAAAGACAAAGACGGGTCGTATCCTACGGACCTGGATACCAACGGTGGTCATACCGGTGCCACCGCCGATTTTGCAGAGGGTATTTACCACTATCATTGCTCTAATGTAAATTATATGAATACCGGGGTTTATGTACTCAAAGCCGGGAGTTATCATGGTACAAAAGGAACGTTTACTTTTTGAGCTCTTAGCGCTCGCAGCTCTCCACAGTCTGTTTTTTGTTGGCTGTTCAACAGACAAGAAAGAGTCTGACAAGCTTGTATTGGAGATGGTTGATACATCGATGATTCCGGCTGATACCGTTTTGATAACAGATTCAAGGTTGGTCTTGGAAAACGGCCTGTACTATTATCAACACGCAGCCTTTTCAGGCTTCATCAAGGAAATGCATGACAATCATTCGGTAAAGTCTCTTGGTTCATATTACCTGGGAATGCAACACGGTGTAACACACGCGTTCTATTCCAAAGGCACTCTTCGTTTCAGCAGAATGTATAAAGACAATGTTGGTTATGGTCGCCATGTTGGCTATTGGGAAAACGGCAACATGCAGTTTGATTTCCTATACGTAGACGATCGGCGAGAAGGACTTCAAAAGCAATGGTATGAAAATGGGAGCCCCTATGCGTTTCTAACCTTTAAAGAAGATAAGGAAAACGGAATGCAAAATGCGTGGCGTGAAAACGGCAAGCCCTATATCAACTACGAAGCGAAGGACGGCTTCCGCTATGGGCTCCAAAAAGCAGCCTTATGTTATACCCTCCGGGACGAGCAGCTGCGATGAAACCAATTCTTATCCTGTCATGTGCCATCATTCTATCCTGCAGCAAGCCGGAGCGAAAGCTCCCGTATTACGACACCCCTGACTTTACACCCCGCTGGGAGCTGCCCGCCAATGGCGAGTTCCACCAAATTCGACCTTTCAACCTGATCAACCAGGAAAATCAACAATTCACCGAAGCCGACATTGAAGGGAAGATCTGCATCGTGGATTTTTTCTTTACCTACTGCCCTGGAATTTGCCCAAAAATGGCCGCCAGCATGATTGACCTTCAAGAGGAATTTCTAAATGACGATAACATTTTGCTGCTTTCCCACACAGTAACTCCTGACTACGACAGTGTTTCTGTGTTGAAACAATATGCTCGCAACAAAGGCGTGAACTTCCGGCGATGGAAATTACTTACCGGAACCCGAAGCGAAATTTATGACTTGGGGCGAAAGTACTATTTCGTAGAAGAGGATGAAGGATTGAAGAGACCGGAAGAAGTATTCCTTCATACTGAAAACTTCATACTTATAGACAAACAACGGCACATACGCGGGATCTACAATGGCATTGATCCAAACAGCATACAATCGCTGATAGCGGATATTAAAGCTCTCAGGCAAGAGTAGCCTTTCCACGAGCCAGTATCTGATTTGTTATCCCTCATGCGGATGACTTATCTTTATACCCGATGAAACTCCACATCAAAAACATGGTCTGCGGCCGCTGCAAAATGGTAGTGAAAGCCGAATTGGAAAAATCAGGCCTCCATCCCCTTTCCGTAGAGCTCGGTGAAGTCGAACTGCAGGAGGAACTCACCGAGCCGGAAAAAAAAGAACTCAACCGGAAGTTGGTCACCCTGGGCTTCGAACTGATCGACGACAAGAAAAGCCGGCTGATCGGAAAAGTCAAAACGCTGGTGCTGGAATTGGCCCATCAGAAACACGAGGCACTCAAAACTAATTTGTCCGATTACATCAAAAAGGAGGTAAACCAGGACTACAACTACGTCAGCAACCTGTTCTCTGAAGTGGAGGGCACTACCATCGAAAAATACTTCATTGCCCAGAAAATTGAGCGGGTGAAAGAACTGCTGGTTTACGACGAGCTGTCGCTCAGTGAGATCGCCCACCAGCTCCACTACTCGAGCGTGGCCTACCTCAGCAACCAGTTCAAAAAGGTGACCGGTCTCTCCCCAAGCCACTTCAAGACCATCCTGGGCAACAAGCGCCGCGCCCTTGACGAGGTGTAAATCTTACAACTCTTCCCGTGAATCGTATAACCGCCGTCCGGGGCTGCTAGCCGATCTTTGTATCATATTTAACCAGGAGTTATGACAAACAACCATCAAAACAGCATTCAAATCCCTTTGGAAGGGGTGGAAAGCGAACATTGTGCACTGATCGTGGATAAAGGCCTCCAAGGGGTCAAGGGCGTTACCGAACACAAGGTAGAACTCAACAACCGGAGAGCCATCGTCAATGCGGATGCCTTGCCCGAAGCAGTAAAAGCCATCCGCGATCTGGGCTACGGCGTCACCACAATCAAGAAGACCTTCCCCGTGCTGCAGCTGTCGTGCGCTTCCTGCGCCGTCAGCGTAGAAAGCATCCTTAAAGCCCAGCCCGGTGTGGTGAATGCTGCTGTGAACTTTGCAACGGCCACCGCGATGATCGAATTCATTCCTGGAACCAACCAGGCCAACGACTTCCGGAAAGCGGTACAATCCATCGGCTATGATTTGCATATCGACGAGTCCGGAACTACCGAAACCCTGGAAGACCTAAATCACAAGAATTATACAGATCTGAGAAATCGGACCATCGGAGCGGTGAGCCTTGCGCTCCCCGTGGTCATCATCGGCATGTTTTTCATGGATATGCCGTATGCCAACGAAATCATGTGGGCACTCTCCACACCGGTCATCCTCTGGTTCGGAAAATCCTTTTTCATCAATGCGTGGAAGCAGGCCAAGCACCGCTCCACCAACATGGATACATTGGTCGCACTGAGCACAGGGGTAGCCTACCTCTTCAGCGTGTTCAACGTCCTCTTCCCGGAATACTGGCACAGCCGTGGTCTTCATGCGCACGTATATTTTGAAGCCGCCGCCGTGGTGGTAGCCTTCATCCTACTGGGGAAAATGCTGGAGGAAAATGCAAAAGGAAATACATCGTCAGCCATTAAGAAGTTAATGGGGTTGCAGCCCCGGACCGTTACGTTGGTTCATACGGGCGGTCATCAGGTGACCATTCCCATTGAAAATGTAAACATCGGCGATGTGCTGCTGGTGAAGCCGGGGGAGAAAATACCCGTGGACGGAACAGTGATCAGCGGGTCATCCTACGTCGATGAAAGCATGCTGAGCGGGGAACCGGTCCCCCTCCTCAAGAAGGAAAATGAGAAGGTATTTGCCGGAGCCATCAATCAAAAGGGCAGTTTTCAGTTCCGGGCCGAAAAAGTTGGCGCCGAAACGATGTTGGCCCAAATCATCCGCATGGTGCAGGATGCGCAAGGAAGCAAAGCCCCGGTTCAAAAACTGGTGGATAAAATAGCGGGCGTGTTCGTGCCTATAGTAATCGGAATTGCACTCGTCGCGTTCGCCACCTGGTTTGTCCTGGGGGGTGAAAACGGATTTACGCAGGGTCTTCTCGCACTCGTAACTGTGCTCGTCATTGCTTGTCCCTGTGCGCTCGGGCTTGCCACGCCTACGGCCATTATGGTCGGCGTGGGAAAAGGCGCGGAAAAAGGAATCCTCATAAAAGATGCGGAAAGCCTGGAGCTAGCCAAGAAAGTAGATGCCGTGGTGCTGGATAAAACCGGAACGATCACCGAAGGAAAACCTGTTGTAACCGATATTTTCTGGCTCGACGAAGACGATCACAACAAGGATATTCTGTTCACGCTGGAGAAGCAATCAGAACATCCCCTGGCCGAAGCCGTGGTGAAGCATTTCGGAAATGGAACGCTCCATCCCGTCAGCAGCTTTGAAAGCATTACCGGCAAGGGAGCCAAAGCGAAGATCGATGATCGCATCTGGTTTGTGGGTACTCAGAAATTGCTGCTCGAAAACAAGATCGCGACCGAACCGCTCCTGGTTGAGAAGGCACATGCGTGGCGCCAGGAAGCCAAAACGGTGATCTGGTTCGCCGATGAAACCCGTGCGCTCGCCGTCGTCGCCATCGCCGATCAGATTAAGTCCACTTCGCAGGAAGCAATAAAAAGTCTGAAAGCCCTAGGTATCAGGGTGTACATGCTCACCGGCGACAACGAAGCTACGGCCAGCGCTGTCGCCACCCAGGCGGGCATTGATGAATACCAGGCGGAGGTCTTGCCCCAGCAGAAGTCAGAGTTTGTAAAACGCCTGCAGGCGGAAGGAAAAACAGTAGCCATGGTAGGCGACGGAATCAACGACAGCACGGCGCTCGCGCAGGCGGATGTGAGCATCGCTATGGGCAAGGGAAGCGACATTGCCATGGACGTGGCGAAGATGACCATCATCTCTTCCGACCTCATGAAGATTCCACAGGCCATTACGCTTTCCAAACTAACTGTAGCTGCTATCCGCCAGAATTTGTTCTGGGCCTTTATTTACAACCTCATCGGCATACCCATTGCCGCAGGGGTGCTGTATCCTTTCACCGGATTTCTGCTCAATCCGATGATTGCTGGAGCAGCTATGGCATTGAGCAGTGTGAGTGTGGTGAGCAATAGCTTGAGACTGAAACTCAAGAAGATATAACCAAGGCACCCATTACCGTTTTATTTGTTGTCTTCGGTATCAGCCTCCTCGGCACCAAAATCACCCGCCGGGAAGCAGATAACCAAATTGAAATTGAATTACCCCATTTAACAAAACACACGATGAAAACAATCAAAATCCGAATCCCCACCATGCATAGTCAGCATTGTCAAACGCGTGTAACCAAGTCCATCGAGGAAACAGGGGCAGAACTGGTCAATATTCAGCCTGGTTTGGCCGAAGTAATGATTTCATCCGAAGAAGATCAGCACACAGTTCTTGCTGCCATTGAAAAAATTGGATATCCCGCCGACGTTGTGGCGTGATAAAATCTGCCACCACCGTAGTTGGCAAGGAAATAATTATCTTCACCTTGCCTATGACCAATTTCATCATCCGCTTTCTCAACATCCTCGTAGCGGCTATCCTGGCCGGCGTAAGCCTTGGCATCTGGATCGGATTCAACCCAACGGGATTGTCTGTGACAACGTTTGTAGAGCAGCAGCAAAACATGCTCGGGGCGCTGCGCGTAGGGATGGTCTCACTTGTGTTTGCTGCCACCGTCATTACCTTGCTCTCCGCCATCGCTCAAAAAAATAACCGTCCGGTCTTTGTTGCCCTCCTCTTGGCCGCTACGCTGTTCATTGCCTGCATCCTCATCACCCGGTTCGGCAACAAACCCATCGAGGATATAATGATGACGTGGACTGTTGCCTCCGTCCCTTCCAATTGGACCTCGTTCCGGGATCAATGGTGGACATTCCATACCATGAGAACCGGTACTGAATTAATCGCCCTGGTAATCATCACGTGGACCGGGATCAAAAAGGATTGACCGCCTAAGAGCGTATGAACAGACCAGCCACCAGAAAACCCCAACCAAAACAATATGGAAGACGGCTGGACTAATAAATGGAATGAACGCTACCGTAACGAGGAGTTTGCGTATGGTGAGCTCCCGAATGTCTATTTAAAGGAACAGCTGGAGAAATTAAATCCAGGAGACATCCTGTTTCCGGCGGAGGGAGAGGGACGTAATGCAGTTTTTGCTGCAACCCGCGGCTGGACCGTCTCTGCATTTGACATAAGCGCTGAAGGCAATAAGAAGGCCTCGCAGCTTGCACGAATCAATAATGTGAGCATCGATTATCAGGTCGGTGAATTGCAGACCCTGAAGTATCAACCGGGCCAGTTCGACGTCATAGCTTTGATTTATGCTCACTTCCCGGCAGTCATCAAGTCGCGGTACCATAAGGCGCTGGATATCTTTTTGCGAAAGGACGGACTCATTATTTTTGAAGCCTTCAGCAAACGGCACCTGGAGTACACCACGAAGAACCCAGCCGTCGGTGGACCCAAAGACGCATCGTCCCTGTTTTCTGTGGAAGAACTAAAATCGGATTTTGCCTCGTATCAAATCCTGGAATTGGCAGAAGAAGAAATTGAATTGCATGAAGGGTTGGTTCACAACGGCAAAGGTTCCGTGATACGTTTCCTGGGAAAGAAACTGTGACTCTCAACCAAGCCACCGAATCTCCACAAAAAGATATATGCATATGAAAACAACTTCGGCAATCTTCGTTATTACATTTGCTTGCTTTTCAGCATTCGGGCAAACCAATTTTGGGTTCTCCGATGGAGTCATCCTTACCAAGCAGGGGGACTCCCTGAAATGCCTGATTGAAATGGCGGTGACCTATGAAGACAAGGTTGCCTACAAGAAGACGCCCAGTGATTTTCCACTGCAGATCCCAACGAAGGAGATCCACGCGATGCAAACGAAATACAAGTATTACCTGAATATCCCGGTCGGCAAGGAAGAAAAACTGATGAGTCTGATGGTGGATGGGAAAGCGAGACTATTTACCCACGTCATCCTAAATGCCGGTCCCTCGAAACCCATGGGAGGCGGGACAGCGAAAATGTATCAACCTCCTACAGTAACGTACGTCGTTGAAAAAGATGGCGACTACCATGAAATCAGGAAAAAGGATTTTGTCAATCAAATGACAAAGCTGATGGGTGACTCTCCCCAGATCGTTCAAAAGATTTATGCGAAGGAGTATACATTTGAAGACCTTGAAAAATTGGTTAAGGATTACAATAGTTCTAACTAAAGTCTTCGCGTACTTTGCGTTTAAGATTTCCAGGCAGTTATTCGGCTCCACAGAAAGGCTATTGCGCGAAGGTTCACGGAGAGCCACAGAGTAACACGGAGATATTCAAATGGGATACGGGCAACGCCACGGACGTTGAAATTATTGACTATCATTAAACAAGGATATCATGAAAAGGCTAAAGAATATTCATCCGGGCGAAGTGCTCAACGAGGAGTTCCTCCTTCCGTTGGAGCTGAGCGCTTACCGACTATCCAAGGACATTGGCATACCGCAAACACGACTCTCCGAAATTCAAAAAGGAAACCGGAGAATAACCGCAGACACGGCGCTCTGGCTCTCGAAATACTTTGGAAATTCAGCCAAATTTTGGCTCGGGCTTCAAAATGATTTAGATCTTGAAGAAGAGGCTCGATCAAATGCTAAAGAATTGAATTCCATTGAACAATATCAACGCCTCACCGCTTAGCTCAAGTTCCAGCCCCAAAAAAGATGGACCCCTCTTACAAAGCACCCCCCAACACCCGCATCGGTCACGTCCACCTGAAGGTAGCTGACCTCGCCCGGTCGCTGAAATTCTACCGCGATCTGCTGGGCTTTGAAGTAACGACCATGTATGGCGACCAGGCTGCCTTTATTTCTGCCGGCGGCTACCACCACCACATCGGCCTCAATACCTGGCACAGCAAAGGTGCGCCGCCCGCGCAACGTGATGGTGTTGGGTTGTTTCACACCGCCATCCTCTACCCCACCCGGAAAGACCTTGCGATAGTACTCGACCGGCTGCAAAAGGCCAACTATCCCCTCACTGGCGCAGCCGACCATGGCGTTTCAGAAGCCCTGTACCTGGACGATCCCGACGGCAACGGCGTGGAATTGTACTGGGACCGACCTAAGGAACTTTGGCCCACAAATCCCGACGGGTCGTTGCTGATGTTTACGAAGCCGCTGGATTTGGAGAGATTGGCAGCTTCCGAAAGGGATTCCTAAATCATGGGAGATTGGTAATTTCCCTGACCAACAATGCGACCATGAAAACAATTATATTCTTCCTGGCCATGACACTGGCATGCAACTCAACCGCCCAAACTAATTTTGGATTCGGCGATGGTTTCATCATAACAAAGCAAGGTGATACCATTAGATGCCAGGTCGAAATGGCTGTAACTTATGAGGACAAAATAGCCTACAAGAAGAACAAGGATGATTATCCGCTGCATATTCTAACGAAGGATATTCATGCTATGAAGACGCCATACAAATATTTACAAAATATTCTGATAGGTAAGAAAGAATTACTTATGAGTCTTATGGTTGACGGGAAGGCTAGGTTATATAGTCATGTCATTATAAACTCAGGGCAACCAAAGGCTGCACCTGGCGGTACCATGGTACTTTATCAGCCACCCACCGTAACCTACATCGTGGAAAAAGATAAAATGTATTATGAAGTGAAGAAGAAAGATTTCAAAACAATGATGCCGAAACTCCTGGAGAGCTGCACATCTGTTACTGAGAAAATTGCTACGAAGAAATATCATTTTGAAGACATCGAGAAAGTAATTCAGGAGTACAATTCATGCCAGTAGTAAACAACGTACCGGTTCCCATATAACCACTCATCAAATTCAACGGAAACTAATGGCTTATTCAGGGAACTCCAGACGCCCGAATTCGTTGCTATAATGAACCCTTAAATTAAAACCATGGAAGATTTCAACACGATTTCCCGTCGCGCGGCCGTGAAAAGTTCCATATTCGGCCTTCTTGCCGTCTCTATTCCAAGCATAGGATATGCGAAGCACATCAATCTCGCGGAATCACCCGCACCAAAAGAAGGGCTCTTTCACCGCTATCCATCCATTGACGACGAGATTGTTGCTTCGATGGTTGGCGCATCCCATTCAGATCTTGAAAAAGTCAAGGCACTGGTGACCAAGCGGAATGAGCTGGCACGCGCCACCTGGGATTGGGCCTTCGGTGACTGGGAGACGGCCATCGGCGCCGCATCGCATGTTGGCCGAAGAGACATCGCCGCGTTCCTGATGAGTTACGGTGCCCGGCCCGATATTTTTACTTATGCCATGCTGGGGTCATTGGATTCCGTGAAACCAATGATTGAAGCCACACCGGGGATTCAATCCATAGCAGGGCCACACGGCATCAGCCTGCTGAGCCATGCCAAAGCAGGACTGCGCTCGGCCTCCACCGAAGGGGAGAAAGCAGCATCCAATAAACTGATCAGTTACCTGGAAGGACTAGGGAATGCAGATCCTCAAGCGCCCAATATGGAGATGACTGAAGCCGAGCAACAAAAATATATCGGCGACTACATGTACGGCGATGGCCCCACTGCCGGGTTCAGTATAAAACTCAACATGCGCAAAATGCTCGCACTGGGCAAGCTGGGAAACTTCGGCGGAGGACTCTATCAAAAAGCTAAGAATGTATTTACTTACAATGGGGTAGCGTCATTGGAGATATCCTTTGAGGTTGTCAATGATAAAGTGCTTTCGCTCACCATACACGAACCTGAACTTACACTGACAGCGAAGAAGGTAAGCTAGATCGATCTCCATCGATTTGTCTTTCAGAGAGCAAGGCGTCCGTCTTTCCTCTGGTTTTATTACATTTCGGCATGATCAGAAATGGATGGCCCCGGTTTGTTACGCTGAATTGGAAATTGGGAATCGTCCTCCTTCTATTTGTCGGAATCCTGAGGTTCGGTCTTGTGATACACGCCAACGTGAAAGGTGACTTCCGCTTTGTCTCCATCATTTTTGTTTTCATGGTTGCATTACCCCTGCTCCTCCTGAACCGGCAGGGACTGAAGCATATTGGCTTGCTTACAAACACATCCGGTGTGTGGATGGCGGCTTCCTTATTCAGCGGGTTCGTTCTTTGCATAATTGTCTTCCTGATAGGTCTCTTGTTATACGGGAAAACCTCCTCAAACTGGTTCGTTTCCATCGGACAAGCGTATCCCATTGCCTTTGATACAATGTCAGCAACCGACAAGCCGGTTTATTTTATTATATACTCCATTATTGGTATGACGTTCAGCCCGCTGGGGGAAGAATTTATGTACCGTGGTCTGGTACATCAATGTCTGGCTGAACGCTGGGGTGATAAAACCTCCACCCTGATTGAAAGCGGAGCTTTTGGAGTGACACACCTGGCTCACTTTGGAATCGTCTACGCGGCCGGAAGCTGGAGTTTTTTACTGCTGCCAGGCTTACTTTGGATAATCTTGATATTCGGTACCGGGCTGATTTTTAATTTTTGGAGAAGGACGTCTGGCTCGCTCTACGGAGCCGTGCTATGTCATGCCGCATTCAACTTGGCCATGACGTATTTCATTTTTTATCAACTATTCTAGAAATAATTTGATTTAACTTACGTTCAGAAAACCCAATCATGGATAAGTCAAACACCCTCCTCCTCTCCGCCGCCCTTATCATCGGTATCGCCGCCGGCTCTGTCCTGCTGGGCAGTTCCATTCAGCGTTTCCGCAAGGAAGACCGATCCATCTCCGTCAAAGGCTTTGCCGAGCGCGAAGTGAAGGCGAATCTGGCTGTGTGGGCGCTGAAAGTAAGCATCCCCACCGACAACCTTGGAGGCGGAAGTGCAGATATGGAGAACGCAAAAAATAAGATCTTCGCGTTCCTGCTGAAAAACGGGATTACCGAGGAGGAAATCAGCCAGAAAGAAATGCAGGTTGTTGACCGCAAGGCCAACCCGTACGACCCCCAGGGAAATGCTGGCTTTCGCTACATCATCACCAAGACCGTCCTGGTGCGGTCGGCCCACGTGGATACGGTATTCAAAGTGAGCCAGATGACCGATGAACTCGTCCGGGCAGGCGTCGTTATGTCTTCGCAGAACGATTGGCAAAACTCAGGTGTCAGTTTTGTGTACACGGGACTCAATACGATCAAGCCTGCCATGCTCGCCGAGGCGACCCGCAATGCGAAGACCGCCGCCGAAGAATTCTGTAAGGAGAGCGGTACCGTGTTGGGTAAACTAAAAAAAGCTACGCAAGGGCTGTTCACCATTGTAGACCGCGATGACATCCACTCGTCTCAGAACGACGGCGGATTTTATTCCTCCGGAGAAAAAGACCTGTTCAAGAAAGTACGTGTGGTAATATCCGTAGAGTACTCGATTGAGTGACGCTTCCGTTGATCCGAAATGATTCTTTCTTTCATTCTGCTAAGCTTCCGCACCCTCCTCATCAGGAACAGGCTTTTTACAATCATCAATGTGGCCGGACTTGCCATTGGCATGGCCTGTCTCCTGCTGGTCGGGCTCTTTATCCACGATGAATACCGGTTTGACCGGTATCACACCAACGCCGACCGCATTTACCGGATCGTACTGGACTACAACAGCGACGGGGTAAACACTCCCTGGGCGAAAACAAATGCGTCGTTTGGTCACTATCTCCAGGGAGCCTATCCTGAAATTGAACAGGTGGTCCGCATACGGAAAAATCCAGGCACTGATTTACTCAGCACCGGCCAAACTCAATTCTATGAAGAACGGATTTTCTTTGCCGATAGCACGCTGCTGCGCGTCTTCGATATAAAATTGAAAAAGGGAAATCCCGCCCGCCTTCTCCACGAGCTCAACTCCGTCGTTATTTCCGAATCCCTGGCCCGCAAATACTTCGGATCCTCCGATGCCGAAGGCAAGACCCTCCGGCTAAACAATCAGCTGGACCTCAAGGTAACCGGCGTCATGGAAGACATGCCGGTAAATTCCCACTTTGTGAGCGATGCGTTCATCACCTTCTCTTCGCTTACCACCCTATTGGGCGAGAAAAGGCTTCAGCACTGGGGCCAGTTTGATCACTACACGTACGTCCTCCTGGCAAGAGGAGCACAGCCCGAGCTGGTGGAGGAGAAATTTCCAGAGTTGTTAAAGCGGCACGCACCTGCGTGGGTTTCTGAAAAAGAGACGTTTCTTCTCCAGCCGCTGACCTCCATTCACCTGCATTCAGACCGAAAGGATGAGATCACCCCCAACAGCCAGGAGAGCTACTCGCATATTCTGGGTACGATTGCTCTTGCTATTCTCCTGATGGCAAGCGCCAACTTTGTCAAGCTGTCAACAGCCATGCAGCTTTCCCGCAGCAAAACCATCTCCATACAGAAAATTCTTGGCGCAAGCAGAATCCAGCTGATAGGCTATTTTTGGATTGAGTCGATGCTGGTGTGCGTGATTGCCTGGATGGCTTCCTGGATCCTCGCTTCCCTGGCACTCCCCTACTTCAACATCACCATTGGAAAACAAATTTCATTGCTAGATGGCGGGTGGATAATCTTGCCATCGTTTGCCGTGGCCGCTTTCCTTGGGTTTCTCTCCAGCATCATTCCTGCCAGGCAGGCGCAAAAATCAAACATCGTGGAGGCCGGGAAACTCAAAGCGCATCCGGCCGGGCGGTCTGGCCTTCGTACCATACTAACCACGACGCAGTTTTCAATTTCGATCCTGCTCATCATAGTTACGTTGACCGTCACATCCCAGTTTTCCTTTCTAAAATCCGAACGTCCAGGATTTGAGAGCGAGCGGATCGTGATCATCCCTGTAAAGGACAGGTCGCAAAATGACCGGCACCGGGTAATGGTGAGGGAACTGACCCAGTTGCCGGACGTGGAGGCCGTCAGTTTTTCTTCCAGCACGCCCGGGAACAATAATTCACTTACGTATTCCTATTCATTTCCTGGCACTGAATCAAAAGACCGGGCGATGGCAACCTTTCTGGTGGACGAAAATTTCTTCACCCTCTATCACATCGACCTAAAAGAAGGCCGCTTCAACCAGGGCGAAGAAACGGATACTCTTCAGGACGTGCTGTTGAATGAGGCCGCTGTTCAGTCGCTGGGCCTTGACCATCCCATAGGGCAACGGGTCACTGGAAAGGTGAAGGGAAAAATTGTGGGAGTGGTTGAGAATTTCAGTCACACCTCGCTTCATGCCAGCATCGAACCGGTGATTATGTACGCGTATATACCGACCTTTCGATTTGTTTCTGTAAAACTCCGGCCCGGGAATACACCCGAACAGCTCGCATCCTTAGGCAGGAAATGGCAAGAACTGTATCCAGGCTATCCCCTGGAGTATTCTTTTCTGAATGATCAAATCAATCAGATGTATAAGGCGGAATTTCAATTGAGTCGCGCCTATACATTATTTTCAATTATCGCCGTCCTTATTGCCGGCATCGGCCTGATCGCCCTGACAACTTATTTTGTAACTCAAAAGCACAAGGAGATAAGTATTCGAAAAGTTTTTGGAAGTTCCTCTTTACAGGTAGTGATGTGGCTTTACTCCGGGTACGCAAAAATTATCCTTGCTTCCATCCTCCTCTCCTGGTCGCTTGGGTATTACTGGATGCAACGCTGGTTAAGTTCATTTTCCTATAAAACAGAACTACACCCCTCTTATTTTCTCCTGCCGACGTTTGGGATGCTTCTGATCCTCATTGTCACAACCGGCGCTCAAACGTATAGGGCAGCCAGCATAAATCCAATAAAAAATCTGCGGGAGGAGTAGTCACCGGATGCCGGCAGAGGTGCGGTTCCTGCACCATCAGGATTCCCGTTTCTGCCGCAGGTGTTTTAACACGAGCACCCGTTCCACCCACTCAAACGTCAATTCCACAACTACTGCCAGAAGTGCGGAAGGAATGGCGCCGCGCAGAATCAATGCGGTGTTGTTCAGCGCCAGGCCCGTTACAATAAACTCTCCCAAGCCACCGGCGCCGATGAATGCTGCCAGGGTAGCCGTACCCACATTGATCACGGCTGCCGTGCGTATCCCCGCCAGGATGGTGGGCTTCGCCAACGGGATTTCAACCCATCGCAATTGCTGCCAGGCCGTAAGTCCAATCGCGCCGGCAACCTTCTTGTAACCCGGATACACATTTTGAAGGCCGGTGATCGTGTTGCGTAAAATGGGTAGCAAGGCGTATAAGAACAGGGCCAGGATGGCAGGAAATTTTCCGATACCGAACAACGGAATCATCAGGGCCAACAAGGCGATGGAGGGGATGGTCTGCAATACCCCCGACGTATACAGCACCATGTTGGCAAAACGCGGCTTGTAGTAGATAAAAACGCCCAGCGGAAGTGCCACAGCCATGGAGGCGAGTAGTGCGACGAAGGTGAGGAAAAGATGCTCGCCCGTCTTTACCAGCAGATCCAAATTTCTTCCGCGGGCTTTGGAAGTCCCGTGAATCAGGTCCTTCTCCGCAAGGAATTCCTGGGCGATCGTCCGGTGATCTTTTTTTTCAAAAAGTGCCCGCGCATTCAGCGCCTGCATTTCCATTTCGGAAATAAGATCCGTCAGCTTGTTAATCACCTGCCGGGCGTTTGGCGGCAGGGAAGACCCATAAAACGACACCGCCTGATAGTCCGGGAAGAATTGAAGGTCATCCTGCAGCAGAGCCAGTTGGTATTTTTGAATCTCTCCATCGGTCGTGTAAGCGTCGGTGAGTTCAATGCTCCCGTTTCGCAGCGCCTGATACGCCAACCCGTGTTCGAGAGCGACGGGTTGGATTGAAAGGCGATAGGCACGGCTCAGGTTTTCCCATCCATCTACCCGTTTGATAAACTCATAGCTCAAGCCGGCCTTCAGGTTTTGGTGAGCCCTCAAGTCTCCTATGGTACGGATGCGCAATGACGTGGCCAGTGCCGAATCCATGACGAGGGCATACTTGTTTTGAAAGCCGTAGGACGGAGAGATTTCCAGGTTATACTTTCTGCCCAGCAGTGCACGCAGGGTATCGATCGAAAGATTCTCAGACCGTTTAAGTACCTCGCGCGCAATCGTACCCGTGTATTCCGGATACACATCAATTGCCCCGGTGCGCAATGCCTCAAAACTGACTGCCGTGCCGCCGAGATTAAAGCGGCGCTCTACCCGGTAGCCGTTGTCTTCCAGCAACAGGGCCAACATTTCGCTTAGAATATATCCTTCGTTAAAATGCTTTGCCCCCACCCGTATAGGCGCTTCCTGAGCAACCCCTGCGATCACAGGAAACAAAAGCAACACGATGGTGGCCAGTAGTCTCATGCGCTCAGTCAACGGTTGGTCTGATGGATTTCAACTCCGCATTATTCCCTTTCGCCTCTATGTTTCCAGATCCCAGCAAAATAAAATCATCAGCCAACTGCCCGGCTTCTTCCCAGTCGTGTGTGACGAGTACGATCGTGCGTGGTTCAGTTTGCTGGAAGGCCTGCACGTAGGAATAAATTCCCTGCTTCGTAGAGCCGTCCAGCGAAGCAAAGGGTTCATCCATAAGCACCACGGGCGGATTCAGAAGCAGCGCCCTGCACAGACCCACGCGTTGTTGCTCGCCGCCGGATAGCTCGTGCGGGAATTTCCCCAGGAATGAGGGAGGAATCTGCGCCATGTCCATCAGGTGCTGGATGCGCAACGAAACTTTTTCATCAACACATCGCGTTACCCTGGCCAGCAGCATGATATTCTCCCCTACCGTCAGGTGTGGGAACAACCCGGTGTTCTGAACAACATATCCGATGGAAAGCCGCAGATCGCTTAACGCGTTGTAATCAATTGGTTTTCCACTCACCCGGACTGTGCCGCTGCCCGGCCTGACCATCCCATTGATCAACTGGAGAAAAGTAGACTTACCGCTCCCGCTCTTGCCGAGGACGGCCGTGACGCTGTTCTTCCGGATAGATGCCGTTAGGTCACGGAAGACCGTTTGCGCTCCAAAAGCGACTGACGCATTCTGTATTTCAATAGCTGAATCCACAATTCCTGATTGAAACAAATATAAGGCATGTTGGGTCCGTGCGGCAGCGACACAACGGGCAATGTTCGAAAGAAACCCATTCTCCCCGACGTTACCTGGACTGATTCAGCAGGTTCTCCGCTGTAGGGCCTGGTGTCGGGTTGCCGCCGTCCATGACAAACTTCCAGGTTGCATCGTCCTGTTTTTTCCACACGGTGATGTAATTTCCATAAAGCGTTGTGTCATTGGATGTGCGCGGAGATTTTGTCTTGAGAGTCCAATCACCAAAAGCTGCAGCCAAATCTCCTGCCGAACCTACGTGGACACGAAGCGGCTTCCAGGTCAACGACCCGGTGCGGGAACCGACCGTATCGTTGCTGGCTTCGCGCTCCAACTGCGCCTTCCCGACAGCGGGGTATGCCGACGGGTTTAATTTTATGGCATCGTCCGCTGCATAGAGAGCCAGTGCTTTCGGGAAACCGTGTTTTTGCGAATACGCACTAAACGCCAGATCCGTTTCCATCACTTCTGCCCGCAACGCTTGCAGGGCATCTTCCGACAACGTGGGGCTAGAGCAGGAAAGGTATAGTATGGAAGGCAACGTGATCAACAGGTTTTTCGCACGCATACGGTTGAGGGCTATGTCAAAAAAAACAGATTATTTGATTACAATATAGACCAAACATGGCCGTTGGTTCACTAATCCAAGTCTATGGAAGAATTTCATGACATACGAAGGATCAGCGGTTCAGTTTAGAGTTGCTAACATGGTGGGGAGTGGGAGGGATTGCTAAATCCGCCAGCTGGCGGATGGCAAGACCGACAACTCCGCAAGTTCCACGAACTTGCTTTGCATTACGAAGATAACTATTTACTTCAACTGTGAATCCCCAGCATGGCATATACACGTTGTTGGCGGCTGGCTTGTTTATTCAACCGTTAGTTCATCTGGGTCTTGCCGAGTGTCCCATACTCTTATAATTTCAATTCTTCCTGGCGTGTCTCGATAAAAGAGTTTATAATTCCTGATATTCTTAACTCTGATATCCACATAATCAGTAGCAGTTCCCATTTGTGGAAACTCTGCTAGCAACTTAACTGATTCATTGAATAGGTTCTCTAGTTTTTCGCTATAGATCGGGGATTGATTGTGAACTAGCCAAAATTGAAAAATCTTAAGTCGGTCCCGGAGCGAAGTTTCGGTCCAGCCTATTTCTTTAGCCATTCCTTCATAAGGTCATTTGCTTTTTCTGATGAGACAACTCTGCCCTCTCGAAGGTCTTTCAACCCTGCCTCAATTGCCAATTTTTCTTCCTTGGTTAGTTTATATAGTGGTTGCAAATCAGCTTCAGCTCCAATGATGTCATATATTTCCTTCAGTATTTCCTCGTTTTCAATCGAGCTCACGCGTTCAATGATCCTCTTCCTCAGTTCAATGGTGCCCATATTCTGCTTTGTTTTTGTATCTAATTTCGCACATCCAATCTTAGCAAACAAGTTTGCCGCCAACGTCTGTGTATATGTCCGTGGTGGGGAGAAGGAGGACTTGCTAAATCCGCCAGCTGGCGGATGGCAAGACCGACTACTCTGCAAGTTCCACGAACGTGCTTGCATTACGAAGATAACTATTTGCTGTGTTCAAGTGATAAGTGCAACTTTCAGTTTTTGTAAAAATACAGCATTTGTGGTTTGATAATTGAATTTTCTCACTGGCCTTTCATTGATCATCCTTTCTACTTTTTTGACCTGTTGATTGGTGACTTTTGTAAAATCTGTTTTTTTGGGAAAGAATCTTCTGAGTACGCCGATCCTGTTTTCCACAGTTCCTTTTTCCTGTGAAGTATAAGGATGGGTAAAAATGACTTGGTTTCCAACGACTGATTTACTTTTGTGTGAGCTGCAAAAGCCAAATCATTGTCATAGGCATTATGTTGCTTCAGGCGCTTCTGTAAATCTTCACAATGACCTTTGTACACAAACTTCTTGCCTAAACTTCCTAGTACATAAGCAAAGTACATATGTGGCCCCGGCAGGAATCCCCGCCTGACCGATGCAGTCGGGCAGGGAACCTGCATCTTCAGAATCGGAATCTGAAATTCTATCCCCGCCCGAACGACCTCATTAAGGTCAAAACTTTATATAATTATTAAATTGTTGGAAACTAGATCAATCATTCCTAGTCAACCGTTCGGTCGGGCGGGCATTGAAATACAATTCGAGTTTCTCTTTCAAGACCTTCCTTCCGCCTGCGGATTTAAAGAATTTCTCACGTTTTATTGCTTCCTCACGCGTCTCAAACTCCTCCGCATAAATAATCTCTAAAGGGATAAAAGGCCTCGTACTTCTTGTCATCCCTGCATTGTGTTGCCCCAGGCGCTTCTGTAAATCTTCACAATGACCTTTGTACACAAACTTCTTGCCTAAACTTCCCAGTACATAAGCAAAGTACATATGTGGCCCCGGCAGGAATCCCCGCCTGACTGATGCAGTCGGGCAGGGAACCTGCATCTTCAGAATCGGAATCTGAAATTCTATCCCCGCCCGAACGACCTCATTAAGGTCAAAACTTTACATATTATTAAATTGTTGGAAACTAGATCAAACCATTCCTGGTCAACCGTTCGGTCGGGCGGGCATTGAAATACAGTTCGAGTTTCTCTTTCAAGACCTTCCTTCCGCCTGCGGATTTAAAGAATTTCTCACGTTCTCTTGCTTCCTCACGCGTCTCAAATTCCTCCACATAAATAATCTCTAAAGGAATAAAAGGTCTCGTACTTCTTGTCATCCCTGCATTATGTTGCTTCAGGCGCTTCTGTAAATCTTCACAATGACCTTTGTACACAAACTTCTTGCCTAAACTTCCTAGTACATAAGCAAAGTACATATGTGGCCCCGGCAGGAATCCCCGCCTGACTGATGCAGTCGGGCAGGGAACCTGCATCTTCAGAATCGGAATCTGAAATTCTATCCCCGCCCGAACGACCTCATTAAGGTCAAAACTTTACATATTATTAAATTGTTGGAAACTAGATCAAACCATTCCTGGTCAACCGTTCGGTCGGGCGGGCATTGAAATACAGTTCGAGTTTCTCTTTCAAGACCTTCCTTCCGCCTGCGGATTTAAAGAATTTCTCACGTTCTCTTGCTTCCTCACGCGTCTCAAATTCCTCCACATAAATAATCTCTAAAGGAATAAAAGGTCTCGTACTTCTTGTCATCCCTGCATTATGTTGCTTCAGGCGCTTCTGTAAATCTTCACAATGACCTTTGTACACAAACTTCTTGCCTAAACTTCCTAGTACATAAGCAAAATACATATGTGGCCCCGGCAGGAATCGAACCTGCATCTTCAGAATCGGAATCTGAAATTCTATCCATTGAAATACGGAGCCAGAAACCCCTTTCCTCTGAAAGGGAAGCGCAAAAATACATAAAACCGGATCATTCAGACGGCCGGTTTGCTATTTCTTCACAGCCACGGCCTCGATCTCCAGCAGGTAGTCGGGACTGGCCAGCGCCTGCACACCCAGCAGCGTGCTCGCCGGCGGATTTTTGCCCGTCAGGTATCCTTGCCGCACCGACCGGATAATTCCCCCCTGCACGGGTTGGTAATTCACCACAAAGGTGGTCAGTTTTACCACATCGTCGAACGATGCGCCCGCAGCCTTCAGGCATACAGACAGGTTTTCAAAAACCTGCTTCACCTGTGCTTCGAAATCGCCCTTGCCTACTACCTCCCCTTTCTCGTTGTTGGACACTTGCCCGGAAATGTAAATGGTGTTGCCGGCTACCACCACGTGCGTGTAGCTGGTGGGTTTGTTCAGGCCCTCCGGGCTGATGAATTGGGTTTGCGCTTTCCCGGAGTTGAAAAAACAAACTCCGAGAATGCAGAGAATGAGATGCTTCATAGGATTGTGATTTATGGAGGGTTGCCTTTGCTTTATTTCAGCTGATCCACCAGGTTGACGGGAATGATGTTGACGTTGAACTTCCTTACAATCAACTGCATGATGGGATCATTTTTTATCTTTTGCATGATCCGGCTCGTCTGTGCCTGATCATACCCCATCACCATCTGGTCGGTGAGGGCCAGGTGCTTCACCGCATAGAAAAAACCCGCAATGACATACGGCCCAAAAGGTGTATTCGGGATATCAAACGAACTGCCGGTCATGTTGAAGACGGTGTTCGGCATATACTGACCTGTATTCTTTATACCCTTCGACTGGAGGTAGAACTGTGCAGCATGGTGCCGCGACGACTGCCGTGGATCGGTCATGCAGAGCAATCCTGCAAGCGGTTTTTGTTTCTCTGATTGATTAATTAATAAATCCTGTTTCGTCCGCTCGTTTTCAGAATGTTCACGGACGTACTGCTGCACCCCATCCCAAAACGGCACGGCCGGGTCCCCGTCGTCCACGCGAATCAGGGAATGAATGGAGTAATCCTGAATGCCGCACGTGATCTTCAGGTCCAACACCTTGAGCTCTGAATCGTTGTCAATGGCTTTTTCCAGCAACGTGCGTTGATGGCGCGGGTGCGTGCGCAACAGGTCGATGCTGAATATCCAGTCGCCGGCCAGGTAGCCGTCGTAGGCATAGTGATTCTTCAGCAGCAGTTTGATAAGTGTGTCGTTGGTAATTTTTATTTTTTTGCCATCCACCTCCATAACCGGCTTTTCCTCGACGATCATTTGCTCTATCTCCACCCCCACGGATGATGCGTGCAACATCCCGCAATTGAGTGGGGATCCTGGAACGATGTGCAGATCGTGTACATGGCTGATGTAGTCATCGTTGGAGTCTTCCGTAAGGTGGGCATGCGTCTGGATGTGGACGAAATACCGGATGGGGACCTGGCCGGTGTCGCTGCGCTCGGCCTGCTCTACTGTCCGCTTGATGTCCATCACCACGTCGGGGGTCACAAATGAGCCGGCGGCCCGGATGACATGATATTCAATTTCAATCCCTTTTTTGAGGTACAAATCGCTCACCGTCTGTACGGCGTCGAGCTGCACCTGGCTGAGATCCCGGGCGTCGGCACAGCCAATCAGTATGTGAACCTGCTTTTCAGTTGTCATAGGCTTAAATATAGGCATCCCTTTGATAATGATAATAAACCTCGCGATGCCTGATTCGGGTATTCCCAAAAGTCAGTAGCTTTGAGTAAGGTGCTTCCCACTACGGAACCCCTTGGAAATTTGAACCTCAGGTCGCCTAACAAATAAAAAAATATCCTATGAAAGCACACGCAATTATCTTTTTCAGCCTGTTGCTTCTCAGCAACTGCGCGACCAAAAAAACCGAAACAACGTCGTCTGCTGATTCCCTTCAGGTCGACAGCATGATGACCCTGACGCCTCCCCCGGCCCTTCTCGCCTCGAGCCCCCTCGACGGGTTCTCACTTGACAATAAACTCACCTTCACCGATTCGGTCAACTACTTTTTATTCTCCAGTCAGGAGGAACTAAATCAGAAATTCGGGAAGAAAAAAGGTGCCTTTGCACCGGATTTTCTCATCAACTACGTCGTAGCGATAGCTTGCAAGCCCACCACCAGCCTCACCACCATCGTGATGGACAAAGTACAGACCGGACCCGAATGTATCGATGTGTACCTGACTATCCTGCGGGGAGAAAAACAGAAATTTGTCACGAAGCCGGCACAGGTCTTTGCCATAGAAAAGCGGGACGGAGTTGAAACCATGCACTTCTATGTGAATGGAAAGCTGGACAAGGACATTGCGCTGGCAATAAACTGAGAAAAAATTCCCGATAGAATGGGGTTCTTGTTTTCAATTAGCCAACCACCCGTTCATGTCCTGGTTGAATCGCTCCTTCATCTGCTCAAAGTAGATACCAGTACCCGGACCGGTGAACCCGGTATGGATGGCCTTTACCTTACCATCCTTGCCAATGAATATGGTGGTGGGGAAGCCAATAACCTGGTTCAGTGCGGGTAAAGTCTCCGAGGCTTTCTTATTATCATTCACCCCAGCGATGAGCACCTCGTAAGGAATAGCCAGTTTATCTATCATCTTTTTAACGCGCCCACTCGCATAATCAAAATCCGCTTTCTGCTCATAGGCCAGACCAATGATTTCAACACCACGATCTTTATTCCTGTTGTACCACTCGACCAGGAATTTTGTCTCATCCATGCAGTTGGGGCACCAACTGCCAAGAATCTGCACGATAACAACCTTGTTCTTAAAGCGCACATCGGATGAACGGACCGTGTCCCCATCGATGTTGGGGAAAGCGAAGTCCAGCCTGTCATACCCGGGCTTGAGGAACGTGAGCGTTTCTGAAGCGGGCGGCTTTGCCTGATCATTGCGTATGCCCTCCCATCTCCGGTTTCGTGAGCGGCCAAGCCATTGCGTACCCTGCAGGGTGCCCTGTCCGGTCTTTACCGCGTTGAACAAATACAGGTGATTGCCGTCGAACGTGCTCAACCACAGCGTGTCTCTTACGACATTCCCTTCAAGATACCGGTAGTCACCCGTAGGCGTTAGGAAAGTGCCCGTGGCACGATTCCCCTTTTGTCCAATCACGCCCATGGCACGGACTGTATTTTTTTCATTAAAAAAGTCAACGTCATACGTGCCGGAAAAATCCGGGGCAGAGGCCGTGGTGTCGGATTTGACAAACCGGTATGACTGGCCCGCACGCGCAAGAAACGGAAGCCGATATCCGTCCGCATAATTGATCACAAACTCCCCGACGAGGCTATCTCCGCGAATCACCGCCTTGAAGGCCGCGTCAAAACTATGGAGCACCATGGTGACGGAATCTCCGTTGATTGTAATCTCATCCAGAATCAAGCGCTCGTCTCCATTGTAAAGCCGTGTGGTGTAATTCCCAGCTGCCGCTCGTTCCACCCGAAAGTTGAAGGGGAGCTCTTTTCCCTGGATCAGAACCACACCGCGCCAGATACCGCTTTTCAATTCTGCGGGAGGCGCTGAACAGCTTAATACCAATGAAAGAGACGCGAGATAGAAGAATTGTTTCATGATGTTTGATTCGTGAAGTGAGGCAAAGATAAGTACTACAAAAGGTTTTCCGCAGCGCTCGCCCAGCGACATCCCGCGTAAAAGCCTCTCCGTAGCCAATTTCGACTCAATTCACTTTCCCGGGAGCATTCTTATTTCCAGCTTTGTCAGCATGAAGAATCACATCCTCTTTTTCTGCGGGCTCCTCCTCGCTCCACCCGCACCGGCCCAGACCCGCGATGAGGTATTGGCCGCCGCCCGCGACATCATCACCCACACCACAACCTGCGCGCTCATCACGCAGGACTCACAAGGAATCTCCCGTGTGCGCACCATGGATCCCTTTGCGCCCGAGGCAGATTTTACCGTCTGGCTCGCCACCAATCCGAAGAGCCGGAAGGTAGAAGAGCTGCGCAAGAACCCGCGCGTTACGTTGTACTACAGCGACAAGCAAGACCAGGGATACGTCACCATCCACGGAACGGCCCGGCTGGTCAACGATCAACGCGAAAAAGATCGGCGGTGGAAAGAATCCTGGAAGGAATTCTATCCGAACCGCAGCGACGCCTACTTGCTCATCGAAGTTACGCCGGACAGGCTGGAGGTGATCAACTACCGGATGGGCATCAACGGTAAAAAGGAAACGTGGGAGCCGGCGGCGGTGGTGTTTGAAAGAAGGAGGTAGATCCTACTGGGGCACCAAAGCGAAGCCCGTGTTGGTGTTCTTCACCAACACGACTCCACTGCTTGAGTCTGCACCAATCCCATAAATCCTAAAATGACATTCTCTTAATCGAGATTTTCAGCCGCTCCATAATCCACAACTGGGTGCTTGTTGGTGAAGAACACCAACCTTTAGACTTGCACTCAGGTAATCAGGCGGTCAAACAATTTAGCGATTTGATGACTTTTTTATTTCGTTTAGAATGTTGAAGTTAGAATAACTGCAATCACGAAAT
>Ga0163150_10000042_pt1 | contig 211136 bp, 206 predicted proteins | sample OliLakLV19P2IB_FD_148628 | JGI IMG/M metagenome (GOLD analysis project Ga0163150, IMG submission 148628) | Freshwater microbial mat bacterial communities from Lake Vanda, McMurdo Dry Valleys, Antarctica - Oligotrophic Lake LV.19.P2.IB | ecosystem: Environmental > Aquatic > Freshwater > Lake >... | reverse complement strand
TATTGTGACAAGCGCAGGGAACGTCGCCATCGGCACTACCTCTTCAGCACTCTCAAGCTCTACACTCGCATCTTCTGCCGCGAAACTCACCCTACAAGGAGGATTCACACAACTCCTTGGCACTTCAGCACTCACCTTTATCTCAGAAAACCAAGGCCCGACCCCCGGCACCTCACTTGATGGTGCAGCCAGCGTCTTTGTCTCCGGCAAGTACGCATACGTGGCAAACCAAAGCCGCGACTCCCTCGCCGTCATCGACATCTCAAACCCTGCAAGTTCAACCTTCGTCGCTGAGACCCGTGGCCCCACCCCCGGCACCTCACTTGATGGGGCACGTAGCGTCTTCGTCTCCGGCAAGTACGCATACGTGGCAAACCAAAACCGCGACTCCCTCGCTGTCATCGACATCTCGAACCCTGCAAGCCCCACCTTTGTCGCAGAGACCCGTGGCCCCACCCCCGGCACCTCACTTGATGGTGCATTTAGCGTCTTCGTCTCCGGCAAGTACGCATACGTGGCAAACTACACCCGCGACTCCCTCGCTGTCATCGACATCTCGAACCCTGCAAGCCCCACCTTTGTCGGAGAGACCCAAGGCCCCACCCCCGGCACCTCACTTGCTGGTGCAGCCAGCGTCTTCGTCTCCGGCAAGTACGCATACGTGGCAAACCAAAACCGCGACTCCCTCGCTGTCATCGACATCTCGAACCCTGCAAACCCCACCTTCGTCGCTGAGACCCGTGGCCCCACCCCCGGCACCTCACTTTCTGGGGCAACCAGCGTCTTCGTCTCCGGCAAGTACGCATACGTGGCAAACTACTTCCGCGCCTCCCTCGCCGTCATCGACATCTCAAACCCTGCAAGCCCCACCTTCGTCGCTGAGACCCGTGGCCCCACCCCCGGCACCTCACTTGATGGGGCACGTAGCGTCTTCGTCTCCGGCAAGTACGCATACGTGGCAAACTACTTCCGCGCCTCCCTCGCTGTCATCGACATCTCAAACCCCGCAAGCCCCACCTTTGTCGCAGAGACCCAAGGCCCCACCCCCGGCACCTCACTTAATGGTGCATATAGCGTCTTCGTCTCCGGCAAGTACGCATACGTGGCAAACTTCACCCGCGCCTCCCTCGCCGTCATCGACATAGGCGGTACTGAACTTGCATCACTCCGTGCAGGTACTGTTGAAACGGGCTCGCTCAACGTCTCCGACCTCGCAACCTTTGGTGGCGACCTCAATGTCACTGGGGGTATCAATGCAGGAAACGGCCTCAACGTCAGTGGTCCACTCTCTATCTTCTATGGCACCTCTACCTCTGCCTCAACCACGCTCTTCTCTATCACCCAAGCACTTTCTTCAACGTCTGCCTCTAACATCCTTACCGTCAACTCACTCGGCAATACTGGATTTGGTTCAACCTCACCATCTTCACTCCTCTCCGTGCATGCAAACAATGGCGACACTCGCACAACGCTCTTCAGCGTTGGTTCTTCAACTGCGAACTCTACGTCAACACTCTTCACCATCGGAAACACTGGCAATACCTCAATCGCAGGGACACTTGGAGTGACAGGACTCTCAACACTCACAGGTGTTATCTCCAACGCCTCTTCAAGCATCGCTCAACTCTCTTCTTATATAAGTACAAGTACGAACGCTACAAGCACCAACCTCTTCGCCACAAACTTCAACGGTACAAACGCAACCACTACGAACCTCGCCGTCTCTGGCCAAGTGGCATTCACCGGTATGGCGACAGGCTGTCTCCAGTCAACAAGTGGCGTTATCTCTTCAACAGGCACTGCCTGTGGAGGGGGAAGCGCAACATTCGGCAAGTCATGGGAAGTGTTCCCAGGAGGTGCAGGTACAGCAAACTACCTTGCTCCAACCACCACTATTGGTATTGTTGTGAATGCTTCTTCTTCAATCTTCGCGCTCAATGGACGCTTTGGTACAACCACAAACGCAACAAGCACAAACCTCTTCGCGACATTCTTTAATGGAACGAATGCAACTGCAACAAACCTGTTTGCTACACAGGGTAACTTTACAAACGCAACTGCAACAAACTTCTTTGCAACCACATTCAACGCTACGAATGCAACTACGTCACGCTTCTTCTCAACGCTTGCGTCAACAACAAATCTCTTTGCACTGAATGCAACATCATCAAACCTTTACGTGTCTGGTCTGTTAGGTATTGGCACCACGTCACCATGGGGAAGACTCTCAGTGGACACAAGCAACCTCGGAGCAAACCCAGCCTTTGTCGTTGGTTCTTCCTCAAACATGAGCCTTATTGTGACAAGCGCAGGGAACGTCGCCATCGGCACTACCTCTTCAGCACTCTCAAGCTCTACACTCGCATCTTCTGCCGCGAAACTCACCCTACAAGGAGGATTCACACAACTCCTTGGCACTTCATCACTCACCTTTATCTCAGAAAACCAAGGCCCCACCCCCGGCACCTCACTTGATGGGGCAATCAGCGTCTTCGTCTCCGGCAAGTACGCATACGTGGCAAACTACACCCGCGCCTCCCTCGCTGTCATCGACATCTCAAACCCTGCAAGCCCCACCTTTGTCGCTGAGACCCAAGGTCCCACCCCCGGCACCTCACTTGATGGGGCACGTAGCGTCTTCGTCTCCGGCAAGTACGCATACGTGGCAAACGAAAACCGCGACTCCCTCGCCGTCATCGACATCTCAAACCCCGCAAACCCCACCTTTGTCGCAGAGACCCAAGGCCCCACCCCCGGCACCTCACTTAATGGTGCACGTAGCGTCTTTGTCTCCGGCAAGTACGCATACGTGGCAAACTACGACCGCGACTCCCTCGCTGTCATCGACATCTCGAACCCTGCAAGCCCCACCTTCGTCGGAGAGACCCAAGGCCCCACCCCCGGCACCTCACTTGATGGGGCACGTAGCGTCTTTGTCTCCGGCAAGTACGCATACGTGGCAAACAACATCCGCGACTCCCTCGCTGTCATCGACATCTCAAACCCTGCAAGCCCCACCTTTGTCGCTGAGACCCAAGGTCCCACCCCCGGCACCTCACTTGATGCTGCAGCCAGCGTCTTCGTCTCCGGCAAGTACGCATACGTGGCAAACTCCACCCGCGCCTCCCTCGCTGTCATCGACATCTCGAACCCCGCAAGCCCCACCTTCGTCGGAGAGACCCAAGGCCCCACCCCCGGCACCTCACTTAATGGTGCACGTAGCGTCTTTGTCTCCGGCAAGTACGCATACGTGGCAAACAACGCCCGCGCCTCCCTCGCTGTCATCGACATCTCAAACCCTGCAAGCCCCACCTTTGTCGCTGAGACCCAAGGTCCCACCCCCGGCACCTCACTTAATGGTGCATATAGCGTCTTCGTCTCCGGCAAGTACGCATACGTGGCAAACTACACCCGCGCCTCCCTCGCTGTCATCGACATAGGCGGTACTGAACTTGCATCACTCCGTGCAGGTACTGTTGAAACGGGCTCGCTCAACGTCTCCGACCTCGCAACCTTTGGTGGTGACCTCAATGTCACTGGGGGTATCAATGCAGGAAACGGCCTCAACGTCAGTGGTCCACTCTCTATCTTCTATGGCACCTCTACCTCTGCCTCAACCACGCTCTTCTCTATCACCCAAGCACTTTCTTCAACGTCTGCCTCTAACATCCTTACCGTCAACTCACTCGGCAATACTGGATTTGGTTCAACCTCACCATCTTCACTCCTCTCCGTGCATGCAAACAATGGCGACACTCGCACAACGCTCTTCAGCGTCGGTTCTTCAACTGCGAACTCAACGTCAACACTCTTCACCATCGGAAACACAGGCTCTACAACAGCAGCCAACGGCTTCAACATCACGGCTGGTTGTTATGCCGTGTCTGGTACTTGTCTTTCAACAGGTGGTGCTAACTTCTTCACCAACTCTGGTTCAAATACATACCTCACTACCGGCAGCAAGCTTGCTATTGGTACCACTACTCCATATTGGGATTTCCAAATCGCCTCGACCTCTCCATACCTCGCACTCACCGATACAGATGCATCGACAAACAACAAACACTGGCTTGTTTCAAACGTCGACGGCAAATTCTCAATAGGCACATCAAGCGATGCGCTGAACGCAACATCAACACGTTTCGTGATTGACCAGTCAGGCAACGTGGGTCTCGGAACAACAACACCAACATCACTCCTCGGTATGCAGAGGACTGGTTTCTCTGGTAACGGAGTAGCGGGCATCAGCCAGTACCTTGGCTTCACAAACTCAGTTGCGAGCGCGGTCCAATACGGTGATAGCACATACATTGTGAACGCACCAACGACTGCAAACACACTCGTCGGAAAAGTCCTTCGCATCGAAGACAACACAGCTCTTGTAAACACAGTTCGTGGTCTTGAAGTCCAAGCCCACAGAGGAACAAATACACAAGGTGAAAACACAGCCATCTCTGGATTTGGTCGTACATTTGGAGTGCGCGGAACAACAGAAGGCGATGCGGGAAGTGTCTTTGAACCAGCGGGCGTGTACGGAGAGACACGAGGCACTTCTCAGAGCAACGCAATCCGCGGATACTCTGGCACTATCACATCTTCAGACCTCTTCAGCCTTTCACAGGGAAGTTCAACATTTACTGGCAACGGTATGGTGATGGACTTCGGAAATTCTGGCGGTTCGTTTAATGCAAGCACATCAAAGTTCATTGACCTCAGAAACGCTGGCGTTTCAAAGATGGTGGTGATGAGTAACGGTGCTCTCGGTCTTGGCACCACAACTCCAGCATGGGATTTGCAGATTGCATCGACATCTCCATACCTCGCAATCACAGACACCGATGCATCAAGTGGCAACAAACACTGGCTCGTTTCAAACATCGACGGCAAATTCTCAATAGGCACATCAAGCGATGCGCTGAACGCAACATCAACACGTTTCGTTATTCTTCCGAATGGTAATGTCGCTATCGGTACTACTTCAGCGTCACAGAAACTTGAATTGTCTGGAACTGGAGACCAATTACTCCGTATTACCTCTATGGATGCTTCGAAAGTTGGTATCGATCTCTTCCGACCCGGTAACGCATTCTTTGACTGGGATATTGTGAACAGCTCAGGTGATTTACGCATGCGTTACTCCGCAGATGATTTTGGCTCTGTAACAACGCGCTTTGTGGTTACAGGAGATAATGGTTACGCCGGTATCGGAACGTCAACACCATATGCAAAACTTTCCGTGGTGGGTGGTACCAGTATGAACGAAAACAATCCACTCTTTATGTTTGCGACAACAAGTACGTTTGGTCCGGGACAGCGTCCAATCCTTTGGGGCTTTGCAACAACGACGGGCGACTTGAACCGCGAGCGCGTTGCAATCGGTACGACATCGGTCTGGGGCACTGGCGGAATCCGCGACTCACTCACCGTTGACGGCCGTATCTACAGCACATGGATGGAGTTGAATTGTAACGCTGGTACTGGTTGGGCCGCTGCGACATCTACCGCCGCTGCAGATACTACCAGTGCGTGTGGAGATTTCTCTCTCGATATAAACTCTGACGCGATGGTGTCACCACTTAACGAGTATCCACCAAAGGTGCGCTTGCGTGCTGGACTTACAACAAGTTTTGCACCAAATGAGGCCGTATTTTTACGTACTCATAACCGTATTGCTTCCGCTACATCAAGTCCTGTATTCGAAGCACGCGTTGGTATTCCTCCAGGAAGCCAAATCTCAACCACATCACGTATCTATGTCGTTGGCTTTACAGATATTGCAATGGGTTCTAGTAGCTTTGTCGCACAACTTCCAGTTAACGGCGCGTTCTTCTCGGCTTCGTCTTCACCAAACTGGTTTGCAAACGTTCGCAGAAATGGCGTAACAACAGGAATCGACACTGGTATTTCAACTTCAACTGGAAGGATTGATCTCAACCGTTTCCGCATTGAAGTTACGGGCACAAATGCGACATTCCTCGTGAACGGCACTGTAAACGCCGTGCTAACGCCTGCAGGTGGTATGCCGACTATGCCTTTAGCGCCAATGGTTGGTATTTACAACGCAAACGTAACTACTAACTCTGTAGGTGTGCACGACATCGATGTGTCATATATCAAAACATGGATTGACGACCCTACTGGAGTTGAAAGTGACGGAACAACACTCGCGGAAGCTGGTGTCGGTGAGCTAGCTCCAAATGCAAAGTATGATGGACGCCTCAACTTGGTGAATGGTGCGGACATTGCAGAAAACTATCTCGTTGCATCAAGCTCGCAGTACGTGCCAGGTATGCTTGTCACGAACGCCACGGATACTCCGAATATGGTCGGTCTGTCTTCGAGCACGTATCAATCAAATGTGATGGGTGTCGTTTCAACAAATCCGCATACGGTGCTTGGAGCAAGCGACAGCTACCTCGTGAAAGTTGCGCTCCTCGGACGCGCTCCTGTGATTGTTTCGCTTGAAAATGGACCAATATCAAAGGGTGATGCGATTGTTGCGTCAAGTATCACTGGTGTCGGTATGCGCGCGAACCGCCCAGGCACAATCGTCGGTCACGCATTTGAATCTATCGGCCACTCACAATGCGATAGCGACCTTGAAACCGAACTCGAGAAAGTGGGCGTCGTCCTTCCAGAAAATGCTTGTCTCGTGAAAATCCTCATGACAGTAGAACCAGGGTTCAGCGTTAATGTGGAGGATATGTTTGCGGAAGCGACAACAGAAAATGTTTCGATGCTCGGCATGGTTGTCGAACTTGCAAACGTCGCATACTCACGAGGTGCAGAACTCACGAAGTTTGTAGTCGGACAGGTGACTGCGCAGGTCGCGTTTATCGGAAAACTATTCACAAACGAAGTGCACACAAAGAGCCTCTGTGTGGCAGACGACGCCGGCAACGAGACATGTCTCTCGAAAGCACAGCTCGATGCGCTTATCCTAAACGCAGGTAGTGGCTCGACCACAGTAACGCCACCGCCACCAGATGACGGAGGTGGAGGCGACACAGGCGGAGGAGGAACAGGTGGAACTGGAACAACGACTCCCGATACCACTGCCCCAGTCGTAAGTCTCATCGGTCCAAGCTCAGTCACAGTGACAGTTGATGCAAGCTACAACGATGAAGGCGCAACAGTATCGGATAACGTAGACACGAACCTCACGTACATCACGCTCGTCGACGGCACAGAAATCAGCCCAGCAATCTTCGACCTCCATACACCAGCCGTACATACCATCACATATAGAGCGACAGACACAGCAGGGAACATAGGGGAAACAACACGCACCGTAGAAGTGGTTCCGGCTCCAAGTGCTCCGCCACCAGAACCAACTCCAGAGCCAACACCACAACCTGAACCAACACCAGAACCACCACCAACAGACACAGGAACCCCAACGACACCTTAGAGATCAGAGAAAACAATGCACAACGTATTCTCACAACAGAATAAAAAAATTCACTCTATATATAGATGGTTTTTGAGAATTGCAAAAACCCCCTCAATGTCAAGGTTTAACCTTGACATTGAGGGGGTGGGGAGGAGGGTGCGAAAAAATGTGTGGGGGAATATTCGCAAAAAGGGAATGGCGATTTTGCTCGTACTTCCAGTTATAACTCTCGTTTTTTCAACAGATATCCCACAAGCGCAAGCTGCGACAGTAACTCAGGTGTATGCATCACCCACCACCGGTGATACTTTTGTTGTTCCTGCTGGTGTTACTTCAATTACGGTAAAAGCATGGGGCGCAGGCGGCGGTGGAGGACGTGGTGGTGCTGCGGGTCGAGTTGGTGGTTCTGGCGGCGGTGGCGGTTTTTCACAAGCGACAATTCCTGTAACTCCTGGTAACACACTCATCATTCAAGTTGGATCTGGTGGCTCTCGCTCAGTAACATCAGGTTACCCAGGCGCCGGAGGTGGCTACTCCGGAGTTTTTCTAACTTCAGCAACTGGTACTAATGCATTAATTGTCGCTGGGGCTGGTGGCGGAGGTGGTGGTTCTGAAACATCAGGTACCGGTGGCAACGGTGGAGTTGGCGGTGGCAGTACTGGCGGTGCAGGCGGAAATGGAGCTGCTACCTATGGTGGTGCGGGCGGAACACAATCTGTTGGCGGTGCAAAAGCTGCAACTGGTATAACTGAGGGTTCTTCACTACAAGGCGGTATTGGAGGCCCCACGGCTAGTGGTGTTGCAGGTGGATTGCCCGGTGGTGGAACTGCAGCTGGTGACAATGGTCACGGCGGCGGCGGCGGCGGCGGTTATTACGGCGGTGGCGGTGGCGGTGGTGCCGGACTTACACTAGGCGGTGGCGGTGGCGGTGGTTCGAATTATGTTACTTATACTGGAAGTTCCGCAACTACTTCGACTCAAGCGGTTGGCTCTACAACTGCAAACGGAGGTGACCCTGATTACGTAGCTGGAGTCGGCAGCGGCGGTATTGGTGGCACTAACGCAAATGGAGCTGATGGAGGTATAGGCCGTGTAGTGATTTCGTATGCAGGATTAAATACAGTTTTTACAATTTCGGGTACGGTCTATAGTGACAATGGCACCACACCAGTTGGCGCTGGCGCAATAGTGAACGTGAAAGTGGGAAATTATGCGACGACTTCAGCTACGACTGCATCAAATGGTACCTATACAATTTCTGCACCCACATCGACCGCATCTACGCCAATCACACTTTTTGTAAATGGCTCGAGCACAATGAAAGCGACCACATTCTTAATGGGTGTTGATGGTGTTTCAAACGTGACTGGCATTCCGCTCTATAAAGATACGTTTATCAGTATGAGTACGACATCAGCTGGGGTTGTCGATATGAAACAGATGACATTCTTTGATGCTGAAGATGATGGCGATGTTCTCTATAGTGCATATGGGAGTAGCACGCTTGCAACATCAAGTCCTGCGACGACAACTATACATGGAAACTTTTTAGTGGCGACTGGCACGACATACGCACCGACCAATCTCGCAATCAACGGCAACTTTACAAACAACGGCGCGTTCAAACACAACAGCGGAAATATAGATATTTCTGGCGCACCACTGTCGCAAGGCGGTTTTGATTTGGTGACGACAGCGTTTGACAGTTTATTTTCTGTTGCTGGACAAGAAACTAATCCAAATGAAATAGCCTTCAACTCCGACGGCACAAAAATGTTCTTGATTGGATCTACAGGAGACGATATTACAGAATACAATCTGTCAGTAGGCTTTGATATTTCTACTGCAGCTGTCTCCGGCACTTTATTTTCAGTAGCGGCGCAGGATACCGTCCCTTCAGGCCTCACATTCAACTCCGACGGCACAAAAATGTTTGTGGTTGGAAGTGCAAATGACAAGGTGTATTCGTACGATCTTCTGCAAGGCTTCAATATTGCTACCGCATCCTCAACTGGGAGCACTTCAGTCGCTGCTCAGGATACAAATCCACAGGTTGTAACCTTCAATCCAGATGGCACTAAGATGTTTGTGAGCGGACAAGTTAATAGTGGAGTCTATGCATACTCACTTTCCACTGGTTTTGCCATTACCACCGCAGTATATAGTAAGACATTATCTGTCGCTGCTCAGGATACATCTCCTCAGGGTGTAGCCTTCAACTCCGACGGTACAAAGATGTTTATGGCAGGGAACAGTGCAGATGCTATTTATGAGTATCAATTAGCAACTGCCTTCGATATTTCGACCGCGTCATACATCGGCACTTTTTCAACCGCTGCTCAAGATGCACAAACTACAGGTGTAACCTTTAAACCAGATGGTACAAAAATGTTTGTGGTTGGAGGAACTGCATTTAAAATCTCCGAATACCACCTCGCGGCACCATTTGATTTGGCGGCGACTTCGAGTGGTTCATTTTCGGTTGCTATTGATGATACAAATCCGACTGATGTGACATTTAATACAGATGGTTCAAAAATGTTTGTTGTAGGAACAACCAACGACAGTGTGGTTGAGTATCGTCTCACTACACCGTACGATGTCGCCACTGCCGCTTCAACAACAGTGTTTTCTGTTGCTGCTCAAGAGATAAACCCACAAGGAATTGCATTTAATGCAACAGGTTCAAAAATGTATGTCATTGGGAGTAGTGGCGATGATGTAAACGAGTACACACTCTCAACTCCTTTTGATATTTCTTCAGCTTCATATCGAACTGTCTTCTCGATCGCGGCAGAAGATAACAATCCGACGGATGTTACTTTCAATAGAGACGGCACAAAGATGTACGTTCTCGGAGGTACTGGTGTACTCGTATACGAGTATCCACTCTCAGTTGGCTTCGATGTCTCAACAGCATCGTATTCTAACGATGATTACAATGTCTCATCAGAGGAAACTAATCCCACTGGCGTAGAGTTTAATACAGATGGTTCAAAAATGTTCATTGTAGGTTCAACTGGCGATGATGTTAACGAATATTATCTAGCTACTCTTTTTGATGTTCGAACAGCCGTTTTTGTTGATGTCTTTTCAATCGCATTGCAAGAAATAACTGCATCTGGTCTTACGTTCAATTCCAACGGTGCCAAGATGTATTTGATTGGTACTACGAACGACAGAGTATATCAATACGAACTTGGTGAAAAATTTGGTGACGCTACATCAACCCTCTCGGGGACGATGACAGGAACTTCGGCATTTAACAACGTGACGTTCTCTGGCGACAGCACAAAAATTATTTCTGCAAATGCATCCACCTCTGACTTCACGACCAATCTCGGTGCAATAGTTTCCGCACCGTCAAAACTTACTGTAGGTAATTTCACAAATGACGGTACGTTCACCCACAACAACGGCACGGTGTATCTTGCAGGTACAAGCACAAATATTTCAGGAAAACTCGATGTCACATCTGCGTTCAGCGACACCGTCATTGACACTGGTCTTATATTTAAAAATGATGGCGTTACGTGGAATGGATATACTGCCGCTGCAGCAAACTCTTGGTATGCAGTTGCATTCGGTAGTAGTACGTATGTAGCGGTTTCTGTTGACGGAGGCAGTCGCGTCATGACTTCTCCTGACGGCATGAATTGGACATCGCGTTCTGCATCCGCTGCAAATCAATGGACTTCAGTTATTTATGCTGAAGGACTCTTTGTTGCAGTTTCATACACTGGCACGGACCGCGTGATGACATCACCAGACGGCATCACGTGGACACCGCGCGTAACACCAGGAACAGGTGCATGGGATCAAGTTGCGTATGGAAATGGTTTCTTTGTTGCAGTAGGTTCAGGAGGTACCAACCGCGTTATGACCTCACCGGATGGCATCACGTGGACAATGCGGACTGCCGCTGCGCAGAACGGTTGGGACGCGGTGACGTATGGAGAGGGTCTCTTTGTCGCAGTTGCGATTGACGGAGGCAACCGCGTCATGACCTCTCCCGATGGCATTACGTGGACAGGACGTCTCGCGGCAGCACAAAATGAGTGGTATGGCGTCACCTACGGCAATGGACAGTTTGTGGCTCTTGCTTCTACGTCTGCAACCACATCTACCATAATGACCTCGCCGGATGGCATTGCATGGACGGCACGAAGTGTTCCACTAGCACAACAATGGTGGTCAATAACATATGGCGATGGTCTCTTTGTGGCGGTTGCGAATAATGGCACGAATCGCGTTATGACTTCTCGAAATGGTATCGACTGGACAATGCAAACAGCCACAGAAGTGACACAATGGCGCAATGTCGTCTACGCTAATAATGGATTTATTGCAGTTGGAAATTTAGGCACCAACCGCGTGATGATGTCTACAAGCGGAAGTTTTGTGAACGACACGGTCACATTTTTAGATACAGCGTCAACGACAGACCTCACCATCAACACAAACTCAACATTTGTTGCGCCGGATACGTTGTACGTGGGTGACGACTATATAAACAACGGAACATTCACGCATGGAAGCGGTACAACGTATTTCACTGGAGCAAGTGCATCGGTTTCTGGAACAATGACAGGTACCTCTGCATTTCATGATGTAACTGTCGACGGCGGGGGATTTAGAAATAATGGTGTGACGTGGACAGCTGCATCCTCCTCTGAAGCAAACGACTGGCTATCCGTCACCTACGGCAATGGAACGTTTGTGGCGGTCTCTGCAACTGGCACCAGCCGCGTTATGACATCACCAGACGGCATAACGTGGACTGCACGTACTGCTGCGCAAACAAACGACTGGCTATCCGTCACCTACGGCAATGACCTGTTTGTGGCAGTTGCTATAAATGGCACCAATCGCGTCATGACCTCTCCAGACGGCATCACCTGGAAAGCACGCTCTGCGACACAAACAAACCGATGGAACTCCGTCACCTACGGCAATGGAACGTTTGTGGCGGTCGCAGATACTGGTACCAATCGTGTTATGAATTCTTCAGATGGATTTACATGGAGCGTTGCCACTTCATCTGAACAAAACACGTGGGGCTCCGTCACCTACGGCAACGGCCTCTTTGTGGCGGTCGCTGATTCTGGAGTTATAGGTTCAGTCATGACTTCTCCAGACGGTATTACTTGGACAACACGAACCGTTCCTCAATCAATGGGATGGACTGACGTCACCTACGGCAATGGACAGTTTGTGGCAGTTACAAATAGTGGAACAGGCCTAATGACCTCTCCAGACGGCATTACGTGGACTAGTCGTTCTATTCCTGAAGTGAACGCATGGAACTCCGTCACCTACGGCAATGACCTGTTTGTGGCAGTTGCTGAAAATGGCACCAATCGCGTCATGACCTCTCCAGACGGCATCACCTGGACAGCACGCTCTGCGGCGCAAACAAACCGATGGAACTCCGTCACCTACGGCAATGGAACGTTTGTGGCGGTCGCAGATACTGGTACCAATCGTGTTATGAGGTCTTCAAGTGGCGCAACCACTACCGGCACATTCGCATTTTCAAATAACGCGTCAACCACTGACTTTGAAATCACAAATAGCGATACCGTCACGGCCCCGACGCTCCTGTCAGTAGCAGGGAACTATACAAACGACGGCACGTTCACCAACAATTCTGGCACTGTCTATTTTTCAGGAACCACAACAGAAATCGGCGATGGGTTTGATATTCCAACAGCTACATTTAGCGATTCAGCAAACGTTGCCTCACAGGAAGCCACTCTCACAGGCGTAGCGTTTAATGCAAGTGGCACACGTATGTACACAACAGGTTCAGCAGGCGACAAGGTGTACATGTACAGTCTTGCGAATGCATTCAGCCTTTCGTCAACAACGTTCCTTGCAAGTACGTCCGTCTCTGCACAAGATACAGCACCGCAGAGCATCACGTTCAATACCAATGGCACGAAGATGTATGTCACTGGTGGTACTGGTCAAGATATTAACGAATATACTCTCAGTACTGCATGGGACGTCACCACTGCTACTTTCAGCTTTGTTTTTTCAGTCGCCGCACAAGACACAGCACCCCGTGGCATAGCGTTCAATGGAGACGGCACAAAGATGTATGTTACTGGCCAAACAGGAAGCGACCTCAGTGTGTATGACCTCTCAACTCCATTTACTGCCTCGACCTCGGTATATAGTTCTTCGTTTCCTTTGACGAGAATGGTTCCCACTGACGTTGCATTTAATGCAGATGGCACCAAGATGTTTGCGATAGGAGTGACCCGAAGTGAAGTAACTGCGTACACTCTTTCTACTCCGTATGACGTATCAGCCTCCTCAATTGCAACAAGTACTATCATTTCTGTGGGCGCATCGGCATCGAGTACACAAGCATTTGCCTTTAACCCTGACGGCACGAAGATGTTTGTGGTCAGCAGTACATCTGTCAGTGTTCAAGAATACACCCTTCTGTATGACCAAACTATTACAGGTACACTCACTGGTACATCAGCATTTAACAACGTCACACTTGTCGGTGACAGCACGAAAACCTTCGCTTCAAATGCTTCGACTTCAGCGTTTACCATATCAACTAATGCGACAGTGGTCGCGCCACCAGATTCGCTTTCTATTTCTGGAAACTATACAAACAGCGGCACCTTTGACGCAGGTGAGGGAACTACCACATTCAACGGCGCAAGCGCGCAAGGTCTTTCTGGCACCCTGACAGGGACAAGTACTTTTAATCATGTGGAATTTACCGGCGCAGGTACAAAAACATTCTCATCAAATGCGTCTACTTCGAATTTGATTATTCAAAGCGGTACTACAGTTGTTGCTCCGACTTCGCTCACCATCGGTGGTGACTACACAAATAATGGCACGTTTACGAAAGGCTCGAATACGTTACATGTGAAAAGAAACGGTACTTCGCTTGGCGGGTTTAGTTTGGCGACGACGACGTTTAGACAATCGTTTTCTATGGCAGCACAGGATACGATTCCAGAGGATATCTTCTTCAACACCAATGGAACTAAAATGTTCATGGTAGGTAACCAGGGTGATGATGTCAACGAATACAACCTCTCGACACCTTACGATGCAACAACTGCAATCTTCGATAGCAATTTCCCAGTGCAAGCAGGGACTGCCTCATGGGGCCTCTCGTTCAATACAGACGGCACACGTATGTTTGTGCTGAGCGGTACAGCCGATGAAATCCAAGAATATCATCTTTCAACGGGCTTCGATGTCTCTACGGCCACATACGACAGCAATTTGCTGGTGGGTTCGCAAGATGCGACGCCGGCAGGACTTGCATTTAATACCAACGGCACCAAATTGTTTATGATAGGAACGGCGAATAATTCGGTGTATGAATATAACCTAGGCACCGCTTTTGATGTGTCCACCGCTGTGTATGATAGCTCATTCTCTTTCGCATCATTCGAATCGTCGCCCGACGATATCGACTTCAGCACCGACGGCACCCGTATGTTTATAATTGGGTACTCGGGAGATAAAGTCTATACGTTCCGGCTTCAAAGCGCCTTTGATATTTCGACTGCAGTCTATAGCGGCGCGTTTTCAGTTGCTACACAAGATACAGATCCATCAGGCATTTTCTTCAAGCCAGATGGTACAAAATTGTTTGTAATAGGTATTATAAACGACAGTGTATACGAATACAACATGGCTGCTCCGTATGATTTTGGTGCGACAACCACCTCATCGTTTTCAGTGTTAGCGCAGGAAGCACAACCTGTAGGACTCACCTTTAGCCCCGACGGCTCAAAGATGTTTGTGATTGGCTGGACTGGCGATCGTGTCTTCCAATACCACCTCTCAGATCCTTTCAATGTTTCAACCGCTCTCTATAATAGTTCTTCTTCTGTGCTAGCGCAGGACACATTTCCTGAGGACGTAGCGTTCAACCCAGACGGCACTCGGATGTTGGTATTGGGCAGTTCTGTTCCCGACCGCATCTTTCAATACAATCTCTCCACAGGCTTCAATGTTTCAACTGCAGTTTTTCAAGCGAGTACCTCAATTACCGCACAGGAAACAGGGCCTTCAGGTTTCACCTTCAACATCGACGGCACTAAAATGTTTGTGATTGGAAATGCAGGTGATGAAGTGAATGCATACAACCTCTCTACTGGCTTTGATATCACAACCGCTGTGGTGACGGGAAGTCCATTTTCGGTGGCGGGGCAAGATACTTCACCAGAAGCTATCACCTTCAACCAAGACGGCACAAGAATGTTTATGACAGGAAGTACTGGCGCGAGAGTGTATGAATACAGACTCTCTACTGGCTATGATATTGCAACTGCTGTTTTCCAGAAGTCACTTTCAGTTACCGCTCAAGATGCGGCGCCAGTGGAAGTTGACTTTAGCACCGACGGCACCACTATGTTTGTCATTGGACATAACAGCGACTCAGTATATGAATACAACATCGCCGAATTCTTCGACAACGGCACGTCAACGCTTGCAGGGACCATGACCGGCACGTCGGCGTTTAACAATGTGTCGTTCTCTGGCAACAGCACCACCACGTTTTCTTCGAACGCCTCGACAACGAACTTTAGTATCGCAACAGGCACCCGCGTCATCGCCCCGACCCTCCTCTCAATCTCTGGCTCATACACAAACAACGGCGGGTTTGAAGCAGGGGTTGGTACCACAAGTTTCGATGGCACATCAGTTCAAACTGCAACCGGCACGATGACAGGGAACGATGCCTTCTATAACCTCGATATCAGAAATAGTTCAGCGACCACAACACTCGGCGCAACCACAACCGTCGACAATAACTTCACATCAGTCGCGAGCGCTAGGATTGCGTTTCCTGCAAATGCCACCACCACGATAGGAACGCTCACTCTAAACGGTGGCGTGGGTGGTGAGATACGTCTGCGTTCAACGACATACGGTACACAATGGAATTTAAACGTCACCACAAACAATGGCGTGTCATACGTCAACGTTAGAGATTCAAATGCCTGCGGAGGCATCACCATTTCAGCAACACACTCAACCGATAGCACCAACAATACCTGCTGGAGTATCGGTGAAGACCCAATCCTGGCAAGTCTGGACAATCAATACTTCACTGTAGGGCAGGCAACCACATCTATCTCCACTATTTCGGTTCTCGACTCTGGAAACCCAGTTATCACCGCAGCAAACGACATCCGCATCGCAATAGCCACGTCAACACACAACATGAAGTTCGATACGTTCGACACCTCTGCAGTCATGGGCGGGTCCGCGGCTTCAAAAGTTTCTGCAACAGTCTCATATACAGGCAATGGTTCGGTGCTCATCATTGACGTGACTGAAAATTTTGTTGGAGACGATGAACTCTTAATCAGTGGGCTCTCGTTTGCACAGTTTCTTGCTATTGCACCAGAAGCCCGAGTCCTCAATCTCTACTACGACGGACCTGCCGACACTATTGCCGACGCAACCGACCTCCAAACGATTGCAATCACGGGCGCACTCGCCGTTTCAAACCACGACGCAGGTCAAGCAACAAATGCTTTCACCTTCCAAAACCAAACAGCGACACCACTCTTCCGTTTCAAGATGGCACCGACAAATGAAAGTTCTGCCATTGGAGCACTTACCCTCAATCTCACCGCGGTGCGTCGCATCAACAATTCAAACCTTCAAAACATCGCCCTCTACCGCGACTTCAACGCGGACGGTGTTGTGAATGGCAACGACCTCGCGATCGGTGGTACTGGCGTTATATCAACAGGTGAACAGACAGGAACCATTGTCTTCTCGACGTCTTTCCTCGCAACGACATCTCAGAACTACATCGTTGTCGGTGACACCGTCTCAATCAAACCAAACGAACACATGACCGTCTCACTCTTGGTACAAGGAAGTGTCACCGGCAGTACGTCGCTCGCGGGTATTGTCCCTACAGGTTCAGTGAACAGTGTCCAGCATGAGCGAGGCGCTGGCGCAGGTTCTGGCGGAGGCGCTGGTGCTGTTGGCGGGGAAGCACCTGCGGGCGCAGGAATCGTGGGTGGTGGTGGCGATGGCGGTGGGCAGAGTATTGGTGGCGAACCAGGGTTTGCACCACCAACAGCGCAAGGTTCACCATTTACCGAATGGACGTCAGGCGTGAGTGGACTTGTTTCAGACAATGTATACGCAACCGCTGCAAGCATAAACCTCAGACAGTCATACAGCGTCTTTGGCTTCAGCGTCCCTCCTGGAAACCAAGTCGATGGTATCGAAGTGAAGCTTGAGTCCTCTGGCACGACTGCGGCGGGAACTATACAGGTTGGCCTCTCATGGAATGGCGACACTACTATCACGGCGGTTAAGGCAACCTCTGTACTCACTGGAAGTGACGCAGTCTATACGCTCGGAGGTCCAGCAGATACATGGGGCAGGTCATGGACACCAGCAGAACTTGGCGATGCCAACTTCTTTGTCCGTGTGATAGGCCAGCCAAACAGCAACACAGTGCGTGTCGATGCCATCCAAGTGAAGCCATATCACTCGGCCACTGGTGGTGGAGCTGGAGGGGGTGGGGAGATATAATTATATATACTCCACTCGTAATTCCTCCCATACTTATATCACACGGCCGTGTACTATAGGTATGTTGCATAATTTCCGGATTCCCGCAAGGTTCGGCGTCGCGGGAACAGTGTGCTGGGGGGATTTAATCGCAAAATTTCGAGATTACATAATTGCAAAACTAGATTTTTCTTTGAGCGCCTCTCACACTACTTAGTCGCATGACTTAATCTATCTACATATCTTATTTTAGTTACATATTTTAACTTTAAATTACACATACCTAATACGTACGGCCGTGTATAATAGGTATGTATGGGAACATTAGAATTACAAAGTAAAAAACGTTCGCAAAGACATCAACTGCGTGGAATTATTTTAGGAACAGTGCAGGTTGCTGGACTTATCGGTATAGCTGTCGTTGCGCCGAATGTGATTCAGCATATGCATCGATATGGTCTCCTCATTTCACCACAACAGTCGGATGTGATTAAACGTTCGAGTAAAAAATTGGTCAAAGATGGTCACATGTCATGGGAACAAGGGAAACTTCGTCTTACAGCCAAGGGTGAACTTTTGCTCATGCAGCTCAAGCTCAGAGCTGCCGTTATGCGTAAACCGAGACGATGGGACAAGAAATGGAGAGTTCTAACCTTTGACATATCAGAACGACGCAGGGCCACCCGCGATGCGCTTCGTCGCACTTTATACTCGATTGGTTTTCGCCAACTGCAGCAAAGTGTATGGATTTATCCATACGATTGCGAGGACTTTGTTGTACTGCTCAAAGCTGATTTCAAGATCGGGAAGGACGTACTGTATATGATTGTTGACACATTAGAGAATGACCAGACACTCAAACAACATTTCGGATTGTAAAACTGTATACTTGCAACACACATACCTATAATACACGGCCGTGTATTATAGGTATGTGTGTATGAGATGTCTGGATTTCCCCGAGGTTCGACTTCGCGGGATTATGAGATGTCTGGATTTCCCCGAGGTTCGACCTTGGGGGATTAGGTTAATCTTGACAGTGAGTCAGGATTTTTTGGGTTTTAGCATGAAGCCTGTGTTATTAAGAATTGCTTTGCAAATGCAGTGACAGGAGGAGATATAGTATAGTTATATCAACTATGGCGGAGCACACTAGTTCATACTCGCACCCGTACTTGGCATTTCTTGGAACATTGATTCTGGGAGCGTGTATTGGCGCATTTGGCATGAGCATATTGGATGCTTCAACAAATGAAGGAGCACTGGCTGTAGAAATTGTTTCGGATGAAAAAAATCTTCGTGAGCAGGACACTAATTTCAAATTCATCAGTCCGCTTCTGACGTGTGGCATCGAAGCAGAACTCACTTCAACAAAAAAAGTTGTAGCGCTTCGCGATCAATTGGAATCGCTTATACAGAAAAAACAAGAGGAACGCATTTTAACTGACGCGGGCGTGTATGTGCGCGAGTTGAACGATGGTGCTTGGTTTGGAATCGGAGAGACAAAGACATTCACACCAGGAAGCTTGCTCAAGGTCCCGCTTGCGATGAGTCTTTTTAAAAAAATGGAAGTTGATCCAACCTTTGCACATAACGCCGTCGAGTACGCAGGAGGTGCTCCAGATATCCCGCAAGTGTATCCTCCGCTTGAAACAGTTGAAAAGGGAAAGACATATACATTTGACCAACTCCTCCGTCTTTCCGTCATATACTCCGATAATGTTGCGACCCTGCTCCTCTCACAATTGATAGATAGACCAACGTTGAATGAAGCATATTCGGACCTCGGAATCGAAACGCCTGCTGACGGCGATTCGTATACGACAACTGTTCGAACGTACGCCTCTTTCTTTCGCATACTTTTTAATGGTACATATCTCACTCATGAGAATTCCGAATACCTCTTGTCACTTTTGGCGCAGAGTACATTTAAGGACGGCATTGTAGCGGGCCTGCCGGCAGGTATTGCAGTTGCGCACAAATTCGGAGAGAGGGAGAGGGATGCGACGAGTGCTACTCAACTGCATGATTGCGGGATTGTGTATGCGCCAGGCAATCCATATATTGTCTGCGTTATGCTTAGGGGCAACGATATGCAGAAACTGCCAGCCGTCATTGCTGATATTTCACGGATTGTATACGAGACGCTCGCACATACACAATAAATACTGTCTCAACATCTCACTCTCAAAATAGGGTGGTTGAGGGGTATACTGATTGGACACAATATATGAGTATTTTGCCGAACAGCAATAACCCTCAGAGGGCATTCACCTTGTTAGAGCTACTTGTGGTCATTTCTATCATTGGACTTCTCGCAACTGTCATCATTGGCTCTGTGAATGTGGCTCGCATGAAAGCGCGTGATGCAGAGCGGATAAAGACTGTTCAGGAAATGAGAAAAGCTATTGAACTCTATTATTCTGATTACGGCTATTATCCACCGCTTACTACATCGCCTGCAAATGACGCTCGTTCAGGAGGTGGTACTGTGGCGTGCAGCGATGGAGTTATGGGTACCGTGAATTGGTGCGTACTAATTACTGCTATTGCGCCTTATTATAAGGGTGGTAAAGGTGATCCGCTCAATGCAAATCCAAATTATTATTATTATGACGCAGACGGTACCACGCCAGCTTACTATGGCCTAATGGCAATGCTTGAGAGTTCTTCAAATGATGGTCTAGTACAGAATGATGGTGGTTTCTACTGCACAGCAGGCGCGTGTACTTCGCCAAATCGTGGGATCGAATTCGGAAATGAACCAATTTACTGCATGGAAAATGGTTGGGGGGATTGGAGAGTTGGTGGAACTCGCAGATGCAATTCTGCTTCATCCCCAACACCTCCATAAGCACGATTTGCACAGGGTATAATAGACACGTATGAATCCCGTTAGAAGTGACGGGCATAGGAAGTCATATAGCACTACAAGATAAATTCTAACGGGATGAAAAAAACACGAATTGCAATCAATGGCTTCGGCCGTATCGGTCGAACCTTTTTTAGACTTGCCTACGGACGAGATGATATGGAAATTGTCGGAATCAATGACCTTGGAAATTTGGAAAATCTCGCATATCTTTTGAAATATGACACAACGTACGGGAAAGCAGGATTTGATGTAGCGGTAGTCGACGGCCAATTACTTGTGAACGGTTCAGCAATTCGTTTTGTGAGTGAAAAAGAACCGACGAAACTTCCGTGGAAAGAACTCGATGTCGATATTGTGATTGAATCAACAGGTGTGTTTGCGAGTTATGAGAAGGCAAAAGTACATTTGGACGCTGGCGCGAAACGCGTCGTTATTTCTGCTCCTGTAAAAGATGAACCTTCGACTGTACCAGGAGCGACTGTACTCATGGGTGTAAACGAAGACGCAGTAAATGGAACGCTTATTACATCGAACGCATCGTGTACGACAAATGCAGCAAGTCCTCTCATTGCGATTTTGCACAACGCCTTTGGAATAGAAAAAGCACTCCTAAATACCACACACGCGTTCACAGCGTCTCAAGCACTTCAAGATGCACCTTCAAAAAAAGATTTTCGTGAAGGAAGAGCGGCGTCAGAAAATATCGTACCGTCTTCAACAGGCGCTGCAATTGCGGTGACGCAAGCGTATCCTGCACTGAAAGGAAAGTTTGATGGTATTTCTGTGCGTGTTCCAGTGCGTGTCGGCTCAATAGTCGATATCACATTTGTCGCGTCCCGCGACGTTACTGTGGAAGAAGTGAATACTGAAATGACAAATGCAGCAGCATCGCCGGAATGGAAAGAACTTTTTGCCGTAACCACTGAACAGCTAGTATCTTCAGATATCGTGGGCATGCCCCATGCATCGATGGCAGATTTGGCCTTCACACGCGTCGTGGGAGGAAACTTGGTGAAGGTGCTTGCGTGGTACGACAACGAATCTAGCTACACGCACACACTTGTATCACACGTCGCGATGGTAGGGCGAGCAGTGAACGGTGGACAGTAGACAGTGAACAGTAAATAGTTAACAGAAAAAGATGGCGTTCCATAAGCTTGTAGTTTGGCAGAAATCGATGGAGTTAGTGAAGGATATTTACGTACTCACAAGACAATTGCCCAAGGATGAATTGTTTGGACTTATGAGTCAAATGAGGAGAGCATCTGTTTCCATTCCATCAAATATCGCTGAAGGAGTTTTAAGAAACTCAAAAAAAGAATTGCACAGATTCCTCATGATTGCCCTTGGTTCAAGTGCTGAACTTGAAACACAGCTTATATTGGTAACTGATATCCATTCACTTCCGACTGATGTTATTATGGAGAAGTTGAAGGCAGTTCAAAAGATGATGTCAGTTTTAGCAAAAAAACTGTAGAAACTATAAACTATGAACCAAAAACCAACGATTGCTTTTGCCTCTGATCACGCGGGGTTTGAATTAAAAAATACGCTTCTCGCGTATGTCCGCGATGAGCTGGGTCATGAGGTGATTGATTGCGGAGCCGAAGTCTATGACGAGGCAGACGACTATCCTGTATTTATTTCCAAGGCTGCGCGTTTGGTATCAGAAAATGCAAATGAATATCGAGGAATAATCCTTGGAGGTTCAGGTCAGGGTGAGGCCATGGTTGCAAATAGATTTGCAAATGTGCGAGCGACTGTCTTTTATGGTGAACCTCTCGGGAGTGACCTGTCTATAATTCGTCTTTCGCGAGAGCATAATGATGCTAATATACTATCTATAGGCGCACGGTTCGTAACTAAAGAAGCTGCCAAGGATGCCGTAAAACAATGGCTTATGATTGATAGTAGCGGCGATGAGCGCCATTCGAGAAGGAATACGAGTATAGATGCATGTACTGCATAATATGATTTACCTCAGCACGCTTCAGGATAGGAAAGTAGAAAAAGGTTTCACCCTCATGGAACTTTTGGTGGTCATATCCATTATAGGTCTTTTTGCTGCGGTAGTAATGACTGCGCTCAATACAGCTCGTGAAAAGGGAAGAAACAGCGCGCGTATTCAGCAAATGAATCAATACATTCGTGCACTTGAACTTGCACGTTCTAATAATGGGAATGCAAGATTTCCCGTACCGAACGCAGGCGCATCTTACGTATGTCTCGGCGATTACCCTGGTACCACGTGTTGGGATGGCACTGTGAACGAGGATACAACATTTCCAACAACGCTCATGCAAACCATACCCTCGCTTCCCGCAGGAGATGTTGTGGGTACGACCCGAGGATACACCTATAGAACAACTGACAGCGGTGTTACATATGAAATTCGATGGATGATGGAGGGTGGCAGTGGTGGAGCGAGTGTTTGTAAAATTGTCCAAGCCACAAGCGCGGCATCAGGTTCAAACACTATTTGCACGTTCACGCGGTCATAAGTATCATAAGTACAAATGACAGAGTTGCGTATTATTCCTGCGGTCATCCCGACCTCATATAAGGACGTTGAAGATACTCTCATAAAGGTTGGTTTTTTTTCTGAATCTGTTCAGATTGATTTGGTTGATGGCATGTTTGTACCGTTTTCGAGTTGGCCGTTTAAAGAAAAAAGCGATGACGCACTAGAGGAATTTAAACGTCTTAGAGCGATTACATCGAAATACGATGTAGAAATTGACGCGATGGTTTCGAATCCAGAGCAGTACCTAGAGACATGGATTGAGAGCGGTGTGAACCGAATAATCATCCACGTCGAAAGCACACTTAAACTCGCTGAAATAATTGGAATGGACAGGAAAGGTTTGACGCTGGGGCTTTCGCTTAACAATGACACATCGCTCTCAACGCTCGAACCGCATCTCGTAACGCAGATTGATTTTATACAAGTGATGGGCATTGCGCAGATTGGCGCACAGGGCCAGCCATTTGATGAACGCGTCCTCGAGCGCATCAAAGCACTTCACATGCAGTACCCCGGCCTACCCATCAGTATCGATGGCAGTGTGAACGAGACAACGCTTCCGCTTTTGCGCGAAGCGGGAGCAACTCGTTTCGTAGTTGGTTCCGCAATTTTACTTGCGCCTGAACCTCATACCGCATACGAATCACTCTCAAAACTTTTGCTGTAGTGTTCTGTTTTTAATATCGCGCTGTGTATATCAGTGCAACCAAAGTCGGCATCGGTCGGCTATACTGTATCTACTATGCAGTATCTTTCTGATACCGATGTTCTCGCACTCGAAAAGAAAGCGAACGAAATTCGCATTTCAATCATTGAGATGCTTGTTTCAGCAGGAAGCGGACACACTGCTGGCCCGCTCGGTATGGCGGATGTGTTTACGCTTCTGTATTTTCACGTACTGAAACATGATGCGAAGAGCCCAGAATGGGCAGAGCGCGACCGCTTTATACTTTCAAATGGGCATATTTGCCCTGTTCTATACGCCACGCTTGCACATGCGGGCTATTTTCCAATTGAGGAATTGCAGACGCTCAGAAAATTTGGTTCACGTCTCCAAGGGCATCCGCACAGGGAGTCGCTCCCAGGGCTTGAAACGAGCTCTGGCCCCTTGGGAAGCGGTCTTTCACAAGCCATCGGTATGGCGCTCGCAGAACGAATCGACGACCCATATTCAGCAAAACAATTTTACTGTGCAACAGGAGATGGGGAATTAAACGAAGGGCAAGTGTGGGAAGCACTTATGCAGGCTGGGAAAGAAAAAATTCACAATCTGACTGTCATCGTCGACAGAAATGGCATTCAAATCGACGGCTTCACGAAGGACGTCATGCCGCTTGAACCGCTTGCTGAGAAATTTGCATCATTTAATTTTGATGTGCAGGAAGTAGATGGCCATAACATGCGCGCACTGAATGATGCCATTGGTAAAGCGCAGGCTGTATACAGCCAGCCTTCTGTCATCATTGCTCACACTATTCCCTCAAAAGGAGTCGGTCTGTTTGAGCGAGATTTCCGTTGGCATGGCAATCCTCCAGGGAAAGGCCCGGAAGACAGAGTACCAAAAGATAAGCAAGCAGAAGTTGCACTCCGCGAATTACGAACGCTTCAAGGACATATCACGGGAAGTGATATTCATTAATATGTACACGGTTCCATCACATATCAATCCAAAGCTTTTCGACGCCGATGTTTCGGGCGAGGCAAACCGTATGGGTTTTGGACGCGGACTTAAGGCAGTTGGAGCTACGAACGATAGTGTTGTCGCACTCTGCGCTGACCTCATGGAATCAACTCGCATGATTGAGTTTGCGGAAGCATATCCTGAACGTTTCATTGAAATGGGAATTGCAGAACAATCAATGGCGTCTGTTGCGTCTGGCATGGCAGCGATGGGAAAGATACCATTCATTGCCTCGTATGCGATGTTTTCTCCGGGTAGAAATTGGGAACAGATACGTACGACTATTGCGTACAATAATGCGAACGTAAAAATAATCGGAGCTCATTCCGGCGTGTCAGTGGGGCCAGACGGTGCAACACACCAAGCGATTGAAGACATTGCACTTATGCGCGTCATGCCGAACATGGTTGTTCTCGCGCCATCAGATGGTATCGAAGCAGAGAAAGCGACGCTCGCTGTGACAGAGTTTAAAGGTCCAGTGTACATGCGACTCGCACGCGAGAAAACACCTACGGTCACAACAAGAGAAACCCCGTTTGCGATCGGAAAAGCGGAAGTATATATGGAACGCGACCCCGCGCATATAGAGTCTGTTGGCATTATCACTACAGGGACGACACTCTTTAATGCGATGGTTGCAGGGAAGCGTTTAAATGAGAAGGGGATCGGCGCATCAGTACTCCATCTTGCTACCATAAAGCCATTTGACGAACAGGGAGTACTAGCATTCGCGCGCAATCATACGCATATCATTACTGTAGAAGAACATCAAATTGCAGGCGGTATGGGCTCTGCGGTTGCAGAATTTCTCTCACTCGTACATCCAAAACACATTCTCCGTATGGGAGTGCACGATATGTTCGGACAATCCGGAACATTGGATGAATTGTTCAAACACTATATGTTGGATGCTGATTCGATAGTCCAATCCGCCGAGAGGTTGCACGGCTAAAAAATGCTGGCGTACGCCACGCATTTTTTATATTTCTAAAGTTTTTCTTTAAAACGCTTCATCCGAGACGTTGAGTATTTTTATTTCGAGACGTACAAATCGTACGATGAGTAATAAAAATATGAAAACAACGAAGGAGAAAATGTTTTTAGGAACTCATTATTTCTTACAGAAACTGTTCAGGTTGCACCACAAGAGTACTTCGATTTTCTAAAATGCAAGCATTAAGAAAATCTGGCTGTATGGTATTTTCTCCTTTCATTCGAAAATCTCGGCAACCTCGTGTATAGCCTTCCTACAGAAGCAGTTTGGATTGTATGATAGTTTATCAAAACTATCATACAATCCTTTACGAAGTGAATTTGTCACTTCTCACAAGTATTCGCCTTACACCTTCTTGGCTTTATAGATGGGCGGAGCATCCTTCAAAAACTGCGCCATCTGTTCCTGTGTCAGGAGTCCTTTCTGTGCGCCGATATACTGTACAACTGACATGGAATTGACTGGTCCCCACGTGAGCGCTGTTTCAACGTCGTGACCTAGTGCGAGTGCTGCCGTAAAAGTAGATGCGAATGAGTCGCCCGCACCAGTGCGGTCAACAGGAGGCCCTGGGTCTGGGTAGATTGGCATAAACCATGCATTGTCCTCGCTATCGAGTGCGAATGCGCCGTTCGGCCCATCTGTAATAACTGGAATTTTTGGTCCAAGTTTTTTCATTGCGCGAAGAAGCGTCGGCACATCACGTCCTTCAATATTTAAAATTTGCTGTGCTTCTTCTACGTTGCAGAAAAAAATTTCAGTATGCTGGTACAAATCTTTCAATTCCTCATACCCCAGACGAATCTGGAACGTTCCCGGCTGTAGAACGAGTTTTGTTTCAGGATGGTCGGTAACATACTGAGCAATTTCGTGATGGAAGGCAAGTGAGTTTTCGCCAATTGACGAGAAATACAGATAGCGTGGAGATTCCTCAAATGTTGGAAGTGCGTATGGAAATTCCTCGTGTTTTATGAGGATTGTGCGTTCAGCACCGTAGCGAAGCACGTAGTGGTAGTTTGTCTTTTTGCCTTCATTTTGAACTATGTAGTCAGTTGAGACTCCTTCATGGCGGAGCGCCTCTAGGCAGTCTTTGCCGTCACGGTCGTGGCCAATATTTGAGTAGAGTGCAGTTTTAAGGCCTAATCGTTTTGCAGAAACAGCAGCATTCGGGGAATTGCCGACTGCGGCAATGATGGTGACTTCTTTATAAGGAAGTTTCGCGCCGAAGTTCATTGAGATTTGGCAGGCACGGCCGTCTTGGTCGCAAAAGACGCGAGCATCTTTCTCACTGAGTTCAATAAAAGCATCGATGACGATGTCACCAATAGCAACGAAGTCGTATTTCATTCATTCAGTTTACAGTGAACAGTGAACAGTTTAGAGAGGTGATGTGGGTAACACATTAGAATACGGACGATAGTTAACAGAAAAACAGCCATTTTTTGTGCTCTTACTGTGAACCATTCACTGAATACTGTAAACTACTAACCTATGTCACTTATATACGTTACGAGATTGATTCCAGAAAATGGAATAAAAATTCTGAAAGATGCGGGACACACGGTCGATATAAATCCAGATGATAGAGTTCTCACAAAAATAGAGCTTCTTTCAGCGCTTCGCACAAAACCATATGACGCCGTCCTTTGCTTGCTTACCGATACGATTGATAGCGAAGTGTTTGACGCTGTGCCCACAGCGAAGATATTTTCAAATTATGCTGTCGGTTTTAATAATATTGATGTAGACGCTGCGCGAACTCGCTCTGTACTCGTTACGAATACACCGGGAGCACTTACGCACACTGTCGCTGAACACACGATAGGCCTTATGCTTTCGCTCACTTCACGTATTGCTGAAGGAGACAGGTTCATGAGGGCAGGGAAATATACAGGTTGGGCGCCGATGCTTCTTACTGGTGCAGATCTCAAAAACAAATCATTTGGACTTTTGGGCGCTGGGCGCATTGGTGTAGATACAGCACTCATTGCGCACAACGGTTTTGGAATGAATATCATGTACTACGACATTGTGCGGAGTGCTGAGATTGAGAGAGCGACCGGCGCCGAGTTTTGCGAATCAGTCGATGAGGTTCTTTCGCGCGCTGATGTTGTTTCAATCCACGTCCCACTTGTCGATGCGACTCGACATTTGATTAATGCCGAGCGACTAGAGCTTATGAAGCCGACTGCCTATATTATAAATACTTCCCGTGGCCCTGTGATTGACGAGGCTGCACTTGTCGAGGCACTAAAAGCAGGAACTATCCGCGGAGCAGGTCTTGATGTGTTTGAGAATGAACCTGCACTTGCCGAAGGATTGAGTGAACTTGAAAATGTCGTTATTACTCCCCATATTGCCTCTGCAACCGATGAAGCGCGGGGGAAAATGGCAGAGATGGCAGCGGGTGCTATTATAGACGCCTTAAATGGCAAGGAGCCACAGAACCTGGTGAGGTAGGGAAAGGGTTTCATTTGAAGGGCAGGGCTTGAAAAAACCTAATTTTCTGATACGATGCGTGAGCTATGACATTGACTTTAAACGTTGCCGACAGAGTAATACGAGGAAAGGGTAATAAAAACCTGCGTGTTTCTGGTGTTATGCCAGCTGTTGTGTATGGTCCAAAGACCGAGGCACACTCTATTAGTATGAAGATTGCGGAGTTTGAGAAGATTTTCAAGAAAGCTGGTGAATCTACAATGATTTCGCTTGCAGGCCTTGGAAAGGATATGGATGTCATCATCCACGATGTAGATTTTGACCCGCTCTCAGGCATTCCGCGTCATGCTGATTTTTACGTTGTCGATAAGAATGTGAAGATTCGCGTTGAGGTACAGCTTGAGTTCGTTGGGGAAGCTCCGATTGTGAAGGAAGGCGGGGTTGTCACGAAGGTGCTTCACGAGATTGAGGTTGAGGCGCTTCCAAAGGACCTCCCACCGCACCTCACTGTAGACATCTCAACACTCACTGCGTTTGATTCAAAAATCCACCTCAGCGATATCGTTCTCCCAACAGGAGTAGTGATTCACGCAGATATGGAAGAGATTGTGGCCGTCGTTTCTCAGATTGCTGACGAAGTTGAGGAAGCACCAGCTGCTATCGATATGGATGCAATTGAAGTAGAACAGAAAGGAAAGGTTGAGGGAGATGAGGAAGCGCAAGCTTCGGACAAAGAGTAGTTAAGGAAAATATCAACAATGCCCCGCAAACCTTCGGTTTGCGGGGCATTGTTGATAACGCCACATTCCATCTCGTGTATATGTCATACTAATAAGTACTATGACCCTCAAAAAATCCCTCCTCCGCACCCTCATACAACTATCCATCCTCACCACCGCCCTCACCATAGCCCTCTCACTCAACTACCTCTACGCATGGACAGGTCCAACAGGTACTGCTCCAGCCAATAACGTTGGCGCCCCAATAAACATAACGAACGCTACCCAAGTGAAAGACGGCAACGTCTCAGTGGGCCTCGGTACCAACAGTACTGCAGTTGGCTTAAACCCCCTTGGCCTCACCATAGCAGGAAGTCAACGAGTAGAAGGATGGCTCAAGGTAGGAGATGGAGCAACCGGTAACCCTACCCAGCTTCTTGACCTCACCGGTACTCCTGGCACTGACGGTATTAAGTTCCCTGACGGGACTGTACAGACGACGGCGGGGGCACCAGCAGGTAGCACCAACGGTATAGGTACTGATCAATTAGTAGGATACACCTGTCTGAATACTCCTGATTGCACACTGTCATGTACTGTTCACGGTCAGAATCCTACGTGTACAACACCAATATGTCCTACAGGTAAAACATTGTACACACATGATGATATTGATAAATGGACTGACTCTGGATGTACTAACATTGGATCGGGTGGTCAATGCCAAGGCCCATGGAGTCGCACATATTATAGGGTCGTAGGACTTTGTGGTTAATGTTGGGGGGAGTCTTTACAGATGTGAAAAGAGTATTCTGGTATACTAATACTCTATGCGAGGGAAGGTTTTACTATGGGGAAGTATATTTATATCGTGCGCATCTTTAGTTGCGGTATTTTCTATAACAAGCCACGGTGTTTTTGCTGAAACACAAGCTGAAAGCCAAGCTCGCCTTGAAACAGAACTTCGGGAAGTGGAAGCACAGATTGCACAGCAACAAGTACTTGTGGATGGAAAGCAGAAAGAGAGACAGTCGCTTGAGCGCGACATTTCCATACTCGACGCGAAGATTTTGAAAGCAAAGCTCGGACTCAAAGCCCGCACTATTGAAATACAAAGCCTCGGTTCCCAGATTGGAGACAAGCAAATTGTTATAAATGAGCTCAATGGCAAACTCGACCGTCAAAAACAATCGCTCGGACAGCTCTTGCGCAAAACAAACGAGATTGATGATTTCTCTCTTGTTGAAGTAGTGCTTGCAAATGAGAATCTCTCCGAGTTTTTTGAAGATGTGGATAGTTTCCAAGCAATCAAGAGTTCTCTTCGCGATTCTTTCAATCTTATTGTTGTGTTGAAGGGCGATACTGAAAATCAAAAAGTTCAACTTGAAGACAGGCACTCAGAAGAGAATAGATTGAGAGCATTACAGGAACTTGAAAAGAGGCAGATTGAGGAACGAGAAGCAGAAAAGGAAAAAATTCTGAAGACGACAAAAGGACAGGAAACAGCATATCAGACCTTGTTGAAATCACAGCAACAGACCGCAGCGCAAATTAGACAAGCGCTCTTCGCTTTGCGCGGAACAGAGGGTATACCATTTGGAACTGCTGTTGAATATGCAAAAACTGCGTCGCAAAAAACAGGAGTGCGTGCTGCCCTCATCCTTGCAATCCTTTCTCAGGAATCAGATTTGGGTAAGAATGTGGGGCAGTGTCTGATTACTGACATTAAAACGGGCGATGGAAAGGGGAAGAACACTGGAACGCCATTTCCTGGCACAATGAAGGTGCCTCGAGATACTGTACCGTTTGAACGTATCGTAAAAGCACTTGGTCTTGATTGGTCTACAACGGCCGTTTCATGTCCACAGCCTGGTGGATACGGAGGAGCTATGGGACCAACACAATTTATCCCTTCAACATGGGAAATTTATGAACCCCGTATCAGGGCAGCGCTTGGGGTAACTGCGACGAACCCATGGGATGCGCTGACTGCTATAACCGCTACAGGACTATACCTTCAGGACGTGGGAGCTGCTGGCGGAAGTGAGCACACCGCAGCAGCGAGGTACTATGCCGGAGGAGCGTGGGCTACCTCAGGCCAGCATTATGCAGACCAAGTGATGCAGAAAGCAATTGGTTTCCAAAACAATATCAACTTCTTGGATGAAAATTAGAAGATACTCACCAATTTGCCAAAACAAGGAGTTTTAGGTATAGTAGCCGAGCTATGAAAGCAGATATACACCCAAAAAATTATCGTCCCGTGATTTTCCACGATAACTCATGTGGAGCTCGCTTTTTGATTGGCTCAACCATTCAAACTGACGCAACTGACACGTGGGAGGACGGAAAAGAATATCCAATCACTCACGTTGAAGTTTCAAGCGTTTCTCATCCTTTTTATACTGGAAACGAGAAGGTTATGGACTCAGCGGGCCGTGTAGAAAAATTCAAGACTCGCGCAACAAAGACTGGCACTTCACGCGCAAAGAAGTCGTAACGACACTTTCACAAAACCACCAGAAAGGTGGTTTTGTCGTATAAGGGAGTCAGATAGAAGTATGGAATAATAAACACTATGGATGAAAATGTCCTTATAGAAGCACGAGAGAATCAGAAAACGCAATTTATAGCGTCGCAGTTTGATGTGCTCGTAAAACGCGAGCGTGAACTTGAAACGCTGATACAGGACGAACCAGATATGGCCGAGCTTGTGGACGAAGAACGTGCGTCGCTTCTCTCACAAAAGACCGCACTCTATGAGGAAATAGTTCGCATTCTCGAAGCGTCGAGAGTCGAGGAAGAACAACCATATGGAGTTGTTCTTGAAGTGCGAGCAGGAGCAGGCGGAGAGGAAGCTGCGCTTTTTGCAGAAGAGCTTGCGAATATGTATCTACATTTTGCTGAAAATCGCGGTTGGGCTACAACAACAATCGAAGAATCGCGCTCAACTCAGGGTGGTTTCAAAGAAGCTGTATTTGAAATACTGTCTGGGGAGGCGTTCCAGTACCTCAGATATGAGACAGGCGTGCACCGCGTACAACGCATTCCTGCTACGGAAAAAAATGGTCGTATACATACATCAACTGCATCGGTCGCTATCTTGCCTATGCGCCGTAAACCGTCGATTGAAATTAATCCATCTGATATTGAAATGGAATTTTCGCGCGCTGGCGGAGCAGGAGGACAAAACGTGAACAAGGTGGAATCAGCAGTGCGTCTCGTACACAAACCGACTGGTGTTGAGGTGCGTTCGCAGTCAGAACGAAGCCAGCTTAAGAATCGTGAAAAGGCGATGTCAATTCTCATTGCAAAACTTGAACTCTTGCACGAAGAAGAGGAAGCCCGAACGCACGCGGCGACCAGAAAGTCACAAATCGGCACTGGCGACCGCTCAGAAAAGATACGTACCTATAACTTCCCCCAGAGCCGAATTACCGACCACAGAATCAAGGAATCGTGGCATAACCTCGAGAAGGCTATGGCAGGAGAGATAGGAGAGATTCTTGAGGCTATAGGGCGCGCTGATGCAAAAGTAGTCGCAGTTGCAGGCGAGTAAACTGTGTGGTACTGTTGTCCAGAACCCGCGTAACAGCGCGTTTTTTGTTCGCTCTGTTGCTCACTTTTGCGCAACTATTCAAGAATCATTTTTGAACACTTATTACATACATGAAAGACACTCAAACAATCATACAATCACTGTTTAAAGCCGGATCACATTTCGGTTTTTCGAAGTCTCGCCGCCATCCATCTGTTTCCCCATTCCTTTTTGGCACAAAGGAGGGTACAGATATCTTTGACCTTGAACGAACAAGCGCGCTCCTTGCGAATGCATCAGAGTACCTAAAAGAACTCGGTGAGCAGGGCAAGATTGTTCTCTTCGTATCATCAAAAGAAGAAATTCGCGACATCGTACGCGCCCAAGCAGACGCAGTGAACATGCCATACGTTACGAATCGCTGGATTGGAGGCGTACTCACAAACTTTTCGGAAATAAAGAAGCGCATTCAGCGCATGATATCGCTCCGCGACCAAGCACTCTCGGGAGAGCTCGACAAGAAATACACAAAGAAAGAGCGTCTCATGCTCTCACGCGAAGTTGATAAACTGGCTTATAACTTTGGCGGCGTAGAAAAAATTGAACGCCTCCCAGACGCACTCCTCGTTGTTGACCCTCGCCATGACAAAGTGGCGGTTAAGGAAGCAAATGATGCAAAAGTTCCTGTTGTTGCCATCATGAGCTCTGACTGCGACATGTCAGTGATTGCAAAGCCTGTACTCGCGAATGATGCGAGCCGTGAGAGCGTTGCGTTCGTACTTTCACAACTCACAGCCGCATATGCTGACGGAAAGTCGCGTTTTGTTCCAAAAGTTGCGAAGGTGGCTACTGTACCGGCTCGAGACTTCTCTGCACAGAAGGCCGCATAGAAAGAGTTTATTTATTCACATTAGTTTGTGTTCTTCGTATGGATATTTCTTCAGAGCAGATTAAGGCACTCCGCGATACCACTGGCATTTCAGTAATGCAGTGTAAGAAGGCACTCATTGAAGCCAATGGCGATATGGAGAAAGCACTCGTTATCCTTCGAAAGAAGGGTGGAGAGGCAGCTTCTAAGAAGTCAGACCGCGCACTTGGCGCAGGTGCTATTGGCGCATACGTTCATTCTACATATGAAGTAGCGGCACTCGTCGCACTTTCGTCAGAGACAGATTTCGTTGCAAAGAACGAAGCCTTCATTGCGCTTGCGCGCGACCTCGCTATGCAGGTTGCTGCTGCAAATCCAAAGTTTCTTTCGCGTGAAGAGGTGACCCCGGAAGAACTTACAAAGGCAAAAGAAGTGTTTATGACTGAAGTGGTAGGGAAGCCAGCGGAGATGCAGGAAAAAATTCTTGCCGGCAAAATTGATTCATATTACAAAGAGCAAATCCTTCTTGAACAGTCGTTCATCAAGGATGCAGACCGCACTGTGACTGATCTCATCAATGACGCCATTCAGAAATTTGGCGAAAAGGTAGAGATTCACAGCTTCAAGCGAATGTCGTTAAAATAAAAATAATCCATGAGCACCTCACTTATCACAGTGCTCGGAAGCGGCCTCATGGCCCTCGCCCTCTTGTTTCTCTTTAGAATTGAGAGATCAAGGGGAAAGCGGTTTGGTGAAGATTTCCGCTCGGTACTCGATACTCTTGTGGAGACGGTACAGCACTTCTTTGGAAGAATACTCCCAGAAGTAAATAGCGCCTTTTTCCAAGAATTTGCGCATTACATTATGCATATGGTACTCTCAAAGGCGCTCGGTTTCCTCAGGTTACTCGAGTCGGTCACACTTTCAGTTGTACGGTTCAATAGAACTCAAGCACTTAAATTGAGACGGCGCGCTACTGTTTCGGATATTGAACCAGTTGCCACGGCGCCATCAGCAAGTTCAGAGCATCTCCAAGCAATACACGAACATAAGAAGAATATAGAACTGACTGAGGCTCAGAAAGTGAAGAGAAAGAACGCTGCACTTATGGGTGACAAGAAGTTTTAGAAAACACGCGATTAGTGTTACAAATAGGTGTGTTTTCAATCCATTGAGCCAGAGTAGGTAAAGGGGTGGAGAGTTTCAATTCTTTGAACCGGCTTAGCTCAGTTGGTAGAGTTGAGAAAGTATTGGATACTTTTTCAAAGTTTTGTAACAGAACAGAGTATGGTTAGAATGATTGGTGAGAATTAAGTATCCTGAGCCGGCTTAGCTCAGTTGGTAGAGCAACGGTTTTGTAAACCGTAGGTCCCCGGTTCAAGCCCGGGAGCCGGCTCAGGATACTTAATTGATTGGTGAGTTTTGAACCTGAAAGAAGTTAAAACTTCTTGCTTTCATCATTCGTTCAAAGATGAGATTAAAATCTCATCTTGCTCACTCATTCGAAAGTAGGTCCCCGGTTCAATCCTTACAGGATCAGTACACCTCACTGATATTTCAGTCCAAGTATTCCTTAAAATATCTAGTAAGGTCCAAACACGCTCCAAGTATTCGCATGTTTGCCCGGGAGCCGGCTCTGAGCCTTTGATTCTGCTTCCAGCATTCGCTTGAAAATGAAAATTCATTTTCATTTCGCTCGCTCATTCGGAAGTAAACCGTTGGTCTCGACAATGAGTCTGGGGGTCTCATTGTCCAAGCCACGTATCAATATTTTTCAGTCACGATTTTTATACTGAGCACAAAGCTGTCGCACGCGTAGCAATAACATAGGTTACTTCTCTTATGGCAAACAATGAAGGTCGTCTTCCATACGCAACACGACCCGACTTTAAAGTTGGCCGAGCAACGGAATTGACAGGGCGCGACAGAAGGTTCTATCGCTTTCTCGAGATAGTCCCTGGCGTCGCTTCGTGGACAACGCTCATTGGAGTACTCCTCCTCTCAAACTACGCGCCCTTTATTGCTGCGTATTTTGTTATTGGTTTTGCAATTTACTGGGTATTGAAGACTGCGTTTCTTTCGTACCACTTGAGATACAACTGGAAGCGTATGCGCCACCATCTATCGCTCGATTGGAGCACTCTTATTGAACGTTTTGAATTTGGACATATTTACCATGTTGTTATTTTGCCGTTTTATACAGAACCAGAGCGCGTTCTCGATGAAAGTATCGCGTCGATTGTAAAGACGCAATACGACAAGAAAAATATTATTTTGGTTTTAGGTGTGGAAGAGCGCGCTGGGGAAGAGGCTATCGCACTTGCAGAACGCATGAAAGCAAAGTGGGGTGAACGATTTGGATTTTTCCTTATCACTACACACCCAAAGGATATTCCTGGTGAAATGGCTGGTAAAGGTTCAAATGCCACATGGGCAGCGGAAGAGGTGCGAACAAAAATTCTTGACCCTCATGGAATTTTGTATAACCACGTGTTGGTATCTATTTTTGATATCGACACCGTGCTCTATCCAGAATATTTTAACTGTTTGATTTGGCATTTCATGACTGCGAAGCGCCCGCTTAAGAGCTCGTTTCAGCCAGTACCGATTTTCAATAACAACATCTGGGAAGCGCCAGCAATTGCACGAGTGGTCGCGATGTCGTCAACCTTCTGGGAAATGGTACAACAGGAACGTCCAGAGCGTATGGCCACGTTCTCATCTCATTCGGTGAGCTTTAAGGCGCTCTATGAAGTGGGCTATTGGCAGACAAACATGGTCAGTGAAGACTCAAGAATCTTTTGGAACCTCTTCCTCGCAAACGATGGTGAGTATGATGTTATCCCGCTCTCATATCCAGTTTCGATGGACGCCAACGTTGCACCGACATTTTTTGGCACGATGCGTAATATCTACAAACAGCACAGACGATGGACATATGGCGTCGAAAATTTTGTCTATATCATCTATCATTTTTCAAAAAACAAGAATATCTCGCGCAGAAAACGAATTTCTATTGCACTTCAGCAAGCAGAAGGGTATTGGTCTTTGGTCACGAACCCTATCATGCTTTTCGTACTAGGATGGGCGCCAATATTTCTTGGAACAAAAGAATTCCACCAGACAGTCCTCTCATACAATCTTCCAATAATTGTGCGCGATCTTTTGGTCCTCGCAATGTTCGGTCTTGTTATCTCTTCAATCATCTCACTCACGCTCTTGCCCCCTCGTCCAAAAGAAAAAGGACGCGTGCGATATGTCGTGATGGCGCTCCAGTGGATTCTTGTGCCTGTCACCATGATTATCTTCAGTGCCATTCCTGGACTCGACGCACAAACACGCTTGATGCTCGGGAAATACATGGGCTTTTGGGTTACTCCTAAAACGCGCGTGGATGTGGCACAATAGAGTGATATGAACCCAGCAGGACGTCCCTCAGTCCAGCCTCTTTCCCGTCTCCAGAGACGTCTTGTTTTTTGGTCGTTTTCCTGTGTTTTTTTAGTCACACTGCCACTTCTCTGGTTCTATACCACTGGGTATCGATTCAGTATGATTGATAACGTGCGAAGCATCGTAAGCGTAGGGGGACTCTACGTCAGTACCGATGCATCAGGCGTAAATTTCTTTATTGACGATGTGCAGGTTACTGACTTGAGACTGTTCCGAAATGCAACGTACATTCAAAATATAGTCGAAGGGAAACACTCCCTCCATGTTCAAGGCGAAGGTTTGCAGACATGGACAAAAGATTTGTCCGTATCGTCTTATATCGTGACTGAGGCATTTGCATTCAGTATGCCAACTCAACCGCATATCCGGATTATCAGTGAGTACCTCACACCGCAGAATCAATCGGTGATGCGGGTGCAAAATGCAACTTCAACGCCATTTTATTTTGCAACGACAACGAACTCTATACTTGCAACTACATCCAAAGCAACCTCCACGCTTCTCTTAAATTCAGAATATAAATACGCAGTAAGCCTCTTTGCTACGAGCACTGCAACATCATCAACTCTTGCGCGCCAAATTAGCGATCGAATTGAAAAGTTGTCAGGCGCTTCGACGAGCACGCTTACGAGCACAAAAGGAACAACCACAAAGCTCGTGCGCAATGTACTGCTTTTTGAAAATGCAGGAGACGTGTATGCGGAATGGATTGGAGAAGCGTCTGACATTCCATACTACTACTGTACGCCAAATATAGGTGCTACAAGCACCCCAGTGCTCTATGGCGACCATATCTATACAAGCTTGATTGCCGAGCGTATGAGAAAAACTGGTGAGACACTGAGCGAAGCTGTGCTCGCACTTGAAGGAAACGAAATGTGCCGTGACATCATCCGGATTGATGATACGCAAAAGACTGTTCGTGCTTTTGATTTCTATCCCGACAGCAATCATCTCGTGCTGATGCTTCTTAACGATGGGCTGTATGTTGTCGAAATTGATGACCGTGCGTGGCAGAACACACAGCTCTTGTATCCGGGAACTGGCATTTCGTTTGTTGTCGATGGCGGACGAATCTATGTAAAAGACAGGGGATATTATCTCGAGGTGTTTACGAGCCTTACGCAGTAGTATAGAGTTTGATAGCTATGAATAAAACGCCTGGACACATGCATCCCATTTCTAGGATGATTCGAGAAATCAATGCTATATTTTCGGAGCTCGGCTTTGTATTTGCAGACGGTCCTGAAATGGAATTGGTGAAGTACAACTTTGATATGCTGAATGTGCCAAAAGACCATCCGGCACGCGACATGCAAGATACTTTTTATATTGAAGGTCAGAATGACATGGTCTTGCGCACGCACACAAGCCCTGTGCAGGTGCGATATATGGAAGAGCACCAGCCGCCCATTCGCGTCATTGTGCCAGGGAAAGTATTCAGAAACGAAGCGACCGATGCGACCCACGAAGCACAGTTCTATCAGCTCGAGGGGCTTATGGTTGATAAGGGCATTTCAGTGGGTCATCTGAAAGGGGTCCTTGAATATTTCTTTGAGCGATTTTTCGGTGGGGAGGTGGAAGTGCGTTTTCGCCCATCTTTTTTTCCTTTTGTCGAACCAGGTCTTGAAGTTGATATGCGTCTAACAGGCAGTGATGCTCCAGCAAAATTAAAAGATCGCTGGATAGAAATCATGGGCGCTGGGATGGTGCATCCAAATGTTTTGAAAGGAGCAGGTATTGATCCTGCGATGTATCAAGGCTTTGCATTCGGTATGGGTATCGACCGTCTTGCTGTGATGAAATACGGCGTCGATGACGTACGACTTTTCTATAATGGTGATCTTCGCGTTGTAACCCAGTTTTAATCATGAAAGTCAGTTACAACAGTTTGAATACATTTTTTGATGGGAAACTCCCTGAACCTAAGGTAGTAGCTGAGAAATTAACATTCCATGCGTGGGAAATTGAAGAGGTGATAGACAAAGATGGAGATACAGTGCTAGACGTAAAAGTATTGCCTGACAAATCTGCGTGGGCGCTCTCGCACAGAGGTATTGCAAAAGACCTTTCTGTTATTTTAAATATCCCGCTCGTAGACGACCCGCTTTCTGAAAAAGTAATCCTTGAACCGATGCTTGAAACTCTTTCGATTAATCGAAAGAGTTCGATGTGCGATGTGTATTCAGCAGCGCTCATCACTGGCATAAAGGTTGGCCCTTCGCCTGCATGGCTTTCGGACGCACTCCGCGCGCTCGGGCAGAAGTCTATAAACAACGTTGTCGATATCACAAATTACGTTATGTTCGGGCTCGGTCAACCGCTCCATGCATTCGATGCAAGGAAACTTGGTGGAACAAGTATCATCGTGAGACAAGCGAAGGCAGGCGAATTATTTGTATCGCTCACTGGGGAGACGTATACGCTTACAGAAAACGATACAGTCATTACTGACGGTGTGACAGATGCCATTGTTGGGCTTGCTGGTGTTAAGGGCGGGAAACATGCTGAAGTGGATGAAACAACAACCGATGTACTTCTTGAATCTGCCCATTTTGATTCGCTGGCGGTACGCAAAACAGCACAGCGCCACAAACTTCGTACCGATGCGTCAACTCGCTACGAAAACGGATTGGTGAAGGATATGACACTGTTAGGGCTCACGCATGCAGTTGCGCTTCTCATAAAAGAAGCCGGTGGTACACTCGCGGGGTATAACCTATCTGGCGAAACTACTACAGTGAGACAGCCAGTTACTGTCTCGCTTCCACGAATTAATTCAATACTCGGACTCTCACTTTCACTTGAAGCTGTTGCAGATATTATTGAACGTTTCGGATATGCGTTTAGTGTTGAAGGAGACACCGTCACGGTCACTCCGCCTTTTGAACGTCCAGATCTCGTTATTCCTGAAGATATTGTGGAAGAGATTGGACGTATACACGGGTATGACAACGTCGCCTCTGTTATACCAGCAACACTGCCGCTTCAAGAAATCAATAAAAAATTCTTTTATGCAGACAAGGTGCGCGACGCACTTATAGAACTCGGTTTCTCTGAAGTGTTCACGAGCTCGTTTCGTGCCAAAGATTCAGTGAAACTTGCGAATGCACTTGCCTCTGACAAAGGCTTCTTGCGAAGTTCACTTCGCGAGAATCTTTCCGATGCGCTTTCAAAGAATGCACCAATGGCAGATTTGCTTGGAGTTGATAGAGCAAAAATATTTGAACTGGGTATTGTGTTTACAGAAGAAGGTGAGCAATTCAACCTTGCACTCGGTGTACGCAGTCCTTCGGGATATAAAGCAAAGACCGATGACCTAGCTGTACATTCCGCGATAGATGTTCTCAAGGTGATACTCAAAACTGATGCCTTCGAAACAAAAGATGGTATTGCGGAAATCAATGTGGGGGATAGCATCGAAAAACTTGATGCGCCGAACGCGTACGATGCATTTGTGAGGACTGAGGATATAACGTATAAAACTTTTTCGGCGTATCCGTTCTCGTCTCGCGATATCGCGTTTTGGACAGATGGGGGAGTGAGTGCAGAGGATGCTGAAAAAGTTATTCGTGAAAATGCAGGCGAGCTTCTCACGCGACTTACATTTCTTGATGAATTTGAAAAAGACGGTAAGACGTCATTTGCATTTCGCATTGTCTTTCAATCATTTGAAAAAACGCTCACTGAGGACGAGATAGCTTCGGCAATGAGCCAAATCTCGTCCGCAGTGAGCGCTAGGGGCTTCGTTGTGCGATAATCCTCAACCAGTTTTTCGTCGAAGTTTTGCCTGTGTTTTGAACACATTGCCGATAGCTTCAGGTGCAAAGTCTATGTCATGCACCCTGTAAATATGTTGCATATCGAATGGATGTGCCGGCTCTACGTACACGATGGGCGTATCATGATGAATATGGCTTGCTTCACGGAATATGCGTGCAACGCCTCTTCCACCGCTCGCTGAGTCGAACCAAACTACTATCGCATCCCATCGTTTTTCTACCATTCCCCAATACCTTTTACCTTCAACCACAGTGATGGTATGGTCGTCTCCCTCAAAGAGGGATTTTACTCGGCTTGTCTCTATTTTGTCGTGACAATCCGTAATAACAAGAACGTTCTTCATACTCACTCCTTACCGTCTTCGCATCCACAAATATAGAACCACAAAAACGTTAGAAAAGCAACTGTTTGAGCCACGGTTTAACCACATTTACCCTGTGCAAAAGGGCTTATTTTTGTTATAATTTTAGGGTAAAAAGCATCACGCCTTTTTCGCATAAATATTCAGTTGGAGATGGCTAAAAAAGAAGAAAAAGTTACAAAAAAGGCAAAACAGGGTGGCTACGATGCTTCGGCTATTACAGTACTTGAGGGTCTTGACCCTGTGCGTAAGCGCCCTGGCATGTATATCGGTACAACTGGGCTTGATGGTTTACATCACCTCATTTGGGAAATTTTTGATAACGCACGCGACGAAGCCATGGGTGGTTTTGCAAATCGTGTTGAAGTAACTTTGCTTCCCGACAACCGCATTCGGGTTGTCGACAATGGTCGCGGTATTCCTGTCGACATGCACAAGGCAACAAAAGTGTCCGCACTTGAGACAATCATGACGACACTCCACGCTGGCGGTAAGTTTGGCGGTGAAGGGTACAAGGTATCCGGCGGTCTCCATGGCGTTGGTGCGTCGGTAGTAAATGCACTGTCAACAAATCTGAAAGCTGAAGTGTATCGCGATGGCGGATACTTTTTTCAAGACTACAAAATTGGTAAAGCACAAGCGCGCGTAAAGAAAGTCGGCCCGTCAAAACTTTTTGGTACCATTATTACGTTTGAACCAGACCCAAGCATCTTCCCAGAGATAAAATTTGAGTGGACCAAAATAGTCTCGCACCTTCGCCAGCAGGCGTACCTAGTGAAGGGTATGAAGCTCACGGTTATTGATGCGCGCGAAAGCACGGAAAAAATAAAACTTGACGGCGTGTTTTATCTGGCGGATGAAATGATAGAAGCACCGCAGATGAACTTTTACTTTGAGGGAGGTCTAAAGTCTCTCATCTCTTTCTATAACCAGCACCAGACACCAGTACATCGCAATATTTTCTATGTAGAGAAGAACAACTACGATGAGAAGGTGCTGTCAGTTGAAGTATCACTCCAATACATCGACGACATTACAGCGCGCATCACAGCGTTTGCAAACAATATCTATAACCCAGAACACGGTACGCATATTACGGGCTTTAAGACTGCACTCACTCGCACCATTAACAACTACGCGCGCAAGAATAATTTGGCTAAGGAAAAAGATGAGTCGTTCACAGGAGACGATGTGCTCGAAGGACTCACTGCAGTGGTGTCCGTGAAGATGCCAGAGATTCAGTTTGAAGGGCAGACAAAATCAAAACTCGGTTCCGTAGAAGCCCGCAGTGCTGTCGAAACAGTCTTTGGCGAAGCGTTCAACGCCTACCTCGAAGAGAACCCAGACGATGCCCGTGCAATCATCGGAAAGGTCACTCTAGCTCTTAAAGCGCGTAAAGCAGCGAAAGCGGCGAAGGACTCCGTGCTTCGAAAAGGCGCGCTTGAAGGTCTTGCTCTCCCGGGCAAGCTCGCTGACTGCCAGACAAAGAGTGCGGAAGAGTCTGAACTTTTTATTGTGGAGGGAGACTCTGCGGGAGGTTCTGCAAAAATGGGACGCGACCGCCGTACGCAGGCGATTCTTCCGCTTCGCGGAAAGATTTTGAACGTTGAGCGTGCGCGCCTCGACAAGATGCTTGGTTCAGAGCAGGTGAAAAATCTTGTCATTGCGATGGGCACAGCTATTGGCGACGTGTTCGACCTCTCGAAACTTCGCTATCACAAAGTGATCATCGCAACAGATGCAGACGTTGATGGTGCACACATCCGCACACTTTTGCTAACGCTTTTTTTCCGCTATTTCAGACCGATTATTGATGGCGGATTCCTCTACATCGCACAGCCACCACTCTATAAAATTCAGAAAGGAAAGGAAGTGAATTATGCATATACTGACCAAGAAAAATTCGCACTTGTTGGTGAAGAAGCTGCAGCCGAAGCTGAAGAAATTGATGATGGAGCGGAAGAAGAATCAGAAGAGGAGGTAGAGGGGGAAGTAGCTGAAGTACAAAAGAAAGGTGCAAAAGTACGTATTCAACGCTACAAAGGCCTTGGAGAGATGAATCCTGAAGAGCTTTGGGAGACAACAATGAATCCTCAGAACCGTATTCTAAAACAGGTGACGATTGAGGATGCGCAAGATGCAGATCACGTATTTGACGTGCTGATGGGGACGGATGTGGCTTCACGAAAGTCCTTTATACAATCCAACGCCCACCTCGCATCACTCGACATCTAGACGAGTGAGTTAAAATTCCAATCTACTTTGTCGCCTTACGTTTTTAACTTTCATCGTACCTGTGTACGCCTTAATTTAAAAACGTTCGGCTTCGCGTAGCTAGAAATTTTACCTGCACTCGTGACCGAACAAGATATTTGAATATATAAAGGGCGCAAGATTCTCGTAAAATCCTGCGCCCGACACAGACAAGTGGCGTTAGGCGCACTGCTGTTTTAGATTGTAGCAAGGACTACCCTTGCTACAGTAAAATATTGAAATAAAAAGGGCGCAAGATGTTAAGTCTCGCACCCGCCTCCACGCGTTCCAGCCGGGTGGAAATTGGAACCCTTTTGAGGGGTTTGGGCTCACCACTAGAATGGCTCGTCAAGAAAAATACTATACGCTGCTTTAAATATCATGCAAGTATTTGTAGCAAGGACTACCCTTGCTACAGTAAACTAAAGTAATAAAAAATCCCCGCCAAGAGGCAGGGATTTTTTAAAACTGTATCAGAGCTCGAGAGTATTATTTTTCTGGATTGTAGCAAGGGTAGTCCTTGCTACAAAGGCCTAGCTACAATTAGTTAGAAATCTTCACAGACTTAGAGTCTGAATTGTTTCCACTCTTTGTGTCATTGCCACCAGTGACAGAAACCTTTGCAGTTTCAGTACCAGTCTCATCGTCCGTCGTGAAGCGAATTGTAACGATTGCGCGTTCACCGGGGAGGAGAGATGACTGTTTCCCTGAAGTGTATGTGTCGTCCTCTGAAGGGAAGCTAGCTTTGTATGTCCAGTCACTTGAAGTCTTTGTGCCGATGTTCTTCACTGAGAATTGCATTGCAGCATCATCGTTCTTTTCAAGCGTTGATTTCGCATGGAACACGCCGTTTGACATAGTTCCTACTCCGATGAGTTTTACATCGAGGTCAGTGAAGCCATTTGGGTTCGAAGCTTGGTACCCAGTTGTCGAAACTGGCACTGTGTAGTATCCCGTTGGCTTTGGAGTTGGAGTGTAGGCAGGCTTCACTACTGGCTTTGCAACTACAGGCTTCGTTGGTACTGGCTTTACGACTGGCTTCGTTGTAGTACCAATTCCTTGTACTATGCCTCCTTGAGGAATAGTGGCGTTCACTACTGTTACTGAGAGATTCTTCTCGTAGAGCGCACTTTCAGATGACTCTGGGAAAAAGGCGACCGTGAAGAGCACATCAGTGAAACGCTGTTTCTCTGCCTTAACCACTACTTCAAGAGTTTCTTTTCCTCCTTCAAGATTTCCTTGAGAGAGCGTGATTGCCTTTCCGCAGAGTAGTGGAACAATTGCCCCGCTCTCATCGCGCACTTCGGCAGAGATGCCGTCTGCACACTGGTACGTAAGTGTAAACTCGCCGTCTTTTGTTACGTTCGTCCAATAGATGTTAAATGGTTCGCCCGAGTTAATAATTTCTTTTTCAGTTGTTAGCACAAACACACTGCCACGACCATATAGGCCGTCAGCAATTGATGCTAGATTTTTAAACGCAGTAGGGAGGGCTTGAATAAGCTGTACTGCAATCCATAGTCCAAGTATGACCGCAGCGATAAAACCAATAATAGCAAGCGTTTTTATCGCCGCTGTCTTTGACTCCGGTGTTACATTATTGTTGTTCATAATGACGACGAGACTACCATGCGTGTGTTCATTTGTCAACCCCACTCTTGTGTGTTGTAGTCAAATTGAAATCTAAAGCCTCTGATACACTAAAGGGAAGTCTCACATCCTAAGTAGTTGAAAATTGACAATACGAAATTTATGATGTATTATGATTTCCTTATCTATGCCGTACGAAACACATAAAGTTGGCATCTTCGAGGCTGTCTGGCATCGCAAAGTACCTTTTTTAATTGTCTTTTTTCTCGTGACAATGCTGACGTACGGAATCCTCTATGCGTTCGATTTTTATCCTGAATACAAACCGGCTCACACTGCGACAACAACTGAAAGTGGAATCGTTGTAAAGCCAACTGCTACAAGTTCAGTGAGTACACTTGCAAAACCCACAGCGACAAGTACTGGTATAAAAAATGGCGATGTATTTCCTGTAAAGGTAATTATCGAGGCACTCGACAAGACTGTTGTCGTATTAAATCCAGAAAAGAGTGATGCAGTAACGCTCGACGAGGCACTACTGTCTGGTGCCATTCGTTATCCAGGTTCTGCTACCTTCGCAAAACCTGGCACTATGGTCCTCTTGGGGCATTCGAGCTATCTCCCGACAGTTTATAACAGAAACTTCCAAGCGTTTAACGGCATACAGAAACTCGAGTGGGGAGATATAATTCGCGTTCAATCGAAAGGAATTGAGTATGTGTACCGTGTTCAGCGCGTGAGTGAAGCGAAGGCATCAACAGCAGAGGTTGACCTGCAATGGAAGAACTACGAGCTCACACTAGTGACATGCAACTCATTCGGCTCGAAGGAAGACAGATTTATTGTTGAGGCATACCTCATTAGTCAGAAACCGCTCAAATAGGACTTTTTGAGCGATTCCAAATAGTGGCTCAACGAGAACGTTTATTGGAGAAAGGTGGCAGGAAGGATTGAAATAATAACGCTAGCACTTGACAGAAATCGTATTGTGGTATATACTATAAACATACTAATTGCTCTTAGATACGGGCGGGAGTAAGATACCGCATCGGTCCAGAATGTCATCGTCTGCCAATTCTCACGGCATACAGTTCATCAACATACGTTTGTAGACAGCTTTCCGAGCGGAAGGTGCATTTTTGTGCACCTCTTACCTAGAAAGCTGGCTGTAAAAGATGCGGCACAGTTCTTTGAATTCATTCAACCAAAAGCCCCTCTCGGGGAGAAGGAGACTTAAATGAATAAAACGATTTTCGGCCTCATGGCTGCATTTCTTTTTGTCGCAACGCTTGCCGTTGCATCTGTTGGCATGATCGGAAACGCGATTGCTGGAACCGGCATGGGTTGTCCGACAAGTTACAGCCGTTCTGCTTGTGCCGTGTGGCTTCGTCAGCAAACTGCGCCAGCACTCAATGGGCCAGTTGTGGCTGCACGGGAGCCTATGCGCTGTGTTGCAGTTCTCCAGAATGAAGCCTCTGCTCTTGCACTTCGCAAGGGTAAAGGAAACAAAGGTCCTGTTATTACAAGCTGGCGTAAAGCCACGCTTTCTTGGCAGGAAACGGACCGTGGGTATGAGACGACTGTCTGCTTCCCGGTTCGGTATGCGCATGAGTACGCTGAGATGACTCTCTGTGGAGCTCGTGGGCATTCTTCATGGGGACGCTCTCAAGTTTCCTACCTCAAACGTGCCAATGTCGGGTCAAGCGACCCAGCATGCACTGGCGACACAGGTTGGTGTGGAAAGCGCGGTCTGTAGTCTGTAGCGTCGTCGGCGAAGTGAAAACTTCGCCGACACCTACTTTTTTCAAGAACACTTTAGATATCGGAGACGAAATATTTCGTACTCGATATCCGGAGTGATCCGGTGGGAAAAACAATTATTAAGAACAAACATATATTATTTATGCAACGCATTACTAAATTTTCGGCAATCATAGGCTTCCTCGCAGTGATGACTTTCGCTGTTGGTTTCTTTATGTACGCTCCAGCGTTTACAAACACAGGCATCTCACTATCTCCAATTGCAGCACTTGCATTTGGTGAATCAGGAAACGGTGGTTGTTGTGGAGGTGGAGGTGGAGGTGGAGGAGGTGGCGGTGGAGGAGGTGGCAACCATAATCCACCCCCACCACCAGTAGTTCCAGTATGTACACTTAATGGAGCTCCAACCTCTATAAATCATGGTCAGAGCGCGACACTTTCTTGGTCTACAAATAACGCAAATTCGGTGTCAATCAATCAGGGTATTGGCGCAGTATCTGCCGACGGTTCCACATCAGTGTCACCGACACAGACAACTACATACACACTTACTGCGACGGGACATGGAAAGACTGTAACTTGTTCTAAGACAATTACAGTTGTTCCTCCTCAAGTTCCAAATCCAGTGTGTGAGTTGAATGCAGCTCCGACAACAATTAACCAAGGTCAGAGCGCGACACTTTCTTGGTCTACATATAATGTGACTTCAGCGTCTATCAATCAGGGAATTGGTAATGTCGCGCTGAACGCTGTTAACGACAATCAGTCAGTATCACCGACACAGACAACTACCTACACACTCACTGCAAGTGGCAACGGAAAGACAGTAACATGTTCTAAAACAATTACTGTTGTACCTCCACAAGTTCCAGACCCTGTCTGTACGCTTGATGCTGTTCCTACAACTCTTAATCAGGGACAAAGCGCAACACTCACATGGACAACTCAGAATGCATCATCTGTATCAATCAATCAAAACATTGGTTCAGTATCTGCAAATGGTAACCAGTCAGTGTCACCAAGTCAGAACACAACTTACACACTTACAGCGACTGGCAACGGAAAGACTGTAACGTGTTCAAAGACAATCACTGTCGTCCCACCGACACCAGATCCTATTTGTAACAGCCTCACAGCATCTCCAAACTCATTTGGAAACGGTGGTGGCAATACAACACTTACATGGGACACAACAAATACTTCAAACGTATCAATTGATCAGGGCGTAGGTTCTGTGTCAGCTGATGGTTCACAGTCAGTATTCGTTGGTTCATCTAAGACGTTTACTCTTTCAGCAACTGGAAACAACAAGACAGTTACATGTACAGTTCCAGTTACAGTAAGCAATAACCCAAACCTTTCATGTGATTCATTTAATTCATCACCATCAAGCTTCGGCCGTGGCGGTGGGTCAACAGTGCTCTCATGGAATACAACTGGTGCGACAAGCGTTTCTATCGACAATGGTGTTGGTTCAGTTTCAGTTGATGGCAATCAGAGCGTTTCTGTAAGTGACTCAAAAACATTTACACTCACAGCTTCAAACGGAAACAATTCAATTACCTGTAACACATCAGTATCTGTCGACCAAGGAGGCGGAGGCGGAGGCGGCAGTTCACCACGTCCACAGTGTGAATACTTCCGTGCTTCCGATAAGACAATCTCAGAAGGTGAGTCAGTAAAGCTTTCATGGAAAACAAAGCGTGGTACATCACTAGAGATTGACCCAGACGTACTCGATACTTCAGACGATGACCGTGTTGACGAAGGAGATATCCTTGTTCGCCCTACGAAGGACACTACATACAAGCTCACTGTAAAGAAGGGTTCAAAGACTGATACATGTACTGTAAAGGTGGAGGTGGAAGATGAGGTTACTGTTACGACTGTTCGTGACCGTGAGCCACTTACTTCTATTTCACTCAAGTATGTGCCATACACTGGCTTTGACGCAGGTCCTACTATCATTGCGTTTTTCTACACACTCCTTGCACTTTGGTCACTTGGTGTGGCATACGTGCTCGTTGTAAAGCAGGGTTCAGTACTTGGTTTCTCACTCGCGTCTGTAAGCCCAGTTTCATACCGTGCAGCAACATCATATGCTCCAGCAAATCTTCCTGTTGCGACAGATGAAGAGGAAGAGACTGAGGAAGAGGAAGTGGCTGATGATTCTGATGGCGATGAGAGTTCAGACGTTGAAAATATGTCACTCGGATACGCACAGTCAGAGGAAATCGCAGCGCTTGAAAATCATGCATACAAGCAGAACGTTATCCTTTCAAAGGATGCACTCGTAGCAGTCGTTGCAGCAGGTGAGACACTTGAGAACCGCGTTGCGCTTCTTGATACAGTTATCGCTCGCGCAAAGGGAACCTACCCACGTGAAGATGGATGGATTTCTCTTAACAGCGAACGCATTTCACATCTCTTCTAAATAGAAGCGGGTGCGAACACTCCTTTAAAACGGAGACCAAAATAAAAGCAAAAAGCCGCGGGCAAAGCCCGCGGCTTTTTGTACACAACTTTATTCGCTAATACTTAGCTATTCATGCTATACTTACCCTATGTCTCGCATCAAAACCACCCTCCTCCAACTCTGTATCCTCGCCTGTGCCCTCACCATAGCCCTCTCACTCAACTACCTCTACGCAAGCCCTTACGCATGGACAGGTCCAACAGGTACTGCTCCAGACGATAACGTTGGCGCCCCAATAAACATAACGAACGCTACCCAAGTGAAAGACGGCAACGTCTCAGTGGGCCTCGGTACCAACAGTACTGCAGTTGGCTTAAACCCCCTTGGCCTCACCATAGCAGGAAGTCAACGAGTAGAAGGATGGCTCAAGGTAGGAGATGGAGCAACCGGTAACCCTACCCAGCTTCTTGACCTCACGGGCACTGCTGGCGTTGATGGTATCAAGTTCCCCGATGGAACGGTGCAGACGACGGCGGGGGGAGGGTCGCTAGGATTGTCCTTTGATGATTACCTGTATGTTCGTGAAGAGCAGGCAAGTGGGGTAAATTCACTTGGTGTTGTTGGAAATGGTACGTGGGGCATACGGACACTCAATACTGTTGTTGTGAATACCATCGCTGGGGCGTCACTTGCAGCAAATCGAATTACTCTTCCAACAGGAACCTATTACATTGATGGTTATGGGGCATGTGTGTCTGGAGGTAAACATAGAGCTCAACTCTACAGTGTGACCGGTGCAGCAACAAAGATAATGGGTACTTCCGCATATGGTCGCGACGATAGTTATGAAGACACAACCGAAAGTTTCATTAAAGGCACGTTTACTGTAGCAGGCGCTTCTGAAGTATTTGAGATACGACATCGTTCAAATGACGGCGGTAATCCTGGACAGTCGGATGCATATGGGGTTGCAGAATATTACACGCCGATAGAGATTTGGAAATTGAATTAGTAAGAGAAACAAAACCTCCGCAATCATAGATTGCGGAGGTTTTGTTTTCAACTGTATTAAATTTTCTTAGTTGCGATTTCTTCTGCGAGACGTGCAGTGAGTTCGTTTACAGAAAGTGATGTCGAAGTGCCATCGCGTGATTCAAGCGTGACAGTACCTGCTTCTTTCTCTTTATCACCGATAACAATAAAGTAGGGAAGTTTCTCGACTTTCGCTGCACGTATTTTCTTTCCCAGCGATTCGCTAGACGCATCAACTCCTGCTCGGATTTCAAGGGCTTTGAGCGCAGATAACACTGATTCAGCGTATGGCGCCAATGAGTCGTTCACTGTGAGTATGCGAACCTGTACCGGTGCTAGCCAAAGCGGAAAGTTTCCAGCTGTATGTTCAATAAGAACTGCACTGAAGCGCTCAATTGAACCCATAATCGCACAGTGCATCATCACGATGCGCTCTTTCTCTCCCTTCTCATTAATACAAGTTAGGTCAAATCGTTCTGGCAGGTTCATGTCAAGTTGAATGGTTGCGACTTGATGCTCGCGTCCAATAGAATCTTTTGCCATGAAGTCCAGTTTCGGTCCGTACATCGCTGCTTCTCCTTGAGCTTCAAAATAATCTGCGTTACGTTCTTTGGCGATGTCACGCAGTGCACTTTCAGCATTCTCCCAGATTTCTTTGGTGCCTAGGTATTTTTCCATTTTTGTGGGTTCATGAAAAGAAAGTCGTACACGAAGTTTGAAACCAAATGACCCGTAGAAAGTATCGATAATATCCCAAACCCTAAAAAATTCTTCCTTTATTTGATTGTGACGACAGAAGACGTGCGAATCATCTTGTGTAATGGAAAGTACACGAGTAAGTCCACCTAATTCTCCGGACTGTTCATCCCGATATACCATTGTTGTTTCCGCATAACGTTGTGGCATCGCTTTGTAACTATGTGGAGTACGGTCAAAAATCTGTGTGTGATGCGGGCAGTTCATAGGTTTAAGTGCGTATTCTTTTCCTTCGCGAGTAGTGATACGAAACAGTTCATCGGCAAACTTATCCCAATGTCCTGAGGTTTGGTATAAGTCCTTTTTTGTGATGTGGGGGATGGTCACACGCTGGTAATCATGTTTCGAGCGAAGTTCCCAAATGAATCTATCAAGTTCGTGCCTTATCACTGTTCCCTTAGGCGTCCATAGTGGCAACCCAGAACCGACTAAGTCTGAAAAAGTAAACAAGTCTAGTTCCTTGCCGAGTTTTCTATGATCGCGTTTCTTTGCCTCGTCTAGCTGATACAGATACGTATCCAATTCCGCTTTGGTATCAAAGGCCAGTCCGTACACACGTGTGAGCATCATATTTTTCTCGTCACCGCGCCAGTAAGCACCAGCTACCTTATCGAGTTTGAATCCATCGGTATCGATTTCCTTGTTCGGATGCTCGCAGTGTCCTCCACGACAGAGATCTGTAAAACCACCACATGTATACAGAGTAATAGTTTCTCCTTGAGTTGCGATTTCATTGATGAGCTCTGTTTTAAACTCATTTCCTTCAAAATGTGCCAGAGCTTCTTCTTTAGAAACCTCTTTGTGAGTGAATTCCGTCCAGCCATTAAGTAGTTTCTTCATCACTTTCTGAATATCCTTGAGACCATCATCTCCGAGAACAGGTCCGCCAGAGAAATCAATATCGTAATAGAACCCTGTATCAATTGCAGGGCCGATAGTCAATTTTGCGTGAGGGTATTGCTGTACTACAGCTGCTGCAAGCAGGTGAGCGAGAGTGTGTCTCTTTTCGGTGAGTGTGGACATACATTGAAGATAAATTGAGTAAAAGAAAATCGCCCAAGCAAATACACAAAAGAATTGTGTGTTTGCTCGGACGATGCATCTTACGATGACCGCGGTTCCACCGGGCTTCCAGAACAGAGTTCTGACGCTTTTGTATAGATTAGGCGTTTGCACGTGTTGCCACGCTCTCGGTTGGTAGCCGAAACAATCTCTAACTTGTACATCCTAGCGTTATAGAAAAGATTGTCAACCTATAATGCCTTGATTGCTTCGGCCACTATCGACGGTTGGCCGTTGCGAAGTGAGAGGCGTCCTTTAATGGCGACGCATTTCTGTGGTTCAACGATTTCTTTTTTCTCTTTTAGTGTTCGCGGAAAGATGACGACTTCAATAGAACCGGTCATATCTGTAATCTTCAAGAAGGCCATGTGCTCGCCGTTTTTCGTCATGATTTCTTTCTTGTCGTCTATAATCCCTGCGATTACTGCAGGAATTCCTTCACGGCCGTCTGCAAGAACACTCTTTATGGTAGGGCGCTTCGAAAGTTCATCTGCGTATTTCTGAAGGGGATGGCCAGACACATATACACCGAGTAGTTCCTTTTCCCAGCGCAGTTTGTCTTCAGGGCGTGCATCTTCGCCTAGTTCAAGACGTACGTCTGAAAGTTCAACTGTACCCATAAGTGAGAAGAGCGAATCCTGTCCAGTGTCAGCAGAGGTTTCTTCGCGATTAAACGCGAGTAAGTTTTCAGTATTGATCAGGAGTCGTCCTCGTCCGCCGTCTTCTGGTGCAAACCTATCGAGTGCGCCAGTCATCACGAGCGCCTCAAGAGATTTTTTGTTGAGGTTTTTATTTTGTACGCGACGCAAAAAATCTGAGAGGGAAATAAATGGTCCATTTTTTGTGCGTTCCTCGATAATTACCTCTCCTATGCCCTCACCAAAATTTTTAATGGACGTGAGGCCGAAGCGAATTTTTGATTCATTCGGCACTACAGAAAACGCACTAAAACTTTCGTTTATGTCTGGTGGAAGTACCGCTATCTTCATGCGTTCGCACTCGGCAATGAACTCAGAAATCTGCTCTATGTCGCCAGCGTCAGCGGTAAGGACTGCCGACATGTATTCCTCTGGGTAGTTCGCTTTCATGTACGCGGTTTGGTACGCGACCTTTCCGTAACTTGCGGCGTGAGCTTTATTGAACCCGTAGGCAGCAAATGGCTCGATAAGTTTCCAGAGACGCTCTCCTTTTTCTTTAGTTATTTTTCCATGTTCGGCAAATCCTTTCAGAAGCTTTTCTTTTTCGGCGGCCATAACTGCGGGAATTTTCTTTCCCATCGCTTTGCGCAACGTGTCAGCTTCAAGCCACGAGTAACCGGCAAGTTCGCGCGAAATCATGAGCACGTCGTCTTGATAGGTGACTACTCCGTATGAGCGGTCAAGAATACTCTTGAGACGCGGGTCGAGATAAGAGATTTTCTCTGGATTGTGTTTGCGTTCAATATATTCAGGGATAGATTCCATTGGTCCAGGGCGATAGAGCGCAACCATCGCATTGATATCGTGAATTGAAGAAGGTTTGAGTTCCTTGAGGAAGCGCGTCATGCCACCACCATTCAATTGGAATAGCCCCATCGTCTCGCCCCGCGCAAGCATTTCAAACGTTTTCTTGTCGTTGAGCGGGATGTTTTCAATATCGACAATGACACCACGGATTTTCTCCACACGCTCCATTGCGTCAGAAAGAATAGAAAGATTTTTTATACCCAAGAAGTCGAACTTCAAAAGTCCTACGCCATCTTCACCAACGGAGTGCATTTCGTATTGTGTGATGAGTTTGCCACCTTTGGGGTCTCGCTGTAGTGGAACGTAGTTGATAAGCGGCTCCGGTGAAATCACGACGCCAGCTGCGTGGACAGAGATGTGACGAACCTTGCCTTCAATCTTTTTAGCAAGGTCTATTACATCGCGTGTTTCTGGGTCTGACTTATAGAGCTTGCGCAAATCTTCTTCCATATCAAGCGCTCGCTCAATTGTCATCGCAAATCCTTGGCTACCCAAAGGAATAAGCTTCGCAATACGGTCGCCGACTCCGTATGGGTATCCAAGTGCGCGGGCGACGTCGCGGACAGCGGCGCGCGCCATCATAGTTCCAAATGTTCCTATTTGAGCGACATGGTCTTCACCATATTTCTGTCTCGCGTATTCGATAATCTCGTCCCGGCGGTTGTCGGCGTAGTCCATGTCGATATCGGGCGCAGAAGGTCGTTCGGGGTTTAGGAATCGTTCGAAGGGAAGTTTATATTCAAGTGGATTTACATTTGTGATGCCGAGCGTGTAGGTGACAAGTGAGCCCGCAACTGAGCCTCGAATCGTGGTGAGGATTTTCCGTTCACGCGCTTCACGTAACAAGTCGCCCACCACGAGAAAATATTTTGCATATCCTTTTGTGCGAATTATATTGAGTTCATAGTCGATACGGTCTTTTACAATTGGGTCAGCAGGGTCAAGTCCTCGCCATTCAACACCAGCGCGCGAAAGCGACTCGAGTTCATCGTCAGGTGTTTTGCCACTATCGATTATAAAGTTAGGAAAGTACCACGTGCCGATTTCGATTTCGACTGTCGCTTCTTCTGCGATTTTGAGCGTGTTTTCAAGTGCTTCGGGGATATGCGCAAAATACTGCTCTGCAGTCGCAGGACTGATGAACGAAAAATCCTCTTCCCGGTTTTCGAACTCGCTCCCCGTCTCTACGACGCCTCCTGTTTGGATTTTTATCATTGTCTCGCGCGCAAGCCGGTCTTCAGGTTTCAAATAATATACATCGTGCGCGGCAACAAGTGGGACGTTGCTTTTTTCGCTCAATTCCTCAATTAATCCCATCAGTTTCATGTGGTCTGGGATTTCTGGATGGTGCGTGACTTCAAGATACACATTGTCGGGAAAAGTTGTTTTGTACCACGATAATATCTCCTCAATCTTTTCTAGATTTTCTGCTTTGAGCAGGTGGCTCGTCTCGCCAGAAAAAGAGGGAATGATAGCGATTAGGTCTTCCTTGTATTCTTCGATAAGTGCTCGGTCAAGGCGCGGCTTGTAGTAGAAGCCTTCCGTGTTTGATTTTGTGACAAGTGCGAGGAGGTTTTTATATCCTTTGTTTGTTTTAGCAATGAGAATGAGTCGTGAGCGGGGCTTGTCGATGCCTGCTTCCATATCAAAGCGCGTCCGCGGGGCAAGGTACGCATCGATACCGATGATTGGTTTTATCTTCGCCTTCTTGCAGGCCTGATAGAACTCAACTGCGCCGTAGAGATTGGCATTGTCGGTGAGCGCGAGTGCTTTCATCCCAAACGATTCCGCTGCGCCAACAAGTTCGTCTATCGTTGGGAGTGCAGTCAAAAGGCTGAAGTGGCTATGCGTGTGGAGGTGGACAAACCGAGTGCCTTGCATTCGACCATTATACGACTGTGTGTCGATAATAAAAAACTATTCCTATATCGCGTATACTGAGGCTCAAAGTATGAGGTATACCCAAGTTATAGGAATTGACGAGGCCGGACGCGGTGCCCTAGCCGGACCAGTCGCTGTTGGAGCAGTGCTCGTTCCGACGGGTTTCGACTGGGAGCAAATCCCTGGTGTCGTTGATTCTAAAAAATTGTCGCCAAAGCGACGCGAAGCAATATTTGAAGTCGCAAAAAAGTTGGAAAAGAAAGGAATACTGAAGTATGCAGTCGCACTCATCCCGCACACAGTGATTGATAGAAAAGGAATCACACATGCAGTAAGTAAAGGAATCGAAAAAACACTTTCCATTCTTGAGCCGAACCCAAAGACTACACACATTAAACTGGATGGACTACTCTCTGCGCCAAAAAAATATCTTTTGCAAAGAACAATCGTAAAAGGGGACGTGACGGAGAAAGAAATTTCTCTAGCATCTATTATGGCAAAGGTGACCCGGGACAGATATATGGTACGAGTAGCAAAACGCCTCCCAGTGTATAGTTTTGAAATACATAAGGGCTATGGTACGAAAATCCACCAAACAGCACTCAAAAAAAACGGTATTTCAGTTATCCACCGCACCACATTTACCCACTTGCGCAAGTAGTGTTTCATGGTGTAGTATATAGGGAAGGTACACTACTTATGGGATATTTGTGGGGCGTACCGACGTGGAATGTTCTTTTTTGCGGAGGTTTTTGAGGTGAATACAAAAGCGGATTTTCAGAACCGACTAAATTGTTATAAAACACACGGAGATTTGAACTGTGTGAAGTGTATGAATTTTGGTGGATGTTGCGCCGAAGCAGGTATTGTGTGTCTTGCAAATAAAAAGCATGACATGGAACGCGTGATGAAGCGCCAACTGTGTAGGGCAGCAATGCCACTACCAATTGACTCAATACAAGGATTGCTTGTCGCCATTGCTCAATATGAGCGAACGAAACCAATCCCAACGATCTATGAAACAGCTGCATTAGCAGCGTAATCCGTGGAGGAAAACCAGAAGGGCGGTATCTATTGATAACCGCCCTTTTATTTGCCATACGATATCTTTTCTGCTATAGTCTCGACACTATGGTAGTCCGAATGAGACATAACAGGTCCCAGGTTCGCCAGCGCAGGTCACACCATGCGCTTACTGCTGCGACCGTGGCAACCTGTTCTAATTGCGGCGCTTCACGCCGCCCACACCACATGTGCCTTTCCTGTGGCTTTTACAAAGGTCGTCAGGTTATGGACCTCGCAAAAGAGAACACAAAGCGCGCCACTCGCATGAGCACAAAGAAAGAGCAGATTCGCGGAGCTGCAGGAAAGAAGGAAGAGGCTCCAGCGGTAGAGAAGAAAGAAAAGGCGAAAAAGGCAAAGGAAGAAAAAACAGAGACGAAGGCCTAATTCCATTATTTTATAATCCACATATCCCGCCACTCTGGCGGGCTATTTTGTTGTCGAGTCTGGTACAATAATCGGTAGGTTAGTTTTTATGGCAAATAGGCACCTTTCACGCAGTATTGTTTTGCAAACACTTTTTGAGTGGGATTTAAATGATATTGAAAAAAAGACAGTTGAAACGGTACTCGAAAGAAATGTTGGCGAGTTCGCTCCCAACAACGCAGACTTGCCATTCATGCGAACACTCCTCGATGGCGTAATCCAGAAGCAGCCAGAGCTCGATATGGTGATTGAAAAGGCCGCTCCAGAGTGGCCGATTGACCGTATCTCGCCAGTTGATAGAAACATTCTAAGGCTGGGACTTTTTGAATTATTATTTGCAGATAGGAACGAAGTGCCAGCGAAAGTTGCGATAAATGAAGCGATTGAACTCGGGAAGCAATTCGGTGGCGACCACTCAAGCCGTTTTGTGAATGGCGTACTGGGCGCCGTATACAAAGAAATTGGCGAACCTGGGAAGAACGACAGCACAAAGAGAAAGAAGAGGGATATCCCATATGAAGAGATGCCTATTGAGCGTCTCGTCGGTGGAGTCGTCTATGCACGCGAAGGAGAGGACCTATACTTCGCGCTTGTACACGACATCTTCGGACACTGGACCCTTTCAAAGGGAGGTGTTCCTGCAGAAGAAGATTTGAAAGAGGGCGTTGTGCGAAAAATCAAGGAAGAAATCGGACTCACGGTAAAAGTTGAAGACGAACTAGGCATGAATGAATACATTGCTTCAAATCCTGAAAAAGGGAAGACGCGTAAGCAGGTGAATTACTTTTTAGTGAATACTCCGCATGACGATATTAAACTTGCAGAGAAAGGTGGACTTGATGATGCCCGCTGGTTTAAGGTGACGGAGATACTTGAACTTAATTTTTATGAGGATATACTACCCATCGTAACCAAGGCAGTAACCATGCTTGTTTCGAGAAAATAATGCCTTTTTGACGCATTTCTTCGTTCTAACACCCTTTCATTCCTGCGCAGTACGTATAGGTACAGCTTAGTCATGAAATGGCGTTACGCCTCGAACTGCATTCAAAAATTTCACTATTTCATCCTTGAAACAGAGAGTATCGTCATGGTACTTGGTGAAATAATTTATGAAACCTGATATTACAAAACTAGAAGCACTGATTGGCGTAACATTTAGTGATAAACTCAAATTGCTATCCGCAGTGACGCACCGTTCGTTCCTGAACGAGAACCGTGACGCAAAGCAAGACCACAACGAACGGCTCGAATTTTTGGGCGACGCTGTCCTTGAACTTGTCGTCACAGATTATCTCTATCACCGCTACACTGACAAAACAGAAGGCGAGCTCACCGCAATTCGTGCTGCACTCGTAAACACAAACACGCTTTCTGACGCATCAACAATCCTTGGAATAAATGAATTTCTTCTTCTCTCCAAAGGCGAAGCAAAAGATATGGGACGTGCCCGCCAGTACATTCTCGCAAATACGTTCGAATCACTTGTGGGCGCGCTCTATACAGACCAAGGGTATGACGCAGCGCAGGCATTTATTGCAAAGCACTTATTCCCGCGCACAGACATGATAGTCGAGAAGAAACTCTGGCAGGATGCAAAGAGTCGTTTTCAGGAGATGGCACAGGAAATGGCAGGCGTGACTCCGCTCTACCAAACCATTCGCGAAACTGGTCCCGACCATGATCGCGTGTTTACAGTAGGTGCCTATCTCAAGACTGAACTCATTGCCGAAGGTACAGGTCGCGCCAAACAAGAGGCAGAACAAATGGCTGCAGAAAGGGCACTTGAAGCAAAGGGGTGGTAGCTCTCTCATTGGTTGACATAAATCTCCACGTCTATATTGTGTTTGAGGTGTTAGATATTTGGAGGTAGAAATGACACTTCGTAAAGGAAGTACTGCTAAGGACACTGTAACCGTGACGTTTAGACAGGGTGTGGGCATGAAAGCCATGCGGGAAATTATTGAGAAGATCGGATGCACGTTCCCGAACAAGAGTGTCGAATTCGGGAAAGTTTTAGTGGAAGTGCCTGTAGGTAAATCAGGAGACGAAATCGTAAAGCGCTTGCAGAAAATACCTCAGGTACGAGGTGCCCTATTTGCCCAAGCGTCATACGAGTTCGGATGAGTCTCCCACGTAGTTTAAAGCGCACTAGCAATAGTGCGCTTTTTGTATGAGGATAAGAGCCATTTTCAAGGTGAGAGGAGTGTTAGAATACTGGAAATGCATCTAAAAGCCCTGGAGGTGGCTGGTTTTAAGTCTTTTGCTAAGAAGACTGATTTGGGGTTCTCGACCGCTATCACTGGCATTGTAGGCCCAAATGGTTCAGGTAAATCAAACGTCGCGGAGGCGTTTCGCTTTGTACTTGGGGAACAATCCATTAAATCACTTCGCGGGAAGCGAGGCGAAGACCTTATATTTAATGGTTCACAGAATCAGTCGCGCGCAAATCGTGCATCAGTAAAGATTGTGCTCGATAACACGAAGCGCACATTTCCTGTCGATTTTGAGGAGGTGACTATTGAGCGCGTCGTAAATCGTGATGGTGAAAACGAATATCTGATAAATGGGACGCGCATGCGCCTCAAGGATATCCAAGAGCTCCTTGCGTCAGCAAATATTGGTCCCACAGGGCACCACATTATTTCGCAGGGTGAGGCAGATAGAATTTTGACAGCGGGTGCGCGGGAACGTCGTGAGATGATTGAGGACGCGCTTGGTCTTAAAGTGTTTCAATATAAAAAAGTTGAGAGCGAACGAAAACTAAAAAAGACTAAAGAAAATATTGAGCATGTGGAATCGTTAAGGCGGGAGGTTGCGCCACACCTCCGTTTCCTCGAGCGCCAGATGAAAAAGATGGAGAAGGCGTTTGAACTCAGAAACGAACTGACAGCATTTTACGCTGAATATCTGCGCCGAGAAGATGAGTACCTTGCTTTTCACCAAGACAGATTGGCACTGGGGAAGAAACAACCGCTCTCTGAAAAGAGTACTCTTGAAGAACGCCTCCGTGTTGCGAAAGAGCGACTCGCAGCAGTCTCGCAGGACGAGAAGGGCGCTGAACTAGTTTCGCTAGAGGAACGCATCAGAACTGCGCGTGAGGAACGGCAAGAGATTTTACGTTCCATTGGAAAAGTTGAAGGGAGCATTGCCTACATTGAGCGCACCATAGCAATGCTGACGAAAGCCGGTGAACAGGCACAGGATGTGTCTGTATCCCTTGCTGACGTCGAACGTACGCTTGCCACTATAGAAGAAGAAGCTAGGCGTGCAGAAGGTGCATCTGATATAGGAGATGTAAAAAGTATTGTTTCAAATATTGTAGCTTCGCTGTCTTCTTTTGTAAGTACTGCGCGCAACTCTGGAAAGGGAAATACGGATACGCAACTTTCAGAACATAAGAAAGAACTTGCGACTCTCGTTGGAGAGAAAGAGCGTTCAGAAGGTGAGCTTGGAAAGGTAAGTGCGAGCGAAGATGGCTTGCGAGCCGAATATGATGCACTTAAAAAAGCGATCGATGCAGACCAGAGTGATAGTCGTCACGCAGAGCGAGAGGTATTTGAAGTGATGGGTAAACAACGCGAAGTCGAGCAACAAATAATCGACATTGAACGCGAGGAACGTAGTATCGAGCGTTCTCGTGAAGAGTTTAAACGAGAGCTTTCAGAAGCGGTTATTTTGGTGGGACGCGCTGCCGCAGACTATTTTAATGTTGAGGTGAAAGATGCGGGCGGTATTGTGCTCACGCGCGAACATATGGTGGCTGAAGAGCGTACGACTCAAGAAGAACGCAGGCGTACGCTCGAGAAAATGAAAATCCGTCTTGAGGAACTTGGGGGTGCTGGTGGCGAGGATGTTGCAAAGGAATACAAGGATGCGAAGGAACGCGATGAGTTTCTTGAAAAAGAGATTGCAGATTTGAATGCATCTATCGCATCACTTACGCAGCTCATTCTCGAATTAACTGAGCAATTGAATGTACAGTTCAATGAAGGTATTACAAAAATAAGTACTGAGTTTGGAAAGTTTTTTGGCATGATGTTCAATGGCGGAACCGCATCGCTTCTCCGTGTTGAACCGAAAGTGAAAAAGAGCAAGGAGAGTGATGATTTGGAAATGACGGAACACGTTGAAGAAGAACTTGCCGAAGAGGGAATCGAAATCGACGTGAAGCTTCCTCAGAAGCGTATTAAAGGGCTTGAGATGCTCTCAGGCGGGGAGCGCGCACTTACGTCAATTGCGCTTATCTTTGCAATGAGCCAAGTGAATCCACCACTCTTTGTTATTTTGGATGAGACCGATGCTGCGCTCGATGAGGCAAATTCAAAGCGCTATGGCGATATGATTACTGCACTTTCTGAAAAGTCCCAGCTCATTCTTATCACGCACAATCGCGAGACCATGTCGCGTGCAGGTGTGCTCTATGGCGTCACGATGGGTGCTGATGGCATATCGAAACTTCTCTCAGTAAAATTTGACGAAGCGGTTGCCGTCGCGAAGTAAATAAAAGGCCGAAACAGTTGCGAGAAATGCAATTGTATCGGCCCTAAAATGCGTAACCGTGATTAGTCAGTTTAATATGTGAGGATATTTGTTTCCTCATTGCGTCGTCTCCTTTTTATTTCTTCGTGGCCAGCGTTTACATCGTTGCCGAGCTTGTCGATTGCCTGTCGGAGTGCCTTGTGTGTCGCTCTGATACGCAGAGTGATACTACCGGATCCGACAGTATGAGTAGAAACGACTTTTGCATACTGTGAAAAGTGCGCAATAATCTCTTTTTCCTTCTCATGGATAGGCGAAAGCAGGACAAAAAAGTTTCGTGGAACGAAGTTGTGGATACACCTTTGTGGAAAACGCGTTACAAACTCTCTCAAAGAACACCTCCAGTCTTGGTACATCGAATACCACTACATATAGAGCCGAAGAAACCCAAAAAAAGTTACATAGAGTTACATTGTTTGACAGCAAGGAACGACAAATGCTTCTATATACCTATATTGTTCTTGAGAAAGGGTGTGGCGATGGTTACTATTCCTGATTTTAGTATTACGCCGGAAGTTGCGTTTGGAGTTGCAGAACAGACTATCCTAGACGAGATTCGAATGCTCGGCGGATTCACGAGTGACCAAGAAATGGGCGAGGAAGCATATTCACTTCTTCATGAAGCCCTTCTTAAAAAGAGAAAAGGACATACTGTAGGTACTTTTGACGAAAAGACGTGGACTTTTTCGCCCCTTACCTCCATTGGCCTAGATTTTGCGCATGCACAATACCTAGCATCGGTTAAGAAACATCCCCATTTAACACTCGTTAGTTCTGGGGGACAGGATCAAGATGATCCCGATTCCTAAGGCATGAGTTAAAGCCCCGAACTAACATTCGGGGCTTTTTATGCTTAAACGAGTGAGAAGTCCAAGGTTCGATCCTCTAGGTTCGCTCCCACCAGCTTTATTTTCACAGTGTCTCCAAGTGAATGGGTTTTCTTTGTGCGGTCGCCTTTCACACGGTAGTTTTTCTTGTCGAGCTGGTAGTAATCTTCTTTCATGGTAGCGAGGCGGACCATACCTTCGGCTTTCGAGGTCTTTTCCTCTACATAGATGCCCCATTCTGTGACGCCTGAAATAGTGCCATCGAATATTTCTCCAATGCGGTCTTTGAGGTATTCAACCTGTTTGAACTTGATGGAGTCGCGTTCTGCTTCCACAGCACGAACTTCGCTGGCAGAGGATTGAATACACAACTTCTCATAATGCGCAGCAGCTTGGTTTCCAAGCGGAGTGCCATCGAGATGAGCTCGTAAAAGTCTATGCGACATAAGGTCTGGGTATCGACGAATGGGGGACGTGAAGTGTGTGTAGAATTTGAATGCAAGGCCGAAGTGGCCGATGTTCTTGGTAGAGTACATAGCCTTCGCCATTGAGCGTATGGTTGCGGTACGAATGAGATTGGCCTGTGGTTTACCATCGATCTCTTTTAGCATCTTGTTGATGATTTTCCCATCAACCACGCCTTTGTGCGGTTTGAATTCGTATCCAAGTACTTTGAGGAAGAGTGAGAGGTCCTCAATCTTGTCTGGGTTTGGCACATCGTGTATGCGATATACAAATGTGAGGGGTTTCGATTTTGCCTTTGACACGTTATAGATATGCTCCGCAACTTCACGGTTTGCGAGAAGCATGAAGTCTTCGATCATGAGCATTGTCTCTGTACGGGTTTTTACAAATACACGAACGGGTTTCTTCTCCGCATCAAGTTCGAATTTCACTTCCTCTGTTTCAAATGCGATCGCGCCATCATTGAAACGCTGTTTGCGGAGTTTGCGTCCGAGCGCCATTGCGATTGAAAGTTCGGTATGGAGCGGACCATCGCCTTTATCGAGCACTTCCTGCGCGTCTTCGTACGAGAATCGGTGTTCAGAATGAATGAGGGTCTGCCCAAACCATCGGTCTTTGATATGACCCTCGGCGTCAAGTGTAAAAATGGCAGAGAATGCAACACGGTCTTCGTTTGGACGAAGGGAACAGAGGTCATTGGAAAGAATTTCTGGAAGCATCGGAATCACACGGTCGACAAGGTATATGGATGTTCCGCGCTCCTGTGCTTCCATATCAATAGCATCATTTTCTTTTACATAGTACGAAACGTCTGCAATATGGATACCGATTTCAGTGAGGCCATTGTCGAGTACTCGTACTGAAAGCGCATCGTCAAAATCTTTGGCGTCAGCAGGGTCAATGGTAAATGTGCACACGGTACGGATATCTTTGCGCTTAGGGTCATTTTTCGCCTCAATAAAAAGCGCTTCTTGTGATTCGTAGATATGTTTTGCTTCCTCTGATACGTCAGGCGGGAAGTCGATAGCAAAACCGCCGGCGCGAATAATCGCCTGCATTTCCGTTTCGTGCTCGCCTGCTTTTCCAATCAGTTCTTGCACTTCGGCTTCTGGTTCTTCTCCTTCTTTCCATTGTGAAATTTTTACAACGGCCTTTTGTCCCACAGCGCCAACGGTGACTTTCGGGAGCTTGAATCGGACGTGTATACGGCGATTGTCGCTCTTTAGGAATACAACCCCTTTCTCCATACCTATCGTTCCTACGAACGTATCTGTGGTGCGCTTTATTACGCGGACAACTTTTCCTGTTTCTCGCCCCTCTGCCCGTCCCGTCTTTTCAATCTCCACGATATCGCCATCAAGAGCCGTTCCGAGCGCCTCACGCGTAATAACCATGTCTTCCTCACGGTCGGGGAGGGTCACAAACCCGGTTCCTTTACCACGCACCATAAGTACACCCTCAAGCGGGCCTTTCGGGCCACGTTCTGTATTCATACGCTTCATTACCCGAGATTATAGCAGAAAGTGCGGTATTTGGCCGTTTTCGAGCATTTAGAGACGGTGCACGGGGTTGACCTATGGCATTTATTCTGATATTCTCGAGCGACTTATGTTAATGATGAGATTACAGCGTATTGGACGCAAGAATAGCCCTACATATAGGGTTATTATTACTGATAAGCGCGAGAGTACAAAGAGCAATCGTTTTGCTGAGATAGTAGGTACCTACGAGCCAAAATCAGGCACTATCGAGCTCAAAGCTGACCGCATCACACACTGGCTCAAAATGGGCGTGAAGGCATCTCCGACAGTCCACAACATGCTCGTCTCAAAGAAGATTATTGAAGGAAAGAAAATCAACGTTCTTCCAAAGATGAAGAACCGCAAAGTGGCAGAGCCTGTTGCAGAAGTCGTAGCAGAGCCAGCTCTAGAAAAGGTAAAAGAGGCACCAGTTGCCACAGAGGAAGTCGCAGAAGTAGTGGCCGAGGCTCCAGCTGACGAAGTTGCTCCAGAGGCACCGACAGAAATTGCCGAGGAGACACCAACAGAAATTGCCGAGGAGACACCAACAGAAGTTGCAACAGAAACAAAGGAGGCAGAGGCAACAGCTTAAATTTTACTTTTTTACTTTCAAAACCTGCTATCAAGCAGGTTTTGTTGACTTTGCGCGTGCGCTTTCGTACGATTGGTACAGTTCGTTCTGAGATGTTCAGAAACGACTGATTAAGCCTAGCAGATTATTCTTTAACGAATTTAAGATGGAAAAAGATCAGGAGTTTCTCGAGTTTGTCGTGAAGTCGTTGGTAGATCATCCAGAAAGCGTGAACGTCACCCGCACAGTCGATGAAATGGGAGTCCTTCTTTCACTCGACGTACATGCGGAGGATATGGGTAAAATAATTGGACGTTCAGGAAATACAGCAAAGGCTATTCGCACATTACTTCGCGTCGTAGGCATGAAGAACGATGCGCGCGTGAATCTTAAAATTAATGAACCAGAAGGTGGTCGCGGTCCGACGTCAGCAACACCAGGGGCTGGGACTTATATGGGTGGAGGGATGAATGTGGGGGCGGCTCCTACGGAACCTAAATCCCTAGACGAAGCCATTGACGACCTAAAAATATAAATTGGCGAATTGCATCGTTGCAGGCTCCGTTCGCGGCCAAAATGTACTATTTGTACATTTTGGCCGCGATACTCACCTGCGTCTCGCACTTTATCCAATTTCTAATTTTAGGAAGAAGAGAACTTGATTTCAAAAAACCAGCGTGTGCTGGTTTTTTGTTCTCTTAGTGATTTAAGTACAATCTTATGGCATACTCCAAGAGAATAATTAAAATCATTTAGGTACGCGAAGCCAAGGATTGAGCAGTGAGCCATACTAAGTATGGTGAGCGCACGAAAGACGCAGGCGACAAAGTAGATAACGATTTTAATATTCTCGACTATGCATTTTCATGTAATTACTCTGTTTCCAGAAGTCTGCAAAGCCTACACGGATGCCTCTATCCTTGGGCGTGCACAGAAGACTGAGAAGGGAAAAGGCGCAAAGGTGCGAGGCAAAAAGATTGCGGTTTCTTACTACGATCTTCGTAGCTTTGCCACAGATAAACACAAGAAAACAGATGACCGCCCATATGGTGGCGGTCCGGGAATGGTGATGAAAGCAGAACCGCTCCTGCGCGCAGTTCACAAAGCGGTGGGTAAGAAGAACGGAGCAAAGATTTTGATAATGTCGCCTCGTGGAAAGCTGTTTACACAAGCAGAAGCGAAAGCACTTTCTAAAAAGAAAGACATTGTACTTATCTCAGGACGATACGAGGGTATCGATGCGCGCGTAAAAAAGATTTTAAAAGCTGAAGAAGTTTCAGTTGGTGACTACACACTCACAGGTGGGGAATTACCAGCACTCACTATTATTGACGCTGTCGCACGAAACATCCCTGGAGTTCTTGGAACTCACGAGTCGCTCGAGGAAACACGCATTTCAAGTGGGGAGATGTATACACGTCCTGATGTGCTTGTTTGGAAAAAGAAAAAATACAAAGTTCCCGAGGTTTTGAAATCAGGAAATCACGCTGAATTGGAGAAGTGGCGCAAAGGGAAGTGATGTCAAGGTTTAACCTTGACATAGTGATGCCATACGGAGTCAAGGCTCCGTAAATAATAAATGCCGCGAGAGTGAAAACTCACGCGGCATTTTTGTTTAATGAAGAATCACTTCTTCATGTGGCATATCACTGGCCTCTGTATGAATTTGTGGCGTCCTAGTCACCAAATGCATCGGCAATAGATTCTCCTCATCGTTGGATTCGGATTGCGACCAGCCAACAGAGTTGAGCCGATGGATTATAAGTCGGGGGCTGAGTGACTTTTCAAACACACGTCCCTTCCACCAATCAACCATATGCGACGCGCGGTAACTAATCTCAGAGCAAACAAGTATTGAAAAACAAACTAGCAATACCACAGTTTCTATGTGCATCTTCTTCTGGCCTCTCAAAATTTCCTTTACTCATTAGAACATTTTTGTAATCCATTGTCAAAGGCCGTAGTATACCTAGCGCTATTAACCGTCCAAGTTTCTCCTACGTAGTTTTCTTTTTCTTCGCATGAGTGATAGATTGTTGAAAGTCATACTTTGGGAGGCCACCAATGTATTGGAAATTAGTTCCTATTGATGCGTTTATTTCGCTCCTTGCGCTTGAGAGATTGACGAGAGGTGAGAGATACTGGATTGAGGACGTCCCTCCGAAACCGTTTTTCCTTGTCACTGCATCGCCAATCTTTATATTACTCACGCTCTGGCATTTCTTTGGATGCACTGTGTATGTCTGGATTCTTTTTCCCAACACATTATTCAATATGCGTGCATTGAACGAGCTGTCGGTACCACTTCAATTTTATGTACTTCAGTTGTCTGTTATTTCTGGAGCACTCGCGAGTTTGCAGATTGTGAGCTACGTAACCCACATTCGCCCCATCCGTCTCGGAGGAAGGCGACGCCGCTAAACAAACCCCGCCAAAATATCGGCGGGGTTTTTCTATGGTTGATATAACAACATAATTAGTTTACTGTTTAGAAAGAGTTTGAAATCGCTCAGCTCATTTACAACCGATGGAGGATCGTCGTGAGAAAATTGTCGTTAGCTGAACTGAAACTGCACGGGGCTTCGTTCGCGACCCTCATTGTGGTGGCGAGCGCTAGTCCACTGTGGACAGAGGAGCAAATCGAGAAATATAAACACGTCTATGCGAAACAACATCCGCAGGTTCGTATGTTTGTGCATGTTGCAAACGGCGTCATCGAAGCATTCATGTGGACGACATTAGTACTGTATTGGCTCGTGTGCGTAGTCCCGGCCAAGTTTTGCGAGTACGTATTTGGTCTAGACACAAGCCGTGTTTACCAATTCCAAAATTATCTGTTTCATACATTCAAGAACAGCAAGTTGGAGTTGGACGATTGGCAGACAAACGGTCTTTACGATGGCTCGCTTTACATGCGCGATAATGTGAGCCACAAAGTTCCTGATTTCGTGGCAACACGGGTGAAAGCAATTCAAGGAATCCTGCCTGAAGCAGAATTCTACGTTTCCTTCTATGGCACAGATCCAATTCTTGAAGTACACATCTATGACGGCAGCAAGCCCCAGATATTCTATCCCTTAGTTTGGGATGAAGTCGGTGGGAAAGCCTTCATCATTGATCCACCACACTGAATCCTTTTCAGATCAACAAACCCCGCCAGGGCTATGGCGGGGTTTTTCTATCCAAAGGGAGTCTTTGGACACGATAACCAAAACCGCTTTGTAAAAGGCGGTTTTCTTTTTTCTACAGGCGTGGTATTGTCATACCCAGCAAAGTATTGCTCAATCCATCACGACAGGAGACCCTGATGAAGAAGTACTTCTCGACATTGCTCACAGTATCAGCACTTGCAACAACCTTCGCCACTGCACCAGCTTCTGCAACACCGCGCTTTTGGGTGGTGAACAGGTCGTACAGTGAAATTGTGCGAGTCTATGTTCAGTATCCTGACGGGTATCTGGCGAATGATTTGCTTGGAGGGAATGGAACCATTCCCTCAGATGATAGGGTGCGCGTTCTCCGGAGTTCGTTTCCGGGATGTGTAGTTACCATTGTCGTGGTAAATGACAATGAAGACACGGCCTACTTTCCGAATTTTAACACCTGCAAAGGACCGCTCTATGTAAGTAATAAAGCGTTCCAATAAACAAAACCCCGCTAAGCAATTGGCGGGGTTTTCATTTAAAATACATGGCCCTTGTCCCCACAAGCCCCCTTGTGGGGACAAGGATTTGACGGTTTAGGGGCTTTTGTGGTATATTCTAGCCAATCGCAATTGAGCCGATTGTGTCTCGGTTCACGCTTGATTGCAGGGGAAAACATTAAAAGCGCCGGAGGGAACGCTTACATAGAGTAATGCAATTACAAGCTCAATAGAGTGGGTACGTAGTAGTCTCGCAGGTGCGAGCTTTTTTTCGTGTTCATCAATTGATAATTAATAGAAACTTCATATGGCACCACAGCAAAAAGAATTTGTCCGCGACCCAAAGAAGCCACTTCCGAAGAAGACTTTCAAAAAGTTTCGGAAGCCGATGATTGAGCTCCCCGACTTGATTGAGCCGCAACGTGTCTCTTTCCAGTGGCTCATCGAGCACGGCATCAAGGACGTGTTCAAAGAGTTTTCGCCAATCCGCGACTACTCTGAAAAGAAGTTCGAACTCTACTTCAAGAAGTACGAGCTCGGCGCACCTAAGACAACACCTGAATACGCAAAGGAGAACAAGCTTACGTACGAAGCGCCACTTCGTGCAACTGTTCTCTTGAAGAACAAGACTTTTGGAGGTGAGAAGGACCAAGAAATTTTCATCGCGGACATTCCGATGATGACAAAGCACGGTACCTTCATCATCAACGGTGTGGAGCGCGTTATCGTGCCTCAGCTCGCACGTTCATACGGTATTTTCTTTACCGCGTCTGAAATCAAGGGCAAGACATACTTCGGAGCCAAAATCATCCCTGCGCGTGGTGCCTGGGTTGAGATTGAGTCCGATGCTGATGGTGCACTCTATGTAAAAATCGACCGCAAGCGCAAGTTCCCAGCGTCTGCGCTCCTTCGCGTACTCGGTGCGAAATTTGATAAGGACATGCTCTCACTCTTTGAGAACGTCCCTCATGGAAAAGACCACATAAAGGCAACGCTTGAAAAAGATACTGCACAGTCTATCGACGATTCATATATTGAAATCTACAAACGCCTCCGCGACGGTGACCTTGCGACAGTAGATAATGCCCGCGAATTCGTGAACTCTATCTTCAGCGAAGAGCGCTATGACCTCTCAGAAATCGGACGTCATCATTTCAATGGTCGCTTCGGACGCCCAGTCGGTGATAAGGACATGGCTCGTCGCACAGTTACGCTAGAAGACGTGACAACCATCATCCGCCACATCATTGAACTGAACCATACACCAGGAAGTTTGCCAGATGATATCGACCACCTTGGCTTCCGTCGCGTTCGCTACTTTGGTGAAATGATTCAACAGCGCGTTCGCGTCGGTCTTACTCGTATGAAGAGAAACATTCAAGACAGAATGTCTACAATTGAGTCAGAGACATCACTCCCAATGCAGCTCGTGAACCCACGTCCACTGCAAGCTGTCATCAAGGAATTTTTCACAACGAACCAGCTTTCACAGTTTATGCCACAGCAGAATATTCTCGCTGAACTCGAAGGACTCCGTACGCTCTCAGCACTCGGTCCCGGCGGTCTCACACGTGAGCGTGCAGGCTTTGAAGTGCGCGACGTGCACCCATCTCATTACGGACGCCTCTGTCCAATCCACACCCCTGAAGGTCCAAACATTGGTCTTATCCTTCGTTTATCTATGTATGCTCGCTTGAACCGTTTCGGCATCATCGAAGCGCCATACGCAAAGGTAGTAAAGGGTGTTGTTACTGACGAAGTCGTATACATGAATGCGCACGAAGAAGAGAAGTACACAATTGCGCACGCTGCAACTGATATCACAGAGAAGGGAAAGATTGTGACTGAACACGTGGAAGCCCGCAAAAATGGCGAGCCACTTATCGTGGATCCATCAAAGGTTGATTATATAGACATCGCAACAAACGAAGCGTTCTCTGTTGCGACTTCGATGATTCCATTTTTGAACCACGACGACGCTAACCGTGCACTCATGGGTTCAAACATGCAGAAACAAGCAACACCGTGTATCGTCCCTGAAGCGCCTGTCGTGGCAACTGGTATTGAAGAGCTTGCAAGTCATGACACTGGGCGTCTCATTGTTGCTGACGAACCAGGTGAAATTCTTGAAGTTGATGCACGCCACATTGTTCTCAAAAACAAGGACGGCAAGAAAATTGAATACACACTCACAAACTTCCAGCGCACAAACGATTTCTCTGCGTTCTACCATCGTCCATCAGTTTCTGTTGGCGATAAGGTAAAGCGCGGTGACGTTCTCGCAGATACCTCGTCTTCAGACCACGGCCAAATGGCACTCGGACAAAACATCCTTGTTGCCTTTATGTCATGGGCAGGAGCTAACTACGAAGACGCTATCATTATCTCTGAAAGACTCGTAAAGAAGAGCAAGTTTTCGACCATTCACATGGACGAACTCGAAGTTGCCGTTCGCGATACAAAGCTCGGACCCGAAGTCACAACGCCGGACATTCCCAACGTGTCAGAACAGAAACTCCGCAACTTGGACGAGAGCGGTATCATCCGCATCGGTGCAGAAGTACGAACGGGCGACATCTTGGTGGGCAAGGTAACTCCAAAGGGCGAGACACAGCTCACGCCTGAAGAGCGCCTACTCCGTTCTATCTTTGGAGAAAAAGCAAAGGACGTGAAGGACACATCGCTCCGACTTGAAGCAGGAAAGCGCGGACGCATTATCGGCGTGAAAGTATTCTCACGCGAGAATGGCGACCAGCTCGAGAGCGGTGTTATCAAGAAGATTCTCATCACTATCGCGCAGGTCCGTAACATTTCTGTGGGCGACAAGCTTGCGGGACGTCACGGAAACAAAGGCGTTATTTCTCGCATTCTTCCAGAAGAGGATATGCCGTACACAGAAGACGGAAAGCCAATTGATATGATTCTGACTCCGCTCGGCGTGCCGAGCCGTATGAACCTCGGACAAATTCTCGAACTTCACCTCGGTATGGCAGCGAACACCTTGGGCTACCAAGCAATCGTGCCACCATTTGCCGGCGCAACAGAAGAGGAAATTAAAGACGAACTCAAGCTCGCGGGTCTTCCAGAAGATGGAAAGCTCTGGCTTCGCGATGGACGCACCGGAGAGACGTTTGGTCAGAAAATTGCCGTCGGAATCATGTACATATTGAAACTACACCACATGGTGGAAGACAAGATTCACATGCGCTCTATCGGACCGTACTCTCTTATTACTCAGCAACCGCTCGGCGGAAAGGCGCAGGTGGGAGGTCAGCGTTTTGGAGAAATGGAAGTGTGGGCGCTTCTTGGGTACGGCGCAGCGTATACGCTCCGTGAAATGCTCACTATCAAGTCAGACGACATCGTCGGCCGTTCAGCCGCATTTGACTCTATTGTCCGCGGTGAACGCATCGGCAGTCCGCACACACCAGCTGCATTTAACGTTCTGTTGAACCAGCTTCGCGCGCTCGCGCTCGATGTCGACCCACGAATGCATAAGGCGGAATCCAATTAACAGCAACTTCATTTTCACACATATATATGATGAAAACATCAAGAACACGAGAAGTACAGTTTGAGGAAGTTGGCTTGAAATTGGCAAGTCCAGAACGCATTTTGGATTGGTCACACGGTGAAGTCACAAAACCTGAAACTATTAATTACAGAACTCAGCGTCCTGAAAAGCACGGCCTCTTTGACGAGAGAATCTTTGGTCCAGTAGAGGACTATGAATGTGCGTGTAAGAAGTACCGTGGCATTCGCTACAAGGGTATTGAATGTGAGAAGTGCGGTGTAGAAATCACACGTTCTATCGTTCGTCGCGAGCGCATGGGACACATCGAGCTCTGCGTGCCCGTATCACACATTTGGTTCCTCCGTGGCGTGCCATCGCGCATCGCCCTCATCCTCGGACTTTCTGCGGCAGATGTTGAGAAAGTTGTTTACTTCGCTGGCTACATTGTCACGAAAGTTTCTGAAGAGGAGCGCGCAAAGCTTTTGAAGGAGCTCGACAGCGAATTCCGTTCAAAGATTAAGGAGCTCACAAATGAAAAAGGACAAGAAGAGCTCCGTGAGCGTCTTGAAGAAATCAAACACGATATCGAGCGCGTTGCCCCAGGTATGGTGCTCGACGAAATGACGTACCACAGATTCTCTGTAAAATATTCGAACCTCTTTGAGGCGGCTATTGGCGCTGAGGCAATCTACAAGGCATTCAAAGCAATTGATATGAAGAAGCTTGAGACAGAGCTTGAGAAAAAGCGCGAGACAGCAGGAGCTGCAGAACGTCTCAAGCTCGACAAGCGTCTCTCACTCGTGCGCGGCATGATTCGTGCTGAAGTTCGTCCTGAATGGATGTTCCTCACACACATTCCTGTCCTTCCGCCAGCACTCCGTCCGATGGTTGCACTTGAAGGAGGCCGTCATGCGTCTTCTGACCTCAATGACCTTTACCGCCGTGTAATTAACCGCAACAACCGTTTGAAGAAACTCCTTGATATCAAGGCGCCAGACGTGATTCTCAGAAACGAGAAGCGTATTCTTCAGGAAGCTGTTGACGCACTCATCGACAACTCTATCCGCCACGGCAACACAGCGTTCTCAGTGATGAGTCAAGCACAACGCCGTCCATTGAAGTCGCTTTCTGATTACCTGAAAAGCAAGCAGGGATATTTCCGCCAGAACCTTCTCGGAAAGCGTGTTGACTACTCTGGACGTTCAGTGATTGTTATCGGTCCGGAACTCAAGCTCGACCAGTGTGGTCTTCCGAAGCACATGGCACTTGAGCTCTTCCGCCCATTCGTTATTTCTGAACTCTTGAAACAGGAACTCGCATACAACATTCGCGGTGCCGGCCGTCTTATTGAAGACGGAGTACCAGAAGTGTGGGCGATTCTTGAAAATGTTATTCGCGACAAGCACGTACTCCTTAACCGTGCGCCAACGCTACACCGCCAAGGTATCCAAGCATTCCGCCCAGTGCTTATCGAAGGTAACGCTATCCAAATCCACCCACTCGTGTGTCGCGCGTTCAACGCCGACTTCGACGGCGACCAGATGGCCGTTCACGTACCGCTCTCGCCTGAAGCCCAGATGGAAGCGCGTGAAATTATTTCTGCAAACCGAAATATCTTGAAGCCAGGTTCAGGCGACCCAGTGGTGTCTGAGAAGCTTCTCGATATGGCACTCGGCTGTTACTGGATGACGAAACTGATTGAAGGAGCAAAGGGTGAAGACAAATTCTTCCCATCACCAAACGCAGCTATCACTGCGCACGACTTTGGCATTATTGACCTCCGCGCAAAGATTAAGGTGAAGGCAACTGACACAGAAAAGTATCGCCAGTTTGAAAACGGTGTATTTGAGACAACAGTAGGACGCCTCCTTTTCAACAGTGTACTTCCAAAGCACCATATCTTTATGAACGATGTGGTGACACAGCGCTCACTCTTTAACATTGTGATTGAAGTCATCGACACAGAAGGTGTGAACGCAGTGCCAGATATCATCGACAAGATTAAGCGTCTCGGATTCATGTACGCCACAAAGTCTGGCGTGACATGGGGAATTGACGACGTGAAAGTTCCTGTTGAGAAGCCAGCGATTATCGCTGCAGCTCGTAAGGAAGAGGAAGTCGTTGCCGCTCACTTTGCGGACGGACTTCTTTCTCGCGACGAACGTCGCCGCCTCATTGTAGAAATTTGGCACCGCGCGAAGACAAATCTTGAAAAGGTGATTCCAAAGACACTCGACATGCAAGGTTCCGTGTACGATATGTGGCAGTCAGGCGCTCGCGGTTCACTCGGACAGATTGCTCAAATGGCAGGAATGAAAGGTCTTATCGTAAACACGCGTGGAGAGACAATTGAGTTCCCTGTGCTTTCTTCTATGAAGGAGGGTATGAGCCCGATTGAGTACTTCAATACGACACACGGTTCTCGCAAAGGTCTCGCCGACACAGCACTCCAGACTGCAAAAGCCGGTTACCTTACCCGACGTCTCTTCGACGTTGCGCAGGATGCCATCGTTGTTGAAACAAACTGTGGAACAAAGGGTGGTATTTCAATCGGCCGCATTTCTGCGTCTGGTATTGAAATCGCATTCTCACGCGCGATTCGCGGACGTGTGCTCGCAGAGGACATCGTCGTCGGAAAAGACACGTTGTACGAACGCGGCCATCTCATCTCTCGCGCTGATGCGCTCGCAATTGAAAAGTCAGGTGTACAGTCAGTTATTGTACGTTCACCAATGACCTGTAAAACACTCCGTGGCGTATGTCAGCAGTGCTACGGTATTGACCTCACTACAAACAAGCTCGTTGAGCTCGGAGAGGCCGTTGGTACTATTGCAGCACAGGCGATTGGAGAGCCAGGTACACAGCTCACTATGAACACAAAGCACGCCGGAGGTGCCGCGTCAGTCGGTGGAGACGTGACGAGCGGTCTTCCTCGCGTTGAAGAAGTGTTTGAGAAGCGTCTTCCAAAAAACCCAGCTATCGTTTCTCATGCTGATGGTACTGTGATTGAAATCAGAAACGAAGGCCGTGAGAAAGTGATCGTCGTTACGCCGGACCTTGGTGCAAAGACAGCCGCTAAGAAAAAGGAAAACATTGAGTACGAAGCAAACTACCGCCGTACTGTACTTGTGTCAGTTGGCGAAGATATTAAGAGAGGCCAGCTCCTCACGGACGGTTCTGCAGACCTTACTGAACTCTTTAAGTTTGCGTCAGAAGAAGATACGCAGGAGTACATCATTGCTTCAACAAACCGCATTTACGAACTTCAGGGTGTGACGATTGCGCGTAAGCACATCGAACTCATCGTGAAGCAAATGCTTTCTCGCCTCAAGGTAAATGATTCTGGCGACAGTCCATTTACAGTTGGAGACGTTGTTGAGGAGTGGACGCTTGCAACAGTGAACGCGAAGTTGAAGGAAGATGGAAAGGAACCAGCAAAAGCGACAAAGCTCATCCTCGGTATTACCGAAGTATCGCTCTCTCGCAGAAGCTTCCTCTCCGCAGCATCCTTCCAGAACACAACGCGTATCCTTATCGGTGCAGCGGTCCGCGGAAGCGAGGACCGCCTCACAGGACTCAAGGAGAACGTTATCATCGGGCGCCTTATTCCTGCAGGAACAGGATTCCCAGGAAGTAACAAGCAGAAGATGATTGCGACTATCCAAGACGTTGAGAATCCATCGTAAGCGGGCTTTGTTGTCCATATCCTTATGGCAACCCCAGTTGAGCCTCAAAGGAATGCGAAGCTTCCTACGGGGTAAACAAATCAAGTATGAGCACTCCTGTAGAACAGATTAAGGAGAGACTAAGTATCCTCGATGTTGTTGGGGGCTACGTGAAGCTCACAAAATCGGGGAAACACCACAAGGGGAAATCTCCGTTCACAAACGAGAAGACCCCGTCTTTCTTTGTGTCGCCGGAGCGGGGGATGTACTATTGTTTCTCGACATCAAAAGGAGGAGATGTGTTCAGCTTCGTACAAGAGATGGAAGGTGTCGATTTCCGTGGAGCGCTCAAGATTCTTGCGGAACGTGCAGGCGTGGAGCTTGTAGCTGAAGACCCAAAGGCACGTTCGGAACGAGACACGCTCTACAAAATCCTTGAAGAGGCGACACTCTACTTTGGTCTTGAGCTCGCAAAGAATCCCTTGGCCCTCGAATACCTTCAGTCGCGCGGTGTAAAGGAAGATACAAAGCGGTTGTGGCGCATAGGATTTGCACCGGCAGAATGGCGCTCACTCCGTACATACTTAAAAGCTAAGGGATATTCGGACGCTCAGCTTTTATCAGCAGGCCTCGCTAAGGAAGCTGGTTCAGGAAAAGAACCGTACGATGTGTTCCGCAACCGTCTCATGTTTCCGATAGCTGACGCTTCAGGAAGAGTGGTCGCGTTTTCCGGACGCGATATGAGCGGGGAGCCGACAGCGCCGAAGTATGTGAATTCACCAGAGACACAGCTCTTTGAGAAGTCGCGCATTCTGTTCGGGTACGACAAAGCAAAGAATGGCATTCGTACGTTTGATTTCTCGCTTGTTGTAGAAGGACAGTTCGACCTCGTTCTCTCGCATCAGGCTGGATACACAAATGCAGTCGCAATATCTGGCACCGCGCTAACAGAACACCATCTCGAGTTGCTCTCTCGACTCTCAACGAGAATCGTATTTGCACTTGATGCCGATACTGCTGGCATTGCATCGGCCAAACGCGCAGCCGCTCTTGCTCTCGCGCGAGGAATGGATGTGAAAGTTGCACACATCGAAGGAGGAAAAGACCCTGCCGACCTTGTCCGCGAAGACCCTCAGCTTCTCAAAGCCTGCGTTGGGAAAGCTACTCATATCATCGAGTTTTTGCTTTCACTTCTTAAAACAGAGAAGGATGAGAGAAAATTCCGCCTCCGAGTCCGCGACGAAGTACTTCCATTTGTTGCGCGTATCGAAAATAGGCTCGACAGTGAACACTTTGAAGGCGTAGTTGCAGAAGCACTCGGCTCAGCGCGCGACACGGTTCACTTCGAAGTAGAGAGAATACGCGCAGAGTTTAAGAGCGAAGAGGCGAAGGATAGAGCGAAATCCGTAACCAAAGCCTATACTGTTACGGCATCACAGGGCACACCTGCACATCCTGCCTCGGGACTCACGTTCAAGCGAACAGAAGACATAATCGGATACCTCTATGCAACCCTACTCACAGTGAGGAACGCAGAGTATAAGCGCCTTGACGCGAGTAACATGGAAGGGTATCTTCAGACAATACTGGGTGAAGAAAATATGAAGCAACTGACCGACTGGAGTGCTGACGAAACCAGCAAGGCACTCTTCACAGTTGAATCAGAAGGGGAGGAAGAAAAAGATTTTGCATATCAAGAGCGTATCGCAGCATTGCTTCTCGAATTGAAGCTACGGCTCCTACGCGATACATTACGAACCCATAGGCTAGAACTGAAGAGAGTAGAGGGAGAGGGGAACGCGACCAAACAGACGGAACTGACAAAGTTGTGCGCCGATGTACAGAAGGAACTAAGCGCCTTTGAAGGAAAGAATCCGTTTACTCTCGCGTAATACTGTTTATCAACTAGAGCCACGTATGCCACAAAAAAAGAAAAAAAACATTTCAAAAAAGGCTAAAACAGCTGGTAAAAAACCAGTGAAAAAAACTGTGCAAAAAAAGAAGAAGACAACTGGTAAAAAGGTGGCGAAGAAAATCGTGAAAAAGGCGAATGGGAAAAAGCTTGCTCCAAAACCTGTTTCAAACGCCTCTCTCAAAGTTGTTGTGCGCAAGCCCACGGTCTTTTCTAAAAACCTTGAATCCAAAGCAAAGGAGGTGATGGAACGCGGACGCACACGCGGCTACGTGACCTACGACGAAATTTTAAAAGTGTTCCCGAATATCGAGAATGATGTGTCTTTCCTCGAAGAACTGTATGAACGTTTTGCAACGGCGTCTATTGACGTGCTCGAGAGTGGTGGCATGCTCGGCAAAGACCATAGTGATGAGCTCATCGATAAGCGCAATCTCTATCGTCGCAATGAGTCGAGCTATGATTCTATTCAAATGTACCTACGCGAAATCGGACAGTACCCACTTCTCACTGGGCTTGAAGAACGTACACTCGCGAAGCGTATTGTAGACGGTGATGACGAGGCAAGAAATCTGCTCGCGCGCGCGAACCTCCGCCTCGTTGTTTCTATTGCGAAGAAATATGTGGGACGTTCACCAGACCTCACGCTTCTCGATCTTATTCAGGAAGGGAACATTGGTCTCTTTAAGGCTGTAGATAAATTCGACTTCACGAAGGGCTTTAAGTTTTCAACATACGCAACATGGTGGATTCGCCAAGCGATTACTCGTGCACTTGCAGACCAGTCACGCACCATCCGTATTCCAGTACACATGGTTGAAACGATGGCGAAGTACAAGCAGGTTTCTCGACGTCTGTCGCAAGACCTCGGGCGCGACCCAGTGGCAGAAGAAATTGCGACAGAAATGGGTATTGAAGTGGATAAGGTATATCAGATTGAGAAAATCAGCCAAGATACTATCTCGCTTGAAATGCCAATCGGCGACGAGGACGACCGTTCACGTCTCGCCGACTTTATTGCAGACGACAAGATTCTTGCACCAGACCAAGAAGTTGCGCACCGAATTCTCGCTGACCAAGTGAAAGAAATTCTCGATTCGCTTTCAGAAAAGGAACGCAAGATTCTTGAAATGCGCCATGGTCTTATGGACGGAACCTATCACACACTTGAAGAGGTAGGGAAGGAGTTTGGAGTGACACGAGAGCGTATTCGACAGATTGAGGCTAAGGCTCTAGAAAAGATACGACAACACGACAAAGCAAGAAGGTTGAAAAGTTATTAAAACACTTCGAGTCGGCGCATTTCGCTGTCAGACTATAAAAATTTATCCTCACCTTACGTTTGAGTAAGGTTTGTCAAAATTTTTATGTCTTTCGCGAACTGCATCCAACTCAATGCGTTTGAGACGTAATAGAATCTTAAAAAGCACCGCGAGGCGCTTTTTTGGAATAAAAACACCCGCAAGGTTTTGCCTTGCGGGTGTAAGTCAGATCGAGTTGAGCCTGTGTCCGTATCGAGCAAGTATGCCCTTAACTTCTTTGAGACAAACTGGCCCGAAGTTCGGTATTCTCAACATCGCATCCTCTTTCACTGCTAGTAGATCTCCGATGGTAGAAATGTTTCCATTTTTTAGACAACAGGCCACCCTTACACTAAAAGGAAGTTTTTCTACAGATGTATCAAGTGATGCAGATTGACCTGTCCCAAGGCCGGTAATCTCATTGCTTATGATATTGGCAATCTCGAAAAATTTTTCATCGCCAAGTAGTTTTCGGATTGCTAGTGCAGTTCTGCAAGATGCACATGGCTCGAGTGGTGTGCATCCCTCGAGATGGTCTATCAGGAATATTTTCAAATGAACCTCCTTTGTGAACAATTGCCAAATACAATACCACATTTTATATAAAAAGCAATAGATATATAAATACACCATGTAATAAGCCTCTCCGTGCTACTAAGGTTGATGCAAACATACCTAAATTGTACGGCCGTACAATTTAGGTATGTTTTAAAGACACAGGACTTTCCTGCGTATTAGTGTAACAAAGCCTCTCGGTGCTAGTATATTTCTAATTGGATATGACTCAGAAAAAGGGATTAGCTCTAAGAGAGAATGAGTTTACTTCAGCAAGTGAGAGGCAAATCGCGAGCTCGCTTGCAGTTACTTCGAATGCCGTTGAAGCAAAGCCAGTGAAACGTGGCTTTACTCTCTTAGAGCTCCTGGTAGTACTTGCGATTATTGGTCTTATGGTGACTGCGGCTTTTGCGAGCTTGGGCGCAGCAAAAGATAAAGGAAAGATTGCGAGTACCAAGTCTCAACTTCACCAGATTGAAAATGCATTCCATCTTTTCAATTCAAAATATATGGACATACCTCCGCTTCCGTTACATGCCGATTTCTGCAACATGTGTTTCTATTGGCCGCCTTCGGTTCCGTGGGCACATGGTGCGTGGGTAGATGTTGTCGATGCGCTTGTTGCTGAAGGACTTATCACAAACGATATTAAAACTGACCCATGGGGGAATCCATATCTGTATGACAAGAACTACAATATGGGACTCTACACATGCAACACATGGTCACCGATATGTAGTATGGGTCCAAACGCAACTCTTGAAACACCAAATTGCCAAGCACTGCCTGTGACAAATGGTGACGATATTTGTCTTTTCTACAACAACGAGTAATTTAGTGAGTAGTGTATAGTTCACAATGAACAGAAAAGGATTCCAAAGGAATTCTTTTGTCTACTCGATGCATTGAGGATTTACAAAGGTCCGACCTTTGTAAAACAAACTTCCTTATCCCAAATACTGGGTCAAAATTTGTTTGAGTCCTTGGCGAGAGATGATACCAACAGGGCGGTTATCATGGTCCACCACTGGTATACGTGCCTGTCCCATAGCAATTGCAGTTGCAGCTACGTCAAGAAGGCTCGCGTCAGCGCGCACGCTTTCTACTGCATATGACATGCAGTCAGAAACTGATTTGTCTGCAGCATTTTTAATTGAAGCACGGAAAGCAGTCTCGTCAGCGAAATGCTTAATCACATTGTCGCCATCAAAATCTTCGGGAACTGCAGCGCCTAAAATATCTGTAACAGATATTTCACCGGCAAGTATTCCGTCATTGTCGATAACGAGAAGCTCGTTCGTCTTTTCTCTGTTCATCATCGTAACCGCCTCTTTAATTGATGCATCTTGGCTGATGAGAGAAGCAGGCCGCATTATTTGTTCAAGTGTAGGGAGACCAGACATATTTAGAGTATACTCCTGCTTTTTTTACTGTCTAGAACCTTCTTCATTTCGTTATTAACATCTATACATGAGACAGTATGGAACAGGAGTATACTTATGGTATTAGTAGATAAGACACACCTACTATGACACTCGGCGGACATTAAAGCCAAAAACCCTCGCAATTGCGGGGGTTTTGCGTTCTAAAGCATGGGATGCTTTAAGAAAGCAAAAGACCTTAAGCGATACTTTTGTGCGTAGCAACGAAAGTACCCTTAAGGTGTACTGATCCTGTAAGGATTTGCTTTCTTAAAGCATGGGATGCTTTAAGAAAGCAAAAGACCTTAAGCGATACTTTTGTGCGTAGCAACGAAAGTACCCTTAAGGTGTACTGATCCTGTAAGGATTTGCGTTCTAAAGCATGGGATGCTTTAAGAAAGCAAAAGACCTTAAGCGATACTTTTGTGCGTAGCAACGAAAGTACCCTTAAGGTGTACTGATCCTGTAAGGATTTGCGTTCTAAAGCATGGGATGCTTTAAGAAAGCAAAAGACCTTAAGCGATACTTTTGTGCGTAGCAACGAAAGTACCCTTAAGGTGTACTGATCCTGTAAGGATTTGCGTTCTAAAGCATGGGTGAGAAGTGACAAATTCACTTCGTAAAGGGTTGTTGATATTTTGCAAAAATATCTTACAACCTAAACAGCTTCTGTAAGAAGGCATAGATATAAAACCTACAGCTCCTGTATGCAAAGCATACTGAATCTTCATTCGCAGACTGTGTAAATAAATTTCCACGTCTTCTCACTCGCTTCAGTAAGCGAAGCCTGCAGAAATTGCGCTCAAAGATTGTGAAAGTGAATTTTCACATCTTTTCGCTTATCTCAGTAAGAATTTTGCGTTTCATTATTTAATACTGCAAACCAATTTCCAACTGTAACCTTAATATCTACGACCGTGAAACTTATGGATACAGTGTTTGGAGTTGTGTATATTGCATGTGTGTACTTGAAGTACCTAAAAGGTGTTGTTTTAGAGGTGTAGGGGTTTGGTATACTTGAGGGTCATGAGTGAATTTGCTGAATATAAGGAGCGCGCTGGCTCGTGCCCATACTGTGGCAACAGTCCAACAAACCACATCTTTACCTACGTCACTCAAACGTTTGCGACGATAATGGGAATCGGAATTCACAAACTCTCCGAGCGGAAATGGTTCAAAGCAATTTCAATAGTGATCAATACATTCCTCAACATTCTTTCACGGCACCATTATTTCTTTTCATCAGGGATGAGCATTGTGACTTTTAATAGTACAGACGTATCTAAGGCGAAATCGTATCGCTCTCAAGTAGTTTGGGAGGAGGCAAAACGGCGGGGGATTCAAATGGAGCAAATCCTTATATACAGAAAACTCACTGACCTCTATCGCGCGAAAATTCGTGGAAAGTGGTTCTATTTTGATAGTATTCCAATGCCTGCAGAGCTTGATCAAACAAACGCACTCTGGATGGATGATAAATTCCTAGTAAAAGAAGTACTTTCTGCGCACGACGTACCGGTGCCAAAGTATGTAATGGTGACCACAGAAAATGGAGCGCGCCGCGGATTTGAAAATGTTGGTAGTATGGTGATTGTGAAGCCACGCGTTGGTTCTAGAGGACGTCACACCACCACGCACATTAAGACCGTTGAAGACGCAGTGAAAGCATTCAAGAGTGCCCAAGTACTCAATCACTTCGTTTCTATTGAAGAACATCTCCATGGCAGTGTCTGCCGTGCGACTGTCATCAATGGAAAACTCGCGGGCTTCTTTGAAGCAAAGCCTCCGCGTATTGTTGGCGATGGCCTTTTAACAGTCAACCAACTCGTAGCTAAAAACAATGCGAATCGCCTTGAACGTGTGCAGGAGATTTTTATCACGAGTGAACACGTCGACGTGCTAAAACGCCAAGGCTACACCCTCGATTCCGTTCCCGAGAAAGGTGTCCGCGTCGATTTGATACAGCGCACAGGAAGGCTTTTTGGAGGCGAGACACGCGAGCTTCTTTCCACGGTCCATCCAAAACTTCGGTCATATATTGAAAAAGCAGGAGTTGCTGTCGCTGCTCCAGTCATTGGGTTTGACCTCATTATAGAAAACCCTGAGACAGACCCAGATACACAGAGGTGGGGTATTATTGAAGCGAATAGTCTTCCGTTTATTGACCTTCACTATCTTCCACTTCACGGCACACCGTCTAATCCTGCAAGTGCTGTGTGGGATATGTGGTTTGAAAAGAAGACTGCATAAATATGAAACAAGACACGCAAGCATTTGACACAGCATATGGGCGCCTCAATAAGGCGCAGAAATTGGCTGTGAACACGATTGAAGGACCAGTCATGGTTATGGCTGGCCCTGGCACAGGGAAGACGCAAATTCTCTCACTCCGTATTGCAAATATCTTAAAAAATACAGACATACCGCCAGACGCAATACTTGCGCTCACATATACGGACAGCGGTTGCAGTGCTATGCGAAAGCGCCTTTCGTCACTCATTGGTGCACAAGCATATCGCGTTGGTATTTATACATTTCACAAATATGCAACAGACGTCATTACGCGTCATCCAGATTATTTCCCTCGTATTATCGGCGCACAACCAGCGGACGATATTGATACATACGAAATTATCAAACAGGCCATTTTGGAAAGCAATGCCGATACACTGATGCCGTCTGGCGATCCCGAGTATTATGTGAAGCCAGTTCAAAAACTTATTGGCACTCTGAAATCTGACGCGGTGACAGCAGACCAGTACGAAGAGTATCTAAAAAAAGAAGATGGACCTGATGCAATTGGAAAGGATGGTGAGCCTTCAAACAAGCTCCTTCGAAGCCAGGACTTTGCGAATGTGTTTCGGAAATACGAAGCGCTGATGCGCGAGCACAGGTTGTACGACTATAGCGATATGTTGATTGAGCTCATACGTGCTCTCGAAACGAATGAGGAGCTTCGCCTTGAACTTTCTGAATCCGCGCAATACATCCTCGCAGACGAACATCAAGATGCGAACCTTGCACAAAATCGAATCCTTGAGCTTCTGACGATGGTCCATGACGACCCGAACCTTTTTATCGTGGGTGATGATAAGCAAGCGATATATCGCTTTCAAGGCGCATCGCTTGAAAATTTTCTCTATTTTAAAGAGAAATTTAAAAGTGCTGTTATTATTTCACTCACCGACAATTACCGCTCAACGCAAAGCATCATCGATGCGTCCGCTGAGCTTATGGAAGGGAAATCAGCATCGGACGCAAAGCTCACCTCGATAGGAGACGCAGGAAATCCTATTGAGATTGTCGCTCTTAAAACAGAAGAAGATGAGTTGAAAGAAGTGACCTATCGCATTGAACAGCTATTGCAGAACGGTACAAAACCAGAAGACATCGCAATTCTTGTACGAAAGAATAGTGATATCGATGCATTCATGCGCACACTCCGCATCCGCAAGATTCCGTTTATCTCCTCCAGGGACAGTGATGCAGTATCACAACCGTCTGTCGTACTTCTCCTCGCACTCCTAAAAGCAGTTGCTAACCCGCACGATTCTTCTGCACTTGCGCGTGCACTCCTACTGCCAGGATTTTCGATTTCGACGCTCAAGCTCTCCGAACTTTTTGACCAACATAAGAAGACGCACCGCCCCCTGTTCGAATTAATTAAAGACGATGAGGAATGCAAAGTTGCTTTTCGATTCTTTGAAAGGATGGTACGTGAGGCCATGGAAAAGCCTATATTGCCACTTATAGACGCTCTTGTAGCCGAAAGTGGGTACCTTACGCACACCATGCAGGCAGACTCGCTAACGGACGCTTTAGAGGCTTTCAGAGCCGTACGGGGGCTCATATCAACCCGTGCCGAGCGTAACCCACTCTTTATGCTTACGGACGCAGAAAGGCTTATTCTGAGCCTTGAGAAGGGGGTCGCACAGATACGTTTTAACTCGTCAAAAGGAAACGGGGTGACACTGATGACGCTGCATAAATCGAAAGGACTCGAGTACGACCACGTATTCGTTCCTTTTGCCGTTGAGTCTCGATTTGAAGCGAGAAAGGACAGACAGCTCTTTCTCTTGCCACCGTTTGTGAACAAACCGGAACCAGATACAGAAGATGAGCGAAGACTTTTGTATGTTGGAATAACGCGCGCAAAAAAACATGTAGTCGTGACGCATCATGCGTTTCGCGCAAACGAGCGCGAAGAAGCGCCGTCACAATTTCTTTTTGCATTTGCAAACGCAATGCGTAATAGCGTGGACGACCCAAGCGGTGAAGAATTAGTGCCTACAATGCGCGAGTCGAATTCGGCAGAAGTGCTCACTGAATACACGACATTGATTGAGAAGTTTTTGGAAAGTGGTATTTCAGCAACAGCACTGAATAATTATTTGAAAGATCCGTGGGAATGCTTTTTCAAAAACATTTTGAGACTTCCAGAAACCAAAGTTGTGCACCAGATGTATGGTACTGCTGTGCACTATGCACTAGAGCAGTTTTATACAGCAATCGGAAGTGGAGCAATTCCAAAATCATCGCTACTGACAACGGCATTTGCAAAAGCACTAGCGCGTGAACCTCTAACCATAAAAGAGAGAAAAATATTTTCAGAAAAAGGGAAGGAAACGCTGGAAGGATACTTTGCTCAGTACGGAGGAACCTTTAAGGGAGGAGGAAAGAATGAACTTTCCATCAAAGTTGATTTGCAGCTCATGGATGCAAAAAAAGAAACGGTGCATTTCACAGGCTTTTTGGATAGAGTTGATTTTGAAGATGGCGATTCGGTCCACGTCACTGATTACAAAACTGGAAAGCCAAAAAGTAGAAACGATATAGAAGGAAAAACGCAATCAGGAGATGGTGCGTACAAACGCCAGCTTGTGTTCTATAAAATTCTTCTCGATATAGATGGGCGATACAATATGCTTGATGCTACTATTGATTTTGTCGAGCCGAATGCAAGCGGGAAGTTTAAGCGAGAAACATTTAGAATTACTGACGAAGAGAAAACTGAACTCATTTCGAAGATAACTGTGATGGTCAATGAACTTGTGTCGGGAGAGATGCTCAAAAAAGCTTGCGAATCCGAAGATGAACAGACTAGAGGTTTTGCAGAAATAGTTCGGAAAAGGTATATGGTTAAGGGGGCATAGTTATCGAAAGACGCGCACCTACGGTGCGCGTCTTTCTGTGTCTTCAAATTTAAACGTGAAGCACTGCTATTTCATGTATGCATTACTCACGGTCGTGAGTAATGCATACATGGATGAGATTACGCAGTTACTACATTTTTACTGTGCTGGAGCGCCTTCCATTTGTGTGATAAGTCCATCGAGCGCTGCCTTCACCTGTTCAAACGGTACTGCTCCTGGTAGCGCAGCAGACTGGTCACCTGCGATGATAACTGGGTATGGTGTTCCACGACCGCCAGCCTTTTGCGCTGCGACGAGGTCATCAGACACTTTCTTCGAATACTTACCGCTTGCAAGACATGTATCAAACGCAGATTTATCGGTCACTCCTGCTGCAGTCGCAAATGCAGACAGCTTTGTGATATCCGTAAATTCATCCGTACTCCTGTCGAATACTTGGTCTGAAAACTTCCAAAATGCATCATTGCCGGCAAGTTCTGCCACACATTCCGATGCTTCAGCTATTTTTGGAGCGTTTGGGTGGCGCTGTACGATTGGGAAGTGCCGGAAGACCCATGCAACTTTGCCCGAAGGTCCATATTCGGCCATCACTTGCTTCATCGTTCCGTGGAATTGCGTACAGAATGGACAATCAAAGTCTGAGTATTCCACAATCATTATTGTTGCGTTGGGGTTGCCGAGTATGTGATCTGCATCGCTCACAGGCACAATTTCAGTTTTTTCAACAGGTGGCTGATTGACCTGAATGTTAGGATCCGTCGCAGGCTTACTGCCGTTCATATAAATTGCTCCTGCAATCAGTCCTGCTGCGATAACGATAGAAATAGGTACGGCAAGTGAGTCTTTATTCATACAAATGGTGATGATTATTGGTCAAAAACTATGGGCAGATTATAGCATAAAAAGCGTTTTGAACGATATGGAATGCCTAGATGCGAAGCGCTGAGAAACGAGGATATGAGCCGTACAATAGCTACGGCGAATATCCGAGTGCCGATAGTAGCGAAGTAGGTAGGCATTCAATGATGTTCAGGTGATATAATTTATGTATGGACACTGTAAGTGCGATTATACTCGGTTTAGTACAGGGTTTATCTGAGTTTTTACCTATTTCTTCGTCTGGTCACCTCATCCTCATACGCGAAGCACTTTCAATACGAACTTCACATGAGCTCGCCTATGACGCGGTACTCCAACTAGGTACTATAGTTGCTGTTGTCGTGTATTTTTTTCCTGATTTGTGGCGCCTTTTTCATGCGTCTCTCCGCATGGTGGGGCGGATGGAAGTTGATAGAAAAGACAAAATACTCATCACAGCACTCACGCTTGGTACCATTCCCGCAGTTATTGTTGGGCTACTCCTTGAAAATGCTATGGAGACGACTTTTCGCGCACCGATTTTGGTCGCATTTGTCCTTGTGGCAGGCTCTGGACTTTTGGCGTATGCGGAATATGCATTTGCAACAAACCCCTCTCCAAAACGCGAACTGACAGTTAGGTCAGGAATTATTGTCGGCTTCTTTCAATGTCTCGCACTTATTCCCGGTATGTCACGCTCTGGCGCGACAATTTCGGGCGGTTTAATTCTTGGACTTACACGATATGAAGCGACGCGTTTTGCGTTCCTTCTCTCGGTACCAATTATTGTTGGGTCGGGAATCAAAAAACTTTTGGAATTGATGAAAACACCTGCGCCTGATATTCCGCTTGTATCGCTCGCTGTCGGCGGGGTAGTTGCGTTTTTTGTGGGATTACTTGCGATTCACTTTATGCTCAAGTTTGTGCGCAATCACACGCTTTGGGTTTTTATTTGGTATCGCATCGCGGTAGCTCTCGTCGTGCTATTGGTTGTATTTACGCAGTAGAAAGTGCACAGATGACAGTTAGCAGAGAACAGTAAAACAAACTTAGATCTTTTCTGTCCACAAAATACTGTTCACCGTTCACTAGAACGGAAGGGCATGGGTGAGGGCGTGGTTCGTGTTTTCGCCCCATGTTGAAGTGTCGATGGGGATAGTTCGTTTCTTGCCACCTTCTTTATAGAAAAACTCACCGTGCGCAAGAGCATAATCGAAGAGACGTTTGGTGATTTCCACATCTTTCTGGCAGTACTGCTTAATCTTCTCAATTTCACCTTGGCGCCACCACATAATCGCTTGCAGGCCGTGTCCACTTTTCTTTGTACCCAATGTTGCTTCTGCAATTGAATCGAGACGTAAACGCTTTCCTAGCGACAGTCGTATGCTCTCAAGCAAGTCAATACTTTTTACATGTGAAAGGTCCCCAGGATAATATTTGTTAATGAGGGGTATATCGAAATGGTTTGAGTTATAACCAACAAGCGCATCCGCCTTTTCAAAGATTGGCCACAGTTTGTCTAGTTCTGTGTGTACCACAGTCGTGTATTGGTCTGTTTCCGAGTCATAGACTGACGCAACAGAAATATCGAGAAGGGTGGAGTCATACTTCCCAACGTCATCAAAAGTATTCTGGGTTTCTAAATCAAAAACAATGTACCGCATGTCTATTTTCTTAGTGCTTCTGCGATACCCAGCAGCGTTCCGATAGTCTCAACTCCATCAGAAAGTTTCTTCGCTTTAAAATGCTCTGTCATAACTTCGTCATTTCCAACTGCAATAATATATTCTGCCCCTGCCTTATCAGCATTCTTAATTTGGTCGCCCATCTTCTTATCACTCAAGTTCACAGCGACGCGTATACTGTATCCGCGAAGTTCTTGTGCATACTTTTCTGCAGCTCCTATGAAATCCGATTCACTCGTCACAAAAAGGACTGTAGGCGCTGTTTTATACTGCGAAGGCATTTTTTCAAGCAGCCCGTGTGTTTCTAGGAAATCGCGCATGGTTACGTCGCCCATGCCAAAACCGACTGCCGGGATAGGGTCTCCGCCAAAAAGTGCCGCAAGGTTGTCATAACGCCCGCCACCAAGGAGTGAACGACGGTTATCTGGGTTAGTGTCAAAGATTTCAAAAATAGTGCCTGTGTAGTATGTAAATCCTCGCACTATTGTCGGCTCGAATGAGGCGTTATTCACACCGAGCTTTTTGAGACAGTCCAAAGATGCACGAATTGAGTCATCGCCAGTTTCATCAAATGAGAGCGGAGAGTTAAACAGTTCTGATTCCTTGGCAGTATAGTCCCCTGCAGTCATTTTTGATTTCCCATCGAGAAGTCGGAGCGCTTCGTTCAATTGATCTTGGTCTTTTAATTTTCCAGTTACTTCTGCGAGTAAAAGCTTTCTGTCATTTATCTTTATTTCAAAATCAGAATCCTGAGCGCCAAAGCTTTTTAGAATAGTTGATGCAAGAAGTATTATTTCAACGTCGGCATGTATGTCATGAGAGCCAAAAATATCGGCATTCAATTGCCAATGTTCGCGTAGTCGGCCTCGCTGTGAACGTTCGTAGCGAAAAAGGTTTGGAATAGAGTACCAGCGCAAAGGAAAGACGAGTTCACGGCGCTTTCCTGCGACCATACGCGCGACTGTCGGCGTCATTTCTGGACGGAGCGTCACTTCACGGTCACCGCGGTCAGTGAATGTGTACGTCTGTTCGTTCACTATCTCATCACTCGATTTTGAGCGATAGAGTTCCGATGGTTCAAGAATAGACGCATCATAGCGTTCGAATCCGAAAGACTCAGCGGCTTTTGACCATGTGTCAAAAATATAGCGTTGTACAGCCATATCTTCTGGATAGAAGTCGCGCACACCTTTGTATGACTCGGTAGATGGTCTCGCTTTTGATTCTTCGCTCATGTCTCAAGATTGTATGGCATAGAGAGCAAAAAGCCAACTACAATCATGATAGGATATCTTTGATATGAAACGCGAATATATAGGTATTGCAACAATCATGATGGTGAGCACTATTGTGGCAATACTCTATGTAAATGGCACGCTTCCATCTTTTGCAGAAATTCAAGAAGGACGTGATATGTTTCGGGATAAAGCGATGGCGATGCCACAGGTCAGCGGTCTATTGTTCATAGCGTTTTATGCAGGCGTGGTAGCACTCTCAATTCCGCTCGCAACACCGCTTTCGCTTCTCGGAGGGTACCTTTTTGGTGCTGTCATAGGAACTGGTCTTGTGGTTGTTGGTGCAACTGTCGGCGCGACGATTATTTTTATTCTTGTCCGGTTCTTTTTTCGAGATTTCTTCCTTCGAAATTTTGAAAGTCGTCTCTCAACACTGAATCAGGATTTTGGAACGCATGGTTTCCGAAATATTTTATTTCTCAGACTCACGCCGTTAGTTCCGTTCTCGCTCATTAATGTGGCTGCTGCACTCTCAAAAGTGAACATGCGTGACTATATGCTAGGAACTTTCCTAGGAATCATTCCGTTCGCGTATGTCTATGTAGAGGCGGGTAATCAGCTTGCGAATATCACAAACGCAGACGACGCTGTTCCGTTTACAATGGTTATTTCACGCTCACTCATTGCTGTAGCTATATTTATGTTCCTCCTGTACCGCTCGAAAAAACAAAAAACTATTGTGTAGAAGTTTGGTCATGAGAAGGTGTGGAATTTTCCTTAGGCATCAGTGCATCTGCATGTCCTAGTATTGCCGACTTAATATCTTGAGGCATTGGTGCGCCATGCATAACGAACGCCTCTTCTCCGTGACCGGCAGTTTCTGCGCGTATTGTCCCGAAATCAAGCATGGTCGCAATAATTCCGTTCACTTCAACATGGATATCCTGTAATCGTTCGAGTCGGAAGCTAGACACAGTGCGGTGAAACAAACCCCGTTGGTCTACCACAATCACGCGGAGGGTTGTCACAGCCCAGATATCAAGATAGTAGTTCGTCCACACCATGAAAAGCCCTATCCATATCATGAGCCCCCACAGCGCACTCAAAAACGTAAGCACGTTTCCTAAATCAATCCCTCCGAGCTTCGATGCAAATTGGTTTATATATTCTGAATTGCTCGCAATAACTGCAAAAAGTATAAATGGTGTGATGAGTAAAATGACCAGTCCCACACACTGGCCAAAAAGTACGAACCAATGCTTGCGCACAGTCAGAATGAGAGTTTCACCTTCTTCAAATTGGATACGTTCAAACATATGTGTATGTGAAGACAGCGCTCGTCATAATTACGAAAAAGGTGAAAAGGCCAAAGAGATACACGACCGCTGCAATGGTTGCTGTTTGTTTGTGTTGACCAAACGTGTACCAGTGGTACATCATAAAAAGAGAATGGATGGTACAGAAACAAACCATGAGAAGTAAGATTATTTTAAGGCCAATCGAGGTCAGTTCTGAAAGGTTATCCATAGCAATAATATACTATAGCGTGTCGCACCAATTTAATAGGTAAGTATTGAATACCGTATAACACCGAACTGGTCATTGTGTGCAGTACAGGAACGATAGTCGGTCAGAGTGGCAAGTCGGGCAATCATACTCTCTTGCTCCGGTTCGTGTTCAATCCAAAGCGTTCCTCCGCTCCTCAAATAATTTGGCGCACTCTTAATAATGCGTTCAATTATTTCAATTCCGTGCGCCCCGCCATAAAGCGCGAGGTGCGGTTCGTGTGACGTTACACTCACTTCAGTTCGATTGAGTGCGGGGTCAACGTATGGAGGGTTAGAGAGAATGGCTGTGTATTGCTGGTTTGGAATAATACTTCCAAATAGGTCGCCATCAAATATGTGCGTGCGAATTTTTTGAATACCATTTTGTGAGATATTTTTATCTATGGTTTCGTGATGCCGTGAATCAATTTCCGCAAAATCAATGCGTGCAGTTGCAACTGCATTTCCTACCGCAATACCGATGCATCCGCTTCCTGCACACAGGTCGAGTATCTGTAAACTGTATTCACTTATGGACACCGAGTGTCCATAAGTGAATTGAGACTGGGTGATGGATGTAATTGCTTTCTCAACCCAGAACTCAGTTTCAGGACGTGGGATAAGCGGATACGAATCGAGGTAGATTTTGGTATCGAGAAAAGTTACCCACCCAATGACATAGGCTAGCGGTTCACCACGGCGGAGACGTTCAAGGTCGACAGCGTATTCTGGGGTGTGTTCTCCGCGGTACTTTTCACACAAAAGCCAAGCTTCCTCCTGTATCGCATTCATTAGAATAGTATAGCTCATTGAGGGTATGGTATGCTCTATAAACTATGGCGGAAAAAGCGCTTGAAATCACTCATCTGGTAAAAACATACAGAGGCGGAATAGAGGCCGTACGAGACCTTTCATTCTTAATTCCTACAGGGACTTTTTATGGACTCCTTGGCCCAAATGGTGCAGGGAAATCAACAACAATCTCTTGTATCACAGGCATCTCGATGCCAACGTCAGGAACAATTAAAATATTTGGCATTGATGCCGTGAGCGACTACAAGGAAGCGCGCCGTCGCGTTGGCCTTTCACCACAGGAATTCAACATAGATTTTTTCGGCAAGGTATACGATACTCTGTACTACGTTGCAGGGTATTACGGATTGAATGACAAGGAACGTAAAGCGAGCGCTGACAGTCTCATCGAACGCTTTGGCCTCTCACAATATGCGCAAACACCTTTTCATAAACTTTCAGGAGGGTTCAAACGCCGTGTCGCACTTGCGCGAGCGATGGTTCATGACCCAGACCTCCTCATCCTCGATGAGCCAACTGCCGGCGTTGACGTGGAACTCCGTCACGAACTTTGGAAATACCTTCAGGAATTAAACAAAGCAGGGAAAACCATCCTGCTTACGTCGCATTACCTCGAGGAAGTTGAAAAACTTTGTTCGCATATTGGCATCATCAACAAGGGAACCATGTGCTTAGAAGGAACTAAGGAATCGTTGCTGTCAGACGGGCAAACACTTGAGGAAGTGTATTTGAGTGCAACGAAGAAGACAGAGGTAACAGCGTCAATTTCTTAAATCATTTACTAGCGTGAATTCAAAAAATAATTTGGGAATAAATTGGGTCGGACTCTATATGCTCATCTCAAGGGATATCATACGCATTTTCCGCGTATGGGTTCAGACAATTGCGTCTCCCCTCATTTCTGCAACACTCTATATATTTATTTTCGGAAAGATAGTTGGTTCAAGGATTGACCTGATTGCGGGAGTCCCTTATATAACCTTTGTGTTTCCGGGAATTCTCACGATGAATATTCTCACATCTGCGTTCATGCACAGCTCTTCGACGACAAACTTCCAGAGATTCATGAAAACGATTCAGGAAGTGCTCGTTGCACCGTTCTCACATATTGAGATGATATTTTGGCTTGTCACAGGAGGTGTAGTCCGTGGACTCATTATCGCGTTTGGTGTACTTGCTATCGGTGTGTTCTTTGGGGCAGTCACTTTCGCGCATCCGTTCATCTTCTTATTTTTTGCGATAGCGATTGCAATTATATTTTCACTCCTTGGCATTATCACAGGACTCTGGGCAAATAACTTTGAACAACTATCATTTCTCAATACGTTCATCATTATGCCGTTCTCGTACCTCGGCGGCATGTTCTACTCAATCGATATGCTTCCGCCACTCGCACAGGTATTTGCACGGTTGAATCCGTTTTTCTATTTTGTCGATGGCCTACGATACTCGATGACTGGTGTGTCTGAATCAAACATGTACTTCGGCGTATTTTTCATGTTTGCGCTTATATTGGGATTAGGCGGGTTTGTTTATTATTTACTGAAGATAGGCTGGAAAATTCGCGAATAGTCACGGAAGCACTCTATAATTTCCGTCTTCCTTACAGGACCTGTTCAGGTTGTATGATATTTTCTCCTTACGTCAAAAAATATTGACAACCTCTTGCGAAGCTCTAAGCATTCGCTTCTCACGTGGATATGAACTTTGCGCCAGCCCGTGGAGTTTATTGTTATACTGTCTGAAATGAAAAAGTACGTCATTATTTTTTGTATTATCGTTTGTGTCATCCTGCTTGTTATTGGATTTTGGAAGAGACCAGAGCTTTTTCATATTACTTTCGTTTCGAAGGAAGTTCGTTCCGAGGTAGTCTCAGTAGATTTAGGAAAAGCGCTTGAGCACTACTACGACGAGTGGGGACGGTATCCTGTGACTGAGGACGAGGACGAAATCCTAACTATCTTGCGCAACGCGAATTATCTGAAAGATGAAGGTGCATTGCGCGCTGGTGAATTTATCTACGAACCTGTAAATCGCGGGCAAACATATACATTGAAGTAGACAGTGAACGGCGAACAGTAAACAATTAATTCAAAACGTCATTCTGAAAACCCTCTATTGTGCACTGTTGACCATCCGTATTCACAGATGCAAGTCAAAGTACTCATGCTACATGATAGACTCTCCATATATGAACCCCCACGCACAACTCGAAGAATATATTGCACACCTAATGCAAGCAGGGAAAGGAATTCTCGCTGCTGACGAAAGTACTCAGTCGATGAATGCACGCCTCGAAGCGGTGAGCGTGGGAGGAACTGACCTATCGAGGCAAACGTATCGGGATTTACTCCTCACTGCGCCGGGTATAGAAGAGTACATGTCTGGGGTGATTATGTTCGACGAGACCATTAAAGGAAATACTCTTTCTGGAGTTCCGTTTGCCGATTCGCTTATTTCACGCGGTGTGATGTCCGGCATTAAGGTTGATAAAGGGCTGATTGATGTTGTTGAATTTCCTGATGAAAAAGTAACCGAAGGACTGGATGGACTTTCTGACCGAATGGATGAGTATGAAGGAATGGGTGCACGGTTTGCGAAATGGCGTGCAGCGTTTGCAATCTCTGAAACAACACCATCAGACGCTATGATTCGTATGAATTCTGCAATACTCGCACGATATGCATCGATTTGTCAGATGAACGGAATTGTACCAATGATTGAGCCGGAGGTCTTGATGCACGGTTCGCACAGTATTTCGCAATCTGAAGAAGTGACTACTCGCGTACTCCAAATTCTTTTTACAACCCTACGTGAATACCGAGTTGACTTAAGGAACGTTATTTTGAAAACGAGCATGGTGATTGCAGGCGATTCGAACGTAGAGCAGACAACTCCTCAGGGTGTTGCCGACGCAACACTTCGCACACTACATCTTTCTGTACCGCACGAAGTGCCAGCGATTGTATACCTTTCAGGAGGCCAATCACCAGTTCGTGCGACAGAAAACCTGCAGGAAATTCAATCTCGAGGAGGCCAGCCATGGAAGATGACATTCTCATACTCGCGCGCACTCGAAGAGCCAGTGCTTGCTATCTGGCAAGGGAAAGAAGAGAACAAATCAAAGGCACAAGCTGCACTTCTCCACCGCCTCAAAATGAATTCGCTCGCACAACTTAATCAGTACGCAAAAGAAGCTGAGGCCGAGTGGAAGGGATAATTTGACCCAATTCACATATGCGTGTGTTGCAGTTCGGTTGTTTGCAGTATTCTCATACTTAGAAAGAGGAGGCCATCGTGGGACAAAAAACAAAGATACTTGGATTGTTGTTTTCTGAAGATCGCTGGTGGAGTGCTGCAGAATTGCTTAGAACTTTCGGCAGAAGCGAGCTCTTTTTAAATCTCAGTGTACTCGTTAAGAGGGGTCACCTTGAGACAAAAGGCGATGCACCAGACATGAAGTTCAGGCTTACAGAAGCAGGGAAGCAGAAGCTCGACGAAGTGCTAAATCTGCCCAGTCACCAGTTTGTCTCGTCATAGTCGTACTTTAAAAAACCGCCCCTCAACCATACTTGGTGGGGGCGGGCTTTTCTTTACTTCTTTTCCTTGTAGTTTGTGTGTGTCTTCGCGATTGGGTTGAATTTCTTCAGTGACATCTTGTCTGGATTCTGCTTCTTATTCTTGAAAGCATAGTAAATATGGCCCTTTCCGAGGCCTTTTGCATCTCCATCAGATACCAGTTTTATGAGTCTATCTTGTGACATAACTTCGTGATACTAGCAGGGAAAAGAGCCATAGTCAACAAATAAGCCCCGCTTTGAGAAAGCGGGGCTTGACATAAGAAACACAGAACGATAAGGGAATAGTGCAGTCGGTATTCGGAAACTATATTTGAGCAACCGTGTCCATAGAAAAAGACCACCCTTTCGAGTGGTCTTTTTCATGAGTGGATATTACGCTCGTGAGATCTTCACAGCTGCTTCGCCCTTCTGGCTATCAGCTACCTCAAATGAGAGTGTGTCACCCTCCTTGAGTTCTTCGAAAATGATGCCCTGGAGTTCCTTCGCATGGAAGAAAACATCCTTCTCTGCTCCATCTGGCTTCACAAACCCGAATCCACGATCACGTACGAGACGTACAATTTTGCCTGTCATTTTGTGACTAGAATTGTCTAATTACTAACCTCAAAACGTTCTTCTGCGTAAGACCCGACCTCAGTTCCTTCGACACAAGTGTTTTGATAACACTATGAAAGCACGGCATGATTATGGTGTCAATACTTCATTTCCGCTTTTAACGGAATATGCGTACCCACATACCAGTACCAAGAAAGGGAAGAAAAGAGCCAATGTTTGTCCGCCTGATGGAGAATGCTAGGCTCTGTGTGCCAAGCATTGTGCCCACATGCTCTGCTAAGGTTCTAATATATGTACCAGACGAAACAATTGCTTGAGCTTTTACAATAAGAAATGAGGATGTATGGTCAGAGAGTAGTAACTTATTCCACTCGGCGCGTATGTCAGTCCGTCTGAAGTCTCTTCCAAGGGCTTTTCGTCCATCAGTTACTTCTGGAAAAGAATTGATTTTAGAAAATATGCGGTCGCGAAGTGTTGCAGCCGTCACAGTTTCAAAACTAATAACGTGTGCCGTATATACGCGCATCTCGCGAGTCGGTATCTCTATTTCGTCGAGGCGACCTTCGAGTGTCCATGTATGGAGTGGTTTTCCTTTAACAGTTTTTGCAGAGAACAAAGGGTAGGGAAATGTATGCGTACCGCGAAGTGCGTTTATTTTTTCTTCTACATTCTCGCGAGAAAGTGAAGTGGGACTTTCACTTCTTGTCGGCAATCCGAGCACGTCTTGAGTATCTGTCGCAAACTCAAAGAGAATCTCAAACTCATACTGCTTGTCAAAGTGATGATATTTTTCTTGAACTTTACACTCGTCGCCAATGAGCACTAAGAGTTTACCAGTCGCCATTGGGTCAAGGCGCCCTGCGTATGCAAGGGGAGTAGTTACAGAAACATTGTGTATAGAGCGCCACCGCTCTGTTGCTTCAAGTGGCGTCTCACCAAGCTGTTTTTCAGTTATGGCATACTTCTTCATAGTTGAAACTGTACTATAGTGCGCAACAAAAAACATCCTCACATTTTTGTGAGGATGCTTTTGTCTTATATGATTAAAGGGCTACTTCTCCCGTTGCGTCTGCACCCAACTTCTCGTCGTTTGCAGTAGAAGTGCGACATGTGTTCTTTGATGTTGTGCGGAATGTATCCCATGCTGCCTTACGCGCTTTTTTCATCGCTACGTGAGCATCATGGCTCGCTTTCTTCCACTTTGCCCATGCAGCAATGCGCTGTGTCTTGTGAGTACTGTCTGTGGTTGTTGCAGTACTTGAAGCCCATGCAGTATTGAGAGCTGCCTTACGTGCGTTGAGCGCGGTTGTGATTGAAGTACTGAATGTACCCCACGCTGCGATGACAGCATCTTCTCGAACCATAACAGCTGTTTGCATACAGCTAAGATTAACGTTTTTCATTTTCTTCGATCCTTTTTTTTCTGCTGCGAACGCAGGAGTTGCGATAAGGAGCATGAGCAGTAATGCAATTGCTGTGGTAATGAATGTTGATGTGCGTGTGTTTGACATACAATAAATTCTTGATAAGAAATAATACAGACACCAATGCATGGTACCTGTTTGCTATTCTACCATATGAATTTCTGGCCCATGTATTCTTAAAAATAAGAAAAATTTAAAAAGGGCTTCCACATGAGTGAAAGCCCTTGAGGTTTTGGGAGCTATTGGATTATTCTCACACGAAGCGTCGTAACGCCAGCGCGAACAAAGCCTAGGTATTTGGCGCCCGCAAAAGAAAGGTCAAACGAACGACCTTTTATGTACGGGCCTCTGTCAGTCACAGTCGCAATTAAAGTCTTACCGTTTTGAGGATTTGTAAATTCCACACGGGTACCTTTGGGAAGGGTTTTATGGGCGACGAGCTTTGGGTCAAACATATTGTATGTTTGACCATTCGCCATTGTGCGTCCATGAAACGGCTTGCCATACCAACTCGCTTTCACAAGAAATGAGCGACCTGCCTGAACAGGAGGAGCACTACAAATGAAAAGCATGACTAAGAGAGAAAGAGCCTTTTTGAAAAAAGTCATTACGCTGTATACCTTGTATTGTTGAACGCCCTCGCTTCTTTTGGAAGGAATAAGAGCTTGTGAGTTGCCTCTAAACCCTCTGACGCTCAAGATACAAAATACTTACAAGCGTTCTTACTTGTCCGATTAAAATGCTTTATGTTGGACGGGGAGGGTAACGGTGATTCGTGTGCCAACCAATGGTGTACTTTCAGCAACTATTGTGCCCTTGTAGATTTCAACAATCTTTTTTGCTATTGCGAGCCCGAGCCCTGTGCCAGCAATCTGCGCCTCTGATTTTCCGCTTACTCGATAGAAGCGGTCAAATATTTTTGGAAGTTCTTCCTTTGGTATGCCAATTCCAGTATCTGCGACACTCAATGTTACAGCGTCGTTCTTTTTTGCCAGTGTAAGGGTAATACGGCGCTCCTTTGTCTTATCTCTTCTACCCATATACTTCACTGAGTTGCTTACTAGGTTAGTGATGAGCTCGGAGAATTTTTCTTTGCTTCCAAATATATACGCTCCTGAAGCAATAGTGCGCACAAGTTCAATTTTTTCTTCCCGCATTATTACCTCAAAGTATTCAGTCAGTTCATATAAAAGCATGCTCAAATCGATTTTGTCATTTTCAGCCTCATTCTGATCGGATGAAAGCCTCGCAAGGTGCAGCACGTTATAGATACAGAGCGAAATCTCATCTGTTGTTTTTTCAAGCACCATAAGTGCTTCGTCATGCGGAATTAATTTTCTGAGCGATTCCAGCTCGCTCTTGACGACAGTGAGCGGATTTTGCAGCTTGTGGGAAATGTCGAGTAGCATTTGCTTCTGGTTTTCCTGGAGTGCCAACACTTCTCGTGTTCGTTCAACCACGCGCTGTTCAAGCGTTCGGGAGTAGTCATCTACCTGTTTGTAGAGACGTGCTTTCTCGAGCGCAATAGCAACTTGATGCGAATAGGTGAACAGAAGTGCCGTATCTTCACGCGTATACGGCACGCCTGAACGCTTTTCCCCAAGGTGAATCCATCCAACGTTTGAATCGGCAAGTTGTAGTGGGATAGTGAGTGAATTTTGATTGTGAGCTGCAATTTCTGGCGCTTTCCATTCTCCCATTGGTATAGCGTGAGCCGAATGGACAATCACTGTATCTGTTTTAAAAACACTCTGAAGTGCGCGCTCTGCTTGGCGCATGATTTCATCAAAAACTATGTTCCTGTTAATCACTTCGCTCAGTCTATAGAGTGCTGTGGCATAGTCGTATCTATCGGTAAAGAAATAGGCATCTGTTTTTTTTCGCAAATACGTATCTATATACGGCACGCTGAAAATCCCAACAAGCGTGGTGATGCCACCACTCAGAAGGAATGTCGTTTCAGTGGTGTAGCGCAGAAATGCGCCAATGATGTTGATGCCTATGAGATAAAAACCAACAATACCAGAGAGGAGTACAGTATATATAAAACCGCGCTGAAGTATGACGCCAAGATCAAGAAAACGGTGTTTGGTAATCGTAAAGACAATAAAAGCAGCGAGGACAAGCGAGAAAGAGGGACCGACACCGTCAAAGAAATAAATATTAAAAAATACAGGAAGAATGGAATTGGTTGTCAAACCCACAACAAAAAAACATGAGACGCCGAAAATAAGGTATTTTATCTGTTCTTTCACACGGCCTCTGTATTTGCTTGAGCGGTATTTTTTTAACAATACAAATATCGGGGCAATAAGAAAAAACGCCACCAAAAGCGAATAGAGAGATGAGAATCGACCATTTTCGATATGCACGTAGTAGTTTTCTATGACCGTAATATGTCCGAAATATGCCGTGGGGATTGATGAAAGAAAGAGGGCGATAGTACCGACGGCAAGCGGGATATAAGCATACCAGCGCAAAGCGAGATTGTTTTCAGGAAATACTAGGACAAAGTAGTATTTTGCAATAGAGAGTATAAGTGCGAATGCGAATGCATATTGTGTAGCGAGTATGCTTTCAGAGCGCAGTAGTATCAGAATACTGATTGCCCAACCCAAGATGCCAAAGAGATGGAGGAGAAACAAAAAACGAAGCAACCCTTGCTGTTTGGACGTGTACACAAATATAAGGAGCACAGCATCGACTACTATCGTAATTGCAAGTATGCCTTGGACGAGTATGGCAACGGAGCTCATTAGGGACTAGTGTACTCCAAAGAAATAAAACGGCATTAGTGTGTACCAATGCCGTTTCGTAGTGGGGTTCCTATGCAACCGCTCTTTCAGAGAGGTGTGCACGGCCAAGGTGGATGTGTTGCGCAAGTTTTCCATCGAGTCTGGCTCTGTTTGAAAACTGAAACAGAATATTTTCGGAGATGCACATAGTGTTTGCTGTATCGAGAACGCACAAAAGAGGGCTGTGTGTTTCGTACCATCGTTCGTAATTTCCCCGATCAGACGAACAGAGCGCGTTCATATCTACAAGTCCGTACTCTGCAACAGTAAATCCCAATCGTTCGATAGTTCGACGGGAGACACCAATAGCAGCATAGATAATTTTGTGAATACCGATGATGCGGGCATATTCTGCTACAACCGAAATCAGAAGGGGAACTCCCATACTAAAATTTTCAATTGCGAATACGCTTTGTTCACCGATATTCACCCATGGTTCGTATGCAGCGCGAGCAGATTGTACCCGCTTGTCGTTTAGAAACAAATCAAACGTGAGCGACGTATTCAATCCCATGCATCCCACAATCCTAGAGTCCTCACGAATCGTAAAGAGGAGATCTGGGAAATGCGATATGTTGATGGAAAGTTTATCAGTGTAGATGCGCTGTGCGAATGAGCATACGGAAGCATACTCAGGGTCGTTTGGCTGATACACATTAATCCGTTTCATCGAGCACGCTCCTTTGTGGCACAAACGAGTATGCCTTGATTAGCATATGAAGGCACAATTGTTTGTATGGTGAAACAGCATTCCTCGAGAAGTGCTTGAAGTTCAGGTATTTCATAGAAATGAAATACCTGAGTGCCGGCGATGCGGCGATTGTGCGCTGCAACAGTAAGCATTTTTTGTATAAGAGACTCATCAGAAATTGCTTCTCTGATGAGCATTTCCTCCCGCGCGCTCGAAGCGTGGGCATTCATCCAATACGAATCTGGCTTTGCGCTTTGACACTGTGCCTTCAATATTAAGCCGTTGTCGTACCCGCGTTTCGGCGTCGCAATCACTACGCGTCCCCCTGGCTTCAGGATGCGATACCACTCTTTGAGAGTTGACTTAGGGTGTGTAAGTGCATAGAGCACATTGACACTCGTGACAGCGCTGAAGGAATGTGCAGTAAAAGGAATATCACCATTCATATCTACTTGGTGAAAAACCACATCATGCCCGCTATTTTTTACTTTCGAATACGAAAGCATTCCTTCAGAAAAATCGATACCGGTAAGCACTGCATCTGCGCACTCGTTTCGAAGTGCACAAAGTAGGTTTCCCGTTCCACAGCCCGCGTCAAGAATGGCATCGTCGTTTTTAGGACTGAGAGTCCGAACAACGCTCGACACGAGATCTTGGTAGGGTTTTAGTTTTGTGAGCGCGTCATAGCATTGTGCATACACGCTCCAGTCAGTAGGTACGAATACTGCAGATCGATTGGGAATAGTCATGACAGTTACCTCTCTCGTTTGGGTTGCAAAGAACTAGAGTAAGAACACTCTGGTAGTAAGGTACAAAATGGTGAGTATAATCTTTTTAAGAGAAAAATAATATATATGCGAAGAGGAGATAATATAAAGATAAAAATGCACAATCGCGCATCTGTATAAGGAATTTATGAGATTCGATAGCCGCGCCCTGGGATTGTCTCGACAATTTTTTCCTCGCTAGCGACCTTAAGCTTGCGTCTCAGGCTCAATACATGCGATTCAATAGTATTCGAAAACGGATCTGCATACATATCCCACACATGTTCCATAATCATTGCACGCGAGACGACGTACCCTTTATTCTGCATCAAATATTCGAGCAGCATAAACTCCTTTCGAGTTAAGACGATTTCCGTGTCTCCGTGTTTTACAATTCTGCGTTTAATATCAAGGGCGAAACTGTGGGCGGTAAGGATTTCGTCAGTGACCTGAAGCGGCCTGCGCAAGAGCGCACGAAGGCGCGCAATGAGTTCTTCTAGGGAAAACGGTTTAGTCAGATAATCATCCGCGCCTGCGTTTAGTGCCCGCACTTTCATGTCTGTTTCAGACCGTACAGACAGTATAAGGATAGGCGTGCTTTTCCTTTTTTCACGCAACTCTCTACATATCTCTAGTCCGGTCTTATGGGGAAGCATATTATCGAGAATAATCGCATCGTACTCGTTTATATTCGCCAGACGGGACCCCGTCTCACCGTCTTCTGCAATATCAACAGCGTAGAATTCATCATCTAAACTCTTTTTCAAGAAACGTCTAATTTTTGGATCGTCTTCCACCACGAGTAGTCTCATACTATCCAGTATAGCCCACATGCTGTTTTTTTAGATTTTATTCTCCCCGTATCTTTATTTTAGATTTATTTCATATCGCAAATGTCAACATTGAAGTGCCTATGGACTAAAACTATGTATCTTCAGTGATATATACTACATGGAGCAACATACTCTTTATTACAACTGTTACGAATAACTAATATTTATATGCAAATTGAGCAGAGACTCTGGACTAAGAAAAATGGATGGTCTACTGTGAGTGAGGCGGGCTTACTCACAACAGTTCCACAACTTGTTTTAGTATTTGGCGGACGCGCTGAGTTGCAGAAACAGGAACACTTCGATAGCCTTAAATCCTTTTATCCCGATTCGCACATTATTCTCTGTTCGACGGCAGGCGAGATACTGGGGACGCGTGTGTATGATGATTCACTCTCAGTGACAGCGGTACAATTTTCAAAATCAACAATTGCATTCAGCCAGACAACAATTTTACAGAACAACGAGAGCGAACAAAAAGGCAAAGAACTTGTGCTCAAACTTCCGAAAGAAGGACTTGTGCATGCGATGGTCTTCTCCGATGGATTAAAAGTGAATGGCACTGCACTTGTAGAAGGCATAACTTCTGGACTTCCAAAAAATGTTTCAGTGACCGGAGGGCTTGTGGGCGATGGCGCTGATTTCAAACAAACAGTTGTTGGATTAGACGCCCCCCCCACTGAAGGGAATATCATTCTCATTGGGTTTTACGGACAGTCCCTGCATGTCGGATATGGTTCTCTTGGCGGTTGGGATACATTCGGTCCTGACCGTACGATTACTCGTTCGAAAGGGAATGTACTCTTCGAGCTTGATAGCAGACCTGCACTCGAACTTTACAAAGAGTATCTCGGCGAACAAGCAAAGGATTTGCCGAGCGCAGGTCTCCTTTTTCCTATGAGGTTACAGATGAAAACAGAGAGCGGTGAAATCGAAGTGGTACGGACACTCTTGGCTGTCGATGAGAAAGAACAGAGCATGACATTCGCCGGTGATATGCCAGAGGGTGTGACTGCAACTCTGATGAGAGCAAACTTCGAAAGACTGGTTGATGGCGCGCTTGGCGCGGCATCAATGAGCACAGATGGTATGAATGCAAAAACCAAACTAGCACTTCTCATTAGCTGTGTTGGAAGAAAGTTGGTACTTAAGGATAGAATAGAGGAAGAGACCGAAGCAGTCAGGTCAGTGTTCGGCAACTCCGTTGCCATGGCTGGGTTTTATTCTTACGGAGAGATCAGCCCTGTTGCACCAACTGAGAAGCAGTGTCGACTTCACAATCAAACGATGACCATTACAACATTTGCAGAAGATTAATATGCACAAAACACTCTCACGACAAGTCGACCATCATATCAGTAGTAAGGATTTTATTTCGAGCGGATTAAAAGAATTACTCAACGCTATTAGTACTACGTATGATGATTACGATCATGACCGTGTGCTCATTGAACGCTCACTCGATATCAGCTCGCATGAATTAAAAGGTCTTATCTCTCTCCTGCAGGCAACACTTGATTCAACGAATGACGGTATCCTTGTTGTTGATATTGTCGGTAAGATTATGAATTACAACAGAAAACTTCTAGAAGTTTTAGAGGTCAATGCAGAGAGTGTCGCAACACATGACTACACATTGCTGATTAACGCAGTTGCTGATAAAACATTGAGTCCAGAGGTCTTTTTGAAAAAAACAGAAAGTGCAAGTACTCACATCAACGATGAATACCATGATATTGTTACTTTTAAAGATGGTAGAATAGTGGAACGGTATTCCAAACCCCAGCTTTTGGAAGGTAAAAATATCGGAAGAGTGTGGAGCTTTTCTGATATTACACAACGTGTTACTGCCGAGAATGAGCTCAAAAATAAAATCGGCGCTCTCGAGCATCTGAATAAATCTATGATTGACAGAGAGTTAAAGATGATAGAGCTTAAAAAGCGCATCTCCCAATTGGAAGCGACAAAGGCGTAGGAAGTAATGAGGATCAGTTCTTTTTGGCCATTATGAAACACTTCATAGAAAGTTCACTCAAGCTTAAGGTGAGCATTAGCGTTTTTCTTATCCTCTGCATAAGTCTCATACTCTACTTATATGTGCAAATGAGCGTCAACACATCGCTCTATACCGCAGAGCTGAATCAAAAAATCAATACAACAATTTCGCTCAATGTTGCTAAAGTTGATAGATATACGTCTTCGATGGAGCAAAAAGCAGCTGGCATTGCAAGTGGTGGAGAGGCACTTCATAATTTACAAATACATTCTCCAGACGATTCGCTTGACGATCAGGTGATTCGGTATTTGGTCCGTACTTTCACTGCATTCCCTGAAGCAATTGGTGGGGGTATATGGTTTCAACCGAATATTTTTCATCCTGACCAGAAATATTATGGACCGTATGCATATTGGGATAGCAGTGAAGTCGTTTTTACATGGGATTTGAACGTTGAGAAATATGACTATTTAAATCAAGATTGGTATACACTCGCACTTCCCGCAAATTGGGATACATCGCAAAAGAGAGAGAAAAAGTTTTATTGGACAGCGCCATACATCGATGAAGCTGGAAGCGAAGCCACGATGATTACAGTGGATGCCTTCATGTATGACGAGTTAGACAACATCATTGGTATTTCAACTGTGGATTGGTCAATTGATGGTATGCTTGTTTTTCTTGAGACGAACAAGATTGCTCCAGGGAGTCACTACTTCTTGATTGAAGGCAATTCAAATATAGTCATGACAAATAGCATTGATCAGACTTCTGTTTTTAAAAACGCATCGGATATACCTTGGTTTCAAAATCTAATCAATCCAGAGAGGGGCACCATAAAAAATGTGCCGCTTGAAGTGGACAATATTGATTACCAAGCGTACTACACCATCACGCAGGCAGGGATGTTTTACGGCATTCTTATACCGACATCAGTGATTATGGCGCCGATAAACAAACTCATCGTGCTCAATGCGCTTATGCTCCTAGGACTAGCAGTGTCACTCATTGTCATTTTCTATATTGTCCTTCTGAGGATAACGAATCCCATCTTAAGATTGACTAAGGCAGTAGATAGGATAGCGCACGGCGAACTCGATGTTGAGTTGAAGGTATGGTCGAAAGACGAAATCGGGCGTTTAACCGAGAATTTTAATAATCTCACAAAAACGCTCGCAAAGCAGAAAAAGGAGATTTCTACGCACGCCTCGAAACTAGAAGAGCGCGTTGCGGAAAAGATAACTGAACTCTCAGTGGTGCTCGATACACTGCAGGTAAAAAACGAAGATTTGGAAAAGACACAGCTTGCAACAACAAACCTCATGGAAGATTTGGCTGAAGAGAAAGGAGCTGTCGATAGACGTGTCTCGGAGCGAACGGAAGAGTTGGAGAAGGAAAAAGCAAAACTGTTACAGGTGACGAGCAATATGAGAGGCAGCGGAATTTTACTCGACAAAGATTTGGTAGTTGTTTTTACAAATGAAAATGCAAATGAGCTCCTTGGCATTAGAGGAGATGCAAACCATGTCGATGTCATGGGGAAGTTCATTGAATATTTTGGTGACACTATGCGAGAGGCTTTTGACCGATGCGTCAAAGGGGAGACATTTGTCGTTCCAGAAATTGTAAGTCATGAACGAGTGTACGAAATTTCGTTCCACCATTTGGAGAGTAGAACTCATGGAGATACAGAGGAGATTGGTTACTTCATATCTGCGTTCGACATTACTGAGGCAAAACTGCTCGAACGTTCAAAGAGCGAGCTTGTTGCAGTAGCTTCGCACCAGTTGCGTACACCGCTCACTGCAATGCGCGGGAATGTAGAAATGCTCGTTGACGAAAGTTATGGCACTCTGAATAAAGAACAGCACGAACTCCTGAATGATATCGATGTGTCAACGATCCGTCTTATCACTATGGTGAACGAAATGCTCGATATCACAAAGATTGAAAAAGGAGATTTGGACATGGATCTTGAAAAAATTAACCTCAAAGAAATAATAGACTCTGTACTTCTTGATTTGGGTGATTACGCAGAGCGCCATGAATTTAAGATTGTCTGCCATCCGCCTGAAAAAGAACCTATTGTATTTGGAGACAGAATACGTGTGCGACAGGTGCTCCAGAACTTGATTGATAACTCTATTAAGTATAGCCGTTCACCCGGGACTCTGGATATCTCATATGTCGTTAGTGAAAACACAGTTGAGACACGCTTTAAAGATAACGGTATAGGAGTGCCGAAAGCAGAGCAAGCAAAACTTTTCGGACGTTTTTATAGGGCTTCGAACACAGCAAAAACGACAAGTAGTGGCTCTGGGCTTGGACTCTATATCGTGAAGTCAATTGCAAAACAACTTGGTGGTGATATCCACTTCGAATCGGAGGAAGGTGTCGGAACAACGTTTATCGTTACGCTTCCAACCAGCGAAGTAAAACTCGCATAATAAAATAGATATGGAAACAAGCATCAAGCAATCAGAGTTACTGAAAGGCAAAAGCATTCTTGTTATAGAGGATGATGATTTTATTTCAAGAGTGTATACAAAATGGCTCACAAAAAGAGGCGCTGAGGTCATCGTCGCGCATGATGGTGCGCTTGGGCTCGAGGTATTGCAGAAACAGCATGCGGACCTGGTTCTTCTCGACCTCGGTATGCCTGGAATGGATGGGTACGAGACAATCCGCCGACTAAAGACTGAATCGGAAACAAGGGGCATACCTATTGTTGTATTAAGTAATACAACGGTCAATGAATCCGACCCTCGCTATGCAGAGATGAGAGAGCTCGGAGTTACTGATATCCTTCGGAAATATGAGACCTCACTCCGAGAGATTGTGCAGTGTATTAGCAGACATCTCGGAGTGGAGTATAATAATTCTTCTTTATGAGAGAAACATATAAAATACTGTTGTGCGAGGATGAGGAGTTCGTCGCCCGTTCGTATATTCGAAAACTCCAGCTTGAGGGGTATACCGTCATACATGCGCACAATGGTGAAGAAGCACTTACAAAGTTAAAGTCTGAAAAACCAGACGTTGTCATCCTAGATTTATTAATGCCCCTCAAAGGCGGATTTGAAGTGCTTGAACAGCTCAAAAAAGAAGATGACCCTGAAATTCTCAAAACCCCAATTATCGTTGCGTCGAACTTGGGGCAGAAGTCTGATATCGACGAATCGAAAAGATTGGGCGCTGTTGATTTCTTAATTAAATCAAATACATCTTTAAAAGATTTGGCGGCGAAAGTAAAGCAGTATCTCCCTACCAATGCGTCTTGATGACTGATTGAATAGACGTGCTTATAACAAGCTAGGTCATGGAAATCACACAAGAAAAATTGAAGGAGATGCTAGTACCGCCTGGCCATCTTTCGGAAGAACAGTTCACCGCATCTGTCGAACGGTCTGGACAGAAGAAGATTTCTCTTCTTGAATCTCTCGTCGTAGACGGGCTAATCACTGACGAAAACTTAGGCAAGACGATTGCAGATTTTTTTGACCACAAGTTTGCCGATCTTGGCGAAGTTCGCATTGATGAAGCGAGTCTCGATTGTATGCCCGAAGTTGTTGCGCGTTCACAACGGGCAATCGTCTTCGGAATGGAGGGGGATATACTGAACGTCGCGACAGAGAATGTTGATAATTACGAATTTTTTAAATTACTAGAAAAAAAGACTGGCAAATCTGCCACAGTATTTTATACGACCAAAACCAATCTCGATTCTGCGCTCAAATATTACAAGGGCAATCTCGTCAGCGCAATCCAAAGGCTTATTGAAAGCTCGGTAGAGAACCTACATGAGGGAGATATCGTGAAGCTGGTAAATACATTCTTAGAGTATGCAAGCGATAGCAGAGCCTCCGATATACACATTGAACCGCTCGACCATGATGTGCTCATTCGCTTTCGCGTTGATGGCCTTTTGCATGAAGCACTGAGATATCCGAAGGGACTCCATGAAAAGATTATTTTTAGAATTAAAATCATGTCGCGACTTCAAACAGATGAGCATTTGGCTGCACAAGATGGACGCTTTAATTATAGTTCGAGCGGGAATGTATTTGATGTTCGCGTGTCCATTCTTCCTATTACTGACGGCGAGAATGTGGTTATGAGACTCCTTGATTCGCACACGCACAAATATACGCTTGAAAACCTTGGGCTCGGAGATGCCGATTACAAGAAAATTTTACATGCTTCCGAAAAGCCTCACGGAATGATTATTGCAGTAGGTCCAACAGGTTCGGGAAAAACAACGGTACTCTACACGATACTCGAAAAATTAAACAGTCCAGAAGTAAACATCACGACGATTGAAGACCCTGTTGAATACGAGATTGAAGGTGTACAGCAGACGCAGATGAATGCGAAGAAAAACCTTACGTTTGCAAATGGTCTTCGGTCAATCGTGCGTCAAGACCCAGATATCATCATGGTAGGCGAGATTCGCGATGAAGAAACTGCAGATATTTCTATAAACGCCGCACTGACGGGACACTTGTTGCTCTCGACCTTACATACAAACGATGCTGCAACAACATTTCCTCGCCTTATAGAAATGGGTGTCGAACCGTTCCTTATTGCATCTTCTGTAAATCTAATTGTTGCAGTGCGATTGGTTCGCAAAATATGCGACCACTGCAAGATGAGTTATATCCCAGAAGGGGAAGAGCTCGACATATTAAAAATGACACCGGAAATTATGCATGAAGTTCAGAGTATCAGCGGAACTAAAGATTTTTCCCATCTACGGCTCTATAAAGGTAGCGGTTGTAAGATGTGCGGCAATTCGGGATATAACGAACGTGTGGGTATTTTTGAGCTATTGGAAATGAATGAAGATATTCGACTTCTCATTATTCAAAAAGCGTCTGCTGAAGAAATTAATAAACAAGCGATTCTCTCCGGCATGACATCACTTCTGCACGATGGAGTAGTAAAGACACTCAATGGCACAACAACATTTGAGGAAATAGTACGCGCCGTCCGAACATAACTATGTCACTTTTTTCTTCAGTTTCAATACAAGGGCGAGTAGACTTTGCGAAAAGCCTCGCTATTATGCTTAAAAGCGGTATTGCTATAGATGAGGCGCTTCTTTCGCTCGCAGAGCAGAGCGAGTCTGCACAATTCAAAAAAATTATTACCCGCGTTAGAACCGACATTGAAAACGGTATTCCGCTCTCTGTTGCATTTGGGCGAGAGATGCAAACATTCGGTACTATATTTGTGAGTTTGGTTAAGGCAGGTGAGGAGAGCGGTACTCTGCAGGCAAATTTTGTATTTTTGGCTGAATGGCTGAGTCGAAATGCAGATTTAAAGAGAGAGGTTGCAGCTGCAACTTTGTATCCGAAATTAGTTTTTGGCGCTGCAACGCTCCTCGGTGGATGTTTGGCTATTTTTATTTTGCCGAAGCTCGTTCCTCTTTTTGGACAGCTTCACGTCGAGTTACCGCTCATAACGAGAATGCTGCTCGCCATTTCGCTGTACCTGCAGAAATATTGGCTTTTCTCTGTGTTCGGTATTGCATGCATGGGAATACTTTTATTGTTTAGCAATCGGGTGTATGCAATTAGAAAGGCATATCACTTTGTGTATATACACATGCCGTTTATGGGACCTTTGCTTCGAAACTACCAACTCGCGCTTATAACACAATTGTTCGGCATGTTGCTACAAAGCGGTATCTCAATCAATGACTCCATAGACATAGTTGCCGAAGCGGTTACCAATATTCAGTACAAGGAAACAATCAAAGACATACAGAGCAGCGTTGTGAAGGGAACATCACTTTCCATTGCAATGGAGAACCATATAACGCTCTTTCCGCGCTTGTTTGTAAGCATTGTTGCTGTTGGCGAGAAAAGCGGAACGCTTGTGAATTCTTTTGAGTATTTAGCTGAGTATTACACAAAGGAAGTGAATGCACAGGCAAAGAAACTGCCGACGATTATCGAACCGTTGCTTCTCATATTTATTGCTATGATGGTTGGTTTTGTCGCACTCGCTATCATTATGCCGATTTATAAACTGACTGGCAGTATAACGAAATGAAAAATGACTCAGTGGTCACTGCAAAAACTGCGCAACACGGCTTCACCCTCACTGAGTTGCTACTCTCAGTTGCGATAATATTTATCGTTGCCGCTTTCTCATTTCCACTTGGCGTGTCATTTTATAAGACACAGATTCTGCATGACACAAGAGATAGTCTAACTTCAACACTACGAAAGGCTTACATACAAGCGGTATCAGGAATGAATGACAGTGCATATGGTGTAAAAATACAAACCGACCAGTTCACACTATTTCAAGGAACGACATATGATGCGCGGATTGAAAGTGAAGATGAACTCTTTCCAATTTCATCTTCGGTCACACCGACTGGACTCACAGAGGTTGTATTTGCGCAGATGAGTGGAGTGCCGAGTGTTACAGGAGTCATTGTTCTCTCTATTTCTGAAGATGACGAAACAATTGAAATCGGGGAGCACGGCCTTATTGAAAAATAAATAGTATGCGCATTTTTACCCCACAGTCAGGACAATCACTCGTTGAGCTACTCTGCGCCATCGCGGTTTTTACCATCGGTGTTGTTGTCATTGGCTACCTCATACTCGACGCACAAGTAGCACTCAGCCAGCATATACGGTACACAGAGGCGGCTTTACTTGAAAAGGAGGGGATTGAGGTTGCTCGTATACTGCGCGACGACGGCTTTGAGAACTTAACTCCAGGTACGCACGGCATCCAACTCAGCGATGACCGATGGACACTTACAGCATCGCCTATAGTGCAAGATATATTCACACGCACGCTGACTGTCACCGATATAGATGAACAAACAAAGAAAGTTGAAAGTACCGTTGAGTGGGATATTTCTTCCGCACGCGCTGGTCGCGTCACCGAATATGCGTATCTTACAGACTGGAAGCAGACACTGGGAAGCGCAGGTGACGTGAGTATTACCACGGACGAGGTGTACCTTGTTGCCTCAAGTACAGCTCTCGGTGGAATTACGCTTGAGAACAACAGTGAGACAGTACACGTACTCACAGCAATGACAGTGCAGTGGACTGGAAGACAAACACTCGATTTCATTTCTTTCGGAGGGGAAACAGTATTCGAAGCTCCGTTTTCAAGCGGTATGCTATCCGACTCTTTCATCGATACAGTTGATTTTGTGCTCAATCCGCACGAAGTGGCCACACTAGATGTGCTCGGATTCAGCGACGCAGTCGAGCAAACAGATTTTATAATTACGTTCTACTTTGAAGACGGAAGCAAAAAAAACGTACTCATTTCTGTATGATAAAACACCACTCATCACACAATAGTGCTGGATTCACACTCATAGAACTACTTATGTACGTTGGAATTACTGGCATTATGCTCGGCGTACTCGGTGGAATGGGAGTAAACGTACTAACAAGTACTGTGAAAACAGAAGCATTGGAAGAAGTAAACTACAACGCACAGAATCTATTTTTGAACATAGTTGCTTCAGTGCATGGGGGAGATGAAATCATAACTCCATCGCTTGGCGCAACATCTTCGCAACTGGTTCTTGCCATGAGTGACGCAGAAAGAAACCCAACCATATATACGGTAGAAGATGGAGTAATGATGTTGCAAGAAGGCAACAGTGTGCCTATGCGCATCTCAACGAGGTCAGTGACAGTGAGCGAGGTTACATTTATGAGATTGGGTGCTCCACATTCGTCTGGTGCTGTACAGATACACATAGCGCTTAGCTCGGTGAGCTCTTCGACACAGGAGGCAGTAAGCGTAGAAGAAGTTTTTATGACAAGTGCGAGCATTAAAAAAACGCCATGAGAACTGGTTTCATTGCATTGTCGACGGTACTGGTGCTCTCTGCAATTTTCCTGTCGATTGGCATTGGGATCGCGTCTCGTGCAATTTCAGGCGCGTCTGTAGTAACTGCCTTAGAATTGCACCATCGGGCCGAAGTGCTCGCTGACGCATGTGCTGAGTATGCACTTATCGAGCTTACCCGCACATTAAATTATTCTGGAAATGACAGTATACTGATTGAAGGTGACACGTGTGAGATCTTGCCCATATCAGGAGCTGGAAATCATAATCGCACAATTGAAACGATGAGCACGGTGTCAAACTATACGCACAGAACAAAAGTTGAGGTGAGTACTGTAAGTCCAACTATGAGCATAGAGTCTTGGGTTCGCGTCGCGAGTTTTTAAACATATGAAACGCCCTAATCTTGTTGGTATAGATGTGAGTGAATCTTCAATCAAAGTATTGGAGCTGAATTCTGAGTATGAAATTGTTGCGTACGGAAGTGCGCTGTTGAAAGAGGGAATTGTAGCGAACGGTCTCATCAAAGATAAGGCACAATTCGCAGCTACGCTCAACGAGATACTAACACACACAAAACCGCATACGCTCGATTCAAAAGGCACGACTCTTCGTGCAGTACTCTCGCTGTCGGAATCAAAACTCTTTACACACCATATTCCGCTCCCCGTGACGCTTAAAAAATCGGACATAGCTGAATATGTCCGTTCAGAGGCGGAAAAAATTATTCCTTTTAATCTCATAGAACTCTACTGGGATTATCACACTATCGATACAAATGGCCTCAGATATGCAACGTTTGTAGGTGCACCAAAAACGAATATTGATAATTATGTTGAGGCTTTCACTGATGCAGATGTGAAACCGGCAATTATTGGAAGTGAACTTTTGGCACTAGGCCGTGCACTGCTTCTAGACACCCTGTCGGCGCTTGAGGCAACTATTATTTTGGATATAGGTGCACATGTAACTACCATTGGCGTTTTTCGAATTGATGCAGTGGCAGATATGTCAGTCACAGTACCATTTGGTGGCAATTCCTTTACTAATCTGATTTCACAGCGCCTAAGCGTATCGCTCGAGGAAGCAGAGAGGCAAAAAAGAGCATATGGCTTTGATGCGAAACATAAGAACAACAAGGCGCGAGCTGTCCTCGAGGAATGTGTAGGGAGAATCGCACAGAATATCAAAGAGGTAAGCACGTACTATGAGTCAGTACACACATGTCCCATTAAACACATTATTGTGGCTGGCGGTTCAGCACTTATACCTGAGCTGTGCCCGTATCTTGAAAAGAGTGTCGGCATAGAAACACGCATTGCAAATCCAATAATAAAAATAAAGAAAAACAGCCTCTTTGAGAGCGGGACGCCCACGCTGTTTTTTGCAAATGTCGTTGGCCTTGGACTTCTGGGTACAGATACAGACATTGCTGGAATCAATCTTCTCAATCAATATCGCTATGCCGATGACGACACTGAAAAAGAAGGTCTGAATATTCGCGATATTCGTTCAGTGAGTGATGTAAAATACTTCATCTATGGATTCATACGGACTGGGCATCGAAGTATGAGTGCCGTCTCCGGAGTAATTAGACCAATGTTGATTCATATTGAACTAAAACTTGTGTTTGCTGTTATCCTTGTTGCAGTCGCGCTTGCTGGTCTTGTGTGGGTTATACTTTTATATACTTAGCAATTATGAGAATCAGAAAACAAACTGCGAAGTTGCGAAGCGGGTTCACCCTCATCGAGGTACTGCTCGTTATAGCAATCCTCGCCATATTGGCAGCGGTAGTTATCATCGCGCTCAATCCAGCGAAACAGCTCGCTGAAGCACGTGATGCACAGCGCAGGAGCGATGTACTTACCATTTTGAATGCTCTGTATCAGTACTCTCTTGATAATCAGGGTGCGTTCCCAGAAGCAATCACCCAAGATGACCGAGAGATTTGTGCCACTGGAAGCCCTAACTGCGACGATATGTATGTTTTATCCATGCTGACTGATGAGGAAAAATATCTTGTCGCAATTCCTTCAGATCCTCAATGTACAGTCAGTGATGTAGTGTGCGCTGAGGGAGGTACCGGCTATCGCATTAATAAGACAGGGAATGGAAGGATGAAGGTCATTTCGTACGGAGCCGAAAACGGCGATATAATCATAACTCGGTAGACAGAGAGGTGGGCAATTCACATTGTCTATTTGCTTGTTCGTTATATACTGTTAAGAGTTTGAAACGTATCACATTTTAAATTTACTCGTTAAATTCCTATCGTGAAAAAAAGTCTTATCAAAGGGTTCACCCTCATCGAGGTACTGCTCGTTATAGCAATCCTCGCCATATTGGCAGCGGTAGTTATCATCGCGCTCAATCCAGCGAAACAGCTCGCTGAAGCACAAAACGCACAACGCAGGAGCGATGTGCGCGCAATTCTTGACGCAGTTCATCAGTATGCGGTGGACAACTATGGTTCTCTGCCTGCTGAGATTGCATCTGGAAATACATGCATCGATGATGGCGTACCTATTTGTGTTGCAGGGCAGTCTTGCGATGGTGGCGTCAGCCTTGACTCTATTATTGAGGAAGAAAAGTATCTTATCAATATTCCCTCGGACCCAACTGCCGCCACTGATGTTGATACAGGATACAAGATTTTTACAACTGCAAACGGTCGCGTTGGTGTCTGCGCGCCAAGCGCGTATGGCGATACTGCGATAAGTATTACGCAGTGATTGCAATCAACACAGACCCTACTGCTATTCGAGATCCTTTTCACCGCTAGCCATCGGAGCTGTTGTGTACAACACACTATCCTGTAGTGATGCTGTGGGAAATGTATAAATTGCCCATGTACTTAGAATTGTAAGGACGAGTATAAGCACAAGAGAAAGTAAAATAATCCAGTCTCGAGAATCCGGTTTCACCTCAACCGATTGGCGATTGATCCTACGAAATTTATGTGATTGTATATTCATGCAGGCTACGAAATAAGTGGTTCCAATTAGATGCAACCCTTTGCTTTGAAGAATTCCACAGCAGATGGTGATGCGCCAGCTTTAATTTCTGCTACACGGCTCGCGCCAAGTGTTGATTCAAAACAAGCCATTTGCGCTGCAGTGAGCGTTGCCGGAAGACTGCTTGGATCTATACCGAATGACGCAAGTGCCTGGCGCTGACTTTCAGAGAGGAATGATGGTTTAGAAGCACTCTGCTCTGTTGCCGAAGTCGTGTCTGAGCCATTTGTATTTACTTGTGTGGTTTCCGTGCCCGAATTCGATTTTGAAAATGATTGCGTGCTGTATTGGTTATAAAAGTAAATCGAAAGCGCCCCTACGAGAAGTACAGAAAAAATGACGCCTAAGGTCACAAAGATAGGTGTAAGTGTGTTTTTCATATGTATGTATAAGCCGAATCAAGGCTGACTTTATTACAGGGTATACTGTAGGTATGTTTAGAGAGAAACGGCTTATATATATGACACTATCTGTACTCATTTTGGTCTTATTAGGGCTCTTAATTTATTTTCTACCATTGATCCCTCGTAAAGCACCAGCCTTTAATCCTGCATATAGCGATGTTCGGTTATCTGATGATGAACGAATTGAGATATTGCTCTCGCAGATGACAGTGCGGGAAAAAATTGGCCAAATGGCACTGGTTGAAAAGTATAGCGTTCTTGAGGCCAAAGACGTGCATCTATACGGTATCGGCGGCATCTTAAGTGGCGCTGGTGCGAAGCCAGAGCTCAATACTGTTGAGGGCTGGAATGCCATGGTGGATGGGTATGTGAGTGCTTCAGAACAATCCAGGCTCGGTATCCCTGTGCTCTATGGAGTTGATGCCATACACGGACATAGTAATGTACCGGGAGCAACAATCTTTCCACATTTTATCGGCCTCGGTGCATCTGGCAATGAAGCTTTGGTTACTGAAGTAGCCAAAGCAACTGCCGAAGAGCTCACGGCAACAGGAATCACATGGAGTTATTCTCCAACGCTCGATTTACCAAAAGATATACGATGGGGGAGAGTATATGAGACATTTTCAGACGACCCAGCGCTCGCAGGAAGGCTCGGGGTTGCATATCTGAAGGGATTGCACAATAAATCTACTTCAAGCATTACCCGTATTTCCGTTCTTGGAACTTTAAAGCACTACATTGGTGCAGGGAGTATGCAATGGAACACTTCGAGTAATGAAAACTATAAAATCGATCAAGGAAAAACGCCTGCAGATGAAAAGGCACTCACGGGTGTGTATGTAGAACCATTTAAAAAAGGTGTAGATGGAGGCGCACTTTCAGTGATGGTGGGATTAAATAGTTGGGGAGATACCAAGCTCTCAGCAGAAGAACATTTAATTACCGATGTTCTAAAAAATCAACTTGGTTTCAATGGGTTTGTTGTCTCTGATTGGTACAGTGTCTATGAAATTCCGGGAGGCGATTACCGCGCAGCGGTAGCCGCAATAAACGCTGGTGTGGATATGGTCATGTTGCCGTTTGATTACAAAACATTTGTAGATAATGTCCTGCGCGCAGTAGCATATGGCCACATATCGGATGAACGTATCGATGACGCAGTTCGAAGGATACTGCGAGCAAAATTCGCGCTCGGTTTGTTAGACGGGGAGAGACAACGTACGCAGGACTTTGCGAAAATCGGTAGTACAGAGCATCACGAACTTGCGCGTCAGGCAGTTTCTGAAACGCTCGTACTCCTAAAGAATGATGGGCACGTCCTTCCTATAAATGATAATCCCGCACTCATTAGAGTCGCAGGAAGTGCTGCGGATAATGTCGGCAGGCAGATGGGTGCATGGACAGTCGAATGGCAGGGAATAGATGGAAATTGGCTCGAAGGTGGAACTTCTATCCTCGAGGGTATACGTGCAGCGGCATCAAAAGAAACTAAGATTGAATATGAACTAGGCGGGAATTTTAAGAATATAAACGAAAAAGCGGATATCGGCATTGCGGTTGTTGGTGAGTCTCCATATGCAGAAGGGTGGGGAGATAGAGAGCTTCCAATTCTAAACGAGGAAGACCGTGCGACAATCGAACGTCTTCGTGCAGTGTCTAAAAAGGTCGTGGTGGTATTGGTAACAGGCAGACCGCTCTTGATCGAGCACGAGTTGCCGCAATGGGACGCACTTGTGTCAGCGTGGCTGCCCGGAAGTGAAGGTGCTGGCGTGGCTGATGTGCTTTTTGGTAAGAAACCTTTCGTGGGCACATTACCGCTGCCGTGGCCAAAAACTATAGAGCAGGTGCCAATCCGGAATGATGGAAAGACAGCAGATGGAAGCGAAGTGCTATTTCAAAGATTTTTCGGATTACACTAGAAACTAGTCGCTATAGCTGACAAGGACGTGGTTTTTCTTTACCTCACTCGCGATTGCCCGCCGTGCCCACTGTGTATCAGTTGTATAGATGTACACCTCTTGGTGCGATGTGTTGTCCCGAATAGATAGCAAAAGCGCTCCTTCTTTTTTCGTTACTTTCATTCTGCGCTTTCCGTTTGCAGAGGGAAGGCCTGCCTTTATAAAACCAGGAGAAATTTTTGTTACAGTAGGATTTTTGTGTGCAATGTCACAGACGAGTGCAGCCAGAGGGATAAGAGAAGTGTGATTTCCATTAAATTTGCCACCCGCACGAGCATTCTTTTTTGACATGCAAATCTATTATTGACGCGATGCTTTCAGGTGTCTCACTTCGGTTTCATTAAGTACGCGATACGAACCAGCTTTCATTGTGCCAATTTTTAGATTCCCGATGCGGACGCGCTTTAAACTGAGAACTGTGAGATGCAAGTATTCACACATGCGTCGCACTTGATGCTTACGTCCTTCGCGGAGCGTTAAATGAAATGTGTGCGAGTCGATATATTTTGTGCGTACAGGAAGCGTGGGGCCATCGTCTAACGTGACTCCAGGGTCAAGCAACTGCAATTTTCCTTTTGTGACTTCTTCTCGTACCTTTACTAGATATTCCTTCTCTATGCCGTGGTGTGCTCCTGTGACTGCGCGAGCGACCACGCCATCGTCTGAAAGCATCAGAAGACCCTCTGAGGCCTTATCGAGCCTGCCTATGATGTCGAGCTCGTTGAACTGTGGAAAACGTTCATAGACCGTTTCACCTTCTTCGTGTGCTCGCGAGGAAACAATGTCGCGTGGCTTATAGAGGATTATGGTTGTTTTCTCTGCAAGTTCATTTCTACCTTTTCCCACAATTTCAACCACATCGAAGTCTGGATTAACTTTAACGCCCATTTCGCGTACAATTTTTCCATTCAATGAAACGAGCCCGCGTTCAATAAGCGCCTCAGCTTCGCGCCTTGAACACATACCGATGTCTGCCATATGCTTTTGGATACGTATCATGCAAGTGTATTCTACAAGTGTCTTTATAACAGGTATTATCTTTTTCTCAAACAAAAACACCCCATTGCTGGGGTGTTTTCTAACCTGCTTAAGCGATGCTTAAACGCGGCTAACCTTTACGGCGTTTGGACCCTTTGGAGAGTCTCCAACCTCGAAAGTCACTTTGTCGCCTTCGCGGAGCTCATCGAATGAGACACCAACGAGTTCGTTTGAGTGAAAGAAAAGGTCCTTGTCCTGACCCTCGATAGAGATAAAGCCGAAGCCCTTATCAGTAACGCGAGCAATTGTTCCTGTCTGCATAACTTGTTTGAATTGTTGTTGATTAATATCACTACTCGAGACGGAGCTAAGCTCGATCCTCACTTCTCTCTGATCGGCTCTGTATTGACAGGGGTAATCCTACCACGCATATATGTGGCTGTCGAGCTATTTCTTCAAATGTTAACTTCCTTCAGGTATTTCTGTTGGAGTGATGGGTTCACCATCGACGGGACCGCGCTCTGAGTCCCATAAGTAGCCATCAACCGTGATTGCTTGTTTTGCCCGCATAATCCAGATAATCGCGTTCGCAAAGTGACCGTCGATTATGTCTTCGTTTGCATTATTGATGCGCGCGATGGCCTGCTTTTGAGCACTCGAACCTTGAGCAAGTTCTGCAATAGCCGTCCCTACTTCCTGTATTTGTCTTGCAAGAAAGGCATTCACGTCCTCAATTGGACTTGTGCTCGCAAAGGTTACTATGGTCGACTCGAGAGTATCTGTGACTTTTCCTTGCGAGGTTTCTAGGCTATCACGCATAGTTTCAAATTCTGGGAACGTCCGCGCAAGCGTTTCTTGAGCTTGTGAGATATTCGTCAGTTCTCCGAGTATATTGATACGGTTTTCCGAAGAAAGGGAGGCTGAATTAACCGCTTCAAGCGCATCATCAGTATATGAGTCAATAAGATTGCTCATTGTACTGAGCGTTTCAGGAGTTGCTGTAGCGTTGTCTCGCGCGAGTGTCTTTAATTCATCGAGTCGCGCTTTCATACGGTTAATATCGTAAGACGACCTATCGTCCGAGGTAAGTTTTGTAAAGCGCAATGTCGGCTCTACAATATTCACTTTTATAGGGTAAAACTTAGTACCTGGTTGGCTGTTTAACGACTGATAGCCAATACCAATGATGATTATAAGTATGAGAATGCCTGCTAAGACAGGAACTAGCAATTGTTTCTGTGTTGTTCGCGTCGTTGTGTGCTCTGGGATGAGGATTGACGGTTCTTTTGTGTCAAATGATTTATTGTCTCGGTTTGGAGAATTGTCCATAATGTTATATCAGTGGCGCTTCGAACACCAATTTTAATGTGTAACGCAACGCATAAAAAGCGTCACCTAATACTAAGACGTCCAGTAGTGCCGTTTTATTTCACAGGAACAGTGTTCCAGTTACTTATACCAGTTTAACAAAATAACCTCTATCTCCTCGTTTCCCGCGTCAACGAGCTGTTTGAATTTGCTAATATCGCTCAAACCATCTGGTCCTCGGTAATGGTATGGGTATACTAGGCGCGGTTTGAATGCCAAGACTGCCTCTGCTGCCTCTTCGACTCCCATTGTGAAGGGGAGATTCATTGGCACAAATGCAATATCAATATCTTGGAGCGCTCGCATTTCTGGCGTTCCACTCGTATCGCCTGCAACATAAACTCGGAATCCATCCCTCTCTAGCACATAACCGTTTCCGCGACCTTTCGAATGTCTTGAGTCAGCACTCTCTGGTAGGTTATACATCGGTATGCCGTGAATTTGAAATCCCTGTTCTGTAATCGTCTCATCATTTTTAAGCACTTTTGCGCGAGCCATTAGATCTTGTGGCAGTAAATCCATCACAGCTTGAGGCACGATAATCGTTGAAGTTCCGCCCATACTATTCAAGGTACTTGTACTCAAATGGTCGCTATGAATATCGGTGATTAAGATTATGTCTGGAGCAGGGCTTGCAGCAAACGCGCTCGTGCTTCCCGTTGGGTCTGTATATAGTACCGTTCCGGCCCACTTGAGCACAGCAGTTGCATGGGTAATTGGAGTAACTTGAACGGGGCTAACTTTCTGGCTCTCTGTATTTTTAGTAACCGGTGTCGTGCTCGATGCAATCTCAGTCTTAGTGCTGTTTTTGTATCCCGCGATACTAAGAACTACAACTGCAACCACAGCGATCATAACAACAACCCAGTACATTCTTTTTTCGTCCATACGAGTTTTCTTCAGCTATCTTGTAAGTTACTGGACTTTCCGATAATCACAACAGTAAGAGAAGAAAGATGAACAAACGATGAAGTTGAAATACTACATATAATTCTGCAACACTTACAGAACTTTGTACTCATATTTTCTTCATCTGGATTTATTATAATAAGCAAATTATAAGAATAAAAATAATTCTATGTTAGCAATTATCGAAACATACATGATCGCATCGGCGTTCGGAGGTGGTTTGATTCTTGCAAGCATCATCTTGTTCGTTCTTTCACTTACGAGTCCAAATGAGATAGAGTCTGAAACTCTGTTTACATAGGGGTGAGAAAACAAAAAAGGTGTGGGCGTGTAGCTTCAAGCAATAAAAAACTCCCCAATTCCGTTGGGGAGTTTTTGTTTTCCTTCTTTATTTCTAAGCCATTCCGGAGAGGGAATTGGCCGACATGATTTCGATTGTCGCTTCTGGAATCCCAAAGTGAGGATGACCTTCAAATATTTTTGCAGCCTCCTCGTGTGATTCAGCTTCGACGATCGAGTACATCATCACGTCGTTCTTCGTATCTGTGATGCCGTCTTTTGTTACTCTTTTCGTTTTTCCTGCACCTGTTGTTTCTTTGACCATGCTGCCGTTTTTTTGCATCCATGCATCCCATTCCTTCTTCATTATCTCTTCTTCTGCTTTTCGCTCCTCCTCAGACTTTTGCATCCATCCCTCGAGAACTGATACGGGGCAAAGATAAAGGGCTAAGAATTTTTTCATATGAATGTTGTTATAAATAATTTAGTACAAAAACAATACTACATTAAGTTGCGATTATTTCGCACGGGTATTTTGAGAAATTGCCCCTTTCTTTTCAGGGTACGGCGACACACTAATCATTCTGAAAGTATGGGCTAAATTCCGTGCCGTAAGTTCTGCCATCTCGCGCACCGCTTTGCCCTTGAATGTCTTTTTAACCTCGGCTTTGGTATCGCCAGGGGAGCCGAGGTATGAAAGCGAAGCATATGGGGGAATAGTCATGCTGTTCCAAATCATGAAATTACAGAGATTCCCAATAATGTGCTGCGCACCGTCTTCAGCTCCAGTTACTACAATTCCACCGACCTTATTTGAGAAAGGGGAAATTCCCGTTTCTAAGAGCTCATCGTTCAGCGCATCCATTCTTTCAATGATTCTCTGCATGAGCGAAGACTGATTGCCCCACCACACGGGAGTGCCAAAAACAACAATATCAGCAGCCAAAACTCTCTTTAGAATCTTTGGCCAGTCATCTTTTTTCTTACTGTATGTTTCTATTCCAGGTTCAATGCGAAAGTCTGCGAGACGTATGATATCTGAAGAAATGTCATGGACCGCAAGTTCATCTGCTAACACCTCACAAAGTACTTCAGTGTTTGATTCATGAGGCTTTGCTTTGAGTGTACCGACAAGCATAACAGCCTTCCCGCTTTTTCCTTCGTTACGTATGTTTTTTACAATCACTCTCCTGATGCCGGAAAATCAAATATTGCATTACATGGATTCAAACCGCACCATTTACTTCTCCTGTATCAAAGCCAATATGTGTTCAGCAGGGTCTTTGAGCCACGCAATAGCTTTCGGGCCCATTTCTGTTCCGTCGTTCCTTGCGACTCCTTTCTCGTCGGTTTTTATGCTGTCGAGGTCGTACTGCTCCATCGATATTCCTTTTTCTTTTAGAGCATCAACTACTTTGTCTATATCTTCGACGAGGAAATTGAGAACAGTATGTTCAGGCGCTGTGTAATCGTCCGAGGGGTAGACAAATATTGGCGCTCCACCACCTGCAACATGCAGTTCTAGCCCTTCGGGCGTCTTTTTAACCTCAATACCTAATGTCTCTCCATAAAAAGTCTGTGTCGCTTGTATATCAGGAGTTGAAAAACTACTGAACACTTTTGTATTTTTAAACATAATCAATAATATGCATATAAAGCATGAACTAACAATTAAGTCGTATCATTCATTTTATCTTCACTGACGAATAATACAATGATTGTATTATTCGAAATTAAGAATAAATATATATATGTTCGAACTACTTGGTTCATACATGCTTGCATCGTTTCTTGGGGGAGGCGTGATTCTTGCGCTTATTATTTACTACGCGTTCTTCAGCAGAAGCAGCTAGTAAGGGGCAGTACACTATTAAAAACCTCTCCCACGGAGAGGTTTTTTCTCAGCGGCACTTTCTTCTTTCGCATATCAGTATCCGCTCCCACCAACAGGTAAAGTGCAGACTCCATTCGTTCGGCATTTTATTTTATAAGTCGCACGTAGCGAGTGTGCCACCATCGTAACCCTTTTCAAAAGACGCTACGCGTTCAGCTGAGGAACCATGCGTCCATGTCTCTTTGTTGATTGTTCCTGTTGTCCTCTGCTGAATGTTGTCGTCGCCTACAGAGGCCGCTTGACCGAGCGCTTCTTCAATTTCGTTCGTTTCCAATATCCCTCGGCTCTTGAGTGAGTTCAGCCATGCACCTGCAAGACAATCTGCTTGTAGTTCAAGCGCAACTGATTCAAGGTTGACGTTTAGCAAATCTTGGACATGATGACCTACTTCATGCCCAATGACATACGCTTGTGCGACGTCAGCGGTGTTGCCACCAAAGCGGACTTGCAATTCATTAAAAAAAGTTTCATCCAGATATATAGTCAGGTCACTTGGACAATAATGTGGACCAACTTCCGAATAAGCCCCTCCGCAACCAGACTCAGTACCACCGCGAAACAATACTAAACGTGGTGGGGAGTATTCGAGTCCACGCGTGGCAAACTGGTCAGTCCATACCCTGTTCGTTGAGCCGAGGACAGTCGATGCAAATTCATCATACGTGTCGTCAGTTGCCACAGTTTGTTCTTGCTGTACAACATTTGATTGGGACAAGATATCAATCACGGTGCCTGGGTCTATAGTGCCAGTTTGCAAATAGCTAAAAAGAAGAACAATTGCTATGCCCCCAAGACCTAATCCTCCACCTACAAGTCCGCGCGAAGATCTTCGGTCTTCGACGTTTCCACGGTCACCGATTTTATTCCAATCTGCCATAGTGACTTAGATTATAAACATCATTCATGAAGAAAATGTGATGACAAAAGTGGTGCCGTCTCCGAAACCGCAATCCACACTCGTTGCGGGCTAACGAGTGTGGACGTGCCTCTTTTGGTACGTTACAAAATACCTTACATAAGACTTGAAATAGCGACTATTGCATTATTACTACTTTTGATATAATCGAATTATGACAAGAAACACAACAATTCTCATTGCAGTTGCAGCTTTAATAGTAGGTCTCTTCGGCGGTTATATGTTTGCTTCAAACAATCCCGACAATAATTCTTCTGGAATGAACAAAGTGCCAAATGATTCAATGATGAATAATGGCGAACAAGCTTTGAGCTTGGCAGATATGATGGCAAGCATGAATTCTGAATTACAAGGAAAAAGAGGAGATGATTTCGACAAGGCCTTTTTGAACGAAATGATAATGCACCACGAAGGTGCTGTTGGAATGGCGCAAGCAGCGCTTACAAATGCAAAGCGTCAAGAAATCAAAACTCTTGCGACTGCAATCATAACCGCACAGAACGAGGAAATCTCTGATATGAAGGCATGGCTAAAGAATTGGTACGACATCGAATATTCTATGACTGTTAATTCTGCAGAGGGTGCACCGGTTGGAAGTATACATAATATGCCTGTACCAGCTGGGGTAGGCGCAGCGCGAGAGCAGCTCTCTCAAACCTTGAACACTGAAGAAAGCAAAATTGTCATTATGACTGCCTTTGAAAAAGAGTGGTCTGATTCATGTCTTGGTCTCGGTGGTCCAGCGGAAAGCTGTGCCGCTGTCATTACTCCCGGTTTTGAAGTATCTATGCAAGCGGGAGGGAAAACGTATGTCTATCGAACAAATAATGAAGGTACAGCTGTTAGGGAAGCAAAATAAACATGTAAGCGTAGACCTTTTTTGCTCAGAATGAGGAAGACGTTAGAACATTCTGCTAATGAAGGGATAAAATTTTTAGCTTCATAGTTCTTGAATGATTCCCTAAACATACAAAATGACGTGAGAAATGGTGTACGTTCTTTAGCTTAGTTCAGTAATGGGTAGAGTAAAGAAGAACTTGCTACCTTCTCCCAGTTTGCTCTCCACCCCGATTTTCCCCCCATGAGATTCTACAATGCACTTAGATATATAGAGACCGAGGCCTAATCCTCTACGATCATTTTTCCCAATCTGCCAGAAACGCTCAAATACCGCTTCGTGCATATCAGTAGGTATACCTGACCCCGTATCAACGACACTGAATCGTAAAAGATCTTTTTCCAGTTCCCGAGAAATGGTTATACTGCCACCCGGCGGTGTGAATTTTATTGAATTTGAAATGAGATTTGCTAACACCTGAAGTATTCGATCGTGGTCAAGTTTTGCGACATACGAATCATCGATGCCTTTGACTTGGAGGGAGATGCCTTTTCTCTGTGCAGAAGCTTGAAATGTATCTATTGACTCCTTAATCAACTCCCGAGTATCACTCTGTATCGCATGAATGGAAAGTTTTCCAGCGTCAATACTTGTTACGTCAATAAGATCTCCGATAAGTCGGTTCATGCGCGCTGCATAGCGCTCTATTTGCGCGCTGGCTTCTAGAGTCTCGTTCTCGCCCTGAGATGCGATTTGTTGCGACAGCAATTCTGTACTAATAACAATTCCGTTTAATAAATCACGCAGATCGTGGCAAACCATGCCTAGAAAATCGTCTCTATGGGAAAGAGCGTCATCTAAACGAGCTCGTTCGGTCAGCAAGGTTCTGTCCGTTAACTCTCGTTCAAGTGGCAACAACCTCTTCAATGTGTTCACTTCCTCCTTGCGCTCACTTTCCAGAGTGTTATCGGCAACTGCTCTTTCCTGATTGAGGACTTCATCTTCAATCATCCGTTCTTCAGAGATAGAAGTTCCACCTGATGTTTGAGCTGTGGAGAGGTCAAGCTTTTTATCTGCCTCTTCACGTGCAGTTTCAAGTACAAGGTCTGCATTTTCCCTTGCGCGCTCTACCACGAGGTCAGCATCTTCATTTACTTTCGCACTTGCGTCTGCAATTGCCAGATCTGTTTTTTCTCGTTCAGTCTGTAGGCTTTGATCAGTTAGCTTACGCTCACGGGTGGCATTTTTATCAACTCTATCAACATTATTCATAAGGTGAGTATAATGAACTTCTCATTAGCGATTGATGAAGATACTAAACATATAAACTTTATTACCTTTCATAAGAAAATCCTTTGAAAACCCCAGAAAAGTCCAACTAATGCAATGACGACAGCGATTACTTTAATCACTTTTGGATACCATCGTTTTCCTTTGAAAAGATAGATAAATGGCAAAACGGCTGCAACGATTGCAAACTGACCCAACTCAATACCAACATTGAACGACAAGAGCGAAGAAATAAAACGGTCGTCTGGTACTTGAATATTTCTAAGGAGTCCTGCAAAACCAAGACCGTGGAATAAGCCGAATATGAATACTGTCGAAATTTTATTACCATGTGCTTTAAATAACTTATATTTTGTAAGAAATACACTCGTGATTGCCATATAGGTGATGGAGAGCGCTACCACAGGTTCAACTACTCGAGAGGAGAGTGTAAGTAGGCCAGACCCAGCAATGATGAGTGAGATGCTGTGAGCAAGGGTGAACACCGTAAGAAGAAGTGCTTCTCGTCTAAACGTTGAATAGATAAGTAGAAGAGAAAGAACGAAAAGTACGTGGTCAGTGCCTTCGAGAATGTGTATAATACCAAGACGCACAAAGTCTCGTACATTATGGAGCCAGCTCGCAGGAGTATTGCGAACTGTATTGATGTGGTCCATGAAATTCGTATCTCCCTGTAGTTCGGGATGCACATTCATAAAGCCTTGAAATTCAGCGTCGGTATAGTTTGGATTGCTCTGAACAAATTCCAAGTATATTTCTGGAAGCACTTCGTGAGCGATACTCAAAGACGGTGATAGTAGTGCCGAAGCAAATATGAGTGCTACAAGAAAAGATTTCATGGTGAACTAAATACAATGTTCAGCACTGCCGTCATGAGCATGGGTTCCAGTGGGGCATGGTATTTGCTTTGTATTCTCTGGTTCCCAAAACAAAAGACCAACAAAAAGTATAAAAACAATACAACCGACAAATATAAAAACTTTTGGAGGAGGCATAGTAAAATTGTATCACCTTAAAGTGAACTCCGACCGACATATTCAGTCCTCAAGAAAAGAGTTCTAAAATGCACAATAGGCTCCGAGACCAGACACTTTTGTTACTGAAACAAGTGAAGAAATGTGAAAGTGTACTTTCACGATTTCCGAATGTAGTTTCAGCAAGCTTTGCTTACTGAAACAAGTGAAGAAATGTGAAAGTATACTTTCACGATTTCCGAATGTAGTTTCAGCAAGCTTTGCTTACATGAACTGTTCAGTCTTCGTATCTCACTTCGCCTATCGGCTCGTTGCGGTACACTCAGACTTTTCGAGTCCATCAAATGCTCCGCATTCTACCAGGAATCTCGAACCTTACAGGTTCAGTACACCTTGTCGCTATTTTGGTTCGTAACCTCACAAAATTGCTGGCAAGGTCTTCGAGTCCTGGACGGAAGCACCCCGTGCTTCCTTCGCGGAGCCGTATACGAAAAAACGCCTTGAGGCGTTTTTTCTCTCGGCTCCGCGACCAGGACTCGAACCTGGAACCAACTCCTTACACGTATCCTCTAATTTCTTAGTGGGGTGGACTATATCATCATCCAACGTAATCACGTTTCGGATGGAAAGCGCTTCGGCCCGCACCTTGCGGGACTACTCCCCGAGGGGATAGTCTCTGAACCTTCAACATGCTTTCGCATGAAGCTTGGCGGCTGATTACCCTCGTCTCTAAACGTTAGGGCTTCCAGCAATTCACTTTCTTTTCTTACCTGAGTTACCTACAGGTAGCTGCGTAACACCACCATGTATTTCTCTGTGACAATTTGCACATAATAGTACACATTTGTCTGCCTCAACTCTAGTTTTTTCCAAAGAGCGTGTGAGTCCATCTGTAGATAGACCGAATGCTTTTGGAGAATCGCCAGTATGATGCAAATCGAATGCGCCAAAGTAGCGATTGTAACCGCAGATTATACATTTACCGCCCTTGTACTCAACAACCATCTCTTTGATTTTGCGACGACGTTTTGCCACCGCTTGTTTGTTGTACTCGGCACGATCGGCGTATGTGCGTTTGTCTGGCATACTCACCTAAGTATACCATGTGGGACGCTCTCACAGGGAGCTGCTCTACCATTGAGCTATCGCGGAATGAACTTGTCTGCCAATTGCAGACTTGGGTATTGTACTCGAAAAAACGCTTATTTCAACCCGCATGCTAGCATAATTATATGAAATACGCTTTTGCGCTCCTAGGGGTTGGGTTCCTCATTCTTTTGGGGATGCTGTTCTGGCTTGCCAAGTAAGTGCTCATGGTACGATGAATGGATAGATTATTCGCATAATCACTTTCTATGCTCACACTGTACATGAAAACAAACTGCGCCTACTCGGCGATGGTTATCCATGAGCTTGAAGAGCTTGCGCTTCAGTATCAAGAAAAAAATATTGAAGATGATTTGCTTCGGGAAGAACTTATCGCACGAGCAGGAAAGAAGCAAACCCCATATCTCGTTGATGATGCAACCGGTGTCGAAATCTCTGAGTCTGCAGCTATCGTTACGTATCTGATGCAGATGTATGGCGGAGAGAAAGCTGTCGAGATAAAGAAAGCAGATGATCCAAACGTATGTATACCAGAGTGATGGTGAAGCCAGATGAGCGCCGTGAGAATGTAAACGAAGAAAAAGATGGAACACTCACGATTTCAGTTAAAGAACCAAGGGAGGGAAATAGAGCAAACACTCGGGTCAGAGAGCTGGTAGCACTTCACCATAACATCACAATAAAAGAAGTTACAATAGTTTCAGGACATCATTCATCAAAGAAGCGCCTAAGCATTACCAGAGAATCATAAGTACACTATGAACCCATTGCGCCTTAAGATTAAAAGCACAGGACTTACAAACGACGCAAAGGCAATTAAATATCTGGAGAGCAAAATTCCACAACTGGAGCGCGTACTGCCAAAAGGGGAGACCGCTGTCTCATGCGACGTCGAACTAGAGAAAACAACAAAGCACCACATCGCTGGCAAAATTTACCGCGCCGAGTTTAATGTTCGGGTGGGAAAAACAGTCTTTCGTGCAGAAGAGTTGGCAGAAAGTATAGAAGCAGCGATTGATGCAGCAAAGGATGAGGTGAAAGCGGAAATCACAAAAGCGATGACAAAGCGAAAGACAGTTGCCCGCGCAGGAGCCCGCGAAATGAAAAGGATGATAAGAGAATAAAAAGCGTGGGTGAGAAGTGACAAATTCATTTCGCAAGAGTGAGACATGATGGGATCATGTCGTAAAACCTTTTGAGAAACTTTGTTTCTAAAAGGCGTACAGCTCCTGTAAGGTGTGTCGATAGTTTGAAAAACTATCTTACAAGTTGAACAGCTTCTGTAAGAAGACGAAAGGAATAAGAAAATAGTAGATAGTAAAAAGCGTGAGAAGTGAAAAGGTCACTTCTCACGCTTTTGATTTCATTTGAACCTGCCTTTGTCTGAGTATGAATACCAGAGCAAGAGCACAAAAAAATAGGAAAGTACAAAGAAGATTGTAAACACAACCTTACCAGACATATTGAGTGTAATGGCAAGTGCAACAAACCATTCCGGCAGCCCTACGTCTGTCGCGCGGCCGATTAGTGATTCAACGATTGTGTTGAGCCATATAATCAAGCTCGGTGCGCGAAGATGTACAAGAATAAATAGTCCGATAGCGAAGACAAACGCGAGTCCGAACTTCGTACTATAGGCGATTATGAACGTAAGTGCTCTCCACAATGACCTTATGAATAGCATAAAGGTCTCCTTTCAAGGTTGCTTTCTGCCCCCACATTCCCACAGCCGAGAATGGCTGTCAATAAGAGCTTAGCCCAGTTTAGTTTCTACCTCGGAGGAAGTCCTCATATGACATTTCTCGTTTTCCTTCAGGAATCACGCGGAGAATTTTAAACTGGCCTTCGCTGTCTATTTCTGCGTCTACAACTTTCACACGAATCTGTTTGTCGCCTTCGGTGACAAAGAAAAAAGTTCCCGGCCAGCCCTCAAGTGCCTTCACTTTGCGAAGATTTTCAAAAGGGTTGTCGGTAAGATTTAATCCACCATCGAGTTTTGTTATTTTTGGCGCGTATGTTGCGAGAGCGTCGTCTTGTACTTCGGGTGTCTGAGTGCCTGTTGTCCATTCGCCAAGTATGTCTACAAGCAACTTCGCACCTTCACGAGCGAGCAGTTCTTCAAGCAAAATCGCACCTGTTGGCCACTCTGCAGGTTCAATTCGCGCTTGTGCAATGATAGGACCATGGTCCAGCTGCTCATCTACTTTCATAATAGTCACGCCCACGGCATCTTTTTGGTCCGTGAGTATTGCGGTGCGCACGGGGCTTGCGCCACGAAGCTTCGGAAGTAGGGAAGGATGAATATTAAGCATGCCGTATTTTGGGATATCAAGGAGGGCCTTTGGGATTATCTTTCCGTACGACGCAAGTATAAAAAGGTGCCACTCAGAATTTACAAGTGGAAGAATTTCTGTATTATTGGAAAGATTTTTTGGCTTAAGCGTTTCAATCTCGTGCGCAACTGCAAACTCGTGCACAGGAGTTGGAGTCAATTCTAGCTTTCGCCCTTGCCGCTTATCTATACCTGTCACTATTACGTGTGGCACCACATCTGCGAAGATTAATTCCTCTAGAACATGTACTGCAAATTCTGATGTGCCGAAGAAAGCAATGCGCAATGGTTTTTTCATAGAATAAATTAAAACTTACTTTTCTTCTTTTATTCTTACTTTCTTTTCCTTAGGAGCAATATCTTTCTTATCCACAATTTTTGTCGCACGGTCCACGAATAGGATACCGTCGAGGTGGTCGCACTCATGCTGAAAAATCTGCGCAAGGAGACCAGACGCACCGCGTTCAAATATTTTGCCGTTTTCATCATACGCGCGTAATGTCGCTCGCTCGCTTCGTTTAACCGAGCCGTATTTATCACGCACCGAAAGACATCCTTCGTCGAGGGTCTTCTTTGCCTTAGAGAGTTTTACAATAGTTGGATTAATTGCGGTGATATCGGGGAGTCTGTTCCGAGCCTTGCCAGTCGATGTGTCATGCACAAGAAAAATTCGTAGAGAAAGACCGATTTGCGGTGCGGCAATAGCGACACCTACAAAACCTTCCGATTTATACGAGTCGAGCCCTGCGAGCATATCTTTCAAAATTTTCTTGAGTTTTGGAGTACCAAAAAGCTCCTTTGGTATTTCTTGCGCAATGCTATGAAGTGCAAGGTGGTTTTCTGGGACGAGTGTTGCCATAATTCGATTACTATACGGTACTTGAAGCAGTAATAGCAACTCGAAACTAAACAATATTCTATACGATTCTATCTGGATTAATCTCGAGTTTTATGTAGGGAGGAAGCGCTCGCAGACGTTCGGACACATCCTTTCTTGGCCATTCGTTTGCGGGGAACCGCATAAGTGCGTGGCGTGTAAAGAGTCCTTCTTCAGAGAATGGCATGCCATAGAATTGCGGAGCAGAATCATTGAAGGTATTGCCAAGGTCTTTTTCAATTTGTGTGAGCATCGCTTTCTTTCCTTTGTATGAAAGCAATACAAATGTTGAGAACGGCGGGTACTGATACTCCTTCCGGAGGGCAAGTTCGCGAGTATAGAACGCGACTGTATCGCCACTTACTGCGTCAGCGAGAATATCGCTCGCTACAGTATGTCGTGTCTGTACAATAACTGTATGAAGCGTTTTCTCGCGGAGCGTGAGCAGGGTGCCAAGGGAGTCTTCTGCCTGCCTCCACGAAGGGAGCGCAAGCAGGGAATCAAGACTTGAAACGACAGACAAATCTACAGCTTGGCTGATGTATGGAAGTGCAAACGATGTACCGACGAGTATGCTTCCACCACCTTCGAAGAACGCAGCTTCAATAGCACGCGCCTTTTTGTGCGAAGAAGCAGTTGTGCTATCAAAAAGGAGCGGAGTCTTTTTTGGAAAATAATCTGCGAGGTCGCGCACGACTGACTGCACGCCCACGCCACGTTCCCGGAGACGCCACCCTCCGCACGATGGACATAAATCAGAAGCAGGTTTTCGATATCCGCTCTGCGCAGAATAAAACCAGCGTTTCTCAACCCCGTCTTCCATCGTTGAGTGAAGAGAGAGAGGGGAATCAGTTTGTGGATCGCGCAAGATGGTCCCGCAATCAATGCACCCTACAATCGAAGAGAGTCCTTTGCGGGCGCAGAAAATAAATACTCGGCCATTATCGGCAAGCGTATGTTCGATTGTCGCAATTGTTTCCGGTGCAAACAGTTTGAAAGGCTGTCTGCTGTCATTATCTTTTTGTTGTTCAACAATACGCACTGTTCCATTTGGCACCAAGCGATGCAGTGGAACCGCTTCCGAATTTTTGCTTTCCTCCTCGACTCTATACACCTGTTCTGTTTTTGGAATATTGTCTGCGAGAATCAACTTCGCACGAATTAATTTTGCAAAGGTACTCAGTGAGTGTGAGAAATCTATATATGGACGTCTGCGCGCCTTATAACCGACCGCTCGGGAATTTTCAAGAATTATCGTACCGATATCTGCGCGAGCAATATGTGCATACGCGGGAGTAGAAATAATGAGGATTGGCTGAGTCGATTCGGTAATTGCCTCCACAGCATCTTCTTTTCTTCGCTTTCCAAAACCGCTTCCCACGAGGACAGTTCTGTCGATGATACCGGGCTTTAAGTCTCTGTGTATGCGTTCGCATTCAGCACGGGTTGGGGCGACAATCAACACTGATTCCTTATTTGCAAAAGATTCGCGGACAATGCCTTTAAGAGTCACTGTGCGTCCATGGGTGCCATCCGACAGAATGCTCGGTTCGCGCGATGAGCGTACTGGCATTTCAATCGCTGTGTCTTTCTTTGTATAGAGTTGTAATTGAAATTCATCTTCGGGTAAAAGTGCTCGCAGTGTCGCGCCAAGTGAGGCACCCAAATAATCGCTCTCGAGTTCCGCCGTTTCCATCAACTCTTTAGAAAGTTGAGGAGGATTATCTTGAATCGGAAGTTTGCGAAGTGAAAACGTCGCAGCGCGGAGCGCTGTTTTTAGTGTATGCGCCTCTGTCGAAGCGAGCACAACACCGTCTTCGAGTTTCGAACGCATTGGCACTGAAAGAATGGTGCCTTTCTCATATGAAACTGTTGAGAAATACGAATACGATGCTTGCCCTGCGTTGGCTCCCAATAGCATAATTTCGACCACGAACATGCGTACAGTTTACCCCAACGGACAAAAAACATTGCATCTACTTTGTTGCGTGTCCGGTGTTTCTCCTCACCGTACCTACTACGGCTCGTTCAAAACACCTTCCGCGTCGCGTATTTGCTCATGATTTTAGCAGTTGGATGTAACGTGTCATGTCTCAATGGTGCGACCTTTGTGACAGAACAAAGTCCACTTTTCTGATTCGTGTACACATTCATAACGGTCGTAGATAATACGTACAGAGCGTGCAAGGTTTGCGAGCCACCTTTTAGAACAATGGAGTTTCGGTAAAGACTTCAACATCTGCATGAAGTGCCTGAAGGCGTTCTGCAATATTTTCGTACCCTCGCTTAATACTGTAGATATTGCGGAGTTTTGAATTGCCTTCGGCAGCGAGCATGCCTATGAGTAAAATTGCTGCAGGTCGAAGTGCTGGCGGGCATACCAAATCTGCTGGCTTCAGTGCTGTCGGTCCTTTTACAAACACACGGTGCGGGTCTGCAAGGAGCAAGTGCGCGCCCAAGTTTTCCAATTCCATAAAATGAATTGCGCGTCCATCGTATGCCCAGTCATGTATGAGTGTTTCTCCAGTCGCTTGAGTTGCGATGACAGCAAAGAAGGGAAGATTGTCGATGTTGAGACCAGGGTATGGGCGTCCATAGATTTTTTCTTCAAGTGCAACGAGCTTAGACGGTTTGGTTGTGATATCGACGAGGTCAGTGTATCCGTTTACAGATTTGTATCTCGGAGTTTTTGTATATGTAAATCCCATTTTCTCAAGTTTTAACAGTTCCACTTCGAGGTAGTCAATCGGTGCACGGGTTATGGTGATTTCAGAATTCGTCACAATCCCAGCAGCGAGGAAAAACATTGTATCGATTGGGTCTTCAGAAAGTGTGTACTCAATATTTGAATCGATTCTTTCTACACCATGAACGGTGATTGTGGTGGTGCCCAAGCCTTCAAATTTCACACCACACTCCATGAGGAAATAGCAGAGCTCCATCACTTGGTAGTTGGCTGATGCGTACTTAATAACGGTTTTTCCTGGGATAAGCGCAGTTGCCATTATGAGATTTTCAGTAACAGTGTCGCCAGATTCATAGAGGATGACTTCTTGGTCCCTCTTCAGCGTTATATGCGCAACATGAAAATGGTTTTCAGACGTATCAACTGAAACCCCGAGCGGTTCGAGCGCGAAGAAGTGCGGACGTACTGTGCGTGCGCCGAGTTTGCAGCCGCCCGCCTGTGGAATTGAAAAATTTTCGAAGTGATGAAGCAGAGGTCCGATAAACATGATGATGCTTCGCGTCAGGCGGGCGGCTTGCTCGTCAATGCGTGCAAGGTCTATTTTTTTAGGTGGCTTTATAGTGAGTGTTGTTTCCTCCCACTCAACACTGACGCCGACAGAGCGAAGTACTTCAACAAGCCGAAAGACTTCCTCAATCTGCGGAACTTTGTGGAGTGTTGTGATACCTCGATTGAGAAGCGAAGCAGCAAGTAGTCCAACTGCGCCATTTTTTGATGTGCTCGTCGTGACCGTTCCACTCAGTTTCTTGCCACCCACTATTGCAAGAGAGAGGTGTGTCTTTTGGGGAACCGGTTCAGCCATAATCCTTCTATCATACTTTATTGACTGCAAAATTGACAAAATGTAACCACAGCGTATCGTGGCAGAGGAGTGAAATAGAATCATTGGAGGAATTCCATGAATACGGCGAACAAAGCCTTGCTATTGAACAGCAAAATTGAAGAGCATTACAACACTGCGATTTTAGATATAGCACGGTCGATACAAAAGGAGCCTTTCTGGGCGTTGCCAATATATGTGAATCGGAGTGACCGGAAATGGACAGTGCATACAAAGCTGTATATGACCCCGCGGGTTAAAGCGACCACACTTCTCCAAGCTGTTCTTATGGAAATCTTGAAAGAAGATATTTCCCTAGAAGGCGAAAGAGGCTTTATGGACATAGCGTTGCTTGCAGATGCTGTTACCTTTAAAGACGAGGAGTTAGACGCGTTTGTTGAGGGAGGGTGTCTACTTGTGTATCAGCTTCGACAAAAACAATGGGTTGAAAAGCTCATGAAGCTCGGCGTTACACACGAAACTGCCCTTAACCTCAATACGCTTTTTACGTTGAAGCGAATGGAGTGTATTGAAGTACTAAATAAAATCGACAATGTCGGTTACGAAATCGCACAACACACAAGGTCGGGTCCCTAGGGCCCGACTTTTTTGTATGCAAGTGCTAAGAAGGTCAAAAAAGAGTAGTATGTGTGAGCTATGTTTTCAGTAATCCCAAAAGTGGGAATTGACCTCGGTACTACAAATATCCTTGTATTCGTAGCAGGGAAAGGGATTGTGCTTAATGAGCCATCAGTGGTTGCGGTTTCTGATAATAATAAAATCCTTGCAGTCGGCGCTGAGGCAAAAAATATGATTGGCCGTACGCCAGATTCCATTCGTGCGTACCGTCCGATGAAGGATGGCGTTATTGCAGACTATCGTGTAACAGAAGCTATGCTCCGTTACTTTCTACAGAAAGCACTTGGCGCATTTAATGTATTTAAGCCGGAAGTGATGGTATCAGTGCCGGCTGGCGTTACATCAACAGAAAAGCGCGCAGTGGTGGAAGCGGCTGTGAAGGCTGGTGCTCGAAATGCGTATGTGGTGAAAGAACCAATTCTTGCCGCTATTGGTGCAGGCATACCTATATATGAACCGCGCGGACACATGATTGTTGATATAGGCGGTGGCACAATTGACGTGGCGGTGATTTCGCTCGGCGGTATCGTTGCAGCAAACTCAGTGAAGTGCGCAGGGAACAGAATCGACCACGCCATCATCGATTACGTAAAGAAAACCGCAAACCTCGCTATTGGAGAAAAAACTGCGGAGGATATTAAAATCACCATCGGTTCTGCGCTTCCGCTTGAGGAAGAATTGGTTATGGAAATTAAAGGGCGTGATTTGCTCACAGGTCTTCCACGTTCTGCTGAGCTTCGTACAAACGATGTGGTGCGCGCAATCTCTCGCGAACTACGTGACATGATTAAAGCCATCAAGGACGTGTTTCAAGAAACTCCGCCAGAACTTGCAGCGGATATTATTGACCAAGGCATCATTATGACTGGGGGGACTTCGCAACTTCGTAATTTTACGGAACTGGTAAAGCGCCGTACGGGAGTGAAAGCAATTCTCGCGGACAATGCGTTGTTTTGTGTGGCGAAGGGGACGGGGATTGCGCTTGAACATCTAGACACCTACAAACGTTCCATCATCACAAAACGATAGTCTGCGAAAATTTGAGCGCACACCTTCGTCAAAATTTTCATCGCACGTTTCATCTTACGTTTATGTAAGACTCAACACGCGTTTCGATTTTTTCTCGGTCTGCATCTCAAATATTACAGACTTAGTAAGAATATGTGCGTTTGTATCTGAGTTTGAGCTGATAAAAATAGCCCCGCAAATAAATTTGCGGGGCTTTCGTTAGTCGATAGTGTATCGCAGTTCTGCAGCAATTATTTTGCGCGCAGATTCCGTGAACCGTGTGACCGTAATGAGCTTGGGGCTCACCACACGCGGTTCAGTGGATTCCATCTGCACAGTTTCCGTAAGCTGAGCCTTCGTTGCTTCAAACACGCAACGAACATGGATTCCTTGTTCGGGGTATAGACGAAGTGTTCGGAGAATTCCAGACCACACACGCGGATTGCTTCGCGCATCGGAAATGAAACCCTTTACACGCCGTTCAATAAGTATGGTATCAGTCATGATGATATTCCTTTTAGAGGTTTACCACCCTGTGTTTGGTGTGCTCTTGTCCACCGAGTTTTTCCAAACGTCCAGTAATATTATACAATAATTAACCTGTTAACGCAAGCATTAGTCGTACTGTGGACTGTTTACCTAGGGAAAGGGCTCTAGTGCGCGGTAGTATTAGCATATGCCACAAGGGAATGAACGCCCGAAAATTTTCTCGTCTCCACAAGAGGAAATAACGTATTTGCGCTCGCAAATCGCCGCGCGCGAACAGGAGGTTGCTCATCGGAACGGTGAAGCTGACCATGAGGATTTGTTGACTGTAGGAAAGGAAGCTTTGCGAGAATATGGAGAACACGACCCGTCGCATATTCTTGCGCCAAAGCACCGCATGACTTCACATGAGCTTGAGGGCACAACTGCGCATATAGGAACGAAAGAAGACAAAGCACATAAAGTAGCAGAGTTCGTTTTACTCGCAGAAACAAAAGGAATCAGAAACGCACTTTTGGTGCTTGAAAAACTTGCGGACCCATATCTTACAGACGAAGTGCACCGTGCGCTCATCGAAGAAATAAAATGCGGTAAAAAAATTGCCGATGCGAAGGAGGGCACTCCGCTTTGGAGCGTGTTACACATGACGCTCTATGAAGTGACGCTTCCGGAGGAAAAAAAAGACGACAGACAAGAGCGCGCGCTCAAAGAACTGATATCCGCGATGGAACAGTTTTATGCCGGCATGCGCACAGTGACCGAACGAAGTAAGCTCCGCGAACACTTTACGCTTGAAGTTGCTATATCAAATAAGAGCGACCATATCGTTTTCTATGCTGCCGTTCCTACAGAATCTGCAAATCTTTTTGAGAAACAGGTACTTTCTCTGTATCCAAATGCAGTTCTAATAGAGCAAGTACATGACTACAATATTTTTGCTGACGGTAATGCATCAGCAGTATCTGTTGCAAAGCTTAAAAAACATTCTATCTATCCGCTCAAAACGTACGATGTTTTTGACCACGATACCCTCGCAGTGCTCTTGAATGCATTTTCAAAAATAGAACGTGATGGCAGTGGCGCTGCGCTCCAGATAACACTCCGTTCCGGACGAAGTACGCACCATGAAACCTACCGTGGGATTATGCAGAGAGTACGCGATGGCATGAAGCCGGAGAAAGCGATTGCGCTCTCGACAATCACAGGAGATTTATTTCACTCAGTCAAAGATCTTTTCAAATCTGAAGATTCAAAAAGAAAGGAAAAGGAGCATATGCAAGTGGATGAAATGGCACTGAAGAGTTTTGAAGAAAAAATGGGAAGCCACATCATGGAAGCCAATATTCGTCTTGTGGTTTCTGCACATGATGCAACTCGTGCTGCACAGATTCTTTCCGAAATTGAATCGAGCTTTAATCAATTTGAAAACCCACAAGGAAATAAACTTGTTTTCGAAGCCCAAAAAGGGCGAAATGCCACACGAGCAATCACGGAGTATTCATTTCGTGAGTTTTCTGATACGAAATCTCTTGCGCTTGGAGAAAAAGAACTTGCCACACTGCTCCACTTCCCAGTGCATGGCGTCTCTGTTGCTCCGCAGTTTAAACAAGCTCGCGCAAAGACAGCCCCTGCTCCTATCGATATCCCACAATCCGGTACGCACATCGGTGTGAATGTACACCGTGGAAAAGAGACTGACATATACATTACCGATAAAGACCGCCTTCGCCACCTCTACGTTGTGGGCCAAACTGGTACAGGAAAATCCGTGCTTCTTAAGAATTTGGTCATCGATGACATTATTGCTGGACACGGAGTGTGTTACATAGACCCGCACGGCACTGATATCACGGACGTTCTTTCTGCTATTCCGCCCGAGCGCGAGAAAGATATTATTTATTTTGATCCAGCCTATATGGACAGAGTGCTCGGACTCAACATGCTCGAGTACGATGTGAAGCATCCTGAACAGAAAACATTTGTCGTGAACGAGCTCTTTTCTATTTTCCAAAAACTGTACGGCGCTGTTCCAGAATCTATGGGTCCGATGTTTGAACAATACTTCCGCAATGCGACACTGCTTGTACTCGAAGACCCAGAGAGCGGTTCGACGCTTCTTGATATCTCGCGAGTCATGTCAGACGAAAAGTTTCGAAATGCAAAACTCGCAAAATGTTCGAACCCAATCGTGTTTGAGTTTTGGAATAAGATAGCGACAAAAGCAGGAGGGGACGCTTCGCTTGAAAACATTGTGCCGTACATTACTTCAAAGTTTGATATTTTCACTGCGAATGATTTCATGCGTCCAATCATTGGCCAGCAAAAATCGGCATTCAATTTCCGCGATGTCATGGACACAAAAAAGATTCTGCTCGTTAATCTTTCAAAAGGTCGGCTTGGCGATATCAATGCAAATCTCATCGGCATGATAATTGTTGGGAAGATACTTATGGCTGCGCTTTCACGTGTCGATGATATCTCACAAAAGTATCCGCCGTTCTATCTCCATATCGATGAATTCCAGAACATCACGACAAATTCTATTTCTTCAATCCTCTCTGAAGCACGCAAATACAAGCTCGGCCTCACTATCGCGCACCAGTTTATTGCTCAAATTGATGAAAAGATACGCGATGCGGTCTTTGGAAACGTTGGGTCAATCTGTGCTTTCCGTGTAGGCTCTGACGATGCAGAGTTTTTGGCAAAGCAGTTTGCACCCACCTTTGACGCACACGACCTTATGAATATCGAAAACTGGAATGCGTATGTGCGACTTCTGGCTGACGGCACGCCGACAAAGCCTTTTAATCTAAAGACACTGCCTCCTCACCAAGGTGATCTTTCAGTTATAGAGAAACGGATGAATGATTCATATCGACTGTACGGCGTTGCGCGAAGGAAGATAGATACCGATATAGCTGTCCGATATCAACAGTAATGAGAGGTTTTACAATGGTATACTTTCGATAAATATGGAAAATGGGAATAAGGAAACGTCGCCCATAAAAAACGTAGACACACTCGGGAACGCTTTACCTGTGAATGAAACGCAGGGCTCGCAAAAACCGGCTCCAAAATTTACATTTGAAGGTGAAGTTATAACTATTACGGAGATTGACCAGATACTGAATAGTCCTGAAATGCGTAAGTACGCAAGTATGGATTCTGCTGACAAAACTGTAAACACAAAAGTGCTCGAGGGTTTTAAGGTGGCGTATGAGAGAGTGAAAGAGCATGCGAAGAACATCAAATCAAACATCGAAAAAAACGAGGAAGTACCGTTTAGTAGAAGGGCAATGACAGAGTTAACGCTCCGTACTCTGGTTAAAGTGTACGAGTCTGTGATAAAGACACCGCGGCTTCCTGACACACCTTTGCCAGAACCCGAAACCATGCCACCAATGCCTGAAATTCTAAGCGAGAAGAGCGAAGCGCTCACTATCCTTAAAGAAGACTTTTCTAACGCCGTTGCTCTTGAGCGAGAGAACACATACACAACGCTTGTGTCTCTCAAGCAATTGCATGACGAAGTTGAATATCGAATCAGAAAAGCATTTAATGGGCGCTCACCGAAGAAAAATATCGATGGCTATACTGAATTTCGTAAAGCGCTCACAGAAGCAAAAAATATTTTACGGCGCTCTGCTGCAAGAAAGCTAAAAGGAATGTCAGATGAAGAAAAAAGTACGGTGCGTTCGTTATGTGAAAAGATCGAACAATCAAGACTGCGTATTATTGATGCTTCAAAAGCAGTTCACCGCAACCGAATTGAGGCTGATTCGCTTGCGCTCGGTAATCTAGAGCAGAAAAAGAATGTTGGAAGTGCAACCGTTTCACCTCTGCCTCTCGATGTTCCAGTTGCTGACGTCAGAGCATCAGAACCGATAGTCGAAGAACAAAAACCGAAGCCGAACGAACCGCCTCTTTCATGGCGCCCAGATTATAGACCAGCACCAGGAATGGCACCGCTTGCACCAAAGCTTGAGAAGCCGGTACAGCCACCAGCACCTGAGGTTCTCAAAGGAACATTGCAGGACGCAATTGAACAGAAGCCAGTTGAAAAGCCAGCGTCAGAAGAAGGATTTGCTGCGCTTAAGATTGCACTTCTTGATGGTGACAATACTTACAAGAAAAATAGTTTGGCGTACTACGATAATAATAGGTGGGTTGGCGATTTTGCACATTTGGGCCGTGCAGCGGGAGCTAAGTTCAGTATTGGTGATATACCAAAGGAATTAGTTTCGCAAGAACAAGCGTATATAGAAGCAATGCAGAAATTTAGAGATAATTTCGAGCAACGCTACAGAGAACGATTGGCTCGCACTTCAGAAAAGAATGTGGATACTGCGCTCATAGATTTTCGCAGGTCTTTTGTGCGCAAATATCTCACCGAACGTATTCAGACATATCAAGCAATAAAAGAACATGCACTTCCTGAATCAAAGAAAACCCCGCTCATGCTTCTAAAAATTGCTTTCTCGCGTATTCCGAGACCGGCGAAAATTGTGTTAGGAGCGACCCTCGTAGGAGGTTCGGCTGTGCTCACCGGAGGAACATCATTGATTGCGCTTGCTCTTGGCCTCGCTGCTAAAGAAGGCGTAGAGGTGGCATTTACAGGCAAGCTCACGGAAGCAAAAGATGCACGCGACGCTTCTATTATATATGCAAGTGCAACCACTGTCATGAAGGGTGCGTTTCAGAATATCAAGCGTACGACAGAAATTGAAGAAGCAATCAAATCGAGTGAGACGCTCGCGAAATATGTTGCAGGCATCACAACTGGTGTTGCAACTGGCGGTGCACTCCATGCAGCAGGCATTGATTTAACCTCATACTCGCCATTTTCAGCGACACCTGCGCATGCTGCAGTTTCACCGAGCAAAGTACTTTCGCCAAGTGCACAAGCGAGCGTTCTAGGCAGTGCCCCACTTGGGGATGTTTCTGGCCCGCAATTTGACGCTCTACCCGCACATGAGACGCTTGCACAAGCAAAGGAGGTTCTGATGTCAGCAGATGCACCGCGTATGGATATTGAAGAAGCCTTACACGCTGCTAAGCATGAGATTGTAGGTTCGCTTCCCGAAGTGTCTGCACCAGCAGCATTTATCTATCACGCGCCTGATACAGGGGGGTTGGAAGCAACAACGTGGGAGGGAACGAAGGCGTTTGTGAGAGAGATAGATCCGAGCGTTGACCTGAGAACACAAGAAGAAATAACGCAATACTTTGTTGAGCGCTTTCTTGATAATCATCCTAATGTTGCAGAAGCAATGGGCGTCGCAAAACCGCACTATATAGTGCAAGCGGGGCAGGACATACCGTTTCCGGCAGAAGCCTCTGCATGGCTTCATAAGGCTGTAGAACTTGTGAAAGCTGGGAATGGGCTCGTCGAAGTGAATCCCGATGGTACATTTGTGAACGATTACAACACTCCGAATGTGTATGTACCGCAAGAAAATGTAACTCCTGTTCCGAAGATTCCTGTTCAAGTCCCTGACATTGAACACCGTGATTTAGTTGAGCCCGAACCATCACTTGTTACGCCGCCAATACCACATCCAAAACCTCTCATTATTTCAGAACCGGTCATACAAATTCCAGATATGCCGGCTGGGTATGGCGTTAATTCTGGGACAGACTATTTGAGTCCCGAGTTAAATCCTGGAGTTTCAGAGCCAGAACCAAACATTCCTCAGGCACCGATAAACCAACCAGAAATCGTGCCCACTCCGAACGTAGTGCCAGACCCTATACCTGACCCGATTCCAACACCATCAATTGAGAATGCGGCAAATTCTGGTGCACTGTTAGGTGATTCAACTGCACGGTCAGCGCTTCTTGGCGGTGCCATGGGTCTTATCGGAAGAGCGCGCAGGCCAATTACAAGACAGAACAATGACAACATCAAAAAGGTGCTTCGCCAGCTAGAGTATGCAATAGAGGAACAGAACGGCAAGCTCCTAGACAATCGTTTCTTTAAGGTTGTATCGGAGGAATCAGTCCTTGATAAAATTTATAATATGAAACAGGAGGACTTCAATGCACTTGGGAGTATGGCGCCTGCGTTGCTTGTAGACGAGTTAAAAAAGCGTGAGATTAATCCGGAATTGTTTATAAAGTGGAGAAATTATTTTGCTCAGCAACCGCTGTATAAACCAATGGCAGGAGGTACTATTGGTGAAAATCTAAAGGCAGCCGCTGAAGCAGCAATCACAGCAGGTACAGTTCAAACATAAATATGAATAACGAAGCATTATTAGAAAAAGATATCAGCGAACTTTTGGGCCTCACGGGCTTGGAAGAGGCAGAGCGCGATGAGATGCTTGCAAACATTGGCACGCTCATTCTCGAATCCACCATGTTGCGCATCATCGCAAGTCTTACCGCTGAAGAGACTGGAACGTTTGAGGAATTTATTGCACTTGACCCAAGCCCTGAAGCACTGCTCAATGAGCTGAAGCGTATTGAGCCAGCTATCGATGACATTGTGAAAGAGGAGACAATTGCGTTTAAGCATGAATGCGTGAAGGTGATGGAACGACAGGGAACCCTGCAAGCAGTATAACCAGACACTCGAACAGAACATGAAACATACAGATACAACATGGGCAGCACATCATGCTGTTCTTTTGTATGGTAATAGGCATCATGCTGAAGCGGAGATACGCGAAGCACTCAACCTCTCAGATTCTTGGAGCGCAGATAACGACATCGTATACATGCAGTTCGAAGACATGGGTATCAATGATGCGCGACAATTTCAGAGCCGTGCACTTCAACTCCCGTACGAAAGGGAACGAGTCACATTTATCATTACTGCTAATAGCATCACTCGCGAAGCACAGAATAGCGTTTTAAAACTTTTTGAGGATACCCCGAAAACAGCACAATTTTTTGTAATCGTGCCTTCAAAGAATCTGATTCTTCCGACGCTCCTCTCGCGATTTTTAGTGAGAGATATGCACACCGACGCGACAGATACGAAAGCAACTATGCCAGAGCTGTCAGAGTCTGCTGCACTGCTTACAAAAATAAAAGATGACGATACCTACAGAGAGACTCTTCGAAGAGTACTTGCTTCAAAAAGGAGAGGTATGCCAGCATTTCAAAAATCCCTCCTCCTCCTAGAGTCCTTCACCGATTCAAAGGGTTCTAGCCAAAAGATGCTTTTCGAGAACGCACTAATCTCTTATTACGAGAACAGAATAGTGCGTGGATAGAAATCCAAGAAAGAGTCTCTGTTTTACGAACGCCTGTATATAGGCTAAAATGGTGGATTATGGCATATACATTTGAAATCTTTACGACAGGCGCTAATGAGGCAAAAGAGTGGCTTACCCGCGAGTTTGCTAGTATACGTACTGGCCGTGCAACGCCTCAAATTCTTGACTCAGTTTCAGTAGATTCGTACGGGGCGACCATGTCGCTTCAGCAGGTGGCTTCAGTATCAATTGAGGACGCTCGCACTATCCGTGTGAGTGTATGGGACAAAGGGCAGATAAAAGCAGTTGAAAAAGCAATCAGCGACGCAAACCTCGGACTCTCTGTAGTTACAGATGACAAAGGGCTTCGTGTAATGTTTCCGGAACTAACGAGCGAGAGGCGCGAACAGTTACTCAAACTTGCGAAATCAAAACTTGAAGACACGCGCGTATCTGTGCGAAAAGCACGCGACGAGAACATGAAGGATATTGACCAAAAGGAGAAAGATGGCGACATGAGCGAAGATGATAAGTTTCGCGCTAAGGGTGAACTCCAAAAATTGGTTGATGCCGTCAATGCTGATATTGAAGGAATGTATTCAAAGAAAGAGAGCGAAGTAAACAATTAAAATATGTCAGCACTTATTTTCTTATTGGTGCTGTTTGTCCTTGTGCTTGTGCATGAGTTCGGGCACTACTTTATCGCAAAGCGCACTGGTATGCGCGTTGATGAATTTGGCATTGGCTTTCCGCCAAAACTTTTTGGCATTAAGGGAAAAGAAACGGAATATACCTTTAACGCACTACCGCTCGGAGGCTTTGTAAAAATTTATGGAGAGAATGGCGAAGAAGATGTGAAAGATACGGAACGAAGAGCCTTTTCGAACAAGTCAAAATTAGCGCAAGCCGCAGTACTTATTGCCGGCGTTACAGCAAACGTTTTATTTGCATGGTTTCTTTTCACTGTGGCCTATGTGCACGGAGTAGAAGGAGTGGTGCGTGAAGAAAGCGCTGCCCCGGGTGCCCACCTTACCGTGTTTGTTGTCCAACAGGGAAGTCCTGCAGAAAAAGCTGGATTGAAGCCAGGCGATAGAATTGTAGGTGTAGAAAATGTTGGTGCAGGCACTCAGTCCCAGATTATGACGCCGAGCGAAGTATCGACGCTTATTTCAGCGAGCAAGGACCAAGAGCTAAAAATTAATTTTACCCGGGCAGGGAAAGCAGAGGAAGTACTTGTTGTTCCTGTTGAGATGGGGGAAGGCGAAGACATGCGCGTGCGTATTGGTATTCAGATGAATCTGGTAGCGCTCGAAACGTACCCGCTCCCTACAGCAGTAAAAATGGGCTTCAGTGACACTCTCTCTGGGCTCAAAGGCATAGTTGGCGGTTTGTGGGGGCTCTTGCGCGATTCCTTCAAAGGAGAAGCCGATCTCTCATCAGTTGCAGGACCAGTTGGAATTGCGGGCCTCGCAGGAGATGCATCGAGATTTGGGTTTTCTGCCCTCATGGTCTTCACAGCATTTATTTCCCTCAACCTTGCAGTCATCAACTTGCTTCCGCTCCCAGCGCTCGATGGAGGCCGCCTCATCATGGTCGCAATTGAAGCAATTATGAAACGCCCAATACCGCACGGCATTGCATGGCGCGTGAACGCATTTGGATTTCTGTCGCTCCTTGCCCTCATGGCATTCGTGACCTATCACGATATCTTGAAATTGATTGCATAAATATATTTATTAAAAAATCCAGAATCTAATATAATTCTGGATTTTTTTGTTCGTACCGCGGTTTTAATTTGTGCGGTATATGTGCCACTGCTTTGCGAAGCAAGGTAACATCCGAATGTGCAATCTTCGGAGTTGAGGAACGATGCACGACGTCGCGTATGATAAGAAAGAGAACACCATTTTCCCTACACTGACGACGCTTTCTTTCTATTCGCTCATCGCAATACGCACGTGGGCGTCCGTTTTTGTAGACCACATGATGCCGTTCGCCACGCTGGGTAACTTGAACTTGAAACCACTTCTCCATCCGTGGCATTTTTATCCAAATATCGATTCCGAGCGAGTCTTCTTTCAAAGTAGAAATTCGAAAGTAGCCATAGTGCTTTTTGATTTTTCCCGACCATGGCGCTTTCTTGTAGCCGTGCCGTTTCAAAGATTGAATGAACACTTTCTCCCGTACTGGGAGTCGTCTGTGCATTGTTCCCACATGTGCCTCCTGTATGTACTCTGACGTAATTGTTACAGAAAATATGCTTTTGGCAATATCGTGAAATTGCGTTACCATAAGCCCACTATGAGTCCCATTAGAATCAGCGAACACAGATGGGAAGCAGTAATGAAATATATGGTCAAAACTATTACCAGCACTAATTGTTGCAGTGCGCGAAATTGTATCGCGTTCTGCTTCTAACGGGATGAGACAATCAAAGCTCTTCACTAAAACACGAAAAGAAGCACCAACAGACGAGGTTTCAAAGAACGCTCAGCTTCTTATTCGCGCCGGGTACATATACAAAAATATGGCGGGAGCGTATTCGTTCTTGCCCCTAGGACTACGTGTCATTGAAAAAATTAACGCAATCATCAGAGAAGAGATGAATGCAATCGGCGGACAAGAACTGCATATGCCAGCACTTCAAGAACCGACCCTGTGGACAAAAACAGACCGATGGGACGATGCAAAAGTTGATGTTTGGTTTAAATCTGAATTGAAAGCAGGAGGCGAGGTGGGACTCGGATGGACACACGAAGAAGTGATAACGGAACTGATGCGTCAGTATGTTTCTTCGTATAAGGATCTACCGTTCACGGCGTATCAGATTCAAACGAAGTTTCGAAATGAGAAACGAGCTAAAAGCGGTATCATGCGTACCCGTGAATTTGATATGAAAGATTTATATTCGTTCTCCGCGACGCAAGAACAACATGACGAATTCTATGAAACGTGTGCGGATGCATATATGAAAATATTTACCCGCATCGGGATAGGAGACAAAACGTTTAAAACCTTTGCCTCTGGTGGTGCTTTCTGCAAATTTAGCCACGAATTCCAGACCCTTGCTGAGGCTGGTGAAGATGTTGTCTATGTAAACGAAGAGAAGAAGATTGCTGTAAACGAGGAAGTGCTCGGTGAAGCAGATTTGAGCGAACTTGGTGTAACAAAAGAAGAATTAAAGCAACAGAAAAGTATTGAAGTTGGAAATATTTTTTCTCTTGGTACCAAGTTTTCTGATGCGCTCGGTCTCCACTTTAAAGATGAAGACGGGACTATGAAGCCTGTGATTATGGGTTCGTATGGTATTGGTCCTGCACGTGCTATGGGTACAGTTGTCGACTTGTTGAGTGATGAAAAGGGAATTGTGTGGCCGGAAAGTGTTGCGCCGTTTGATGTGCATTTGGTGTTGCTAAATGGTGAAGACAGTGAGGTGCGTGATTTTGCTGACGGCCTCTATGCCAATTTAAGGGAAGGCCATGTTGAGGTACTGTTTGACGACCGCGACGCGCGCGCGGGAGAAAAATTTGCAGATAGCGATCTTATAGGGATTCCGTATCGCATTGTTGTGAGCAAGAAAGCAAAAGAAGAAGGGACATTTGAAGTAGTACGCCGTCAAAATGGTGAGGTAAAACGCCTCAACGAAGAGCAGATCTATAACATGTTCATCGCGGACGAACATAAGTCATCGAATGTTTAAAACAATTGCTAAAAAATTTGATCAACTACTCGGTACGCTCTCAACTGATATTGGGATTGATTTAGGCACAGCAAATACATTGGTGTATGTAAAAGGAAAAGGGATTGTCTTGAACGAACCGACAATCGTTGCCATCAACAAAAAAACTGGTCAACTCGTCGCGGTAGGAAAAGAAGCAAAGTTTATGCTTGGGCGAGCACCTCAGCACATTGAGGTTGTTCGGCCGCTTGTTGATGGGGTTATTTCTGACTTCGAGGTGACTGAAGAAATGCTTGCGTACTTGATTGGAAAAGTCCGCGCGACAACTCGCATGATTGTTGCTCCGAGAGTGGTAGTCGGAGTGCCGTCGGGCATCACAAACGTAGAGATGCGCGCAGCGCGCGATGCTGTTCGGAATGCTGGTGCGCGCGATGTCTTTTTGATAGAGGAACCGATGGCAGCAGCAATCGGTGCAAAGCTTCCAATTCACAAGCCGATCGGAAGCATGATAATCGATATCGGCGGGGGTACAACTGATATTGCTGTGATTTCGCTCTCTGGAATTGTGACTGCAAAGAACTTGCGCGTGGCAGGCGATAAATTGAACAATGACATTATGTCCTACATTCGCGACCAATTTAAAGTGCTTATTGGGGAGCGCACCGCAGAAGATATTAAAGTTGCGCTCGCTTCCATTAAAACTGGAGAGCAATCAAGAGACGCAGTTGTCCGCGGGCGCGACGTGGTAACTGGCCTTCCGCGAGAAGTGATTATTACAGAGAGCGATATCAGAGACGCTATCTCACATTCAATTGATTCAATAATAGAAGCAGTGCGCGACGTGCTTGAAAAGACGCCGCCTGAGGTGCTTGCTGACGTCATGCAACGTGGAATTTACCTAACGGGCGGTGGAGCGCTCATCCCAGGCGCAGCTCAGCTCCTTGAGGAGGTACTGCAAGTTCCGGTTATTGTTGTACCAGAACCCCTCACATCAGTGGTGCGCGGGACAGGAATGGTTATTGAAAATTTTGAGTTGTACGCAGATATTCTTATAGATAATGAAGATGATTTCTCGCCGACGATCTAATGATAAAGGACGGTTTATTTTCTTTTCGCTTTTTCTTGTTGTCGCACTTGTCCTAGGACTTGTCTTTCGGGATGCGACAATGGGTGTTATTTCATACATTGGTAAGCCAGTACTAAAGAGTGCTCTCACTGTTGTTCGTTCGACATCGTTCACATCCTCACTCTTTGGTTCAAAAGCTGATTTGGTGCGCGAACGCGATGAACTAAAAGAGAGAAACCGCATATTGGAGAGTGAAAAAGAAGAACGTACGCTTTCCGATAGCTATAGTGAGGACATTAAAAAAGTACTTGAAGGCGCAAAAGATGAGCGGATTATCGCAAGCGTGCTCTCGCGACCGAACTTTACACCATACGACTCGCTTCTCTTGGACAAGGGCAGCCGTGAAGGCGTACGTAACAGTGCACTACTCTACGGCACGGGAAATCGTGTTATCGGATATATCGCGCACGCGTATGAAACGCTATCGCATGCAGTATTATTTTCGACGGCAGGTATCGAATCTGTCGTGTATATACCGAGTACACACGCGCTTGTACGTGCTGTTGGCGCAGGTGGCGGTGTGATGCGCCTCACTATTCCTCAGAGCATCGATGTACAAGAAGGCTCTCTCGTTTCCTATCCGACGCTTTCACCGAGTCCGATAGGCGTTATCAGTCGCATCGTGAAAACAGAAACCAATCCAGATATTTTTGCGTATGTCACGCTTGCAGATTCGCCTTTTAATGTATTTGTGGTGGGTGTTGGTACAAGTATCTTCAAGAGCCCATCAGAAGCAGAGCTCGAAAAAAATATGGAACCAGCGACAACCACATCGCAAGGATTTTTCACAGTTCCTGAAGGATACAAAGTCATCGTAAGTACATCAACCGTAACTTCGACAGCAACATCGACAGGAACTTCAACAATACGATAGTATGATGCGTCCCGTTAGAAACAGCGAACACGAATTGGATACACTAACCTATATGGTCGTAACTATTACTCAGCACAATAATTTTTACAGTACGCGAAATGGTGTCGCGTTCTGTTTCTGATCGGATGCGGTTGATTTTCTTTATTTCGGTACTACTTATAGGTGCAGTATTGCCATGGTGGCTTTTTATAATTATTGCGCTTGTGTACGGTCTTGCATACGGTGGCGAAGAACTGTTGGTAATCGGTTTTGTCCTCGATATGCTCTATGGCAATCCAGTGCCGTGGCTTCCAATACCGCTCGTGTACACCTTCGCGCTCTCCGGCCTACTCCTCTTTTTGTGGGGCATCAAACCACTCTTGTCTGTACATTCAACAAAAGTCGATTTTTAATTTTTATGGGGTGAGGAAGCGGGGGACGCTTCCGCATGACCTTGCCAGATATTATGTGCGTAGCCAACAAAATATCGACAAGGCAAAATTGTGTAGCAATTTTGAAGGTTGTCGATAGTTTGAAAAACTATCATACAACCTGAACCGAACCTGTAAGTTTTACAGTTCCTGTAAGGAATCAGGTGTTACTTGCAGTACGGCATCACTCCCTCTATTCAGAAAACTGACCTACCGCTTGCATTTTGTTATAATAGTTTTTCATGAGACTCTTTAGACACAAAAGGGGAAGGGAAATTGAACTTGATGAAATTTTACTCGATTCGTCCAATCTTCCTGCATTTAACAAGGGGCGAGTGGAAGGCCGACTCGAAACTCCAATCCGAGCCAGAAGCGTATACGCAGTGGGCGGTGTATTTCTCTGTATTGCCGGAGTTTTTCTTTACCAGCTTGTTTCTCTTCAAGTTGTAAACGGCCAAGCCTACACTGAAAAGAGCGAGAAGAACCGTCTGGACCAAACAGTGCTTTTCGCCTCACGCGGGGCTATTTTTGACCGTGTAGGCGAGCTTCTAGCTTGGAACGTGGATTCTACCCACATTCAGCAGTTCTCAGAACGCGAATACAATACAAGGAGAGGGATTGGCCATATTGTTGGGTACGTGAGCTATCCCCAGCGCGACAGGGCAGGTTTCTATTACCGCACTGAGTATCAGGGTTTGAGCGGGGCTGAGAGAGCTTTTAGTGAGAAACTGCAAGGCAAAAATGGAGAACAGCTCATCGAGGCAGATGCACACGGTGCAGTAATTTCCTCACATGTGGTGCATTTGCCGGAACCGGGCGAATCAGTCACTCTCTCCATCGACGCCGAAATGGGTGAAGCGCTTTACGACGCTATTGCAACAACAGCATCAGCGTTCGGGTTTCACTCTGGCGCAGGGATGATTATGGACGTCCACACTGGCGAAGTTATCGCCATGGCAAGCTTTCCGTCATACGACCCAAACGTATTAGTGAAAGGCGATGATGAAGAGACTATTGAGTCATACAATACTGATGACCGACTACCGCTTCTCAATAAAGTTATTTCAGGGCTTTATACGCCGGGTTCGATTGTGAAACCATTCGTTGCGTTCGGTGCATTGCATGAAAATATCATCGACCCACTCAAAACTATTTTCAGTGCAGGAAAAATGATAGTACCGAATCCCTATTTTCCAGATTTGCCATCAGTATTTACGGACTGGAAGGCCCACGGTGCTGTGAATATGCGCCAAGCAATTGCAGTGTCATCGAATATTTATTTTTATACTATCGGCGGTGGTTTTGAAGGTCAGCCAGGGCTTGGCATTACAAAACTCAAAAAATATTATTCGATGTTCGGTTTTGGCACCACAACTGGTATCGAACTTTCTGGAGAGGTTCCGGGCGTTGTTCCTGACCCAGAGTGGAAGGAAAAACAATTTGAGGACGGTACATGGCGTCTCGGAGACACATACTTCACCGCAATCGGACAGTTTGGTTTTCAGGCGACACCGATTGAATTTGCTCGCGCGTACGCTGCAATAGCTAATGGAGGGACTCTCGTCACACCCACTCTGCTGAAAGGTGGTCAAGGTGCGACGAGTTCCATAGATATGCCTGCGAGCGAACGAAAGGTAATTGTCGAAGGCATGCGCGGGTCTATTCTCAACGGAACAGCGCGCGCAATGAACCGCTCTGATGTTGAGTTTGCAGGGAAGACGGGTACGGCTGAACTTGGTTCATCAAAAGCATTTGTGAATTCATGGGTTGCTGGTTTTTATCCATACGAAAAACCAAAATACGTGTTTATTCTTCTGATGGAGCACGGACCGCGGCAAAATCTTTTCGGTGCTTCGCCTGCAATGGCACGATTTTTCAACTGGGTAAAAGTACATAAGCCAGAATATTTAACAGAAATAGACTCTGATAAATCAAATAATGATGAGTAAACTATGAATTAAATAGGGGATATTTGACTTCATATATTTGCCAAGTATAATGGACGGGAAACAAAAAACTATGAATGACACAAATGCATTTTTGACACAGGAGAAGTTTGAAGAATTGAAGAAGGAGCTCGAACACTTAAAGACAGTCCGACGCAAGGAAGTTGCAGAGTCACTCGAATACGCTCGCTCACTCGGAGACCTCTCAGAAAATGCAGAGTATCAGGAAGCTCGCGATATGCAGGCAGCTATCGAAGAGCGCATCAATCACCTTGAGGGAGTTATCAAAGAAGCAAAGATTGTCGGAGCAGGAAAGCGTGGCGAAATGGTTGGCCTTGGTACTCAGGTGACAATTGTGAAGCAGGGAGATAAAGAACATCACGCGTATACACTCGTAGGTTCTGAAGAGGCGAACATTCAGGACCATAAACTTTCATACCTCTCACCGCTCGGTGAGGCGCTTATGGGAAAGGGAAAGGGGGATTCATTTACTTTTGAGACGCCTAACGGCAAACAAGCCTATAAAATCCTCGAAATAAAGTAGTCGAAAAGCACATCATCTCGATCTGCTTTGTTACGGGCGCCCGAACACGGCGCTCGTCGTACTTTTATGTACGCCTCGCTCTGTGTTCTGCCCGTGCCTCGCAGAGCGAGCGCTGTGTGTTTCTTATGTCGGTGCATATTTTCGGCAAATATTGTTGTCGAATTTAGAAAAAAGCTCGCTCACCGCACGTCAGTACGACTCGCGAGTTTTTTCTTTTCTTCTCGACATTTGAACGGCATTCTGTGCATTGAAAGAGACAAAGTGTGTTCCTTATGTAGGCAACAGCATCTCGCTTTTTGTTTTAGTTGACCTATATTTTCAATGGATGTATCGTACAGATAGGATACATTGGAGGTTCCTGTGGATTATCGATTTGAACGATTCGACACAAGTGATTGCTTTCTTTCTTCTATAACTGAGATAGACAAATTACTCCAGCAGCTTGTTATCAAGCGAATAGAGTCACTGACACTTAAAAAGTTGCGCTCTGGCAAAGCGAGCAAAATATTTTGTTTGTTCTCGCGAGAATGCATCGTATAAAGGTGCAATTGTTGGGATGGGAACATTGATTCTCTTTGAAAAGTTTTATCTTGGCACTGTTGGATACATCGATGACCTTGTCGTCGATAAAAATGATCGGTCAAAAGTATCGGTACTGGTCTTGTAGAAACCATAATTGGCGAAGCAAAAAGACGTGGCGCATTGCAACTTCGTCTGACTAGCAAGCCAGAACGTGAAGAGGCAAATAGGCTCTATCATCGTCTTGGGTTTCGTGGGGTTGAGACTAACGTGTACCAGATGAATTTATAGCAAGCAAAAACCCGCGATTCAAAACAATCGCGGGTTTTGTAAATTTTGTGTTTTCCTCAATCAACGATAGGATACAGTGATGTTTTGGGGCGATACAGTAACTGACGAAGTGGTAAAGCGCTATAAGAGCGTTATAGATTCAGGGAAGCCTATTATCATACGCGACGAGAAGACTGCCTCAGGCCGAGTGCACGTAGGCTCACTCCGCTCGGCAACACTTCACGCGACCGTTGCAGAACTTTTGAAAGAGAAAGGGATAGCTCACGAATTCGTTTTTGAAATCAACGACTTCGACCCTATGGACGGACTTCCTACATATTTAGATAAGACGGAGTACGAACAGCATCTTGGAAAACCACTCTGTAATATCCCATCTCCAGAAGAGGGGGCAATACACTTTGCAGAATGTTACGGCGGTGAATACGTGCGAGTTCTCGAGAGTATCGGGTACACACCAACAGTCACTCGCGCAAGCGAACAGTATAAGAGCGGGAAGATGAATGACGTTATTCGTACCGCACTCCTGAAACGCGATATCATACGCAAAATCTATAAAGAAGAATCTGGCGGAGAGCGCCCAGAGACATGGTATCCGCTCAATGTGGTATGCGAAAATTGCGGAAAAATTTCTACGACCTCAGTTACAGGTTTTGATGGCGAGAAAGTCACCTATATTTGTCGAGAGAATGCAGTCGAGTGGACGAAGGGTTGCAAGTATGAGGGAACAATTTCACCATATGACGGGCATGCAAAGCTTCCGTGGAAAGTAGAGTGGGCGGCAAAGTTTAAAGTGTATGGCGTGCATTTCGAAGGAGCAGGGAAAGACCACTATACGAAAGGCGGTTCACGACAGGTTGCAAACAGAATTGCAAAGGAAGTTTTTGACTACGAACCACCATACGGAGTTGCAAACGAATTTTTCCTCATAGGGGGTGCGAAGATGTCCTCATCAAAAGGTGCAGGTGTGTCTGCTCGCGAAATTGCCGCGCTTTTACCCCCACATATACTTCGTCTCCTGCTTATTAAGTCTGATATTGGCAGACAGGTGAACTTCGACCCAGAAGGTGACGCAATCCCAGTACTTTTTGACCACTACGATAAGATAGCAACGAAATATTGGGCAGGTGAAAAAGACGACGATGCTCGTGTTTTCTCATTAAGCCATAGGGAGGAGGATTCTGCATTATTGGAGCAACGATACCTTCCGCGTTTTTCAACGATGGCGTTTATCGTACAGATGCCACATCTCGAACTCTTTGCAGAAGTTGAACGTATTAAGGAAGTCCCACTTACAGACGCAGATAAAAAAGAAATAAAGCTCCGTGCACAATTTGCACACATATGGCTCGAGAAAGCTGCGTCCGATGACTTTATTTTCAAACTGCAAACGGAACTGCCAGCTGACGCAAAGAATATTACAAGTGCACAGCGTGAGGCAATTTTGTCGCTTATCACCGGTTTCGAAGCACTTCCAGCATGGACTGGGCTCGATATCCACTCAGCAATTCACGCTGTAAGGGAATCTTCAGGTCTTACTCCGAAGGAACTCTTTGCCCCGCTCTATTTGGCGCTTTTGGGAAAGGACAGCGGACCAAAGCTCGGCTGGTTCCTCTCGACACTCGATAAGGTTTTTGTTCTAAAGCGCTTTGGCGAGGTAGTTTCTTAACAGTCGCACCCTTGACGACTGTGGGGACATGATATTCTGATGAAAGAAACAAGACTCTCATACGTCTGAGGGTATAGGACAGCACAACGTTCTTTAAATTAGGCAGGAGGCCAAAATGAACACAAATATCGGAGCCCCTGCGTATGGGGATTTGATGAAACAAAGACTGAAGCGTATTCTTTTATTTGCGCTTGCATTACCAGTTCTTATGTATTTGACATATCAGATACAGGAGGGAAATGGGAAGGAAATTATTTTCAAGCTCACTATTGGAAGGTTGCTATCATGAAAACAGTCACTACAATTCGTAGGTGGTTCCTTGAACCGATTATGTTTATTGTTTCAGCTGCAGTGCTTTGGCTTGGATTTTCAGTCGCTTTTGCACTGTTAGTGCTATCGACTGGCGCAAGCTCCACGCTAGGCATTGCGATGTATGTGGTAAGCTCGCTATTGTTTTTTGCACTCATTGCAATGACAGCAGTGTCGCTTCACAACAACCTCGAGCGCATCGAGTCAGTTGATGTCATCATTCAGTCACTCGGAGGACCAAAGGCGGTTCCTCGAATTCTGAGATTTTTGGCAAAGAATTTCACGACCAATGCTGAATATGCAAAGGTACGTGACGCGCTTATGTCATTCATCAAACATCACATCAATCGTTCGGAAAAAGTTGTTCCGGCAGAACCCGAAAGGTTTCTCCGCGAGAACCCGATCTAGCCATGACCAAACACACATAAACCGCATCTGTATAAGATGCGGTTATTTTTTTTGTAAAATATTACTCCTCCTTATTAAGGGCAGTTTCTTAGATTTTAAAAAGTAGAGGAAATGGTAATTTCTCGAGAAGAAATTGTGGATAACTGTGGTTTACGGTGGGATAGAGTGGTATATAATGTACTTGTGGTGGGAGATAGTGGTATAGTGTCTGGAATGTATGTTCTAGGCTTTCAAGTATGCTCATAGGCGAATACACACACGCAATCGATCCGAAAAAACGGCTGTCGCTCCCTGCGAAATTTCGCAAGGAGCTCGGAAAGAAGGTCGTGGTTACTCGCGGACTTGATAAATGTCTCTTTGTATATCCTCTGCGACAGTGGCAGCTCATAACCGAAAAGTTTGCGCAGTTGCCACTCGGTCAGGCGGATACGCGAGGAGTCAATAGGTTTTTCTTCGCAGGAGCAGTAGAAGTAGACATAGATAGTGTGGGGAGAATTTTAATCCCAGATTTCTTGAAGGAGTTTGCAGGCCTCACTACGAAAGTAGTGCTCGCCGGAATTCAAGATCGGGTTGAGATCTGGAATGAAAAGAAGTGGACCGAGTACAAACGTCATATTGAAAAGCAAGCGGACGCGCTCGCTGAAAAACTTGGCGAAATCGGAATACTGTAAATCTCTATCGAACGAAGATTGTCGGATGAGTTAATTAACGAACATTATGTCGCGCCACATCACTGTGCTTCCCGTGGAAGCAATCGAAGCGCTCAACGTGACGAAGGATTCAGTGATTGTAGACGCAACAGCCAACGGCGGCGGTCACTCGAAAAAGATTCGCGAACAATTGGGGAATGGAGGTCTCCTTGTTTCGCTTGATGTTGATCCTGTCGCGTGTACTACGCTCACAGAAATCGCACAACATAGCGGCGCACCTATGAAAGTAGTGTGCGCGAATTTCCGTGCGATTCATACCTCGCTTGCAGAGCTTGCACTCGAAGGAAAAGTAAACGGAATTCTAGCTGATTTAGGCTGGAGTACGAATCAATTTGAAAAAGGCGGACGCGGGTTCTCATTTATGCATGATGAACCGCTCCTCATGACCTACGGAAATCCAAGCACCTATCTGTTTACAGCAAAAGATATTGTGAACGGATGGAAAGAAGAGGACATAGCAAATGTTCTCTACGGCTACGCAGAAGAGAGAAAGTCCCGCGCGATTGCACAGGCAATCGTGAGCGCCAGAAAAGAAGAGGAAATCAGTACCTCAGGACAGCTTGCACGAGTCGTTCTCTCAGTGCTCCCACAGCGGGGGCGCATTCACCCAGCAACAAAAACATTTCAAGCACTGCGCATAGCAGTAAATGACGAGTACAGGGCTCTCGCAGATTTTTTGTCGGGCTCGCTCCAGAGCCTTGCAAGCGGTGGACGGCTCGTTATCATCACATTCCACAGCGGGGAAGACAGAATCGTCAAAAACACATTCAGAGAATGGTCAAAAGAAGGTCTTGCCACACTTCTAACGAAGAAGCCAAAAATAGCAGATCGCGCTGAAGTGCTTTCAAACCCGAGAGCACGAAGCGCTAAGCTACGAATCATACAAAAAACTTAGAATGAAACAACCACGCACAACAGTTCTTTACAGCAACGAGCGCAAGCTCTTTTTCATAGCAGTCAGTTTCGTCTCTGCCGTGTGTATGCTCTATGTGTACTTTGTGTGTATTGCTGTTGTACATGTTGTCGCGCGCACCGCTACAGACCGCGATATCAGAGAAATTAGCCTCCGTATAAATACACTCGAAGCACGGTTTATCGAAGCAAAGCGGTCTGTGACATATGAAGTGGCGGCAGAGAAAGGGTTTGTGTCGACTGGAGACAAAATTTTTGTCACCCGAACTCCCGCAACACTCGTACTTTTGACTAACGATGAGAGCTAGCGCAATTTTCAGAATCAGGCTCATGACGGGCATAGTAATTTTGCTCGCATTCATTCTTTTCGTGCGCCTATACCAGGTGCAGATAGCCAATGGTGATGAGTACCGAGGAATTGCAGAACGGCAGTATGTACATACGACTCAGAATCTCTTTGACAGAGGTTCTATTTATTACTCAACAAAAGATGGAGAAACTGTATCCGCTGCGTCTATTCGCACCGGCTTTTTGATAGCCGCAAACCCGAGCGTAATCACAGATCCAGAGAAAACATACACGGAGTTGAATGCTCTTTATGCCCTTGATAAAACTGAATACGATAAGCATTTCACAAATAAAAAGGACACGTACGAAGTACTTGCAATAAAGGTTGACGAGAAGACAGCGTTCGCAATTAAAGACAAAAAGATATCTGGTATATCAGTATTTCGCGATCAATGGCGCTACTACCCAGGCGACACGCTTGCTGCGCACAGCATCGGCTTCATTGGATACGACGGCGACACCCTCGGCGGTCGGTATGGGCTTGAGCGTTACTATGACGACACTCTCGAACGCAATGATGAAACAGTATCAGTAAACTTCTTTGCAGAGATTTTCAGCAATCTTGGTCTTTACACTTTTGACGCCAAGCAACAGCGCGCAGGCGATTTAGTGACGTCTCTTGAACCAACGGTTACGCGCACGCTTGATTCTGAATTGCTGAAGATACATCAAAAGCTAGAAAGTAAAATGACCGGAGGCATCATCATGGATCCAAAAACGGGTGAAATCTATGCGCTATCACTGACACCGGGGTTCAATCTAAACGACAGAGGAGATGCAACGCTCAAAGATTTCCGCAATTCTCTCGTTGAAGACGTGTATGAAATGGGTTCAATCATAAAACCGCTCACCGTTGCAGCGGGTCTCGATACAAAAACCATCACTGCACAGACTACTTATTATGATGCAGGGTTTCTTGAGATGGATGGCAGAAAAATTGCGAACTATGACGGTAAGGGGCGTGGTACTGTGCAAATGCAAGAGGTATTGAACCAATCTCTCAACACAGGTGTGGCAACAATTGTAAAATTGATGGGGCGCAAGAAGTATCGCGAATATTTGAAAAAATTTGAGTTTGGCACAGAGACCGGTATAGACTTGCCGAATGAAACTCACGGGCTCGTAGATAATGTGCTCGATAGCCCGCGCGACATTGAATATGTAACAGCATCCTATGGGCAGGGAATTTCGATGACACCGATAGAAACTATACGAGCACTCGCGTCCTTAGCAAACGGCGGGTTACTCGTAACGCCCCACGTGGGTACAGAGGTTCGATTGAAGGATGGGAGCGTAAACAAAGTTTCCTATCCTGAGACCACGCGAGTATTTTCAGAGGAAACAAGTGAAGAAATATCGCGCATGCTGACGGTCGTTGTCGACAAAGCGCTTGTTGGCGGAACAAAGAAGTTAGAACACTATTCAGTAGCTGCTAAAACAGGTACAGCACAGATTGCCATTCCAGGCGCAAAGGCCTATTACGACGACAGATATCTACACTCGTTTTTTGGATACTTCACATCGTACGACCCCCGCTTTATCATTTTCTTGTATACTGTAGAGCCGAAGGGGGTGAAATATGCGTCCGAGACACTCACAGACCCATTCATAAACACAGTGAAATTTTTGATAAATTACTATGCCATTCCGCCAGACCGATAATTTGAGTTTGATTCTCGCCTATGAAGGAACTATTTAAGCAGACGATCACCTCAATTATTAGTTTTGAGGCGCGCATTTTGTTGTGGCGAAAAAAGCCCCGTATTATTGCAGTGACGGGTAACGTGGGCAAGACGTCCACCAAAGATGCTATTTACACAGTAATTGCCAAAAATGTCCGCGTACGTAAAAGTGAAAAGAGCTATAACTCTGATATTGGCGTGGCGCTTACTATTCTCGGGCTTCAGAATGCATGGTCAAACCCTGTGCGTTGGCTCATAAATATTGTAGAAGGGTTTGCGATTGCGCTTTTCTCGCGCTCGTATCCGGAGTGGCTTGTCCTTGAAATGGGCGTCGATAGGCCGGGCGACATGAAGCGCCTCGCTCGATGGATTAAGCCGGATATTGTTGTACTGACTCGGTTTCCAGAGATACCTGTACATGTTGAATATTTTACTTCACCTGAAGCGGTCATTAAAGAAAAGATGGAACTTGTCTCTGCGCTTAAGGAGGACGGTGTCGTAGTCTACAATCACGATGATGAACGAATAAATCTGGCGCTTGAAGACGTGCGCCAGCAGGCGATTGGTTTCAGCAGGTATTCGCGGTCACAGTTTGTGGCGCAACGGGACACCACTGTATATACAGACGGACTTCCGTCAGGGATGACATTCGCTGTCTCTCACGGCAACGAAAGCGTCACCATAGATGTTGCTGGAGCGCTAGGAGCGCAGTACACCTACAGCCACACTGCCGCTATCGCTGTAGGTACTTTACTTGGGGTTACACTTGAAGAGGCGCGCCTTGCACTCCTTGAGCACGTTCCAGCTCCTGGGCGCATGCGTATCATTCCTGGTATTAAAGGAACGGTCATTTTGGACGATACATACAACGCAGCACCGGTGGCTGTAGAACAATCACTCATGACGCTCTCAGAAGTGAAGCTTGCGCGAAGGCGCATCGCGGTGCTCGGAGACATGCTCGAGCTTGGAAAATATTCTGCACGCGAGCATGAGCGCATCGGACTTTTTGCAGCGACGCACACGGATGTTCTTATCACGGTGGGTGTGCGCTCCCGCTCGATGGCGCAGTTTGCGCTCTCTGCAGGTATGTCTGAAAAAAATGTTGCGCACTTCGAGGATTCTGCGAAAGCGGGGAAGGAGTTGGAGGCAGGTATACAACCAGGCGACGTGATTTTGGTAAAGGGTTCGCAGAGTATGCGCATGGAACGAGTTGTTGAGGAGTTGATGGCGCATCCGGAGCATGCGGAGGAACTTCTGGTCAGACAAGATGGGGTTTGGAGGGGTTAATAACTGCTGGGTATTGATAATTTTAAGCAGGGCGGTGTGCTATCCTGTCAGGTAATTTAAAAGGGGTAGCACATGTTTCGTTCGATTCTGTTCCTCATGCTTTTGGTTATGGTAGCCATTCTGTATGCACTGTGGATGTCGGGGATTAATCTCTTCGTCTCTCTAAGTGTATTTGCGTTCTGTGATACAGGCGCGTTTATTTTGGCAGTTCTTGTGATTGCGATACATACCTAGTTTTTTGGTCTGTCACGTATAACGTACATCAGTAAAAAGGGGAGATAAATGTGAAAACCGCTCTTGGAAGAGCGGTTTTTTTTATTCACTACTCATGTCACCCTTTCACTAGGTCACTTTTTGATTTCATTTACCACAGCAACGACGGCCTCCTTATTTTCCTTAATTACTTCTTCCGCTACGACTTCAACGATAGTATCAACAATTGGCACGTTAAACCTACTCAGATAGAGTGAGCACATAATAATAGCAACGAGCCCACCAAGTGCATTAATAATCAGGTCACTCATCGTATCGTCGAGGCTGCGTACCTGCATATTTGTGCCCAGTGTGTTATCTAAAGCATATTCCACGATCTCCCACATACCTCCAATGCCAAGACAGAAAAAGAAAGCGAAAATTAAAATGAGTCGCAGTGGAATTTTTAATTTATTGTGGACATAGTACACATACATAAGTATGAAACCGGTAAAACCAAAAGTAAGAGCAGAAACAAAATGAAGGAATGCATCCCACCAATGCCAACGATCATATAAACCACCAAATTGACCCAAAAATACTGAAAGGAATATAAAAGTAATTGCAAAATAGATGAAGGTAACTGGCACATGAATATTGTGACCCCACTTCATGTAATGAGGGATAAGTGAAACGAAGAGCATTAATAAAATGCTAAATAGCATTTCATAATTGTGTAAGTATATTGCGTAACCTCCAACGCCAAGAAGCAATAGTTCGGTAATACTCAGCTGTATGTACTGTTTGTATAATTTCACGTGTATGCATCATAACAACAATATGAAACAGTGAAAAGATAAGCGTGTCATTCGCAAGAAAGAAAGCTTGCGGGTATCAATTTATATAATTGATAATTAGCAAAAAACTACTCCACGAAATTTCTATCTATTTTCATGTAACGTTTTTTCTGTTATATTTTGTCGGCGTTCACGGCCCTCAGATAATGTCTCCGAGATATTGACTGTCTAATGGTTAGGACAATAAAACAGTATGGGGTATTGTTTTATCCGTAGGAAAACCCTCGAAAGTTGTGTATTAAGAGTTTTAGAAATAATACGCCAAACGTAGTTTGGCCCTATCGTCTAACGGTTAGGACGGAGCCTTCTCAAGGCTTAAATCGGGGTTCGATTCCCCGTAGGGTCACAGCAAACAAATGCCTCCGCAAGGAGGCTTTGTGCTGTGACCCTAAGCAAGCGGAGCTTGCGTCGGGGAATCGAAAAGTCTGAGTATATCGCAACGAGCCGACAGGCGAAGTGAGATACGAAGACTCAACAGTTCCTGTAGGGAAAGATTCCCCGTAGGGTCACAGCAAACAAATGCCTCCGCAAGGAGGCTTTGTGCTGTGACCCTAAGCAAGCGGAGCTTGCGTCGGGGAATCGAAAAGGTTGTTAGAAGTTTCGACCAAAGGATATGATTTCATTACATATAGAGTCTTCGACAGGAGTCAGGACAGAACTCACAGAATTCAATTTCCAGTCGATAATGAGCTATATACAGGTTGATCCAAATCGAAGAGAAATATTGACTACTGCTTGCAATTGTGGCACAAACGCTATATGGTGGTGCTACTAACAACTAACTGAAGCAAATAAAAAGTATGGCGGATTTTAAGAAAGGTGGATTTGGTGGAGGAAAGCCAAATTTCAAAAAGAGCTTTGGCCGTCCGAGTTTTGAAGGACGTTCGAGCTTCAAGCGTGACGGCGGAGGAGACCGCGGTGGTTTTCGTGGTGGAAACGGCGGAAGTGACAGACGAGGAGATAGCCAGAAGCCACAAATGTATAGCGCTACCTGCAGTGAGTGTGCTAAGAAGTGCGAGGTGCCTTTTAAGCCCTCTCCTGACCGCCCAGTGCTCTGTAGCGACTGCTTTAACCTCCGTAAGGACTTCCCTCAGAAAGATGGCCCACGCCGTGAGACAGCGGTCTACAGGAAGGATGCTCCAAACGATTATGCACCGCGGCAAACTTCACAGCCAGACTCACGGTTTGAGGACTTGAAACGCCAAGTTGAAGCTATGAATGCAAAGCTCGATAAAGTGCTTTCGCTCGTCCAAAGCTCTTCGCTCACAAAAGTGGTACAACACGCAGTCGACGAAGATAACGAAACAAAACCAAAGCGAAAAGCTTTCAAGAAGAAAACTAAATAATTTAGTTGCTACTACAAAAATCCCCTCATGCAATGAGGGGATTTAGATAAGTGGTTGCAGGCTAAGAAAGTCACTGACTGTAAAAAAACAACCGTCACCATAATCGCAATCGCTATTGCGAGCACAATGGCGAGTAGTATGAGGAATGCCATATTCCGGTTTTTGACTGTAATATTGCTTTTCTTTACCAACCGGGTAAAGAGGTAACAAACTACAATTATCACTATCAGTGCCAAGCGCGCGTAATAGGTGAAATCGCCCAACACAGCCTCCACATGTTCGTTTACTCTCTATGAGTATGCCCTCTGACTAAAATAAGTCAATTGTCGTGGTTGTTCCAGAGAGCGAGAGAAGCGAGCGTTCTGTGCGGTGCCCAAAGAGCAGTTAGTTTCTCAATTTTCTTCTTCTTATCAGGTTTTATGCCGTAGTGGTTTTTAATAGACATAATGAGACCCCAATCTCCCATTGAAAACACGTCTGGTCGTGCGAGTGTGAACATAAGGAACATTTCCGCAGTCCATCTGCCAATACCATGTAGCTTCGTAAGCTCAACAATTACTTCTTCGTCTGTCATTTTGCCAAACTGTGAGAGGGGAAGCGTCTCCCATATCTCTGCGCTCTTGATTATGTAATTAGCTTTCTGACGAGAGAGTCCGTACGAGCGAAGTTCATCTATAGTTCTGTTCTTTAAATTGTTAGGAGTAACTTGTTTTACTCCTTTCTTAAAACGAGTCCACACCGCGTCTGCTGCCTTAACCGAAATTTGCTGACTCACGATTGAAGCGACTATTGCCTCAAAATATTTTGCTTTTCCTTTGCCAACTGGCACTTGTATAGGTTTCAGTTTGTGTAAAAGCCCTTTCTTAAACAACTCCGCCATCTTCGGATCAACCTTTTTGAAATGCGCATGTGCACGCTTCGTATCGAATGAATCTCGCATAGCAAAAGCACTATATCACGATACAATATGGTGATGTATAGGGTATTTCTAGTCATTACCATAGCGTGCTCATTGGCAGGTGTGCTGTGGTATTTTTTCATTCTCGGATACGATATCAAAAATTATCCACCACAGAACGAAACTATAGTTGCATACGGAGACTCGCTCGTTTCTGGTGTTGGTAGTGACACGGGAGGCTTTGTGTCACTGCTTTCACAAAAACTAGGTGTACCGATTATTAATCTCGGCATGCCGGGAGACACCACTGCCAGCGGATATGCGCGAATCGAAACAGTAAAAGCAAAACAGCCGGGCATTGTCGTCGTGCTCTTGGGAGGGAATGACGCATTGAGAAAAGTGCCTATTGAAGATACGTTTTTAAATCTTGAAAAAATAATAACTGAGTTGCAAAAGGATGGTGCAGTAATCGTACTGCTTGGAGTACGCGGAGGACTCTTGAGCGACCCATATGAAAAGAAGTATAAAGAGCTAGCAGAGCGCACAGGCTCTGCGTATGTGCCGAATATATTGAAAGGACTCATTACGCGGCAAGAGTATATGGCTGATGCGCTACACCCGAATGACAAAGGGTATGCGATTATTGCTGACAGCGTGTACGAAACGCTCGAGCCACTTGTATCAGGTAAATGAGTAAAAAAAATCCTTCGTACACCCTGGTTTGGGTGTACGAAGGATTAAAACTACTTGATGGGAAATTTGAAGTATTCTTCTTCAGTCCAGTCTCGCGGATTCAATGTGAAAGTATTCCATACAGAAACTCCCCACGCTACGAAACTGCTCTGTTCAGGCTTGAAGCTGCTCCGCGCAATTTCATCTTTTAATACCTCGACCTGTTCATTTGTCAGGTCACCATACGCAAGAGAAAGATGTGGAAAGTGCTGATAGTTTCTCGTACCGATCATGATGTCGCTACAAGCCACGCGAGCATCAGCCAATTCTTCAGTTTTTTTCACTTCAGAGAAAAAGATTTGCATTGGGTTTGCCTTGGAACCAATGTCGCCGAGGAATATCTCGAATGGCCTCTGCTTGTCGGCAAATTGCTTTGCTCTACGGAGGACTACTTCACGGGTTTGTTCGATACCGCCGAGCAACGTGACGTGAGGGTCAAATGCAGGTGTATTGAATACACGCGAGACTCTATCTATTATGCTCCTCAACGCTGCGTGTTGCTTGGTTGAATAATCAGGAATAAGCCAAAGTGAGAACTTATTTTCCATCTTTATTGCCTTTCTATGAGATCAAAGTCAGCACGTACTATATCACGCTTATTCATCTTTTCAAGAGCACAGTCTATTCATAGACTAAGCCGTGTGGAGACAATGTAAAGCAAACTTTACATATTGTGATATACTATTGTGTATGACGAAAAACACAAGAATACTTGTCGTGGTATTCGTACTCCTAACGCTATGTGTTGTGTATGGGGTGATAGGATTATCAACACAAAATAAAAACGCTATGACATCAGATAATATAGAACTGAAAGGAAATAGAGACGCATACAAGACGGCACTCTTTGCGGGCGGTTGCTTCTGGTGTGTTGAATCTGACTTTGCAAAAATTTCCGATGGGCTTGTTGATGTTGTAAGTGGATATGCAGGAGGTACAAACGAAAACCCATCATACGAAAACTCTACAGAGCATGGTCATAGGGAAGTGGTAGAAGTGACCTATGATCCGTCACGAGTGGAATACGGGAACCTTGTCGAGTATCTGCTGAGACACATTGACCCCACAGATGCAGGTGGTTCATTTAATGACAGAGGCGATGCATATACTTCAGCCATCTACTATGAAACTGATGAAGAAAAGAAAATAGCAGAAGCTATTATTGCAAAAATTGACGCTGAAAAAATATTTGCAACTCCTATTGTGACTCCTGTGCTGCCAAAGCCAAAATTTTGGCCAGCAGAAGGATATCACCAAAACTATGCCGAGAATAATTCACTCAAGTACGGTTTCTATCGCATGGCTTCAGGTCGCGATGCGTTCATCAAGAAAAAGTGGAATGGAAGAGAGATTACAATATACAAGGCAAACCAATCCAATGAACCGGTTGTCATTAGTGATACAAACTTAGAAAGTAACACGGAAGTTATCAGTGCAACTCAAGACATATCGACATCGTTATCATATAAGAATTTTGTTATGCCGAGCGATGAGGAACTTAAAAAGAAACTTACGCCGATGCAGTACGAGGTGACACAAAACGAGGGTACTGAGCGACCATTCCAAAATGAATATTGGGATGAGCACCGCGACGGCATATATGTAGATGTTGTTTCTGGAGCACCACTCTTTTCGTCAAAGGATAAATATGATTCAGAGACTGGTTGGCCATCGTTCACTAATCCTCTCACTGAAGAAGGTATTACAACGAGCGAAGACATAAAGTTATTCTCTATTCGCACCGAGGTACGTTCAAAGCTTGCGCAATCGCATTTGGGTCACGTCTTCACTGACGGACCAAAGGATAAAGGTGGTTTGCGCTACTGCATGAACTCAGCAGCACTACGGTTTGTTCCGAAGGAAGAGCTAGAAAGCGCAGGTTACGGAGAGTTTCTAAAACTTTTCTAATAATCAAAAAACGAGCCATGATAATGGCTCGTTTTGATGTAATACTCACGATAACGCAAGTATCGCAAGTCGGCGTAACTCACTTTGATGAAGTGGGAATTGATATTGCTTTGCCCATCGAAGTGCATTTTGTGCATTTTCAACATCTTTTCGTTTCACTAGCAAGGAGATGAGCCAGGAACGTTCTTGGTACTCACCCCAAAGATACATCGTGTGCTCCCACAACTGCGGAAGTCGCGTTAGTATATATGCAGCATGATTGCCTACGCTCGCTTCTCGACTATCAGAAATAGTGAGAATGAGATTTTGACGAGTGCATTTATCAAAGTGTGGCCAGCACGAGAGAGCGCGACACGCTTTGTCGGCATTGGTCGCATGTGCAAGCAGTGATTCGCTCGCAAGTTCTTGTATAAACCCTTGTGTCTCGCGCATTATCTGGCGCAAGCCTCCAATTGAGAACTGGCTACCAATCTCCTCAAACCATTCCTCCTTGAAACTCGTTAGCTTGACATTGTTTTGTAATGATACAAGCTTCTTTGCTTCAAAAAGGAATTGAGGCAAACGTTTATCGAGATACAACTTGTCTACATGCATTACGTCCTCCACCAAATGAAATAGCTATTCTAATAGGCTAGAGTACTGAACTAAGGAGTATCAGTCAAATGTATCTTTTTAAATAGTTGATGTACCATAGTGGTATGACAAATTTTATGAGTGAGCCTATTGTAAAGGCTGCGGCAGTCTTAGCTCTTGGACCAATTCTCGCCGCGAGTATTGCAGGATACGTCTTTTATCAGGTACGTACTGCAACTGACATTCTTACCGTGACTGGCTCAGCCCGGGAAACAGTAAAGGCAGACAGAGCTCGCTGGACGATAAATGTTTCTGCACGCTCTGGTCTCAATGACCAGCAGGCGGGATATGTTGCGCTTGCAAGAGGAGCAAAAGAAATTGAATCTTACTTGAAAGAAAAAGGTTTTACGGAAATTTCACTCGGAACCCCGTCAGTATACGAGCAATATGGAGAGGGAAGCAGAATCACTGGCTACCAGATGAACCAGGATGTCGTAGTAACTTCAGACGATGTAGATAAGGTACGTGACCTTTCGCAAGATATTTCTGCGCTTCAGGGCGCTGGATATCTCACGCGCACAGGGTATGTAGAATTTACCTATTCAAAACTAGACGAACTTCGCGTGTCTTTGCTTTCCGCAGCTATCAAAGATGCAAAGGCACGTGCGGAAGCTATAGCAAAAGAGAGCCAGCGTTCTGTTGGTTCATTGAAGAGCGCATCGTCCGGAGTAGTGCAGGTGCTCGCGAAGGGCGGGGTAGATATCTCTGATTACGGTTCGTATGATACGCAATCTATCGATAAGGATATTATGGTCACTGTGCGCGGAGTCTTCAGCTTGAAATAGTCGAGCTTTTTTAAAAACTTGAATTAGAGGAAATAGAAAAGAAAACCCGTTACGGAAGTAACGGGTTTTTTCGAAAATCGAAATTAAGCTGAACCGAGGTGTCAGGAGTAGGAATCTTTCGTCCAGATTCTAAACGCCTCCATTCAACTGCTTCTTTATGTCCTCTGCGTAACGCAGAGGCAAAGGCTCGAGCTTTGAGTGACGCCTGTGAATAGACATCCTTCTGGACTCGTCCATTACTTTCAATGAGCATAAATATACCTTCACGATTTCCAAACACAAAACGTTTTCCATGTGTCTTAAGAACACAATGGTTTCGAGAAATTGATTCAGGCCACACCACTCCTGGATGATGCCTTTCGTGCTCGAGCAGATATTCTTGCTCTCGCTGATTGAGTTTCCTCAGCATGATGTTGTCTTTTACTAGATATGGTGAGTTTCGACTATTGCGTACGCAAGAAATGAGATCTCGAGCTTTTAGAAACGCTTGTGTGTAAATATCGTCGTATGGGTATTTTTGAAAAAGCACAATCTCGCCCTCTTGCTCCGCAAATTCCCATGCATCACCTTTTACACGAAGTCTGCACCGATTGCTCGTGACTGACTCCAGATACACAACTCCAGGCGTACGCTGTTCGAGCATTTGAAAATACGTTCGCTCAGTAGCATTGAAAGTAAACATCTAAGCCTCCTTCAGAACCTGTGAAGAACTTATGACAATAGTTAATCACTTATCAGGAACGCTGTACATACTGAACAAAATAGAGAGCTCAAAATTATGTATAGAAAAAGGCGGGTACGCTTTACAGTGTCCCGCCCTACGCCTTACGCAGCAAAATCTTAATGAACATTGAGAAGTTAAATTTCCCACGCAAACTGGCCATTTTCTTGAAGCTTTGTAGCAACGACCCTTTCGCTGGCTTGTGTAACAACGCGTTCACTTTGTGGCTTTTGACTCTTGCGCCTGAATGCTGAACGTCGTGAGTAGAAGGCACCCAAGATCCATGCATAGGTTTGCCGTTCTTCTCCACGTAAATTCATTTCATTTAGTGCCAAACGGTACAGTTCGCCAAATTTATACGTGCTGAACTTCTGTTGCACATACATATTTCCGACTTTGCTAATGACGGTGCGAGCATAAGCAAAATTGGCTTGGACACCATGTCTTTCACGAACCGACCTAATTGCCGTAGCAATCTCGGCGTCGCTTGTCTTGTGCTGTGCCATCGGGGCACCTCCTTTCTGTCTGTGGCATTTATATCACACAAATACCATTTTGTACAGAGCTTATACACAGTGATAGACTATAGGCATGAGTTTTGAATCATCATCGAACAAAAAAGAAGGAATGAGTATTAATGAAGCATTTATCATCATTTCAGCCATTGAACACCAGACGTATCAACTTGGTGGAAATGATACAGAGAAACAACAATTTGATGTGTTGCGTGCAAAAGTAGAATCAGGAGCTTTGAAGCCAAGTGAAGGCATTACACAAGCAGAACAAATATTAGAAAACAAGAACTCAAATTACCATTAATATGAGGTATGAAAGAAGAATTTCACACACCGACTCCAGACAATGACAATAAGACAGAAAGAGAGCGTATTGCAGAAGAAAAGGAACTTATCGCAGTATTCAACAACATCTCAAAGTTTCGCGAAACCGTTGAAGCGAGTGATTTACTTGTAACTCAGAAAGGCGAGTTTTTAGAGAAGATAGACAAAATTCGTGACGCACTCTTCAATAAAGAAAGCGCACCAAGAGATGCGCTTTCTAGAATGAGAGAACTTTCTCTCGATTACGGATTACCTTTTGAAGGCTAGGGTTAGGTAAACAAACTTTCAGCAATCTCTTTTACGTCAGCACCGTCAGCTTTTCCTTTCAAATCTTTCATAAGCATCCCGACAAACTGTCCGAGCTTTGCTTTGTCGGTAATACCAAGTTCTACTTTCTTTGCTTCAACAATTTTGCGAATCTCATCCTTTGCCATCATTTGGGGAAGGTAACTCTCAAGAACTGCGAGTTCAGCGACTTCGCCTTCTGCCAAATCTTCTCGGCCACCAGCGCGAAACTGCATGATAGATTCCTTGCGTTGTTTTGCAAGACGTCGAATAACGGTAAGTACCTCTTCATCGTTCAGGATATCCTGTGGCTTTCTATTTGTAGCCACGAGCTCATTCGTGAAAGTTGTGATCATGCCACGAACTGTACGAAGTTTCACCTCGTCCTTAGCACGCATCGCTTCCTTTAGCTCTCCTCTGATTGATTCTTGTAGTGACATAGTTAGTTATCAGTTTACAGTGAACGGTTAACAGTAGTAGAGAAAATATAGCATAATTTGTACTGTGACATGAAATCGTAAATTCTGCATGTACGCATTTCTAACGGTCGTAGATAATATGTACATGGTGATCATTAGAAAAGTCCCCTGTACACATCCAGTGCGGTCATCCTCGATGTGTACAGCGTAATGATGCTTAAGTTCCTTGCCTGAGATGTAATTAAGCACTAGTGCTCATTGCCTGTATGGTAACAAAAGAATGTTTTTTGTTTATGTTAAACTTTAAGGCATGGAAAATTTTGTGCCGCTCTTACTCCTTGTGCTGACCGCTGCTGTGGTGTGGGTGGGGTGGCTTGTGGTGCAATCGAGAAAGGATGCAGGTGGAGTAGGGAAGCTAGAAAGTGAACAGAGTGCGCGAGCAATGCAACTCCTACAGAGCCAGCTCACAGAGCTTCGTAATACGCTTGATACGCGCCTTGAACGCTCTTCAGACCGCATGAATGCGTCAGTCGAGAAACAATTCACAGAATCTAAGCAGCTCATTCAAGAGATTAACAAGGAAATGAATGAACAGTTATTAAGCGTCGCTAGGAGGGTAACTGAGTCAACAGAATCAACAAAACAGGTTTTGGGTGTCGCTGAACAACTGAAACAACTACAAGATATATTAAAGAACCCAAAGCAGAGAGGTGTGCTTGGTGAATACTATCTTGAAGCCGTGTTGCAAAATGTGTTGCCGCCTGGAAGTTTTAAAATGCAGTATCGTCTTGGTGTAGACGAAGACGGAAAGGAACTCATCCCAGACGCGGTAGTCATTGTTAAGGACAAGGTTGTTCCAGTTGATTCAAAATTCTCACTTGAGAACTACAATCGCTTCATACAATCAAATGATATTTCAGAAAAAGCTCGATTTAATGATCTTTTTATTAAAGATTTAAAAGAAAGAATCAAAGAGACTGCAAAATATATCAGACCTACAGACGGAACCACAGATTTTGCGTTCATGTTTATTCCTTCTGAAGGAGTTTATTATGATTTGCTTTCAAATAATATTGGAGACGGAGAGGATAGCTTGGTTCAACGCGCTGCAGGCAAGTACAAAGTCGTTATAGTATCGCCGACATCTTTTTTGGCATACTTACAGACAGTATTGCAAGGACTAAAAGCTATGGAAATTGAAGAGAAGGCGATTTCAATTATTAAAAACGTTGAAAATCTCGGCACTCATATTGCTAAGTATGAAGAATATTATAAAAAACTTGGCAACTCACTCTCAACCACCGTTAACCACTACAATGCAGGTTATAAGGAATTTGGAAAAGTCGATAAGGATATTTTGCGCATCACAGGTGATGTGACCGGTATCGAAGTGTTGGAGATTGAAAAACCACTGTTAGGGGAGAAGGAGTAATAAAAAAGTGCTGGGCCAAATATTGGTCCAGCAATTTGTGTCTATGCGGCCTTAAGCCTACTTTTTTGAAAACTTTCGAGCTTGTCGATAATGTCCGAAATCAGACATTTTTTAAACATCATCTCCCGTTCGCCAAGTTTGAGTTTCTGTATTGTTTCCTCGCTCAATGAGTTCCCATACAACATGAGTGTAGGTACAGAATGAGCAATTCGAGAAAGGGGATCAATAATAGCTTCGGGCACATGTTCGACATTGAGGTCAAAAAGAGCTGTATCAAAGAGAACTGGGGTGTTGATGTCACATGTCTGTTGAAGCGACCAGGCAGTCACCCTATGACCAGCTTGCTCCAAGTTTTTTCGGAGGGTATTTCTGGTCGCTTCGTCGTCCATACAAACGAGTATGTTCATGTTGCACTCCTGTGTTGTTTAAAGTTGACTCTGGGCGCACGGTACATTCAAAAGGGCGGTTTGTCAAATGTGCCAGACCACATGTTTGCAATTTTGGCTCATTTCTTGTATTATCTCGGAGCTATGGCAAAGACAACAACAGTAAAGAAAGCACCAGCAAAGGCACCGAAGGCTGTTAAAGAGCCGAAGGTGGCTAAGGCAAACAGCGAGGAAATTGCGGTTATTATGACTGGCGGTAAGCAGTATATTGTTTCTGTTGGCGACACCCTTAAGGTGGAGCGTCTTCCAGGATCTGTGGTAGAAGGGGACAAAATTGTTTTTGATAAGGTTCTCCTTGTCGATAATGGTTCTGACACTACTATCGGTACGCCATACATCGCCGGTGCAAAGGTTTCAGCGACGTGCATGGGTGAGAAGAAGGGTGAAAAAATCACTATTGTTCGCTACAAGGCAAAATCAAACCGCGACCGAAAAGTTGGACACCGCCAGAAGTATACAGAAGTCCACATAGACTCTCTTACATAAATTTCAAGCAAAAAAATTCCCCGAGTATTGCTCGGGGTTTTTTTGATGTTATTCTGCCGCAATGGCAAGTTCTTTTATGTCATTGCGATTGTGCAAAAAATCATTGAGTACAACGTCGCCGGCTTCACGCTCAATCTTGTTGCGTTCGGCTTGCTTATTGTCAAAATAGAAATCAAGCACTCTATCTGCTGCGTCAAGTCTCATGGTTTTCTCCCTTTCAATGTCCAAATGATGATAACTTCCACACAGTATAAAAGGTTTCACTTTCAATCTAATGGCGATTGTAGAGAGCGTTCTTGATTGTCTCTGGGTCTGCGTACTCGAGTTCGCTTCCTGTCGAAAGTCCCCGGCCGAGCGTCGAAACTTTGAGAATTCCTTTTTCAACCCATGGCCCGAGGAGAGACTCTACGTATCTTGATGTGTTTTCACCATCCGGATTTACTGAAAAACCTAGTATCACTTCTTTTAATCCATTCGCGATGCGTTTCTCAACAATAACCTTTAGAGCGCCCCCACGAAGTTTTTTTGACTCCTCCGTGTGCAGAAGAGGAATAGTTCCGCCGAGAATAAAGTAGTACCCTTCATACGTGCCAGATTTTTGAAGTGGTTGAATGTCGGCATCGCGCTCCAGCACCATTAAGAGCGACACATCGCGTTCTGTATCATCACATATTGAACAGTACGCACCACCGCCATTACGAGCAAAAAAGCGAAAACATGACTGGCATTCGCTCATCACGTCCTTTACCTCACCAACGAGCTTAGACAGCTCATCAACATTTTGTCTGTCCTCAGTCAAAAGATGAAACACAAAACGACGTGCTTGGCGCGGACCTATGCCCGGAAAACGTTCAAACAGTTCTGTAAGTCTTTCAAATGAATTGTGTGACATATTGTGAATGTACGAGACTAGAAGTCCTCATCCGTCTGTTGTGACGCTGCGATGCTCTCGTACCCGCTCTTAGTATCGAGTGGAAGGAAGGTGACGCGCTTCTCATCAAAGTAGAGTTCAACCTTGCCAACTGGGCCGTTTCGGTGCTTTTCCACCATTATTTCCGCAATGTTTGGCCTGTCAGAATCCTTATTTATTTTATCCTCTCGGTGAATGAACATAACCACGTCTGCGTCCTGTTCGATAGAACCAGAATCGCGGAGGTCAGAGAGGCGAGGGCGTCCTCCACGCTGTTCAACAGCACGAGAGAGCTGTGAAAGGGCAATCACTGGGATATCGAGCTCGCGCGCGAGGATTTTAAGCGAACGGGAAATCTCGGTCACTTGCTGGACCATAGAGTCAGACGCGCGCGAATTTGTCGGTATCATGAGCTGGAGGTAGTCGACAACAAGCATGCCGAGGCCGTACTCATTTTTTAGACGGCGCGCCGAAGAACGCATCTTGAGAATGTTGTTTCCTGGTTGGTCATCGATATAGATAGGTGCTTCGCCGAGCCTACCGAGCGCATCCTGCACCATTGAGAACTCTTCGTCAGAAGAGAGGCGTCCAGTGCGAAGCTTCCATGCATCGACTTTGGACTCAGCAGCAACCATACGGTCAACAAGCTGTTGGGAACTCATTTCAAGTGAGAAGATGCCGACAGGAGTTCCGTACTTTGTAGCCGCGTTGCGTGCTAGGTCGAGCGCAAGCGAAGTTTTTCCCATTGAAGGGCGAGCGGCCAAAATTATGAGGTCAGACTTTTGAAATCCAGCGAGCAGGTTGTCGAGCCCTGGGTAGCCCGTGCGTACTCCGCGAATTTCATCTTTCGTATTGTGGAGGTGTTCGAGGCGTTCCCATGCTTCGCCGAGCGTATCCTTGATAGGAATAAACTTCTGGGCTGTCGGTGATTGGGTGACTTGGAAGATTTTCTTTTCCGCTTTGTCTAGCGCTTCGTCAACGTCTTCAGGATTTGAAAAACCAATCTCTGCAATGTCGTCCGCAGCATGAATAAGTCCGCGAAGCATTGATTTGCTCTGTACCGCTTGCGCGTAGTAGCTTGCGTTGCCAGCTGCAGGAACAGATTCAATAAGTTCCGTGATATAGCTTGCTCCGCCTATACGGTCGAGCATACCTTTATCCCTCAACTTCTCTGTGACAGTGAGAAGATCTATAGGATTTCCTTTTGAAAAGACATCGAGAATTGCGCGATAGATATCGCGATGCTTATCTGCAAAAAATGACTCTGGATAGACTGTGACAGAGACATCATGCATCACGTCAGGACGGAGCATTATAGCTCCAAGGAGTGCGCGTTCGGCATCATTGTTCTGTGGGGGAACGCGAAGGTGTTTTGAGATAACATTTTCTGCCATAGCTCGAGCATTGTATCATGGAGAATTTTACGCATGTTTCGTGCCTTTTTCGTTATGCACAGTCTGTGCACAGGGGGATTGACAATACTTCGATGAGTGGTATTATAGTCTCAGTACGGCGTACATTTAAATAGAAATGCCAACGTAGAGCGGAGGAATAAGATGCGCAATATTTTCAACTCACTCAAGGATTACGGGATTTTATTTTTGCAGTGGCTTGATACTTGGTCTCAAACTAAGCCTGAACCATCAGAATTGGACCTCGAACCAACAAAAGCAATTGGACAACTCGATAACGACTACATCGGCGTGTGAAGAATGGAGAGTGAGACGCTTGCAGGGCTTTTTTACCTCGGTGCCTCAGTTTCAGTTTTGTTTGCGGTAACCTCTCTTGCAAAACCAAAACCTGATCCGTCAGAAAGTTTCAAAGGCCAAACGCCTTGGAGAACTGAATTTGAAACGGTTGGTGATATTCAGATAGAACGAAAGTTTTACCTGGAACGGAAAGCATTGAAGTTGCGCGTCAATCTGAAAACAGGTATGACCGATGAATCTTTTTTCACTTGGAGGTACCACGAAGGAAGACCTCAAGAGTGTGATTATATGGTTCAATAACGAATAAAAACGTCGAGCGAAAGCCCGGCGTTTTTCTTTTACCCTCCAATGTCAAGGTTAAACCTTGACATTGGAGGGTAATTTTAAATGACACGACCACTCTCAATTCATACGATTAATCGTATGAATTGAACTTCTCCGTAGTTATTTGACTACCTCCGTATATGCTCACGTGAGGTTCGAAGGTTTAAAACAAATATTTTGCCTGTGCAAAATATTCAAGCTTTTTCAAACCTTTGTTATACGGATTCCGCTTGCAGAATCTTCTACCAAATAGCCTTTCATATTGAGTGCTGCGCGGAGCTCGTCAGCACGTGCCCAATCTTTACTAGTGCGGGCCTCTTCTCGGTCGTCAAGCAGTGCTTTAATATCTGCGGGCACATCTTCCACACTGATGACTCCAAGTGTTCGCATACCGCTCTCTCTGTTTTCGGAAAGTCCAAGTCCGAGCACAGTATCAAACGAACGAATTGTTGAAACTTTATCTTTCGCGCTTATTTTTTTGTCATCCACAAGTTTCCAAAGTATCGAGATCGCCACTGGCGTATTTAAGTCGTCATTTATAGCATTCCAAAATTCTGTCGCGTACGCCTCTACAACTGCGCCGCCATCTTCTGCTTCGTATTCTTCAAAGAGGTGACGGCGAAGCCGGAAGAGCGCCTGATGCGCGCCATCAAGTGCATCGAACGTAAAGTTCATTGTGGTACGGTAGTGTCCTGACATAAGCCAATACCTAAAATCGATAGCAGAGAATCCGCGCTCATTTAAGTGTTCGAGGCGTAACGTATTTCCCAGTGACTTTGAAATCTTTGAGTTTTCAATTGTGATAAACGCATTATGCATCCAGTAATGGACGTATGGGCTTCTGCCAGTCGCGCACTCTGCCTGAGCAATTTCACCGTTGTGGTGGGTCGATGCCAAATCCTCTCCACCAGTGTGAATATCTATCTGCTTTCCAAGCGTAGCAAATGCCATCGCAGTACACTCGATGTGCCAACCAGGGAAACCCGTGCCCCACGGACTCTCCCAGCCTAGTTCGCCCTTTTTCCATACAGCGAAATCAGCGGGATGATGTTTTTCAGGATTCACCTCGATACGTGCACCGCTTTTCAATTTTTCCAAATCGATATTGCCCAGTTTGCCATAGGCAGGGAACTTTGAAATATCAAAGTAGACACCATCAGATGTTTCGTACGTGTAGCCTTTCTCTGAAAGCGTTTGAACAAGAGCAATCTCTTCTGCTATGTACGCGCTCGCGGATGCATAGGTGATATTTGGCTCAACATTCATGAGAGCAAGATCACTTTTAAATGATTCAGCATAGAAGCGCGTCATCTCGCCCATAGCTTCTTTCGTGATTTCTTTTCCGTCGCGGTGAAGCGCCATCATCATCTTGTCTTCGCCTGCGTCTCCATCGCCCACCAAGTGGCCGAAGTCCGTGATGTTAATAGTGTGAGTTACTTCATAACCAGCGTGCTCGAGCGCTCGTTTTACAAGGTCAGCGTGGACATACGGTCGCATGTTGCCAATGTGTGCGTGGTCATAGACTGTTGGCCCACAGCTATACATGGTTGCTACACCTTGTTTAAAAGGAGTGAATGCTTCGAGTTTACCCGAGAGTGTATTAAAAAATGAAAGGGGATTAGACATATACGGGTTCACTATAGCAATTCAGTTTACTAAGCGCACGTTATACAGTTTCTATATGTTTCCTAGACTGATAGTAATACTCGAGATCTTGCGCAGGCAACGAAGTGAGAAGCGAATACTTGGAGCTTCGCAAGGGGTTGTCGAGATTTTCGAGATGTGGAGAAAATATCATACAACCTGAACAGTTCCTGTAAGGTAGATGGAGCATAGCTGTAGTTCTAAAACCAGCGTTTGTATTTGAAGTATACAAAAAAACACCCTGTGACTACAATCATAATACTTACAATTATGAAGAAGTCATAGCTACCTCCAATAAAAGGTAACCATGTGGTGTTCATTCCAAAGATTGATGAAATTAACATAAGTGGAAATGTGATGAACGCCATCACGGTAAGATTCTTTGAAATTTCATTCTCTTTTGTGGTCAAAAGGGAATTATTTGTGCTCGAAAGTTCGTGTACGCTCTCCGTGAGCGAGACAAGACGACGCATCACATGGTCATAATATTCGTCGAGGTCTTGCATTTGATGAACAAAGTGAGCACCAAATAAGTTTACAAAGAAGGGTCGCGCGTCGTGCATGACGCCTCCATGAGCGATAAGTGTCTGGCGGAAGGTGATGAGTTTGCGGGTGATTTTTGAAATTTCTAGAACCATTTCTTTTTCTTTTCCTGAAAAAATTTCTCTATCAATAGATTCCATTTGTGTTTCTAGGTAATCGAGCTTTGCAACGAGAGCGTCGTACAGCGTATGCATGAGTGCAGAGAATAGATGTCCGCCGTGAAGAGAAGAACCTGCCTTTCCTAAAATAGTGAGGACTTCGAACTCCTTTGAAAATTTATAGAGTGCAGAAATCTCCTCGTAATGAGCTGTTACGAGCGTGTTTTTAGTGATAAAGAACTTAATGTCGTGTGGACGCTCTATATCTGTGCGCTTCACGACTGGGTAATCAATCATCAGTTTGATGACTTTGTTGCTCTCTTTTGCTCCGGAGCGGGGGACTGGGCCAGTGACATCGGCAAGGAGTTCGAGTGGAATCTTGCATGTTTCCATCACTTCGCGCACCTCACTCTCAGTGGGGTTGAATAAATCAATCCAGGCAACTTTGCCGTGTGTATATCGATTCAACATTTCACCTATAAGTGTAGCATGCGTCTTTTGCGTAAAAGCACACACCTGTGAGATAATGTCGAACAATGAACACACTACCGGAAGGAGAATCGCACGGAAGTAATCCTTGGCCATTTTTTGGAATAGGCTTAGCACTCCTTTTTGCAGCCGCAACATTTTTCTCAGGAGTTGAACTTGGCTCGCGAAACAGCGCACAGGCGAGCATAGGCTCTTTCTTTTTTCAGTCCGAAGCAGAACAGAAAACTGATCTCAATGAATTCTGGAAAGTATGGGAGTTGCTCGATAGCAAATTTGTCGGCGCATCGACAACAAAGGCTGTCACCGATGAAGAGAAGCTGGATGGAGCTATTGCAGGGCTTGTAGCGGCATACGGCGACCCATACACAATGTATTTCCCGCCAGCAGATGCAGAAATCTTTGAAGGTGATATCAGTGGGAATTTTGGGGGAGTAGGCATGGAAGTGGGTATGCGTGAGAATGTAGTGACCGTTATCGCACCGCTTCCAGATTCACCAGCAAAAGCTGCGGGTATTCTTTCAGGAGATGCAATTATAAAAATTGATGGAGTGACTACAGAAGGTATGGGTGTCGATGAGGCAGTGAAGAAAATACGTGGTGAAAAGGGCACTGATGTTGCTCTTACCCTTGTTCGAAAAGATGCTACAGATTTGATAGAGGTAAAGGTTGTGCGAGACACCATCAACATCCCTACCATTAAGACAGAGCGCAAAGACGGCGTATTTATTATCGCGCTCTATAATTTCTCTGCAATTTCTGAAGCAAAAATGACCGAAGCACTCCGCGAATTCATAAAGAGCGGTGACAAGAAGCTTGTACTTGACCTCCGCGGCAACCCAGGCGGTTATCTCCAGAGTGCAGTCAATATCGCAAGCTTCTTCCTTCCGATGGGAAAGGTGGTGGTGAGAGAGAACTACGGTGATGACAAAGAAGAAGATGAGTACAGAAGCTCAGGCAAGGATTTGCATGCAATACGCGATTTCAAAATGGCAGTGCTTATCGATGGCGGTTCAGCCTCAGCGTCTGAAATTCTCGCTGGGGCGCTTGGGGAGCATGGTGTTGCTAAACTGATTGGTGCTCAGTCATTTGGAAAGGGATCTGTGCAGGAGCTGGTGTCGCTTGACGATGGCTCCTCACTCAAAGTCACTATTGCGCGTTGGTTTACACCAAACGGCGTTTCAATCTCAAAGAGCGGCCTTACTCCAGATATACCAGTTGAATTCAAGATAGAAGATAGGGAAGCGAATAGAGACCCTCAAATGGACGCAGCGCTTAAGTATCTAAAGGAATAAACTGTAGACGGTGAACAGTAGACAGAAAAAATCGATGACTAGTCATCGATTTTTTCAATATTCTAGCTGTATGTCAAATTTTTGAAAGTACCCTGTTTTCTGATACTATATTCACACTATTCATCCCGTTAGAAATAGCGGGTACGGGAAGGGATATGTATGTCGCAGGTCCGTCGTTATTACAATTTTTAATTTGGTACTGCGGTTGATTTTCAATCGCACCCTATTTCTAACCGGATGAAAGTCATATTTATGAAAGACGTGCCCCGTATAGGGCGAAAGTTTGAGGTAAAGGATATGCCAGATGGGTACGTACTTAACTTCCTACTCCCTCGTAAACTTGCTGTCCGTGCAACGCCAGACGCTATAGCTCGCTTGGAAAAAGAACAGAAGCATGCGGACTCAAATCTCGAAGCAACCCGCGAGGCTGTAAAGAAACTCGCGGAAGAACTTAAAGCGAATACTATTACCGTAACTGTAGAGGCAAACGACAAAGGGGGTCTCTTCAGGGCGGTGCACGCAAAAGAGATTGCTGAGGCGATACGAAACGCTGGACACACAGTAGACGAAGAGAGCATTGTTATTGAAACACCGATTAAATCGCTCGGAGAACACACCATTGTCCTTGCAAAAGGTGGTGCAGAAGCATCAGTCGGGATTATCATCGCTCACTCATAAATATGACTGATTACAAACAAATTGTTATTGCATTCTTAGGTACGGCAGTCCTCATATTGGCTCTCGCGGTTTGGGTAGGATACAAGCAAGGTGAGCCGCTCCCATTTTCAACCGAAGCCCCGCTTGAGAACCTAGAGATTCCTCTCTCACCCGAAGCAGCAAATGAAGTGACTAAAGCGGGTGGCGATGCATACTCACTAGACGGTACAATCAAGTCAACAGACGTTAATCAAAGCAATTCATCTAACCCAACCGACACATCTATGTCACAAGAAAACAAAAAAGCTACGTTCGACACAACAGAAGGAAAGATTGTGCTCGAAATCTTCACGGACAAAATGCCAATTACAGCAGGGAACTTTACGAAGCTTGCAAGCGAAGGATTCTATAACGGCACGCAGTTCCACCGCGTGATTGACGGCTTTATGATTCAAGGCGGTGACCCAAACTCAAAGGGAGCAGATACCTCTAAGTATGGCACTGGCGGGCCTGGCTACGCGATACAAGATGAGCATGTTGCTGGACTTTCAAACACACGCGGAACGATTTCTATGGCAAACTCAGGGCCAAACTCTGGAGGAAGCCAGTTCTTTATCAACGTCGTTGATAACGTAGGGCTCGACTTCGATAAGGAGCCACTCTCTTCAAAACATCCTGTGTTCGGCAGAGTGATTGAGGGAATGGATATCGTCGATAAAATTTCAAGAGTGCAGACAGGACCTCGCGACCTTCCAGTGACTCCAGTTGTCGTCAACAGCTTAACGATCGAATAATTAAAAATCCCTCGCACTGCGAGGGATTTTGTTATACATTACAAAGGTCAATATGTATGCAATCACAGCTTAATACCGTTAAATATATTCTTTGTATGAAACAATCAGTCAGTTTATTACTTGTAGCACTAATGCTCTTTTTACCAATGGCATCATTGTCTGCGGCAGAAAGTAATAAAAATGTACCACTCCAAGCCCAACTCAATGCACTGCAAACGCATCTTTACCGACTTACAGCTCCGAATCAGGTTTTTATCCCTCTCACTGAAGACGAAATGCGGCTCGTGATAGTAGATGGAACAAACTGGCTTCTCAAAACCCAAGAAGAAAATGGTCATTTTGCGTATGAGTATGTACCGTACGATGGAACATATTTGAAGGACGACAATATCGTAAGACAGGGAGGAGCCCTCTTTGCGCTTGGCGAAGTGTACCGCAGGCAAGTAAATAAGGATGCCAGCATAGAAAAGGGAATCGTCAGTGCGATAGAATTTTTCGAGAACATGTCTATTGAAGGGAAAGAAAAAGGTACGTCGTTTCGTTGCGTTGCAAACAGTGAGCGAAGCAGTACCTGTAAACTTGGGGCGACTGCACTCGTGCTCACAGGAATTCTTGGATATGTGGAAGGGAAACCTGCTGTCGAAAAGAAGTATAAAAAGCTTATTAACGACTACACGACATATATTCTAACCTCCCAGAAAAGCCAAGGAGAAAGTAAGGGAGGATTCAGACATGAATATCGAACTACAAAAGGGTTTGGTGATGAAGAGTCGCCATTCTCAAACGGTGAAGCGTTGCTCGCACTTGTCCGTGCGTACCAAGTGAAATCAAACACAGATGTAAAAAAGAGCATAGACAATTCGTTTAATTATCTCAAACACAAAGAATACGATAATTCGCTCTATCTGTGGATCATGGCAGCACTTAAAGACATGCAGTATCTCTGGCCAAATGATGAGTACATAACCTACACGAGAGATTTCACAGTGTGGCGCATGGCTAGCAAACCATATTTAAACGATAGAAATGTGTGTGCATACGCTGAAGGTGTGGCGAGTGCATATAGTGTGCTTGCATCGAAGCCTCTCGGGGCTGAACTCTCGTACCTTCACAAAGAACTCGATACACTGAATGCGTATCACAAAAGGTTGCAATTAAGTGACAACGATATGTATCGAGTCATCACTAAACCAGAAGGGGGTCTTTCTGTTGGCACGCTCATTGAACCAACGCGCGCAGAGGGCGGATTCATTACAGCGCACAGTAATTTGACACAGCGCATCGACTTCACACAGCATTGTATCAGTACCTACGTGCAAACATTGGTAGACATTGATGGAAAGTCACTGTGATCTCATTTACTATCATTGTAAAGAATAGATAGATACATAGTAAAAAACCGCGAAAGCGGTTTTTTACTATGCACTACAAACTATGAACCAATCACTATTTGGCAATAACGTGGACGATGGTCTTTGCTGCGTGCTTTCCGTCAAAGCTTGTGCGTCGGGTTGTGGCAAACTTTACAGTGCCATCGAGAGCGGCAGAGAGCGTGTGGTCGCGTCCCACATAGACATTTTTACCAGGAACTATCTTAGTACCGCGCTGGCGCACGATAATATCGCTCGTCTTCACAGATGAGCCGTCCGCGCGCTTAACTCCAAGGTATTTTGGGTTTGAATCGCGTAGATTTTTAGCTGTACCTCCTGCCTTTTTAGTAGCCATAGTCCGTTTAGTATTTTGTAACTTATTTTCCCGTGGATTGAATCCTTGGGCTTTTGTATAATGACTCGGTGAGTGTACAAGAAATCCAGTCAAAAATCAAGGGAATGATGGCTAATCCGAAGGCTTTCTCTGTAGCCCTCCTTATTGCCGTCGCAGGGGCGTCTTTTGGAATGGGGCGAGTTTCGAACCTTGTCACAGAGGACAGTTTTATCGCTCCAGCTATGGAAGACACGCTAGTGGACAAAGGGCTGGCAAATATTATAGCGCCTGCCGAGTCCCAAAAGATACAGCCGATAGTTCAAAACTCTGAAACAAAGGTAACAGCTCCTATTCCTGTTGTGGAGTCAAAAAAAGTCTATGTAGGGTCAAAAAATGGTACGAAATACCACCTCCCATGGTGTTCTGGCGCAAAAAATATCAAGGAGGAGAATAAAGTTTGGTTTTCTAGCAAAGAAGAAGCTGAGTCTCAAGGTTACACTACAGCTTCGAACTGCAAGGGGATTTAACCCATCAAACTACATCTGCTGGTAAGGAAACTGCCATTAGGACTGTCTAGTGTAGTATGAGGAGAATAGTTGCGAGTATGAACCTAATGATTATCTTAAGGCGCGTAGCAGGCACAATACTTTTTATTGTGGGTCTTCTTGGTCTCATACTTCCAATCCTTCCAGGGTTTCTTCTTATCGGTGTTGGTCTCTACCTTCTTTCACTCGATTCACCAGGAATGCAGTTGCGCATCCATCAGTTGAGGCAAGAATACCCGCATTTTGATAAACTGATGAAGCTATCGGACGATTGGAAAACAAAAGTAGAGGAGGGAGAAGATAAAGCTGAGGAAACTGAAACAGAAATACAAAAGGAAACGGACATACTACCAAAATAATATATTTTCATGATTGCAGTTGATTTGGAAGCCTCGGGTACAGAATATGACAAGCATTCGATTGTTTCGCTTGGCGCTATCGATCTTGCAGACCCTACGCGCCAGTTTTACGAAGAGTGTCGTATTTGGGACGGCGCACACACTATGGAAGACGCGATGGCAGTGAATGGTTTTACAGTGGCAGAAGTCACTGATCCGCTAAAGAACCCAGAAAGCGTACTGGTGAAATCGTTTCTTGCATGGGCGTGGGATACAGAAGACCGCACGCTCGCAGGGCAGAACGTCTCATTCGACCGTGACTTTCTAAAAGCGGCCGCGCATCGCGCACATCTCGATTGGGACCTCGCGCACCGCACAATCGACACGCATTCGCTTGCGTGGATGCATATGGTGAAGAGTGGCCTCGCAGTGCCAATTGAAAACCATCGCTCGACACTTAACCTTGATGCAATTTTAAATTACTGTGGAATCCCATCAGAACCGCAACCGCACAACGCGCTCACTGGCGCAATGTGCCATGCGGAAGTTATTTCGAGATTGCTCCACGATAAAAAATTGCTCCCTGAGTTTCAACAGCACAGAATTCCATGGTTATAAGTTACTTTACACACATGGTGTAGCATTGTAGGTTGTACGTGCATGCTAGAATGTTTCTATCATGTTGAAGAAGCGAGTGGGGAAGAAGCACCAAAGTGCTAATGAAAAATACACGCACATGCGCGTGATGAAGGATTTGCTTGACCCAAATGGCGACGCGATTGAATCGTGGCGTATATTCCGCATCAATGCAGAGTTTGTTGCTGGTTTTGAGTTGCTTCGCAAGTATGGACTTGCAGTTACTTTTTTCGGTACTGCACGGACGAATGCTGGAGAAGAAATCTATAAAAAAACTGAGGAACTTGCTGCAAGGCTTGCAAAAGCGGGGTTTGCTGTGATTACTGGCGGAGGGCCTGGAGTTATGGAGGCAGCGAACGTAGGTGCGTTTAAAGTAGGTGGAAAGTCAATTGGCCTCAATATAGAGCTTCCGATGGAACAGCGCCTCAACCCGTACGTCACTGAAACTGAAAAGTTCCACTTCTTTTTTACGAGGAAGGTCATGCTCGCATTTGCGTCTGAAGTGTATGTATATTTTCCAGGAGGTTTTGGAACACTTGATGAATTATTTGAAATTATGACTCTTGTACAGACAAAAAAAATTTCGAAAACTCCAATTGTGCTTTATGGAAAGAAATTCTGGGCACCACTCATTGCATGGATAGAGGAATCGCTCTGCAAAAAGTATGGAACAGTTAGCCGGGAAGACTTGGAAATTTTCCGTGTCGTTGATTCCGTAGACGAGGCATACGATTATATTATGAAAAATGTAGATAAGAATGCAGCGCATCAAGTGTAATTCAGAACTCATTTTAAAACCACCATGCAAGTATCTGAAAAATGCCATTTCGATAGGATTATAATGAGTTCTAGTGTATGAAAATTGTATTCGATGATACTAAGCCACATGCAGTGTCGCAAACTTCTCAAAAGCAGTGTGTTGAATACGCGCATCTGCTCTCGACCCTTGTAGAGATGGGGGGACCTGCTGTTCCTGAAAGTGCGCTCTCGCTTCCGTTTGAAACACCAAAAACACTAAAAGACCTTGCACCAAACTGCATAGCGCCGGAGCATGTGGTGCTTATAGGTATCGGCGGTTCAAGTCTAGGAGTATCTGCAGTGTTTTCAATTCTAAAACAGCCAAGTTCTCCTTGTCTCACAATTCTCGATGTGCCAAGCGAAGCCTCTGCACTACACCTCGTCGCAACACTCGCAAAAGAAAAGACGCCTCGTGAAAAAGTAGTGCTCTGCGTCATCACGAAATCAGGCGGAACAACGGAAACAATTGCGAACACTACGTACCTCCTACGCGCACTTGAAACGCACTATGGCCAGCACATGGGGGATAGGGTAATTGTTATATCAAACGCGCATACGCCGTACGAAACATTCTCTGAATCATACGGAGCGCACTTTGCTGCGATACCAGACGCAGTAGGCGGCCGCTTTTCAATTTTTAGCGCTGTAGGTACCATACCGCTCGAGCTCTTAGGTATCAATGTCACTCAATTCATGAAAGGTGCAAAAGATACTATTGAAACAGAACTCAATAAGCATGAAGGGTACGCTGTTACTTCTGCCGTTTTGCTCTATCACCTCTGGCGTGACGGTTACCGTACCCTCAATACGTTTGTTTTTAGCAATTCGTTTTCTGAACTTGCGTCGTGGTTCCAACAGCTCCATGCAGAAAGTTTGGGTAAAGAGATTCATAGGTCGGATGTCACAGAAGACGCAGGGTATATCCCCATTGTCACCACCCCGCGCGACCTGCACTCAATAGGCCAGCTATTACTCGGAGGCAGACGCGGAATCTATACCAAATTTATCATCACAAAAGAAGCGCGCGGCAGTATACTCACGCATCACAGTGCGCTTTCACCGCTTCCGTATCTCGATGGCAAGTCGCTGTCCGATGTGCAGAACGCAATCGGTGCAGGCACACTCGCTGCATATGCAGAACACAAGATACCGCATTCAGTGTTTGAGATTATGAATACTCCAGAAGATATCGGAGCATTTATGGCATTTTCAATGATTGAGACTTTGTATCTCGCTGACCTCTATGGTGTGCCAGCGTTTACACAGCCGAACGTTGAACTCTATAAGGAACATACGCGCATAATTCTCGGCGGGTAGTTTAGAATTCAATTCAAAATCTACCATGATACCAATTATAAATAACCATTTCGCATCGTCATCTTTCAAAATGCGACATAAAATGATTCATACTCCTTTGACATATTTCAATATAGCTCACTCGTCTTCATCCTTTTCTACTCACATTTTGAAAAGATTTGGATTGCGATAGATTTTGAACTGAATTCTCTATGATTGCACTTTTTGATATCGGAGGTACAAAGACGCGCATTGCTGTAACGACAGACTTCAAGAAGTTCGGCACTACTGTTGTCTTTGATACACCCAAGCGTTTCAGCGATGCGCTCGCTATGTACGCATCGCACCTGCGTGAACTCATGAGAGACGGTGCGATTACCGGAGCCATTGTGGGTATACGAGGGCCATTGTCGACAGACAAAAGCACAATAGTGAGCGAGACGGTTCTCACTGACTGGGTGGAGAGACAGATCCAAAAAGAGATATCACTTTTGTGCGGGGAAGTTCCGGTGTACTTGGAAAACGATACTGCGCTCGTAGGCTTGGGGGAAGCCCATTATGGGGCAGGGCAGGGGTTCAATATCATGGCGTACCACACGGTCTCAACAGGTGTTGGAGGCGTGCGCATCGTGCACGGAGCTATAGACGAAGCCCACACAGGTTTTGAACCAGGAAAACAAATAATCGATATAGATGCTACCGTCGGCAAGTACGGGGAGACGACGCTTGAGGAACTTATCTCGGGCGCCGCCATAGAAAAGCGTTTTGGAAAGAAGCCGTACGAGATTTCCCAAGGCGACCCAGTCTGGGACGAACTGGCACACCACTTTGCCATCGGACTTAAGAATACTATTTTGTACTGGTCTCCAGACGTCATTGTCCTTGGCGGGTCTATGGTGGTTGGTGTGCCCCGCATACTTTTGAGCGACATAGACAGGCATGTTCGGGAGCTCATGGTGGGTTTTCCTGCATTACCGCTCCTTAAAGACGCAACATTGAAGAATTTGGGTGGGTTGTATGGCGCCTTGGTACTCGGACAGAAGTATTTTGGTGAGATTCCGGTGAAAACCACTCCGTAAGTCGAAAGGGTTGCAAAAAAGCTCATTTATTGCCGAGTGCAATTTGGCCGTACGAGGCTCACGCTGAGCCATTTTTTGTGCCTTGACTCATACGTCAAAGCATTGGATAGTATTGACAATTGTCCAGTATATGTTAAAATAGCAGGCTGTTCGGTCGAGTTCATTTTCGACCGAATTTTTGTTAGATAAGACAACTGGCTTATTTTAGGAACTGTAATTGCAGCCCTTATGGCCGTGACCGCCATCACTCCGATGCCGGTTACAGAGACGGCGTACGGCACTGTAGAGACAGTCACTGTGAGTGCAGGTGACGCGACCAAGGACAGCCAAAAGATCAAGACGACAAGTGTCGAAATGGCTGTTCGAGAGTACTTTAAAGATATTCCCATAATGGTTGCGGTCGCACGTTGCGAGTCACAGTTTCGCCAGACTCTTCCCGACGGAAGTACTCTAAGGGGAAAAGTAGACCCACGTGACCTCGGTGTGATGCAAATCAATACCGGATACCATGCCGCTGAAGCAGCAAAATATAATCTTGATCTTCATTTACTTGAAGACAATATGGCATACGCGCGTATTCTCTACGAAAAAAAGGGAACACAACCGTGGAATGCTTCTGCTAAATGTTGGAATAGAAGTGTGGCGGTTCGATAAGAACTAAAACAACGCTTGAAGGAAACCGCAAAAAACTGCCCCACAAGGGCAGTTTTTTGTTTAGTTAAATGTTTCGTTAGTCGCGCCTTCCGTAGGACCATCCGCTACCCGCCCCATACGCAATCATGTACATAAGACCTCCAGCAATAGCGAGGTTCTTGAAGAACATGCCACGTTGCATAGGGTCTTCAACATTTCCATGGAAGACAATTGCGGTAAAGATGCAGACAAAGGCAAGTGCTGTGGCTGCTTCCGCAAAGTACCAACCCAAGAGTACTCCGACTCCGCCACCGATTTCAAGTAAAATGGCAACAACAGCTACTACTTCTGGTAGGGGAATGCCAACACTCCCTATATAGCCTACTGTACCTGCAAAGCCTGCTCCGAGGCCGAACCCTGAACCAATCTTCCCGACTCCTGCTGTGATAAAAAAGAGACCGATAACGATACGTGCGAAGAGTGTGCCGTACGAACGCGCCAGATCGCGGTGTGCTTGTGTAAGCATATGAAAATAAAATTAGATAATACCTATTCTCCCTAAGAAGTGCCTTCCAACAACTATTCTATCATGCTCACCATATGAAGAAGTGATGATTGCATAGAAACAGTTGACAAAACGTAAAATCATGCTATTCTAATCTCCAGAATCAATGGTATAATCTTAGAAGAATTTCACACTATTCGTCGCAATGGGCGACAGGAGGGATATTATGAAACGGCTCTTTATAACAGTTGTGCTCTCAGTCATGTTTCTTGCAGCTGGCGCATTCACACGTGCCGATGCAGATCCAGTTTCGGAGAAAGCATTAAAAGGAGACTCTGAATTGTATGTGGGGGACGATATTGCGTTGTTCTGCCTCTTTTTTGACGACCACAACGCTGTCGTACAAGCATACAAGGGAGAAGGAGTTGAAGATGGCGAAAGCGGTGAAGATGATTCAATTATTCTTGCCGAAGCGCTTACTACAACCCCGCTCCTTGTACCGATTGATGGTCTTGCGACACGATGCAAGTACCTATCTGAGGGAATCGAGGAACTTGTACCGTCCGAGACAATGTTGGGACTCATTTCGTCTCTGTGTGCCCCTATCAATCCACAAGATTTAGCTTTGGGGTGCTATGTAACAGTTCCAGCTAGTCTTTCTGTCGAAGGCTTTCCGCCGATACATGGATACAGCACCGCAGTCATCGATGTCCCAGTTCCATACGTGGCTTCAGTTGCCGAATAGGATTAAAGAGCAATCGTAAGTCCCGCGAATCCGTTTGCGGGACTTTTCTTATATGCAATTCTACTTATGTCATAGACAGATTCGCCTTTTGGTTGTATAGTTCCGTCAGATACATTTGAGTGGCTTTAACTAAGGATATAAGGAGAAAACATGCTGACTTTCCCTACTTTAAACTCTCTCGCTCTATCCCTCGCACTGCATGTAGCAGTACTGGGTCCAATCCTCGCATTTGTACAAGTTCCATGTAGTTGGGCGAGTGCGCTCGGGTATACGTGCCCAGCACCGTAAAACTAATCTGGGTCGTATTATGACCAGACTCATAGTGAAAAAACCGCGAAGTTATTCGCGGTTTTTTATATTCTAAGAATTTGCAATGGTATAGTTGTTATAGTCGAAACGAGAGTTCTTTCAGAAAAGGAGTAGTGAGATGACCATTGTCAGTAGAACATTCCGTGCACTCGCTGTCACAATCTGTTGCACCGCCTCTGCATTTTTGGGAGGGGGAGCTGTAGTCATGTCTGCGACAGTGCATGAGAATGATTTGCAGAATCTTGAGTTTACGCAACTCAATCGTCCACTTGAGCAAGTGCCGAGTGGGCAAGTCTTCACGGAAGCAATTCAATGCAATTCGTACAAAGCGGCGATTTCGATCGGGGATACGTTTGCAAAGTACGGAACAATATTTCAATCGAGTATTGTGCGTGCAGAACTTGATGCACAGACAGAGTCAGCGCGATGCCTTATGTTTCCAGCATTAGTGGCATGGGAACATCTGATGCACTACCAGCGGATATCAGAGCCTCACCAACCAAAGGTGCTTCTCATAGATCTCGGCGAAGCAACTCATTGGAGACGGTATATTGTGCTTGTACCGCTCCAAGTGATTGATACAGTCTTTTCAACAGATTGTAACTCGCCTGGCAACTTGCAGTCAGTAGAACAGATTGTGGGCATGGAGTCACAATCGTGCTGGTTCGACCTGTGAATAGTAAACAAAATATTAAACCGCGTGGAGCGTTGTTCACGCGGTTTTTTATATACAAACAATACGCTGAGGTGTATAGTCTGAATTAGAGCTCATTTAACAAGGGAGTAGTCAGATGACCACTGTCAGTAGAACATTCCGTGCACTCGCTGTCACAATCTGTTGCACCGCCTCTGCATTTTTGGGAGGGGCAGTTGCTATCGTGACTGCGACAGCAAAACACGATGTCACACCTCTTCATAGCGCTGAGAATCTCCTTGGTTTCGTCGCAAAAGATTATATTGCATTTCCACAGGCGATAGTTTGCAAGACGTACGTGGGAGCCATAGCTTTCGGAAAAATATTGGCTAAGTTTGGAACAAACATACAAGCAAGTGTTGCTCACGAGAAATACATAAACCAAAGTGATTGCTTTAGGAGAGATGAGGCGACTTTCTTTTACACAGATGATCTTACAGGCACTGAATCGCTTTCAGGAGTTGGCGAGCCACGTATATTGCTCGTCACAACTACCGAGCTCGGTGTCTGGTCACTCGAAGGGTATTATCTTCTCGTTCCTTTGAATGTCATGGATCTTGTATTTGGACCTCAATGCAACACACCAGCATACGCAACTAAAGTAGAAGTACATGTTTTTTCAAAATCCGGACCGTGTTGGATTGATTTGTAGCGAAGTAAACCGCGTGAGTATTAACTCACGCGGTTTTTTATTTCTCACATTCTAAATAATATTCATTTGCTGAGTCAGGTATACTTTATATACATGAATACCTTCAAACAGGGAATATATAGGCACTATAAGGGTGATCAGTATGAGGTTGTGGCTACAGGTACAGATAGTGACTCAGAAGCAGAAACTGTCATTTATAAATCCGTGGAAAATGGACGCTGGTTTTCGCGGGAACTCAGTATCTTTTTAGAAAGTGTAGAGTAGAAAGAAAAAACTGTAAAAAGATTTTCCTTTGTTGAAGATACAGCTACAAACTTAAACTATGGGGGGAGTGCGTAAGCTCATATATCCTATAGGAGGAAGCGTCGCACAATATATCTTTTGCGACCCTTATTAAGGCCCCTTTTAGGGGCGCTTATAAGGGTCGCAAAAGATGACAAGAATGTGCGGTCTCTTGCATGAATATACTGAGATGCATATTCTTCTTTTGGGACGTATCCTATTCCCCAGTAGAAAGTCACACAAAATTATTTATATTCTCCTTCAACTTACCATTTCAATAATTCATTCAATTTCAGATTTTCATGTTTTTACTCAGAATCTGACTTTTAAACAAAATCACTCTTTTTGACCGGTTCTGTATCATTTCGGCCCGCTACCTAGCATCCTTTAAAAAGTCGCTCCAGGTCATTTAAAGCAAAAAACCACGCCCATTTCTGGACGTGGTGATAATTTGTTCTACTCGATATACTTTTTAAATATGTCCATTGCGTTCTCGAGTCGATTGCTAGTATCTCGTAAACCTACTTTTCGTCCGCGTTCGAGGATTGCTTGTGCTTCAACGGAAACATATTCTTTTCGCCGCTCGAGACTCCACTTAACAGGCATCGTGATAGGATTGAGATTTTCAATTCTATCAATGTTCTTAAGTGCCAAGCAATGTGGACCGATAGCCTCGCAACGGTCGAGACTATCCTTAAGAGAAGCATGCTTGTCCAAAATCAAAGGGTTTTTGGTCATCGCCGCCACCATCTTCGCTGCACCAAATCCAAACATATCAATGATAGTTCGAATCTGAACAAATGCATCTTCGACTGTGTCGTGCAGTGCACCTGCTATAAGTGAATCCTCTAGATGGTTTCCAAAATCGCTTTGATATCGAAATACGAGCGTTGTAACTGCATACGGATGCACAATGTAAGGCAAATCTGCTGAACCGCGCCTCTGATTGATTGCCCCGTGCTTCTCCTTTGCAAACGCCAATGCGTCGCGAACCTTGTCCATATTAATGAGGAGCATCAAAACACCTTCCTTTCTGGCGTCAGAGTAAGGATATTAGGTTTATAAGTCAAGCACTACTGATTTAGAGTGGTGGAAGATATTGGATTGGGTCGAGGTACGCGTCGGCTGCAGCAACAGGAGTAGTTGCTGCTCCGCAGCTCGTAACTGTCTTAATTTCGCTGAATTTACGTACTGTAACACCTGCCTTCGCGTACACGGTAAAGTGTAGGTGCGGTCCAGTCGAGTAGCCTGAGTTTCCAGAGTATCCAATCACCTCACCGCGCTTTACTGACTGGCCTGGAGTAACGCCAATTACGTTTTGGTGGGCATAGAGCGTTGAGAGGCCATTTGGATGGTCGATGAGTGTCCATTTACCCCATGAATAACAGCCAGACACCGCATCGGTGTTCCCAGTCGAGCGGACAACGCCATCGAGCGGTGCAAAAATCTTTGTACCGACAGGAGTGCCTAGGTCAATGCCTGGATGGTACGCACGACCTGCATAGATGCCGGGGTTTCTCTTTGCAAATTCAGTACCGCCGAAATATTGAGTAACGGTTATGCTTGCGAGAGGCCAATCAAACACTCGTGTGCCAGGAGCAGGAATCGTTGACGGGTCAAGAATAAACTGGAGTTTCGATTCGAAGTCACGGAGTTCCTTGATAATCGTTTCTCTTGCTTTCTGTTTTGCTGCAAGAAGTGACTGATAGTTTGCTTCCTTATTCTTTGTTTCTTTCAGAAGTCTGTCTTTCTCAGTTTTATTATTTTCGAGTACTTCTTTTTGATCAGAATATTCTTCCTTTAACCCAAGAAGCGTACTTCGCTTTCCCTCTTGATCAGCTTTCTTTTGTTCTAGAAGTATCTTCAGTGATACAAGCTTTTTCACTTCATCCCCTAGTACGCCGCGAATGTTCTCAAGTTCAGTAATTTCACCCCACAAATCTGATAGATTCGCGTGGTCTAAGAGTGCCTCAATCAGTGATTGCTTATCGTTCTCATCAATTGAACGAATAACCTCCATGATAGCTTCCCGGTTTTTAGCGATGTCATCCTCGGACTGTGAGATGTCGATGTTCAGCTTCGAGATTTCCAAATCAGTCGTTCCGATTTTATTTTGCGTATAACTAATATCAGCGCCTATTTTCTTTCTCTCAATTTCAAGCGTTGTTATAGCGCTCTGAAGCGTTTTCTTCTCAGCACCAACTTTTGTGAGGTCAGCCTTGTGTGCTGCTATTTCTTTTTCGATTTCAACAAGGCGGTTGTTTCTTTGGCCAATCTCATCTTTCAAACGCTCTATTTCATCACCCTGCACATACGGAACCGAAGGCGAAAAGCTATTGAAAAAAAGTACTCCAATAAGGAGCAAACACACCGCTGTGCGTTTCTTTGTCATGCACTTTTAATTGTATCACATGCTTTTTTTATCCTTTTTATGCTCTCTGCAGTTCCTAGGATAGATAATGCAGAAAACGGGTCTGGAGAGCGCTCCTTCCCGGTCAGTGCCACTCTAAGCGGCCAAAGCACCTCTCCCCTACCAACCTCCTCCACATAGTTCCAGAGGACGGCTTTCCCCTCTGCAGGAGTTGGGTATTCGCTGCAATTTGCCTCTATTAGTTCAATAACTTTCAAAAGTCGTGGAAGCGCAGCACTTACCTCGGTATCCTTCTTCCATTTGAGTAACTCAGTACTTGGTGATGGTTCAGTAAACGCAAATGTTAACTCTCCATCGGTTACTTCTTTTGTGATTTCTCCGAGCATTGAAATACGCTCCCGAAGCACTGGCAACATACGTGAAAGAATTGCTCCAGCTTCTGCACGTGCTCTCGCTTCCTCTGGCAACCACTCGTATGCGGTCTCTATGAATGCTGCGTCATTCATGCGCTTCAAATGCTCACGGTTAAACCACGTAAACTTCTGCATATCAAACACAGCGCCACCTTTTTGAATCTGTTGGAGATCAAATCGTTCTGCGAGCTCAGAAAGTGAAAACACTTCTTCGTCCGTACCTGGGTTCCAGCCTAAAAGTCCAAGATAATTTACAATTGCCTCCTTCAAGAATCCGTCTTTTTGGTATTCAGTGAGCGACACTGCCCCGTGGCGCTTTGAAAGCTTCGATTTATCCGGAGCGAGAATAAGCGGAAGGTGCGCATATTTTGGACGAGATGCGCCAATTGCTTCCTGAATTAAAATTTGCCTTGGTGTGTTTGATATGTGGTCTTCTCCACGAATCACATGGGTCACGCCGGCAATGTGGTCGTCAACGACGACTGTAAAGTGGTAGAGCGGGTCTGTGAGTGAACGAGCAATAACTAAATCACCAAGCTCAGTTGTATCGAAACTGATATCCCCGCGCACCTCGTCCATGAATGTGACAACCTTGTTTGGATTTCGCAGACGCACTACCTCGACTGTTTTGCCAGGTTCATTCTTACTCTCTTCCTTAGATATATATGCAGTATCGTTATCGATAATCGTTTCAAGAAAGTTTCTGTAGATGTCAGTCCTATCCGACTGACGGAAGAACGCATCTGACTCTAGGCCGAGCCATTCGAGACCAGCCAAAATTTCTGCTTCAAATTCTTTCGTGCTACGCGCTTTGTCTGTATCCTCGCTCCTGACTATAAACGTACCACCATGCTTTTTAGCAAAGAGATAATTAAAAAGTGCAGTACGGGCAGTGCCGATATGTAAATGTCCTGTTGGACTAGGTGCTATGCGCGTAATTACTTTTTCCTGTGACATGACTAATTAATAATTAGAACATTTAGTTAGTGCGAGTACCCGATATCGAGCAACAACGTACCGATAGTTTTTCCGGCGTTAAGCGGAGCAAACCCTTTTGCTGCACCACGCATTGTGGCGCATAGTTCTGGGTTTTGAATTATCCTGTCGATTTCAGAGATGAGTATATGTGGTGTCGCATTGTTCTCATTTATAACAATAGCAGCGCCTGTACGGGCGTATGTGAGCGCATTATGCTCCTGATCGTGACTGACCTCCGCGAGGATTGGGATAAGGATGGATGGCGTGCCGTGGTGCGCTATCTCAAAAATCTGGCCGCTTCCTGCGCGTGAAATGATGAGCGAAGCATACGAAAGTGCTGCGTTAATACCCTCAACTGATAAAAACCCAAACGGATGATACCGACTGCGAAGGTTTGGGTCAACTATTAGCTCGTCAACAGCAGCAGTGACAAGGACAGCGTTTGCCGCACCAGTCTGATGCACAATCTCATATTTTTGAAGCAATTCGGGCAGAGCTTGAAGAACGATTGAGTTAATGTGTTCCGCGCCTAGCGACCCGCCAAAAATGGAAATGATTGGGAGGGTTCCCGTGACGCCGAGCGATGAGACGGGAGCAGTGGGTTGTTTGGCAAGAAGTTCTGTGCGCATCGGCATACCAGTCAGTGTTGTTTTCTTCGGGTCAAAGAATTCTGCAGCGGTTGGATAGGAAATCGCAATGTATGCTGCCAAACGTGCTCCAAGTGCGTTTGCACGTCCTGGCTTTACATCGGATTCATGGACAACAATCGGAATGCGGTAGAACCATGCTGCAAGTACAATAGGTACGCTCGTAAAACTCCCTTTACTCATGACGACATCCGGATATATAACATAAAGTTTATAGAGTGCAACAAAAAAACCTGCAAACACCTTAAACGGGTCGATAAAATTCTTAAATGAAAAATATCTGCGCATTTTTCCAGATGGACAATACACAAATGTGATTCCGTGCTCGTCGAGATTTTTCTGATCATATGGTTCAGGACCAATATAGAAAAACTCTGGACGCTTGTAGCTGTTCTGTACAACTATCTCATCAATAGCTTCAGTTATCGCTATGAGCGGATAGAAGTGACCCCCAGAACCGCCTCCTGTAAGTAGTATCCTCATGCTGGCATTTTATCATACGACGCCTGATTCTTTTTCATATTTTTTCGATAGCGGGATACGTTTAGCATTATGCCAACTCCTCCAAGTGTCGTCAGAAGCGCAGTACCGCCGTGACTGATAAAAGGTAGTGGAAGACCAGAGAGCGGTACTAATGAAAGCATAGCAGCTATATTTAGGAACGCCTGCGCTACAATAATAGTGACAAATCCAACAACTAAAAGCATGCCAAACATATCGGGCGCCTCAGTTGCTATCTTGTATCCGCGAAGCCCAAAGAAAGAAAACAAAATAATAAGGCTTACCGTGCCGACAAAACCAAACTCTTCTCCAAGTACAGCAAAAATAGAATCACTTATTGGTTCTGGAAGATATTCAAATTTCTGTATGCTCTGTCCATACCCCCTTCCCCACACTCCCCCAGACCCTATTGCAATGAGCGACTGTTTTATTTGGTACCCCTTTCCCAGCGGGTCAATTTCAGGATGCATAAATGTCGTTAAGCGGTCCATGACGTACGGTCTCGTAAACGCGAGAAGAGCAATAACCATTATGCCGAGTACAACTGCGATAAAGATATCCCGCCACCGACCTCCGGCTGTAAGAAACATTGCAGACGCAGCAACCGTCATTATCATAAAGGTGTCAGTGTCCGGTTGGGCAAGCATCAGACCACCGACAAGGGCTAAAATCCCAACGAGCGGTAAACTGCCACGGAGCGTGGATTTCATATGCTCTCGCATGCCGGAGAGCCATGTTGCAAGATAAATAACAAGTGCGATGCGGAGCCCCTCCGTGGGTTGGAATGAAAAAGCACCTATTTCTATCCATCGACGAGCACCGCCGTGTGACACTCCAAATGGTGTGAACACGCAAGCCGTAACTATGAGTGAAGCCAAGAGTATGTAAAATGCATACTTTCGCCAGAACCGGTAGTGAATATTCGATGTAATAAAAAGAAGCGATAGGCCGCCCACAACACCAAACACAAACTGATTGAATGCGACTGATGAAAATGATGCGCCATTGCGTGAAAGGAGTCCTAGCGATGCAGACGAAAATATCAAAAAACCGCCAACGACCAAAATTAATACAATTATGAGTAGAGTTCTATCGATTGATTTTTGTGTATGCGGGAGTGCCATAGGTTAGGAAAGCTGTGCAATTATGAAACCTGCTGCAGCGCAGACGAAACTGATAATCCAATAGCGCATAGTAACTTTGTATCCTGGCCAGCCAATAGCTTCGAAATGATGGTGAAGCGGTGCAACTTTAAAAATTTTTTTACCAAACAGTTTCTTTGAACTGATTTGCAAGATATCAGAAGCAACAGTAGCAACGAGTGGAAGCGCTATGAGAGGCAAGAGAAGTACTCCTTCCCCTCCACCGAGCGTATCTGACATAAATACAATCACCGTAAGCGCCATGGTGAGCGCCATAATGCCTGTTTCTGTCATGTAAAAACGTGCTGGCGGGATGTTAAACCACAAGAATGCCAAGATACCGCCAGTGATTGTCGCAGAAAACGCTGCGAGGTCTATTTGGTTTTGTGAAAAAGCAATTGCGCTATACGTTGCGAAAATAGTTGCGAACACACCGCCTGAAAGTCCATCGATGCCGTCAATGACACCGCTGGCGTAGAGCGAGAGTGCAACGACAACAACAAACGGAATAAATAGTATGCCGAGGTCCAAGTATCCAAAGAACGGGACAGCAATCATACTGATTTCAAGGCGACTGTAGAACCACCACCCAGTGAACGTCGCAAATGCACTCACAATAAGTAGTCTTTGAAAAAGCGGTAAACCACCAGCAAAGTGTTTACCGGTTCCGCGAATCACGAGGAGGTCGTCAATGAAACCAGCGAGTGCACCAACGAGGAGTGCAGTAAATGGGATAAGTGTTTGGCTTCTACTGAAGAAGTTCACATTAAAAATGTCGCTTGCATAAAAAAATGACGACAAGAAAAAGAGAATTGTCGTGATAACAACGCTCGCCCAAATCACAATACCGCCCATACGAGGTGTGCCTGTATCTTTTGCGTTATGGAGTGCGTCAAATGTCGGTGTAGCACCACCACCGTAGCCAACACCTTTACCAGACTTTTTTTTCCACGCTTTGTGTGAATAGAGATAGTGTGTGACGAGCGGAGTAATTAAAAGACCAACCATAAAGGCCGTGATGGCGGGGGCTATTATTTTTAGCACTGTGAGAGTAGTCATATTTATTGTGCAGAATTATTTTGAGAAAGAGTACTCCGCGCATACTCCACCAATTTCAAAACATCCTTAAAACGCCCCTCCCGACTAGAACCGAGGACAGAAACAATAACCGGATGGTTCACTCCTGCGTCGAATGCGATAACCAAATTTCCACCTGCGAGCTCCGTATACCCAGTTTTGGAACCGATAAGTCCAGGGATTTTTGAAACAATTTCATTCGTGTTATCTGCACTAATTGTGCTCCCTGCGCTTGAGGCAGTGAGTGACGCGGTTGTATTTCGCGTTGACTCAATAACCTCTGGCCGTTTCTTTATAAGATATTCCATCAGAAATGCCATGTCTCTCGCTGAGCCATATGCACCGCTCTCTTCAACCGATGCATCGAGTCCGGTTGGGTTTGTAAAATGTGTCTGCAATAGCCCAATTTCTTCAGCCCTCACATTCATAGCTTTCACAAAGCGCTCGCTCGGAGACTCAGCGCCCACAAGTGCGCCACCTGCTGCTGCTGCAAGTGCAAACGCTGCATCATTTGAAGACGATATGAGTGCAAAGTCGCTCAGTTCTCCTTCGGTAAATGATTCACCGTCAAGAAACCCGCTCTCACCATCTTGTAAAATAGCTTCTAGAGTCATTGGTACTTTTGCAGAACCAGTGAGTACTTCTCTTGAGACGAGTGCGGTCATAAGTTTTGTCAGTGAAGCAAGAGGCAACTGTGCGCTCGCATTTTTATTGTAGAGTGCTTTTTGCGTTGCAGCGTCCCAGATGTAAGCAGACTCTGCTCCGACTGTCGGTTCTGGGATTGGAGGGAGTTTTGCTTGTTCTGTAGCCTCGTTCGCGCGTATACGTTCCTCAACCTGGCTCATCGGCGCTTTTTTATCCCGAATGAATCCGGGAATGTATGAAGTGCCAAAAACAACACCAAGAAGTAAAACAGCGACGCCTAATTGTGCAAGTGCGGGAATTGTAGAATGCTCTTTGAACAGAGATTGCGTTTCGAGCGGAACCGTCTCAGTATCTGTTTGTTCTGGTTCGAGAAGAGGTGGTTCAATCTCAACGTTTAGTGGAGCTACGTCCTCAACGCCTTTCTCTGTATCGTTCATACCGTTTCTTCACTTACAGCCGCTTCAACTATTTCTTCAGATATATTTTCAGACACTTCCCCTTCGCGTGTTTCCTTTTCAATGCGGTCGAGCTCATTCTGAATTGTCTGATAGTCAGGCAAATCCTCACGACGCGCAACGCCGAGGTGCATTAAGAGTTCTGGTGATGCGCTGTATCGAAGTGCGCGTTGGTCTTTTGGATTTGGTTCACGCATCACGAGTCCGCGCACCATAAGATTACGTAGAATGAATGAAGAATTTACTCCGCGCACGAAATCAATCTCGCTCCGAGTTATTGGTCCACGATACAGAACAATTGAAAGAGTCTCTGCACCTGCTTTCCCAATGTCACGTTTCAATTCATCTCGGCGCACTGACTCTAAGTAGTCAGAAAGCTCAGGCGCAGTTACAAGGCCAATGTGCGTTTCTGTCTCAAGAAGTCGTATTCCACCAATAAGTCTTTCTCGCAGGGCTCCTATTGCACTAGTTAGTTCTTCTGAATTACACGAAAGAAGCTCCGAAACATCGGTTTTATGCAGTGATTCTGCCTTATAAAACAAAATCCCCTCGAGTTTGCTATCGAGACTCATCAGAGCCATTTTACACTAAAAAGCCGTATTCTACGCCCTTTTCCCTGTTAGGAACTACTCATAGTAACAAAGACCTTGACTGAAAGCTATAAATGTAGTGCAACCAAAAACAACTGCAAATAATATTTCCAAATATCGACACTGTACTTTTCGATATGTATTTCTATAAATCAGGAATTAGAAAAGTAGCAAGGACTACCCTTGCTATAACTCCTAGAAAAGTAGCAAGGACTACCCTTGCTATAAATGGCCGGACCCATTTAATAGTTCTACTATCACTCAGTGATACTTCGGAATACCCACGTCATCCTTTTCTATATGTATTTCTTCAAAATGTGCTTCTTGGCGTACGTTTACAAAGCCTTGCTTTACTAATTCGAGTACTGCCAAGAAGCCAACAATCACAGTTCCTTTTTCTGCTCCTTCACCAGCGAAATCTTTGAAACGCATTTTAAATTGCGAAAGTATGCGCGTCTCAAGCCGTTTCATCATTTCCTCAAGCGTAATTATTTTCTTTACAATAGCAGTCGGAACAAACGGCTTCTTTACATATCGGCCAATAAGCTCGCGTAGCGAAAGGGCAACCGTTTCGAGGTTTGTATATTTATCTGCGATAAACAGTGGGTCCGTTGGTGCCACAAATGGCCGTTCATAGAGCATGACTTTTCCAAACTGTGCAGAAAGTTTTTGTGAGGCGTCACGAAATAGCTGGTACTGCTTCAAACGTCGTTCCAGTTCCTTCATGTCCCCCACCTCTTCTTCTGTGAGGTCAAGAATAGGAAGTAAAGATTTTGACTTAATTAAAAGAAGAGTTGAAGCAACAAGTACGAACTGCGCAGTCTCCCCTACTGGATGCTCTTCAAATTCACGAACGTAGCTCATGTACTCGTCAGTCACAGCAGCAAGCGAGACATCGTTTACCAAAAGCTTGCGCTTTTCAATAAGCTCAATCAAAAGCTCAAGCGGTCCCTCAAAGGACGCGTTTGGAATAGAAAATGTGCGAGCTGTCATTCCACTATCTTAGCAGATAGTGGATAGTAAACAGTAGACAGTGAACGGTATACCAAAAATGGCGGCAAAGCCACCATTCTGTTCTCTGTAAACTGTGTCCTGTTAACTAAAGCTTTTGCTTTCCGCAATAGCAATAAGTAGTCGTATAGGTTCACCAGTTGCTCCTTTCTTTAAGTGGTCGCCCGGCGCAGCCGTCATACGAGGTGCAGAATCAATATGTGCCCAGCGGAATTTCTCAGCAAAGTGCGAGAGGAATGCACCACCATTAATTGCGCCACCGTAGCGTGCATTTCCTGATGATTGGATATTTGCGAGGTCACCAAAGTTACCTTTTGTGTATTTCATGTAGTCACTCCAAAGTGGAAGACGCCATATGGCATCGCCCGATAATTCTGAGAGTTCTGAAAGCTTAATAGCAAGCGCGTCATCCTTTGTCATAAAGGCTGAAGCATGTTGTCCGAGCGCAACAAGTGCCGCTCCTGTGAGTGTTGCGATATCCACTACGAGGGACGGGTTGTATCTCTCGGCGTATGTAAGTGCGTCAGCAAGAACGAGGCGCCCTTCCGCATCGGTATTGAGCACATCCACGGTCTTCCCAGACATCGTGGTGAGCACATCACCAGGGCGATAACTCTCCCCTGACACGCTATTCTCAGCGCTAGGAATAAGTCCAATCACATGAGCATCAATTTTGAGGTCTGAGATTGCTTTCAATGCACCAATAACAGCGGCACCGCCAGACATATCGAGATGCATATCAAGCAGTCCGTCTGATGGTTTAATATTGAGCCCACCGGTATCAAACGTAATACCTTTGCCGACAAAGATAATAGGCTGTGATTTCGCAGTCCGTGCACTTGTGCCTTTATATTCCAAAATAATAAAGCGTGGCTCATGAATAGAACCTTTAGCCACTCCAAGGATTGCGCCCATTTTCAATCGTTCAATATCTTTCTTTTTGAGAATCTTAACGTTCACCTTTGAACCATTGAGAATTTTGGTTGCTCCTCCTGCAAGGTGCGCGGGCGTCATATCCCCTCCTGGAGTGTTCGCGAGTTCGCGCGCTTGATTTATGGCTTCACTAATTTTCACTCCACGAATAATTCCGGTTTCAAAACCTTTTGAACTATTTGAGTACGAGAGTTCAGAAAAGAATTTAACCTTTTTTGTTTTGTATTTTGAAAAAGCGTATGTCGCAAGTAGAAAGCTTTCAGATAGTAATGTACCGACTGTTTCTTCCTCAATATCTTTTGCATATGTGCAAAGTTCTTTTGCATCGAACACTGCTGTATAGATATCATGTTGCTCGAGTTCTGTAGCAAGCTTGCGAAGCGTTGTGCGAAGTGATTTCAATGTTACTTCCTTCTCTGTTCCCCACCCGTATACAAAGGTCTGACCTTTTGAGGTTTCTAGGAAGCGTGATTTCTTTGCATCAGAAAAGGTAACGACTGTTACATCCTTTCCTCCTTTGGTCGCACTTTTAAATTTCATCAGGTTTAGTATTTACTGATAGTCGCGTGTCGATTCTATTTATATCGCGCGGGAAGAGTGAAGCCTCCTTCGCATTTTCAAGTCCGAGATATTTTTGTGTAAGGCGCTCTAGCCCCATTCCCCATCCACCGTGCGGTGGAATTCCGTATTTAAACGCTTGCAGGTAGAAAGAAAAACTTTCAGGATTGAGGCCTTTCTTTTTCATCTTCTCAACAAGAGTTTCATATTCATGTACGCGTTGATTACCGCTAGAGATTTCCACGCCACGGAACAGCAAATCAAAACACTTTGCAAACCCCGGATTCTCAGGATCTTCCATCGCGTAGAACGGTCGCTTTGTGATTGGATAATGAGTGATAAAAATAAAGTCTGAATTGAGGGTATTCTTGGCATATTCACACAACCATCGTTCGTGGGCTGGGTCTAGGTCTGGTTCGTTTGTACAATCCTCTCCTGTAGCGTCAGAAATGAGCTTCTGAGCCTCTCTGAGCTTCATATGAGGAAAAGCTTCAGGGCACAGCGGAAGCGTTGCGTTAAGGGTTTTAAACTCATTTGCGCATGTCTTTTCAAGGTGCGTGGTGATGTGTCGCAGTGTATCGGTAAACACTTGCATAACGTCGTACTGGCTTTCGATAAAGCCCATCTCTGCATCAAGCATGGCTATCTCATTTAGGTGACGAGATGTCGCATGCTTTTCTGCACGAAACGCACTGCCTGTTGTAAATACGCGCTCGTACACTCCAACCATGATTTGTTTATAGAGTTGTGGACTTGTTGCTAGGTACGCTGTTTTGTCTTTGAGATAATCAATTTTAAATGCACCTGCACCGCCTTCAGCATCATCCCCAGCAATCTTAGGTGCTTGAAATTCTGTAAAGCCTGCACTTGTGAGCGCTTCGCGATATGCGCGGACAATTTCTGTCTGCACTTTAAAAATTGCCCGTTCGCGTGCGCGTCTCAGTGTGTACGGACGGTAGTCGAGAAGCGTATCAAGATTTAAGTCTGCAGAAGCATCGAATGGCAAATCAACAGCTTTAGAAAGAATAGTAATAGAAGTGATTTCAAGTTCAATATCTCCATTCAGAACATCGGCTTTAATTGTTTTTTCCGGACGCTTGTTCACTACACCCGTGAGCGACACTACCCATTCAGCTCCAAGCTCCTTGGCAACTGCAAGCACTTCCGGTTTTCCAAACACAACGCCTTGTACGGTTCCACAGCGATCACGAAAATCAAAAAAGGCCATCTTGCCTTGATTGCGTGCAACATCAACAACAGCTCCGATGGCGACAGTCTCTCCAACATGATTTCCTAAATCTCCTATAAGTGTTCTTGTCATATTCAAATTATTTTAGCGTTACCCCAATCTTTTGCTTCACGTCTTCTAATTTCTTATGTGCAATTACTCGAGCACGTTCTGCTCCATCCTTCAAAATAGTGCGGACCGCTTCATCTGTTATAGTCGCTCGTCTTTCACGCATTGGTGCAATAAGAGTTTCGATATCTTCAACAAGTGCATCTTTCAAATTCTTATACTTGCCTGCATTTTCTGTGTAGAGCGTTTCGAGTTCTTTGGGTGAAAGGAAAAGGGTGTGAATCGCATAGACATTTTGAGGTCTGTCCCCTGTTGAGTCTGTCACGATACTCATGACAGCTTTCTGTATTTCATCTTTAGTTCCAAAGAGTGGAATAGTGTTCTTGTAGCTTTTCGACATCTTTGTGCCGTCAGTTCCTGGAATAACTCCGACTGATTTCAAAATAATTTCTTTTGGCTCTTTCAATGTCTCGCCGAATGCGAGATTGAATTTAACCGCTGCTTCGCGCGCATATTCGAGATGCTGACGCTGATCTTCTCCAACGGGCACTACGTCCGTGTCATAGAGTAAAATATCAGCTGCCATGAGCATTGGGTAGGTGAAAAGTCCTGCATTGGCCTCGAGTCCTTTTGCTACCTTGTCTTTATACGAGTGTGCCTGCATAAGGAACGGTACTGTAACCAAACAGTTAAGTGTCCACGCGAGTTCGGTGTGCGCGCTTATATCAGATTGCTGGAATAGCACTGCCTTAGAGGGGTCTACACCAACTGCTAAATAGTCTCGTACAACGTCGTAGATATTCTGCCTTAGCACTTGTGGGTCCTTGAGGGATGTGAGGGCATGATAGTCCGCAACCATCAAAAAGCTTTCATATTCCTCATACTGCTCTATAAAAGGCTTCAGAACGCCAAAGTAGTTACCGATATGTAGAGTTCCCGACGGCTGGAGGCCAGTCAGTAAGCGCTTTTTCCCTGTAGACATGATTGAAATACTAGCAAAAATAAGCCTTTTCTCAAAGCTATTTTGCGAGTGGAAGTTCAATAGTAAAAAGTGAACCGTTGCCCTCTCCTTTTGAAGTTGCTTTAATTTTTCCACCCATCGCTTCAATAGTGCGTTTTGCTATATAGAGCCCCAAGCCCGTTCCTGTAGAAGAAACATCGTTAGCATTCTTCGCCCGAGTAAATTTTTCAAATACTAAAGCAAGTGTATCCGGCGACATGCCGATTCCAGTATCTTTCACAGAAATATATGCTTTCTTAGTTTTCTTGTCGTCATGAGCAACTACAGTGACCTCTCCTTTTTGAGAGTACTTAATTGCGTTATCGAGGAGCGAGTAGATCGCGCTCTTTACTTTGCCCATATCAGCGGCCACTAGCATATCCGTTTCAGTATCCGAACGAAACAAAAGCAATAGGCCTTTCTTTATAGTTTGGCTTCTTTCTTCGTCTACAATCTTCGCTCCAAGCACTTTCAAGGAAAAAGTACTTGCGTCGTATGTCACAGTCCCACTTTCAATATGCGAAAGCATAAGCATGTCGTCTGCTAATTCTGCAATGTGCATTGCCGAAGTGTCTATTGTTTCAATTGGTTCCAGTGCTTTCTCGGGAAGTTTGCCATAGGTGCCCTTTTTAAGGAGTGTAGTGTGGCCGAGTATTGCGGTCAGCGGTTCTTTTAGTTGTTTCGAAAGTATGTTCGTAATACCAGAAATAGCAACACCAGAAGTGTCCTTCTTTGTTTTTGGTTTCGACATTTTCTCTTTATTCTCAAGTTCCTTTGCCAATGCGTCAGCGCTTGAAGAGTGGTGTGCTACAGAGTAGATAAGGATTGCAAGTATGAGTAGCGTCAAACCATTCACTGCCATATCAAGGACCCCGTCAGCATTTAAAAGCTGTGCCAAACTAAGCATCGCCAATAGAAACACGAGTAGTGCAAAGAAAATCACTCGAAATGTTGTACGCAAATTTTTCATCGTCACTTTCTATAATCGCACACTTTCGAAACTACACAGGCAGTTGCACTGTGAATGTTGAACCCATATCTTTTCCAAGCGATGTAGCATCGATGGTTCCACCATGCGCTTCAACGACCGCCTTAGCGATGAAAAGTCCGTATCCAGTTGAGTCCACATTTACACGAATGGAATCTTTTCCTTTCCCACCTTCTGTAAAAAGTTTAACTTTATCTTCTTCTCTAATACCTACTCCAGAGTCCTTAACTTTAAAAAATACTCTTTTCGCAGTGTTGCTCATAATTATCTCGATAGAACCGGTTTGGGTGTACTTTATAGCATTATCAATGAGATTTCGTATGACATGTCGTCGAATTTTTGCTTCGTCTCCAGTGATGGTATAAGAACCAGCTTCTGCCGTGAGTGAGAGCGACAGTCCTTTTGATTGCGCCTGCTTTTCAAAATCAGTTATTGATTCTTGGACTGCAATTTTAAAATTGAAAGGCTCTTTCTTATACTCTGTCGTGCCACGCTTCAGGTTTGATGAATCAAGAATATCACGCACCGTTTCAACCCCTTTCTGTGTATCGGCGAGAGCTTGCCCTGCCATAACTTTCAAATTTTCAGGAGTTCCGGGAAAATCATTTTCAACGATTGCCGCAAACATCGCTTTGCTCTTTGTGAGGTACCCTTTCACTTCGTGTGTGATGAAGTGAAGAAGACTTTCCTGCTGCGCATTAATTTTTGTGAGAGCCTCGTCTTTCAGTTGCAGCAGTTCTCTTTGTTCCTCACCATGTTTAACAGCACGAATAAGAATCCAGCCGAGAATACCAACGAGCGCAAGTGTTCCAAAGATTACAATACGAATGTCGTTGATTTCGTCAACGAAGAGGGTCGACAAAAGGAGGAACCACAAGATAACCACAATTGCCTGCGCACCCAGCAATCTGATGTTAAATGCTTTAAATCGAACAATAATATACGCAAGGAATCCAAGAAAGATTGGCATGCCAAGAAGTCCGAACTGACCAACTTTCCAGTTGGTCGTGGTACTTCCGATTAGATTGCCTCCAGTAAATGCAAGTAAGAAAAGCAATACACCGGCAGTAAAATATGCATACTCGCTTTTTTTCTCTCTTGACTGTGCGTGCATATATCCATAGATACCAGTACCAAATATTAGGACAATGAACATTCCCTCAATGACATACGAGTAGTAGAGACCGAGAATTCCTTCAATTGCAAGACAGCTTGTTATGTCAAAAGCACCTAGAGTGAATGGTGTCGGTAGTAAAACAATAAGCGGCAAAAATAGTACACAAAAAACAAGTGTGTACTTCAAAGGCATGAACTTGTTGAAGATAACTGTGTAAAGTAGGTAGAAAATTCCTGCGTGAATGAGTGGTTCGATAAGAATAATGGCACTCCAAACGAACATAATCACATCGCTTCTGTTACTTGCCCAGAAAATCGAATCAAGAAAAACCCATGCAAGAAATGGGATAATTGTCCAAAACAAGATTTTAGAAAGTAAAGTTCCCTGCCCTCGAAGCAATATAAAAATTGCCATGAACAAGGTACCGACAAAAACAGGGATATGAGAGTAGTAAACGAATCCGGGAACATTGGGCGACAAGACTAAATATTGTGCTCCTTCGAATGCGCATTGTGCGGCTTCTAGACCCATGATACCTTTAGTATAAAGTACGAAGGTGTATTTTTGTTATCAGATAGGTGTATAAGGTGTATTTATGTTGCGAGTTAAAACGATGATAAAGGAAAGTTCGGTTCACGGTATAGGATTATTCGCAGCAGAACCAATAGCAAAAGGTACAGTTACTTGGGAGTTTGATCCAGAATTTGACACCGCCTTCACTGAAGAGCAAATTGCCCGCATGCCAGAACCTGCGCGGCTTATCTTTATGAAATATGCTTATTGGGACAAGGTTATTTCGAAGTATGTTCTCTGTTCTGATGACCAACGGTATATCAATCATGCAACAGCTGACTTTAATATCCAGTCAACACCTAACCAGGATTCAGCTGCAAAAGATATTGCGATTGGAGAGGAACTGCTTTGTAATTACAACGATTACGACGATACATACTTTGAGCGGAGTAAAGAGACTCACTTGCTCTCATAACATAAAGAGAAAACCGCCATCAAATTGCCTGATGGCGGTTTTATGTTTGCTATACTTTTTTTTGTGTTTGTTTCACCCGAGGTGATACTTGAATGAGTTGTGGCCGAAGAATCAAGGCAAGTACTGTCGCATTGATGGCAAAGAGATACAACGGAGTAAATGCTGTATCAAACTGCCACGTTTGAAACATAGTCACATCGAGAGCAAGTATGTTAAGGAAACAGCCCACAACTGTGACCGCCCAAGGGAATGCTTCCTCAGATTCAGGCTCTTCTGCAACGTCTTTGATTGTGGGCCAAAGTGCCAAGCAGTCAACAATTGCTGCACTGAAGAGCATTACAATTGGATGTTCAGTTGTGAACCACACAAGACATGTAAGAATGACACCGCCAAGCGCTACTCGGTCAGTTGTTCTCCAACCACCCTTTCCATATTTGATTGAAAGCAGTGCAACTAATGTTGCACCGACTGCATTCACCCACAGTGCAGGTAACGTGTCTGTCGCATCAAGAGAAGAGTTTCCGAGGACGAAATACCAACCTGCACTTGCAAGTAAGAACCACGTCATTCTCTTTGGTTTTGATTCACCTCTTAGAATTGACCAGAGGTAAAGCACATAACCAATTGCCCCAACAATTGTGGCAAGTGACATGAAAAATTCAGGAGTCATGTGTTTGTTCCTCTCATTTATGACCGTGAAATCAAAGTACTTCTGTATATAACCATACAATAAGAACTAGCAAATATCAAAGCCTCTTATTCGAGCTCAGTCGCGGGTGCGTCAATCTCAGCACTCGCTTCTTCCACTACTTCAATTACTTCAAAATTTTTTATTACGATGTATTCGTAATAAATTGTTGCCAGTGACATTAACACTAGTACCAGAAAAATACCCAAAACGATTTTTGTTCCCTTATCTACTTTTGCTGAATTCTGCAAAGTGTCCACTTATTTCAAGTATACAGTTAGTGCCTAAATACAAAACGAGGGTGTGTGGATGTAAATTATGTTATTCGCCTTTCCACCCCTCGTTTTCATAGAGGGCGGCGACGATGACGCAGACTGGTTTGTTGGTGCAGGTTGTTCCGGCGATTGCGGAGTGCACCTTTCCATATGTTTCTTTTCTATACAAAGTCATGGAACCAAGCGTGTCTTCAATTTGCTTCTGTACTGCTCCTTCAGTTGCACCTACGTGCTCAACAAAAAGTCCCCTCTTTGGTTCTTCCTCGGTCATTACCCAACCAAGGCCGGCGTATACAGATGCACCCACTTCAACCGTTGCGTTTGATGCATAGACCAAATACATCCTATCTCCGTACGTGGCGACGTCATCGTTATGTTCTGCTTGTTTTAGAACAGGTACATGGTTTGGCGGAATAACTGAAGATAGGTGAATGAGATTGTAATTTGCTATCCCCGCGCTGTAGAGTGCTGAATCAAATGCAGAGAGTGGAGTTGGTCCTGTACCTGTACCTTTCGTAATGTGTATTTCTTTCATGGCATTATTAAAACATGATTGTTTGCTGAGGTTTGTTTACATAAGTGTATAAACCAGCTTTTTTGGCTCATGAGGACGGTATACTTATATAAGTACTTATAATTTAGTCACAACACTGTGCCACCAGTAGAGCAGAAGCCACAACAAATATTACTTCCTCCCCCACGCATGCTCCTCACGCTTGTTGCGCCTGTTGTAGCCCCAATTCTTTTGGCTCTCTGTTTTGCTCTTTTGTCCCACACCACCGAACAATACGCATACGGCACTATAGAAATACAGAACGCCTCACTCCTCTCCTCAATTAACGCAGACTCCCAACTCGCATACTTCAGTGGAGGCTCCTCAGACTCCACAAAGAGTGGACTCTCAGGTTCCTCATACAACGGTGGCTCATCAGCAAAGAGCGTGAGTCAAGGGAGTACTGGCAAGATGGGTGCTTCCTCTCAAACAGGTGGTACAAAGAGCACTAACTCTGGCGCGTCAACAGGAAATGGAGGTGGCGGCACCGGCATGAACAACACCCAAACACGTGACAGCGGCACTGAAGGCAAGAGTCTCGGAGGCTCACCCACAGGCGACGGTGGCTGTACTGGAGGCGGTGGCTGTGATTCAGGAGCAAACTCACCTTCAGGTGACAGGGGTGCCGGTGTGAGTAGAAGCCCAAGTGGAGGCGGCACCGGCATGAACAACACCCAAACACGTGACAGCGGCACTGAAGGCAAGAGTCTCGGAGGCTCACCCACAGGCGGCGGTGGCTGTACTGGAGGCGGTGGCTGTGATTCAGGAGCAGCGCAAGCCCGTGCTGACGCAGTATCAAAAGCCCAAACACAGCAGAAAACCACTGAGAAGCAAACTGCCCTTGGCAACCTCACCCGCTCACTCACGCAACGCTTCAGCCCTCCATCAAAC